>Ga0208297_1000028_pt1 | contig 417186 bp, 374 predicted proteins | sample LMS_cellobiose_e_FD_187367 | JGI IMG/M metagenome (GOLD analysis project Ga0208297, IMG submission 187367) | Rumen-fistulated moose microbial communities from Alaska, USA - LMS_cellobiose_enrichment (SPAdes) (version 2) | ecosystem: Host-associated > Mammals > Digestive system > Stomach >...
CCTGCTTCGGACCACCCCTGGCGGGGTGGATTTAAAATCAAACCTGCTATATATAATAACACACAAACAGGGAGGGGGTGACATTTTCTCAGAACAATTAGAGTGACATTTTCTCTGGTTATTGACATGAATTTTTTTACAAAACGCACGGCCGCTACGATTGCAAAAGCAAAGCGGCGCTTCTCCTGAAAGGGACGGGCTATATTATTTTTCCATCTCTTTCTTCAAGTTATTCGAGATGTCGCTTTTTCTCTCCTCCCCCTGCGCGTCGAGCAGCTCGATCATCTCCGGGACCGTGACGAAGCGCGCGGGAAGATTTTCATATTTTTTGTCGAGCTCTTCGAGAAAGAGCAGCGTCGCGGGCCTGAAGTGGCAGATGATCACGAGATGGCCTTTTTTCTTCGCGGCCGGCAGCACGTTTGCAAAGGCCGTTTCTATCGCTTTTTTGTCGGATACGTTGTCGATGAAGCCTCCGTTTTTCAGAGCGGGTACGCCCTTTTTGCGCGCGGCGGCGTAGGCGACGCTGCTTCCGATAGTCCTGCTGTCTACGAATATCAGCGAGCGCTCCTTGAGCTCGTCGAGAAAGGGGGACATAAGCGAGTCGTCGGCGGTCGACATAGAGCCCCTGTGGTTGTTGACTCCGATAACGCCGCTGAGCGACGCTAAGGCGTCCGCGGTTTTTTTCCTTACTTCGCCGGCGCTCATACCTTTTCCGATTATGTACCGCGACGCGTCCCTGTCCGTTATCGCCTGCATCGGCAGATGCAGAAGCGCAGGTATCTCTTTTTCCTTCGCAAGTTCGAGCATTTTTTTTGAGCAAGGCTGATAAGGTATTATAGCCCACGTGAGAGGCAGCGACAGCGTCGCCGCACGCTTTGCGTAGTCGAGGCGGAAGCCGCCGTCGTCGACGATTATCGCGAGCAGCGGAAGGGGGCCGGAATATTTTCTTTCCTCGGGCTCTTCGTATGCAGCCCGTTTTTGCCCTTGGGAAATTTTTTTGTCGGCGCTCCTTTCGAAGGCGGTAGTTGCCTTTTCTTCCAGCTCTTTCTTTTCAACGGACGGATGTTCGTTATCCGCTCTCTTTTCCCCGCCGGCGTATCTTTCGCCGAAGTCCTCCTTTTCGGCAACTTTTTCCTCGTCCTTATCCGCGCTTGTCGAGATCGGAGCCTCGACCGACGGCCGCCTTTCGTGCCTCGCCACGAAAGCGGCAGCGGCGTAGAGCGCCGCCGCTGCGAGCAGGAAGAGGATGGTAATTTTTATTATACGGCTCTTTTTGCTTTCTTTGCGATAATGCTTGCCCAATTCGTCATTTCGCCTTCAATTTCTGTTTCATGATCCCGATGGCCTTCTGCAGCTGCTTGTCTTCCTTTTTATTTTTCTTCGGTTCGCCGGCGACGGCGACGTCGGGCTGCAATCCCTTGTGGTCGAGGACGAAGCCGGAGGGAGTATTGTAGCGCGCGATAGTTACGTAGATTCCGGAGCCGTCGGGCAGGTTGAAGAGCGTCTGCACCGATCCTTTGCCGAAGGTCTTCGCTCCGACGACAGTGCCGCGCTTGTGGTCCTTCACCGCGCCGGCGAAAATTTCCGCGGCGCTCGCGCTTCCTTCGTTGATCAGGACGACTAAGGGCAGTTTATTGGCGCGTCCCTCCTTTGCGTAGAGCGTTTCGTTGGCTTTTTCAAAGCGTCCCCTCATCCCTACGACGACTCCCTTGGGGATGAACTGCGACGTGACGTCTACGCACACGTCGAGCAGCCCGCCCGGGTTGTTGCGTAGGTCCATGATCACGCCTTTTGCGTTCTTCTTCTTCGCGTTCTCCAGCGCGGCGCGCACTTCTCCGTCGCTCTTGAGGTTGAAGTGGTTGAGCTTGATGTACGCGATGCCGCCGTCAAGCATTTCGCTGCGCACCGTCTTTATCTTGATTATCTCGCGCACCATTTTGACGGGTATGAGCTTGTTGACGTTTTTGCGGCGTATCTGCAGGGTCACCGGCTTGCCGGCGGGGCCGCGGAGGAGTTTGACTATCTCGTCGCTCTCCATCCCCCAGACGTTTTTGTCGTCAACCTTGACGATCTCGTCGAGAGGCTTCACTCCTGCGCGGTCGGCGGGAGTGTCCTCTATCGGCGCGATTATCGTAGTGCGACCTTCGCGCGACGCGATATATATGCCGAGTCCGCCGTATTCGCCCTCCATCTCGACGTTCTCTTCGGCGAGGTCCTTGGGGTCGACGAATCTCGTATAGGGGTCTTCAAGCGACGCGACGAGCCCCTTCAGAGCGCCGTAATACATTTTCGTGTCGTCTATCTTGCCCTTTTTGTCTCCGTCGACCTGGTACGTAGACAGCGCGAGCTTTACCTGCTTGATTACCGCGAGCTGCTGCGGCGTGAAGGGAAGGCTCTTTTCCCACTCCGCGCCGGTGGCCTGCGAGAGTGCGCCCGTCCCCGCGCAGATGACGGCTCCGGCTATAGCGCCAGCGGCGAAAGATAAGATTTTGGATTTCAAATTTCTCACATGCCTTTCCGAAATTTTTCCGTTACCTCAGATAATTCATCGGGTTGACGGCGTTTCCGTTGACGCGCACCTCGAAGTGCAGATGGTTGCCGGTCGTGATTCCGGTGGACCCAACGCGCCCGATCACGCTGCCGCGCTTCACCCTCGCGTTTTCCGACGTCTCTATCTTCGACAGGTGGGCGTAGACCGTCGTCAGGTTGCCTCCGTGGTCGATGACTACGACCTGTCCGTAGCCGCGCATCCAGCCGGTGTAAAGGACTTCACCGGCCTCAGCCGCGCCTACGGGCGCCCCCTTCGGCGCGCCGATGTCTATGCCGGTGTGCGTGATCTTGGTCTTGAAGACGGGGTGAACGCGCGTCCCGAATGGGCTGTTTATCGTGCCCTGAACCGGCCACATGAGGCGTCCGCCCTTGTAATAGGTTGTAGACGGGCGCGCCGCCGCGCCCTTTTTTCTGCGCTCCTCTTCGCGGAGCCTCTGCTTTTCGGCAAGCAGCTTCTTGATGGCGGACTGCATTTCCTGGGATGCGCGCATCAGCTCCTGCTGCTGCGCGATGAAAAGCGCCTTATCTTTGCGCACTTTTGAAAGAAGCGCGTTTCGTTCGTCCGCAGCGCTCTTGAGCTCTCTGTTCTGCTGCCTGAGGTCGTCGTTCTGCCCTTTCAGCTTTGTCTGTTCTCTTCTCAGCTCTTCCTGCGTCATCGTCAGGCGGCGCTTCCTCTCCGTCAGGTCGTTGATTAGCTTTTTATCCTGATCGGCGATCCTGCCGAGCAGATAGGCGTTAGCGAGCGCGTCCTCGGCGCCCTGCGAGGACATCAGAAGGTTGAATTCGGCGACACCTCCGTATTTGTAGATGTCTATCAGACGTTTTTTCAGCACGCCCTGCGCCGTGCGGATATCCTTATTCGCTTTTTCTATGTCGCGCGCGAGGGTAAAAATATTGTTCTGCAGCTTCTTTATCTTCGAAGCGACGACGTTCGCCCTCTGCTGCGTAAGCGATATCTTCTGGCTCAGCACGCCTATCTGCTGCGTGACGCTCTTCTCCTGGCGCTGCTTGTCCTGTATGTTCCTGTTGACCCTGGACATCTGGCTCTGTATTTTTTTGTAAGCCTGCTCCTGCTGCTTTATTTCGTTTTCGATCTGGGCCGCCGTCTTGGCGGCGGCAAGCGCAGGCTCGGAGCAGAGAGCGGCGGCAACGAGAAGGAGCAGGAGCGGCAGGAATTTTTTAGCGGAAAATCCCATAGCTTGCCCCGCTACAGCGGCCTGGCCGCCTTTCTGATGAATTTCTCGACCGCTATCAGGCTCGCGAAGAGGCTCAGGACCGTGCCGCAGAGTATCAGCACGAGGCTGAGCTTCCCGAGATAGCGCGTGGCTTCTATGAAAGTGAGGAAGGGCAGCATCTCTTTAAGGCAGGTTATAGCGCGGAAATAAGCGTATCCGAGCGCAGCCGACGCAAAGAGCGCGCCGGAAAGGCCGAGTATGAAGCCCTGTATCACGAAGGGAAAGGCGACGTAGGTCGACGTCGCGCCGACTTTAAGCATCACGGCAATCTCCTCGGCGCGTGAGTAGACGGATATCCTTATCGTGTTGAAGAGCACTACTCCGGAGGCTGTTATCGCCACGATCAGCATCACAAGCGAAAATTGCTGGACGAAATCCGCTACGCGCGAGAGCTTTTCTACGACCTGCCCCGCGTAGACTATGTCCTCGACTTCAGGCAGGGCTATGAGCATCCGCGCCGTATCCGATACGTCGGCGGCATGGCTGACCTTCACTTCTATCGAAGCGGGCAGAGGGTTTTCGCCAAGCAGCGTCACCGCGTTGGCCTGGTTCCCCAGCCTCGCGCGCAGGCGTTCGAGCGCCATTTCCTTCGTAACTATTTTTACCTCGCGGACGTTGGCTATGGCCTTTGCCTTTTGCGCAACGGCGTCAAGCTCAGCGTCCCCCTTCACGTAGGCCTGAATCGAAAGCTGTCCCTCCATCACCCTCACCATGTTCTGTATATTGAGTATAAAGAGCATCGTCGCGCCGACGACGAAGAAGACAGACATCGCGGTGAATATCGTCAGAAGGCTCATCCCGAAGTGGCGCCAGACTAAACGCCAGCCGTCTCTGAATACGTATTTAATCCTCGACATTGCTCTCATAGCCTCCTTCTCTGTCGTCGCGCACTATGCGCCCGCGTCTCAGCTTGACGACGCGGTGCCTGTAGCTGTCGACGAGGTACTGGTTATGCGTCGCCATGATGACCGTCGTCCCGGCGGCGTTTATATCGAGCAGAAGCTGCATTATTTCATCGGCGGTATGATTGTCGAGGTTTCCCGTCGGTTCGTCCGCAAGCAGCAAAGAGGGCTCGTTTACCACAGCGCGCGCTATCGCAAGGCGTTGCTGCTCCCCTCCGGAAAGCTGCTGAGGAAAGAGCGCTCTGCGCCGCCATATCCCGACGGTTTTCAGCACGTCGACGACGCGCCCCTCTATCTCTTTTTTCGGCATGCCCATCACTTCGAGTACGAAAGCGACGTTTTCGAATGCCGTCAGATTGGGAAGCAGCGCAAAGTCCTGAAAGACGACTCCTATATCGCGGCGGAAAAGAGCGAGTTCGAAGCGCCCCATCTTGCGCAGGGCGTGCCCGCCTACGCTTATATGCCCGCGCGACGGCACCACTTCGCGGAATATGCAGCGCATCAGCGTCGTCTTGCCAGAGCCCGTCTCGCCTATCAGATAGACGAATTCGCCTTTGTCCACGTTGAGATAAATATTTTCCAGAGCGTTGATATCCGGCGGGAACGTCTTAGATACGCCGGAGAACTGAATTTCCATCGACAAGCTACCTCCTACGCAGCGCCCAGACCTGCGCCGCAGCGTCCACAATCTCTTTCCATGTGAGTCCGTAATATTCGCAGAGCTCCTCCTGCGTTCCACTGTTGACAAACTCGTCGCCGACCGCGACGCTTCTCAGCGGGACCGGATATGTGCGCCCCAGGCACTCGGCGACGGCGCCGAAAAGCCCTCCGAAGGCGTTCTCCTCGGAAGCGGCGACGCAACAGCCCGTCCTCCGCACCGACGAGAGAAGGACGTTCTCGGCGAAGGGCTTCAAGCTGTAGCAATCGATCACCTCTGCGTTTATATTCTGCATTTCAAGCCTTTCCGCGGCCTTCAGCGCGCGGGCGACCATAGCGCCGCACGCGCATATAGTGACGCCGCCGCCTCCGCGCAGTATCCTCGCGCCGCCGATGTGAAACGGCTCCGAAGCGTTCTCGTATTTCTGCGAAAGGGCGGCGCCGTCAAGGCGCATGTAAAAGGGGCACGATATCTCATCGCCCGCTTCGATCACGCGCACGGCTGTCTCTTCGTCCGCAGGCACTATCACGTTCATTCGGGGCATCGCACGCATCAGGGCGATGTCTTCGAGCATCTGCGAAGACGCACCCTCGTGGACGCAGGAGATGCCGCCGTCGAAGGAGACGATGCGCACGGGCAGTCCCGTCTGCACGATCGCCTCACGTATGCGCGAATAGCAGCGCCCCGCTATATCCGCGGCGCGCCCTATGAGCCAAGGCTTCCTTCCCGCCAGCGCAAAGCCGGCCGCGCTCATCACAGCGCCCTCTATCGACGGTGAAAGCGATTCCGAAGAGAAGGGCAGAAGATCTTTGAGTTCTTTTTCCGCCGTCTCCTCGGAAGCGACGAATATAAAATCTTTGCCGGCCGCGCGCTCGGAGAGCGCGGCGCAGAAAGCCGAAAGGGCCGATAGGTTTCCGTCAGCGTTCATTGGATTTCTCCTCCAATTCTTCAAGAGCCATATCAAGCTCGCCCATGCTCAGCGAACGGAAGGCCTCCGAATGCTCCAGCTTCACGAAAACATCTTCCGACTGAAGCGCGACAAGCGCCTTCGGAGCGCCCTCAGCGAAATTAAAAGACATGAAAGCGTTTTCCAGCGATTCGAAATCGCTGGAAAACGCTTCGCGCACGTCCCAGCCGAACGAGGAAAGTCTCGCCGGCGCCGCTATCCTCGCTGTGTCGCCACGAAGATTTTGCAGGACAAGGACGAGCAGATTGGGCGTATATTTGCCGGACGATTTTTTAAGATCGGCGATAAATTCATCGCAGAGCAGATTTTTTTCGTCCGTGAGGAAGATCACCCTCGGCGAACTCTCGGCAGGGAAGAGCTCGCGCGCGAGCGCACCGGCCATCGCGATCTGCGGGCGCGCGGCGACGCACGGCGCGTCAACGCCCGGGATACGGCCGAAATCCGGCAGAGCTTGGAGCATCGCGCCGAGGCGTCTGTAATGCCACAGATGTTCGCGCTCGAAAAAACCGCGCCGCGCGAGGACCGCGTAGAGAGCGGGGACGGCCTCCGGCACATCGGTCATGAAGCGGTCGCGATCCTCCCTCCGAGGTTCGCCGGGAACGAAAAGCATTTCTTCCCAATAAAGATAGACGAGGAGGCTCGCGGCCGAGAGCGACTTCTCAAGCGGGCCGGAGCGCGCGATGCCGACCATCCGCAGAATATCCTTGCGCACCTCGGCAGAGATATTATTCAGCTTTGCAAATTTCTTTTCGTCCATCTGTATTACCAATAATAAGAAAGAGCGCCTCCCTGAAATTCTTAAGCGCTTCTTCGCCCTCTTCGGCGGGTATCGCCGCAACGTCGAGCCGCGGCGCTTCCAGCCCGTCGTTTGTCGTCGCTATATTATAACGCATACAGAAGTCCGAGACCTTAGGATCGTAAGGGCAGCCGGCCGCGGGAAGAGCGGCGAGCGCGCAGAGCTCCAGAAAATGGAGCCGCATCCCTATCGCTGCGGAAGCGCCCTCCGCGACACGCGAAAAATCTTCGAGACTCCGCACGGTAATTATATCGCGGAATTTTATATAATCCAGCACTTCGAGCCTTTTCATCTCCGACACGTCCTCGTCGGCGAGAGCTACGCCGACGACCTCGCACTTTCTTTCACGCGCGATGACGGCGCATTTTTTAGCGGACTCCTCGGCGAGCGCGCCGTAGGAAGGGCGTGCGTTGAAGAGCATAGCTCCGCCGCCGCGCGATTTCGCCGGAAGTCCGAGAGTCAGTACGAGGTCCGGCGTCATGCGCGCGTCCAGCCCGAAGCCCTTTACGAGCTTCATCGAGGTTTCGTCGCGGAGAGATATCTCAGAACACATCGAAAGTGCGTGCTTCGCAAAAACACGCGACATTCCTCCGCGCAACGGGCCGACAGACTGCCCAGCCGCGAATATCTTCATGCCGCATAGTTTAGCGATAAGCGTGACGCCCCAGTAATAAACGCAGGAGCGCGCACTCGTCGCATCCTGGAAGAGCCCCCCCCCTCCGAGCAGCAGCGCGCCGCTCCGCCTGCAGGCCTTGATCACTTCGGAGGGCTTCCAGCGGTTAAAAGCGCGCACACCGAATTTTTTTTCGCTCTCTTGGGGCCCTGCGGAAAGCATCGCTATTTTCTCCGGCCTTACGCCGCATCTGACGAGAAGCTTTATCGAGGCCTCGGCGAGCAGTTCGTCGCCGAGATTTCCGAAGCCGTAATAGCCTATGAGAAGTATCTCGAACTCTTTTCTCAATGTTTGCTTGCCAGATAAGAGCGGGCCCTGCGGCAGAAGGGGACGAAGGCGAAATGCAGCAGCGCGGTGAAAACGAGCCCGACCGCCATGCCGAGCCACCAGCCGTTCAGAACGCGGATGACGCTCAGCTGAAGGAGCGTGTGGAAATGGCAGAAGGTGTTCACGGCCGAGCAGAAGGCGAGCGACGCAGCGAGGCGCGCCGCCTCGCGGTAGTGCGGGAGATAGTCGCGGCGCACAAGGTACCAGTAAAGCACGAGCGCCGGATAACCGACGAGGAACTCCTTGGTACGCGGGCGCACCGCGAGAGCGCGCTCCATAAAGTCGCGGAAGGCGACCTCGAGCACGGGGACGTTCGAAACGTTGTCGCTGCGCACAGCCATGACAAGCAGAGCGAGCAGCATCACGCCGATCAGAACGAGCTCGCCCCAAAGCGCCGGACGCGAAACTATCTCGCCGAGTGGCTCGGGGTGCACGCGGCGCACGAGGTCGTGATAGAGTACCATCAGAGGCGGCAGCAGCAACGTCAGCTTCACGCCCGAGAATGGAGTAAGGCGCAGCGCGGCCGCCGAAGTCCCGTAGAAGGAGGCTATCGAAAGTCCACCGGCGAGCACGATCAGAAGCGCGCCAATCGAGCATATCGGGCGCCTTTTCCAACAGTCGAGCGCGGAAAGCGCCGCCTCGGCCGCGACGAGCGCGCCGCAGAGGCCGCCCTGCAGCTTAGCGAGCAAAGGGAGCTTCCACATGGCGGCGCCAAGGACTAGCGAAGCGACAAAGAGCGCGGCGGCGGTGAAGGGCGAGACGTTTTCAGCCTCCGATGCGGTGAGCCGCGCGAAATAGAACCACAGCGTAAAGACGAAGACTATCCCGCACGCCGCAGCTCCGGCAAGAGGCGAAGAGCGCACCGGCGAGGTATGCGGCCATTCCATTTTGTAGCCGCGTGCTTCGAGCGCCTCCTTATAAACGGCGAGGTCGCCGGCGAATATATCAAGGCGCCCGCCCATCTGCAAATCGTAAGGGTGGACCATTATCAGCCTTATCGAACGCTCGTGCACCGCGCGAACGAACCTGTCCGCTATAGTGCGACGGCTCAGGCCGCGCGAAATGATCTCGTCGCGCGTGAGGCTGTGCATTGGAATGACATACGGGGCCGCCATCTTTGCAAGTTGAGGCACGCCCACCTGTTTTATAAACTCGACCTGAGATATGGTGATATCGTGAGCCTTCATCACGGAAACGAGAGGCTCGAGCTCCGGATAGCCCGGGGCGACGAGCCCGGCGGGTGTTATATTTTTGATATTCGGATATTTTTCAAGCAGAAGCGAGAAGGCGTCCGCGACATTCTGCCCGGAGGCCGGAGTGCAGGGGCCCGGGCGGAAGAGAGCGGGAACGCCGCTCGCGCGCGCGAATTCGAGAGCCGCTACGTCGGGCACGAACGCCGAAAATTTAAGCTCTTCGACGGAACCCGGCAGAAGTATGACCTTATATCCACCGTCAGCTATCAGTTCGGAGGCCGGCAGCTTCGCCTTTATATATTCCCAGAGGATGTCGGCGTAAACAAAATCAGGTAAAAAGCGCAGCACCGCGCGGCTGAAATTTTTCTCCGCGGCAGAAGCGCAGAGCAGCGAAGCCGAGCCGAAGCGCACCGGCATCGGGTTATGAGACGCGAGCTCGTCGCCGGTGTATTCGGCGGCGGCGACCCCGAGCACTCCCAAGTCGTTGATCCTGCGCCATACGTCGGCCGGCTCCACGTTGTTCTGATAAGCGAGAGAAGCGACCTCTCTGTACTCGGCGACAAAGGCCACGCTCTTATTCGCCTTCTCCGCCGCTACTCTCGGCAGCAGCCCAGCCGCGGCGCAGACAAAAGCCGCCGCAAGCGCGCTCCACAGCAATACGCGTTTATTTATATCCATTCTCATTCATCCCTCCACTGAGCCGCGAGAGGCACGCCCATCTCTTCAAACATTTTTGAGAGCCTTGAAAGAGGCAGGCCGACGACATTAAAATAACACCCTTCTATCCGTTCGGCAAGCAGCGCGCCGCTTCCCTGTATCGCGTAAGCGCCAGCTTTGTCCGCGCTTTCGCCGAGCGCGACATAGGCCCTGATGTCATCGTCCGAAAGAGGGCGGAAAAAGACGCGCGTCTCCTCTGAGCAGACATTTTTGCCGCCGTCCGGAGCGATCAGGGCCACTCCTGTGAAGACCGAATGAGCGCGCCCCGAAAGCGCCCGAAGCATCGCCGCGGCCTCGCGTTCGTCCGCAGGCTTCCCTAAAATTTTCCCCTCCGACGCAACGACGGTATCAGCGCCGACGACCCAGCGCGACGGAAAGCGTGAAGCGACCTCCGAGGCCTTTTCGTCGGCGAGCATTTTCACATATTCCGCGGGCGGCACCGAGCCGGCCTCCTTTTCCACCATATTCGACGGCACGACCTCAAAGTCTCGACAGACGCGCGAAAGCAGTTCCCTCCGCCTCGGGCTTCCCGACGCGAGTATCAGCGCTTCCTTCATTTCGTTATCAGTATTCCCGCTACCGCTCCGATGAGAGTTCCCAGATTGATCCTCATCGAAAAAAGTACGCCGAACCTGAGCATCACGAGATCGATCTGGCGGATATCGAACGTAAAGTCGGTCACGTTCGCAAAAATCGCCGCCGTAGCGCGGAAATTCTGCAAAAATATCCCCAGCCAGGTCCCCAGTATCATGCATAACAGAACGACGCCCCATTTGAAGGACGAATTCTTCAACAGCGACATATTACCACGCTCCCAGACAAGTTACTCCGATCGCAGCGACACCCGCTGCAAGACAGTATACCCCAAAGAGCCACCATTTTGACGCTATCACGAGCTTTTTCAAAACAAACAGTGAAAAGAGCCCCGAGGCGAACGCGCAGAGCGCGCCTAAAAACCAGCCGGATGGCAGGGAAGAAACAAATTCACGCCAGCCTCCGATCTCAAGAGCCTGCACGAGCGCAGCGCCGAGTATCGCCGGAATGGATAGAAGGAACGAGAAGCGGAAGGCGGCCTCCTTCGAAAGCCCCGCGGCAAGCCCCGCCATTATCGTCATGCCCGAACGCGACACGCCGGGGAATACCGCTAGCCCCTGAGCTATGCCGACGTACAGCCCGTCGGTGAAGGCGACGTGCCCGCAGCCGTTTCCCATCTTCCTCGAAATCAGAAGGACGACGCCAGTGACGACGAGGCCGGCTCCGACCATGATCGAGTTCATAGACGCCTCTTCGGCGAAGTTCTTCAGCGCGAGCCCTATCGCCGCCGTGATGACCGTGCCGGCGATAACGGCCCAGCCTATGCTCCACCCAGCGCTCCTGCGCCGCTGTGCGTTAGAAAAGCCGGAAGACCATTCGATTAAAAGCACGGCGATGTCCGGCGCGAAAAATATAAGAGTCGCAAGCACCGTCGAAACATGCAGCACAAGGTCGTAGTTCAGCGGCGGCATCTCCATGCCGAGAAAAATTTTCGCCAGGGCCAGATGACCAGAGCTGCTGACCGGCAGAAATTCGGTGAAGCCTTGGATAAACCCAAGCAGAATCGCGTTTGAATTCATTTCGCCGCCTCCTTGCCCTTAGGCGCGTTTTCCGTCTTTGATTTTTTATTTTTATGCAGCTTGGAAACCTCGATGACCATATCGGCGAGGTTAGTCGCGTGGTCTCCTACCCTTTCAAGATTGCTCAGGATATCTATGAAGACGACTCCGGCCCCCGGCTTGCAGAGCCCCCTGTTCAGGCGTTCGATGTGCTGGGCGCGCAGCGCCTTCTCCATGTCGTCGATACGCTGCTCCAGCTTGATGGCCTCGGCGGCGAGATCCGGATTTTCCTCGTCGAGCGCCTGGATGCTCTTGTCGAGAGCCGTGAGGACGAGCGCGAACATCTCGTTGCCCTCCTCAAGCGCCTTCGGGGAAAGAGTCAGGTGGTGATCCTGAAGGTACTGGTACATTTCCACCAGGTTCGTAGCGTGGTCCCCGATGCGCTCTGCGTCGCTGACCGCGTTAGTCGAGAGGTTCAGCAGCGTCGACATGTCCGTCGAAAGCCTTCCCTGTCCGACCTCCGAGGCGTACTGGACGATATCGCGCGTCATCTCGTTGACGTTTGACTCGCTGCGCTCTACCTCTTCGACGAGCTTCTCGTCGCCCTCGACTATCAGCCTGCGACAGTCCTCGATCATTTGGCGCGCGGTGCGCGAGAGGCGTATCATTTCCTTGCGCACCGCGTCGATCGCGGCAGCGCTGGAAACGGTCAAGAGCGCGCGGTTGAGGTATATCGGGCTCGTTGCCTGCACGCTCTCGTCGTCAGGTATGAGCTTTCTGATGAAATTGGCATACTGGGAGACGAAGGGCAGGAAAAGCAGAGCGATTATTATATTGAAAATAGTATGAGCGTTTGCAACCTGCCTGGAAATAGTATTTGCCGTCATCTCTATCAACGAGGTATAGAATGGCAGGACTAGCAGTATGACCAACGTGCCGAGTATCTTTATCATGACGTGCGCCGCGGCCGCCTGTTTCGCGGCCCTGTTCGCGCTGAGAGACGCGAGAACGGCCGTAATCGTAGTCCCGATGTTGTCGCCGAGTATGATGACGATCGCCGTCTGAAGCGGTATAACGCCCTGTACCGCGATAGCCATCGTAAGGCCGACCGTAGCCGAGCTCGATTGCACGATGAGCGTAAGGATGAGCCCGGCAAGGAAGGCCACCGCGGGATGGCTGCTGAAGGCCGCGGTGACCTCCGGACGTTCCTTCAAAAATGAAAGCGGCCCCTGCATCATCTCCATACCTATGAAAAGCAGTCCGAAACCGACTATACCCACGCCTATATGCTTCACCCTCTTCTTGTGCGCGAGGATGCATATTGCGGCTCCAACTAGAACGCATATGTAAGCCACGTTGGTTATGTCGAAGGCTATCAGCTGTCCCGTAACCGTCGTGCCTATATTCGCCCCCAGTATCACCCCGATAGCCTGCGTGAGCGTCATAAAGCCGACATCGACGAAGCTGACGACCATAATCGTCGTAGCGCTGCTGCTCTGCAGAATCGAGGTTACCGCGGTGCCGACGAGAAGTCCCTTGATAGGCGTCGCCGTCAGCGATCCGATAAGCTTTCGCAGCCTGTCCCCGGCTATGATCTGCAGAGAATCTCCCATGATGATGATTCCGTAGAGCAGAACCCCCACCCCTGCCAGGACCTGAAGCAAATCGCCAAATGACATAAAATTATATCTCCCCTCAGAATATATGCGGCCGCAGCCGCATGTAAAACGTTCTAAATATAGGTTACAAGAGGAATTATCGTCGGATAACAGCGGGGATTCATATCAAGCTTTTCACGTATCCTCTTGCGAATCTCCGTCGGCAGCGTCTCCCTGCGCGCTCCGGGCGAGCGCGAAAATTGTGCGAGCGCCGCGAACACGGCGGATTCAAGCTCGCGCAGCGTGCTTCCGTCCTCGGAGGAATAGACGCTGCCGCGCGTCTGTATCTGCACCGGCGCGGCCGGGCGCATATCGCCGTTCAGAACTACCGATACCACGACGACGCCGTTTTCCGCCATTTCGCGCCTTTCGCGCAGTATGCTGCCCTCGAACTCTCCGAGCACGAAGCCGTCTATCAGCACAGCGTCGGCGGGCGCGTGCCCGGCGACCTCCGCCTTCGACGAGCCGCTGAATTTCAAGATGTCTCCGTTTTGCAGGATAAAAATATTCTTCGCGTTCACGCCCATCTCTCTGGCGAGCTGCGCGTGCCGCACAAGATGGCGGTATTCGCCGTGACAGGGGACAAAAAATCTCGGGCGTGTGAGGCTCAGCATCAACATCAGCTCGTCGCGCGAGGCGTGTCCCGAGACGTGAATCTTTTCGTCGCGTTCGTAGATCACCTCGGCACCGCACGCAAAAAGACGGTTGACCGTCTGACTGACAAGCTTTTCATTCCCCGGTATCGGCGTCGCTGATATTATGACGAGATCCTTCGAGCCGAGTTTGACCTGCCTGTGAGTGCCGCGGCTCATCATGACGAGCCCCGAGAAGGGCTCTCCCTGGCTTCCCGTAGTCAGGATGACGACGCGGTTGTCGGGAAGCTCTTCGGCTTCCTGCGCGGAGATCATCTGCCCCTCGGGAACGTCAAGGGTGCCGAGGCGCAGCGCAAGCTCCACGTTCGCGACCATGCTGCGCCCGACGAGCAAAACTTTTCTGTTGAAGCGCGCCGCAGTAGCGAAAATCATGCGCGTTCTGTTCAGATTGCTCGAGAAGGTCGCGACGACGATTCTGCGGTCCTTATAAAGGCGGAAGAGCCTCTCAAAAGTTTGCCCTATCATCTTTTCGGAAGGCGTCGAGCCGGGCCTCTCGACATTCGTCGAGTCGGACATAAGCAGCAGCACGCCCTCGTCGCCGAGACGGGCGAGCGCGCTGTAATCCGCGCGGTTGCCGTCTATCGGCGTCGGATCGAATTTAAAATCCCCGCTGTGCACTATCGCGCCGGCCGGAGTGTGCACGACGAGCGCAAAGGCGTCGGGGATCGAATGGCACATCTGTATGAATTCGACTTCAAAGCATCCGGCTGACACCTTGTCGCACGCTTCGACGTAACGAAAGTCCGGATGATAGCCGGTATTCGCGTCGAGCATCTTGTTTTCTATAAGGCCTCCCGCGAGGCGGGAACAGTATACGGGTACGTCGAGACGGGGCAGGATGAACGGCAGCGCGCCGATATGGTCTTCATGACCGTGGGTGATAAAGATTCCGCGTATTTTTGATTTGTTCTCAACGAGGAACGTCGCGTCTGGAATTACAAAATCTATTCCCAGCATATCTTCCTCGGGAAATTTCAATCCGCAGTCTATAACGATATAATCTTCTCCGTATCCGAAGACGGTAAGATTTTTTCCTATCTCGCCCATTCCGCCGAGAGGACACACGAAAAGATCGGACTTTTTCTTACGCTCCCTGCGCGAAATGCCATTTATATTATCGGGTCCAGTCATAAACACAACTCCCCTCCAGTATTATCGTATCACGACTTTAGGAATTGGGCTACAACATTTGACGACACTTTGTCTTTTTCATAATATTTTATGCAGGGCGCACAAAATTAAATTAGCGTTTGAAATTTATTCTGTTTTCTGATAAAATTCACACGATCTTAAGTGAGATTTGCAGGGTGGGATTTGTCGTGGCAAAATCAACGGACGATAAAGTCGTAATGACAAGGGAAGGCTATGAGAAGCTGAAATCCGAACTTGTTTCGCTCCGCACGGATGGGCGCTCGGAGATAGCCGCAAAGCTGGAAGAGGCGAGGGCGTTCGGAGACTTGAGCGAGAACGCCGAATATCACACGGCAAAAGAAGAACAGGAAAAAATAGAGAATAGAATCCTTCAGCTTGAATATCAGCTCTCCAAAGCCAAAATCGTAGAAACGGAAGACATAGACACGAGCATCGTGAGCCTCGGAACTACGGTCACTATCGAAGATCTTGACAAAAAACAGACTCTCGTCTACACGCTCGTCGGCACCGAAGAGGCCGACATAAAGGAATCAAAAATTTCCGCGGCGAGCCCCGTGGGCAAGGCCTTGATGGGCAAGCATGTCGAAGAGGAGACGATGGCGCGGACGCCGCGCGGCATCCGTCATCTAAAGGTCGTAAAGATTCAGCTTAAGTAATTTTTCGCGTGACAATAAACGACGAAGGGACGCAGCCCTCTGTAGGCGTCCCTTTTCGTTTTTACTCGCAGCGGAGCCACCCCGCCGCTATGGACGCGCCGCTATAGATTTTTTATACATCTCGCCCCACTCCCACATAGCGTCGAGAACGGGCTTCAGGCTCGCCCCGAGCCCTGTGAGCGAATACTCCACCCTCGGAGGCACCTCGGCGTAAATCTTGCGGCTGACGAGCCCCTTCTCTTCCATATCGCGCAGCTGCGTCGTTAAAACCTTCTGCGATACGCCGCCGAGAGACTTTCTGAGTTCTCCGAAGCGCTTCGTGCCGAGGATGAGGTCGCGCAGGATAAGCACCTTCCATTTGTTTCCGATAAGTACGAGAGTCGTTTCCACCGGACAGGCCGGAAATTTTTTCGCAGGTTTTTCCATGCTCTCTCCTCCGCGCTTTGATTTTTTAAAACTGCTTACGATACTATTTTACCCTATATTTCTTTTTAAAACATACGGCAAAAATCTCACAGAGGCGATACGCGCAAAAATACAAAAATATCCCGCTGGTTCCACTTCGGTAACTATAAAACAATAAAGTGCTTACTTTATGCAAAAAATATTCCTCAATATAATATAGTAAAAGGCGTCGCGGCCGCTTGCCCCGCCGGACGCCCGGTATGACGAAAAATACCGCCGGCTTTGCTCCGGAGATTCGACTCAAGGAGGAATCGTGATGAAAATAGCGGTTGTTTGTGCAAATGGCAGGGCAGGAAAGTTGATAGTCAAAGAAGCACTTTCCCGAGGACTCGACGTTACAGCGATAGTAAGAGGGGAAAATATAACAGAGGCGCCAAATTCGCTGAAAAAGGATATTTTCGACCTGACGGGCGCGGATCTACGCGGCTTCGACGTCGTCGTCGACGCCTTCGGCGTCTGGACGCCGGAAAAGCTGCCGCAACACAGCTCTTCTCTGAAACACCTATGCGACCTGCTCTCGCACAGCAACACGAGGCTTCTGGTCGTCGGCGGAGCAGGAAGCCTTTATACAAACAAGGAACACACGGCCTGTGTCGCAGACAGCCCGGACTTTCCCGCCGCTTTCAAACCCCTCGCGGCGGCTATGGCGAAGGCGCTTCAGGAGCTCCGCGCGCGCGGCGACGTCAAATGGACCTACATCAGCCCCGCCGGCGATTTTCAGGCGGAGGGAGAGAAAAGCGGCAAATACATCCGCGGCGGCGAAGAACTGACTCTCAATTCGAAGGGCGAAAGCGTGATAAGCTACGCGGATTACGCGATAGCAGTTGTCGACGAAGCGATAAAGGGGCACAATATCGGCAGGCGCATCAGCGTCGTAAGAGAATAGAGGCGCCCCTCTCCGCGGCGCCGCGCCGGAGGGATAAAATGACGCAGGACGAAAAAAGAATCTGGCTGATAAAGGAGCTGCAGAGGGAAATGCCGCGCTGTGCGGCTCATAAGATTCCCGAAGACGCCGACGGGCAGTGGCTACTTCTGAGGAGCCTCTTCAACGTCAGGCCGGCGCGTCCCGCGTCAAGGGAATTTCTTGAGATTCAGGACGAATTCCTGACGGAGATGACGAAGGAGAAGGGCATTACAGACTGCCGGGCTCTGAAGCCCTCTCTTATGGGCGGGCGCCTCTGCCTCTGGCGCGGAGACATAACGACATTAAAAGCGGACGCGATCGTGAACGCCGCAAACAGCGAGCTGCTCGGCTGCTGGATACCGCTGCACGGCTGTGTCGACAACATAATACACACGATGAGCGGCGTCGAACTGCGAATCAAATGCGGCGAGATAATGGAAGCTCAGGGACATGAAGAGGAGAGCGGAAAGGCAAAGATCACTCCGGGCTACAACCTTCCAGCAAAATACGTGATCCACACCGTCGGCCCGATAGTGAGCGGCCCTCTGCGCCGCCGTGACTGCGAACTTCTGGCGGACTGTTACCGTTCGTCGCTCGAACTAGCCGCCGCCAACGGCTGCGAATCGATCGCCTTCTGCTGCATATCCACCGGGGTCTTCCGCTTCCCCGCCGACAAAGCGGCCGAAACGGCGCTGCGCTCCGTATCGGATTTTCTAAAAACAAACGACACGATAAGGCGGGTCGTCTTCAACGTATTCAAAGAGAGCGACCTTGATATTTACGACAAACTGCTGAACGGACGGTGAGCTCACGCATGGCCTACACGGAAGCTATACGGCTGCTGAAAAGGGAAATCGAAACCTCAGACGCGCTGCTCGTAGGTGCGGGCGCCGGCATGTCCGCAGCCGCCGGCATGGCGTACGACGGCGAACGCTTCGAAAAGAATTTCGCCGATTTTCATAAAAAATACGGCATAACGGACATGTACTCCGGCGGCTTCTATCGCTATGAGACGCCGGAGGAATATTGGGCGTGGTGGTCGAGGCACATCCTCTTGAACCGCTACGAGGCCGGAGTCGGAAAAACTTATTCCGATCTGTTCGAACTTCTCCGCGATAAGGATTACTTCGTGCTCACGACGAACGTCGATCATCAGTTCCAGCTTGCCGGCTTTGATAAAAAGCGCCTCTTTTACACTCAGGGCGATTACGGCCTGGCCTGTGGCAGTGTTCCGAGCCGTGTCATCAGAGAACCTACGACAACGAGAAAGCCGTCCGCAGGATGGCCGCTGAGCAGAAAAATATGAAGATTCCTCCGAAGTTGCTCCCCTTCTGTCCTCTCTGCGGAGCTCTCATGACGATGAACCTGCGCAGCGACGACAAATTTGTGCAGGACGAAGGCTGGTATGACGCGGCCGAGCGCTACGCCGCCTTTCTCGCAAGCCATGAGGATACGCATCTGCTCCTTCTCGAGCTCGGCGTAGGATCAAACACGCCGCTCATTATCAAATATCCCTTCTGGCAGATGACGGCGAAAAATTCGAACGCCGTCTACGCCTGCGTAAATTCCGGCGAAGCGTTCATTCCGCGCGAAATAGAATCGCGCGGCATACGCCTGAACGCGGATATAGGGAAAGTCTTGAACGAATTGAAAAATAACTGACGGTAAAAATGTGAATTATTTTGCCGCCGCGCTTCAAATGCTCCCTGCGAAGCGCGGCGTTTTCGTCCGACCACACATATGTACAGGGACTATCTGAAAAAAGAACGCCATGATCTGAAAAGCAGTTACGCATAGGGAGGCCGCCGGTCTTAGAGATCTAAAAATGTCGCCCGTTGATTTGATTGTATTTGCTCGAATAAAATTGCAACGACTGTCCCTGACTGCTTTTTTACGCATCCGCAGCGCGTAAAGACAGACGCGGGGCGAAGCAGGCGAACCCCGTCTGCCTCACCCCAATATTTTTATAGACCTAAAGAAGATATCAGAAGTCCCTGTGCCGTCAGCGGGGCAGTTTCCCCATCGCAAGGGCGATCAGGCCCAGGAAGGGATCGTCCACTGAGTTGTGAGCGGGGGAATGGATGAAATAGTGTCCGAAGAGCTCCTGCACGGTTTCGCGGCGCGCTATCATGTCCACGAAACGTTCGGCGAGATGCGCTGGATTATCTCCGTCGGAGACGAGTTGGAATCCCAGAATTTGTCCGGATTTAAATCCTTCGTCTTCGCCAGTGGATAGGACGACCTTCCAAAGAGCGTCTTTGCCGGATGGCATGAAGGGATCGCGGCTGCGCACCGGCAGCGAGAGCGAGGTCACTCTGAATCCGGCGCGCCGAGCTGCTTCCTCGCTCCAACCCACGGAGCCCCAGTGGAGGCCGAATATCTCGCTTACGCCCCAGAGCGTCGCCGGCGGAAGCTGCGCAGGAAGGCCGGCGATATCCATGACCGCAGTCATAGCCTGGCGCATCGCCAGCGTACCGATCAACGGCAGGACGGGACGACCGGAAGCCGCGTCTGCGATCTGTACGGCGTCGCCGACAGCCCAGACCGAGGGCAACGACGTCTTCTGCGCGGCGTCGACGACGAGGCCACGCTCGATTTTGAGCCCCATGGCGCGCGCCAGATCGAGTCGCGGGCGCACGCCCGAAGCGAATACGACCGCGTCGACGGCGAGAGCGCCGCTTTGCAACGTCAGCTTGCCGGGAGCCCAGCTTTTTACTGCGTCCGCAAGCCGCAGCTCCACGCCACGTTCGTGCATGCGCCTCTCCACTGCCGCGGCCATGTCGGCGTCGAGCGCCGAAACGGCATGTTTAAGCGCCTCTATGGCAACGACCGCCGCTCCGCGGTCGGAGAGGGCTTCGACGATCTCCAGCCCGACGGCTCCCGTGCCGACTACGGCTACTTTCTTGGCGCAGGCGGCCAGTTCGTCGAGAGCGCGGGCATCTTCGGCGCCTCTGAGGACGTAGACGCCTTCTGCCAGACGCGAGCGATTCACGAGCTGATCGCTCACAGCGACAACCAGTCCTGTTTCGGCGCCTTTGTCCTTAAGGATGCCATCCGCCGGCGGTAGCCATGGGACGGCGCCGGGCGCGAGGATCAGATTTTCGTAAACGATCTCCGTCTCTCCGTTCGTACCTTCGACAATCGCGCTCTTCGATGCGCTGTTGATCGCCGTCACGGTGCCGAAGACCACGTCTTTTGCCGTGTCGGGCGGCAGACGTTTCTCTTTGGACAGATCTACGACCGTCGCTTCGGGACCGTCGGGGATCAGACGGCGCCCCACTCCATAGGGAAGGCTGCAGATGACCGTCGGCTCTTCGTTCAGCACCATCACCGCCGGTTCCACGCCGAAGCGGCGAGCCATGATGTAGGATACTCTGCCGCCGGGGCCGCCGCCGACGATTAAGAGTTTTGCCGAGCGCGTTGCTCTTTTCTTCTCAGACATGCTTTTGCTCCTCCTTTACAGATGAAAAACCGTTTGTTTAATTTGGAGTTTAAAATCTGCAAAGACTTTTCTCAGTGACAAAGTCACCGTTAGCGTGGAATGCGCTCTGGAATTTCAGTTTGTATAACAGACGACACGAATAATCCTACTTCCGTATGTAAAAACAAGAGCAGCATGTTTTCATTTAGACGACCCGACGGCCGGGACCTTTCTTGCATGTTCTGCGCCAGATTCTCAGGCTTGTACTATCTGCTACCGTAATCCGCGGGCCGTGAGCGCGTAAATAATTGCTCCGCTTTATCGTGCCGCACGCCGCGCAATTATGCTATCCTATAACCGCCGCGGATAAAAAATAAAAATGCCTGCGTTCGCGGCGGAACGCGAAAGGAGAACTCATTATGAGCACAGTCGAGAGAAAAAAATATTGCGCCGACGGCAGGTGGATCGAATCAAAGGCCGACCGCTACATGCCGGTGACGGATTCCAGCAGCGGAGAGCTCATCGCCGAGGTCCCCTGCTGCACGCCTGACGAAGTCGACGCGGCGATCACGTCGGCTCAGAAGGCCTTCTCGGAATGGTCGCACCTTTCGCTCGCTAAGCGCACCCAGTTCATGTTCAAATGGCGCGACATCCTCATCGCTCACAAGGAGGAGCTTTCGCTTCTATGCTCGAAAGAGCTCGGCAAGACTCTCGGCGAGGCACGCGGCGACGTGCAGAAGGCGATAGAGCCGACGGAGCTCGCCTGTGCCCTGCCCTCGCTGATTGAAGGAGAGTGCGCGCTACAGGTGACGTCCGGCTACGACACGTCGACCTACAGGATGCCGCTCGGCGTCACAGCCGGCATCGTGCCGATGAACTTTCCCGCGATGATTCCGTGGGGGTGGATGGTGCCTCTTGCGATAGCCTGCGGCAACACCGTCGTGCTTAAGGCGAACAGCAGCACGCCTCTGACCTCGATACGCATACTTGAGCTCTTCTACGAAGAAGGCGGCTTTCCCTCGGGCGTCGTGAACCTCGTCACCTGCGGCCGCAGCGAAGCTGGGATGCTCCTAACCGACCCGCGCGTCAAGGCCGTGACCTTCGTCGGCACGACCGGAATCGGCAAGAGCGTCTACTCCGCAGCCGCCGCTCACGGCAAGCGCGTTCAGGCTCAGTGTGAGGCGAAGAACCACGCGCTGCTGCTCGCGGACGCGGACCTCGAAGCCGCGACCAACGCGATAATCAACTCGACCTACGGCTGCGCGGGAATGAGATGCATGGCGCTGCCGGTCGTATGCGTGCAGGAAAGCATAGCTGACCGCTTCGTCGCGCTGCTGAAGGAAAAGGCTCAGGCTCTCAGAGTCGGCTGCGCTTACGACGAAAATACTCAGCTCGGCCCAGTCGTCTCCGCAGCGCATAAACAGAAGGTCTGCGACTGGGTGAGGCGCGGTGTCGACGAAGGCGCGGAGCTGGTTCTCGACGGACGCGGCGTCGTCGTGCCGGGATACGAGAAGGGCTTCTTCGTAGGGCCGACGATACTCGACCACGTCGAGCCCGGCATGAGCGTCGGCGACTGCGAGATATTCGGCCCCGTGACGACGGTAAAGCGCGTCAAGGATTACGAAGAGGGCATCCGCGTGATGAACGCGAACCCCTTCGCCAACGGCTCCTGCATATTCACGCAGAACGGCTACTACTCGCGCCGCTTCGTGATGGAGACGGACGGCGGAATGGTCGGAGTCAACGTCGGCATTCCCGTGCCGACCGCCTACTTCCCCTTCTCCGGCAACAAAGATTCCTTCTTCGGCGACTTACACGTGCTCGGTCGCGACGGCGTGCGCTTCTTTACGCGCGCGAAGACGGTGACGACGCACTGGTTCGACGAAGAAGCCGCAAAGCGCCGCGTCGGCACATGGGAAGGCAGTACGGAGGCGTAACAGAGCCGATTATAGCGCTCCGCTTGTATCGTACAATAGATGTCGATGAAGAGGCCTTCGGAGAGCTGAAAGACCGCCCGGATTTCAGAAGGCCTTTAACTTCTTCCGAGAATTATCCGGAAGGCAAGCTGATTGTAGAATTTACCGCGCTTATTTACCTTCCTACATCAAGAAAAAGATGGAGGAAAAGGACTTGCTATACTATAACATCAGCCGCCGGGAGCTGGATGCATCGAATACTTTATCGACCACGGAAAGGCTCAAATCCAGAGCTAAGTCCTGAAAAATACAAGGGCAGACCTACCGTGATCTCGATGTTGAACCATTGTTTGCATCATCGGACAGCGGGCCCCGTCTGACCCTGACCTGCCGGCAGGCATAGACGCGCCCCTCGCTATGCGATGTGTTTCGGGAAGGCAGGACAGAAAAAGGCCCGCTATCATGAGCGTCGAAGATTTCTTAAAAGACGCGCGCGGCCTTGAGGTGTAATGTGCAGAATATCCACCTCTGCGGCAGCGCTGGAACAAGACGGGCACCGACGACCGCAGAGGGCACACCTGCGGCGGCGGCCGTTTAGGAATTTCCTCTGCTATTCCAATATCAGCAGAAGCGCCATTTTGAAGTTCTGATCCGCGGCAATTGAATGGGCTCCGCCCTTCGCAAACTTAAAGTTTTCGCCGGCGCGGATGCGGTAATCTCCTCCTTCATAGCGAATCGTAGCCTCTCCCTCCAGTGCGAAGACCAGAGCGTCGCCAGTAGCCGCGTGCTCCGGGAGCCCGGTGCCAGCCGTAAAGCTCATAACGACGAATTTCAGCTTTTCCTCGTCGATCAGGTCCATGTTTATGACCCTGTCTTCGGCGTATGGGATCAAATCTTTCAGCGCAAAAACTTTCTTGTCCTTTAAAATTTCGTTCATCGCGGATTCCTCCTTCAATGTAATTTCCGTATAGACGCAACCTCCGTCAGAGGCGGAGCCTACCGCTACGCCGGCCGGCGTGATAAAGGCTTCTCCTTCTTTCAACGCCGCCGCGCCGCCTTTTCCCGTAACGCGAAGTTCCCCTTCGTGCACGATCCAGAGCTTGCGATAGGAGTATAATTCCGCGCTGATGTTGGTCCCTTCCGCCAACGAGAAGTGCATCACGTAATTTCCATTCGCGTCGCTCACGGCCTTCGAAATCGTGCAGCCTGGTACGGACGCGTTTTCTTTCGCTATTGAAAAAATCTTTCCCGCGACTTCGTTCATCCGCTTCCCCCTTTACCCTCATGACGACAGCGTTTTTATCTCCATAATTTGCAGCTTTTGCGACATACAACACATCTGTACAGAGGAGCTCCTATGAGGGGACCGACCGGCGGCCGGCCCCTCTTGATGCGCTTCGGCTCTGCGAACTATATTATCGTGAGATCTCTCCTTCTTTATTTCGCGAGGAGTTTCGCAGCCAGTTCCGGAATCTTGGCAAAATCGCTTTCTTCCGGATTCCAGAGAGAACGCACGTTTTCTTCGATCACCTCGAAGCCGGCGTCGCGCAGGCGCTCTTGCAGCACCTTGACGGATTCTCCGCTCCAGCCGTAGCAGCCGAAGGCGGCCGCCTTTTTATTCTTGAACTTCAGCTGCCTCAGAAACTCCAGCCACCCGGCGATGCCCGATAGGATACTGCTCGATACCGTAGGGGAGCCGACCGCAATCGCTTTCGATTTGAATACCTCAGTCATTACTTCATTTTTATCGGACTTCGCGACGTTGAACAGCTTAACGACAGTCTCCGGGCTCTGCATGTTTATTCCTTCGGCAATTTTATGCGCGATCTTTGCCGTTCCCTCCCACATCGTATCGTAGACTACGGTCACCTGCTCTTCCTGATAAGCGTTCGCCCATGCGGCGTACTTGTCGACGATCTGCAAAGGGTCCTTCCTCCAGATAGCGCCGTGAGAGGGCGCGATCATCTCGATCGGAAGTTTCAGCTTGCCGATCTCATCCAGTTTTTTCACGAGAATCGGAGCAAAGGGATTCAATATATTGGCAAAATACTTCATCGCTTCTTTATTCAGCAGACACTGATCCGCCTTATCGTTGAAGAGTTCCCCCACTGCGTAATGCTGGCCGAAGGCGTCGTTGGAGAAGAGTATGTTGTCGCCGGTCATAAACGTCGCCATGGAATCCGGCCAATGCAGCATCCGCATCTCGACGAAAATAAGCTTTTTACCGTTCCCGATGTCAAGCGAATCCCCCGTCTTTACAATGTGAAAGTTCCAGCCGCGTTTCCCATACTGCCCTTCGATGCTCTTTACAGCGTTAGCCGTACAGTAAATCGGCACAGAGGGAATTTCGTCCATTAGAGCCGTCAGCGCGCCCGAATGATCGCATTCCCCGTGATTGGCCACGACAAAATCGATCTTCTTCAGTTCGACTGCTTTTTTAAGGCTCTCGACAAAATCAAAACGGTGCGGCTTCCATACCGTATCGATCAAGACCGTCTTTTCTTCCTCTATCAAATACGCGTTCTGGCTGGAGCCGTTCATAATGGAATAATCGTCCCCGTGGAAGCTCTCCAGTTCCCAGTCGATATAGCCCACCCAGCTCACATTGCCCTTTACAAGCCTTTTCATTTATTCACCTTCTCTTTCCGTCGTTTATCGACATTATAAATTTTACGTTGCGCCTCCGTAAGCATTATTTTAACGCTTCGCGCATAATAATTCTGTTACTTTGACAACAGTCATGATAAAATTGAGGGCGTGGATGCAATATCGGGGCTGTGCGTTAAGTTTTATCGTTTCGTAGGAGCGTAACAATGGATATACAGGAAGCGTTGGGCCAGTATATTGGAGTAATTAGAAAATGCCGCCTATTCACTGGCATACCGGAAGAGCTTTATCCGGAAACGCTGCGCTCTTTGCAGGCAAAACTCCGGCCCTACGGGAAAGGCGAGATCATTCGGGTGTTCGGCGACGATTTCCCCTACGCCTATTATCTGCTGCGCGGCGAGGTCGAACTTTCTTTTTTTAATCGGGCTTACAATCAGATAAACATAAACCGCTTTCTTCCCGGAAGCCTAATGGGAGAGGCCCTCGCGTTCCTTAGGAACGCGAACAGCCCCGTCCAATTAACGGCGGTCGAAGAAAGCCTCATGCTGCTGTTGGATCTATCTCCGCTGAGCCGCGCAAGCGACGGCTTCGAATACGGACATACGCTCACCGTCAACCTCGCCCGGCTGCTTGCGGGGAAAAATGTTTTTCTTAACAGCAGGCTACACATTCTCGCTCAAAAGGGCGTAAGAGACCGCATACTCATGTATCTATCATCGCTGCCCAAACGCTCCGACGGATATGTCACGCTCCCATTCACGAAGACCGCGCTCGCAGAATTTCTCTGCGTGAACCGCAGCGCGCTCTCCAGAGAATTTACGAAGATGGCAGAAGAGGGGATACTGGAAATCGAGGGCAGAAGAGTGAAGCCGCGCTTCTGCGAGAGCTGAAGCGCGCGGCCGCAACACCGGGCGTCTCCGATAAAATCAGCGCGGACGATGACGACGCATTGTCCACGACAATAATTATTTCCGTGCGAAATTTTTTGTCGAACGGCGTGGCTTATAACCCCAAATAGTCGTTCACCAGAATCAGAATCATCCTTCCAGTCTGGCGCGAATAGCGCGTTACAAGATACTGACAGCATATCGTACCCGGAGCTTTGCAGTCGAAGCATACGCCGGTCTTCGCGCACGGCGTGTCTGCGGAAAGGCGCACGGCGTTGAGCGGGGCCGCCTCGTTTTTTGCTCGGGACAGCGCTGCGTCCAGGTCGCGCGCTATCTTATTCATTCCGACGATCATCAGTACGTGCTTCGGGCCGTAGGCGATACTCGACACGCGGTTCGATCTGCCGTCTATGTTTACAAGTATGCCATCCTCGCTGACCGCGTTGCAGCTTGTGAGGAAATAATCGGCGTTAAAGGCCAGCGTTTCAGCGCGCCGCCTCTCCTCCGGGTCTTTAATATCGTCGACTGCGTATAATTTATATCCGCCCTTCCTTAGCGCGTCCTTCAGCCCGATCTGTTCGATCGAAATCGTCCCGCCCCAGCTGACGGAAGCCCCCTTCGGGATAATTTCGAGCGCCATGCGGAGAGCCTCTTCTCTGCTGTCGGCGTAATAGCCGGTCATATTTCTGCCCTTCAGCTCTTTTATAACCTTCTCGGCTCTGAGCTGATTGCGCATTTTAACACAATCAAATTCTGCCATGTGTGCTCCTCCTTCGACAATAATAAAATTTCATCCTCTGAGTAGTAACGGCAAGCTGTAGCTCCTCTCCACAGAGTTGAGCGGTGAATTGCTAAGCTTTTTGGGCATATCTATTGGCATCTTTGAGAATCTTCCGAAACCCCTCCCTTTAACGAATCGGCTTTCCTATCCCCATTTCTCGTCGCCATTCAGGCACTTTTCCATCATCAGACCAATATTCGTCCATTTCCACAATCAAATCTTCATTGAATTTTATAAAGCTCACCACATGAAATGAAGTAGCTCTATCCGCTGAAAAAACGTGAACAACTGAAATTATAGAATTACCAATTTCCTCAATACGTTCAATTTCCCCATCCCATTTACCTGGATAATCGCAGTTTGCCCGAATATATTCCGCAACTTCAAATTGCTCATTAGAACAATGCCAACGAATAACGGCATCATCACGAAAATATTTTGGCATTTCAGCTCTATTCTGCGAAAGAACATCTTTCCAAAAGCCTTTTATGTCCATAGTTTTCTCCCACAAAATTCAAGTTCGTCCATTCCTATTATATCCACAAAAAAGCCCCGATGCAAAACGACGGAAGGCTTTTACAGGGCAATCCGCTTACGAAATAAGTGCGCCGGTAAGTGCCAGTCCCAAGGCCTGCAGAGCCGTAGGAATGTCAAGTCCGCAGAGCTTACGCTTGCTCCTCATACCACATTTGCATGTGCCGCAGGTCTTTGGTATCTGTAAGGCCTGTTTCCCGCAGAATATTCATCACTTCGGCTGCGTTCTTCGCTCTCACACGGCAGTCATCATCGCGTAAGGCTATGTCTGGCATGTTTCATACTGTTGCTTCCTGTCGGCGTTCTCGGTTTTGTTTTTATTCTACCGCCTTACAAGGCGATTTGCACGCAATCTTTTTCGTAAACGATTGCCCAGGCCAGGCCGTGTATTTTGGATTGAAAAGTTCGGCAAATCGTGTATAATATCTGAGTTGCCCTTGCGCGGAGAGGTGGCCGAGTGGTCGAAGGCGGGCGACTCGAAATCGTCTTAGCGGTGATGAGCCGTTACGTGGGTTCAAATCCCACCTTCTCCGCCATTTTTGACAACATTGTCGCTCCTGTCGTAATAGTGCGCGAGGGCGATTTTTTATGCCGTCTCGGCAGGCCGCCGCGGCGCTTTAACATTCGCGTCAAATCATGAACTGGGTAGACGACGCAGCGCCTGCACGTCCAACTGCCTCAAAATCGCTATAGATGGCTTGTTCAGCGCCATCAATAATGCAGAATGATTGCAAACGCCAAATTGCCAACTTCGAATAAAATAAGACTGGAAGATTTTAAAAAAGTATGGTAATATATCCGCTGTTGGTTATGCGGATATAGCTCAGCTGGTAGAGCATTAGCTTCCCAAGCTAAGGGTCGCGGGTTCGAATCCCGTTGTCCGCTCCAAAAGAGGCCAGCGTGGCTCAGCAGGTAGAGCAGCGCACTCGTAATGCGCAGGTCTCCAGTTCGAATCTGGACGCTGGCTCCATTTGATAATCTTTAGGATTTTTATAAATCCAAAAGTTGGCGGGAATCCAGTGATAGGTTGGATTTCCGCTTTTTTGTCTGAATCAGCCCCCCCGGTTTCGTCGGTGGTTATGGTTGTTTTTGCTGTTTCTGTAAAATCTTGGAAACGCTCGCATAGAAATTAAACGTTTCGCCTCCGGATTACACTGCTAAAATTCCGCGGCGCAGCCAAGCATAAAAAATTCCCCAAGCGTTTCGAAGGGCTCGCTCGGGGAATACCTTTCACTTTTTTTTGCGCGTTTGCGCGGCTTATTTTGTCTTCAGCGCGTTTACGACGTCCTGAGTAAGGTCGACGCCGCCGTAATATACGAGGACTTTATTGACGACAATCGTAACGCCCTTCTGTTTTGCAACTTTTGCGACCGTGTCGTTCACTTCCCTGAGCACGGGGTTCATGAGCTTCGCTTCTTCTTCTCTCATCTCCAGCTGAAGCTTTTCGATTATATTTCTCTTGTTCGCCTCGTCCTTCTCTTTGTCGAACTCGGCTTTGGCTGCGTTTGATTTTTTCTTATCCAGCTCTTCAAGCTGTTTCTGAGCCTGCTGGAATTTCGAGAACTGCCGTAGAACCGCCATGTCGTCTACGTAGCCTACCGTATCCTCCGCTGCATATGCGGCTGCCCCGAATACCAAAAGCGCGAGCGCGGCAAGCAGAAGCACAGCTGTTTTTTTCATAGTTATTCCTCCCCACTTATCACATACGGCGTCATATGTCATGGCCGCACTTCGAAGATTTTATAACGACTTTTGCATGTTGTCCATACCGACGTTTCACTGTGGCAGCGTTTTTATAAGCCGGGATGCCGGGATGCATATACGAACAAAGACACGGCGCGACAAGGCGGGCATAACGCGGAAGCGATACAGCCGAGAGGGGCGCTATTTTACGCCGGATCTTTCCGCGATTCTCTTTCCCATCTCGAACGCGGCGCGACAGTCCAAAGGAAATTGCAGTCTACGGTGCTCGATCTTCTCTTTTTCAGAAAACTTTGACGCTTCATATCTGCCGTAATCGTCGAACTGCTTCGTATCGAAGGAAAAGAGCGCTTCCGACTCTTCTCCGAGCAAGCGCGCTGCAAATATCTGACCCGGGCGCAGGTTTGCAATTACGCCGGCCTCATGCGCCGCATCCTCTTTCATGTTCATCGTGTAGATGAAGGCGGACGGTATCCTACGCGGGAAGCAAGTCGTTTCTTCCGTATATAATCCGTAAGGATAGAAAAATCTTTCAAGGAATGACTGCGTAGCTCCGGTTATGTTGAAAAAATATACCGGCGAGCCTATCACAACGGCGCCAGCGTCGCGAAGCGCTTCGAGCAGCGGGCTCAGCCCGTCCTTCTGGACGCAGCGCCCCTTGGATCCGCCCCCCTTCAGCTTGCACGCGAAGCAGCTTGCGCAGCCTTTGTAATCTAATTTATACAGGTCGATTCTCTCCGTTTCAACACCGGCCGCTTTAGCGCCTTCCATAGCTTTATCGAGCAGCACCGCGGTGTTCCCGTTCGTCCTCGGGCTTCCGTTTATAAAATAGATCATGCTCTGCCTCCTTACCCCCAACGGACAGAAAAGCGTTACGCTTTCTGCGCCGGCTTCCCTCAATTATTTTTCAGCCGCCTCCCTTTTCACCGACGCGTCGTCCCTCATCAGCTCTTTCAACGAATAGGCCAGAGCGGCTATGCCCTGTATTTCGGATGGGATGATTATCTTCGTCGCCCTGCCGTCGGCGGCTCTGCCGAATGCTTCGAGGCTCTTTAACGCGATTATTTCTTTCGTCGGCGCGGCTTCGTTCAGCATCCTGATGCCGTCCGCGACGGCCTGCTGTACGACCCTTACGGCTTCGGCCTCGCCGGCGGCTTCGCGGATTTTCTGTTCCTTTACCGCGTCGGCGCGTAGTATCGCCGATTCTTTTTCTCCTTCCGCTATGAGTATCTTGCTCTGTTTTTCGCCCTCGGCCAACAGTATAGATTCGCGCTTTTCGCGTTCGGCCTTCATCTGGCGCTCCATCGCGGCCATTATCTCCTTAGGCGGAACTATATTCTTGACCTCGACGCGATTGACCTTGATGCCCCATTTGTCGGTGGCCTTGTCAAGCGTCTCGGTTATCGTCGAGTTTATGTAATCGCGCGACGTCAGTGTGTGGTCCAACTCCATAGAGCCGATGATGTTCCTCAACGTAGTCGCCGTTAGATTCTCTATTGCGGCGAGAGGGCTTTCGACGCCGTAGGTGAGCATCTTTGCATCCGTAACCTGGAAGAAAACGACGGTGTCTATCTGCATCGTGACGTTGTCCTTGGTTATCACGGACTGCGGCACGAAGTCGACGACCTGCTCTTTGACGGATACGTTGTTTGCTATCCTGTCCACAAACGGAAGTTTTACGTGAAGCCCCGCGCCCCATGTGCAGAGGTACGTGCCGAGACGTTCGATCACGTAGACGTTTCCCTGCGGCACTATGCGAACGTTCGCGGCCACGGCCGCTATCAGTATAGCTGCGACGAATATCAGAACTGCTGTCGAGAATATTTCCATAAATTTTCCTACCTCCGCGGAAAGAGTATTTTATATTTTCTCAACGAAAAGGGTCACGCCGCGAAGTTCCTTCACTACGACGACCTCCCCTTCTTCGAGCCTTGTGCCGCTCAGCGTGCGAGCCTCCCATTCGAGGCCGTTCGCGAGCACGCGCCCTCCGCCCCTTATATTGTCTACGGGCGAGACGACGACACCCCGCATACCTATCACCTGATCGGCGTTCGTAGGCGTCTTTTTCACGCGCAGGACTCTTTTAAGGAAGGGGCGCGTAAAGAACAACGCCGCGGCGCTCGCTGCGATGAAGACAGCGATCTGGAAATTGAAAGATGCGCCGAGCGCCGCCGGCAGCATCGCGATCAGAGCCCCAGCGGAAAACCATATCGAAACGAGCCCTGCCGTCAGGGCTTCGACAACTCCTGAGGCGACCGCGACGACGAGCCAAAAGATCACAGGGTTTTCCATTATCAGAGCAACGAATCCTTCCATTGAACTCTCCTTCCAGGCGTCTGTTTTTAGGCCGTTAGGCCTCTGCAAATACGGCGGTCGAGTATCCATTTTATTTTTTCCGCCGCTTAATAAATAATATTATCATTTTTTCCCGCCGCCGTCCTTTTCAATTGACATCTTTTCATTGAGAAAAATTTGCCGCGAAAGGCTTATTGATGTTTCAAGGCGATTTTTTTATAATATTCAGCAAAAGATCGCGTCGACAGGGAACGGACAGAGGCAGATACGCATAGAAGGCAAAGAAACGGTTTTCCCTGTATTGCGTATGGGATTGTGCACGAAAAGATTTCGATAGAATGCCTTTAGCTCGCTTATTGCGCAAAGCATGTGAAAAACAATCGCGGCGTAGACATCAAAAGTGAAAAAACCCGGCTGTATATTCTATCTTCCTGCGTCGCTGCCTTTCGCCGATCACGGCGTCCGCTCGGCAGATAAAATGTCGCGCGGGGCGTTCTCTCCTGTCCCTGGGCGTTCTCCTATCGACGCCATATTCCGGTAAGCCGCACGGCTTCATCGCAACTCGGCGCAGACTCCGTCGGGTAAAACAAAAAGCTAAAGACTGGAGGGATAAGAAATGAAAATAAAAAAATCGACCGCGCTTCTCATGGGGCTGTTGTTCGCCCTGTGCTTCTCCGCCGGCTGCGGGATAATAACTCCGCAGCCGGCGGAGACGGGCGTAAAAGAATCGCCCGCAACTTCGAACAGCCAAGCCGCCGCATCACAAAAAGTAGTGTATATGACCAAAGACATCAGCCCCGAAGGACTGACGGCGGTCTACAGGGCTCTGGAATGGCAGCCGAAGGGAAAAGTCGCCGTAAAGCTCAGCACAGGCGAGCCTCCGGCAAGCAACTACCTCCGCCCCGAGTTGATTAAGGATCTCGTGCGGCGCGTTAGCGGGACGATAGTGGAATGCAACACCGCCTACGGCGGTTCGCGCGCGGCAACGGCGATGCACTATCAGGTCGCCGAGGATCACGGATTTACCAAAATCGCGAAATTTCAGATTCTTGACGAGAATGGTTCTATGGCTCTGCCCGTCGCAGGAGGGAGCCGCCTTAAAGAAAACTACGTAGGCGCCGCGTTCGCGGATTACGATTGCTACCTGATACTTTCTCATTTCAAGGGGCACGCTATGGCCGGCTTCGGCGGAGCGATAAAAAATATATCCATCGGGCTCGCATCAAGCGCGGGCAAGAGCTGGATACACAGCGGCGGCAAAAACAAAACAAACCCGTGGGGCGGCGAGCAGGACGCCTTCCTCGAATCAATGGCGGAGGCGGGCAAATCTGTCTCCGACTACCTCGGAAAGGGAGAACGGATCGTTTACGTCAACGTTATGAATCGTCTGTCGGTGGACTGTGACTGCGACGGCAATCCGGCCGAGCCCGACATGCACGACATAGGCATCCTCGCTTCCCATGACCCGGTCGCTCTGGACCAGGCCTGCGTCGATCTCGTTTACGCAGCCAAAGACGGCAAAACTCTTATCGAGCGCATAGAATCGAGAAACGGGCCCCATACTCTGGAGCAGGCGGAAAAAATCGGGCTCGGCAGCCGCAAATATAAGCTGAAAAATATCGATGGATGAAATCATAAAGCGGGAAGCGGTTTATCTCTGGTATTACTTCGACGTGCAATTCCGTCAGATATTCTTTTACTGGCTCTGGGGAATGCTGCTGGGCTCCACCGTCTCCGTCTTTCTCAAGGAGCGCATACACGGCGCCTTCCGCGTCCTCGGCGAAAAGAGGCCCGGCGCTTTGGGGATCTTCGCGGCTTCCGCGCTGGGCATCGCTTCGCCGCTCTGTATGTACGGGACGATTCCGATTGCCGCCTCCTTTTCAAAAAGCGGCGTAAGGGACGACTGGCTTGCGGCGTTTATGATGTCGTCGGCTCTGCTGAATCCGCAGCTGATTCTTTACAGCGCAGCTTTAGGGGCGACGGCGCTCGCGGTGCGTGTCGCCTCCTGCTTCCTCTGCGGAGCCGCCGCCGCTTTACTGATACACTGCTTCTGTCACGAAAAATCTTTTTTCAGCTTTAAGGGCTTCGAAGATCCGGGCAGCCGCGACACAGACCCGAATTTGCCGGCGCGCTATCTGAAAAACGTATGGCGGAACACCGTCGCGACAGGCCCGTACTTTCTGGCGGGCGTCGCTCTTTCCGCGCTGTTTCAGAGGTACGTGCCAGCCGATTTGGTGACAAAAACTTTTGGAGGGAACGAAGCCTTCGGCGTTCTGACCGCAGCGACGGCAGGGGTGCCGCTCTACGCGTGCGGCGGTGGGACGATTCCCCTCCTGCAGGCGTGCCTCGCCGACGGCATGAGTCTCGGTTCCGCTTCCGCGTTCATGATAGCCGGACCGGCGACAAAAATCACCAACCTCGGCGCGCTGAAAATTGTGATGGGCGCAAAGCGCTTCATCCTCTATCTTGTTTTTGTCATGATTTTTGCCCTTGCTACCGGCCTGTCGGTTAATTTCTTCATATAAAAGTCGTAGCGCCAGCATTTCGCCGGAGGGCGCTTCCCTTCAGTTTCTGTGGTCGCATTTGCGGCACTGATTCATCACGTCGCCTTCGTTCCTCTCTTTACTACCCCGGGTTCCGATAACAAGAAGGAGCTGTAAACTGACGAAAGCCACAGCCCGGTGTCACAGCGCGCTGGTACGCGGATGCCGGGCGCAGCGGCGTTTTGCATTACCGTCTTTTTGCCGTGAGCTCTACGGCCTCCTTTCCCGTCAAGTGCTCTATCGATATTTCAAAGCACGCGAGGGCGCCTATCTGCCTGTCGATATCTCCCATATACTTTTCCCTGTAGTCATAGCTGTATTTTTCGCCTAGCTTGACGGCGGCGGCCCTTATCTCGCTTTCCTCGGTGAGCTGCCTTACCCTGCCGAAGGCGATCACGCTTTTGAAATACGTCGTGGCCTCGCTCGCTACGACGTCGTCTGCCGCGACTACGCACAGCGAGACTTTTTCGTCCTTGTTTATCGCGTCAACCTTATGCCCGGCTTTCGCGCCGTGAAAATATATTTTCCCATCCTCGTACGCATAGCTTACAGGCACAGCGTAAGGGTAATCGTCATCGCCGTGCAGCGCGAGCACCGCGTGAGAGCCCTCCTTCAATATTTGAACGCTTTCCTCTTCGGGCAGCTGCTGCCCGAAACGCCTCATTTTTCTGAACACTTTGATTCACGCTCCTCAGATTTTTTTCATCAAAATTTTATACCTTTTTCAGGGCATTGGGCTCCGCTGGCCGCTACGCTCCAGTTGATCGGCAGCAAGTGGAAACTGCTGATTTTAAGAAACCTGCTGAACCGCTCTTGGAGATTCAACGAGCTGAGTAAACATCAAAATGACAGCGCGTTGCAACGGGACAGATTCGATTTTAAGGGCAGGGATACTCATATCGTATTCTGCTTCTTATCCCAATGCGACATCCAGAGACATCATTAAGGCAAATCCAATCATAAACGCCAATGTCCCCCAGTTGGAATGGGAGCCGGATGCCATATCCGGCACCAGTTCCTCAATGACGACATAGATCATTGCGCCCGCCGCAAAGCTCAACAGATACGGCAGAACTGGAATGATCAAAGAAGAAAGCAATACTGTCAGGATTCCCGCGATCGGCTCTACAAGTCCTGAAAGAACCCCATATCCGAATGATTTTGCTTTTGACAATCCCTGCGCATGTAAGGGCATAGAAACAATGGCGCCTTCCGGGAAGTTCTGTATGGCAATACCGAGCGCCAGAGTAAAGGCACCAGCCTGCGTGATCTGTCCGTCTCCGTTTAACCAGCCTACAAATAAGACCCCGACCGCCATACCTTCCGGAATATTATGGAGAGTAACCGCCAGAACCATCATAGTCGTTTTACGAAGATGGCTCTTAGGACCTTCCAACGATTCGTCAATGTGCATATGAGGCGTTACCGTATCCAAAAGAAGAAGGAAAAGCATGCCTAAGCCAAACCCCATAACAGCAGGTATGAAAGCCAGTCTTCCCATTCCCGCCGACTCTTCCATCGCCGGAATCAGCAGGCTCCAGACGGAAGCCGCCACCATGACTCCTGCGGCAAAACCTGCCAAGACCTTCTGTACTTCTGCTTTCAGCTGATTTTTCATGAATAAGACGCACAAGGCCCCGAGCGTTGTTCCCAGAAATGGAATCATCAGGCCTTCAACCGTCAGCAAATTTATCATTTGACGCAACCCCCTTGAAATTTCAGCCTTGTAACAGGATGTTTCTTACCTAATTAGCAAGCGGCGCCCTCACCGGCTAACGTTTCCCATATCGGAAGTGATCTTTTGGCGCGCTTAATCGAGATGAATCCCTCCAAACATAGCCCCGCATGTCTTTCAAGCGCCTCACAATATCTGAAAAGCCGTCATCAATTATCAATTTCTTTTTCTCTGACATCCAGGGCAGTAGCAGCTGCCCCTGCCGGCAATTTTTATTTTTTTAAATATCTCTCCGCAGACAGGGCATTGCCGACCGGCGTGTCCATATGCCTTTAAATATGGCGTGTTGCGGTATTCCTGGCCTTTATCGGCCAAATATTCCTGTTCCGTCGTCTCATTGGCGCTGATTTCAAACGAAATGACTTTGGGAATTACCTTAACAAGACGTGCAATATCTTCATCACTCAGTTCGCCGCCCTTTGCTCCGGGGTATATGCCCGCCTCGTACAGGATCTCATCCGAATAAATATTGCCGATCCCCGCTATAAACGTCTGATCGAGCAGCATCTCCTTGATCGATTTTTTCTGCTTACAAAGCCTGCTTTTCAGATAGAGAGCTGTCAGATTGTCGTCGTCCGGCTCAAGCCCCAGCTTTTCCTGCCCGGTGACGCTGTCCGCCTCGTCTTTTTTCAGATACCAGAATCTTCCGAATCTGCGCACGTCAATGTAGCGAAGTTGATTTCCGTCCGATAAACCTGCGATCAGATGCGTATGCTTTTCCATCTCATAATCGCCCGGGGTGACGAGCAGCTGCCCGGTCATCCTCAAATGTACGGTCAATCGGTCCCCGCTTTCAAAACGCATTGTTAAATATTTGCCCCTGCGGCTCATCTTTTGAACGACTTGTCCGGAAAACATCTTAATGAAGTCGTCCCTGTCCGGGTAAGCGATTACCCGCGCATTGAGCAGGGAAACGCTTGTGACCCTCCGCCCGACAAGTTGAGGCTCCAGAACCCGTCTTATCGTTTCCACTTCCGGCAATTCAGGCATGGCTTTTCATTCCCTTCTTCGCAGATTTTTTGGCTTCTTCGTGCTAGAAAAAGTTCGCGATAAGCGGCGACGCTTCGAACGAGCGCCGCACGCCGTCATCGTTGTTGCAACTAATCCTAATAATCTTATCCGCCAAACCGGCTCCCAAACCGCCCCCTATACCGTCACCCTGTCGGTTTGGTGCTTTGGGCTGATCTATAAGGGCGTTTTGTAGTTTAAAATGAACACACAAGCCGTTTTCCCTCAAATCATATACCAGTAAACCCGCTCCAAGCTCTTTACAGCGGTTAGTCCTTATCCCTTGACATCAAAACTACTGTCTCGACATGTCCCGTCTGCGGGAACATGTCGAAGGGCTTTGCGTGGACGAGTTCGTAGCCGCCTTCGGCGAGGCGTTTTATGTCTCTGGCCAGCGTTGCGGGATTGCAGGAAACGTAGACGATCCTTTCGGCCGCTATTTTCAAGAGCGCAGCGACGACTTTTTCGTCGCAGCCGGCGCGCGGCGGGTCGAGCACCACGGTCCCGTAGTTTTTTTTGGAAAGCTCGGACGCGGCTTCTTCGACGCGCGCAGCGAGCGGCGTGATTTTTTTTATACCGTTGGCCTCCGCGTTGCGCGCGATGTACTTCGCCGCCGGCTCCCAGCTTTCCACAGCAGTTATCTTTGCGCCGCCTGCGGCTAAGAAGGCCGTCATGCCGCCGACGCCGGCGTAAAGCTCGAGTATTTCGCGCGGCGAATCTTCGAGCGCGAGCGACGCCGCGTATTCGTACAGCTTCGCGGCCTGCTCGGAGTTCACCTGAAAGAAGGAGCTCGCTTCGAAGGTGAATACGAATTTCCCGAGCCTTTCGCGCATCGTTTCCTTCCCGAAGAGCGGCACGCTTTTCTCTCCCCAGATGAAATTGCCCGGCGATCCGTTTATATTGCATACCGCGCCGGAAAGTCCCTCTATCTCCCGCAGAGCTCCGCGCAGCAGCTTCAATTCCGCCGACGACGGAGCGCGGCGGCATATCACAGCCAAGAGCGTCTCTCCGGTGAAGCACGCGCGGCGCACAACTATTTCGCGGATCGTTTCGCGCTCCGCGCTCTTCCCGTTCAGACGCACGCCGCATAGCCTTGTGCCGCGCAGCGCGGAAAGTATTTCTTTGGTTTTGGCGTCGATCTCGGGCGCTACTATATCACAGCCGCGGTAGGGAACTATGTCGTGGCTGCGCGGCTTGTAAAAGCCCGCGCGCAGACATTCGCCTGCGGCACTCTGCACGGGAAGGGAGGCCTTGTTCCTGTAGCCCCACTCCGAAGGCGACGGCTCGCAGTCGAAGACGCGCGGCTCGCGTTCGCCGCCGATTCTCGTCAGAGCGTCGGCGAGCGTTTTCTTTTTCAGCGACAGCTGGACTTCGTATGAAAGGTGCTGAAGCGCGCAGCCGCCGCAGCGGCCGAAGGAGGCGCAGCGCGGCTTCACCCGGTGCGGCGAATCGCCGAACCTTCTTACGACCTTCGCGACGCCGTAATTTTTCTTTTTCGTGACGAGGCGCACCTCAGCCTCTTCGCCGGCAAGCGCCCCGGGGACGAATAGGACGAGCCCCTCTTCGCCTATGCGAGCGACGCCTTCTCCCTCGCCGTTCAAATTATCTATCTTAACGCGAAAAATATCTCCCTGCTTCATCATGCGCTATACTATACACGAAATTGCAGGGCGCGGCAAAATCCGCACCGTTTATATCGATATCCGCCGCGTATAGCTTAAGGCGGTTTATAAGTGCTTAAGGGCGTAGTCGATAGGAGAGAAAATATAAAGCGATAGAGGCAGTGAGAAAGATGATGAAAATCAGCAGTCGTTTAAATACCCCTCAGCTGTGCGCCGCGGCCGCAGCCTTATCTTTTCTTGCCGATAGAATCTCAAAGGGCAGTCTGGCGCTTTTCGGCTGCCGGGCGCACTTCAACGGCGGCATTTCCTTCGGCCTCTTCTCCGGCGCGGGGGCCGCTGTGACCGGCTTCAGCGCCGGTGCGGCTGCCGCGCTCGTCGTTGCGGCCTTCGCGCTTCTGCGCCGCCGCGAAAGCGACAAGCTTTTTTCCTGCGGGCTCGGCCTCGCGATAGGCGGGGCGCTCGGCAATTCGGCGGACAGGCTGCTCTTCGGCTGCGTGAAAGACTGGATATTCGTACCCTTTTCACATTTAGTTCTGAAGGACGGCCTCTGGATAAACATAGCGGATATTTCGCTGTGCGCCGGCGCGGCGGCCGTCGTATTAGGTCTGCTGCGCGCCGCGGAAAGAGGCTGACGCGGTGCGGCTTTTCCAGCCATAAAAAAAGCCCCCGCGGGCTCTTTTCGCTGCGAAATATTATCTTTCGCTTCTGTCGATCGAAAATGAGAGCTTGATTATTTCGGCGAGGAATTCTCCGAAGGACATGCCTTTCGCCTCGGCGGATTTCGGGACGAGGCTCGTCGCGGTCATGCCGGGAGCCGTGTTCGCCTCAAGTGCGTAAATCGCGCCGCTTTCAGAGACGCGGAAGTCTATCCTGCTGTAGCAGCGGCAGCCTATCGCGTTGTGCGCTTTGACGGCGAGCTCCGCGAGCTGCGAATTTATTTTTTCGGGGAAATCCGACGGACAAATATACTCGGTGCTGCCGGGCGTATATTTGTTTTTGTAGTCGTAGAAGCCGACCTTCGGCTTTATATGTATCGCCGGAAGAGCGGCCGTGCGGCCGTCTGCGCCCTCCATCACCGGCACCGTCACTTCTTCGCCGGCGATGAACTCCTCGACGAGGGCTCTTTTCTCCGACCGCCACGCGAGTTCGAGCGCCGCGCGGTAATCGGAGATGTTCGAAAGCCGCGTCACGCCGACCGTGCTTCCTCCGCCGTTGGGCTTTACGATTATCCCGCCGAATTCCGCGAGAAATTTTTCCGCGCGCGCTGCACCGTCGTCCTCCCTCGTCGCGATGAAGCCCTGCGGCACCGGCACACCCGCGGCCGTGAAGGCGAATTTCGCCGCCGTCTTGTCCATCGAAAGCATGCAGGCCTCGGGGCCCGAGCCGGTGTAGCGTATCCCGAAGGCGTCAAATACGGCTTGGATCCTTCCGTCTTCTCCCCATCCGCCGTGCAGCGCGATAAACGTCCCGTCCGCTTTATATGCGGGCCATTTTTTTATAAACGCACTGATCGAGGCGACGTCGCAGAGTTCGACGTCGAAGCCGTACTGGGAAAGGGCCTCCGCGACGGCCCTGCCGGAATCAAGAGAGACCTCGCGCTCAGGGCTCGTCCCTCCACATAATACAACGATCTTCATATTTGCTTATGCCTCTTTTTCAAAAAATTTAGAAGTCGCCGCTCTTCTTCCTGTCATTGCTGCTCCCACCTCCCAGATTGATTTTGTATTCGGGATAGGCGTCGATGAAGAAGGTCAGGCCTACTTTCTTTTCGTCGTCATGTCTGTCATCGTGGTACCAGAGCCTCCACGTCATGCAATGTCTGTCGTAGGTCAGAGTATAGCGCAGGGAGTATATGTCGTCCTTCTTCAGATCGTACTGACCACTTATCGAGAAGCTCCACTTTTCCCACGACCGCCCGAAAGGCAGCGGGAAAGATATCGTCTGCATAAAATATTCGTTGTCGTAATATCTGTCCCATCTCATCGGGCTTCTTCCGTCGACCCAGCGCCTGCGGTACGCGCTTGAGAGCGAGACGCTGCCAAGCTTGTATCTGAAGCCGAACCAGGCGTTAGTTACCTTCTGTGACGCGTCGTCGTCGGGATACTCGTACGCCGCGTATCTTGCGCCGTAGAAGGGTTTGAATATGCCAAGAGACCATTTCGGGCGCCCGCTGTAAGCCGCGCCGTACACGTAGCGCTCGGTGAATTCGTCGCTCGTATAGCGGCTGTCGTCTTTATACTTCCCCCAGCTGCCGAAGAGGCGGATCCTTCCGCCCGTAAGGTTCTCATCGAACCACGGCGTGTTCAGGTATATCTCGGGCTTGCGCCAAACGTCGTAGTCGTCGGTCGAGCCGGTATCGTCGTCGTTGCCGATTATCTCGCGCTCGGCCCACCACACTCCGGCTTCCCAGCCGTTTTTCTCATAAGAGAGCCCCCACGACGGGCGCCACACGGTTTCGTCCGTATCGTCGTTGTAAAGGCGCAGGCTCCTGCCGAAGAGAGTGAGTCCGTCGGTGATCTCATAGCTGTAGTCCACTTTGGCCTCCCAGATGTCCTGGGTCCAGTATATGCCGGCTATGTCGAGCTCGCCGAACTTGCCTATATCGATCGGCCCCTTTATGCCGAAGCCGCCGCCCTTTGTCGAATCGTAGCGGATTATCGGCGCGAGCCCTTCGTTTTTCTTTCCGACGATGTAGTCGAAGGGGTATGTCATCAGCAGAGTCTTGCCGAGATATATCTTCGGGTTTTTTAAAACGGTTTTCTTACCGGGGTATATTATGACCTTTCTGGAAACGAGCCTGTAGTGCGGCTCCGGGAAGTTGCAGGTCGTCGCGGTGACGTTCCGCCACTCGGCCACGTCCTCCGAGACCGCGCGCTTTCTCTTCGCCCTGCGCACTATGCCCATCTTCTCCGCGTCCTCTATCGGCATCACTCTAACGTTTCCGCCGCTCATATAAAGGGCTCCGGATTTTCCCGACGCCTGCGTCAGCACGCCGCGCTTCGTCGTCATATTGTATTTAAGATGCTTTCCGGTGTATGTGTTGCCGCCGGAAATTATCACGACGTTCTCGCGGTGGTCCGAATAGGCGTCGGCGACATTGTTCTGCGAATCGTACTCAACGTAAGGCGCCGTGAGGTATATTTCGCTGTTCCTGATTCTCACGTTTCCGTCGGCGGTGGCGATCCCCGTTTTTTCGCTGTAATTTACCGTATCGGCGTCGATCGTGACCTCGCTGGATTTCATTTCCTGCTTCTCCGCCGCGCCCGCGTCCTTTTCCGCGGCAGAACCGGGCGCGAGATCTTCGGCGTAAGAGGGGACTAAAGCTACCGGCGACGCCGCGCAAAAAAGAAGCGCAAGAGCCGCGGTTAGCGCTTTTCTGTATTTGTGCTCCATGTTATAGTCCCCCTTTCGGTCATGCGGCAGACGCCCTTTTCAGAATCATAATAGCCGCTTTTGCCGCGTATCACCATATTGTTTTCAGTGAGCTTGAACGTTACGCCGTCGCTGAAATACCATATTCCGGATTTGGAATCGTATTTTGCGACGCCGGATTCCAGATCATAGGCTCCGTCGGCCTCTTTCATCGTGCCGACCGCGTCTCTCAGCGTAACGTCGTTCGTATGCCGCGAAAAAACTCCCTTGGCGGCGTATATCTGCGTCTCTTTACCGGCAGGGTCAGAGATCGTCACGTCCATAGAATCGCCGTAGATCATGTTGTCCTTATGCTCGACGCGCGGCGACAGCAGCTTCCACTTTTTGCCGTCGATTTTGCGCTCGAGCTCGATATTTTCGACGACTACGTCGGGAATCGGCACGTTCTTGATCGACGAAAGATGCAGATCGCGCCACAAAAAGTATGCGCCGGCGGCGACGGCTATCAGCGCCGCCAGCAGGCATAATGTTTTTCTAGGCAGCTTTCTCGCAGGCACAGCAAGGCTTCCTTACTGAAGGGGCGCCGATTTCGTGCCCTGCGGAGCGGATTCCGTCTGCTGTGTGATAGGCGTGATCTGATGTGGCACGCTATACGCCGGCACCTTCACGCTGTCGGTCGACTCGACATAAAAGAGAGTCCCCTCTTTGAGTTGTTTGTCGTTGCCGCGGATAAGGAAGCCGCCGGCAAGGCCGAGCGGGCCAAGCAGGATAGCGCCGCCGATGCTTGCGCCAGCTGCGCCGATGATCCCGCTGTCGACCTGCATAGCCTTCTTAGCCGTTTCGCCGAGGTTGACGGCCACAGTAGACGGCCCGAGGACTTCGACGCTGTCGATGAGCATCTCGATCTCAGCGGCGCGCCCGAAGCTACGCGGCGGCTTCACCTTCGTGATATGCCCGAACACACGGCTGTTCTTCGGAGCAACGAGCATGCCCCCAATAACGACCTGTTCGTTCAGCCCTAGGATGACTATATCGTCGACCTTGATATTCTTTACGGTAAGCGTTTCTCTGAGCACGGCCTTGAAGATCGTCGCCTTCGGCAGGTCGCAGGGAGTGGCGGTTATGCCGTCCGGCAGCAGCTTTGTGAGCAGGCGCTCTGTGCGGGAGACGAGCGGCCCCGGCTGCGACGAGCCTTCAAGTATCGTCTCCATCGAATCGACGCGCTTCGTGAGAGACCAAGTCGGACGAATCTGCTGCTCGACTCCCCACTCAGCGACGGAAAGCTTGAAGAGCAGCGACGGCTGCGAGCCGGTACCCTTTTCAAGGAAATCAAGAAGGGCGGTCTGGCGCTCCGTGAGGCTTCCAGGGAGGTCCCTGCCGAAGACCGACTTTTCGACGTCGTTCAACCTGTTCAGGAGCCCGCCTTCGCGCGGCGAGCCGTATACGATCGTTTCTATCCTGTCAAGCATCTCAAAGGCCGGCTCGCCGCTCTGCGGCTTTACTATCGCGTTTTCCGTGCCGGTAGAAACCATCGCAGGTACCGGTTCCGGAACCTGCTCCGCCTGAGCCGCGGCAGGAGTCTGCGACGGGGCGACCGTCGCCGCCGTGTTCGCCGGAGCGGTCGTAGCCGCCGGAGCCTGGACGGGGGTGTTCTCAGCGGCGAAAAGCTGCGCCGCGCTAAGGACGCAGGCAACCGCCGCAAGTGCCGTTATAAATTTCTTCATGTTATTTTGCCTCCTTCTTAAGCTTCTTCTGTCTTTCGAGAGCCGCCGCGATGAAAGCTTTGAAAAGGGGGTGCGGCCTTACCGGACGCGAAAGGAATTCAGGGTGGAACTGCACCCCTATCATCCACGGATGGTTCGCGTTCTCCATTATCTCGACCTGTCCTCCCGTCGGGCAGACGCCGGCGACTTTCATTCCCGCGGCTTCAAATTCTTTTATGTATTTATTGTTGAATTCAAAACGATGGCGATGGCGCTCTTCTATATCGTTTGTGCCGTATATTTCTTCTGATTTGGAGCCGCTGCATATTTTGCACGGATAAGCGCCTAAGCGCGAGGTGCCCCCAACGTCTGTCACGCTCTCCTGCTCTTTCATCAGGTAGATGACCGGGTCGGGCGTCTTTTCGTCCATCTCGACGCTGTTCGCCCCGCTGAGCCCGAGGACGTTTCTCGCGAATTCGATGACCGCGACCTGCATGCCGAGGCAGAGGCCGAAGTATGGGATGCCGTTTTCGCGCGCGTATTTCGCGGCGGCTATTTTGCCTTCGACGCCGCGCTGCCCGAAGCCGCCTGGCACCAGTATCGCGTCGGCCCGTCCGAGTATTTCTTCAGCGTCGCCGGTCTCAAGGTCCTCGGCCTCTACCGGGAACATCCTGACCTTTACACCGTTCGCGATGCCCGCGTGAGAAAGCGCTTCGTTGACCGAAAGGTAAGCGTCTTTTATGCTCGTGTACTTTCCTACGAGCGCGACGACGATCTCGCCTCTGCGCGTGTCGTATTTGCGGAGGAATTCCTTCCAGTCCCTCAGATCGGGCGCTTTGACAGAACGCATGCCGAGCTTTTTGAGCACGAGGTTATCGAACTTCTGCGAATGAAGTACGATGGGAATCCTGTAAATGGAATCGGAGTCTACAGCTTCAAATACGGCCTCGGCCGGCACGCTGCAGAAGAGCCCTATCTTTTCGCGGAGATCGGGCCCGACATTATACTGCGAGCGGCAGACGATAACGTCCGGCTGTATCCCTATGCGGCGCAGTTCGTTGACGCTGTGCTGAGTCGGCTTCGTCTTCAGCTCGCCCGACGCCGCGATATAAGGAACGAGCGTCACGTGGCAGTAAAGTATATTTTTGCGTCCGACGCGGCCGGCGAACTGGCGGATCGCCTCGAGGAAGGGAAGCCCCTCGATATCTCCTACCGTGCCTCCGATCTCCGCGATGACTACGTCCTTGCCCTTGCCGACGCGTTCTATCCTGTCCTGTATTTCGTTCGTTATATGGGGGATGACCTGGACCGTGGCTCCGTTATAGCCGCCGGCTCTTTCGCGCTGTATCACCGCAGAGTAAACCTTGCCGGTGGTGCAGCTGTTGTCTCCCATAATGGCCTCGTCTATAAAGCGCTCGTAATGGCCGAGGTCAAGGTCCGTCTCAGCGCCGTCGCACGTCACGAAGACCTCGCCGTGTTGAAAGGGGCTCATGGCTCCGGCGTCGACGTTGATATAAGGGTCCATTTTGATGATGCTCACCTTATAGCCTCGGCGTTTCAGCAAAGCGCCGAGAGAGGCGGCGGTGATTCCTTTCCCGAGCGACGATACAACACCGCCAGTTACAAAAATATACTTAGTCACAGAATTAGACGCCCCTTTTTTAGCATTCTTTATGAAATCTCTATCTAAGATATTTCAGCGGATTGCGCGGCGAACCTCCGACCCGCACCTCAAAGTGCAGGTGGTTTCCCGTCGAACGTCCCGTGCTTCCTACGCAAGCTATCGTCTGTCCCTGCGAGACTCTGGCGCCGCTTTTCGCGATAAGCCTGCTGCAATGCCCGTAAAGGGTCGTGAGCCCGCTCGAGTGCGATATGACCACAGTCTTTCCGTAGCCGCCCATCCAGCCGGAGTGCACCACCACTCCGGAAGCCGCGGCCTTTATGACGGTCCCGCGCGGAGCCCTGATATCTATACCCGCATGGAAGACCCTGCGCCTGCCGAAAGGGCTCCTGCGCCAGCCGAAGGGGCTCGATATCTGCCCGAGCACCGGCCATCTGAAGCCGCGCACGGCTGTACCGCTCGATATCTTGACCGTCGCGCTGCGCACCCTTCCGTTCTTTTTGGTCGTTATCTTGACTTCCGTATCGGCGATGGATTTTCCTCCAGGCAGAAAGAGCTCTTTCCCCGCGACGAGCTTTTCATCCTTCAGAGCGTTTGCGATCATCACAGAGTCGGCCGTTGAGCCGTATTTATCGGCAAGTTTTGCGATAGTGTCATTCTTCGAGACCTTGACGAATATGCCGTCCTGGTTGGGGATGCGCAGTTCCATGCCGAGCTTGAGGTGGTTTATGTTGCCATTCAGAATTTTTCTGTTCGCGTCGACTATCGTATCTACGTCGAGGTCAAATTTGCCGGCAAGCCCCCACAACGTGTCCCCTTCTTTGACGATGTAGGGGGTCGTTACGATCTGCTTGCCCTTTTTTGCGAGAAGGATTTCTTCTTTTTGCAGTTTTTTGACAAAAAGCAAAGTGGCCTCTACGTCCTCGTGGCTGTCAGGGACGTAGAGGACTTCGGAGAGGCTCGGCTTTTCGCCTTTTTTGAGCTCGTTCGCCATGCGCAGGTCTTCTTCGCTTATCCCGAATTCGTCCGCTATCGATTTAAGGGTGTCCCCCGGTTCGAGGACGACTTCGGTCCACTTGATGTCCCCGTCGAGCGCGTTTTTATCCGAGCTTGAGATTACTCCGTCGCTTTTTGAGAGAATGCCGTAGAGCTTCAGCTCTTCGTCGGTGAGGGTCGGGATGCTCGGCAGAGGACCTATGGCTAAAGGGACGAGCTCTTTTTCCTTGCCATCGGCCTCAGCCGGCGTTTCGACCGGAGCGGCCGCGGTGTTGTTCAGGAAGTCGGAAACGTCTACCGTGAAAAAGCCCATGCTGTCCTCGGGGCGCTCGGCGACGAATTCGCTGTCGAAGCCTATCCAGTACATCCCCGTGTCCTCCGCCGCCTTTGCGGCGAAGGCGACGGCGGCCCCTACCGCGGCGATCAGGAAAATGACGAGGCAAAGAGTCTTTCGCCGCTTTATCTTCTGTACGTCGTTCCCGGCTTTCATCGCTTCACCTCACGTTGCGGCGCAAAAATACCCAGCGCAAATTAACCGACCTTTATTGTAGCAAGAAAATCGCGATTCGTGGGCGTTATTCTCAATTTTTCAAGTATAAGATTCAACACCTCCGCCTCGTCCATGTTGGCGATCTTTCTGCGGAGAGCCCAAATGCGCTTCAGATCGTCCTCCGGCACCATAAGCTCCTCTTTGCGCGTGCCGGAGCGCGTTATGTCGAGCGCGGGGAATATCCTCAGCTCAGATATCTTGCGCGAGAGATGGACTTCCATGTTGCCAGTGCCCTTGAACTCTTCGTAGATGACGTCGTCCATACGGCTCCCCGTCTCTACGAGCGACGTTCCGATTATCGTCAGGCTTCCGCCGTTTTCGATGTTGCGCGCGGCGCCGAAAAATTTCTTCGGGAAATAGAGGGCCGCTGGGTCCATGCCTCCCGAAAGAGTGCGCCCCGACGGCGGAACGACGAGGTTCGACGCACGCGCGAGACGCGTGATCGAATCAAGCAGCAGCACCACGTCCTTCGAAACTTCGACGAGGCGCTTGGCCTTCTCGAGAGCGAGCTTAGCGACGCGGAGATGCTCCTCGGCGGGACGGTCGAAGGTCGACGCGATGATCTCCCCGTCCACCGAACGCGCCATATCGGTGACCTCTTCCGGGCGTTCGTCTATAAGCAGCACCATCAGAATGACTTCCGGATGGTTCGTCGTTACCGAATGAGCTATATTTTTCAGCAGGGTCGTCTTGCCCGCCTTCGGAGGCGAGACTATCAGCGCGCGCTGTCCTTTGCCTATCGGCGCGAAGATATCCACGATGCGCGTCGCGAGCTGTCTACGATCTGTTTCGAGGCGGAGCTTCTCCGTCGGGAATATAGGCGTGAGGTTTTCAAAATGGGGACGATGGCGCGCGGCTTCCGGGTCCGTGAAGTTGACGTTCTCGACGCGGAGCATCGCTTCGTAATGCTCCTGATCCTTCGGCGGGCGAATCACTCCCCATACGACATCGCCGTTGCGCAGCCCGAAGCGGCGTATCTGCGACGCGGAGACGTAGATGTCGTTGCTGCTCGGCAGCAGTCCCGACGGGCGCAGGAAGCCGTAGCCCTCCTCCGTACATTCGAGCGTTCCGCCGTTGAAGCGGTAGCCGAGAGACTCGGCCTGCGTCTTGAGTATATCGTTGATAAGGTCGTCCTTGCGGTGCGTCGTTACGGACGCGACGCCGATTTTTTTTGCTATCTTGCGGAGCTCCGCCAAAGTCTGCGCATCGAGCTGATTGAAGGTTAGTTTCGGATGTTCGTGGCGTATCTGCCCTTTTCCGTTTTCCTGCGAATCGTAAGGCTGCGGTTCCTCTTCGCTCACGACCTCTTCCTCTTCGGCGCTCTCGTTTTCCCGCCCGGTGAAATCTTTTTCTCCCGCCTCCTCAGGAATGGCGGCTTCCGCTTCTTCGCCGCTTTTTTCCGGCGCGAGCGCCCCGCCTTCCTCTTTTTCAGCCGACCCCGACGCGAGCGCGGCAAGGCGTTCTTTTTCTTTGTTTGAAATCCTTCCGCGCCGTCTTTTCGGCTGAGTTTCTTCGCTTTCATCTTCTCCGCCCGACGGCCTCTCGAACGGGAGAAGTGTCTGACCGGAGTCTTCTTCGCTCTTCCTTCTCCTGCCTCTTCTCGGCTTTTCGGCCTCCTCGGCGGGCGCCTCGGTTTCGCTTCCCCCTTCGGCGCTTTCTTCTTTCTTTCTTCTTGTATAAGTGCGTCTTCTGACTACAGCTTCTTCCTGTCCTTCCTGCGTCCCTTCGGGCTGACGCTCCTCCGTGTCAGCAGGCTGCGCTTCTTCCGCGTTTTCGGCGCCGCTCTTTCTCACATAGCGCCGTTTTACGGCAACAGCAGATTCGTCTGTCGGTTCTTTCTTTCTCCTTGGCAACTTTATAGCCTCCGTTTAATATATAAGTGATAGTGATTGAACAAGTCAATTCTTTTTTATGATTTCGAAATTCAATTCGCTCAAACATTTTGTAGGAGAAGAAATCGTTACCCTGTATTTTCCCTGCGGCAGCGGCGTGCCGTCCTCGCGAAGCAGATAAAAGGCCCTTATGCCGTCCTTTGACATCAGCTTCAGAGGTTCGGAGCGGACGAGGTCTTCTCCGTAATACCACGAGACCTCCAAATGGCTTCCCTCAGGCGCGTCGGAGTACTGAAACCACAGACACACCTGTCTCGTACCATATTGAATCGTCTCTCTTATCTTATGCGGGCGTCTGCTGCGGTCAAGCTCTACACATACAACTGATTTGTCTATGCGGAAAGTTTTGCCGACAAGCCCTGTCTTTAGACTGGCAACGCTTAGCAGCACCAGCGCGACAACTGCGAATGCGAGAATTATCAAAGGCCGTCTGCCGGAACTTTCAAAGTACTTTCGTTCCATAATGTTCCACCAATCTCTTGAACGCTATTCTATCATGATTTTAGCTGAAAAGCGTGATTTTCTAACGAAAGTGATTAAAAAATCGCAAAAAATATAGAATCCACAAATCATTTTACGCCGAAGGAGGCGCATAAACCTTTCAGCGAAGATATTATATCATTCTGTACACTTATTTCAAAGCCGTCGACGGTGAGACGCGGCAGGCGGCTTATCCCGTCAACCGCCCCTGCGGCCGTTTCCGCTTCGAGCATCGCGAGCTCCTCCCATTTTTCGGCGCCGCGCCAGCTGCCCCATACGCAGGAAAGGGCGGCGGCGAACGCGTAGGCGCCCCAATTGCTTACGTCGACGGCGAGCGCGTGGTCAGTTTTAACGACGCTGAAGCATTCGGAATATTCCGGGAACAGCTTTTTCAATTCCTCGTAGAAACAGCCCATCCCAGCCTCGTTTCCGCCGTCGCCGATGCCGAGAGTCGCTATTCCGCGCGCCGCCGCTTCCGCCGCGAGCGCGTCAAGGGGGGGCGACCATTCGCTTATGTCTTTTTTTTTGAAATTATAGTAACGTCCGTCGGCCGCGCGCCCCGGGCGTTCGGTAAAGATTATCCCGCCGGGCGCGTCTTCTTTAAGGCTCCCCGGCGCGGCGCGGACAAATTCTTCCGGAAAAGAGAGGGCGCGCGCGGCGGCCTTCATAACGCCGAGGCAGAGAGAATCCGTCCATATTTCGGCGCGCCTTCCTTCAGCGCAAAACGCGCGCGCAAGCACCGCCGCGCCGCCGGGGCCGTCGGTCTCCGGAGCGTTCGCGTCGGGAACATAAAAGCCAGAGACGATTACGACGCTGCGAAGAGGCGCAAAGGCGCGAGCCGCCTTCTGCCAGCTCTCCACACGGCTCAGCCTCGACACTCCGCGCCCGCCTCTGTCACGCGCGACGATGGCAATCAGTCTTTCGGCAAAAGCAGGGGGAAGAAGAGGCGCGTCCGTCATCTCTTTCATTAAATGCTCAGCATGTCGACAAGACGCAGCATATCGGGGTCGAGCGTACGTTTATCGGTCCATGCGATCTCAATAGGCGATTCGACGACCTCTCCCTTGACGCGTCCGACCATTACACCGCTCCTGCCGCCTATCAGCGCATCGATGGCCGCGGAGCCGAGGCGCGACGCGAGAACAGTGTCGAAACACGACGGAGCGCCGCCGCGCTGCAGATGTCCAAGCACGACGATGCGTGGATCGTAATCGCAGCGCCCCTTTAATTTTTCGGCGAGCTCGGCCGCGTGCATCACGCCCTCAGAGAGCACGATCAGCGAATGAGTTTTTCCGCGCTGCTTCGCGTAATGTATTTTATCCGAGATGGCTTTTAAATCGACGGGAAGCTCGGGGACGAGGATGAATTCCGCTCCGCAGGCGACGCCGGTTTCCAGCGCGAGGAAGCCCGCGTGCCGCCCCATGACCTCTACTATGAACATCCTGTCGTGACTCGACGCTGTGTCGCGCAGCTTGGAAATGCATTCGAGTGCGGTGTTGCACGCGGTGTCGAAGCCTATAGTGCAGTCGGTCCCGGCCATGTCGTTGTCTATCGTTCCAGGTATGCCTACGACCTTAACTCCCCTGTCGGCAAGCTCCTTCGCTCCGCGGAAGGAGCCGTCGCCGCCTATAACGACAAGCGCGTCTATATCATTTTCCTTGAGCTTTGAGACGGCGGCGTTTATTCCCCCGGGCCTCATAAAGGCTTCGCAACGGGCCGTGCGGAGAATCGTCCCGCCGTGCAGGATTATCCCCCCGACGGAGCTGCGCGTAAGCGGCACGAAATCGCCTTCGAGCAGGCCCTCGTAGCCGCGGCGGATTCCCACGACTTCCAGATCATGATAGAGGGCCGTGCGCGCCACGGCGCGAATCGATGCGTTCATCCCGGGGGCGTCTCCGCCGCTTGTAAGTACTCCGATCCTGTGGATCATCTATTTTCACCCCAATCGGTCAGGCTAAAGAATTTCCGTTTTTTCACGCGTCAATTATACCAAAAAATCATCTTCGTCATCAGCGCCGGGCCACGCCGCCGGATTTTCGCCGCAGGGCACCCTGCGCGTCCAAAGAAATATCGCGCGCACGTCCGCTCCGGCCAAGCGCAGCGCGAAGCTCGCGGCGCGTACGGTGCCGCCGGTCGTATACACGTCGTCGACGAGTATGACTCTCCTTCCCGAAAGCTCCTTCGACGCCTCGAAGGAGGCAAACGAAAGGGCGCTCCTCTCCTCGCCGTTCCTGAGCGTCTGGGCCCCGCATGCGACGCGCCATTTGAGAAAATTTTTCGCGACCGCTATCCCGCGCAAGCGCGAAATCCCGCGCGAAATCAACTCGGTCTGATTGTACGCCCTCGCGCTGCCGCGATGCAGCGGAAGCGGGACGAGAAAATCGGCGCCGACCTCCGGAAATCTCAGCGCCATTTCCTTTCCTATCGCTTCGCCGAGAGAGCGGATGTTTTTATATTTCAGCGCGAGTATGAAGCGCCGCGCCGCTCCTTCGTGCAGCGCGGCCGCGTAGCAGGGCAGGCTGCCGTAACAGCATTCGGCGCCGTAGGGTCCTCCGCACTCCGAGCAGAAAGGCGGTAAAGGGGCCGCCGCGGCCTCGCTCAGGCATTCCGCGCAGAAAGGGACCGCCAGCCTGCCGCACGCGGGACAGCGCGTCGGGAATATTATATGCGAAAAATAGGAAAGTACGCCGTTCACGAAAGAAAATTAAAAAAAGCGGGCGGCAGCAGGCCGTCCGCTTATGACGCCGACTATGCGAAACGCTCTGCGGCGTGTTTCAATATTTCCGCCTTGTCCGTGCGCTCCCACGACGGCATTGGGTCGAGGTCAACGCGTCCCATATGCCCATATGCCGCGAGCCTCTTATACTGAGGCTTGCGCAGGTCGAGATCGCGGATTATCGCGGCCGGACGGAAGTCGAAATTCTCGCGCAACAGACAGGTAATGTCTTCGTCCCTTATCTTGCCCGTGCCGAAGGTCTCGACCATTATCGAAACGGGGCGGGCGACTCCGATCGCATAAGCAGCCTGCACCTGGCACATTTCGGCGATTCCTGCCGCGACGATGTTCTTCGCCGCGTAGCGCGCCATATACGCGCCAGAGCGGTCGACCTTCGTCGGGTCTTTGCCTGAGAAGGCTCCGCCGCCGTGAGGAACGGCTCCGCCGTAGGTGTCAACTATGATCTTGCGTCCGGTGAGCCCGGTATCGGCCTGCGGTCCCCCCATCACGAAGCGCCCCGTCGGGTTAACGAAGATTCTCGGCTTCGTAGTGATAAGCCGCGCGGGGATGACGGGCTTGACAACGTGTTCGATAACGTCCGCCTCTATCTGCTTCTGGTCGATGGCCGGATGGTGCTGCGTGCTTATGACCACGGTATCGACGCGGAGCGGCTTGCCGTTTTCGTATTCGACGGTGACCTGGCTCTTTCCGTCCGGGCGCAGATAGGGCAGGGTCTTGTTCCTGCGCACCTCGGCGAGGCGGCGCGTCAGCTTGTGCGCGAGAGAAATAGGCATAGGCATAAGCTCTTCCGTTTCGTCGCACGCGTAGCCGACCGTCAGCCCCTGGTCTCCGGCGCCTATCGCGTCCACTTCGTCGTTGGAAAGCTCCTTCGTCTCTTTAGCCCTGTCGACGCCGAGCGCTATGTCGGGCGACTGTTCGTCGATAGTCGTCAGCACGGAGCAGGTGTCTCCGTCGAAGCCGTATTTGGCCCTCGTGTAGCCGACGTCCTTCACCGTTTTGCGCGCTATTTTCGGAATGTCCACGTAGCATGTCGTGCTTATTTCTCCCGCGACCAGGATGAGTCCGGTTGAGACCAGCGTCTCGCATGCAACGCGCCCATTGGGGTCCGACTCCAGTATGGCGTCGAGAACAGCGTCGGATATTTGATCTGCGAGTTTGTCCGGGTGTCCTTCCGTCACTGATTCCGACGAGATAAGAAACCTTTCTTTGCTCATTTCAAACACCTCCAAGAATGTTTTATTGAACTGGCGCCATTGTAACACCAATCACATTTTTTGTATAACGGCCCGGTGCTCAGGCAGAAAAGCCTTAGCGCGGCCATTATCCGCGCGAACGCGCCCACTCGAACAGCGCGAGCGCCGCGGCGACGGAGGCGTTCAGCGAGCCCGTTTTGCCCAACATCGGGATAAAGCGGATGTCGTCGCACGCTTTGGCGGAGGCTCCGCCGAGCCCCTTGCCCTCGGCTCCGACGACTATCGCGCTGCGCGGCGGCAGGTCGCAGCGGAAGAGCGTTTCGCGCCCTTCCATCGCGAGCCCTGTGACCCAGAAGCCGGCGTCCTGCAACAGCTTTATCGCCTGCGCGACGTTTCCCGTTTTGACTATAGGCACGCGGAGCGCCGCCCCTGCGCTCGTCTTGACGACTGCGCCGGTCGGCATGCAGCCGCCGCGCTTGGGGATCATCACCGCGCAGGCGCCGGCCGCTTCAGCGCTCCTTATTACGGCGCCGAGGTTATGGGCGTCCTGAAGATGGTCGCACAGGAGGATGAGGGCCGGCTCAGGCGACGGCGGCAGCGACGCGAGAAATTCTTCCGTCCCCCACAGCCTCATATCGGTCGAGTAGGCGGCGACGCCCTGGTGCTTCGCGCCGCCGGTCAATCGGTCGAGCGCCGCGCTGTCGACGTACTGAAAGACTATCCCCTTTTCGCGACAGAGCTTCGTTATTTTAGCTTTTACGTGAGGCTGGACGCCGTTTGCAATCAAAACCTTCGAGCAGCGCTCCGGCATATCGGCAAGCAGCGTCTCAACCGGGTTGCGCCCCCAGCATATATCCTCGGGCGCTTCGCTTTCCGCCGCTCTTCTACGGTCAAAATTTCCGCCGCGGCTTTTATTTTCCTTCATGTTTGCTCTTTATCTCCTTCAGGAACTGCGCAAGATACTTCGACGTCGGCCCTTTTCCGCGCGCGACTTCTTCCGGCGTGCCCTTGGCGACGAGCTTCCCGCCTCCGCGGCCGCCTTCGGGGCCTAAGTCCATTATATAGTCGGAGGAGGCGAGCACGTCCAAGTTGTGTTCTATCACGAGGACCGAGCCGCCCTGATCTACGAGCTTGTGCAGCAGCTTCAGCAGCTTCTTCACGTCCGTATAGTGCAGGCCGGTCGTCGGCTCGTCGAGCAGATAGAGCGTGCTGCCGCGGAATTTTTTCCCCAGCTCCGTCGCGAGCTTGACGCGCTGCGCCTCTCCGCCGGAGAGGGTAGGCGCCGGCTGTCCGAGCTTTATGTAGCCGAGCCCGGCCTCCTGCATCACCTTCAGTTTGTTCGCAATGCGCGGTATCCCGCCGAAGGCCTCGACAGCCTCGTCGACCGTCAGTTCAAGCACGTCGGCGATCGAAAGCTCTTTATACTTCACTTCCAGCGTCTCCCTGTTGTAGCGCTGCCCCCTGCAAACGTCGCATTTCACAAAAACGTCGGGCAGAAAAAGCATCGAGACCTTTATCACGCCGTCTCCGTTGCAGGCCTCGCAGCGCCCCCCCTTGAGGTTGAAGCTGAAACGCGACTGGTCGTAGCCGCGGAGTTTTGACTCCTGCAGCTGGGCGTAGAACTCGCGTATCGGCGTGAACGCGCCCGTGTAGGTCGCCGGGTTCGAGCGCGGCGTGCGCCCTATCGGGCTCTGGTCTATGAGCACGATGTTGCGCAATGATTCATAGCCGCTTATCGAATCGAACTTTCCCGGGCGCTCCCGGTAATCGCCGTCGAACTTCCTGCGGAGCCCTTTGTAAAGTATTTCGTACAGAAAGGTGCTCTTGCCCGAGCCCGAAACGCCGGAAAGCGCGGCGAAGACGCCGAGGGGTACGTCTATGTCTAGCTTCTTCAGGTTGTTCTCCGCCGCGCCGCGCACCTTTATCGCTCCGCGCGGCGTGCGCCTGCCGCCGGCCGGCAGCCAGGTGCCGTCGGCTTCGCCGCGCAGGTAGAGAGCCGTACTCGAACCGCCCTTCATGATCTCTTCGGCGCTTCCGTTCGCTATGAGCTCTCCGCCCTTTTCCCCAGCGCCGGGGCCGAGCTCGAGTATATGATCCGCCGCCGCCATCGTGTCGCGGTCGTGCTCCACGACGAGGACGCTGTTTCCCAGGTCGCGGATCGTCTTGAGCGTTTCCAGCAGCCTGCCGGTGTCGCGCGGATGAAGCCCTATAGTCGGCTCGTCGAGGACGTAAAGCACCCCCGTCAGCTGCGAGCCGATCTGCGACGCGAGGCGGATGCGCTGGCTCTCGCCGCCCGAGAGCGTCTCGGCCCTGCGCGAGAGGCTCAGATAGCCGGCTCCGACGTTGTTCAGGAAGGAGAGGCGCTTTTTCACCTCTGTGAGCGCGATGCCGACGATCTTCTGCTCGCGCTCTCCGAGCTTCAGCCCGTCGAGCACCTTTATCAGCTCGTCGATGGGCATTTCGGTCAGCTCGCCTATATTGCGGCCGCCGAGAGTGACCGCGAGGACTTCGGGCTTCAGCCTGCGCCCCTTGCACGTCGCGCATAGGTCCTCCACGAGATAGCGGGAGAGCTCCTCCTTATAATTTTCCGACTCCGTTTCGTTGTAGCGTTTTTCTAGCCACGGGATGAGCCCGCAGTATTTTCCGTTGTACTCCCAATCGCCGTTTTTCTTGTCGACGAAGACGAGCTCGAGGACTTCGTCCGAGCCGTAGAGCAGCTCCTGCTTCACGCTTTCGGGAAGCTCGCCGAAGGGCTTGGAAATGTCCCAGCCTTTTTTTTCGGCGAGCTTCTCGGCCTTGCGCACCATATATTTCATGCTCTTCCAGGGGATGAAGCCTCCTTCGCCGAGCGGCAGCGCGGGGTTCACCGCGAGTTCGGCCGAAAAATGCGAATGGAAGCCGAGCCCCGCGCAGTCCGGACACGCGCCGAAGGGCGCGTTGAACGAAAAAAGCCGCGGCTCTATCTCCGGCAGGCTTATCTGGCAGTCCGGGCAGACGTACTTCTCCGTCAGCTCGCGCTCCCGCATACCGGCGGACGCGAGCTGAATGAAGCCCTCCGAGAGCTTAAGCGCCATTTCGACCGCCTCGCTCATCCGCGAGCGGTTTTCCTCTCTGACGCGCATGCGGTCTATGAGACATTCGATCGTGTGGCGGCGGTTCTTGTCGAGCTCGACTTCCTCCTCGAGCCAGTAAAGAGTCCCGTCGACGCGCGCGCGCATATAGCCCTGCCGGTGCAGCTTGAGCAGCAGGTTTTTATATTCGCCCTTCTTGCCCCTGACGATAGGCGCGTATATTTCAAGAGGTTTTCCAGCGTAATCGCTGTAAATCAGGTCTATTATCTCGTCGACGCTGTAGCGGTGGACTTCTTTGCCGCACTTAGGGCAGTGCGGCGTTCCGGCGCGCCCGAAGAGCAGACGCAGATAGTCGTATATCTCCGTCACCGTCCCGACTGTAGAGCGCGGGTTGCGGTTCGTTCCCTTCTGCTCTATCGATATGGCGGGCGAAAGCCCCGCTATGTCGTCGACGTCGGGTTTGTCCGACATCCCGAGGAACTGCCGCGCGTACGACGAAAGGGATTCGACGTAGCGCCGCTGCCCTTCGGCGTATATCGTATCGAAGGCGAGCGACGATTTGCCCGAGCCGGAAGGCCCAGTCACGACGACTAATTTATTTTTTGGAATAACGGCGTCTATGTTTCTGAGATTGTGCTGTCTTGCGCCTGTGATTCTTATTTCCTGATCCAAATGTGCTTCCGCCTTTCATCTTCTGTATCTCGTCGCGCAGCTCCGCCGCCGTCTCGAAGTCCAGCTTTTCAACGGCCTCCCACATCTTCCTCTCAAGCTCCTTTATGCCGAGATCGCGCGCCCCTTCGTTAGAAGACGCGGCCCTTTCTCCGGCGTAACTTTCTTTTTCGTCGTCGAGCAGCTCGTCGGGCAGCAGGTTTTTTACCGATTTTACGATTGTGCGCGGCACTATATGGTGTTCCTCGTTGAATTTTATCTGAGCTTCGCGGCGGCGCTTCGTCTCCTTCATAGCGAGCTCGATGCTGTCGGTGATTCTGTCGGCGTACAGGATGACCCTGCCGGCGCTGTTCCTCGCCGCGCGCCCTATCATCTGTATCAGAGAGCGGTGCGCGCGCAGATAGCCCTCGCGGTCCGCGTCGAGTATCGCCACGAGGGAGACTTCCGGCAGGTCCAGTCCCTCGCGCAGGAGGTTCACGCCGACGAGCACCGCGAAGACCCCGAGGCGTAGGTCGCGCAGCAGCTCGGCGCGCTCGAAGGTGTCGAGCTCCGAGTGTATGTAGCGCACTTTTACGCCGAGATCCGCCAAATACTCGGCCAAGTCCTCGGCGGAGCGCTTCGTCAGCGTAGAGACGAGGGCGCGCTCGCCGCGCCCGACGATCGGGCGAATCTCGGCGATCAGATCGTCGACCTGTCCCGTCGCCCGATGCACCTCCACCTCCGGGTCCGGTATGCCAGTCGGCCTCACCAGCTGCTCCACAACGTGATCCGAGTGCGCGAATTCATAATCGCCTGGCGTCGCCGATATGAAGAGGGCGTTCTTCAGCACGGGCTCGTACTCGTCCCAGCGCAGCGGCCTGTTGTCGAGGCAGGAGGGCAGTCGGAAGCCGTGCTCCACGAGCACTTCCTTCCTCGCGCGGTCGCCGTTGTACATTCCGCGCACCTGCGGCAGAGTCATATGGGATTCGTCTATGAAAAAGAGCGCGTCCTTGGGAAAGAAGTCGAGCAGCGTCCCGGGCGGGTCTCCCTCGTTCCTTCCGTCAAGATAGCGCGAATAATTTTCTATGCCCGAGCAGTAGCCGACTTCGAGCAGCATCTCAAGGTCGTACTTCGTGCGCATCCGCAGGCGCTCCGCTTCTAAGTGCTTTCCTTCGCCCACGAAGCGCGCGCAGCAGCGCTCCATCTCCTCTTCGATAGAGCCGGCCGCCTTTTGGATGGCATCCTTGCTCGTCACGTAATGCTGCGACGGGAATATGCCGACTTTTTCCTTCATCGCGACGGAACGCCCTGATACGGGGTCTATCTCGTCTATGCGCTCTATTTCGTCGTCGAAGAAGGAAATGCGCAGCGCAGTATCGCTGTAAGCGGGAAATACCTCCATCGTCTCCCCTCTGCTCCGGAAGGTTCCCGGGACGAGAGAGACGTCGTTGCGCTCGTAATAATTATCGATCAGGCGCATCATAAAATCGCGGCGCTCGTAGCGCTCGCCGCGCGCAAAGCGGAATATCGCGTCCTCGTAATTTTTCCTCTTACCGAGGCCGTAGATGCAGGAGACGCTCGCTACGACTACCACATCCCTGCGTTCGAGGAGGGACTTAGTCGTCATCAGCCTCAGCTTTTCTATGCGCTCGTTGACCGAAGAATCTTTTTCGATGTAGACGTCGGACGCGGGGATATACGCCTCGGGCTGATAATAATCGTAGTAGCTGACGAAATAATTCACCGAGTTTTCGGGGAAAAATTCTTTGAACTCGCTGTAGAGCTGCGCGGCAAGAGTCTTGTTGTGCGCCATAACGAGCGTCGGCCGGTTCAGCCGCGCGATGACGTTCGCCATCGTAAAGGTCTTCCCGCTGCCCGTGACTCCGAGCAGAGTCTGATGGGTCCCATCCTTCTCTCGGAAGCCGCGCACAAGCTTCTCCACCGCCTGAGGCTGATCGCCCGACAGGCCGAAAGGCGCGACAAGCTTGAATTTATCCTCTTCCATGTTTCACATCCCAATGCAATCGCTCTGTAAACAACGGCTCTATATTAACACAAAGAGCGCGCCGCGGCACGGCGAATACCCGAAGGAATTTCGCAGCCGCGGCTATTCTATTATGGGAAAAGAGGCAAATGGCGCGAGATTCGGAACGGCCTTTCTTAATTACCTGAAAATCAAAAGACCGCATTCAATGGGATCGGCGCACCTTCCTAATCTTACGGCAATAGGAAGGAGAGAGCTTGCTTGATACAAAAAAGCCGCCCGAAGGCGGCGCAGTTTTTATTTCTTTTCTTCGTCTCCGTCGTCGAGCGGGGCGTTCAGTTTGCCGTTGTCGGCCCCGTCTTCTAAGTTCGGCGAAAGGCTCATCGTCTCTTCTCCTACGACGCTATCCTCCGGTTCCTCGTCCTTTTCCTCTCCATCTTTTTTATCCTCGCCGTTTTCGTCCTTATTTCCCGGCTTTTCTTCTTCCTGCGGCTTTTCCTCCGCGTGTTCCCTCTTCGGATAGCCGAGCAGCTCGTCGAGCTCGTCGCCCTCGAGCATCTCTTTTTCGAGAAGAAGCTTAGTTATCTCTTCGAGGCGCTCACGATTCTCGGTTAGAATCCCCTTCGCCTTGTTCATCGCTCCGTCCACTATCGCGCGGATCTCCAGGTCTATCGTATGCGCTACCTCTTCGCTGTAGTTGCGGTCGTCGACTATGTCGTGGCCGAGGAACACTTCATGCTGTTTCCTGCCGAGCGTCACGAGGCCGAGCTTGTCGCTCATGCCGTATTGAGTCACCATCTGGCGGGCTATCTGCGTCGCCCTCTCAAGGTCGTTGGAGGCGCCCGTCGTCACGTCGCCAAAGCGGATCATTTCCGCGACGCGGCCGCCGAGCAGCACCGTTATCTTGTCGGAGAGCTCCTGACGCGATATCAAAAACCTGTCCTCCTCGGGCAGCTGCAGCGTATAGCCGAGCGCCATATGCCCTCTCGGAATGATAGATATCTTGTGCACTGGGTCAGCGCCCTTTATCTTCGAGGCTACGAGCGCGTGCCCCGATTCGTGGTACGCTATTATCTCCCGCTCTTTTTTGCTGATTATGCGGCTTTTGCGCTCCGGACCGGCCAGCACGCGATCGATCGCCTCTTCGAATTCGGGCATGCCGAGCTTCTCCTTATCTCTGCGCGCCGTGAGTAGCGCCGCTTCGTTGACGAGGTTCGCCAAGTCCGCGCCGACGAAGCCCGGGGTGCGGCGGGCCAGCACATCGAGGTCTACGTCGTCTTCTACTTTCATCTCGCGCAGGTGGACTTTCAGGATGTCGCGGCGCCCGTTCACGTCGGGGCGGTCGACGACGACCTGCCTGTCGAAGCGTCCCGGGCGCAGCAGCGCCGGGTCTAAGATGTCGGGCCTGTTCGTCGCAGCGATGAGGATTATTCCCGCGCCGGCGTCGAAGCCGTCCATTTCGACGAGCAGCTGGTTCAGCGTCTGCTCGCGCTCGTCGTGCCCGCCGCCGAGTCCCGCGCCGCGGTGGCGTCCGACGGCGTCGATCTCGTCGATGAAGATTATGCAGGGCTGATATTTCCGCGCCTGTTCAAACAAGTCGCGCACACGCGCGGCGCCGACGCCGACGAACATTTCAACGAAGTCTGAGCCGCTTATGCTGAAGAAGGGGACGTCCGCTTCGCCGGCCACGGCGCGCGAAAGAAGCGTTTTACCGGTCCCGGGCGCGCCGAGGAGCAGCACGCCGCGTGGAACTTTCGCGCCGACCTTTGTGAATTTCGCCGGGTCTTTCAGGAATTGGACGACCTCGGCGAGTTCTTCCTTCGCTTCGTCGCAGCCGGCGACGTCGGCGAAGGTCACCTTCGGCCTGTTGTCAAGGAAGAGCTTCGCCTTGCTTTTCGCAAAGCTCATGACTTTTCCGCCGCCGCCCTGCATGTTGTAGATGAAATAGATCCACACCCCTATCAACAGCAGCGTCGGAAGGAGCGACGTCAGAAGCGCCGTTATCCAAGAATTTTTAGGCGGCGGGACTATTTCGACTTCGACGCCCTTTTCCGCTATCACCGCGGGAAGCGTAGAAGCGTCGAGGATGTAGGTGGTGAATTCTCCGCCGTCTTTCAGGGTGCCCGTGAGCTCCTCGTGGTCGATCTTCACCTTCGCCACGCTTCCGGCGTTGACCTCGCTCAAAAACTTGCTGTAGGAGAGGAGCTCCCTTCCCTGAGTTTTTTTGGCTTCAGGGGCGAGGAACACATTTACAAGGGTCACGGCCAGCACGATGAGGACGATATACATCCCCACATTCTTAGAAATCTTCTTCAATACATATCCTCTCTTTCCGTTGCTCCGCTGCGAAGCGCACGCGGTGAAAATTATTCAGCCGGCTCAGCTATATGCACCGAGGGAAGGTGGCGGAAGTGCCCGGCGTAGTCCAGTCCGTAGCCTATAACGAATTCGTCGGGAATCTTGAAGCCCGTATACTTTACGTTCACGGGCTGAGTGCGGCGCTCTTCCTTGTCGAGCAGGACGCATATCTCAAGAGATTTCGGAGCGCGCTCCCTCAACAACTTGCTGATGTAAGAGAGTGAGAGCCCCGTATCCAGTATATCTTCGACTATTATCACATTTTCGCCGTGGATATCGGTACTCAGATCTTCCTGTATTTTTACTATGCCGCTGCTCACCGTAGAAGCGCCGTAGGAAGATATCGCGAGGAAATCGAACTGGGCGTCTACCTCCGGCCCCATCTCGCGGAGCAAGTCCGCGAAGAAAATGACGGCGCCTTTAAGCACGCAGACGAAGATGACTTTTTCTCCCTTATAATCTTCGCGTATCTGCGCGCCGAGTTCCTTGACCTTTTCGCGGAGTTGCCCTTCCGAGATCAAAACTCTGCCTATCCTGTATTTCAAAATCCAGCGCTCCCTTCGATGCGTAAAAAACATTATTCAAACAGTTAAGAATAATATCATATTTCACGCGCTCTCGCCCACCAGGGAATTTTTTTTTCGCAGCTATTTTTGCCGCTTCTTATATCCGCGCGGTGAAGCCAGCCTACGCCGCGGGAAGAATAGCAGACTTCTATGTCGCGCGCCCACTGGAAGCGCCACGCTCCGCCGCGCCTTATCAGAGATACGAGCTCCTCGGTGCGGGCGCGCGGGAGAGCTGGGAGCGAGAGCTCCGCGCCCTGCGTCCGAAGCATCTCCGCAAGCGTCAGTTTCGGCAGCGCGGCAAGGCCCTCGGTGCGCCACGCGGCGAGAGCCGGCGGAAGCGCGAATGCCGCTTTCGCGATCTCGGCGCGCGCCGCGGAAATTCTCTCCTCCGTCTCCTCGCAGGCCTGCTTAGCGAGGCCGAGCATCACGCGCTCGAAGCCCTCGTTTAAATTTTCCTTTATCCAAGGGATAAGCGTATTCCTGATCTTGTTTCTCGTATAGTCCGTTTCGTCGTTCGTATAGTCCTCGCGCCACGTTACACCGTTATCCTTCAGTATTGCGCGCAGCTCTTCGCGCGTGAAGCTTATGACGGGGCGGACGATGTTGCCCCGCCTTTCGGGGATGCCGCGCAGCCCCGCTATACCGCTGCCGCGTGCGAGGTTCAAAAGCTGCGTCTCGACGACGTCGTTCGCGTTGTGCGCGACTGCGATAAATTTTATTCCGTAGCGCTCCGCTACGGCGTTGAAATGCTCGTAGCGCGCCCGGCGTCCCGCCATTTCGAAGGACTCGCCCCGTGCGCGGGCCGCGCGGACGTCGACGGCCTTGAGCGCGCACTCTACCCCCAGCTCCGCGCAGAGCGACGCGGCAAAGGCGGCGTCGTCGTGAGAGGCCCCCTCCCTCGTACAGTGGTCGAGGTGCGCCGCGACTATCCTGCCCTTGAAAAATTTTCTCATCAGCCACATCATAGCGACGGAATCGCCGCCGCCGGAAAGCGCGCATACTATGCCCTCCGCGTCGCGCCAGCCCTGGCGCTCCGCCGCTCCCAGAAATTTTTTTCTATACTCAGCGGGCTCCATGGCCAACCGTTTTTTTGCCGAAATCGCACCATTCGATGAGCGCGCATTCGGCGCATAAAAATTTCCTGGCGCCGCAAAGACTCCTGCCGTGCGCAAGGAAGTTCAGATGTCCGCCGCGGAAGCGCTCCGGCGGCAGCGACGCCTCAAGGCGCGCCTGTATCTTGCCGGGCGGCTCTTTCTCGCCTGCCCAGCCGAAGCGCTTTGAAAGGCGCGTTATATGCGTGTCCACCGGAAAACCCGGCATGTCCAAGTCGAAGCACTCGACGATCGCCGAGGTCTTCGGCCCGACGCCTGGGAGCGACGTCAGGTATTCGCGGACCTGAGGCTGGCTCCAGCCGCGCAGGCTCTTCAGCGAATAGCGGCCGAACTTTCTGTGCACGGCCGCGAGTATCCGCTGGATGCGCGGCGGCTTGGCGCTGCTCATTCCTGCGATTCTTATTACTTCCTTCAACTCTTCGAGCTCCGCCGACGCCACATCTTCCCACGACGGATATCTTTTCCTGAGATTTTTATAGGCTATGTCGCGCAGCTTATCGTTGGTGTTCTGCGAGAGCACCGTCACGATGAGGTCGTCGAGCGGCTCCTCATAGCAAAAGTCGGACGCCGGACGCGCCTCGTTTCCGTAAAGCGCCTCCAGGGCGTCGAGAATCTCCTTTGCGTGACGCACCTCGGCCATTATCTTCCACCGCTCGCTTCTATGACGGCTTTCTTTGCGGCCTTCTTCTTCCTTTTCTTCGGCGGGTCGACGCGGTCGTTCATGACCTTCTTGTAGCGGAAGGAGCGCTCGACCCAAGCTTCAAGCTCGGCCTGCGCGCGGCCGTGTACGCTCTTCTTCGGGTACGCCCCCTTTTCATCGGGCTCTCCCGCCTTTACGCCTGTCAAAATCTCTATCCCTTCGTCTATTGTCGAGATGCTCCAGATGTGGAATTTATTCTTCTTAACCGCCTCGACGACTTCATGCGAAAGCATCAGATGCTGCTCGTTCTGGAAAGGAATCATCACGCCCTGTTTTCCTGTCAGGCCGCGCGCCTTGCAGTAGCGGAAGAAGCCTTCGATCTTTTCGTTTACGCCCCCGATGGGCTGGATATTGCCCTGCTGGTCGACGGAGCCGGTGACAGCGATAGACTGATTGAGGGGGATGCCGGAAATCGCCGAAAGCAGGCAGTAAAGCTCGGTCGACGAAGCGCTGTCTCCCTCGACTCCGCCGTAGGTCTGTTCGAAGGTTATGCGCGCCGCGATCGAAAGAGGATAATTTTTCGCGTACATGCGCCCGAGATAGCTTGAAAGAATCATCAGCCCCTTGTTATGTATCGGACCGGTCATGCTGACCTCGCGCTCGATGTTCACGACGCCGGGCTCGCCCATGAATACGTTCGCCGTGATGCGCACGGGGGAGCCGAAGGAGTTGTCTATCAGCTGCGACACCGTCAGCCCGTTTATCTGCCCGACGACGGAGCCCTCGGTATCTATGCGTATCACGCCGCTGCGGTACTCTTCGAGGACTTTGCCCTCCCACATCGACACGCGGTAGAGCTTCTCTTCTATAGCGCGGCGCACGTCCTCGACCCCGACGAGCTTCTTGCCGCCGGCCTTCGCGTAGGCCGTGGCTTCCACGAGAGTCTCGGCGATCTTGTTGAGCTTCGTCGAGAGCTTGTTCCTGTCCTCGGCGAGGCGCGAGGACCATTCGATGACCTCGCCGACCGCCGCAGCCGTGAAATTCAGCCCGCCTTCGTGCTCGACGAAGCCCGCTATGAACTGCGCGATCTGGTATTCGCTCTGCGGCGTGCGCGGCATTTCGGAATCGAATTCTGCTTTGATCTTAAAGACCTTGCCGAACTCAGGATCGTATATGTTCAGAAGGTAATAGAGGTACGGCGTCCCGACGATGACCACCTTCATATCGATCGGGATAGGCTCCGGCTTCAGCGTCGAAACGGGGATATAGCCGAGCTGCTCGCCGAGATTTTCTATCGAAAGCTCGCGGTAGCGCAGAACGCGCTTCAGCACGTCCCAGGACATGAATTGCCGCAGCAGCTCGTCGGCGTCGAGCAGCAGGAAGCCGCCGTTCGCCCTGTGCATCGCGCCGGGCAGGATGTGCCTGAAGTCCGTCGAATAGAGATTGCCCTGTTTGTTCTCGTAGTCGACCTTGCCGACAAGGTTGTAATATATCGGGTTCGTCTCCGATATGACGGGAGCTCCGCCCTTCGGGTCGTTCGATACGAACGCGTTCACCTCGTAGCGCGTGAAATCTATCTCCGCCGATTCGTCGCGGGCGGAGGCGAGAAAGACGTTAAAGTTCGCGCTGATGTCTTCGGTGAATTCATCGAACCACTTCGATAGCTTCTCATTCGGCGCATATTTCGCGCTCAGCTCCGACGTTATCGGGGTGACGGCGACCTTGCAGATCTGCCCCTCGAGCTCCTTTATCTTCTCTTTGAGCTCCTTCTCGCGCTCGCGTATCACGCGCAGCTTCTCGAGAGTTTTCTGCGAAATTTCCTCTGAAACCTTCTGAAGGGCCTGCTGCTGCTCCTCGGATAATTTTTCAAACTCCTCCTGCTGCATCTCGCGGCGCACAATCTGAGGCTTTTCGTCTCCGTCGCTTTCTTTTTTCGCCTCTGGCTCGGCTGCCGGCTGAGCGTTTTCGCTCTCGGTCTGCGGGAGCGGCGGCGCCATTATCAGCGGCAGGTTGACGAAGCCCTGCGGCGTGCGCTTGATTGAAAAGTTTTTCTCCTCCGCCCATTTGCGGAGGTCTTCCATGATTTTATTTACTTCTTCCTGAAAGGTCTTTACAAGCTGCGCCTTGCTGTCTTCGAACTCGCTGTTGTCGAAGGCTTTAGAAAGCGCGGTTTTAAGTTCCTCTATCGCGTTGTCCGCGTCTTTCGCCAGCTCGCGTCCCCTTCCGGCGGGAAGATTAACCGCGAGCGGCTGGCTCGGGTCGTCGAAGTTGTAAACGTACACCCAGTCGTCGGGCGCCGGCATTTTCTCGGCTTCGCGGCGCAGCTCGGAGAGCATGTACGTTGTTCTGCCGCAGCCGGGTTCGCCGACCACAAAAATGTTGTAGCCCTTGCTTTGCACCGAAAGGCCGAAATCCACCGAGCGCACCGCGCGCTCCTGCCCTATAAGGCCCGTAAGTTTATCGATTCCCTTTGTTGTTTTAAATCCAAGCGCCTCGATGTCTGCGACGCGGCGAAGTCTGTCGTACGAAAGCTGTTTGTCCTTTATTAGAGACATGGAGCTCCTCCTGTTATCTGCTGTTTTGCATCCGCCGGAACAAACGCCGGCGCATACTAATCTATAACAATTAACAACAATAGTCAAAGGAAAATTTATACAAACAAAAAAAGGAGAGCGGTTAATGTGCTCTCCCTTGACTCGATTTCTTTTATAAAATAACGGGATATAATATAAAGAAATACTGCGGAAACTTAGAGTTTTTCTACGTCGGAAGCCTGCGGGCCTTTGCTGCCCTGCGTGATTTCGAAGCTTACCTTCTGACCTTCGTCAAGCGTCTTGAAACCGTCTCCCTGGATAGCGCTGAAGTGTACAAAGACATCATTGCCCTCGTCGGTCGTGATAAATCCGTAACCCTTCGTTGCGTTAAACCATTTTACTGTGCCGTTGCTTTTCAAGGTGTTGCCTCCCAACAGGAAATATTTAAAACATCGGCTTTTGCCGACGATGATACATTATACTTTAACTTAATTCTTGTCAAGGAGAATTACATAATTTTCAACCATTTTATTAATTTTTCTTGAAATTATACATAATTCTTTCATACATCGACGCGAATAAACGCAAATTTTTAGATTAAAAGGAGGACGGATTTAAAAAATTAAGATCGCGCGGACAGCAGCGCCCTATATTCAGAATCCTGTCGACAGGAGCGGAGCCGGAACTCCCGGCCCAGCTCCCTTAAAACTATGCTATTTTTTGTTGATCGGGTCAAATTCCTTCTCGGTCTGGGCTATGAACTCTTCAAAGGTCATCGGGCCGAGGTCGCCGGCCTTGCGCTCGCGCACCGAGAGGGTGCCGTTTTCCGCTTCCTTGGCGCCTATTACCAGCATATAGGGGACCTTTTGCAGCTGAGCGTCGCGAATCTTCTTGCCGAGCTTCTCGTCGCGCGTATCTATTTCAACGCGGATATCGGCGTTTTTGAGCCTGCCGGCCATCTTTTCGGCGTAATCGACGTAATCGGCGCTCACCGGCAGCAGCTTCGCCTGAACCGGCGCGAGCCAGAAGGGGAAAGCTCCGGCGTAGTTTTCGATCAGGATGCCCATGAAGCGCTCGAGGCTTCCGAGAATCGTCCTGTGCAGCATGACCGGGCGGTGCTCCGCCCCATCCTTTCCGATATAGGTCATGTCGAATTTCTCCGGCATCTGGAAGTCGAGCTGAATCGTTCCACACTGCCATGTGCGCCCGATACAGTCTTCGAGGTGGAAGTCTATCTTCGGCCCGTAAAAGGCGCCGTCGCCGGGGTTTAGCTTGTAGGAGGTGCCCGTCTCTTCGAGAGCTTCCTTTAGGCAGCGCTCGGCGAGGTCCCAGAGTTCCTGGTCGCCCATAGAATTTTCCGGCCGCGTCGAAAGCTCCACGTGATATTTGAAGCCGAATACATCCTGGTAGACGTAGCGGTCGAGCTCCATTATCGCCTTGATCTCATCCTTTATCTGTTCGGGCGTGCAATAGATGTGAGCGTCGTCCTGCGTGAACGCGCGGACGCGCATAAGGCCGTGCAGCGCGCCGGAACGCTCGTGGCGGTGCACGAAGCCGAGCTCCGCCATGCGTATCGGCAGCTCGCGGTAGCTGTGTATGTCGTTCTTGTAGACGAGTATGCCGCCTGGGCAGTTCATCGGCTTGATAGCGAAGGGCATGTCGTCTATTTCAGTGAAATACATATTTTCCTTGTAATGATCCCAATGGCCGGAGCGCAGCCAGAGGTCGCGGTCGAGGATCATCGGCGTCTTTATCTCAACGTAGCCGCGCTTTGTGTGCTCCCTGCGCCAGAAGTTCTGCAGCGCGTTCATGACGACCATGCCCTTCGGGTGGAAGAAGGGGAAGCCAGGGCCTTCGTTGTGAAGGCTGAAGAGGTCGAGCTCCCTGCCGAGCTTGCGGTGGTCGCGCGCCTTGGCTTCTTCGAGCCTCTTCAGATAGGCCTTGAGCTCCTCCTCTGAGCCGAACGCGGTGCCGTAAACGCGCGTGAGCATCTCGTTCTTCTCATCGCCGTGCCAGTACGCGCCGGCTATCGATAGCAGCTTGAAGAATTTGCAGCAGCCTGTGTGAGGGACGTGCGGGCCGCGGCAGAAGTCGCTGAAGTCTCCCTCGGTGTAAATGGAGAGGGCCTGCCCCTCTATCCCTTCGATAAGCTCGACCTTCAGGTCCTCACCCATCTCCGAGAACTTTTTGACCGCTTCTTCCTTCGTCAGCTCGCTGCGCACGAGGGGAATCTTTTCCTGCGAGATTTTGCGCATCTCCGCCTCTATCTTCGGCAGATCCTCGTCGGATATCGGCTGTGGGAAGCGAATATCGTAATAAAAGCCGTCCTTTATCGCCGGCCCTATTCCGAACTTCGCCTCGGGATAGAGGCGCAGCACCGCGTGCGCAAGAAGGTGCGCCGTCGAGTGGCGCAGAAGCTGCAGCCCCTCTTCGCAGTCCGGGAAGAGCGGCGTGAAAGCCGTGTCCTCTGTGAAAACTTTATCGCAGTCGACTATCTCTCCGCCGACGGTCGCTCCTATCGCCTTTTTCAGACGCCATGCTTCGAGAAGCTGGCGTACGGTCGCGCTATCAGCCTCGAATTTCTTGCCGTCAGGCGTTGAAAATACTGCCATATACACTCCCCCTTTGAATAAGAAAAGCCGCGCTCCACAACAGGAGGCGGCTTGTAGTTCGCTGTTCCACTCCATTTCGGCCCTCAATGCAAAGGCCCTCTGCGCGCTGTGAAGGGCGCACCCTGACGCCTTATCCCTGTGGCTTCGGCGTCCGCTCCGGGGCGGTCTTCAAAGCATTCTCCGCAAAGACCTCTCAGCTATGCGTAAGCATGGTCTCCTCTCTGGAGCGAAGCGTCGCTTTTACTCTTCCCGTCATCGCGAGTTATCCGACAACGAGTGTCTTTATACCGCCTGCTCGAGCTTTTGTCAAGCGGCGCGATTTTCCGCTAATCGGCCTTCGAGCGGAGCCGGTGCCTGTAACGCTACCGCCGCGCGAGCGTCGCTTTTATTTTCTGCCGGTGCTGCCGAAGCCTCCGGCGCCTCTTTCGGTGCCGCCGAGCTCGACCGACGTCTCAAGCCGAGCCTGCGTCACCGCGGCAAAAATTATCTGCGCGATGCGCTCTCCCGACTCTATAGTGAAATCGTTTTCGCCGAAGTTCGCGAGGATCACGCGCACCTCTCCGCGGTAATCCGAGTCGATAGTCCCCGGCGCGTTGAGCACCGTGACGCCGTGTTTCAGCGCGAGGCCGCTGCGCGGCCGCACCTGCGCTTCGTAGCCCCTCGGTATTTCAAGGTAGAGCCCGGTACCGACGCAGCCGCGCGCTCCGGCCCTTATTACCACGCGCTCGCAAGCGCGTATGTCCATACCGGCGGAGCCTTCCGTCGCGTATGCCGGAAGCGTTACGCCCTCAGCGGTCTTTACTTTGACCGTGATACGCTCGGCCATTAATTTTTGCGCTCCCTTTCGAAGCGGCGCGCCGGCCTGTGCGGCTTTTCTTCTTCAAAATCGCCGCCGCGCTGGCGTTCGAAGCCGCGGTTGCGATCGCGTTCCCTGTCGCGGTCAAAATTGCGCTCTCCGCGCTCTCCTCTTTCGCCGCGGTCGCCGCGATCCCTGTCGCGGTCGTGCCCGCCTTCGCGGCGTTCGCCGCCTTTCGGGAAGTGCGAATACCTTTCTTCGCGCGCTCTCTCGGCAGGAATTTGCGCCGCGAATTCAGGGTTGAGCGCGAGCTCGTCGAGCTGCCCGAGCAGGCGTTTGCGGCTCAGGTTGACGCGGTGCATGTCGTCGATCTCTTTTACCGTCACAAGCACCTTCTCGCCGATCCCGAAGGCGTCTTCGATCGTCGGCACGCGGTAGTTGCTTACCTCGCTGACGTGCAGCAGTCCTTCTTTTCCGGGCAGCACTTCGACGAAGGCGCCGAAGGAGAGCATCCTCGTCACAGTGCCGACGAAGGTCTCTCCGGCTTCTACATCGCGGACGAGGTCTCTTATGATCTTTTCCGCCAGGCGCGCGGATTCTTCGTTGACGGCGGCGACGCTCACCTTGCCGCTGTCTTCGACGTCGATCTTAGCGCCCGTCTGTTGTACTATGCCGCGAATCGTCTTCCCGCCGGAGCCGATGACGTCGCGAATCTTTTCGGGATCGATATTGAAGGTGATGATCTTCGGCGCGTTCGGCGAAAGCTCCGGACGCGGCGCGGCGATCGTTCTGTCCATGATGTCGAGTATCTGGAAGCGCCCCTTCTTCGCTTGGGCGAGGGCGCGCGTGAGTATGTCGCGGTTGATGCCGCCGGCCTTGTTGTCCATCTGCAGCGCGGTGACCCCGTCGCGCGTCCCGGCGACTTTGAAGTCCATGTCTCCGTAGTGGTCTTCAAGGCCCTGTATGTCCGTCAGTATGCACATCTCTCCACCGTCGGCTATGAGCCCCATAGCGATTCCGGCGACCGCCTTTTTGATCGGCACGCCGGCCGCCATCATCGAAAGACTGCCGCTGCAGACGGACGCCATCGAGCTCGAACCGTTGGATTCGAGTATGTCGGACACTTGACGCACGACGTAGGGGAATTCCTCTTCCTCGGGAAAGAGAGCGCGCAGCGCGCGCTCCGCAAGAGCGCCGTGCCCTATCTCGCGGCGTCCCGGGCCGCGCATCGGGCGGACTTCTCCGACCGAGTAGGGGGGGAAGTTGTAGTGAAGTATAAATCTCTTAGCTGGCTCGTCTATCTTCAGGCCGTCCATCATCTGGTCGTCGAGCCCGATCATCCCCAGCGTCGTCACGCCGAGCGACTGGGTCTCGCCGCGCGTGAAGAGCGCCGAGCCGTGAGTCATCGGCAGTATGTCTATCTCGCAGCTTATCGGGCGCAGTTCGTCCATCGCACGCCCGTCGGCACGCTTCCTGTCGACGACGAGCAGCCTGCGCACCGCCTTCTTCACCATCTCGTCCATCACGCCGGCGATGTACTTCGGCGAATCGGGATACTCTTCGGCGAATCGCTCCTCGGCCCTCTGCTGTGCCGCCGCGATCGCGGCGCCCCTCGGCTGTTTCTGGTTTATCTGTACGGCTTCGTAGATTTCGTCCGTGAGATTTTCCCTCATCCAATCGTCTATCTCTTTTATGACCTCGGGGACCGGCAGCTGAACTTTCTCCTTGCCTATCTCGGCGACGGCGCCTTCGATGAATTCGACGATTTTGCGCACCGCTTCAGAGGCGAGTTCCATAGCGTCGACCAGCAGCTCTTCAGAGACTTCTTTCGCCCCCGCCTCGACCATCGTGATGCCGCCCTTGTGGCCGGCGACGACGAGGTCGAGGGTGCTTCTCGGAAGGTCGGATTCGTCGGGGTTGACTACGAGTTTGCCGTCGAGACAACCGATTCTTACCGCGCCTATCGGGCCGTCCCAGGGTATATCGGAGATAGCGAGCGCGAATGAGGCGCCGTTGATTCCAAGTATGTTCGCGGGATTTTTCTGATCGACGGACATCACCGTCGCCACGACGTGTACGTCGTTCCTCATCCACTCGGGAAAGAGCGAACGAATCGAGCGGTCGATCATGCGTCCGCTCAAGATAGCGGATTCCGAAGGACGTCCTTCGCGCTTGATGTATCCGCCGGGAACCTTCCCAGCCGAATAGTAGCGCTCTTCATAATCGACGAGCAGAGGGAAAAAATCCATCCCCTCGCGCGCCTTTTCGGCAAGCACCGAGGTCACGAGCAGGGCCGTGTCGCCGTGCCTGGCGAGGACGGCCGCGTTCGCCTGCTTTGCGAGACGCCCTACCTCAAAGGACATCTTCTTGCCGTAAAAATCAAGTTCATAAATCTTTTTCATTTTCTTCCTCCCGTTTTATTCATCATTAAGAAGGATAGCACAAAAAACAAAAAAATGGCGAAAGGAATATCCCTTTCGCCAGCTGAATTACCGATCTTTTCGAAATTCGCAGAAAATCAATGACGCAGGCCTAGCCTCTGAATAAGCGTCTGATAACGGTTGAAGTCTCTGCTCTTAAGATATTGCAGAAGACGACGGCGCTTGCCTACCATGATGAGGAGCCCGCGACGGCTGTGGAAGTCCTTCTGATGGACCTTCATATGCTCCGTCAGCTCGCGGATGCGCGCCGTGAGGATGGCCACCTGGACTTCGGTCGACCCCGTGTCGGCCTCGTGGGTCTTGTACTCTTCGATGATCGCCTGTTTCTTTTCTTTCTCTATCATTCAAATCACTCCGTTCCGGGCCTGTCGCGCCCTATTTCCTCCGGCTCAGGCAGGTTATGTTGACGCGCTGTCCGTGCCAGGGCAGATATATATTAACAGAAAAGGCGTGCGGCTGGCAAGCGGCGTGCCTTCTTCTCCGCCGCAAGCCGGGCGCGCGAAATTTTATGGCGGCAGCGCGGAAAAAGAATTATACTTATCGTAAGATGCCACGCTTGGAGGAGTACCGGTGTACATAGACAAATACGCTGCCGCTGCAAAAAAAATCCGCACGAGCCTTATCCCGATGATCGTCCTGCTCGCTTTCTTCGCGATGATCTCATGGCATATAGTCAGGCCGCTCGCGGTACCCTTGGCGTGGTCGATACTCTTCTCCTACTTCGCTTACCCCGTATATAAATATCTTCACTCGCGCGTCTTCCGCGGAAGGTTTCAGAACGTCGCGGCGGCGATAAGCACCGGCGTCATCCTTGTGTTTATGGTTCTGCCTATCACGCTGCTTTCGATATTCGTGACGAAGGAGGCCATCCGCATAAGCAGAGACCTGATGGAAAGCGGCTTCACGATGGCGTCGTACGCCGAGATGCTCGCCTCGATAAAGACGCTGCCCGTGGTCGGGCGCCTCATAGACAAATTCGACCTGATATCCGAACTGCCCTTCGTCGACGCCCTGATCAAAGACAACGCGCGCTACGTGACTTCGTTCCTCACGGCCGTTTCGAGCCGCATTTTCGAAAGCCTGCTCGGGCTCTTCTTCATCGTCCTGATGGTCGCGATCACCTCTTTCTTCCTCGTGCGCGACGGGAGCAGGATGCTCGACTTCGCAAGCGACCTGCTGCCGCTGCCTGAAGAAGAGCGCAGAGGCTTCATCGAGCGCACCGCCGTGATGCTGAAGGCCGTCGTCTTCGGCATCATAATGACGGCGGCTATACAGGGGACGCTCGGAGGCCTAGGCTGGTGGTACGTCGGGCTATCGCATCCGGTATTTTTCGGTTTCTGCATGTTCATAACGGCGATGATACCGTTTGTCGGCACGCCTTCGATCTGGATCCCTGCCTCGATAGTGCTTTTCCTGCGCGGAGATTATTCGGGCTGCGCGATATTGCTTATCTGGGGGCTTTTAGTCGTCAGTTCGATCGACAATTTCATAAAACCCTTCTTCATATCCGAGGGCAGCAAAATCCACATGCTCGTAATCTTCGTCGGGCTCTTCGGCGGGCTTTACGCGTGGGGCTTCCTCGGCGTTTTCGTCGGGCCGCTGATTCTTTCGCTCGCCCTCTTTCTGCTCGAAATATACCACAGCATAATAAAAACGCCCTGTGAAAATTATCCGAAAAGAGAAAGAGGAGATAAAAAATGATTAGAACGATAGCCGTCTCTGGCTTCAAAAACAGCGGAAAGACGACGCTCTGCCGCAGGCTTATCGAAGAGCTTGCGCGTCTCGGCGTGCGCACCGGATACATCAAAAGGACCTCGGAGGACGCCTTGGACGCGGAGGGCCCCGACACGTCGAAGCTGCGCGGCGCGGGCGTCACGGCGGTGCTGTGGGGAGACGATGGGCTGCGCGCCGAAGAATCGCGCAGAGATATGTCGCAGGAATATATCGTATCGAAATATTTTCCGGACTGTGAAATCGTGATTCTAGAAGGGGGAAAATATCTCGACCTTCCGAAGATATGGGTGGAAAGCGAAACGCCGCGCCCCGGCGGCGTCAAGGGCGTCTTCATGCTCTACGACAGAAAGCGCCCCGGCGACGGAGCGGCGCGCTTCGGCGCGGGCGACGAAGCGCTGATCGCAAAAAAGTTAGCGGGGCTCGTGCGCGGAGGAAATTACAGGAGCTCGTCGGTGTTCGTCGGCGGCCGCGAGCTTCCGATGAAGGATTTCATCGCCGACTTCGTCCGCGGCGCGGTGCTCGGCATGCTCTCGTCGCTGAGGGGCGGAAGGGCGCGCGGGGAAGAGGTGAAAGTCTTCATCCGCGGAGAAAAAAACGATTCCCCGCGCGCGCCGCGCTGAAAATTTTCGCACGCCTCGCGCGGCGCGGCGGAAATTTGCCGGCGCCGTCGGCGAAGCGCACAAAATTCTCTCTCGACCGTGCGGAAAGGCGAATTATATGTTATAAATACGTATGTTCCGACGCCGCGAACCGCGCGGACTTCAACGGCAAAAGAATGAGAAGGAGAATTATTTTTATGTCATCAAAGCAGTCGCCTTGGAATCTGCCGAATATACTGAGCCTTTCCCGGGTCTTCCTCGCTCCCGTGATACTGGTATTTCTAACGCTCCGCACACAGTTCGGCTCTATCGAGGGCGCCAACGTCGGGGATATCATAGCCGGCATCGTCTTCATCATCGCCTCGCTTACTGACGCGGCGGACGGCTATATCGCGCGCAAGCGCAACCTCGTAACGAATATGGGGAAGTTCATCGACCCTATAGCGGATAAGATTCTCGTAATAGCGGTGCTTACGTCGCTAGTAGAGCTGCACCGCTTCCCCGCGTGGATGGTCGTCGTCATCGTCTCGCGCGAGTTCATCGTCTCTGGGCTGCGCATGGTCGCCGCGTCAGAGGGCGTCGTGATCGCGGCGTCCAAGGGAGGCAAGCTGAAGACCGTCACGCAGATAATAGGAATAATCATGCTCCTCTTCGGCATACCGTTCGCAATGGCAGTGATGTGGGTCGCCGTGCTGCTCACGATACTTTCCGGAGTCGAATACGTCATAAAGAGCGCGGATCTGTTGTAACGCCGCTAATTCGTTCGTCGCTGAAAAACTCGGTTTTGCTGAAATGTCAAACTCAGACTCAGAATTCCGGCACTGCATCCCCAAGGCGCCGAATGTCTGCTTTTAGATAAAAAAGTGCTTCGGTATCTTTTTCAGATTATAGGCACAGCTTGATATCATAGCGTTTATTTCTTTGCCGCCACGACGATCCACGGCTTCTCGCTGTGATGAACGTCCCAAACCTCTGTGAAACCAGCTTTTTGCAGATATTCTGTGATCTGCGGAAGCGTATAGTTCTTCATTCCCTCAATGATCTTCTCATATTTCAAACTTTCCGCATCCGTTCCATCCGATTCGTTGACGATCATAAAATATCCGCCATGTTTCAGAATCCGACGCACTTCCCGAAAACACTCCTCCGGCCCCGGCCAGAAATAAATCGTCTCAAACGCCGTCGCCAGATCGAAGGCTTCGTCCGGAAGATCCAGCGCCGCGACGTCGCCCTCCTGTACGATGCATCTGCCCGCCTCGATATGTTCCCGGTTATATGCCTTCGCCTTCTTTACAGACAGCGGAGAATAATCTACCGCAGTCACAATAGCTTTCGTATATCGTTTCAGCAGCTCCGCAGCATTTCTTCCGCCGCCGCAGCCCAAATCAGCAATCCTCTGCGGCGCCAGCTTCGGGAAGTGTCCCATCCCCCAGTCGGACACCCTTGCATGTCCGAAGTTCATGCCACTAATCATCATCGCTCCCAGAAATCCTTCCGGCTTTCTCGTATTGCCGACAAATTTCTTAAACAGCCACATCGTTCCATCTCCTTGTACATTTTGCTCCATATATTATGGACTTTCACAGGCTATCGCCGCATTCATGGACTTTTTCGGCGATAATTTAAGGGCCGCAGGCACGATAAACGCGCCGACGGCCCCCCTGCCGCTAAGCTAAAAATTTATTCCGATATCGAAAAGAGCAGCGAGACATTTCCCGCCTTTTCGTCGCAGCTCCCGCATATCTCGTATCTGCGGCCGTCTGAGGCGCGCCAAAGGCACTCTCCGACGCCCTCCCTGACCTTCGGACGAAAGCCGGCGTCGAGCGCCGAATAACGATAGGCTTCGAATTCATCATAGCCGGCAGGCTCAAGCGTCACGTGAAGCCCGTCGCTAAGCTCCTCACACTCGACTCTTCCGCCTAAGCTCCACTTGGGGAAGGCAGCATATTTAGGCGGCCATCCAGGCACCGCCGCGGCTTCGCCGTTTTTCGCGCGCAGTATCTCCGCGCCGCATTCGGGACAGAACTTTGTGCCGGGCTTGACGAAGGCGCCGCATAGCGGGCAGCTTGGACGCGCCGCGACGTTCTGCTCGTAAAGCGTTTCGTCGGGAAGGCGTGTGCCGCATTCCGGGCAGAATTTCATTTTTTTTGGCGAGAGCGTGCCGCACTTCTGGCAAAGCTTCACGCTTTTGGAGGACGGGGCCGCCTCGCTTCCGCGTTCGGCGCCCTTCCGCTTGGCGGGGCGATATTCTTCCTCGAGGCGATTTTCGGCCGCGCGCGCTTCGCGCATATATTCGTCCTCTGCGACACGCTTTCTTACAGAGCCCTTCTGTCGCTTCGGCATCACGGCTTCGAGAACTTTGTTTTTTATCGCCTGCTCCACCGCGCGGCTTATACCTTTAGATAACATTTTTTCCAGATCCAGAAACGCCATAAATATTCCCCCATCCGTCTGCCGGATAAACGTGATGCCGCCGTCTGCTTTTTTATCTTATCATTGCGCGCGGAAGAAAACAATAAATTTTTATTTCCGCGACGCGGTACCCTAAGATTTTACTTTTGCTTCAGTTCCCTCGCGCAGGCGCGCAATGTTCGCGCGGTGCCGCCACGCCGACAAGAGCGCGAGCGCGAAAGACGCGAGCGTATAAGGGCGCGGCATTCCGAAGCAGGCGGTGAAAACGGCGGAGGCGAAGAGCCCCGCTATCGACGCGACAGAGACGTACCTCGTCGTCTTCATCACGACATACCATACCGCGCCGCCGAGCAGGGCCGGAAGCGGCATGAAGAAATCATAGAAGGCTATCACGCCGAATGTCGTCGCGACGCCCTTGCCGCCTTTAAAGCCAAGCCACACCGGGAAGTTGTGCCCGAGCACCGCGCAGACTCCGACGAGCGCAAGGAGCGCGTCGCTCCCGTCCGTGAATAGCGAGGCCGCGAGCACCGCGGCGCCTCCTTTCAACATGTCGAAGAGCGCGGTAGCGACGGCCCACTTCTTCCCCATAAGCCTGCCGACGTTGGTGGCCCCTATATTGCCGGAGCCGAACGTCCTGATATCCTTTTTAGCGACGAATTTTGTAGCGAGGAAGCCGACCGGGCACGAGCCGGCGAGATAACCTACAAAGCACCAGATCAACGCTGTCATAAAACCATCTCCAGGCAGAAAATATAAAGGCCGTCTACGCGCTGAATTTTATGACAGCGGCAGTTGCAAGTCAAATAAAGGAAGGGCGTCGTTCCCAGCGCAAAAATAAATTCCCGCCGACAAAACGCCGCGGGAATTTCCGATTGACAGTATGATAAAGGACAAAGGCTAATGCTGTCGCTATTTCGCTTTCTTCGCCTTGCCGGCCGACTTTTTTGCTTCGTTGACTGCTTCTTTGAGAGCTTTGCCGGCGCGGAAAACGGGAACGTTTTTCGCCGGGATCTCGATGATTCTGTCCGGGTGCTGAGGATTGCGTCCCTGGCGTGCAGCTCTCTTTTGGACTTCAAATGTGCCAAATCCAACTATCTGAACTTTCTCTTCTTTTTTCAGGGACTCGTAGATATCGTTGAATACGGCTTCCACTACTTCAGCAGCCTTCTTCTTCGTGATACCTTCTACTTCTTTGGCCACCGCGCTGATAAGATCTGTCTTTGTCACTCCAGCCACCTCCAGTCAAGATTGACACTGCGTTGTGCAGTACTATAGATTTATACCGATAAAATCGCTTTACGTCAAGGGTTTTTCTGTTAAATTCTTTGAACAAAGCTAATTTTTAGCATTTTCTCTGTTTCTCATGAAAATTTTGAGCGGGACGCCGGAAAAATCGGCCATTTCGCGCAGAGTGTTGTCGAGGTGACGCCTGAATGACTTTGAACAAAGCTGCGCGTCGTTGACGAAGAATATGAACGCGGGCGGAGCTCCGTCAGCCTGTGTCGCGTAATAAATCTTAAGGCTGTGCCCTTTTCCGTCGCCAGGCATCCTTTCAAACACGAGGACTTCCTTAACAAGCCTGTTCAGCTCCGCCGTCGGGATGCGGCGGCGGCGGTTCTCCTCTACTTTTAGTATCAGCTGCGGCAGCTTGCCGAGGCTGCGCCCCGAAAGAGCCGAGACGAACGCCCTAGGCGCGTACGACGCGAAGGGCATCTCGTCGAGCAGCTTTTTCGTCATCACGTCGCCTGTTTTAGCGTCGCGCGGCGCAAGGTCCCATTTGTTCACGACGAGTATCAGCCCCTTGCCCCGCTCGATCACCTGTCCGACAAGGCGCTTGTCCTGCTCGGTCGCCGGCTCCTGCGCGTCAAGCAGCACAAGCGCCACGTGGCAGCGGTCGATCGCCTGATAGGTCCTGACGTTCGAATAATATTCGAGGTTGTCCTTGACGCGGCTTTTGTGGCGAAGCCCGGCCGTGTCGAGGAATCTTATGCTGCGGCCGTCTATGTCGACGACCGTGTCGACTACGTCGCGCGTCGTGCCGGCAATGTCGCTGACCATCGAGCGCTCCTCGCCCGCAAAGGCGTTGAGCAGGCTCGATTTGCCGACGTTTGGGCGTCCGACTATCGCTACGCGTATTTCGCCGCTATCCTCGCCTTCGCCGTACTCTTCCCCGCCGAGCTTCGAGACGACCATGTCGAGCAACTCGCCGAAGCCGGTATTGTGCTCCGCGCTCGTCGCCGCCACGTCGTCAAAACCGAGGGCATAGGCTTCGCCGAGCATCGCGTCCTCCTGTCTTTCGTTGTCCAGCTTGTTCATCGCGACGACGACGGGTTTGCCGCCTCTGCGGAGCTTGAGCGCTATATCCTCGTCCGTAGGAGTGATGCCGGCGCGGCCGTCGACGACGAAGATGACGGCCGCGCTTTCTTCGAGTGCGAGGTCGACCTGCCTTTCTATCAGCTCCATGAACTGATGAGGCGTCTCCGACATTATGCCGCCTGTATCTACGAGGTAGAATTTTTTTCCGCCCCATTCGGCTTCGCCGTAGAGTCTGTCTCTCGTAACGCCGGGCTGGTCGTCTACTATTGCCGCGCGTTTGCCAAGTATCCTGTTGAAGATAGACGATTTGCCGACGTTGGTGCGGCCGACGATAGCAACTATTGCCATTCTTCTGTCCTCTTTCGTTAATTTTTGAAGCTGTGTATAGGCGCCGGAATCCTTCCGCCGCGGTTTATGAACGCGGCGCAGGAGAATTTGCTGACTGGCATGACCGGCGCGTAGCCGAGAAGCCCGCCGAAGGTCACGCTCTCTCCCGCCTTCTTTCCAAACACAGGAATGATGCGTACCGCCGTCGTCTTGTTGTTTATCATGCCTATCGCCATTTCGTCGGCGATGATGCCGGAGATCGTTTCGGCCGGCGTGTCCCCGGGGATCGCTATCATGTCAAGCCCGACCGAGCATACGCAGGTCATGGCTTCGAGCTTGTCGAGAGTGAGCGCCCCCGCCTCCACCGACTGAATCATGCCGTGATCCTCGCTGACCGGTATGAACGCTCCGCTCAGGCCGCCGACGTAGGAGGAGGCCATCACGCCGCCCTTTTTGACGTTGTCGTTCAGTATCGCAAGCGCCGCCGTCGTGCCGGGCGCACCGGCGTATTCCAACCCCATCTCCTGGAGTATTTCGGCGACGCTGTCGCCGACGGTCGGAGTCGGAGCAAGGGAGAGGTCTATTATGCCGAAGGGGACTCCGAGGCGCTGCGACGCTTCGCGCGCTACGAGCTGCCCGACGCGTGTTATCTTAAAGGCGGTCTTTTTGACAGTCTCGCAGAGCGTTTCAAAATCAGCGCCGCGCACCTCTTCGAGCGCGCGTTTGACGACGCCCGGGCCGCTGACTCCGACGTTTATCGCGCAGTCGCGCTCGCCGGTGCCGTGGAACGCTCCGGCCATGAAGGGGTTGTCCTCGACCGCGTTGCAGAAGACGACGAGCTTAGCGCAGCCGAGAGAATCGCTCTCGCGCGTCAAGTACGCCGTCTCCTTCACGACCTCGCCCATGCGCCTGACGGCGTCCATGTCGATGCCGGAGCGCGACGCGCCGAGGTTCACGGAGGAGCAGACTATATCGGTCGAAGAAAGGGCTTCCGCTATCGAATCGATCAGCTTCTTGTCCGCGGCGCTCTCCCCCTTCTGAACGAGCGCCGAAAAGCCGCCGATAAAATCGACTCCGACCTCTTTCGCCGCTTTGTCGAGGGTCTTCGCGACCTCGACATAGTTTTCGCAGGCGCAGGCCGACGCCGCTATAGAAACTGGCGTTACCGATATCCTTTTGTTCACGACGGGCACGCCGAATTCCATAGCTATCTCGTCGCCGGTCTTTACTAGGCGCTCCGCCTTTTTCGTTATCCTGTCGTATATCTTCGCACAGAATTTCTCGACGCTCTCGTCCGCGCAGTCGAGTATATTTATCCCCATCGTAATGGTGCGGACGTCGAGATTTTCCTCCCGTATCATCTCATTGGTCTGACGGGCTTCGGAAATAGTTATCATTTCTATATCCTGTGCATGCTTTCAAATATCTCTTCGCGCTGGAAGTTTATCGCGAGCCCGATGCTCTCCCCCAGCTCCTTGAGCCCGCCGGCAAGCTCGCCTGGCGTGCAACTGCACGCCGAGATGTCGATTATCATCAGCATGTCGAAATAGCCCTTTATTATCGTCTGCGATATTTCCAGCACGTTCGCATTTTTATCGGCGAGGTACGTGCAGACCTTAGCGATGATTCCCACCTGGTCCTTTCCGAGGACCGTTACTATCGCCTTCATCATTATTTTGTTTCCTCCCGTCCTGTTCTCACAGTTTAATCAAGGTACAATGATACAGTAGGAAATGTTTTTTTGGTAGACGCGATAGAAAAAAATGGCTTTAATATTTCGCGCAGCGCGGCAAAGCGCTTCGTGCGCACCCATATTTCTCCTGCGTCCTCCTCCGAAGCCCAGTATTCAGCGCCGGCTTCGTCGAGCTTTTGGGAGATTTTCCGCGCGTCCCCGCGCTCCGCGCTGATTTTTATCAGGGGCATGAAGGGCGGCAATTCCCATTCGCTCCGCTCCTTCAGCTCGCGCCGCCAGAATAACCCCCAGCCGCGACGAAGACCCTCCTGCCATCCCGTCGACGGCCTGCGGCTCTGTACTATGACTTTCCTTTCGCATCCCTCGGCGCCGCGCCACATCGACTCCCAGAGCATCGCGAAGGCGCGCGCCTTTGAATCGTATTCTGCGCCACGCGCTTCGGCGTCCGCGTCTATCCAGCCAACTGCGGCGGGCGAGAGCTCGTCGCAGAGCGAGAGCAGCCTTCTTGTCCCGACGATAAGGGCTCCGTCCGGGAATTCTCTTTTCAGCTGCTTACCGTCGGGCAGTTTTTCTTCTTTATTTTGTATTAATAATACGTTTTTAAATTTATATTTCAGCGCCGATCGCGCCCTTTCGTAAAGGGCCTCGAGCCCGGGGCGCGAGCCTATCAAAAGACGGCCGCCGCAGTTCGGGCAGCTCTGCGGTACCGCTATACTGCCGCCGCATACGTTGCAGCTGAGGCATTTTTTACTATCTTCCCAGCGCATCGAGGAACCGCAGCGCGCGCAGCGCAAGGTGTTCCCGCACTCCTCGCAGAGAATTTCGGAGGCGTAGCCCTTGCGGTCGAGCAGCCAAAAGACCCAGCCGCCTTCCTCCCTCGCCCTGACGCTCTCGCGTATCAGAGGCACGCTAAGCGGCAGCGTGTCGCGCAGCGCCTCAAACTCCGCCGACTGCGAATCATTTGAGGAGACGAATACGAGGCGCTCATCGTTTTTATCCTCCAAGCATATCGGCTTCGCTCGCAGATAGCATTTCGAAGAGGGCATGATGCCGCCGAGCACTAAGCGCGAGCCGGCAAAATCTGCGCGCACGCCGAGCAAGGAGCGCGTATGGAAGAGAGGATGGCTCTGCGTGCGCCAGCTCCCGCTGTTCTCCTCGTCCATGACTATCGCCGAGAGCCCTGCGAGAGGCGCGAAAGCGGCGGCCGGAGAGCCCACGATGAAACGCAGCTCCCCGGAGCGCGCGAGCCGCCACATTTTCCAGCGGGCCTGAGGCGAAAGCGGCCAGAGAGCGCCGCAGTCCTGCAGGCCCTTCGGCAGGGTCTTCCAGAAGGCTTTCGCAAGCTTCGCCTCAGGGAAGAGAATCAGCGCCCTGTCGCCGCCCTCCGCCGCCGTCCTGTAATATTCGTAACGCTTAGACAGCTCGGCGCCATATAGGCTTTCCACAGAGAATTTTTGATAAGAGTTCGGCGTTTGTTTTATTTCAGGCAGTTTTTCATCCGTAAAAAACTTTGCCGGCAATAGGGTTTTTGCCGCAAGTCCCGTTCCTATGAACCAAGTGTCGCCGAACCATTTTATAAGCCGCCACAGCTCTGCGGGCAGCGGCGGCTTTTCGTCTATAATGCGTTCTATGCTTTTTATTTTTTCTGTTTCGGCGCCCTCTTCGCTCTCAGCGACGGTCAGTGCGACGCGGCTGTCGCGTCCGAGCGGCACGCGGACGCGGAGCCCTTCTCCGAGCACCGATTCGCTGCGGTACGTGAGCGGCGTCCACCACGGAGCCGGAACGGCGGCGCTGACGAGGGGCATTATCTGTCCACTATAAGCTCCGCCGCTGCGTCGAGTATGCGGTGCGCCGCCTCCTCCTTCGTCCCGGAGAAGCTCTCCGCTTCGCCGCCGCGCCTGAAGATCGTGATAGCGTTGGTATCCGACGCAAAGCCGGCGCCCGCCGCGCTAACGTCGTTCGAAACTATCAAGTCGAGGTTTTTCTCAGCCATTTTCCTCCGAGCATTCTCGGCTACATGCTGCGTCTCGGCGGCAAAGCCAATCAAAATCTGCCCGCTCCTCTTTATTTTGCCAAGCGCGGCCGCTATGTCGCGGTTTTGCACGAGTTCGAGAGTCAGGCCGCCGGAGGCGCCGCGCTTTATCTTCTGCTCAGCGCGACGCGCAGGCCTGTAGTCTCCCACAGCCGCGGCCTTGACGATCATATCGGCGCTCTTCTGAGCCTCCATGCAGGCGTCGAACATCTCCTCCGCGCTTACTACGTTTACGACCCTGATTCCCGCCGGAGGGCGAAGAGCGGAAGGGCCGGAGATCAGTGTTACGTCGGCGCCGCGCTGAAACGCCGCGCACGCTATCGCATACCCCATCTTGCCGCTGCTTGGGTTGCTTATGAAACGCACCGGGTCGATATATTCGTGAGTCGGGCCCGCCGTGACGGCGACCTTCAGCCCGCGCAGCTCTTTTTTGTCGCAGAGCGCCATCTTAACGTAGTCGTTTATCACCTCCGCCGACGGCAGGCGTCCTTTCCCATCGCAGCCGCACGCGAGGACACCGCTCTCCGGGTCGACTACGACGGCACCGCGCTCCGTCAGCGTGAGTATATGGCGCCGCACCGCTTCGCTCGAGAGCATGTTGACGTTCATCGCCGGGAACATCAAAAGCGGCTTCTTGTTCGCGAGCAGCGCGGAGCCGAGCAGAGTAGAGCCGTCGCCTTCCGCCGCGACGCGCAGCGCGTTGGCGGTAGCCGGCGCGACGACGAAGATATCAGCCCAGTCGGTCAGCGATATGTGCGGTATCTGCCAGCCGTATTCGGCGGAGAGAAAGTCGCGCTCGCGCCAGACGCGCCGCTTCGAGAGAGTCGCGAGCACCATCGGGCTCACGAATTCCTCCGCCGCCTGCGTCAGCAGCGTTTCGACCTCGCAGCCCATCTTGACCCAGCCGTGCAGCAGCTCCGGCGCCTTGTACGCCGCAATGCCGCCGGTCACGCCGAAAAGTATTTTACTGCGCGGCGGCTTCATTTTCCGGCGGGTTGGGGTCGACTATCCTGTAGGATATCCTCCCCTTCTGCACATCCTCGACGGCCTTTGAGATATATTTTTCGTCGCTTTCGGCGTCTTTGCGTTCGCTGAGCTGACGCGCGCGCGCTGAAATGACGAGCGTGAGTATATATTTGTTCGGTATACCGCGCTCGCGGTAAATTTTCTCAAGGTCCATATAGATCATTCCGATTCCTCCCCGTGTTCCTTCACTATATTTATAAAGTCTTTGACCGCATCGTCAAGCACGTCGTTCACGACTACGCAGTCATATTCGTCAGCATGTCTGAGTTCCTCCTCGGCGTTGCTGATGCGCAGCTCCTGTTCCTCGGCGCTCTCGCTGCCTCGCCCCTTCAGGCGCCTGACGAGCTCTTCTATCGAAGGAGGCGCGACGAACACCGTTATAGCTTCCGGCATCTTTTCCTTTACTATTTTCGCACCCTGGACGTCTATTTCCAGCACTACGTCGCAGCCTTCGCCGAGGGCCTTTTCAACTATGTCTTTACGCGTGCCGTAGAGATGTCCATGGACGTTCGCGTATTCAAGGAAATCCCCGGCCTCAATGCGGCGGCGGAATTCCTCATCGCTGATAAAATGATAAGTCTTTCCTTCGGCGTCGAGCCCCGCACGCGGTCGTCTCGTCGTGCAGGATACCGAAAATTTCATATTGGGCAGTTTTGGCATCGCGTTCTTCAGTATTGTTCCTTTACCGACTCCTGCCGGGCCTGAAACTATATAGAGCTTCCCTCTCATTGCGCCTGTTGCTCCTCCGCCCCTTCAAAGCGTGCAGCAATAGTCTCCGGCTGTATCGCCGAAAGTATCACGTGCCTGCTGTCCATTATCAGAATAGCGCGCGTCTTGCGCCCCTGCGTCACGTCCACGAGCAGGCCGGCCTCGCGCGCCTCGTCTTTGAGGCGGCGCACGGGCGCAGAATCAGGGGCGATGACGGCTACGACACGCTCCGCCACGACCACGTTCCCAAAGCCGACGTGGACAAGCTTGTAAGCCATTATTCGAGGTTCTGTATCTGCTCGCGGATGCGTTCGAGGCACGCCTTCGCATCCACCGCGAGCCAGCGGATCTCGGCGTCCGCTATCTTCGAGTCAAGGGTGTTTACTTCGCGATTCATCTCTTGGACGATGAAATCCAGTTTCCGCCCCGCACTCTCCGCCTCGTCGTCGCCAGTCGCCTTGAACTTCGAGATATGGCTCCTGAGACGCGCGAGCTCCTCAGAGATATCCCATTTGTCGGTCAGTAGGACTATCTCCTGCATATAGCGGGCTTCCTCGAGTCCGACTCCCATTTTTTCGAGCGCTTCCGAAACGCGCGCCTTCATCGCGCTGAACGCCGCGTCGCGCGTCGGAAGCCAGCGACTCTCTATCTCCGCAGCGATTCTTTCGAACTCATCCAGATGAGCAAGCACTTCGCAGCGCAGATGCGAGCCTTCCGCTTCACGCATCTTCTGCCACGATGCGGCGGCGTCCGCAAGCAGTTCGCCGAAAAGTTCTTCGAGCGTCCGAGCTTCTTTTTCTTCGTCGAAACGCGGCAGGTCGAGCACTCCCGGGTACTGCGTCACTTCCTCGACGTCTATCGAAAGAGGGAGCGCAAGCCCCCGGCGGATATCCATCAGCTCCCCGCAGTAGGCAAGCAGCACATCCTTATTGATGCGCCCACTCTTGAACTGCTGCGCCCAGAGCACCTCCATGCGTAGCTGTATCTTGCCGCGCCTGAAGAGCTTTCTCATCTTCTGATGGAACCACGGCTCCCAGCCCGCGAATTCGCGCGGCAGCCGCACGGCTATCTCCTGATAGCGGTGATTCACGCTTGAAAGCTCAAGGCTGAGCGTTCCATAGGAAGATTGTATCTGTGAACGGGAAAACCCCGTCATGCTTACATACATTCAAACCATCCTCCGCAAGGCAAGCGGAGCGCGGACGCCGCGGCAAAAGCCGCCGGAGCGCGCCCTCTCTTTCTTATAATATATCCTTTTGTACCTTTGCGGCAACTTCATCGGCAAATATTTTTTTTATTTCGCCGAGCAGCTCTTCGAAGCCGCTGCCGTCGATCGCGCAGGTGCTGACGACGCGCTCTCCGCGCGACCTTATCTCGGCCGCCGTGAAGAGCGCCGATTCTCCGCATTTGTCTATCTTGTTGAGCACGACGATTCGCGGCAATGCGCCGGCGCCGAGCCCCCGCAGCGTATCGAGCACTATGTCGAGCGTCTCGCACGGATTTTTTCTCGACGCGTCGAGCACGACGAGCAGCAGGTCGGCGTTCGAAGCCTCCTCGAGCGTAGCGCGGAAGGCCGCTACGAGCTCCGGCGGCAGCTTGCGTATAAAGCCGACTGTGTCCGAGAGCAAAAAAGAGCCGCTGCCGTCGCGGTAGGAAACTCTTCTTGCGACGGTGTCGAGCGTCGAAAAGAGCTGATCCTTCGCCAGTATCTCAGAATCCTTGGAGAGAGCCTTTAAAAGCGTCGATTTGCCGCTGTTCGTGTAGCCTACAAGAGCCGCTACAGGAACGCCGCCGCGCTTTCTGCGCTCGCGCCTCTCGCCGCGCCGCCTGCGCACCTCTTCAAGGTTCTGTTCTATGCCTCTTATGCGACGGTCCAGCTTCCTGCGGTGGCGTTCGAACTCCGTTTCGCCAGGACCGCGGGTGCCGATGCCGCCGCCGGTACGCGACATCTGGCGGCCGAGCCCCTTGAGGCCGGGAATCTCGTAGCGGTACTGCGCGAGCTCGACCTGAAGCTTCGCCTCGGCGGTAACGGCGCGCCGCTCAAAAATTTTCATTATGACAAACGCACGGTCCCAGACTACTAACCCCGTCAACCTCTGTAGATTGCTCCTCTGCGTCGGCGTCAGAAAATCGTCGACGACGAGATGGGTTATCTCGTTCGGCGGCGCGTATTCCTTTATCTCAAGCGCCTTGCCCGCGCCGAGAAAATACGCTGGGTCCGGCGCTTTGCGCTTCTGCACGACGCGCGCCGCGACAGGCACCTCCACGTTTTTAAGCAGCATCACAAGTTCGTCGAGCGAGAGAGAGACGTCGTCGGCGTCTCCGCAGGAGAGCGCCGCTATCACAGCCTTCTTCGGCTTCATAGATAAGTCGATCAGCGGCGCCCGCTTCTGTCTGCTCAACGCTCTTTCCTCCCCATGAACTCGACGGCGAGCGACGCTATCGCGTCCGTCACGGCCTCCGCGTCCATATCGGAGCTGTCAAGGATTATGCAGCCCGGCGCCGGACGCAGCGGCGCTATTTCGCGCGTCATGTCGTAGCTGTCGCGCTCGACGACCTGTTTCAATATCTCGTCATAGTCGACATCTTCTCCGCGCGCCCTGCGCTCGCGATAACGTCTGCGCGCCCGCTCCTCGGCCGAGGCAGTAAGAAATATTTTAAGTTCGGCCTCAGGGAAAACGACCGTCCCCATATCGCGCCCGTCGGCGACAAGGCCGTTCGCCGCCTGTGCGCGCTGAAGTCCCGTCAAAGCGTCGCGTACCTCGGCGCGCGCGGCGTAGGCCGAAACTATCCTGTCTATCTCCGGCGTGCGTATCGCGGCGGTAACGTCCGCCCCGTCGGCACATAGCCCGCCGGGGCGCAGCTCCAGGTTGAAGGAAGCGAGGGCTTTCGTTATGCGCTCGCCTTCGTCGGGCGCTATTCCCTCTTTATTCAGCTTCCAGGCGACGGCGCGGTAAAGCGCGCCCGTGTCGAGATATGGCAGCCCGATGCGTTCTGCGACGGCACGCGCTACTGTGCTCTTTCCGGCTCCGGCCGGTCCGTCTATCGTTACTATTATTTTCTTCGTTTTATCGGCCATAGTACCGCCCCTCGCATAATCGGCCCGCTTGCGCGTCAGCGCTCGATGCGCGCGAGCCCGACTATTTCCGTCAGCCTTTCCTTCCCGTATCTTCCAATGAATTCCGGCAGCCCGCCGCATATAGCCCTTCCAGCTCCGATATCACCGAAGAACGCGCTGCCGACCTCGACGGCGGACGCTCCGGCGAGCATCATACCGGCGCAGTCCGACGCCGTAGTCACGCCGCCGCAGCCGACGACCGGGATTCCGACCGCTCCGGCGACCTGCCAGACGACGCGCAGCGCGAGCGGGAATACTGCGGGGCCCGAGAGGCCGGCCACGGCTCTGCCGAACGCCGGCCTGCCAGAGCACATATCTATCGCCATGCCGAGCCACGTGTTCGCACAGACGATCGCGTCCGCGCCCTCCGCCTCCGCCGCGCGCGCCACAGCGGCCGGGTCGGCGGCCTGCGGCGTCATCTTCACCCAGAGAGGGGCGCGCCACGCCTTTCTCGCCGCGGCTGTAGCCTTCGCCGTGGAATCGCACGACAGTCCCCACGACATTCCGTCGCCGTCGACGTTAGGACAGGAGATGTTCAGCTCAGCAGCGGCGAGCCCTTCGACATCCTCAAGCACGCGCAGCGTCTCTTGAGTGTCGGCCTCGGATTCCATAACGATATTCGCTATTACCGGGACCGGGCAGTTCTTCACAAGGGCTGAATAGTCTTCGACAAATTTTTTTGCCCCCACGTTCTGCAGGCCGATGCTGTTCAACACGCCGGACGGAGTCTCCCAGAGACGGATTCCGCGATTGCCGCGCCTCGGAGCAAGGCTTATCGCTTTCGTGCAAAGCGCGCCGAGTCCCTCGAGTCTTTCGCCGCTCCAGAACTCAGGAGAGTAAGGCCAGACGCCCGAGGCCGCGATGACTGGGGTCCTGAGCTTTATGCTTCCTATCTTAGCGGTTATGTCAATCGTCATGGAGATCAACCTCGTCCGCTCTGAACATCGCGCCGTCGACGCAGACGCGCTTCGGCCCGTTCGCCGTCTCTACAACGCAACCCATGCAGCCCCCGAAGCCGCAGGCCATTCTTTTGTCGATGATATAGTAAAGTTGCCGAGGCGTCCTCTCATAGTAGAGGCGCATCGCGTCAAGGAAACCTGGAGGTCCGCAGCACCAGAGCTGCCTCCCTTCGCCGAGCGGACGCGGAAGCACGTTGAACATCGAATTCCCTTCGCCGAAGGAGCCGTCGTCGGTATAAATTTTCGCGTCCGGGTGTATCGACAGTATCTTATCCGCTAACGCTTCGCAGCCCCGCCCCGGCATACCTACGTAAAGGGAGGCGCTCTTTGCGCGCTCCTTCTTCTTCAGCATGACGGCGCCGACCCCCACGCCTCCGGCCGCAAGCAGCAACTCTTTCGCGCTGTCGGGGTACGCGGCGCCGATGAGCCCGCGGACCCTAAGCGAGGCGCCCGGCTGCACCTTCGAAAGCAATTCCGTTCCCCTGCCGATAATCATATAGCAGATCGAAATTTTTCCGCTCTCGGCGTCGGCCACGGCGAAAGGGCGTCCGAGCATCGGGTCGCTGCCCTGCGACGCGTAAACCATCACGCCGTTTCCCGCCTTCGCCCTTCGCGCAAGCTCAGGCGCTGCAAAAGTCATCCAGAAAATCCTATCGGCGAGCTTTATATTCTCTGTCACAGGCAGAATATAATCGTCCACCGCATGCGGTGCGCAGCCGCACTCCGCCATCATCATTCCCCGCTTTCGCGATACGCAGATTTGCTGATAAAATATAACAGCTCATTTGATTTATTTTACCATTTTGAGCATAGATAATGGGAGGCATATGAGATGAATTTCAAACCGCTGCTGAAGGCCGCGCTCGGCGAGCAACCCTGCGACATGTTATTTACGAACGCCCGCTTCACCAATCTCTACACGATGGAAATCGAAAGCGGCAGCATAGCTGTCAAGGACGGAGTTATCGTAGGAATAAACGAAGAGCTCGAAGCGCGCGAAACAACAGACTGCGGCGGCGCGCTCCTCGTCCCCGGCTTCATCGAGGGGCACATACACGTCGAAAGCACCTTTATGACGCCGCGAACTCTCGCCGCCGAGATTTCGCCGCTCGGCACTACGACGGTCATGCCGGACCCGCATGAGATCGCGAACAGCTGCGGCGTGGAAGGCATACGTTTCATGCGCCGCGAAAGCTCGGGGCTGCCGGTCGATTTTTATTACGGCGCTCCTTCATGCGTTCCCGCGTCCGAATTCGAAACGCCTTATGAGAGCATCGAGGCGGAGGAGGTTGGGAAGCTGCTCTCAAACGGCCTTTGCACCCACTTAGGCGAGATGATGAACTTCCCCGGCGTCATCTTCGGCGACGATAGGACCTGGGCGAAGCTCGACGCGGCGGAAGGGCGCGTCATCACCGGACACGCGCCGCGCGTCAGCGGCAAAGAGCTCTCCGCCTACCTGCTTGGCAAAATAACCTCGGACCACGAATGCTGCAGCGCGGAAGAGGCGCTCGAAAAACTGCGCCGCGGTATGTACTTAATGATAAGGCAGGGCGCCACGGCGAGAAACCTCGCGACGCTCGCGCCTCTGCTTGCCGGACATCCCGAATTCGCCGTGCGCTGCCTCTCCGTCACCGACGACACCACACCGGACTTCATAGCGGAGCGCGGACATTTGGACGGCTCTTTGCGCGAACTGGTAGAATGCGGAGTGCAACCTCTCGCCGCGCTGCGCACGGTGACGCTGACGCCGGCCGAATACTTCCGCCTCGACGACAGGGGGGCGATCGCCCCGGCGAAAATCGCCGACCTCGTAATGCTCGACGATCTGAGAAAATGCACGGTGCTGAAGGTATGGAAAAGAGGAAAGCTCGTCGCTGAAAACGGCAAAGGCACGATCGCCATAAAAGGAGCCGCGCTCTCCGAACTGCCGTACTGCGCGCGCAGCGTGTGCACGCCGGATGCCGAGGCATTCGCGGTCCCGGTAAAGAACGCCGGGGCCGTGATCAACGTGATTGGCGTACTCCCCGGAGAGGTCGTCACAAAGACGACTAAGATGAAGCCGACGATCGCAGAGGGCTTCGCCTGTGCCGACGCCGGAAGAGACCTCGCCAAGATGGCCGTCGTCGAAAAAAATAAGAGCACCGGGCGCACCGCGGTAGGCTTCCTGCACGGCTTAGGCTTAAAGCGCGGCGCTATAGCTTCGTCGGTCGCGCACGACGCGCACAACTACAGCTGCGCCGGCATGGACGACGTGTCGATGGCGGCCGCGCTGCGCGAGCTTTCGCGCATAAAGGGCGGCATCGTCGTCACGGAGGGAGAAAAGATACTCGCCGAGCTCGAACTGCCGGTCGGCGGGCTGATGAGCCTGCTTACGGCCGACGAGATCAGAGAAAAAATGTCGGAGCTCGGAAGAGCGCGCGATTCCCTCGGCTGCACTAACAAGCACGCTTTCATGCATCTGAGTTTTATGTCGCTCTCCGTCATCCCAGAGCTCAAGCTGACGGACAAGGGCTACTGCGACATCACGGGAGGCGGCTTCGTGCCGCTCTTCGCGGAATAATGGCAAAACATTTAAACCGCACAGGGGCCCCCGAGCGGGCCCCTAATGTTATACGATGCGGCGATTTAAGGCGAATATTTTTCATCTTAAGCGCAGTACAGATAAGAGCCGCGGCGGCCATGCTTTATACACGGAAGCTTCTACCCGCTCACCGTCGCAGTCAATACCAATCATGCTTTTCATCGCGGTCCAGCGCTTTGATCGCCGTCATTTCTTCATCAGTCAATTCAAATCCGAACAGATCCAGATTCTCTCTTATATGATCAGGATTGCTGGAGCCGGGAATCACCACTACCCCCTTCTGAAGATTCCAGCGCAAGGTGACTTGCGCGGAAGATACTCCATGCGCCTTCGCTATCCCCGTTATCGTTTTATCTCCCAACAGCTCAGCCGTATGCCCTCTGCCGCCGAGCGGATACCACCCCTCCATGACTATGCCGAGAGAATGTACATAATCTACCACTTCATTCTCCTGGTAATACGGGTGGATTTCGTTTTGAACCACCGCCGGCAAGATCGTGATCTTCGGCAGGAATTCTTTCAGCTCTTTGATGTACCAGTTGGAAAGGCCGATAGAACGAATCTTGCCGTCAGCAACGGCTTGTTCCATGGCCTTATACGCATCTATGTCGCCTTTCCCAGGATGGTGCAGAAGCATCAGGTCTATGTAGCCGACATCCAGTTTTTTAGGCGCTTCATCGATAGCGTTAGGCGCGTCGGCGTACTGGTCGGGATACAGCTTTGTGGTAATGAAAACATCTTCACGCGGTATCCCGGACTTTTTTATTCCCTTGCCTACGAAGTCTTCATTATGATACATGTAGGCCGTGTCGATAAGCCGGCCTCCGCTTTCCAGCTCGGTAACGACAGAGTTTACACAGCTATTGCCCAAAAGGCTGTAGGTGCCCAACCCAAGAATCGGCATCACATAGCCGCTGTTCAGCATAACGGTTTTAGTCTTGAAGTCGAATTTTCCGCTTGCTACACGGCTTCGGTTGGCGCTCCGCGCTTCCGCCGCAGCACCGACGTCGTACCGTAGCGTATTCTTCCCAGACGCAAAGGCGCCGGAAGAAATACACGCCAACTGTACGACGACAAGCAGCAGGCACAAAAGCAGATGGGCGGCGGCCTTTCTCATGCTATCTCTTCCCTCTGTGCATATCCTACAACGATCTATTGAAAATTTCCGCGACTTCGCTCTCGTCGAGCACCTTATAACCGCCTCTGAGAATCAGCGTCCCTTTCACAAGATCGGGAATCATCTCTTTAGTAGCTCCCAGCTCCGTTATGTTCATAACCAAGCCAAGATATTTCATCCAGCCTTCCATCGAGGCGAGCCCTTCGCGCGCGATTTCTTCCTCCGCCCTTCCATTCGTGCAGACATCCCAGACGTTAGCCGCGAAGCGCGCGAATTTTGGCAGAGCGTAAGGAAGTATATGGCGATAATACGGCAGCGACACGGCGGCGAGCGTCATGCCGTGAGTTGCGTTTGTAACAGCGCCGACCGACTGACCAAGCATATGGACCATCCAGTCGCACGATTTACCCTTTGCGACGAGCGTGTTGAGCGCCCATGTCGCGGTCCACATAATATTGCTCCTCGCCTCATAATTCAGAGGATCCTTTACGGCCTCGCGACTCGAATGAAGCAGCGAGCGCATCAGCCCTTCGCTGATATAGTCGCTGGTGTTGTCGTCATCCCCCGAGAAGTACTGCTCGCAGATGTGGTTGAAAATGTCGTAAACGCCCGCGACCATCTGATATTTTGGAAGCGTCAGAGTATATTTAGGATTCAGGATAGAGAATCTCGGCATAATCTTTTCATCGGCGAATACGTGTCCGATCTTCAATTTTTTCTCAGGATTCGTTATGACTGCGCCCGCATTCATCTCGGAGCCAGTTCCGACCATCGTCAGCACGCAGCCTACGGGCAGAGTCTCGCATTCAGGTTCTTCAAAGCGGATAAAATACTTATCCCATGGATCTTCACTGCAGTTCACAGAGACGGAAAGCGCCTTAGCGTAATCGCAGACCGAGCCGCCGCCTACTGCAAGAATCATATCCGCGCGTTGCTTTCTCGCCGCCTCTATGCCCTCGTAAAGTTTCTGCAGCGTGGGGTTGGGCATGACCCCAGGAAGTTCCGCCACACTCTTGCCGGCGGCTTTCAAAATCTCTATCACATCTTCATAGATTCCATTCCTCTTGATGGAACCGCCGCCATAGACAAGCAGCACGTTGTCGCCGTATTTTTTCAGCTCGTTTCCGAGAAATTTCAGAGAGTCATCGCCGAAATATAATTTTGTTGGATTACAGTAAGAAAAATTGCCAAGCACTGCCGGCACCTCCATTTTCATTTGGATAGCAATATTATACTTGACGGCGGCATGGTTACAAATGCTTATAACTTATTCGATGTTATTCATGTGAGGTATATCTCCCGGCCGCAAGCGCCGCGAAGCGCCTTGGCTGACAGCAGAGCGTTTGCCTCGTTCTCGATTTTCCGGCAGCAGCTTCGTATAGATGGCAACATATCATCATAGTATAAAAGTAAAAAGTTATTTTTCATATTGACATGAGTGGATTTTCAGATATAATAATCTGGTGCTTCGGCAGAGGCAGTGAGTATGCGCCTGTAGCTCAGTTGGATAGAGCAACTGCCTTCTAAGCAGTGGGCCGGGGGTTCGAGTCCCTTCAGGCGCGCCACTTTACAGCAGAAGCAGAGCGTTACGGTGAGTGTAGCTCAACTGGTTAGAGTCCTGGATTGTGGTTCCAGTTGTTGCGGGTTCGAGTCCCGTCACTCACCCCACTTTTTTCAATAAGCGGCCGGATCGTTAGCTCAACTGGCAGAGCACCTGACTCTTAATCAGGGGGTTACAGGTTCGATTCCTGTACGATCCACCATCTTCATAAGGGCGATTAACTCAGCGGTAGAGTGTCACCTTCACACGGTGGAAGTCGTTGGTTCGAACCCAATATCGCCCACCATTGCAAACACAGGACTTTCGGGATTTTCCGAAAGTCCTTTTTATTTTTCCATCTACCGATTACCTACCGATTGGCTACACGCTGCGCATCGTTTTATGATAAGCGCTTTATTTACCGCTGGTGCATGATCTCGTAAAACCCCAATTAATAAAATTTCGCGGTCTGGCGAATCGCTTCGACGGATCGCGAATTGTTTTTCGTATATTTCTGCCGCTGCTACATATTTATTTCTTTTCTTCCGGCTTCAGAGGCCGTTCTGATCCCCCCTGCTGAGGCTGCCACTGTCCGTTCTGATGCTGAGGCGGCTGCCCTGGTTTAGCATTCTGTCCGGGCCGTCCCTGCTGCGGCCCGCAGGCATTGGGCTCCGGCCTGTCGTTGTACCAATTATCCTTAGCGAAGAAATAGTTAGAATATCGCAAGTCGCGTTTTTTTCCGACATTCACCCCGCCGAGCTCAAAGGTATACTGTTCGTCTTTTCTTACGTTCGGTACTCTCAAAGTCACCTCTTTGCCCGTCGTCTTGACGATATGAGCCGGAAGTTTATTCCCCCTCGAGTCGCGCACGATTATGCTCTGATTCTTAGTGCGCACCACCGCTTCGGCGAACAGAACGACCACCTTGCCGTTTCCGATATACTTTATCCTTTTGATCTCCGCCCCATCGGCGAAAGCGGCAGCGCAGGCGATAGCAAGAGCGAGCAGCGCTACCGCTATTACCGTCAATTTCTTTTTCATAACGACTCCCCCTTAAATTTCAATATAGAAAGTATAACGTCGGAATGTGGCAAATATATGACGACAATGTGTAAATAATAAGCGGTATATTCCGCGGATTATTCTCCATCTCATTTAAACGAAGAAATGACGATCGAGTATCGCATTACGCAGCCTTTAACTTTAAGGGTTCATATATCAGAGCCAATGAAAGTATATTATGAAAATATCACGTGGGACGCCGTCGCCGTTCTCAAGCATTCACTGCTTGACATATCAGCGCTGCGGCTTAAAATATTAAAGAGCGCGGCGTTTTGTCTGCGAGTGTTGTGCGAAACGGAGTTTTTGCAGGTCAGTTATTTCATTAAACGGTAAAATATAAATTTTTTGTTTATTCCTTGACGTATCGTTTACAGACCATAGAATCTTGTCTGACAGGAGGCAGTTGCCAATCATGATAAAAAAAGAAAGAGTCGAACGCCTGGCGCAGTTTCTCAGAGAGAAGGGTATTGATGCCTTTTATATCGGCCCTTCAGCCGACCTTGAGTATATAAGCGGGCTCGACACGCACCCCGACGAACGGGTGCGGGGGCTGATGGTCTCGAAGGAGGCGCGCTGTTTTGCGATGACGCCGCTCCTTTACGAAGAGGAGATCGTAAAGGCTTTCGGGGAGGTGCCCTTTTATGCGAAGTGGGACGATCACGAGGGCTTCACCGGCGCGTTCCGCCGCGGCTGCGAATATCTTGGAATCGTCGGTGGAAAGATCGCTTTCAACGACGGCGTGCGCGCGGTGGATATGCTCGCCGTCCGCGATGCGATGCCGATGGAAATGATAAACGGCGTCGACCTGCTCGCCGGCCAGCGCTCGCATAAGGACGCCGAGGAGCTCGACCTGATGCGAAAAGCAGCGGATATAGCGGACGGCGTAACCGCGAAGCTGCAGAAGTTCATCCGCCCGGGCATGAAGGAGCGCGATGTAGCAAAGAAGATCGTTGAATTTTTCGAAGAGGGCGGCTCTTCGAAGCTTTCATTCGAACCGATAGTCGCAAGCGGCCCCAACGGCTCGATGCCGCACTACTCCGGCGGCGAACGCGTCATCGACGATAACGATATCGTAATTCTCGACATCGGGGGGCGCTACGGGGGCTACTGTTCCGATATGACGCGCACCTTCTTCACAGGCACTCCTACCGAAGAAATGAAAAAGATATACGAAATAGTCAAAAAGTCCCAGGCCGCCGGCGAAGCGGCGGTAAAGCCGGGAGCGACAGGGCAGGACGTCGACCGCGCCGCGCGTCAGGTGATAGTAGACGCAGGCTACGGGAAGTATTTCTTCAACCGCGTCGGCCATGGCATCGGTATCGCCGACCACGAATCGCCTTATATGATCGAAGGCAACGATGTGCCCCTCGAACCGGGCAACGTTTTCAGCGTGGAGCCCGGCATATACATTCCCGGCAAGTTCGGGGTGCGAATCGAGAATATCGTAGCCGTGCGTCGCGACGGCACCGGCGAAGCGCTCAACCATTTTACCCGCGAGATCACGATCTGCGGGGAGTGACCCTGTTGGAGACATGGAACGGACAGGCTCGTCCGTTCCATGTTTTTCATATACACCAAACAAATCAAAGGGAGGAATTTTTTTCATGAGAAGGACAGCAGCAATAGCTTTTTTCGCACTGATTGCCGCGGCTTTGATGGCGACGGCGGCCTTTGCAGCGAAGCCGGAATTCCACATCGGAGTCGCTACGCTGACGGTTTCTCAGGCTGAGGACACCTACCGTGGAGCCGAGCGCCTGATCAAGGAATACGGCGACGTCGACCGCGGCGGCATAATCAAGCACGTGACGATGCCAGACAACTTTATGTCGGAAATGGAAACGACTATTTCGCAGATAGTCGGACTTGCGGATGACCCGCTTATGAAGGTCATAGTCGTTGACGACGCCATACCCGGAACGACCGAGGCTTTTCGCCGCGTTAAGGAGAAGAGGAAGGACATCCTCTGCTTTGCCGGCGAACCCCAGGAAGATCCGAACGTCATCACCAGCACGGCCGACTTCGCGATCGGCGTAGACAACATCATGCGCGGCTACCTTATCATCAACACCGCGAAGAAACTTGGGGCAAAGACCTTCGTGCATATCTCATTCCCGCGCCACATGAGCTACGAGCTGCTTTCACGCCGCCGCGCCATTATGGAACAGGCATGCAAAGACCTCGGCCTCAAATTCGCGTTTGAGACGGCTCCCGACCCAACTAGCGACGTCGGCGTAGCCGGAGCTCAGCAGTTTATCCTTGAAAAGGTACCGGCCTGGGTAGAAAAGTACGGCAAAGAGACGGCGTTCTTCTGCACCAACGACGCACAGACCGAGCCTCTGCTGAAACAGGTCGCAAAGTGCGGCGCCCTCTTCGTAGAACCCGACCTCCCGTCGCCGCTGATGGGCTATCCCGGAGCCTTCGGCATAGACCTCAAGAATGAAGCAGGAAATTGGCCCGCTATCATGAAGAAGGTCGAGAAGGCCGTAATCGACGCCGGCGGCAAGGGACGCATGGGCACATGGCCGTATTCTTACGGCTGGAGCACAGTCTGCGCGCTCGCCGAGTACGGCAAGCGCATCACAGAAGGAAAGGCGAAGCTCTATAACACGAAGGACCTCTGGGCCTGCTACGACAAATATACGCCAGGCGCTGCCTGGAACGGAGCTCCGTATTTCGACATGGCGCGCCAGATGAAAATCAAGAAGTTCGTGCTCGTGTACGAGGACACCTACGTTTTCGGACGCGGCTACATGAAAGTTACGGACGTAGACGTTCCTGAGAAATATCTCAAGATCAAATAGCAATTCAGAGGTATGACGTTGAATCTTTCCGGCGCGGCAAAACGCGCCGGAAAGATATTTTGGACGCGTTTCGGCCCGCTTTGCCGGCCTTCGGAACGCTTTTCAGGCCGAGTGCCGCTGACAACAGGAACTATATTGGCAATCACGAGGTGAAATGTATGCCCACAGAAGTTCCCCTTTTGAAAATGGAGAACATCGGAAAAGAATTTTTCGGCAACCGCGTCCTCCAGAATGTAACATTTTCGCTGCAGCCAGGAGAAATTATGGGACTTGTCGGCGAAAATGGCGCGGGAAAATCAACTTTGATGAATATACTCTTCGGCATGCCCGTCATTCAGGAGACCGGCGGCTACGAAGGGAAAATCTTTATCGACGGTCAGGAAGTCAAGTTCAAGGACCCGCTCGACGCCCTTGAAGCCGGCATCGGAATGGTCCACCAGGAATTTTCGCTTATCCCCGGTTTCAGCGCGACAGAGAACATTCTCCTCAACAGGGAATCCACAAAGTACAATTTCCTGGTCGAGATATTCAGCGAGAGGCTGATGACGCTTGACCGCACCAACATGAAAAAAAGAGCGGAGAAAGCTATTAAGACTCTCGGGGTCGATCTCAACCCCGACACATTGATCAGCGAAATGCCCGTAGGGCACAAGCAGTTCACAGAGATAGCCCGCGAAATAGACAGAAGCAAGACGCGGCTGCTGGTCCTCGACGAGCCGACCGCCGTCCTTGCTGAGAGCGAGGCCAGCGTCCTTATCTCGGCGCTGAAGAAGCTCTCCGAACAGGGCATCGCGATAATATTCATCTCTCACAGGCTTAATGAAATCATCGACCTTTGCGACAAGCTGATAGTCGTCCGTGACGGCCGCGTAATACAGGAAGCGCGCACGGAAGACACCAACGTGCGCCAGATCGCCGCTTGGATGGTAGACAGAAAGGGAGACAGCAGGCAGGAAGAAAAGAGGGAACAGAAGCGTCGCGATATAGGAGAGGTCGTTCTGCGCACAGAGCATTTATGGGTGGATATGCCCGGAGAGACGGTGCGCGACGTTTCCATTGAGGTGTACAGGGGGGAGATATTCGGCATAGGCGGCCTTGCCGGACAGGGCAAGGTCGGCATATCGAATGGAATAATGGGGCTTTACGCGGCGGGCGGCAAGGCTTTTCTGCGCGGCAAGGAGATAAAGCTCAACGATCCGGACGCTTCTCTGAGGGAGGGAATGGCTTTCGTCTCCGAGGACCGCAGGGGCGTCGGGCTTCTGCTCGACGAAGGCATCGACTGGAACATCACCTTCACCGCGATGCAGGTGCAGGAAAAATTCATTAAAAAACTGCTCGGCGGTATGATCAAATGGCGCGACGACAAGGCCATCGACGAGTGCACGAAAAAGTACATCGATTCGCTCGAGATACGCTGCACCGGGCCGCGTCAACGCGCCATAGAGCTCTCCGGCGGCAATCAGCAGAAGGTATGCCTCGCGAAAGCATTCGCGGTGAGCCCTGAAATACTCTTTGTCTCAGAGCCGACGCGCGGCATCGACATCGGCGCTAAGAAGCTCGTCCTCGATACGCTGCACAGGGTCAACGAAGAAGATGGAACGACGATCATCATGACCTCCTCGGAGCTTGAGGAACTGCGCTCCATCTGCGACCGCATAGCGATAATAAACGAGGGCAGGGTCTCGGGCATACTGCCGGCTTCGGCAAAGGCCGAGGAATTCGGCATGCTGATGCTCGGACACGTCGAAGAGCCGGCCGAAGCAAACTGACAGAGGGACGCAGGTGAAGAAGGATGAAAAACACAGTGCAGAAATTTATTGAGGACGCAGGCTGGCCGAGAATAATAATCGGGCTCTTCCTGTGCGCGCTTTTTATCGCTGCGCCCTTCGTCGGCGTGCGAATCGACGCCTCTTTATCGGACACGCTGGTCCGCGTCGGCATGAACGGCATACTCGTGCTCGCGATGGTGCCGATGATTCAGTCCGGCTGCGGCCTTAATTTCGGACTTCCGCTGGGCATCATCTCAGGGCTGCTCGGCGCGGTAACGTCGATACAGATCGGCATCAGAGGCGGCGTGGGGTTTTTGATCGCGGCTACGATAGCGATACCGATCGCCGTTGTGCTCGGCTGGCTCTACGGTCAGCTGCTGAACCGCGTCAAAGGAGACGAAATGATGATAGCGACCTACGTCGGCTTCTCGTCGGTCGCGGTGATGTGCATCGCGTGGCTGCTGCTCCCCTACACGAGCCCTACAATGATCTGGGGCTACGGCGGCTCGGGGCTGCGCACGACGATAAGCGTGGAGGGCTTCTGGCTCAACGCGCTCAGCAAATACGTCAAGATACAGATCGGCGAATTTTTCTACGTGCCCGTCGGGATGTTCGTCTTTTTTGCGACGATCGCCTTCCTCGTATGGGCCTTCTTCCGCACGAAGGTCGGCACCGCAATGACCGCGGTAGGCTCCAACCCTGAATTCGCGCGCGCCTCCGGCATCAACGTCGACCGCATGCGCACGCTCTCGGTCATCCTCTCGACAGTGCTGGGAGCGATAGGCATCCTGGTCTACGAACAGAGCTTCGGCTTCATCCAGCTCTACATGGGGCCGTTTTACATGGCTTTCCCCGCCGTAGCGGCGATTCTGCTCGGCGGCGCGTCGGTCAACAAGGCATCGATAATCAACGTCGTCGTCGGCACCTTCCTCTTCCAGGGCATACTGACAATGACGCCCTCCGTCATCAACAGCGTCATGCAGACGGACATGTCTGAAGTCATACGCATCATCGTCAGCAACGGCATGATACTATACGCGCTGACGAGGAAAGTGGTGGTGAAGAGATAATGGCGAAAAAACGTGAACTGAAAAGCCTGCTTGCGGATTATGCGGTGCCTATCGTATTCATAGGCCTATCCGCCGTGGCGATACCGCTCTCGGGCTTCTCCGCGACATATCTGATTCAGGAGATGCTGACGCGCCTGGCGAGAAACTCCTTCCTCGTACTTTCGCTGCTTATTCCGATCCTCGCTGGAATGGGGCTCAACTTCGGCATGGTCTTAGGCGCGATGGCGGGACAGATCGGGCTGATATTCGTCACCGACTGGGCAGTCGCCGGCTGGCAGGGAATGCTGCTCGCAGCGATCGTCGGCATGCCGATAGCCATCCTGCTCGGCTACATCTGCGGCGCGGTCCTCAACCGCGCAAAGGGACGCGAGATGGTAACGTCGTACATCCTCGGTTTCTTCATCAACGGCGTCTACCAGTTGATAGTCCTCTATTGCATGGGCAACATCATCCCGATATCGAACCCGCAGCTCGTGCTCTCGCGCGGATACGGCATCCGCAACGCGATCAACCTTACGGGGCTGCGCCATACGCTCGACAACTTAATTCCTTTGCAGATAGGGACGATCAGCGTGCCGGTAGCGACCTATATCTTGATAGGGGCGTTCTGCCTCTTCATCATATGGTTCCGCCGCACGAAGCTCGGGCAGGACATGCGCGCGCTGGGGCAGGATATGGCCGTCGCGGACGCCGCCGGCATCCCCGTCGAACGCACGAGAATAATAGCGATAGTGATATCGACTGTGCTCGCCTGCTTCGGACAGATAATATTCCTTCAGAACATCGGAACGATGAACACCTATAACAGCCACGACCAGGCCGGCATGTTCGCCATCGCCGCGATACTCATCGGCGGAGCGTCTGTCAGCCGCGCGACGATCACGAACGTCTTCGTCGGAGTCGTGCTCTTCCACCTGATGTTCGTCGTATCGCCGATGGCCGGCAAGGAGCTCATCGGACAGGCCCAGCTCGGGGAATATTTCCGCGTCTTCGTTTCCTACGGCATCATCGCCCTGGCGCTCGTCCTCCACGCGTGGAGGCGCATGAGGGATAAGATCGAAGCCAGACGGAGCCTGAGAGGAGAATAGTCATGGCACGCAGCGTCAACCAAAAAAAGCTCTTCATCCGCCTCGCGCTCATAGTACTGCTCGCCGTCATCTGCCTTGCGCTCTTCTACTTCGGCAGAGAGCATGACGTGCTCATCGACAACCGGACAGTCACTATCGGCGGCAACGAATACAAGGAAATAGAATACATGAACGTAGTCGTAGACGGCGACGAGGAAAAATCCGGCGAATACTACGCCGGCGACCGCGATATGATGAAGCTCAAAGGACCGAGCCACAAGATCAAGGTAATCGTAATGGACGAAGAGAGCGAAAAAGTCATAAAGACGGTCGAGCGCAGTCTAAATATCGGCGCGGCGCGCGGCGTGATGTATTCGCTTCCGGCCATCGTCGCAGAGGCTTCCGAGATAGCGCTGCCCATGCCGAAGGAAGAGGCGCCTGAACCCGATTCCTCTGAAGAAAGCGGCGCGTCGGGCTCCGAGGAAACTCAGCCTGGCAGCGAAGAGCAGCAGACTCCCATATCCGAATAAGGCATCTGATTATTTAACTAACGTATGCAAGGGCGGGGCGCGCGGATGAAAAAATCGTCAGCGCGGCCCCGCCTTTAACGTTCAAGACAAGCTCCATAGTTCATTCCTGCGTCGGGCATATTTCCTTTTATACCGAGAGCAGGGGTAACCCGGGAAGCGGAGGATGTCGGCCGGACTTTTCACAATATCGGTTCCCCGCGCGCAAAAAAACCGCGGACGCGCCGGCGCTTCTTTTCAGATTTTTATCTTTTTATCACCGTAATGGATCGAGTAAAATATCAGCGAATAGAAAATGGCGGTCCTAGCGAGATTCGAACTCGCGTCGCCGCCTTGAAAGGGCGGTGTCCTCGACCTCTGGACGATAGGACCGTCAAAAAGTGGTGAGCCGTCCGGGACTTGAACCCGGGACACCCGGATTAAAAGTCCGGTGCTCTGCCAACTGAGCTAACGGCTCGCTAATGTACCACGAGGAGCTATTATACAGTATTTTTAGATTTTGTCAACACGCGCAAACGCCGCGGCGCGGCTCGGGCAGCCGCTTATCGCGCATTCACCGCTCAAAGGCGCGGGCTTTGGGACTTTAACGCGCTACGGCGCTCCGCCGCAAAGATTCGTCAACGGAAGCGGCAAGTTCACCTGGTTTCTTTCAGAGCGCAAAAAAATGAGAGGCCCGCTTAAAGGAGCCTCTCAAAAATCGATTATCTGCTTAAAGGATTATTTCTTCCTCGCGGCCACCGCTTCACACATCATCTTGTAGCCCTCGTCGAAAGCTTTCTCGTTGAGCTCTTCCGTTCCTTTAGGAACGCGGGCAAGTATGGCGTCCTTGATGGCCTGCGGTTTCGTAAGTCCCTTGTCTTCGAGGGCCTTCGCCGCAGTGCCGAGCGCTACCATGTTGACGACGATCTCGCGGCCGAGCTTCTCGCGGGCCGTTTTGACGATCGGCAGCATGTAGACCTCGGCGTCGAGCTTCGGAGGATTTGTGACGAAGAAGTCGTCGAAGATGACCGTAGCGCCTTTCGCCGTATCGTGGCTGTACGTGTCGCAGGCTTTCTGCGTAAGGATTATCTGCAGGTTCGGATGCGAGGCCTTCGGATAGTCTATCTCCTCGCGGTCGTAAACGACCTCCGACTTCGACGCGCCGCCGCGGGCTTCCGGCCCGTAAGCCTGGCTCTGAACGGAATTGAGGCCTTCCGTACGGAGCGCGGCCGCTTCACCAAGGATCACCGCGGCGAGGATGACTCCCTGTCCGCCGGATCCAGCAACGCGAATTTCAAAACGATCGCCCATGATCCGTACCTCCTAATTCTTTGCCTGAGCGCGCGCTATCACGTCGTTGTAGCGGTCCGTGTACTCACGCGCGTCCTCGATGTTCACAAATTCGCCGACGATGAGCTTGCCCTCAAGTTCTTCTGGCGTCATCTTATCAGCCTGCGCCTTAAGGACCGTATGCTCTTTGAGCCACTTGATGTTGTCCGTCGGGCGGCTGCGCTTGTTCTTGCGTCCGAACTGCGTATGGCAGTACGTAACGATCTCTACGACGGCGAAGCCCTTCTTCTGGTGCTCGATGGCATTTTTGATGAACTGCTCGCACTGGATGGGGTTGGCGACCGTCGTACGGGCGACGTATGTAGCTCCGGCTCCAGCCGCGAGCTTGCAGACGTCGAACGTCGGGTCGATCGAGCCGTACGGCGCGGTGGCCGCGAAAGCGCCCTCCGGCGTCGTCGGGGAGGCCTGCCCGCCGGTCATCCCGTAAATGTTGTTGTTCATAACGATGGCGGCGATACCGATGTTACGGCGGCAGGCGTGGATGAAGTGGTTGCCGCCGATAGCGGTGCCGTCGCCGTCGCCCATGACGTTGACTATAGTGAGTTCAGGGTTGGCCATCTTCACGCCGGTAGCGAACGCGAGCGAACGCCCATGAGCGGTGTGAAGCGTGCAGGCGTCTATGTATCCGGGCATGCGGCTCGAGCAGCCGATGCCCGACGAGATGCATACCTTTTCCTTCGGTATCTTAAGGTCTCCGATGGCGCGTAGAATCGCGTGCATGATGATTCCATGTCCGCACCCCGGGCACCATATGTGGGGCATGAATTTTGTGCGCAGAAGTTTCTTTACGTCTTCGCGTGGCATGGTTACGCCACCTCCTTGATGAAGGACATGATCTCAGCCGGCTTGTATAGCTCGCCGTTGATAAGGTTTTTCGCGATGACCTCGCAGTTCGCCTTGACGGCCCTCTCGACTTCGCGAACCATCTGTCCGGCGTTGAGCTCCGGAACGATGATGCGCTTCACTCTCTTCGAGAACGCGGCTATTTCTTTATCTGGGAAGGGCCACAGAGTGATGGGACGGAAATGCCCGACCTTCACGCCCTGCTCGCGGAGCTCGCGGATAGCGCGGAGCGACGAGCGGGATACCGAGCCGTAGGAGACGACGACAATCTCGGCGTCATCCATAAAGTCTTCTCTGTATTCGACGATCTCGTCGCGGAAGCGCTCGACCTTGCGGACGATTCTGTTCGCCTTGAGGCCGATGTCGGGCGCGTCGTTCGTCGGGAAGCCCCACTCATTCGTCGTAAGTCCAGTTACATGCCAACGATAACCGTCGCCGAAGGCCGGCATCGGAGGAACGTCGTCGGCGTCAGCACGGTAAGGGATGAAATCGTCCGGCGCAACCGTCGGCTTCTTACGGTCTACTATTTTATACGTTCCGGGCTCTGGAATCGTTATCTTCTCGCGCATATGTCCGATAACCTCGTCGGCCATGACGAGAACGGGCTGGCGGAAACGCTCGGCCATGTTGAAGGCTTTGATCGTTATCGTGTAGCACTCAGGAATCGAGCACGGCGCGTAAGCGATCGTTCCGTGGTCGCCGTGTGTCCCCCATTTGGCCTGCATGACGTCGGCCTGGGAAACTTTCGTCGGAAGCCCCGTCGAAGGGCCGCCGCGCATTATGTCGGCGACTACGATGGGGATTTCAGCGATGTAGCCGAAGCCGAGGAGTTCCTGCTTGAGGGAGATGCCGGGGCCGGAGCTTGCCGTCATCGCTTTTTTGCCTGCGATAGAGGCGCCGAGAGCTGAGGCGATTCCGCCGATTTCGTCTTCCATCTGGACGAATTTGCCGCCGAGCTTCGGAAGCTCCTCCGACATAGTTTCCATTACTTCTGTTGACGGGGTGATAGGATAGCCGCCGAAGAATCTGCATCCGGCGGCGATAGCGCCCATCGCTATCGCTTTATTACCCTGCCAGAATTCATTCTGGGCCATAATCATTCACGCTCCTTAACAGTGACTGCCATATCCGGGCAGATGTTTTCGCACTGGCGGCAGCCAATGCAATCTTCCGGACGAACCGCTACGCTCTTAACCTGATCGTTGAGTTCAAGAACCTTCCTGGGGCATATAGCGATACAGAGGCCACATCCTTTGCACCATTTCTCTACAATTTCGATGTTGAACTTCTTCGCCAAAAGACCCACCTTCCTTCCACACGTCTAATCGATTTTGTCTGTCAACCAAGACTATGAACGATTGGCATAACTTGCTGTATTATGCCAAATATCTCTAATATATTCAAGCTTAACAATGAATTCTTTATTTTCTGACAACTATCGAATGTTGTGAAAATTTATTCTATTGGACCGATATCCGGAGCGCGAAGATAATTTCCGCTTATCTTCCGCGGCTCTTCCGCGCTGGAGGCGCACGCTTCGCCAAGCAGAGCGGCCGCGCCGCCAGACGCGCTCTCGCGCTCTACTATTTCGCGGCCGCTTTCACGCAGCGCCGCCAAATGCCCTATGTCCGGCGTCACTACCACCGCGTCGGGATAATCCTTCAGCATGACGACAAGCCCTGCTTCGGAAAGGAACGACGGCGCGGCGAGCTCCTCTCCTCCGGCGTAGACCGCCGCGTAGCAGTAGCCGCGCCGTGCCTTGAAAACCGGCGCGACACTCCTGTATTCGTCTTTAATATCCCAAATGAAAGCTTTAAGGGAAGAGAGGGGCGCGACTTTAAGGCCGAGGGCTTCGGCGAGCGCCGCGCCGTACGCCGTGCCGGCGCGTATGCCCGTATAATAGCCCGGCCCCGTGCCCACCGCTATCAGATCTACGTCGGACAGCTTCAAGCACGCTTCGGCGAGGACCTCGTCCACCAATATCGGCAGTTCCTCCGACTGTTTCCTGCCGAGCTTTTCGTTGCGCTCCGAGAGTATCCTGCCCCCTGACGCGAGGCCGACGTTGGTCCAGCGCCCGGAACACTCCACCGCAAGCGTTATCATTTAAAATTCCTCCGTTTGTGAGCCCTTCTCTATATTTTCGGCAAGCGCTTCGAAGGTTCCGCGCGCCTCTTCGCCGCGCAGCGTGAAGGTAAGCAGGCGATTCTCTCCGTTTCCCGCGAATTCGACGTCGATGCGGCATTCGTTAGGCGGGTTTTTCCATTTCTCCGCCCACTCTACAGCCGCGGCGAAGCCCTCTTCGAGATATTCCTCTATGCCGAGCGACTCGATCTCAGCCTCGTCGTCTATACGGTAAAGGTCGACGTGCAGGAAAGGCGCACCTACGTCGTATTCGCGCATGATGACGAACGTCGGACTCTTGACACCGAACGCTCCGAGCGCTGCGCCGATACCCTGTGTGAATTTCGTCTTCCCCATCCCCAGAGTCCCCTTCAGCAGCAGCAGCAGCCCCGGGCATATATTCTCGCCGAGCGTCTCGCCGAGAGAGAAGGTCTCCTCCGGCGACGAAGTCGCCGCCGAAAAAGAATTATCTGAGTATCGACGGAATTTCATCCGCTATCTCCGTCGCAAGAGTCCCGCGCACGCCGCGCTTCGCTTCAAGCGCTTCGCCGGCCGTGGCGTGCGCGAGCGCGCCCGCCGCGGCCGCGTCGCCGACGGACATGCCGGAGGCTATGAACGCGCCTATTATGCCGCTCAACGTGTCGCCGGAGCCCGGCACGGCAAGGACGGGAGAGCCGGCCCCTATCATTTTCAGGCTGCAGCCGGACGCGACGAGCGTGTCCCTTCCCTTCAGCAGCGCGTTTCCCGTCTTATACGTGAGCTTGCGCGCGCACTCCGCCCTCTGCGAGTCGACCTCCGCGGCCGACATTCCGAGAATCCGTCCGGCTTCCGCGCTGTGCGGCGTGAGAAGGACGTCCCCACGCGGCGGCAGTTCTGCTCTATGGCGCGCGAAGAACCATAGCATGTCCGCGTCGAGCAGCATAGGCAGGGCGCAGCGATGCCACAGCCAGACAAATAATTCATCGGCGCCGTCGGAACGGCCGCATCCGGGGCCCGCGACGACGGAGGCGCACTTCGGCGCTATTTCGGAAAGCACGTTCTCGGCGTCCCTGCTCAATATTTCGCCGCCTTTCACCGCAAGAGGAACGACGATGGCCTCCGGCAGTTTTTCCGACGAGTAAGGCGCTATGAATTCGGGTACTGCTAGAAAGACAAGCCCCGCTCCGGCGCGCAGCGCGCCGCGCGCCACAAGCAGAGGGGCCCCTCTGTATTCCGCGCTCCCGGCTATTATGAGCACGTTCCCGCGCTGCGTCTTGTGAACGTCCCTCGGCAGATCCGGCATGAAGCCTCTCATATCCCCGCCCGTCAGCAGAGTGAGGGCAGGTTCCTCCGGCAGAAGCGCAAAGGGCGGCACCCCTATGTCGGCGGTGACTACCTTACCACAGACGGACTTAGCCGGTTCAAAGGCCATTCCGAACTTAGGCGCGAGGAACGTCACCGTTACGGCGGCCTTCGCGCAGGGCTCGTAAACGGCGCCGCTCGCAGGATCTATGCCAGAAGGAATGTCGAGCGCGACGATATTTTCGTATCCATCAAGCAGCGTAAGAAGCCGCGCCGCTTCCTTCCTTGGCGCCCCCGTCGTACCGGTGCCGAGAAGTCCGTCAATCACACAAGCGGCTTCGTCGAGCAACGCCGATATTTCTGCATCAGTCATTTCCGGAGTGTCGCAGATTCTCAGCTTTTCACTTTTCAGCCTGCGCAGAATCGATAAATTGACGGCGGCGTCGTTTTTGTACCTTCCATCGTCGGCGCACTTCAAAACGACGACATCGGCGCCGCCTATCAGAAGATGGCGTGCCGCGGCAAAGCCGTCACCGCCGTTATTCCCTACGCCCGCCAACACGACGAAGGGGCCGCGCGCGCCGTCCGCCAAAAGCCCCGCTTCGCACGCCGCGCTCTTCGCGGCGTTTTCCATCAGCACGACGGAAGGCACGCCGCACTCCTCTGCCGCTATGACGTCCGCCCTGCGGATATCGGCCGGAAAATAATATTTCTGCATCAATCTCCCTCCAAGACGACCACGGCCGCAGCGACTCCCGCTTCATGCGTGATCGAAAGAAAAACGCGCTTCACGCCGCGCTCCTCAAGACGGCGCCTGAATTCCCCGCTGAAATTAAAAGCCGGGCCACTCTCGCTGCGCAGCACCTCGCACGCGCCGAGCCCGATAGAGGCAAGCCCCCAGCCTCCCGCCTTCGCGAGGGCCTCGCGCGCCGCGAACGCCGCGGCAAAATGGGCGGCCGCCGCCTCGCCTTCGCCGGCGTAGTCGATCTCTGCCGGCGAAAAAACACGCTCGGCGAAGCCCCCGCGCGAAAGGGCCTTTTTCATCCTCTCAATGTCGCAGATATCTATGCCTATTCCGCGAATCATAGGACCTCCTCCCCTCTCAGCGCCGACAAGATCACATCCTCCTGCCACTTCTGCAGAATCTTGAAGCCTCTGGCGTTTTCAAGCTGAGAATGGAGCCTCTTTCGCCACAACGGCCCGTATATCTCCGGCGCGAGTTGAACGGCTTTTTTCGTGAGCTTTTGGAAATATTTCCCATCCGTCGCCCATCTGCCGTTCTTCCCGAGATAGAGGCCGCAGATATAGCCCCAGATGTTTTTATAGCAGCGGGCTGAGAGAGGGTAATCGTCGCGGACTTTGCGCGAGTAGTCTCTAAGGAATTTGTCTATCGTTTTGTATTTGCGGAAGGAGGAACGCACAGCGACGCTCTTCCCGCCGATCTCCTCGCCGCTGTAGACCTCAATGCAAGGCATCCCGAGAGCGACCCACGCCCTGTTCGCCTTTATCCCGGCGCCGTTGCGCCCATCGCGCCACAGCCTGCTCCGCCAGTCGCCGGTCTCGTGCGCGCAGTGGACCGCCGCGCCGAACGCGTTCACGGCCTTATAGCGCTGCGCGGCCCGGTAAAAATCCATCGTCGTGAAGGCGCTCGCCTCAAACGCCGGCATCGCGGCGGCAAGGAAAAGCGCGCAGCCCAAAAGGGCGCACAGGCGTAAAAATTTATACGCTTCAGGCATCGTAAAATAATTTTTATCCGTCTTCTTTCACCGCCATCCCTCGGCGCAAATAGGCGCAGACGCGCTCCCGTCTCCTGCGCCTTAGCCTTAGCGCGCGCAGTTATATTATACAGGAGGAATCGCGCAGCGGGCGCAAAAAACCCGCAGCACCGCGGCGCGCGCGGGCGTAAAACCTTCGCACCCTTCGGAAAATGTAAATATACGGAGCGCGCAAACGCGGCGCAGGCGGAAATATCAAAGTCCTTGCCAAATCGGCAAATAATTGATAGAATACTTTCGTTCTTCGGGGCACCTGTCAGGGTGGCGGAACTGGTAGACGCGCTAGATTCAGGATCTAGTGGGCATAACGCTCATAGGGGTTCAATTCCCCTCCTTGACACCACTTGAATATAAAAACGCGGCCGTGGTTTACTGCGGGCCGCGTTTTTCTTATCCTTCTTCCTCTCGTCTGGCGGCCTCGCGCTACTGCCAGACGAGGCAAAATCTCGCTAAGATTTCTTCGCCATTTTGCCCGTCCTCTGGACCCCCCAGCGGTTGGGAAGCGACTGCCATATCTCGTCGGCTACGAGCGCCCACCTTTGCGCCGTAAAAACACAGCGGTTGCAGTAGTCGCAGGCCTTCTCGGGGCTCTTCAGGTCCGTGGAATGAGCTCCGGATTCCTCTACCATATCGGTAAGGCGTCCTGGGTTGTCCAGCACCGGACAGGGGCGCAGCATATTCTCATTGAATGGTTGATTCCTGCGATAGGCCATGAAGAGCGGCGACCTGAAACAGTCGAGCAGAGGCTTCTCTTTTATGTTGGAATCTGAATAGTGGATAAACGCGCAGGGCTCGACGTCGCCGTTCGCGTTGATGTGGCAGTAGCCGCGTCCGCCAGCGACGCATCCGCCGACGGCGTCGCCGTCGTTCCAGAAGTCCATAGTGAATATCGGCTTCGTGCTGCGGAATTTGTGGATTTGATCGAACATGAACTTGCGCTGTTCGGCGGAGACGAGAAGTTCCGGCACGGCGTCCGCACCGATAGGCATATATGTAAAGAGCCAGGCGAACTTTGCGCCCATATCTATCATCGCGTCAAAGTACTCCTCGCTACCTATGACCTCGACGTTCTTGCTCGTGTAGCAGCAGGAGATGCCAAATAGCAGTTTTCTGGCCTTCAGGCGCGCCATCGCTTCTATGACCTTGCGGTAAGTCCCTTCGCCGCGGCGCGAATCCGTCGCCTCTTCGAAGCCTTCGACGCTGAACGCGGGGACAAAGTTTTTGACGCGGAGCATCTCGTCGGCAAAGGCGTCGTCGATCAGCGTGCCGTTGGTGAACGCTAAGAAAGCGCAGTCGTTGTGCTTCTCGCAGAGACGGATGATGTCGGCCTTGCGCACGAGGGGCTCGCCTCCAGAGTAGAGGTAAACATAAATGCCGAGATCTTTTCCCTGTTTGATGATGCTGTCCAGCTGTTCGAAGCTGAGATCCAGCTTGTTGCCGTACTCCGCCGCCCAGCAGCCGATGCAGTGCAGATTGCACGCCGACGTAGGGTCGATCAGAATGGTCCAAGGGATGTTGCACTGATATTTATCCTGCAACTTCATCGTCTTAGGCGTGCCGATCAGCGTTCCGTTTATGATCGCGTTCGCCGCGAGTATCCTGCGCTGCCCGGCGTCGATGTCCGTCCAGAGGCTTTTCAGCAGTTTCGACCAGTTGCTGTTCGGGTCCGAGATCAGCTTTCTGACCCCCCTGGTCTCCAGCGTAACGGCGTTGCCATCCTTGTCATGCTTCTCCAACATATCCAGCAGCTTTGGAATGTTCGTCTCAGGATCTCTGTCCAGATAGCTGAAGAATTGTTTCATTGCAAATCCCTTCAGTGCTTCATAAGGATTCATAAAAATCTCCTTCCTTTCAAAAAAATTATCTATAAAGCCCAGCCATCGTATAAAACTCGCCTATCTTTTTAAGTTATTTTACAACAAAAGCCGATAAATGCGCTAAGCGAAGCCGCCTCGCAAGACATCTACGCACTTTTCGGCGGACACATTCCTTCACAAATTTCTATCCAGGCTTTTATCCGTAACCACAACAAAAAGACGCAACGTTATGCACGCACATGTACCTTCGGCACGGCAACGGTAACCGCCGGACATTTTTAACTTATCATATATCTAAATAAACAGCTACGCAAGTCAGACGCTCGTAAGATAGCATATAGATTTATTCTGGTAAGTTTTATTTACAAATTTTACGCCTTATATCGCCCGTCGCCTATACGCCATAGTTTTTTCAGTCGGCCGTTCCTCGCAATGTTTTCCCGGCGATACAGACGGAAATTTTTTTGCCCGCGCCCGCGCGTCACTCTTAATAACCCTTCGCTCCCTCCCACACTATCCTGCGATAGCTATCCGGGTCTGTGGCTCCTTCCGTCGAGAATAGCAGGACGCGCGAATTTCTGTCCAGTTGCAGCTCTCCGCGGAGCGGCGCAAGTTTCGCGTCCGTCGCTATCGAATGGAGCAGCCCGGCCGTCGCGGCTCCCGATTCGCCAGATATAACGCGCGTGTCGCCCGGCAGAGGCGCGCCGAGAACGCGTACTCCGTTCGATGCTGCTTCGTCTGGGATCGATACGAACGCGAAGGCCTTATCCTTCAATATCTGCCACGACGTTATGCTCGGCTCTCCGCAGGCGAGCCCGGCCATTATCGTGCACATCTCTCCGCCGACCGCACGCACCTCTCCGTCTCCGGCGAGCGCCGAACGGTAAATGCAGTCCGCCTGATCCGACTCGACGACTACGAAGAGCGGCGGATCGTTCGGATATTTGTTTGCAAAATAGCCGACGACGGCTCCGGCGAGAGAGCCGACCCCTGCCTGGATGAATATGTGCGTCGGCTGCGCGCCGGCTGCTTCGACGAACTGTTCGTCGGCTTCGAGCGCCATCGTGCCGTAGCCCTGCATGATCCACGACGGGATCTCCTCGTAGCCCTTCCACGCAGTGTCCTGAACGAGCACTCCGCCAGGCGTCTCGGCTGCCTTTTTAGCGGCTTTGCGCACGCATCCGTCATAATTCAATTCTTCTATCGTGACGGCCGCGCCTTCCCTTTTTACATTCTCGAAACGGGGGCGGCGCGAGCCTTTCGGCATCATTATCACGGCCTTCTGCCCAAGCGTTTTCGCCGACCACGCTACGCCGCGACCGTGGTTTCCGTCGGTGGCGCTGAAGAAGGTTATTTCGCCTATCTCTTTCTTCAGCCCTGGCGAAGTGAGAGCGTCGTAAGTAAGGCTTCCTATCGGGCGCCCCGTGAGCTTTGAAATGTAACGCGCCATAGCAAAAGAGCCGCCGAGCACTTTGAAGGCGTTGAGGCCGAAGCGGAAGCTTTCGTCCTTAACGAACAGATTTTTCACGCCGTAAAATTCCGCGAGGGCGTTCAGCGCGGCAAGAGGAGTTTTTTTATACTGCGGGAAGCTCTCGTGAAAGGCGCGCGCCGCCGAGACATTCTCCAGCGACATTATGCCGAGCTCCTTATCTTGCGTATCAGGAAGATTGTTCCCGATCCATTTGATGTCGTCCATGCCCATCCGCTCCCCGCGACAGAAATTTTTATGACATATAAAAGACGCGCAAAATCAACGCCACCATTTTATTATAATGTATCTTCCGCCGTGCCGGCAACGCGGAAAAACGCACGGGAGATGGTTAGAAAGCGCTGGAAAGCCGGCAGAATCCGAACGGTTGACATATCGAGAAAAAAAAGTATAATTAACTCCGTTGTCGCTGGTGCGGTACGACGGTGGATTGTTGGGCGGGTAGCTCAGCGGGAGAGCATCTGCCTTACACGCAGAGGGTCGTAGGTTCGAAACCTATCCCGCCCACCATTAGAACAGCGAGTGGAGCTGTAGCTCAATTGGTTAGAGCGCCGGCCTGTCACGCCGGAGGTCGCGAGTTCAAGTCTCGTCAGCTCCGCCATTTAACTGTTCGCCGCTGCGATGGCGGGATAGCTCAGTTGGTAGAGCAACGGACTGAAAATCCGTGTGTCCCCAGTTCAATTCTGGGTCCCGCCACCAACTTTAGAAAATTGACGCGGAAGTAGCTCAGGGGTAGAGCACAACCTTGCCAAGGTTGGGGTCGCGGGTTCGAATCCCGTCTTCCGCTCCATTTTTTTGTCCGAACGCGGACAGATGCCGCCGCTTTGCGCGATATGCGCGATCGGCGGCGGTTTTTCTAATCTACGAGCGCTTTGGGGCCGCGTCCTATCAGATCTCTTCTTCCAGCCTTTATCAGAGCCTTGCGCACGTAATTTTTATTTTCCGGCATCCAGTACTGGAGCAGGGCGCGCTGCATCCTGCGCTCCTCGGCGCCCCTCGGCACGTAGACCTTCTCCATCGTCATAGGGTCGAGGCCGGTATGGTAGATGCAGGTCGACAGAGAGCCTGGCGTCGGCGTGAAGTCCTGCACCTGCTCCGGGTGCAGCCCGCTGTCGCGTATGAATTCGGCGAGCTCGACCGCATCTTTGAGCGTTGAGCCGGGATGGGCGGAGATGAAGTACGGCACGAGGAACTGCTTCAGGCCGAGCTTCTTGTTTATTTCGGCGTATTTTTTCAGGAATTCCTCGGTCACTTCGCGCGGAGGCTTGCGCATGTAGCGCAGCACGCTCACGCTCACGTGCTCGGGCGCGATCTTCAGCTGTCCGCTTATATGCCAGCGGCAGAGCTCTTCGAGGAAAGCACTTTTTTTGTCGGCGAGTATATAGTCGTAGCGGAGACCGGAGCGGATGAAAACTTTTTTGACGCGCGGCAGCGCGCGCAGCCTGCGCAGTAGCGCGATGTAGCCCTCATGGCTCGCGCGGAGTTTACCGCAGGGACGCGGGTAAAGACAGGAGCGTCCCTTACATGCACCGCGCCTGAGGGAGTCCCCGCACTGCGGAGTCGTGAAGTTTGCTGTCGGGCCCCCTACGTCGTGTATGTAGCCTTTGAAATCGGGCAGGCGCGTCAGCAGTTCGGCTTCCTTTATTATCGATTCGTCGCTGCGGCGCTGTATTATGCGTCCCTGATGCGACGATATCGCGCAGAAGCCGCACTCGCCGAAGCAGCCGCGATGCGTCGTTATGCTGAATTTAACCTCTTTGAGCGCCGGCACCCCGCCGGCCGCGTCGTAGTCGGGATGCCACGCGCGCGCGTAAGGCAGGGCGTATACTGCGTCCATCTCGCCGGTCGAAAGGGGGCGCGCCGGCCTGTTCTGAACGACGAGCCACGCTCCCTGGTCCTGTATCAGCCTTTTCCCGCGCAGCGCGTCGTTCTCGCCGTAGGATAATCTGAACGCCTCGGCAAATTTTGTCTTGTCGGATGACACCTCACCGAAGGAGGGCAGCGGGACGGCATCTTTCGCCGCGTTCGCGTCGTGAGTCTTCCAGCAAGTGCCGGGGATATCGCGCATCGACGAGACGCTTTCGCCGTCGGAGAGCCTCCGCGCTATTTCGAGCGAGGCGAGCTCTCCCATACCGTAAACGAGCAGGTCCGCGCGGCTGTCCGTCAGCATCGAACGGCGCACGCCGTCGCTCCAGTAGTCGTAATGCGCGAGCCGGCGCAGGCTCGCCTCGACGCCTCCAATGACGAGAGGTATATCGCCCCACAGCTCGCGAACTCTGTTCGAATAGACTACCGTCGCGCGATCGGGCCTGCGTCCCGCTTCCCCGCCCGGCGCGTAACTGTCCTCCCTGCGCTTTTTGCCTCCCGCCGTGTAGCGGTTCAGCATCGAATCGAGATTCCCGGCGGAGAGCATCGCGCAGAGACGCGGCCTTCCCATCCTGAGGAAGTCCGCCGTGCCGCGCCAGTCAGGCTGCGAAATTATTCCGATGCGAAAGCCGTGCGCCTCGAGCCAGCGCGCTATTATCGCATGCCCGAAGCTTGGATGGTCGACGTAGGCGTCGCCGGTGATTATAAGGACGTCGAGTTCGTCCCAGCCGCGCACGTCCATATCCGCGCGCGAAACAGGCAGAAAGGCCTCACGGGAAAGCCCCGCCGTTTTCTTTATCTTTGCCGCGCCGTAAGCGCCCTTCCCCGCTCCGCGGCCGCGTTTGCGAATTTCCATTCTTATTTTCCTCTGTTAAAATCATTTTAGCGCGGAATAAACCGCGTCGCGGCTTTACTACCCCGCCGAATGTATATATTATAATGTCTATGGGCGCTGATTATATAGCCGTGAACGGCATCCGCTTCGAGATAAGGAGAAACGCCAGAAGGAAAAATATCGCTGTAGGCGTAGACGACGGCGTTTATTTTGCGGCCGCGCCGCAACGTGTCTCGCGCAAAGAGCTCGAGTCGCTCCTGCTGAGAAATTTCGACGAGACTATCGAAGCGCTGAAGGAAAAGCTCGCCGCGCAGCGCGGCGGCGGACACAAATACCGCGCAGGAGAGCTCTTTTACTGCCGCGGGGAGCTGTATCCTCTGGAAATTTCCGACGGTCCTCTGCGTTTCGACGGCAGCGCTTTCATTTCGGCACCCTTCGGCGATGCCGACGCGGCGCGCAGCGCGTTCGAATTTTTTTACGCGCGCAAGACGAGGAGCATCGTGCAGGAGGAATTCCCCGCATGGTGCAAGAGAATCGGCGCGGGACCGAAGCGCGTGAACATAAAGAACGTCAGGACGCTTTGGGGAAGCTGCTCGGCGTCCGGCAGCATAACCTTCAGCCTGCGGCTCGCGCTCGTGGCGCCTCCGCTGATGGAGTATGTGATGATACATGAGCTTTGTCACTTTTTTGAGATGAATCACTCTAAAGACTTCTGGCTGCGCGTCGCGCGCTGGTGCCCCGATTACGCGGAGCGGCGCGCCGAGCTGAGGCGCGGCGGCTACACATGGTGAGGCGCGAACGTTGAGCAAGGAGAATTCTTATCCCGATAATTTCATAAGATATATAGGCACGGGCGGCGGGCGTTTCTCGATGATAAGGCAGCAGCGCGGCACCGGAGGAATTTGGATCGGCTGCCGCGGTCTCAGCGGCATAATCGACCCCGGGCCGGGAAGCCTCGCGCATATCTGCGCGGCAAACCCCACGCTCCTCTCCGACGAGTTGGATTTTGTAATGCTGACGCATAAGCACGTCGACCACAGCACCGACGCGAACGTGCTGATCGAATGCATGACGCAGGGGGGCTTCGAAAAAAAAGGAACGATAATAGCGCCCTCCGACGCGCTTTTCGGCGACGACCGCGTCATAATGAAATATTCCCAGCGGCGCGCCGAACGCATACATATACCGCGCGACGGCAGTGTCATCGACATAGGAAACGGGCTCGCGGCCGAAGCGGTCGAGCACCTGCACCACGGCGTCGAGTGCTACGGCTATATCTTCCACGCGCCCGGCGTGCCAGAATGGGGGATGATCAGCGACAGCAGGATGCTGCCTTCGTTCGCCCAGAGATATAAAAACTGCGAGTTTATCTCAATGAACGTGACCTTCCCTGACAGGAAAAAACACCTCGACCACATCTCGATAGAAGAGGCGAAGGAGCTGCTTTCGCAGCTTAACGTGAAGAACGCGGTCTTCACTCACTTAGGCGCGATGATGACTTCGCCGGAGGGGAGGCATTTCCTGGAGGATCTCGACACGGAAAGGACCGACGTCACCGCCGCCCGTGACGGCATGGTGGTCGACCTGGAAACCCACGAGATATCCTTCTGCGGCGAAAATTTTCCCGCGTCCGCGCCGTGGCAGCGCTGAACGCGCTCTGCGCAGGCGCATCTTCCGCCTATTTTCGTCCGCGTGCGGACGTCCGGATTTCCGCCCCTGTTAATATCCGAATTTTTGCATTATCATTATCTTGTATTGTATTACAGGCGGGAGGGATATGATGCAGAACTGCGACGCGCTCGTCATAAAGAGGGAATCATCGGAAGAAACATTTTCCCCGGAACGTTTTTCGGCCCGTATGTCTGAGCTTTTCCCAAAGGCTTCGGCCGCCGAAGCGTGGATACGTTCGGGCATGCACATCCCCGCCGCTCTGAAGGATACGATATCCTCCTACAGGCTGATCTCGCGGCACAGGACGGCCGAGGGGCACGGGAAAGCCGACTGCCTACAGATAAAGCTCGCGCCCGGCGCGGAGCTTCTCCGTTCTGAAAAAAAGTGCCTGAATTTCATCCTCTCCTATATGAAAAAAGAATCCGCAGACGCGGCGCTGCTCGCGATAGTGCCGGCCGGAGGCGGAGGAAGCATTTCGCTCTTCGCGCTCTCGCCAGCAAGGCGCGGAGTCGTCATTCCTCAGGAGATATTAGAGATGATGACGGTCGAGGGCATAAAAAATTACCTCATGAAGGCCTGCCGTATCTCCCCGGCGGCGCTCGGCGGATATTTCTCCGACGACGCCATACTCTTCGACGACACGCCGATAGCGAAGGCGGCGAAGGAGATCGACGCGGCGCTCGACGCAATGCTCTTCTGCGACATCGCCTCCGGCTGCGGAGAGATAGCCGTGACCGCGGCGAAAAAAGTAGCGGCCGCGCGCGCCGGCCTGAACAAATATCTCCCACAGCGGCAGAACAGCGACGAAGACTTTTTCCTGCGCCGTTTCATCGAAAGCTCGCTCTTCGCCACCGACTGCAGCGAGGCTGCGGTCGACATCCTGAAGGCAAGGCTCAAGGCGCTATGTCCCGGCGCGAAGCTGCCAGAAGAACGCTTTGCATGGGGAAGCGTCCTCGTCGACGGAATATTCGACGGCGTAAAATTCGACCTGATAATTTCCAACCCGCCGCACCTGCGCGGCGGGCAGCTTTCCACGCTCAAGCCTCTGCTCTTCGGCTACTCCTCCTCGCGCTTCAACTCCGACGTCTACTGCTACTACGTCGAAAAATCCTACTCTATGCTCTCCGGGCGCGGATCTTCCGCAATGCTCGTCTCCGACAAATGGATGAAGACGAAATACGGCGAAGGGCTCAGGGATTTTTTCACCTTCCACAAGCCTTACGTCATAATGGATCTCGGAAGGCCGAAGGAGCTCAAAGGCGCGACGACCGCCTTATCTGCGATATTCTTTTTCAGAGAACCGCAGAGTGGCGCGGCGAAATCCGTCGACGCATCCCTCGAACTGAAGGCGCCGCCCGCGTCGCTCTTCGACGAGGAGGAGGCGCAGGATAAGGAAGAGCGCGGCCGACCGGCGGCGCGCATCTCTGAAAACGCGGCGCAGCAGCTCGTGCAGAAACTTATGGCGGAAAATGCGCCTCTTTCGCGCTCCGGCTTCGGCAGGGTCTACAGGGGCATACTCACCGGGCTGAACGAAGCGTTCGTGATAGACGCCGAAAAGGCGCGCGAAATATCCGAAAGAGAGCCGGCTTCGGCTGAGCTTATCGTCCCCTTCTACTCGGGGCGCGACGTAAAGCGCTATTACCTTCCGCAGGAGAAAAGATATCTGATCTTCATTCCGAAGGGCTTCACAGACGGCATGAGCGGCTTTTCGGACGGCTACGCCTGGCTCGCGAAAAACCACCCACTGCTCGCGACGCACTTAGCACGCTACGAGGCGAAAGCCGCCGCGCGCCGCGACCGCGGCGATTATTGGTGGGAACTCCGCCCGTGCGGCTACTACGACGTCTTCCGCAATAAAAAAATCATCCTGCCGATCATATGCAGAAATATTTCCGCGGCGGCGGACCGGCGCGGCGTCTACGCCAACGACAAATGCTGCGTGATAGAGGGCGGCGACCCCTTCCTGATCGCGCTGTTGAATTCCTCTCTGCTCGATTTCGTCTTCAGGATGATATCGCCCGCACTGCTGAACGATTACTGCGAGCTCCGTCCCTCGATACTCGAAAAGCTCCCGATAGCGACGCCCAAAAGCGCGAAGGCTAAGGAGGCCGCGAGCAGAATCGCCGAAATGGGCGAAAAGCTCTCCGCGCTCTACGAAGAAAATCCTCCGGCGAAGTACGGCTCTCCGCCCGAAGAAATACGCAACGCCGAGAGGGAGGCCAACCGTCTCGTTTACAGCCTCTACGGGCTTACTCCCAAAGAGATAGCCGTAGTTGAAAATAACTGACGAAGGGCATATCATTTACCTTCAAAGCCTGACCCGGCAACACCTGAAATCTGAGAGGTGTTATATAAAAATGAAAAGCCGACGCATCGCAGCGCTGCTGATGCTTTCTTTGGTAGCGTTCATATGGGGTACGTCCTTCGTAGCGCAGATATTGGGGATGGAACATATAGGGCCATTTACTTTCTGCGCGGCAAGATATTTCATAGCTTCTATTTTTACCATAGCTTTCGCGGCATTTATGGGCATGAGAAAAACAGATGTTATGCCGAACGATACATTTGCCTATGACTGGCGTTCCTGCTTAGTTCCCGGTGTCATCTGCGGGACTGTGCTCTTCGCAGGGACAGCCCTTCAGCAGATGGGACTGCTCTTCACCTCCGCAGGCAAATCCGCTTTCATAACGGCTATGTATATCGTCATAGTGCCTCTCTTTGGCCTCTTTGCTGGAAAGATACCTTCAAGGTCCACACTCCTGGCGCTTGCCGCAAGTACGGTTGGGCTGTATCTGATATCTGTAAAAGAAGACTTTTCTGTAGCCCCCGGCGACGCGCTGACACTGACAGGGGCTTTTTTTTGGGCGCTGCATATCATCGTCTGCGGTCATTTCGCCCAAAAATACGACGCGTTCAAATTATCTGCGATACAGTTCTCGGCTGTCGCCGTTTTATCTATATTCTTTGCTCTGGTCATGGAAACGCCGCACTTGAATGAAATAATCATTTCCTGGAAGCCGCTGATATACTCAGGCCTCATATCAACATGCGTAGCATACACCATGCAGATGGCGACTCAGCGATACGTGCCGCCTGTCCAGGCAAGCATCATACTTATTTCCGAGTCAGTATTCGCGGCGCTCGCAGGCTTTCTGTCCTTAGGCGAATCCCTGACGGCACGCGAGATCACAGGATGCGTTATAATGCTTGCCGCCACGCTCACAGCGCAGATACAGGAAGCAAAGGCGTAAGACAAAAGATCTGTCTGTCCTGCATATGCGGCCGTAATTTCCGATACAGAGTTGACAGAAAGCTCTTTCCGCTGTAGAATTTTTTGCTGTCAGGCGAGGGCGGTTAGTTCAGAGGTAGAACGCTTCCTTGACACGGAAGAGGTCAGAAGTTCAATTCTTCTATCGCCCACCATCGATAGGAGCGGAGTCCGGCAAGAGCCGGGCTCCTTTTTTTGCCGATCCTTTTTCTTCTACCGGCGCGGCGCCGTACGGAGCGACGGGCCCTTAATCGCCGCGCTGCATGCCGCCGCCGATTATCGCCGCTCCTATCGCTCCGGCGTACTGCGCGAGCTTCGGCGACGTCACCCTTCGCCCGGTCTTTTTTTCGATAAGGGCCCTGAGCGTTTCGTTCTGCGCGCAGCCGCCGGTGAAGCAGATATCTCCGCTCTCTGAAATACGCGATAAAAGATTCACCGCCCTCTGCGCGACCGAGTCGAGCAGCCCGAGGCATATCGATTCCTTCGGCACGCCGCGCGCCAGAAGACCGATCACCTCAGATTCGGCGAAGACCGTGCACATGCTACTTATCGGCTGCAGGGGCGTCCCCTCTGGTATACCGCAGAAATCCGCGAGCGTGCAGCCGAGATGCGCCGCCATATTCTGCAAAAATCTCCCGGTGCCGGCGGCGCATTTGTCGTTCATCATAAAGTCCGCGACCCTTCCGTCAGGATAGAGCGATATGACCTTTGAATCCTGCCCGCCGATGTCGAGCACGGTGCGCGCCGTCGGCACGAGGTAGTGGGCGCCGGCGGCGTGGCAGGTTATTTCGGTCACGCGCCTGTCGGCAGAAAACACGTTTCTTCCGTAGCCCGTCGCCGTGACGCGTACGTCGTGATCATGCGGTATGCGCCCGCGCCTCTTTATCTGAGCCACCGCCCTCGCCGCGCTCTCACGCGGCGCCCAGCCCGTAGGCGTGATGCAGCAGATGAAGCTGCGCCCGTTCCAGAGCGCGCCCTTCGTCGCCGTCGAGCCTATATCCACTCCGACGTTCGGCATCTTACAGCATCTCCGCGAAGGCGCCCAGCCTCGTGGCAAGCTGCCCCACGTCTCCCTGCGAATAGTCCGTTTCAACGGCTATGTACTGGGCTCCGTCCCCGGCGAGCACGGTGCGGACGGAATAAGACTCTACGTTATAGGTGTGGCAGGCCTGAAGGATCACCTCTGCGACGCCGTCGGCGCGGTATTTTTTGATATAGTGCCGCAGCAGTTTGATTCTCTCTTTATTCGGCGACATGACGGAACAGGGAATCGAAAGATATTTTTCGGACAGAGCGTCGATCGGCGGGATATCCTCGCTGACCTTGTAATGAGCGCATTTCAAATTGCCGCAGTTCTCGAAGCCGACGACCGTCGAAGCGCACTCGGGAGCCTCTATCGCTTCGACCACCTTTTCGAGAGACTTGCCCATCGGACAGCCGGTAATGAGTATGCGGTGCGTCGCGACGTTTACGCGGCGCTTTCCCTCCATATAATTCTCCAGCAGCCTGTCTGTGAGAGCATTTACGCTCGCGATCGCCTTTTCATAGTCGAACGTAAATTTGAGGTAATCCGACACGAGCATTATCTCCTTGCCGGTAACCACCGCGTCCGGCAGCGTCGAAAGATTATAGAAGCGCAGCGCAGCCGCGTTTATCGAATTTCTCAGCGCGATGGAGGCGGATAATTTTTCGTCTGTGATACGCACGTCGAAACGCTCCTCTAAAACTTCCTTCAATCTGATTATTTCGTACTTCCACAGCTCAAGGCTCTTCGTATGTTCGGTCGTCTGAGGAAGCTGCATCACGTGGGTGGGACGCAGCGCGTCCAGCAGTTCGTACATTTTTTTCTTGCCGTCGCAGGTCGTTTCGCCGACTACCATATCGCAGAAATGAAAATATGGGCACGTGTCGGTAAGGGCGAAGCCGTAGCTCGACTTGATGAGCGGGCAGAGGTTGCGCGGCAGATGCTTCTCCGCCGCCGATATCGGCTTTTCGCTCGTGCTGCAGAGCGACACCGCTATGCCGCCGGCCGCGTTTATAAGCTCCCACGGCGTAAAGGTGCAGTAGGTGCCGACTATCGGACGCCCCGCTTCTTTAAGCTCCTTCACCGCGACGGGCGCGTTTCGCACACCTTCGCGCATTTCTTCAAATATCTCGTCTATATCGTTCATGATCTATCACCTTGCAGATTTATTTTTAACGCAGACAACAAATATAGGAATTCACGCGGCCGCGAGGCAGCGCAAATTCCTGCCTGAGGCACCTGACTATCCCGCTTATAAGAGTAGGGCTTATACTGACGATTATTTCTTGGAAAGGCCGAAGTATGAGTCCATGCAGCCATGCAGCACGTGCATCGCGTCAAATCCAGCGCGTCAAAGCATCGATAACGACATGAACCCACCTCCCGCAAAAAAGCAAACGACTTGACCGGCTTATGCAGTATTTTATCATACTTTAGAGAGAATTTTTCACAGCGTCTATGTTCGCCCGCACAATTGGGGCAGCGTCCGCGATTCTGCTCGCACTTATGCAGGCAAACCAAAAAAGCGGCGGCGCGGCGCGCCGTTTGAAAATGAAAATAAAAAATGCGACCGGCGCGCGGCGCGAAAAGCGCATGACGGGGCGGCGGCATAAAGGCGAATTTTCCCAGCCGCGGCTTTTACAGTTTCATCAGCTCAAGAGCGGAGCGCGCGCCGTCGTTCAGATTTTTCACCGTAGGGCACTCCTCTGTCGAGCGGATATTGCCAATGCCTGCGGCAAAGATGAACGGACATAAGAATGAAAAGAAAGATAAATATTTCACTTAAATAGCTCGCGCTCTTTTCTTTGCAATATCGAATGAAAGGGGCTACAATTAATGCACAGGCACCTTACTATAAAAATCTCAGGAGGAGATTCCAATGGATGTAAATAGCAAAGCGTATCAGGAACTGCTGAAAAAGCGTCCGCTGAACGTGCAGGCACGCTTCGGCGACAGCGCGATGGGGCTGGTCAGCGGGCGTGATATAGCTGCGGCGGCCAGGGAAGTCGATTCCATCTGCCTTGCGGCGAACGCTCGCCATCCGCTCGTCATAAAGGCGGCGCTGCGCGCGGCGAAGAAGCTCAACGCCGCGATTCTCATCGAGCTCGCGAAATCAGAGTCAACATATTGCGGCACGACCTTCGAAAACGCGCCGGATTACGCGCTGAAATATTCGGAAGAGATCGGACATGGAGCGGTCTTCGGCCTCCACGTCGACCATTACGCGATCAAGGGGCAGGCCGACATGCTGAAGGCCGTAGGGCAGCTAACAAAGATAACGGCCAACGGATTCACCTCCGTCGCCCTCGACGCGTCGCACCTCGAAGACTACGAGAACTTCGCGGCTACGCGCGCCCTTGCGGGATGGCTGCCGACGGAGCTCGGCCTCGAGGTAGAAGTCGGAGAGATCAAGGGCCCAGGCGAGCTTTCAACGGTAGAGGAAGCCCTCTATTACATCGGCGGGCTGAACGCGTGGCAGATATTCCCCGACTATCTCGCTATATCGAACGGAAGCCTCCACGGTACCTATGACCCGGCGGTCGGCCAGATGGAAGGCATCGACCTCAAGCGCACGAAGGAGATCGCCGACGCGATCGCGCCCTTCGGCGTAGCGATAGCGCAGCATGGGATTTCCGGCACGCCGCTCGACAAGGTCTCGACCTTCCGCAAATACGGCATCCGCAAAGGCAACGTCGCGACACTCTTCCAGAACGTCTACTTCGGCATCAAGATGGATCCCGATACCGGCAACGCGATCACCGAAGGCGGCACCTACACGAAGGAAAACGACCGCGGCATCTCGAGGGAGCTCTGGGAGAAGATCGTGGCGGCCGGGGATGCGAAGAGCATGAGCAGAAAGAGCGGAGATTACAAGAAGCTCAATCTACCGTTCTGCGAGATGATTCTCGCAGAACCCCAGCCGATCATCGACAGAATCCTCGACGAGATGCAGTACTGGGCTGAGCGCTTCATCAAAGCCTTCGGGGCCGAGGGCAGCGCCGACGCGGTAGCCGAGATCATGGCAAAGCGAGTCGACCACAACGCGTCGCCCGACCGCAAGGTCCTCACGGAAAGAAAGAACTACACGAAAGCGACGGCTCCCGGCAAAGGCGGAAACGACGGAAAAGATCACGACGAATAAACGATTATTCGCACGGAATGTAGAAACGCGGGCCATGCAGAGCATGGCCCGCGTTTCTATGCGGTAAGGCTCATTGCTGTTTTTCTATTTTCATTTTGCGCAGCTCGCGGCGCAGAATTTTTCCCGTCGGCGAAAGCGGGTACTCGGTAACGAAGCCTATCTTGCGCGGGACCTTATAGTGAGCGAGACGCTCCTTACAGTACTCCATAAGCTCCTTCGGAGTCGCCTCGGCGCCTTCGTTCAATATGATAAAAGCCTTGACGAGCTCGCCGGCGACATTATTTTTCTCGCCGACGGCGACAGCGGCGTGGACCGCCGGGTGCGAGCAGAGGACCGCCTCGACTTCCTGCGGGTACACGTTGAAGCCGCTGACGATGATTATATCGGTCGCGCGGTCGACGATCTTTATATAGCCGTCGTCGTCGATGCGGACGACGTCGCCCGTGTTGAACCACTCGCCGCGGAAGCGGTCCTTCGTGTTGACCTCGTCGCGGAAGTAGCCGGGGACGACCGACGGACCCTTTACCCAGAGCACGCCTTCATCGTGAAGCCCGATAAGCTTGTTTTCGCGGTCGCGGATCTGTACCTCATAGCCGGTGAAGGGCAGCCCGACCGTGCCGAGCTTCCTCGTATCCTCCGTGCGGTTGGCCGCGACGACCGGCGAGCATTCCGTGAGGCCATAGCCTTCGATGATGCCTACGCCGAGATATTCCTTGCAGCGCTTGTCAAGCTGTATGTTGAGCCTGTCGCCGCCGGTAACGACGTGCTCTATGCCTCTCAGGCGCTCCCCCTTCTTCGCGAGGGCGCCGAGGAGGAATGACATTATCGTCGGCACGGCGATTATCTTATTTACTCCGGCTTCTTTAATCGCCGCGACGGTGTTGTCTACCGGGACGAAGTTCGGCACAATCGCCTGTTTCATGCCTGCGATGAGAGGCAGGATTCCCGCGATTATGCAGCCGAAGGTATGGAAGTTAGGCAGTACGTTGAGAAAAACGGATTCTTCTCTCACGAGGCCCGGGATATGCTCGCCTATTGGCGTGAGGTTGCCTATTATATTCGAATGGAGGCAGATGACGGCTTTCGGCAGCCCCGACGTGCCAGAGGTAGAGAATATCACCGCCGTTTTTTCGTCTTCAGGTTTTCCCATTCTGCCCTGCCATGACGGCAGAGGCCCTTCGAGCGTGGTGGCGACGAGAGGAAAATCGATCGGAAAGCCGGCCGCTTTTTTACAGCTTTCCTCCGTCAGCACGACTGCGTTCACGTCGAGCATTTTTATCGTGTTGATAAGGTTCACAACGCCGGTGCGCGCGTTCAGCGGCGCGACCGCGCCGCCGAGGCGCCAACACGCTATCGAAAGGGCGTGGACCATCGGCGAGTTCGGCAGCAGCACCGCGACGCGCTGTCCCCTTCCGAAGCCCGCTCCCTTCAATTTAGCTTCGCAGTCGTCCGCAAGGGCAAGAAGGCGCTCGGCGCTCCACCACTCGCCCTGCCACCAGAAACAGGGTGATTTCTCTCTGCCGCGCCACGCGTCGGCTACTGCGTCCTCAAGGCGTTCGGACTTAAACTTTGTCGTAATCATCAATATTTAACACCCCACCAGATCTGTCGTCATAATTATCACAATATAGTCAGTTATTATACACGTAAAAAGTAAAAAATATGAGAGTAACGCAATAAAATTTATTCCTTGCCGATCCTGATCCTGCGTTGGAAGATTCCCTTGCCGTCGGCGCAGTGCACGAGCGCCATCGCCTTGTTGAGCGGCGTGTGGCTGCGCGGGTCTATCGTAAGGGTCGCGTGAGTCAGCGGAAGATTCCTCGTGGCGAGCAACGTGTGGCGTATCGCTTCCCCGCGGAAGCCCGGCGCGTTCTCAAGCGCGGCGGCGACCCACATCACGCCGTCGTAGGCGAGCATCGCAGCCGTCGTCTCCTCTTGCGGGCACTCTTCGTTGTAAAGGCGCTTGTAATCCTTCAGCACCGAGCGAATCGCCGGATCGAGATAAGATACCTCGTTTATCCACCATGAACCCGCCGCCGCGGCTCCGGCCAGTTCGTAGATTCTGTCCGCGTATCCTTCGCCGAGTATAAGCCCGCCGTAACCTGAGCTTCGCAGCGCCGAGATAAGCGCCGCCTTATCCTCCGTCCGCCCCGCTATTATAACGAGCTCAGCCCCGCTATCCGCCGCGGCTTTAGCGATCTGCAGGCGCCCGCGCGAGTCTATGTCGGCGAAAGGTATCTCCGCCGTTACGGAGACGCCGAAGGCCGCCGCCCATTTGCGCGAGGATTCGAAAATTTCCTTCGAAGGTCCGTCGGATATGTCGTAGCAGTAAGCGACGCTCTTAGTCAGCAGAGCCTGCGACGCGTAATACGACAGCATCTTGCCGCGGTAATTCATGTCGTTCGCGATGCTGAAGGAGTAAAGGAAAGGCAGAGCGCCGTTCTGCATCTCCTCCTCTTCCGGGGGTGTCTGCGAGACGAAGACGAGCGGCACTTCAAGGCGCTCGGCCACGCGCGCAATCGTTTCCGCGCAGCTGTTGTCCGCCGCCATCATCACGAGAAAACTTTTATCGCTCATCGCGGATTCGACGGCCTTTTCCGCGGCGGCCGGATTCCTCGGCAGGTCGAAGCCTACGACCTTCAGAGCGTAGCCGCCCCTGATCGATTCCATCGCGTTCGCGCGCTCTACCGCGAGCTGAGCGGCGCGCAGACGCACGTGGGCGCTGCGGGCTCCGGCGCCCGACATCGGCGCGAAAAACGCGACGCGCAGTTCGTCCCCCACTGGCGTCCTCTGCCGCCCTATCTGGAAGAAGAGCAGCAGAAGAAAAGTTATCGCTACGATTATCATTATGCCGCTGCTCAGATTTTTTTTGTCTCTGCCGGCATGCCTCGGCCTGCTTGCAATGCCTCCGCCTATCTGCTTGAGATTGCCAGGCACGGCGACGAAGTCCTTGCGCTCGGCTAAGCCCTCTTCGTCCGACCTTAGCGCGAGCGCGCAGTTTATCAGCTCGACAGTCCTCTCCGCCTGTTTCTCCGTAAAACCCATGAGCTGGCGGAAACGCCGCTCCTCTTTTTTGCCTATAATAGGATTCTGCGAGCCGGGGCGCCAGCCGTCTCTCAAAAGCTGGCGCAGTGCAAAGGTGAGGTGAAAGACCTCGTCGGCCGCTTCAGAGCAGCGATTCTCCAGAAGCTGTGAAAGGCGGTCGGGGTCCTCTAAAATATTTACGCCGTATTCCTCTGTCAGCTCCGCCATAACGCGGCGAAAATCGTCAGCCATTGCCGCACCTCTCATTCATTCAGTAGTATACAACAACAGGCCTTTAAATAATACGATTGAAAAAGGGCCGGGCTGATGATATTCTGAGCACGGGGTGAGACAAATGAACAGAAAAGCATTCGCCGCACTCTTTATTCTGCTGACGCTGCCGGCGGCGTTTTTCGCCGCGGCTCAGGGGTGGAGGACCGACAATTTGTCAATACTCGATAAAGCCGGAAAAATAATTTTTTCCGCGCCCGTCCCCTTCGGCTTCAGATTCACCACGAGCTACATCCACTCTGTGGAGCGCACTCCCGTGGAAGACGAATACGCGCTCTGCGGAGAGAGGCTGTGGGTCTGGCAGGAGCGCGTCAAATCGTCGAACGCGGGGATGCCCTGCCTCAAACCGGAACACGGGCTCTACATCAGCACGCCGGAATGGATGATATTCCAGGGAGGGCGCGAGTCGTGGGAGCGCTTCTTCCTGCGGGTCGGCAACGAGGAGTTCGGCCGCAATAAATTAAGGATGCCGCCTTTCGGCGAGACGGAGCTCTTCAAGCGATTGCCAGAAGAGCGCCTGACGATAGCGGCCTCGGCCGATGCCATCGCAAATTCCCGGACGACCGGCATCAAGGCGCTCTTCGGGAAAAAGCCTTCGGAAAATTAAAAAAGGCCCTCGAGCCCGAGGGCGAAAAGCAGGGCTCCACAACAGAAGATAAGGAATTTAAAACTTACAGGCAAACGCCGCAGTAAGCCGTCGGCTGCCGCCGCCACGCGCCGCGCCGACGGCATAACGCCCTCCTTTATTATAAAGACCTTCAGCCAAAAAAATAAAAAATCCGCGCCGAACATCGGCAGAGCGGAAAGGCCGAGAGAGAGTCCGACGTTTAGCGGGAAAAAGAGCGCGGCGATCGTAGCGGGATAGAGAAGCGCTTCAAGCGTCGCGCCGACCCCGGCGAAGCCGGCGCGCTTCGCCGCGCCATCGGGAGCGAGAACGATAAGGGAAAAGGCCAGCAGGACAAAGCCCGCTTTTCCGCACGCGCCAGCGCTTTCAAAGAGCAGCGGCGACGCATAGGTCTCAAAGGAAAGCAGCGCTCCCGGGAGGCCGCAAAGAGAGGCAAAGAGAAGGAATAAAGACAAAGAGGCCGCGAGCGCGGCGAAAAACTTTACCCCGCGGTCGCAGAGAAGGGAAATCAAAATATTCTCGCCGGCCGCCAAACAGTCTAAGCGCGAAAGAATCACGGCGAGAAAAACGAGAGCGAAGAAAAAAAACATTCCCCGCCGAAACGGCGCAAATGCCGGAAGGGAACCCATCGGAATAAAATAAAACGCGGCACAGAAAAATATCGCAGAAAAAAGGTAAAGGAAGCGTGCGCGCGGCACAAGTGCGGAGGCAACGCCGGAAGATGCTCCGTATCCTGCGTTCTCCGCTTTAAAAAACTTTTCTTCGAAGAGTGCGAAGAGGAACGAAAGCGAAATTGTTATATAAGCAAGAGCTATCGCTGACGCGATAAAAATAAACGTTCTATACATCTGGAAAATAAAATGCGCCGACTTGCGGCGCGAGTCGAGCCGTCGCTTAAAAAAAGAGCCGCCGTAAGGCGGCCCTTTTCCATCGGCTTCGTATTACTTAATGAGCCCCTTCTCCTTGTAGAACTTCTCCGCGCCGGGATGCAGCGGAGCCGTAAGGCCGTCGAGGGCTCCCTTAAGGGTGATTTCCTTGCCCTTAGCGTGGACGGCCGCTATATCCTTCAGGTTGTCGAACATTGCCGTCAGGAAGTCGTATATCTGATCGGCGGGAACGGAATCATTGGTGATGAGTATCGCCATGACGGCCGGCGTCTTCGTGTCCTTGTCGATTCCTTTATATGTCTTCGCAGGAATCGTGCTGGGTACGAAGAAGGGGTAGGCCTTGTGCAGCTTCGCGAGGAAAGCGTCGTCGAAGTTCAGCAGGTCGACGTCTTTGGTTGTCGTGAGGTCCATGATCGAAGCCGTCGGGAAGCCGGCGACGACGAATCCGGCGTCGATCTGATTGTCCTTGAAGCGGCTCGTTACCGCAGCAAAGTCGAGGAAGTCGGCCTTCTTAAGGTCTTTATAGGTGAGCCCCGCCAGCTTAAAGATCGCCTGGACGTCGCCTTCAACGCCCGAACCGGGGGCGCCGACGCCGACGCGCTTGCCTTTAAGGTCGAAGATGCTTTTGATCCCGGCATCCTTCGCGACGACGACCTGGACGTTTTCAGGGTAGAGAGAAGCTACCGTGCGGATGTTCTTAAGGGGTTTGCCCTGGAACATCAGCTCGCCGTTGTAGGCCCAGTGTGTGATGTCGTTCTGCACGAAAGCGATTTCGATGCCCTTAGTCGCGATGAGGTTCGCATTCGCGACGGAGGCGTTTCCCGTCTCGGCCGTGCACTGAATCTTGCCGCCCTTTGTGACCGCGGAAGCGAGAGCTCCGCCCACCGCGTAGTATGTGCCGCTTGTGCCGCCTGTCGCGATCGACAGGTATGTCGCCGCCTGCGACGCCGTTGCAATCGAGAGAGCCGCTATCAGCGCGACCGTTGTTACGATGATACCCTTTTTCATTTGTATTTCCTCCCTGTTTTTTTTTGCAAAGCGGGACAGCCGGTCCCACTTACCGCCTGTTTGTCTCCGCCGAACGAACGGCTAAGCCGCTTTAGCTTTCATCCTTGCCTTGGCAGTTTGAACAACGAAGATCAGGGCAAGGACCGCAAGCCCGAAGATATCGGACGCCGTGCCCGGTATCATCAATCCGAGGGCCCCTATGAAGGCGATTATGCGCATGTAGAACGCCATATGCGCCTTGAAGAAGCCTATAGTGAACATCGCGAGCAGGAAAACCCCTATCAAAGCCGTGCCTATGGCCTGCACCATTTCAATCGGCACAACGTCGATGAAGAGAAGCATCGGGCTGTAGACGTAGATGTACGGTACGAGAAAGCCCGCGAGCGCAAGCTTGAAAGCCGTAACTCCCGTCTTCATCGGATCGGAGCCCGCTATGCCGGAACCCGCGTATGCCGCGAGCGCGACAGGGGGCGTCAGGTCGGCCGCGATGCCGAAGTAGAAGACGAACATATACGCCGCCATCGGCGGAACTCCGAGAAGGAAGAGCGCCGGCGCCGCCATCGTGCTCGTAACTATGAAGTTCGCCGTCGTCGGAAGTCCCATGCCAAGGATGAGGCTTGCGATCATCGTAAAGAAGAGCGTAAAGACCTTCGTCAGAGCGGCTGCTGCCGCCTCCGCCGCCATTGTGGCTCCCGGAAGCAGCGAGACTATCGACGAAAGGGCGACCGCTAGACCGCTTTCCGGGGTCACCTTCGCAAGAGAGACTATAGCGCCGGCGATTCTCAGCGCGAGCCCCGTCAGAGTGCCCATGCCGACGACCATTCCCACCGTCGCGCACGCGCAGGCCACGCCTATCGCGCCGCGTGCGCCGCTTTGGAACGCTTCGAATGTCCTCAGAGGCGTCAGCCGCGTCTCCTTATTGAGCCACGAGAGCACGAAGCTGATAAGGATGCCGTTGAAAGCCGCCTTCAGCGGCGTATAGCCAGCAAGAAGGAAGTAAATGATCGCGATAAGCGGTATAAGAAGGAAGCCTTTCGACCTCAGCAGCGGCCAAATAGGCGGAAGCTGCGACCAGGGGATGCCCTTCAGTCCGAGGCGGCACGCTTCGAAATGCACCTGCACCATGACGGCGAAGTAGTAAAGCAACGCCGGGACGACAGCCGCTATGGCGACTTCGATGTAAGGGATGCCGAGTATCTGAGCCATGATGAACGCCGCTGCGCCCATGACCGGCGGCATTATCTGCCCGCCGGTCGACGCTACCGCTTCGACGGCGCCCGCAAAGTGCGGCTCATATCCGACGCTTTTCATAAGAGGGATAGTAAACATGCCCGTCGTGCAGACATTCGCCACAGATGAACCTGAGACGGTCCCCATAAGGCCGGAGCTCACTACCGCGACCTTCGCCGGGCCTCCCGTCGACCAGCCTGCGAGAGAGAGCGAGAGGTCTATGATGAACTTGCCGAGCCCCGTCTTCTCAAGCACCGCGCCGAAAAGGATAAACATAAAAACGAATGTCGAAGACACTTCCAGCGGCGTGCCGAAAATACCCTCCGTTCCCAGATACATATGGTTCACTATGCGCGCCACGTTGAAGCCGCGGTGCGCGATCACCGCCGGCATATACCGCCCGAAGTAACAGTAAAGCAGAGCCACTATCGCAAGGCCGGGCAGTATCGGGTTGGATATTCGCCTCGTAGCCTCGAGCAGCGTGACGATCAGAATAAATCCCATCACCAGATCCGCCCTCGTAGGCAGCCCGGCCCTCGTTACCAGATCGTTGAAGAAAACGACGAGATACATCGCGCTCGCTACGCCGAACGCGGCAAATATGAAATCGTAGAACGGGATGCCGCTCGTTTTCGACTGCTTCGACGACGCCGGGTAGAGAAGAAAGACCAGCGCCAGCGTGAACGCGAGATGGACGGCCCCTTGCTTTTGCGCAAGCAGCAGACCGAAACCGGAGGTATAAAAGTGGAAGCACGACATCGCGACAGCCAAAACGGCGATCATCTTGCCCTGCCAGCCGGAAAGCGTCCTGAAGCGCGCTTCTGTGTCATATTTGCGCATCAATTCGTCAAGATCGACTTTTGAGCTTTCATCCGTCCGGTCGATTACCTTTGTTTCTGTCTCGCTCACAAACGATTCCTCCCTCACAGGAAAAATAGAGGCGTTAAGCCGACGCGCGAAAACAGCGCATCCAAGCGTATTAAGCCAGAAAACTTTTGAAGCAGAAGCCGCTCACCCGCCTGCCTTTAACACTGTTTTACGCAATCAACAAAAGCCACCGCAATTATTATATATTTTTTTTTAAAATTATGTCAATAATGGCGTTCAGCGGAGAGTTTACAAAGATACAGATCAACGCTATTTTTGTTTTTTCCTTGACGTAACCTTGCATTGCAATTATCATCAAAGAGTTGAAAGCGTATCATATCTATCCGGGCTTCAACAGCATAAAAGGAGTGAAAGTAATGGGGACACGCAAACCTGAGGATATTCGCAGCATAGCGCTCATTTCACACGGGGGCGCGGGAAAGACTACTCTTAACGAGGCTTTTCTTTTTGACGCCGGCTTGATTTCGCGCATGGGCAGAATCGAGGACAAAAACACCGTTTCCGACTTTGATTCGGAAGAACAGAAACGCGGCATTTCTATCAGCACATCGCTTTCGACTATTCCCTATAAAAATAAAACTTTATATATACTCGACACGCCGGGCTTCGCGGACTTCGTCGGAGAGCAGCGCTGTGCGATGCGCGTGGCCGACGGCGCCGTCGTTCTCGTAAACGCTACCGCCGGCGTCGAAGTCCAGACCCAGAGCGTCTGGGAGTTCGCGCAGTATTACGAGACTCCGGCGTGCTTCTTCATAAGCAAACTCGACAGAGAAAATACGGATTTTGACGACGTCATTGCCGACATCCAGGAGAACATTTCAAAGAACGCCGTACCGCTCTACCTGCCAGTCGGAAACCAGCTGAACTTCAAAGGCGTCGTCAACGTCCTTACAAAGAAAGCATATATGTACAAGGGCGACGGCGGCAAGGAATTTACCGAAGGCGACGTTCCCGCCGACATGGCGGACGCCGTCGAAGCCGCGCGCGAAGCCCTCATCGAACGCGCGGTGGAGGCCGACGACGAAATTATGATGCGCTACCTCGACGGCGAAGAGATTTCTCTCGACGAACTTCTCGCCGTACTACGCAAGGCCGTCTGCGCGCGCCAGCTCTTCCCCATCATCCCGGGCTCGGGCTCGGCTAATATCGGCGTTACTCAGCTGATGGATCTTATAGCAGATTACATGCCGTCGCCGAAGGATATGCTGAACCGCACCGCGCTCAAAGGAGAAGAGGTCGTCAACGTCCCGCCCGACGAAGACGGCCCCTTCCTCGGCTTCGTCTTCAAGGTCATGGTCGACCCGTACGTGGGAAAGCTTTCCTTCGTAAAGGTCTTCTCCGGCAAGCTGACGAGCGACCAGAGCGTTTACAACGTCACCGAAGAGCAGGAAGAGCGCATCAGCTCCTTCCGCTTCATGAGAGGCAAGGAGAGCGTCGAAGGCAAGGAGATCGTCTTAGGCGACATCGTAGCCATCCCCAAGCTTGAAAGCACGATAGCGGGAGACACGCTCGGCACGAAGGGCGAAACGCTGCAGTTCCGCCCGATTCAGTTCCCGAAGCCCGTCTACAGCGTCGCCGTAATGCCAAAGAGCCGCGCCGACGAAGACAAGCTCGGCAACGCGATAGCGAAGATGTTGAAGGAAGACCGCACGCTGTCGTTCATCAAAGACCCGGAGACGAACGACGCGGTCCTCTCGGGAATGGGGGACATGCATCTCGACATCATGCTCTCGAAGATCAAAGAGCGCTACAAGGTGGACCTTGACACGCGCCTGCCTAAGGTCCCCTACCGTGAGACGATCAGGAAAAAGGCAAGTGCGCAGGGCAAGCATAAGAAGCAGTCAGGAGGACGCGGACAGTACGGCGACGTCTGGTTCGAGCTCGCGCCGCTCGAAAAGAACGCGGGCATAGAGTTCATCGACAGAGTCGTCGGCGGCGCGGTCCCCAAGAACTACATCCCGGCCGCGGAAAAGGGGCTGCGCGAGGCCGCAGCGCGCGGCTACCTCGCCGGATATCCCGCGACGGACTTCTCCTGCGCGATTTTCGACGGCTCATATCACGAAGTCGACTCCTCGGAAATGGCGTTCAAGATCGCCGCCTCTCTCGCCTTCAAAAACTGCATGGAGAAGGCTAACCCGGTCATCATGGAGCCGGTGATGGACGTCGAGGTCACGGTCCCCGAGGAATGCCTCGGCGACGTAATGGGAGACTTCAACAGCCGCCGCGGCCGCATCATGGGTATCGACAGCGAGGGCAAGCTGCAAATCGTGAAGGCGCAGTGCCCGCTCTCCGAGATGTTCCGCTACGCGATAATACTTCGTTCGATGACGTCGGGACGCGGCTCTTTCTCGATGGAATACAGCCACTATGAGGAACTGCCCCCCGATATAGAGAAGAAGGTCATCGAACAGGCGGCTCAGGAGCGCAAGGAAGAAGAAGAATAATTTTCCGCATGACAACCGAAGGGCGCTCTCCACGGAGGGCGCCCTTTTTAATTCTCGGTCAATGCGAGTAGAGTGTAAACGATGTCGAAAAAGAACGCGCAGATATTTTTGATCTTCATCGCCTATTACAGCATCAGCTGCCTATCCAACGCCTATTTCCTCTTCGGCCCCTTCTATGAAAAGCTAGGCGCGACGCCGCGCGAGGTCGGGCTTTTCTTCAGCGTTTTTTATCTCGTCATGCTTTTATGCCGGCCTCTCGGCAGCGCGGTGATGGAGAGGCTCGACATAAGGCGCACAATGATCGCAAGCGCCGTTATGAGCACGGCGGCGACAGCCGGCGTCGCCCTTTCGCTCGGCAACGCGACGTTGCTCATCTTCTTCCGCGCGCTGACGGGGGTGGGCGTCAGCGTGATGATCGTCGCAAACATCGCCGCGCAGTCGATACTGCTCGACGACGAGAAGACGCGCGGCGTCGGCATCGCACTATTCACGACCGGCTCGATGTTTCCCATCGCCACCGCGGTGCCTCTCTGCGAATGGTTCCTCTCGCGCGGCTGGGACGGCGCGTTCATCTGGACTCCCGTAGTATTTTCCCTGCTCTGCGCAGGCGCCTCTTTCTTCGTCGAGGATCTCAAATACAGCACGAAGAGCGGCAAAGAATGGGGCGGCTATTCGGAGCTGTTCAAGAGCCGCGGCGTCATGCTGCTGCTCGCCACAGCGGCCGTAATGTCCCTTGCCGACGCTATGACTCTTTCTCTCGCTTCGCTCGCCGAGGAGCTGGGGGTCGCCGCCTCCTGCTTCATGGTCGCCGAAGCAATATCCGCGGTCTTCATCCGCACCGCCGGCTTCCGCTTCGTATCGCGCGTCCCGCGCACGAAGTTAGCCGCCCCAGCGGTGGCCCTGATGGGCTTCATACTCGTCGCGGTCTCATTCAGCAGCTCCCCTATAACCTTCGCTATATGCGGCCTCCTCTTCGGCTTCGGCATAGGGGTAGGGTTCCCTACGGCGCTGTCGCTCGTCGGCGACATGCTGCCGATGCGCTATTACCCTAAAGCTACGGGGCTCGTGCTGCTCGTTATAGATATAGGCTGGATGGCCACGCCGATGATCTTCGGCTTTGCGTCGCCGCTCTTCGGCACGGTAGGCACCTTCCGCATGATCGGCGCCGCGGCTTTCGCCGTGTCGGCGCTGCTCTACTTCACTAAATGGCGCGGCGTGAAGTTCGAAAAATATTGATTTATTTCGCCTCGATGAGCGCGGCCATCAGGGCCGCCCTCATCGCAGGCGTCCTAAACGGATGCCCGACCGAGTCGACCTTTATCGTAATGCCGCGCGGGCTTTTAAGGAGCTTTATATAGAAATGCTGCTCGAAGCCCTCGTCCGCGGTGATCACGAGCATCAGCGCCGCGTCCTCGCCGGAGAGGAAGGCGTCGCGGTATACCCAGTGCCCGCTTCCATCCGCGGCGGCGCCCTCGCGCCCCTTCAACGCCTCCGCGACTTCCTTTACGTTTTTTTTCGTATCAGCTTCGCACCCCATCGGCCAGCTCTCCTCCTTTTTGATTTCTTCTTTAAGCGCTGTTTCCTTGCGCACCACCAGACGCCACGTGTCCTTGCCCATAGCCTTCCATTTGCGCTCGTATTTCGTGATATAGGGACGTTCGGGATTCCTCTCCAGCGCTTGCGCCCGAAAGGATGGCGCCGCGTCGAAAGCCTCGGCCGCCTCTTTAGCGTACCATTCGACGTCGGTCGCCAACTCGAAGGCCCCGCCGGGAGCTATAAGATAATCCATCAGCCCAGAGAAGGAGGGCACGGTCACGCGGCGCTGAGCGTGGCGAGCCTTAGGCCACGGGCAGGGGAAGTTCATATAGACGCGCTGGGCGCTCTGCGGCGCAAAGCAGTGGCGCAGCAGGAAGCGCGCGTCGCCGTGCATCAGGCGCACGTTCTCCAGCCCGGCCGACATCACGCGGCGCGCGCCCTTGGCCGCGCAGAGCTGCGAGACCTCTATGCCGACGACTAAAGCGTCCGGGCTGCCCTTAGCGAGGAATTCAAGAAATTCCCCGTTGCCGAAGCCTATCTCGACAAGCAGGCGCTCGTGCGGGAATATCCCCTTCCAATCGACCGGCAGCTTTTCGTTTTGGGCGACGATCACTTTGTTAAGATTCCAAAACATTTCTTTCTCCGTTGTCTCTGTTCTTCAAAACAAAGGCGGGCTCTTGCGCGAGCTCGAACCATTTTTCCAGCGGAAGCTCCTCCGCCCTCGCGGTCGGCTTCAGCGAGTGCCGCGAAAGTATGCGGAGCGCCGATTCCCTCGTCATGCCGCAGGAGGCGCACCAGTTGTTGCAGAGCGTCTTGCGCCTCTGCGTGAAGGAGCGCGCGAGCAGCGAGCGCCACGTACTGTCGTTCGCTATGTCCGCGTTCTTTTCGATTTTTATCTCAACGACGGCGGACATCACCTTCGGCCTGGGATGAAACGCCGCCGGTGGGACTTTGCGCAGCACGGCGGCGCTGCCCATCGCCTCGGCCGTTATTCCGAGCGGCGAGCGCTCCCTGCGGCACGCCGGCGAGACGACGCGCTCGGCCGCTTCGAGCTGCAACATCAGCAGCATGTAATCCATGCCGCGCGGCGCGAGCCGCTCAAGGAAGGTCCAAATGAGCGGAGTCGTTATATGATACGGCAGGTTCGCGACTATCTTCGACGGGCGCTCGCCAAGCCCGCTTTCATAATCGAATCTCAGCGCGTCGCAGAAGATCGGGCGGCAGCGCCCGTCGCGCGACGCTATGTTTTCGAGGCGTTCGCGCAGCCGTTCGTCGACCTCGATGGCGCAAAGCCTCTTCAGCGGCGTCCTCAGAAGAGCGCGCGTGAGGACTCCGTCTCCGGGGCCGATCTCGAGGACGACGTCGCGGCCGGAAAGCCGCGCGCGTTCGGTGATGAAGTCGGCGAGGCTCTCGTCTATCAGAAAATTTTGTCCGATATCTGTGTTATGCACAAAGCGTTTTTTCTCAGCCACTTGCAACACGCACTTTCAGAAATTTGCGGCGGCAGACGCGCCGCTATGTATTTTATCATCGAAGGGGTATTTTATCATTGCGGTCCCGCGCATTTATCGGATAAAATAGAGCGCGGCTTTGAAGGAGTGAGTTTTCGCTGTGAAATACGACAATATAAGAAATTTCAGCATAATAGCCCACGTAGACCACGGAAAATCGACGCTCTCCGACCGTCTGCTCGAGGCTACGGGAACTATAGAAAAAAGAAATATGAAGGCGCAGCTTTTAGACCGGCTGGAGATAGAGCGCGAACGCGGCATAACGATAAAATCCGTCCCCGTGCGCATGGATTATAAAGCGGCCGACGGCGGGAACTATGTGCTGAATCTGATAGACACGCCGGGGCACGTGGACTTTTCCTACGAGGTCTCGCGCTCTCTTGCGGCGTGCGAGGGGGCCGTGCTCGTAGTCGACGCGGCGCAGGGCGTGGAGGCCCAGACCGTCGCGAACAGCTATCTCGCGGCAGACCTCGACCTTGAGCTCATCCCGGTGCTGAACAAGATAGACCTCCCTTCCGCCCACCCCGAGCAGGTGAAGCGCGAGCTCGAGGAGATCATAGGGATAGACGCCGGCGACGCGGTGCCCGTATCGGCGAAGACCGGCGAGGGCGTCCCGGAGTTGCTCGAACGAATCGTGCGCGACATCCCGGTGCCCTCCGGCGACGCATCGGCGCCGCTTCAGGCTCTTATTTTCGATTCGGTCTACGACAATTACCGCGGCGTAATCTGCTACGTGCGGGTCGTCAACGGGACTCTTTCAGCCGGGCAGAACGTCCGCTTCATGGCGACTGCGCAGGATTATGAGTTGACGGAGGTCGGAGTCTTCAAGCCCGAGATGATTCAGGTCGGGGCCCTCGGCCCGGGCGAGGTCGGCTACATCTGCGCCAGCATAAAGACCATCGACGAGGCGCGCGTCGGCGACACGGTGACGGAGAGCGCGAGGCCGGCCGCAGAACCCCTCGCCGGCTACAAAAAGGTGAAGCCTGTGGTCTTCTGCGGATTTTACCCGATAGAACGCGAGGACATAAACCAGCTGCGCGAAGCGCTGGAAAAGCTGCAGATCAACGACTCCGCGATCAGCTTCGAGCCGGAAAATTCCGCCGCGCTCGGCTTCGGCTTCCGCTGCGGCTTCCTCGGCCTCCTGCATATGGAGATAGCGAAGGAGCGCCTCAGCCGCGAATTCGGCGTCGACCTCGTGGCTACGGCGCCGAACGTCGTCTATCAGATACTCCTCACGGACGGCTCAGTGAAAGAGGCGCACCGCCCGTCGGATTTTCCGGAACAGGTGCGCATCGAGGAGATTCGCGAGCCCTATATAAAGCTTTCGATATTCATGCCCGACCAGTTCGTCGGCGCCGCGATGCAACTCTGCCAAGAAAAGCGCGGCAGCTACTCCGGTATGGACTATATAGCGCCGGAGCGCGTACGCCTTACTTACGACATGCCGCTCGCCGAGTTCATTCTCGACTTCCACGACAGGCTCAAATCCTGCACGCGCGGATATGCGTCGCTCGACTACGAGCACGTCGGCTTCCGCGCGGCGAATCTCGTCAAGGTCGACGTACTGCTGCAGGAGGAACCGGTGGACGCTTTTTCGTTCATATGCCACGCAGACCAGGCTTACCACAGGGGGCACGCAGTGGTCGGCAAGCTCAAGGAGCTCATTCCGCGCCAGCTCTTCGAAGTGCCGGTGCAGGCGGCGGTCGGCAAAAAGGTCATCGTGCGCATGAACATAAAGGCCGTGCGCAAGGACGTCCTCGCTAAATGCTACGGCGGCGACGTCACGCGGAAGCGCAAGCTGCTCGAAAAGCAAAAGGAGGGCAAGAAGCGCATGAAGCAGGTGGGACACGTTTCGATCCCGCAGGAGGCCTTCCTCGCCTTCATGGACGTTACGAAGTCCGAGGAAAATTAGCGCGGCCGATGTCCCCGAAATCCCTTTATATCCACGTGCCCTTCTGCGAGCGTAAGTGCGCCTACTGCGCGTTTGCAAGCGCCGTGCCGAAAAAGGGGGAGCGCGGGCTTTATCTGGAAGCGCTTGCCAGGGAGTTCGACATCCGCCTGCGGGGAACGCGGCCGAAGCTTGAGACCTGCTACGTCGGAGGCGGCACGCCTACGGCGCTTTCTCCGGCGCAGTGGAATTCGCTCGTCGCCACAGTAGAAAAACATTTCGACTTCGCGCCCGCCGCCGAGGTCACAGTCGAGGCCAATCCTAATTCTCTGACCGCGGAACACCTGAAGATATGGCGCGACTGGCGCGTCACGCGCGTCAGCATAGGAGTCCAGAGCTTCGACGACGCGGAGCTGAAGCTGATGGGGCGTCTGCACGACGCCGACGGGGCGCGGCGCGCGATCGCCGCAGCGCTTTCCTGCGGCTTCGACGTCGGCGCCGATCTCATCTTCGGGCTGCCGCGCCAGACCTTCCGCGGATGGGGGCTCACGCTGCGCGAAGCGGCGCACCGCGGCTTGTCGCATATCTCTTTGTATCAGCTGACTCTTGAAGAAGGCACGCCTTGGGCGTCGCTCGACGAAAAGCTGCTCGGCGACGGCTACGCCGCCTACCGCTGGGCGCAGTGGTACCTCCCGCGCAGGGGATATGCGCAGTACGAGGTCGCAAACTTCGCCGTGCCCGGACGCGAGAGCCGCCACAACGCAAATTACTGGCGCGAGGGAGAATATATCGGAGCCGGCCCCGCGGCGGTCAGCTACACGGCCGGGCTCCGCAGCAAAAACTACGGCTCGCTCGCGCGCTACGCCAAGAGCCTTGAGGAGGGCGCGCTTCCAATCGAAGAAAGCGAAGAGCTGACCGCCGAAAAAAGCGCGAGGGAGGCGGCCGTGCTCGCCCTTCGCATGACGGAGGGCGTCTTTGCGGAAAATTTTATAAAGAGGTACGGCGAAAAAAATTACCGCAGCGTCTGTTCCGCGATGCAAAAATTCCCGCGCGCCCTATACGAGATCGACAACCGCGGCATAAGGCTGACAAAAAAGGGGATGCGTGTCGCAAATATAATTTGGTCTGAGATAATATAGAATTTCCGAGATTTTCATATACAATTAACGAACAAATAAGTTACCGGAGGATTTCCCGTGGACGCGAAACTTCAGCAGATTATGAGACAAATACCTTCCATGGACAGGCTGCTCGCTCTGCCGTGGGTTGCGGAATACGAAAAAAAGCTCGGGCGCGAAACCGTGAAATCGCTGCTCTCCGAGCTGCTCTCCCGCCAGCGCGCCGAAATAGTCAAAAACAGCGACACGGCCTTCGACGCGGGCACGATAGCGGAGGACGCGCGCAAACTGATGAAAAAGAAAGCGACGCCTTCGCTGCGCCCGGTGGTTAACGCTACCGGCGTCGTGATACATACGAACCTCGGCCGCTCGCTGCTCGCCAAGGAAGCGATCGACGAGGTCGTGAGCGTCGCCGGCTCTTACAGCACGCTCGAATATTCGCTCGAAGAGGGCGCGCGCGGGCATAGAAACGATCACGCGGAATGGCTGCTTAAAAGGCTGACCGGCGCGGAGGCCGCGATCGTCGTCAACAACAACGCGGCGGCCGTCATACTCGCGCTCACGGCGCTCGCCAAGGATAAAGAATCGATCGTCTCGCGCGGCGAGCTCGTCGAGATAGGCGGCTCCTTCAGGATACCGGAGATAATGGCCCTTTCGGGGACAAAGATGGTCGAGGTCGGCACCACTAACAGGACTCACCTAGGCGACTACGAAGATGCGATAACCGACGAAAGCGCGATGCTTTTAAAGGTGCATCCCTCGAACTACCGCGTCGCCGGCTTCCACTACTCGGTGCCGCGCGAGGAGCTGGCCTCTCTCGCACATTCCCGCGGGCTGATTTTGATGGAAGACCTCGGCAGCGGCATGCTGATCGACGCCTCGGCGGCCGGGTTGTCGAGCGAAAACGACCCGACCGTCGCCCAGTCGCTGAAAGCCGGCTGCGACGTCGTGACCTTCTCCGGGGACAAGCTGCTCGGCGGGCCGCAGATCGGCGCGATCGTCGGCAAAAGAGAGCTCATAGAAAAATTGAAGGGGCAGCAGCTGCTGCGCGCGCTGCGGGTCGACAAAATGACGCTCGCCGCCTTCGAAGCGACGCTGAGGCTCTATCTGCGCGGCGACGAACGCTCCGTGCCGACCGTAGAAATGATATTCAGGACGGAGGAGGAGCTTCGCGCCGGCGCGAGAAAGCTCGCGAGGAGGCTGCGCGCCCTGCTCAAGACGACGAGGCTGCTGCGCTATTCGCTGGAAGTCGTTCCGGCGAAGGACGCCGTCGGCGGCGGGAGCTTCCCGCAGGCGGAACTGGCCGGCTACGCCGCGGCGCTCGGCATACCTGAGATGGGCAGCGCCGGAAAGCTCGCTGAAAGGCTGCGCCTCTGCTCCGTACCGGTCGTCGCCGGAGCGGCGGACGATAAAGTCCTCTTCCACATCCGCACTCTGAGAGAGGGCGACGACGAACGCATAGCCGCCGCGCTCTCCGAAGTACTTGAGATCGGAAAAGAGGGCGGCAATTGATGCACGACGAATACCCCTTCATCATCGGCACCTCCGGGCACATCGACCACGGGAAGACGGCGCTCGTAAAGCGCTTAACTGGGGTCGACTGCGACCGCCTCGGCGAAGAGAAAAAGCGCGGCATGACGATAGAGCTCGGCTTCGCGCCTCTCACCCTGCCCTCCGGGCGCACCGTCAGCATCATCGACGTCCCGGGACATGAAAAATTCATCAGGCAGATGGTCGCCGGCGCCGCCGGGATCGACGCCGTCATGCTGGTGATAGCTGCGGACGACGGCGTCATGCCTCAGACGCGCGAGCATCTGGCGATAATATCGCTGCTCGGCATAAAAAACGGCCTCACGGTGATCAACAAGACGGACCTCGTCGACGGCGAAACGCTCGAACTGGCGATCGACGACGCGAAAAGCGCGCTCGCAGGGACGTTCCTCGAAGAGAAGCCGATAATCCCCGTATCCGCTCTGACGGGCGCGGGAATCGAAGAGCTGAAGGGCGCGCTGCAGAAGATGACTGAAAGCGCGCCTACGCGCAGCAAAAAGGGCGCCTTCTTCCTGCCGGTCGACAGGGCCTTCCACATCTCAGGCTTCGGCACCGTCGTCACGGGGACTGCGATAAAAGGAGAGCTGCGCGAGGGCGACGAAGTCGAGATAATGCCCGGGGGAATCATTTCGAAAGTGCGCTCCGTCCAGGTCCACGGAGAGGCGGTCGAGCGCGCGACGGCCGGACAGCGCGTCGCGGCGAACCTCGCCGGCGTTTCGCTAGGCGACATAAAGCGCGGCGACGTCGTAGCGGCGAGGGGCTGCTTCTCCGCCTCACAATGCCTCAACGTCTCTATAAGGGTGCTTCGCGAAGCGGAGCCGATAAAGCACTGGCAGAGGATGAGGCTGCACGTCGGGACGTCGGACAGCGTCGTCCGCGTCTGTCTGCTCGACCGCGAGCGGCTGCTGCCCGGCTGCCGCGCGCAGGCGCAGCTGATTACCGAAGAAGCGGTAGTCACCCACCTTGACGCGCGCTTCATACTGCGAAACTACAGCCCGCTCGTCACGGCCGCCGGAGGAAAAATTTTAACGACGGCGGGCGAAAGGCCGAAGAACAAAGCGGCCAAAGCCGCGCTGCTCGAATGCCTGAACAGGCTGGCCGAGGAACCGCCGCTCAAAGAGAGGATACTTGCGCTGATAAATTACCGGGAAGTCATGGGTGCGGCGGAAGCGGCGAGGGCGAACGAAATGACCCAGCCGGAGCTGATGCGCGCAATATCTCCCTCAGAAGCGAAGGGGGAGCTTTTCGTCGTGCGCGGCGTCGCCGCCGCGCTGATTTCAAAAAGCAAGTTTGAAAGCCTGACTAAAAGCCTGACCGCGCTGCTCTCGGCCTTCCACGGCAAGCATCCCGAGAGAATCGGCATGCCGGCGGAGGAATGCGCAAAGGCCCTTATGCTCTCGGATATAAGATTCGCGAAGGAGCTGTTCGAACTCCTCGGCAAGCGCGGAGTTATATCGTACAAAGACGAACGCGCGAGCCTCGCCGGCTTCGCTCCCTTCAACGAGGAAGCCTTCGCCGCGAAGGCCGAAGCGCTGAAAAAATTCGCGCTGAAGGCAGGCTACAGCATGCCGACGATCGAAGAGACCCAGAGCGCGCTCGGCTTCTCCGGCGATGAAATGCGGCGCGTAATATCTTCTCTCAAAGAGAAAAAGGAACTCGTGCTGATAACGGGCGGCTTCATCTGCCTGCGCGAAATCGAGCGGGATTTCAGAAAAAAGCTCGAAGATATCGCAGGGGAGATAACTCTCGCCGCTGTCAGAGACGCTACTGGCAGCAGCAGAAAATACGCTCTGCCGATGCTTGAATATTTCGACGGGATCGGGGTGACGAGAAGGGTCGGAGACAAAAGAATCCTGATGAAAAGATAAGCCTTTCGGTAAAAAATACGCGCGGAGAAAACGCGACGAGGCAGCGCGCTACTCGGGTTCATTTTTTCATCTCCGCTAGGTAGGGCATCAGATACATCCTTTCTCCTTCCTCGTGAAAGCTGAAGCCGATATTGTCGCCGGAGCTCGTCGTAAATTCCGCGTCGCCGCGCTCCCTGACGACAAAGCCGCTTCGCGCGAGCTCTCCCTCAAAATAGGAAAGGTTGAAATTATTCGCCGAGCAGCTTGGATATTCGCTCAAAAGCCTCTTCATCGACACAGCCCCCGCGTCGAAATAAAAATACGTCCCGAGAGCTGCCGCGCCCGGCGCAAAATACTTTTTCAGATCCGCGAGCAGAAACGCCTCGCTGTAAAAGTTATGCTCGTTGACGGCGAAGAAGTCGATATTCAAATTCACGCAGCCGGGCTTAAGCGGCAGATTCACGCTGCTGTCCGCGATGTAAAGGATGTCGCGCCCGAAAGCCTGCCGTTCGATCAGCTTCTTATACATTAATAGAGTCTCGGGGTACTTGTCGACGACGATATACTTTCCGCGCGGGTCCAGATACTCCTGATGATTGTGCATAAAGAACCACGCGTTCGCGTGCGTCTCGATCGCGGTGCGCCCGCGCATATCGATTCGCGCGAGGCGCTCCGTCATCCAGTTGTATGAGCTCTGGAAGAGGGAGATCAGATGCGGCGGAAGATTTTTATACATCTCCCTCTCAGTGTCCGGCTTGTCGTAAAGGTCCCTGTTTTTGTTCGGAGTCAGCAGGACGCCGTCTTTTATATCGGCGCGATAGCCGCACGCGCATTTAAAAGAGCCGCTGAAAACGGAACGGCTGTCCATATCGGCCCCTGAGATCCGCAGCGCACCGCCGCAGAGGGGACAGCAGAGCAGATCAAGCATAGAAAGCGGGACGCCGGAGCCCGCGTTCGGCGAAGCGGCCCTTCTGCGAAGCTCCGCTATGCGCGCATCCAGACGCGCGGCTACGCCGGACAGCCTATCGCACTCTCTCAGACAGTGATTTTTCTTCTCCTCGCAGATAGAGCAGAGCTCCTTCAGGTCTTCTCCACTTGCGAAGGAAGAGACCCTGCGGAGCGAAAGTACCCTGTGTATCTCATGCAGAGAAAATTCCATTTCGCGCAGCTCGAGAATCATCTCAATGTCGCGCCGAGTCCGCTCGTCGAATACCCGCTGAGAACCTCTCCGCTGCGGCACAAGCAGCCCTAACGAGACATAATAATTCACGGTATCGACAGAGAGCCCGTATTCCTTCGCTACTTCGCCTATTTTCATTTTCGTCACCGCCTGAGCTATTCTATCAAAAAACATTGAGCGCACTCAATGTTTTTCCGGAAAAATAAATTTCCGCGCGGTTGACATCGAGAATACTCGCAGCGTTAAACTTCGCGCAAGTATATAATTATCGCAAGGGGGAATCGCAATGAAAGTAATAAAGGCGTCAAAAGAACGGCCTCTTTCAGCCGCAAAGGATCTGCGCGCCGCCGTGGGCGCGATAATCGACGACGTGCGCGAAAACGGAGACGAGGCGCTGCTGAGATATAACGAAAAATTTGATTCGTGCAGGCGGAGCGCGCTGAGAATCTCAAAGGAAGAGATCGCCGAAGCCTACGCGCAGCTTTCAAATGAAGAAATCGACGACATAAGAGAGGCGGCCGAGAACATCAGAGGCTTTGCGGCCGCGCAGAGGGCGACGCTCAAAGAGCTGCCGGCCTATTCTCCTAAGCCGGGCATAACTCTCGGGCACAGAATCATCCCGGTGCATTCCTGCTGCTGCTACGTTCCCGGAGGAAACTACCCGCTCTACTCCACCGCGCTGATGCTCGCGATCCCCGCAAAGGCGGCTGGGGTCCCACGCGTCGCGGCCTGCTCTCCGACTATGAAGGGCACCGACAAAATTTCTCCGAAGACGCTCGCCGCGATGGACATCGCCGGCGCAGACGAAATATACGCCGTCGGCGGCGCTCAGGCGATCGCCGCCTTCTGCTACGGCACCGAACAGATCAGCCCCGTCGATATGATCGTCGGCCCCGGCAACAGCTACGTGGCGGAGGCCAAGCGCCAGTGTTATGGGCAGGTCGGCATCGACTTCGCCGCTGGGCCGAGCGAGCTCCTGATCATCGCCGACGGAACGGCGGACGCCGAGATCGCGGCGGCGGACATATTGGCGCAGAGCGAGCACGACCGCGTCGCACGCGGAATAGTGATCACGACGAGCGAAAAGTTCGCGGAAGAGGTGGCCGCGGAGGTCGAAAGACAGCTCGACGAGCTGCCCACGGCGGAAATCGCGCGCTCGTCGTGGAACGATTACGGAGAGGTGCTGTTAGCCGATTCCCTTGACGAAGCGATCCGCGCGGCGAACGACGCCGCGCCGGAACACCTTGAGATACAGACCGCCGACGGCGAAAAAGTCGCCGAAAAACTTTACAACTACGGTTCCCTCTTCATCGGCGGCAACACCGCCGAGGTGTTCGGCGACTACGCGTCCGGCACGAACCACACGCTGCCGACGATGCGCGCCGCAAGGTACACGGGCGGCGTATGGGTCGGCACATTTTTAAAGACCTGCACGCATCAGAGCTTCACGGCGGAAGCGATGAGGGAGCTGGCGCCGCTTGTGACGCGCCTCGCGCGCGGAGAGGGGCTCGAGGGGCACGCAAGGGCGTCGGAAAAAAGATTCAATAAGAAGTAAACGCAAGACCGGCCGACAGCCGAATCGTCGAATATATCAAGAGCAGACAGATCGATATTCCCCCACGCTGTGAGGCGATAAAAAGAATCAAGGGCTCGGCTGCAAACGCCGAACCCTTGATATAACTGGTCGGGGCGAGAAGATTTGAACTTCCGACCTCATGGTCCCGAACCAAGCGCGCTAACCAGACTGCGCTACGCCCCGTAAAAGCTTTGATATAAAAGCCTCTCACAACTGAGAGGCTGGATCCGCTGGTGGCGCTAACTGGACTCGAACCAGTGACCTGTCGGGTATGAACCGAATGCTCTAGCCAACTGAGCTACAGCGCCATAATTGGTTGCGGGGATAGGATTTGAACCTATGACCTTCGGGTTATGAGCCCGACGAGCTTCCGTACTGCTCCACCCCGCGATGCCAGCTGGTGCCGAGAGCGGGATTTGAACCCGCACGAACTTTACGTTCGCAGGATTTTAAGTCCCGTGCGTCTACCTTTCCGCCACCCCGGCCAACGGAAAGTATTATACCATTTTTTCTTGCCCCGTCAATACAGGAGAAATCCCATAAATCTCAAAGGCGCGATGCGCCTTGACAACATATCGCAGGCGGCATTAATATTTACAAGTTCGGTTAGTTACAGGCAACAAATCGCAGGAGCTGACTTTGCAGATGAATTTGATCGAAATGAAAAACGGCGAGAGCGCGGTCATAAAAGTACTTCCGAACGGAGAGGCTGCGCAGCGCCTTGAAGCGCTCGGGCTCCACGGGGGCAAAACGATAGAAAAGTTGTCCTGCATGCCGTTCGGCGGCCCGGTCACGGTATTGCTCGACGGGCGTCAGTTCGCGATATCCCACGGGATAGCGGAACAGATCGAAATAGAGATACAGCCTGCGGGCTGACGGCCGAAGCGGGTATGGGCTGCAAAGATTGCGGAGCCTGCTCCGCCGGAGAGACGCCTATAAGGGAGGATAGACGCATGCGCATCCTGCTGATGGGAAACCCCAATGTCGGCAAGAGCGTATTTTTTTCGCGCTTAACGGGCGTCCACGCGCTTTCGTCGAACTATCCTGGGACAACGGTCGGTTTCACGCAGGGCGTGATCAGACATAAAGGTCTCTGCGCCGACCTCATCGACGTGCCCGGGGCCTACACGCTCGACCCGACGAACGAGGCCGAGGAGATAGCGCGCCGCATAATAAACGAAGGCGCGGACCGCGTCATCCTCGTCATTGACGCGACGGCGCTCGAACGCAACCTCGTTATGGCGCTGCAAGTGCTGGCTTATCACATTCCGACTATCATAGCCCTCAACATGACGGACGAGGCGCGGCACAAGGGGATCCTGCTCGACGTCGAAAGGCTCGAAAAGGAGCTGGGCGTGCCCATCTACAAGACCGTCGCGACGACGGGCAGCGGAATCAGCGATATCGTGGACAATATGGACAAGGCTCGCGTAAGCGGCATTACGGCGATGACGAAGGAAGAGCGCTGGCAGAAGATAGGGCACATCATCGCAGAGGTGCAGACTGTGACGCACCGCCATCACACGCTGCTCGACCGCGCGGAGGACATATCTGCGCACCCTCTATTCGGCGGGCTAGCCGGCATCGTCATCCTGGCGCTCAGCTTCACGTTGATACGCTTCCTCGGCGAAGGACTTGTCGATCATATCTTCGATCCGATTTTTGAAAACCTCTGGCTTCCACTGCTGAATAAATTATCCGCGTTCCTCGGAGAGGGTTATCTGCGCTCGCTGCTGATAGGCCGGCTCTTCGACGGAGCGATAGACCTCGAACAGAGCATGGGAGTGCTTTCGACGGGCTTTTACGTGGAATTCGGAATGGTGCTGCCTTACATAATCGCCTTCTACGCGGCGCTCTCCTTCCTCGAGGATCTGGGCTACCTGCCGCGCCTCGCGGTCGTATTCGACGCGCTGCTGCACCGCTTCGGCATCCACGGCTATGCGATAATCCCCACGCTGCTCGGCTTCGGCTGCAACGTCCCTGGTATACTCGCTACGCGCGTGCTCGAATCGAAGCGCGAGCGCTTCATCGCGGCGACGCTTATCTCGGTAGGCGTTCCCTGCGTGTCGATACAGGCCATGCTGGCGTCGACGCTCGGCCCTTTCGGCGTGAAGTACGTCGCGTCGGTCTACGTCGTCCTGCTGATAGTATGGCTGATACTCGGACGGCTGATGAACCTGACTCTTTCCGGCTTCAGTCCAGAACTGATAGTCGAGATACCGCCTTACCGCATTCCCTCGCTCAGGGCCTGGATGGCGAAGCTGTGGTTCCGCATCAAGGACTTTTTCCTCGAGGCGACTCCTCTCGTGCTGGGCGGCATTTTTCTCGTAAACATACTCGACATGGCGGGGATTTTGGAGCGCATCGGCCGCGCGCTGACGCCCTTCTTCCACAAGGTCCTAGGGTTGCCGCCGTCGACGGCGGTGCCGGTCGTCATGGGAATGTTCCGCAAGGACATAGCTATGGGACTGCTGATCCCGCTGAACCTTACCGCCCACCAGATGCTCGTCGCCGTAATAGTGCTCTCTATGACTTTCCCCTGCATCGCGACCTTCGTCGTGATGTGGAAGGAGCTCGGCGCGCTGCGCATGCTCGAGGCGAGCGCGCTGATGATATGCTCCGCGGTCACGGCCGGCGCGCTTCTCAACCTCTTCCTTGCCGCGTTTTAAATTATAAAATGGAGAAAGTTTTTGCGATGAACATTTTAAAAAACACGCTGCCAGCATTAATCGCGGCAATCGTTGCGGCGGCTTCGCCGGCCTTCGCAGACGTCGTGCTCACGGCGCCCCCGGAAGCAGGGATAGGGCAGCCCTTCATCGCGGAGCTCGAAGCCGACGGCGAAGAGCTCTCCGACGTCAGGCTGCACTGGCTCGGACACGACGCGATACTCGCGCCCTTATCCAAGGAAAACGGCGTGCAGAGATTTTCCGCGATCGTCGGAAGCGACCTGAAAAACGTTAAGGCGGGGAACTTCCCGCTCGCGGTGACCTTCACGGCCGGCGGCAAAAGCGGCGAGATAAGGCATTCGATAAAGCTGACGCCGAGAAAATATCCGTCGGAAAAGCTGACCGTCGATCCCGCCAAGCTCTCTCCGCCAAAGGAAGCAACGGCGAGGATAGAGCGCGAAGCGAAGGAGGGGCGCGCCGCTCTGATGACGAACAGCGCGGGAGGCGCTCCGGCGCTGCCTTTTGTCCGGCCGGTCCCCGGCTCTTTCAGCTCGGTCTACGGCAAGAGCCGTTACTTCAACGGCGCTTTCCGTGGGCGCCACGGCGGAGCCGACCTGCGCGCGAAAGAGGGCACTCCGGTGAAGGCCGCCGCCGCAGGTCGGGTCGTGCTGACGGGGGATTTTTGGTTCGCCGGCAAATGTATCTACGTCGACAACGGCGCCGGGCTCGTGACCTTTTACTGCCACCTTTCTAAGATAAACGTCAAAAAGGGAGAGATGATAAACGCCGGAGAGGTGATAGCGCTCTCCGGCAAAACGGGGCGGGTTACAGGCCCCCATCTTCACTTCTCCGCCGCGTGGCGCGGCGAATTCTTCGATCCGGCTCCGCTTCTCGCCGACTGACGGCGGCGCTCCAGAAGCCTATTCGTCTGAAACGTTTTCTATGCGCCAGAGGCACTTGTCCCTGCGCGGGCAGTCGTCGCACATCTTTACGCTCGGCTCTCCGCCGTAGTGCGGCCCGATTCCCGTCAGCGACGATTCTGAGAGATGCGGGATCAAAAACGATGCGTCATTGAGCGTCAGTCCTATCTTCTCACCGTGCGCGAGACGGTAGAGGTCGCGTTGTCCTTCGACGCTCCAGCCGGGCACGGAGCCCGGCTGCATCACCGGCCCTGCGCCCCAGCCCTTCGAAGCCGCTATTTCGCTCACGCGCGCGTGCGCCTTCGACGACAGTCCTGCGAGGGCGAGCACGCCAAAGACGTCGAGATAGTACATCAGCAGATAGTCGCCGGCCTTTTCGCTTTCGCGCATGGAGTCGATCAACCGCGAGCCGACCGTGCAGAGTAGAATCGCAACTTCCTCGGCCGGCGCCAGCAGCCCCGCCTTAGAGCCGACGAAGAGCTTCTCGCACGTTCCGCCTTCCTGCGATATTACTATATATCCGTCACCGTCGCTCTCTTTTTTGTAAATTTCCAGCGCACTCCGCATGTCGAGGCAGACGAGCCCCTTTTCATAGGCGCGCTTGACGGCGCTTATCATATCTTCGGAAGGCTTTCTCTTGCGTCCCTTTTTGAGGGCGTTTGAGACCATTTCTTCCCAGCCGAAGGAAACGCCGCTGATTTCTAAAATTTCCATATCCTTTCTCCCCGCAGGGACATCAGTCGAATGAGAGGTTTTTTACGAAGGTACGCTGAAAATCCCTGTGCGTCGCAAGCTCGATATGCCTTGCGCCCTTTGCCACGGCTAGGGCTTCTTTCCACAGCTCGGGACAGATTATGAACTCTATCGCGCCGAGCCCAGAGCTGTTGCCCACAGACGTTATCTTTTCACGTGCGATGCGCGGCAGTATGCCTATACGCATCGCGTTCTCGACCGTTATATAATTTCCGAAGGAGCCGGCCACGTAAACGCGGGCGATATCGCCGACGCTTTTGCCGGCTTCTTCGAGCATCAGCTCGACGCCCGTCGCTATCGCGCTCTTTGCGAGCTGCACCTTGCGGATATCCTTCTGCGTGATATAGACTCCGCCTCTTTTGCCGCGCGACAGCAGGAAGCGTTTCTTATCAGCTTCGAGCCTCGCGGAAAAATCCGTCCCCTCGGGCAGAGCTTTAGCGAACTTTCCGCTTGCGTTGATCACCTTTTCGTCGAGCAGGACGCCTACCGCGTCGACGAGGCCGGAGCCGCAGACTCCGACCGCCGGCGTCCCGTCGACCGTGGAGACGGTCAGCCTGCCGTTTTCGCTTTTGACATGGTCGACGGCGCCGCCGGCCGCGCACATCCCCTGAGAAATCATTGCGCCTTCGAGCGCCGGTCCCGCGGCCGCAGAGCAGCAGAGAAGAAAATCGCAGCAGCCGAGCACCATTTCGTTGTTCGTCCCGATGTCTACCAGCAGAGAAAGCTCCTCCCTCTTCGCCATTCCCGTATAGACTATGCCGGCCGTTACGTCGCCGCCGACGAAGCCGGAGATGTTCGGCATGAGGGCCACGGGCGTGCGAGGCAGGAGCGCGAGATTCATATGCGACGCCGTGAGTATCGGGAAGGTTTTGAACATCGGCTCAAACGGCGCCCTTCCGATGCTCTTCGGCGACACGCCGGCGAAAAGGTGCTCCATAGTGGCGTTAGCCGATATTACGACCTCGCTTATCTCCTCTTCGGAGACCGACGCACTCCTCTGTAAATTAAAAATGAGCCTGTTTATCGCACCGACGACCTTGGCCTTAAGGATGGAAAGCCCCTCCTCGCTTTCCGACGCGAAGCTTATGCGCGAAATCACGTCGGCTCCGTAAGCCGACTGCGGATTGGCGGAGGAGGAGACGGCCGTCGTAGCCGCGGCGCTTTTGTTTACCAGATAGGCGACGAGGGTCGTGGTCCCAATGTCGACGGCGACGGCGTATTCGGCCCTTCCGGCGCCGCGGGCCTGAGAGTGCGCGAAGCCGGCGGGCGTTTTCGCGCCGCACGGATCGGCGTCTACCCTTTCGACGGTCATTCCGCGCTCGGCTCTCGTCACGCAAGCAAGCCTTATTCCCGCCCTTATTTCTTCGTCGCTGAGAAGCAGACGCTCGCCGTCCGTGCATTCGGGGACGACGCTTGTGACCTTCACCCTGCACTTGCCGCAGGTTCCCCTGCCTCCGCACGGCTGATCAAGGGGCGCTCCGCAGCGGGCCATGAGCTCGCCCAGCGTTTCGCCCTCGCGCGGCTCCGCATCGGTGCTGGTGATTATGCGAACGTATTTCTTCTCGTTCTTCTCCAACATGCTCCTCCCCCTCCCGACCGTCAATGCAGGGGACGTCTCAGCCGTTATCGGAAACGTCAAAGAAGATGTGCGTTGAAAGATGAATTTTCCGTATCCCTCCGGCTATCGTCGCCTCGGTGTCCTCACGTTTATACGTTACCGTGGGATTTTTGGCGCCGGCGTCCATAGCACGCGATTTGATCCACGGTACTATTGTATTTATAGTATCACTTACGGCGTTATCTATAAACTCATAATCTTTTATTCCAAAAGGAAGATGGGCGCGGTAGCCGCCCTCGGCTGCAAGGGGCGTGATGAGCACCGCGTAGCGCAGGAAGAAGGTGCCGACGGCGGAGCCTACCGCTCCGGCGACCCCGGCGTTCTCCGGCAGTATCGAATCCGCCGAAAGGGCGTCGGCAGTTCCCGCTATGAACGCCCAGGCAGGCGCGCCGACTCCTATCAGCTCCCTGTCGAGCTGCAGGCGCAGCGGGCTGGAGGAGAGCGCATCGTGCGAATCGAGCGCGTAATCTATCAACGCGAGGGCTCCCTCGTTCCGATTAAAATCGAAGCCCTCCTCCGACAATCTTTTGACAAAAATATTTTCCGCCGCTATAAGGCTGACCCTGCGGCAGACGGCGTCGCAGAGCGGCGCCACGCTCTTCTCTTCGCCGCCGGCAAGTATCAGCGCCCCGAGTTCGGAGGCGCGCCCATCCCATTTGCCGAGCCTGCCCATAGCGGTAAGCGCGTCCGTCGGAGTAAAGCCGGCGTAGTTTATCAGCCCGCGCTCCTCCATCTCTTCAAGCTGGATGACGCCCATATTCGACATGCGCTCGTTCTTCATCAAGCGGTTGACCGTCGAAGGGCCTTCGCTCAGCGCTTCGAAAATTCTCTCTTCGAACTTTCCGCTCGGAAATCCCCTTTCACCTTTGAATACGACGATCGGCTCGCGGCAGTTTCCATCCGCGATCATACCCTCAAGGCAGCCGACGACGCGCGGCTCGTCGGCCGCCGCGGAGCAGAGGGACATGACGCGGCGGGGCCCGATAAGCAGTTTCCCCTCCTTAGAAAAGCGCACGCGGCTGTCGCCGCCGAGGCCGAACGTGTATATGTCGATGGATTTTATCAGAGTCTTGTGCCCGCCGACAGTCGTGCCCTCAGTTCCGAGCATTGGACGCCCCCGGCCGTCAAGGTAAATTATGTCGGTCGTCGTGCCGCCTATATCGAAAACGCAAGAGCCTCTCGAAAAATTCGCGGCGCCCGCAAGGTAGCACGCGCCGATCGAGCTGGCGGCAGGGCCTGAAAGAATGGTCTCGATCGGATGCACGCGCGCCCACTCCATGCTGACGAGCGAACCGTCGCTGCGCACGATCATTATAGGCACATGAATGCCGAAGAACGCGCAAACACTTTCCACAGAATCGAGCAGCTCCATCACTATCGGGATGAGCCCGGCGTTCAGCGCCGCCGTCGTAGCGCGCTTCAGCGCGTCCAGCTCGCTGGCCAGCTCATGGCCGCAGGTAACGTGGATATCCGGCCTTTTTTCGTGTAGGATGTCGCGCGCGCGGAGCTCGTGTGAGGGATTGCGCACAGAGAAGAAGGAAGATACGGCCGCCGTCTCGACGTAAGGCGGCATCTTGTCGCAGCTGTCGCGGAAGGCCTCCTCGCCGAAAACCGCCGCTTCGTTGCCCTTCGGATCGTGCCCTCCGTCGATCATGTAAACCAAATCCGTGCCGAATTTCTTTTCTCTACAATACTTATCGGCTATATCCCTGTCGTAGCCTATAAGGAAAAGAGCGCCGGGGCGCAGCTTGTTTTCAACGATGGCGTTCGTCGCAAGCGTGGTCGCGAGGTTGAAAGCCTTGATCTGCTCCGGCTTCACCTCTTTCAGAATGATCTCCAAGCCGTTTCTTATAGTGCCGGCAAGGTCCGAGTGCATCGTGCGCGTCTTTGCCGACGCAACTACCGCGCCGTCCTTTTCCCCCCAGAATGCAAGGTCGGTAAAGGTGCCGCCCGCGTCTATTCCGAGTATCCCTCTTTGCAGCGAACTGTCAAATTCCTCCATCGGGACATCCCCTTTCAGCTAAAGCATCGCCGCTGTCGTTTCAGGCAGAATTCAAGACCGGCCCGGCCCACGGTTGGCCAAGGCCGATCTTTTGACGATTTTTATCTCTAGGCCAAACGGCTGCGAACCCCTTATTCTGCCGCTCCGCCGTTCTCGGCCGGCTTCGCCTCCGGCAAGAGGCCGCTGTCGATCTGCCAGCATTTCTTCGCGCAGTTGAACGCGCCCCACAGCTGCGGCACATAGAAGATGAACAGTGGCCCCGCCGCTATGACGATAAACGTCTGCAGCGTGTTCATGACGCGCGCGCCGCCGATCTTGACGAGCATGACCGACACCGCGCCCAAGAGCACGCCCCAAAGGATTCTGACCCAGCGGTAGGGGACTTCCATCCCGGTCACGCCGATCGACATGCTGTAAACGACCCCGGCGCCAGTAGTAACCAGGAAGAGCACGACAAGTACAAGCGAGAGAGGCACCATCAGCGCCGGGAGGGGCAGCCCCCGCATTATCGTCAGAAGCGCCGACGGCAGGCCGCTATTGTTGAGCGGCCCAGAAATAGAGCCGGGATTGGCAAGCTCCATGAATATGCCGCCGCCGCCGAGGATAGAGAACCAGAAGTTGGTGATAACCGGACCGAAGATACCGACGACCAGCAGCATCTGGCGCAGCGTGCGCCCTTTGGATATTCTGACGAGCAGGATGGACATAGTCGGGCCGTAGCTTAGGAACCAAGGCCAATAAAACGCCGTCCACGAGCCGAGCCACTCGGGATCGCCCCGGTAGAGGCTTATATTGAAGAAATCCGTCAGATATCTGCCCATGCCGGTCATGAAGGAGTCGAGGATGAAGACTCCCTGCCCAAAGAGAAGCACGTAGGCGATAACGAATATCGCGATATAGAGCGTCCACTTCGCAAGGAAGTCTACGCCCTTGTAAAGCCCAGTAGAGGCGGCGACGGTGAAGACCGCCGTCGTGACGACAAGTACTAACAAACGTGAGGTAAAAGCGTCGGGCACGCCCAGCAGCACATCCAACGCATAGCTCATCTGCAGGCCAAGGAAACCTATCGGCCCTATCGTCCCCGCGGCGACCGCTATCAGCGACAGCGCGTCCATGAAGGTGCCGGGGGCGCCTAGGACGCCCTTTTCGCCGAGCAGCGGGTAAAGGAGCGTGCGCGCTTTAAGCGGCATTCCCCTGTGCTCGCAGGCGTAGACGAGAATCATCACGCCGATGGCCTGGAGCCCCCAGGCGAGGAACCCCCAGTGCAGGAAGCTCTGCGCCATCGCCGGCCCTATGGCCTCCAACGTACCGGGGGCTATCGCGCCGAAGGATTTTGGCACAGTAAGGAAATGATACATGGGCTCCGCCGCGGAGAAGAAAACGCCGCCGCCTGCAAGCAGTGTCGTCAGGATAATGGCGAACCAGTTGAAGGTCTTCATGTCGGTCACCGCGTCCTTGCCCCCGATTTTGACGCTTCCGTATTTCGAACAGGCGATGACTATGCAGATGAGCCAGATCGCAAGTGTGGAAAACTGTATCACCGAGCCGAAATACATGACTATGAAGCCGCGGACGGCGTATATCAGCTTGCTGGCCCATTCTTCGTTCACAATGCACAAAACTACGAAGAGGAAAAAGAACCCCGCGCTGATTATAAAAGTCGGCCACTCCATGTTTTTGGTTCCGGTTTGTTTAATATCTTCGTGCTCCATCTCATCTTCAAGCTCTCTTAAACTTTTCGCAGACATTACACTTTCACCCCTATTCTTGAATTACTCCCAGAGCTCTCTCCCCGGCTTTAAAAACGGACCGGAATGCCCTTGCCTTCCGGTCCGCAGTGTCATGCTATTTTCTACCCAGCAGCATATCCGCTTCTACTACTGTTCCTGACGCGTCTTCAGCATAGCCGTCGGCGCCTATCTTGTTCGCCCAGTCGCGCGACACCGGCGCTCCTCCGACTATGATCTTTATCTGATCTCTGAGCCCCGCCTCTTTCGCCATTTCGATGAACTCCTGCTGAGCGGGCATTGTCGTCGAAAGCAGCGACGAGAGCCCGACGATGTCCGGATGTATTTCCTTCACGAGCTCTATCATCTTCTTGTTCGGAACGTCCTTGCCGGCGTCTATGATGTTGTAGCCGGAGGCGTTCATTATCATGCCGACAAGGCTCTTCCCTATGTCGTGGACATCTCCTTCAACTGTCGCCAGCAGCACCGTGCCACGCTTCTTTATCTTTGTCTCGTCGGCCTGGAACTTGCTCTGCAGGCGTTTCATTATCTCTGTCGTGATCTCCGCCGCGAGCAGCAGCTCCGGAAGGTATACCTCTTCTTCCGCGAATAGAACTCCCAGTTCCTGAAGTCCGGCCGCGAGCCCTTCGTTCAGTATGTCCATCGGCGGGACTCCGTCGCCGAGCGCCTCGTCCACCGCCGCATTGGTCGCTTCCCTGTCCTGGTCCATAAGGGCCGCCATTATTTTGCTCAGATGATCCTGCTTATTCATTGATTTTGCCCCCTATCTCGCTATGATCTCGTCCATCTTGCGGACTATTTCTTCCGGAATCTCAGGGCCTTTGTACGCCTGCATAAGTTTAGGGAAGAGTTTCTTCGCGCGTTTCCTCATCGTTTTCGCCAGCGGGTCTTTGTCCAGCGCAAGATACCCTCTGTCCATGATCTGAGGCAGGAAGCTCTCTATCCTGTAGTTCTCCCTCGTGTGTTCGCAGCGCACGAAGTCGCCTCCGGGGCCCACCTCTTTGAATACCGCAAGGTCACAGGTCTCTTTCGTCACCTTTATGCCGCGGAGGACCCGTTCGATCCACCCTGTGATCTCCCAATCGATGACGAGGGTCTCAAGGCTGATCGCGTTTTCGTCCGCGAAGAGCCCCATGCCCGTGCACATGTTCGTGCCGGCGAGCGCCGGCAGAAGCCCCGTGCCCATTTTTTCCATCCCGAGTTGGACGTCTATCGACTTCGTATCGCCGAGGACCGAGCCGCCGCCGCTCGGAAGTCCGTAGTATTTCGCAAGCTGCGTCGTCCCTACACGCAGCATGGCGAACTCCGGCCCACCGTGCGAACAGGTCGCGACGCGCATATCGAGAAGCCTCGCCCAGCTGGCGTAGATGATCGGAACTTCCGGATTGACCGCTTTCGCAAGCACTATAGCGTTCAGAATCTCCGCGTTCGCGCAGATAAGGGTCCCGGCCATCGTCGCGGGCCCCGTGCCTCCGGCCATCGGGCCGGACTCGATGAAGAGAGGCAAACCGACCAGCGCGCTTTCGATAATGAGATCCGACACGTCCTGACGGAAGTGCAGCGGGCTCGTCAGCGTTACCAGCATCGTCATGAACGGCTTTGCTATAAGTTTGTCAAGACCGCCGGCCACCGCCGCCGCCATCTCTATCGCCCTCTTGCAGTTCTCCGCGTTCTGCGCTTCCGTGATGAAGTGCTTGCTCGTGTTCATAAGCAGCGCCTTCGTCTCAATGAGGTCGACTATCGTAGACGGCACGTCTGTAGGCGTACCAGGAACAAGGATGTAATGAGGACGGTCGAGCGCGTCGGAGAGCCGGATGATGTCGATAAGGTCCTGCGTGAGGACCGCTCTGTACTGGTCCGTGTTGATATCGAGAACGTTCGTGGCGATTCCTACTGTGCCGAAATAGACGTCGTCGCCGCCTATTACGATCGGCTCGGGATCTCTGCGGTTATAGAGCCTTACGCTCGACGAGCACTTGTTCAGCGTAGCTGTGATGAGATAATCAGGAACGTACACCCTGTGATTTTCCCTGTCGACGTGTGCTCCGGCCTTCTCGTAATAATCCATCGCCCTCTCGTCATGAATCTCAACGCCCACCTCCATAAGCAGAGCGCGTGACGCCTGATCTATGCGCAGAAGATCAGCGTCGCTTAAAATCTTGAATCTCTCCATTGCCATACTCCTCCTTTGTTCTTTGTCTCTTTTCTTTATATTGCTTCAGCAGTTTCGTTATTGCCTTACCGGCCGCCGTATCCATCTCTCCAATCTTATATTTGAAATTATTACTGCAAATTTTTATCAAAGAAATTATTTCTATAAAAATTATATCTCGGTTTTTTAGTATGTCAATATTAAATTTTATGATAAAAAATAGTTTAATAAGTATAATCAATTATTCATATTATCATTTGACTGGAAGCTCAAAGCATTTACTTAGTGCGTTATAGAGCAAAAAACACAAAAAGGGATCGGTTCATTTTTAATACTTTTAGTAATTCACAAAAAAATATTCTTTCCGAAATTACGTTACCGAAAAGAAATAATTTTTTGCCGCCGCTTTTGTTTCGAAAACGACGGATTATAATATAATTGTTTATGCGATGCCGTGAAACCGGGATTTTTATATTTGCGGCACTATCGGGGGAAAAAAATGATAGACGATAAAATTACAGAAGCGATGCCCAACCTCACGAAAAAACAGGCGATGCTCGGCAGGTATATCTGCGAAAACAAATACGCCGTCGCGCTGATGAACGCGCCGATGATCGCAAAAGAGGCTGGCGTCAGCGAGGCTACGCTGACGCGCTTTGTCTATTCTCTCGGATACTCGAGCTTTTCAGAATTCCTCCTCGACTTGCGCCGCGAGACGCAGGAGACGAACGCCAACAACCCCTTCCGCCAGGAACGGTACGGGCGCAAGGACAGGCCTGTCTATAAACGAGTCTTCGACTTGGAAAGAAATTTAATGGACGAGACGCTGAACGCCATAAACCCGGAGGTTTTCGACAGATGCGTCGGTAAAATCGTCGAAGCCGACAGGATTCTGCTTATCGGCTGCCCGCCGCACAAGTTTTTGACGGAATATTTTGCGAATTTCCTGACGATTTTTCACGATAACGTGACAGTAGTGCAATCCCTTGATATGCCGTTCTTCGGCATGCTCGAATCGACGACGGAAAAAACCGTCGCCGTCGTCTTCAGCTATCCGAGATATCCGGTCGAAACGCAGAAGATGGTGGAAACCGTCGCAAACCGCGGCCTTACCGTGATAGGCATAACGGACAGCAAATTCTCCCCCATCATCAGATACTGCACTCACTACCTGATAACGCCGCAGCGCTATCTGATCGTCGTTGACCCCAACGCGGCGGCGATAACGCTGCTTCACGCGATGCTTGTGGCAATCTATCAGAAGAACGAGACTGAAATAAAGAAACGCCTCAAGAGATACGAGAAGACTATCCTCGCCACGGATATGTTCGTCTTCAAAGATTATAACTTTACAAGCAGGCTTTAGCTCCGCAAAGACGAGTTGGAACGGGCGCGCATTACATTTATGTAATGCGCGCCTATTGATTCTTTTCTCTCAAGCGCGGCTTGCGCCGCCGCTTCCTATCACGAGGGCGTTCGCCATCGCGCCCTACCCTTCGTTCAGCATTTTTTCATAGAGAGTCTCGGTGCGGCCCTGTATGCGCTCCATCGAAACGCCGAGCCGCTGCGCATACCACACGGCGCCGCCCGCCCCGACTCCTTCTTTTATGAAGCCCTTCTCATAATCGGCGAGCCCCTTGAAGCGCGAACGCGAGAAGTCGAGCGGCGCGGCGTACCAGCGCACGCCGATCTTCGCGGCGTATTCTTCGAGGCAGCTCGTCGGGTCGATGTGGACGTACTTGGTCGTCGCGACGAGCAGATCCCTTTTGACGCCCATGTCTCTCAGTATGGCGGCGACGGCCATCATCTGGGTCCCGCCGGCGAGCGTGACCTCTACGCTCTCCGGCAGCGCGGCGGCGTATGCGGCTACCGCTATCTGCATCGGATCGCCGAGCTCCGCGGCCGCCGAAAGCCCGTAACCCTTGAGTCCGCCTTCTTCGATTTCGAGGCGTTCCGCCGTGTCGCGCCATACGCTTTCTTTAAGCGCAAGGGGGTTCTCCGGTCCGGCGGAGGATACTGTCCCGTGGTATCCGAGCGCGCGCAGCACAAGCATCGCCGTCGTCGTGCCCCCCGGCACGGATTCCGCGAGCACCGCGCATTTATCGTTTTTATCGAATTTCGACGCGAGTTCCGCAGCTTCCTCGGCGATTTTCTCAAAGTCCGGCACGGCCGGCTCGAAGCGCATGTCGCGGCCGACCGCTTCGCTTATCGTCACGTGCGGCGAGGCCGGGGCTATCGAAGTACCGACGCGCACGGTCCCGGCCGCAAACCCGGCCTCAAGCAGAGAGGCGCGCGTGACGATAGCCGGCGAAGGATGTCCGAAGGGATCGAAGGGAAGCGACGCGGCGACCTTCGGCCTGTCGTAGAAGAGCATGTCGGCGTCCGCCGGAGCGGTATAGGGCAGGACGTCGACGTTCGCACCCGCCGCCGAAAGCCCGGGTATCCTCGCAAGTTCTGTCTCAGCGATAAATAATTGAAACATTCTTTAATTTTACCCCCTGTACTTAGTTTCTCTTAAGCGTTAAAATGCAGATATTAATTCGGCACAAAGTGCGGGTTATTTTATTGCGCCCTGATTCCGGCGAACGGTTTAGACCGGCGCCGCGACGTGATGATTATACAATAAGATACGGCGTTTCGTTCCGCCGTATCGTCGACGGGGGAGGGAAATCTATGGCGACAAAGCTTGCTCCTACACGAGGGAATCTCGTGCGCCTTACGCGCGACATGGCCATGGCGCAGTCCGGGCACGATCTGCTCGACCAGAAGCGCCAGGTGCTTATGATGGAGCTCGTACGCTATATAGATTCGGCGAAAAAGATACAGGAGGACGTGGCGCGCATATTCAAAGAAGCCTACGACGCGCTGCAGAAGGCAAACGTTTCGCTGGGCATAGACACAGTAGAGGATATTTCCGAGTCTGTGCCGATAACGTCGGATATAACGGTGCGCCTCCGTTCTGTGATGGGCGTCGAGATACCCGACGTCGACGAGCTTTCCGCGGAGACGGTGCCGAGCTATTCGTTCCACGGCTCTTCCGGCGCTATGGACGCGGCTTACGCGAAGTTCCGCCGCGTGATGGTCCTCGTCGCGCAGCTCGCGGAGGTCGAGACGAGCGTCTACCGTCTCGCGGTCCAGATAAGAAAAACTCACAGGCGCGTAAACGCGCTGGAGAAGGTCGTCATTCCTCAGGACAAAGCGGATATAGCTTTCATCAGCGACGTTCTCGAGGAGGGCGAGCGCGAGGACTTCACGAGGATGAAGCTTGCGCAGAAGAAGATAAAAAACAGGTGACGAAGGTCACGGAAACGCTTTACTCGTTTTCATAAGGACAGGAGGATTTGTTATGAGTACTCTGCACGAAGTTCTTGCGGTTCTGCTCGGCGCGGAATCGGAAGCGAAAAGGATAGTCGACGATTCAAAGCTCGAGGCCGAGGCTATGCTCCAGACCGCGCAGGAGAAATTTGCTTCTGAGCGCGCAAACCAGATGGCCTCGGCGCGCGAACAGGCGAAGAGCATCATGGAAACGGCGCTCAGCTCTGCAAAGACCGAGGCGGTGCAGATAGCCAACCTCGGCAAGGAAGAGCGCGCGCGTATGCAGAAGCGCTTTGAAGAGAACGTAGAGCCCGTGATCGACTCGATGGTCTCCGAAACGGCGGAAAGCTTCATCTCAAGGAAGAGAGGCTGAGTTCAGTGTCTTTCCACGGCCCGGCGACCGCGCTGGGCGTTAAGGCTCACGTACTTTACAGCCAGCTTTTGAAGGCCGACGAATATTGGGCGCTGCTCGACCTTAATTCCACCGCGGAGATCGCCGCCTTTCTCAAGCGCACGGAGGGCTATAAAAACCGTCTTGAAACGCTGATTCCCGAGAAGGCTCACAGGGTCGCGCTGGAAAACGCGCTGCGGTCGTCCGTGCTCAGGGAAGCGGAAACTTTCCTCTTCTATCTGCAGGGCGCCCCGCGGAAGTTCTTCATAGACTGGCTGAGCTGGTACGAAGCCGAGCATCTGAAAAGCGTTTTCCGCTGGCTGCATTCGAAGCGCGCCGACCGCGATTCGCTGCGCGAGCATTTGTTCCACGTCCCTGGATCTCAGCTGCCCTACGAGACGCTTCTGAGCTGCCGCAACTACAATGAGCTGCTCGAAGCGCTTAACGGCACTAAATATTACAGCGTCCTCAGAGAGCCCGTGCGCCGCATCATGAACGGAGAGAGTTCCCTCTTCCAGCTCGAGCTCGCGATCGACAACCTCGTCGAGACGGCCCTTTACAATGATATAAAAAGCCTGCCGGCAAAGGAGCGGGCGGTGCTCGCGCCGCTCTTCGGCAGCCGCGTGGACCTGCTGAATCTCTATCATCTCCACAGATGCGCGTGGTATTATAAGATGACGGTAGAAGAGACGATCACCCGCATGCTGCCGGTCAGATACAAGGTCAAGACGCACCATATGCGGGAGATGGCGAAGGACCTCATGCCGCAGGAGGAGCGGCTCAGGATGCTTGAAACGCTCTTCCCAGTCTATGGGAAAATCTTCCGCGACGCTCTCGAAAGGGACGACAAAGAGCTTGCGCTGGAAATGTCTATAAAAAGGTTTAACTATCTGAAGGCTCTCGCGATACTGAGGAGCGGCGTCCCCGGCTTTCACACGGCTATCGCTTATTTTATACTGAAGGATCACGAGATCTCGGATATCATCAGAATGATAGAGGACGTGCGGTACGATTACGACCGCCGTTCGGCGGCCCAGTACCTCATCAGGCCTATACTAACCGGGGGTGAAACAGCATGGCAGTAATGAAAATGGTCGCGCTCACCATGATCGGACCTCAGTCCGAGATGGAGCCGGTAGCGCGCCAGATGGTCCTCACAGGGGGATTCCAGCCGCTGCCGCTTGACATTCTTGTCAACGACCGCTCGCTGCGCGCGAAATTGACGACGGAGACGGCTAACCCATACGATGAGCTGCTGACGAAAATATCGACGATATGGAAGGTGGCAGGCGAAGCGATTCCATATCCACAGCCCGTCACCATCACAAAGGATTTCACTTTGACGTACGCGCGCACGATGGTCGACCAGACGTCGAAGAGGCTGCAGGTCTGGGACGAGCGCAGACGCGTGCTGACTGAAGAAAAGGAGCTCCTCCACGCCACGAAGATATTCGTGGAGGCGCTCACAGGGACCGGATTCGGGCCGAAAGAGCTAGCGGACCAGCGCTTTGTGAAGACCTTCTTCGGCTGCCTTTCAAATGAAAATTATCAGCGCCTTATAGAAAGCGGCTCAGAATCGCCGATAGCCATAAACGAGCTGACGGTATCGAGCGGCAACACATGGTTGCTCGTACTCACGGTACCGAGCTATGAAAAACCGACGAAAAAACTGCTCGAAGCGGTATATTTCAAAGAATTTTCATTAAACGACATAGCAGGGCAGCTGAGCGGAGAAGATCCTCTCGCGGACGTCGAAAAGCGCATAGCCAACCACCAGCGCGCGATAAGCGGCCTCGCTAAGGCGGCCAAGGAGATGCTGCGCGAACACCGCGCCGACTATGAGCTTCTCTTCTCACGCCTATACACGATGCAGCGCGTCTACGACGTATGCAAGGGGCACGGCGAGGTAAGCGGCATGTTCGTCCTGTCAGGCTGGATTCCCGCCGACACCTACGCCCAGATACGCATGACTCTCGCCGAAGAAGCGCCGATGACGACGCTCATGGCGGAGGATACGAAGGATATTTCCTATACCGGCATAAGGATCCCGACGAAGCTGAAGAACAACGCCTTCTTCCGCTCCTTCCAGGACATAGTCGCAATGTACAGCCTGCCTTCCTACGGGGAGATAGACCCGTCGCCCATCGTCGCAATCTCGTTCATACTCTTCTTCGGGTTCATGTTCGGCGACGTAGGGCACGGGCTTTTGATATTCCTCGGTTCGACACTGCTCGTCAGGCGCGGCCTGATGCGCACTTCTCTCGGACAGGTCATGAAGCTCGCGGCGATTTCGTCGATGTTCTTCGGCGTGATGTACGGAAGCATCTTCGGCATCGAGGGAATCATCCCGGATTTGTGGCTCAATCCCATGCGCGACGTCAACACTCTGCTTGCGGTCTCCATAGGGCTCGGCGTTTTCATGATAAGCCTCGGCCTGATATTGAACATGATAAAGCAGTACCGAGCTAAGGACTTCGGGCGCCTGCTCTTCGACGGGCAGGGACTAGCCGGCCTCGCCCTCTACTGGACGCTATGCGCGCTCGGCATGGTCTACATCACAGGCTCGGAGATATCCAACAGGACGGCCGACTTCATGTGGCTCGCGGCCGGCGTCCTGCTCTTAATAATGATACTGAGAGACGTGCTGGCCCGCTATCTGCTGCGCCAAAAGGGAAGCGGGGAATCGGCCGTACTCAATTTGTTCGAGATCATGCACAACCTGATGTCCTTCCTCTCCAACACGGCCTCCTTCGTACGCCTGGCCGCCTTCGCGCTGAACCACGTCGGGCTTTCGCTCGCGGTCATAATGCTTGCGGAAATGGTCCACAACCTGCCCGGGGGCATAGTCATGAAGGGCATCATCCTGCTGATAGGCAACCTCGTCATCGTCTGCCTCGAAGGGCTGATAGTCTTTATTCAGACGCTTCGTCTCGAATACTACGAATTCTTCGGGAAATTCTACAAGGGAGGAGGCAGTGCGTTCAAGCCCATCGGCTGGAAGAAAGAGGGAGGAAAATTCACTTCGGCCGAAGATATGTGATATTGGAATATAACGGTTTCAGAAACAAATTAAAAAATTTTGTTTTGGTAAAAAGTTACATGAAAGGAAGAGATTCAATATGTTTGGTTTAATGTTAAGCTGCGGTACTGTGGCAACGCTTATGATCGTGGGTTACGCTATGAAGCGCAAGGGCTTACGCGGAGGCAGGAAGGCTTACGCCGCCGCACTCGGCGTTTCGTCGCTACTCGTTCTGACAGGCGCAGTTCTTGCTCTGACGTCCGGCGCCTCCTTCGCCGCCGGTGAAGCTGCGGCGGCGAAGGAAATCACGATGGGCGCGGGGCTCGGCTTCATAGCCGCGGCGGTCGCCACCAGCATCGCTTGCCTCGGCGCTGGCTTCGCGGTCGCGAACGTCGGAGCCGCAGCTCTGGGACTCGTCGGCGAGAAACCCGAAATGCTCGGGACGACGCTCATTTACCTCGGCCTTGCCGAAGGCATCGCCATTTACGGCGTCATCATTTCCCTGCTTATAATCCAGCGCTTGTAGGAAGAGGCGTGCTCGGGTGAAGGCCTATCTTGTGAGCGACAACCATGATTCTCTCGTAGGGATGCGCCTGGCGGGAATCGAGGGGACGCTCGTTCATACGCCGGACGCGGCGTATGAGGCGATAAGCGCCGCGATAAAGATGCGCGATCTGGCGATTCTCGCGATAACAGAGGGGGCGGCGAAGCTCTCTCCGGAGATCGTCCAGCAGTTGCGCGAGCGCGGAGAGCTGCCGCTGGTGGTCGAGATCCCCGACAGATTCGGCACGAAAAGGGGCCCCGAATTTTTGACAAAGTACGTACAGGAAGCGATAGGAGTCAAAATGTAGCGGCGCCGTTTACGCGCCCTCGGCACCTCCGCATGGACGAATTTTGTACAAGAGGTGATATACCGTGAAAGAAGTATCTAACGAAAAAATAGCAAATCTCAGAGATATAATACTTGACCACGCCGACAGCGAAAAAAAAGCCGCGATAACGCAGGGGCGACGCGACGCCGACGACTGGCTAACGAGCGAGAGTGAAAAGCTGCAACGCGAAACGAATTTGATTCTACAGGACGCGAGAAAGCGCGCCGAAGACATACGCCGCAGGCAGATACTTTCGGCCGAGCGCGAAAAGGCCACCGAGACGCTGCGCCTTCAGAACAGGATATTATCCGACGCGATGGGACGCCTTCAGGATAAGCTGGTGCATCTTCGCGACCGCGCCGATTATACCGATATCCTCACAGGCATGTGCGTCGACGCCATTGAATCGCTCGGCGCGAAGGAGCCGCTCAAGATTCGCTTCTCCGCGTCCGACCTCGCGCTGGCCGACGACGTCATGAAAAAAGTGGCCGAGACGTACCCTGACGCCTCGATCTCCTTCAACGCCGACCCAGCGCCGATACTCGGCGGCTGCTGGGTGACGACGGCGGACGGCCGCAGGCAGGTCAACATGGATTGGCAGAACATCACTCAGGAAATGGCGGACTCGCTTGCAGAAAGGCTGCTCCCGCTGCTGTAGGAGCATAGGAGGAATTGCCGTTGGAACTTAAAAATAATTCACAGGCTCCTCATCGCGGCACTGTCGAATTCGTAAACGGCCCGGTCATAAGGGCGTCGGGGATGCGCGAATTCGCAATGCGCGAGGTCGTCAAAGTCGGCCCCAAGCGCCTGATGGGAGAAATAATAAAGATGGACGGCGACGAGGCGACGATCCAGGTTTACGAAGACACAGACGGGCTGCGCGTCTACGAAGAGGTCGTAGGCACAGGAGAGCCTCTTTCCGTCGAACTCGGCCCCGGGCTGATAGGCAGCTTCTTCGACGGCATAGGGCGCCCGCTCGATTCGCTCCTTGAAAGAGAGGGCATGTATATATCGCCCGGCACGTCCGTCAACATGATCAACCGCGAACGCCTCTGGGAGATCACGCCCATAGCGAAGACGGGCGACCTCGTCACGGGCGGCGTAGTGCTGGCCGAGGCGCAGGAGACTCCGCTGCTCGTTCACAAGATTATGACGCCTCCGGGCTTCGAGGGCGAGATCACATGGATAATACCGGCCGGCAGGCATCACGCCGGAGGCGACGTCGCTAAGGTGAAGGACGCTTTCGGCCGCGAAGTTTCTATCCCTATAATACAGCGCTGGCCGGTGCGCACCCCGCGCCCCTACCGCGAGAGGCTTCTGCCCAACGAACCTTTCGTAACTGGGCAGCGCGTCATCGACGGGCTATTCCCCCTCGCAAAGGGGGGCACAGCCTGCATACCTGGGGGCTTCGGCACGGGAAAGACCGTCACGCAGCACCAGCTCGCGAAATGGGGAGATGCGCAGGTCGTCATCTACATCGGCTGCGGCGAACGCGGCAACGAAATGACGGACGTCCTCGAGCAGTTCCCGGTGCTCGAAGACCCGCGTTCCGGACGTCCGCTGATGGAGCGCACGATCCTTATCGCTAACACATCGAATATGCCGGTCGCCGCGCGCGAAGCGTCAATTTACACGGGCATCACGCTCGCGGAATACTTCCGCGACATGGGCTACGACGTGGCGATCATGGCCGATTCCACGTCGCGCTGGGCGGAGGCGCTGCGCGAGCTCTCCGGGCGCCTCGAAGAAATTCCGGCGGAAGAGGGCTTCCCCGCCTACCTGCCGAGCCGCCTCGCCGAATTCTACGAACGCGCCGGCCACGTCGTCACGATAAGCGGCGAGAACGGAAGCGTCAGCGTAATAGGCGCCGTCTCTCCGCCCGGCGGAGACTTCACGGAGCCGGTGACGCGCCACACCAAGAGATTCATACGCTGCTTCTGGGGGCTCGATAAGAACCTCGCGAACGCGCGCCACTACCCCGCGATTTCGTGGACCGACTCTTACAGCGAATATGCGGCGGAGCTGGACGAATGGTTCTGCACAAACGTCGACCCGCGCTGGGGAGAAGTTCGCAGCGAGGTCAGAAACATATTGGCGGAGGACAACAAGATACAGCAGGTCATAAAGCTCGTCGGCGAAGACGTCCTGCCGGACGACCAGCGTCTTATAGCGTTCACTGCGTTCCTTATAAAGAACGGATATCTACAGCAGAATTCTTTCGGCTCCGATTCATATTCGCCGCCGCTGAAGGGCTTCGAGATTTTGTCTGTGATACTTGAATTCCATCACAAGGCGATGGAGCTTGTTCGCAAGGACATCCCCATCTCGCTGATAAAGGACGACGAATCAGTGGACGCGATAACGCACCTGCGCGAACTCGCCGCGGACGACAGGGCCGGCTTCGACAATCTGCGCGGCCGCATCGACACGCACCTGAAGCGCGTCGCCGCCGAACGCACAAGGAAAATAAGGGGCGGTGAGTAGCATGGCGCAAGCCGAATATATTGGAGTAAAAGATATAGAGGGGCCGTTCATCCTCGTCGAGAACGTTACGGGAGTAGGATACGGCGAACTGGTCGACATACGCGACAGCGCCGGCGCGCGCCGTCATGGTCAGGTGAAGTCGCTCAGCGAGAAGGCTACGCTCGTGCAGGTCTTCACCGGCACGGAGGATCTCGTCCCGAGCGGCACTAAAGTCAAATTCCTCGGCAAGCCGCTGGAGGTGCATCTTTCGAAATACATGCTCGGGCGCACCTTCAACGGGCTCGGCGAGCCGCGCGACGACTGCGGCGCGCTATACGGAGGAAAGCGCGTCAACATAAACGGCCTGCCGCTGAACCCGATGGCGCGTCAGTACCCGCGCGACTTCATACACACGGGCATATCGGCGATAGACACGCTGACGACGCTGATCCGCGGACAAAAGCTGCCTATATTCTCCGGCAACGGGCTGCCGCACAACCAGCTCGCGGTGCAGATAGCCACGCAGGCTCGTGTCGTGGGCTCCGACGAATTCGCGGTCGTATTCGCCGGCATCGGCGTCAAGCACGACGACGCGGCTTACTTCATGCAGGAGCTTTCGACGCACGGACATTCGAACAACATCGTAACCTTCCTGAACCTTGCGGACGATCCCGTCATCGAGCGCATCGCCACGCCGCGGATGGCGCTCTCCACCGCGGAATACCTCGCCTACGAGCTCGGCATGCACGTCCTCGTAATAATGACGGACATGACGAGCTACTGCGAAGCTCTGCGCGAGCTCGGCGTCGCGGCCGGCGAAGTTCCGAGCCGCAAAGGCTACCCCGCTTACCTCTACAGCGACCTCGCGTCGCTCTACGAGCGCGCCGGAGTTGTGCGCGGAAAGGAAGGGAGCGTCACGCAGATACCCATCCTCACGATGCCGAACGACGACATCACGCACCCGATACCAGACCTTACCGGCTTCATCACGGAGGGGCAAATAGTACTTTCCAGGGAACTCGACGCGAAGAACATCTATCCGCCCATCGACATACTGACGAGCCTCTCGCGCCTTATGAAGGACGGCATAGGCAAGGGCTACACGCGCGAAGACCACCCGAGTGTTTCCAGCCAGCTCTTCGCCTCCTACAGCCGAGTGCAAGAGGTCCGTTCCCTCGCCGGAGTCGTCGGCGAAGACGAACTGTCAAAGACGGACAAGGCTTTCCTCTCCTTCGGTAAGGTCTTCGAGGGCAAATTCCTGAAGCAGGGGAATGAGGAAGAGCGCGATATAGCTTATTCGCTCGACACCGCGTGGGAAATATTGGGAGAACTGCCAGCCGGAGAGCTTACGCGAGTCAGCATGGCGGACATTGAGGCGCACATCAAAAAGAAAGAAAAATGACAGGCGCGCCAAAAATCTGAAAGCAAAAATTTCCCGCCGCAAGGCGGGTACACCTAAGAAAATAATCCGGCAAAGTTATGGTTACGTGCATCTGTCAACCTTGATCAGCTAAAAACAGGCGGTATTCTAAAAAACGGAATTCCGCCTGTTTTTGCTTGTTTGCAAACATATAGTCATTCAACTTGTATGCGATAACGCAGTACGGAAATGAACGCCTCGTTTATTTTTTATATTTTTGTCACGCGGATTTGCTCAAGAGCAACGCCCTTCGCCCTTTTTCTTTTTCGTAAGCGGCGTCAGCCGCGAACAAATCCGTGTGATCTACTTCCGTCAATTTATACAAGGAGCGTCCGTCAAGAATGTATTTTAATTTTACAGCGCGTTCTCGGAAGACCTTAGAATATACTGTCATGAGTATCGGATACGCCTTATCGTCACTCTTGTATAGTTGATGTAGTATAACGCACTCAATCGGATGTTGAAGAAAAGCGGTAACAAAAGCGCGGGGGAAACAAATGAAAATTTGCCATTTGCGGGATGTTCATTCTTCATATTGACAATAATCTATGTAATTTATTATAATGTCGCATAGACAGTAACCTATCTATCGGAGGCGATTGTATGAATACGATTGATGTAGCGTTGCTTTGCAAGGCGTTAAGCGACACCAACCGTCTGCAAATTGTTCAAATGCTGTCTGACGGAGAAAAATGCGCCTGCAAGCTGCTAGAGCAGTTTGAAATCACGCAACCGACACTTTCCTATCACATGAAAACCCTTTGTGAATGCGGACTTGTCGATGTGCGGAAAGATGGCAAGTGGAGCCACTATTCGCTTAACGGAGAAACGCTCGCCGCATTTCAACAGTTTATCGGCGGGTTATCTTGCCGCAAATAGAAAGACGGCTGCCGCCGATGTGGAGTTTCATTCAAAATCAGCTTCTTGGTATGAAATGGCTTAATGAACTTATTGGCAAACTGCTGCGGGTTTGCGGGTTTGACATATTAACCCGTACCGGCGGCAGCGTTCAATTCTTTTTGTATGATGTTCTGAAAATTACGGCGCTACTGTGCTTTTTGATTCTTTTAATTTCGTATATTCAGAGCTATTTCCCACCGGAACGCAACAAGAAAATATTAGGCCGCTTTCGCGGAATTGGTGCAAACTGTATCGCCGCTTTGCTCGGAACAGTAACGCCCTTTTGCTCTTGCTCGTCCATTCCGCTATTCATAGGCTTTACCAGCGCAGGCTTGCCTCTTGGAGTAACCTTTTCATTTTTGATTTCCTCGCCTATGGTTGACCTTGGAAGTCTTATTTTGCTTATGAGCATATTCGGGGCAAAGGTCGCCATTGTATATGTGCTGCTCGGCCTTGTGACTGCCGTCATTGGCGGTACGCTTATTGAGAAGCTGCACATGGAGCAATACGTCGAGGACTTCATCAAAAGCGCGAGCGCGGTAGATATCGATTCTCCAACGCTGACGCGTAAAGAGCGGTTAATCTACGCAAAAGACCAAATGCTTTTCACGTTCAATAAAGTGCTGCCCTATATCCTCATTGGCGTGGGCATCGGCGCGATCATTCATAACTGGATACCTGAAAGTTGGATACAAATGGTGCTTGGCAGCAACAACCCCTTTGGCGTCGTGCTTGCTACATTCGTCGGTGTTCCCATGTACGCAGACATTTTTGGGACTATACCAGTGGCGGAGGCGCTGCTTGAAAAGGGGGCGCAGCTTGGTACGATACTTTCCTTCATGATGGCAGTTACCACGCTGTCTCTGCCCTCAATCATTATGCTCCGAAAGGCCGTAAAGCCGAAGCTGTTAGGCCTGTTTATCGGCATTTGCACGATTGGCATTGTCTTTGTGGGCTACCTGTTTAACGCTTTTCAATTTGTGCTGATATAAGGAGGCGTACTTATGAACAAAGAAGTGGTCATTGATTATCTCTATCTTGATTTGCAGACCTGCGACCGATGTATCGGAACCGATAAGGTTTTGGAGGGGGTGATTGCCGAAATCACGCCGACGCTGGAACTGGCTGGATTATCCGTCACATATCGAAAGACGGAAATTAAAACGGCGCACATGGCAGAACAATTCCGCTTTTTGTCATCACCGACTATTCGGGTAAACGGCGTGGATATTTGCAGAACAGTAAACGAGTCAAGTTGCGCTTGCTGTGGAGAAATCAGCGGAACAGATGTGGATTGCCGCGTATTTGAATACGAGGGGCAGAGCTATGAGGTTCCACCAAAAGCGATGCTTGCCGAAGCGATCATGCGCTGTGTGTTTTCGCCAGAGGAGAAAATAAGCGATTGCTATTCTCTGCCGAAAAATCTCAAAACCTTTTTTGATGGTAAAAGAAACAAAAAATCAGATTGCTGCTGTAAAAGCAGCTGCTGTTAATTTGAAAGGAGCATTAACTATGGGACTGTTCAGCAAGAAAGAAGAAAAGAAAGAAAGCTGCTGCTGCGCGGATTGCACACCGGAAAAGATGGAACAAGCCGAAGCGTTCAAATCAGCTCCGGGCGTCAAGGTTCTAGGCTCCGGCTGCGTCAAATGCAACGCGCTTGAAGCCGCCGCCAAAGATGCCCTCGCAGAGCTTAACATGGATACGAATATAGAGCATGTTACAGATTTTGAACAAATCGCCGCTTATGGCGTAATGAGTACGCCGGCGCTCGTAATTAACGACAAAGTGGTATCTGTCGGAAAGGTTTTGAAAAAAGACGAAGTAATAACCATACTGAACAAACTAGGGGGGAAGCAATTCGTGTACGCCGAAAGAAGCCGGCGCTGGACGAAAGGATGAAATAGGCAACGGCATGACACTAAGGCCGTGTCGTTCCTGTAAATTTGATATTAATGTCTTATGAGCCCCCGCCTCTGCGGCGGGTTTTTATTTTTTATATTTTTGTGATCTTTTATGATAAAAACTTTAAATATATCATATTTATGATATAATCTATACGATTTTATTTACACAGTTGCAACGGAGGAATGCAGATGAAACACAAAATCGCTCTTGCCGGATGTGGGAATGTCGGCACCGCGCTCCTTGAGATACTTCACGAAAAGAAAAAAGAACTTAAGGATAAATACGCTTTCGAATATGAAGTGGTATTGATACGCGACCTGATGAAGGGCACGATCATGAACGATCTGGGCCTCGACATGGGAACAGTGCTGGGCGAACTGCACGAGCGCAATTCGTTCGGTGCGTTCGAACAGGCGTCGGGGCCTCTCGGCGAACTGCTGAAACGCTCCGGCGCCACAGTGCTCGCCGAATGCACGCCGACGAATCTCAAGACCGGCGAGCCCGGCCTCTCGCATATACGCGACGCTTTAGCCGCCGGCATAAACGTCACAACGACGAACAAGGGGCCGCTTGCGGCGGCCTTCGACGAATTGACGGCTGCCGCCGAAAGAAACGGCGTAAAATTCTTATACGAGGGCGTAGTCATGAGCGGCACTCCTATCATCGACATGGTCAAAAACGGCATGGCGGGTTGCAGCGTGCTCGGCGTAGAGGGCATCCTCAACGGGACGACGAACTTCATCCTTACGAAGATGACGGAGGGCGCGACATACCACGAGGCGCTCGCCGAGGCGACCGAGCTGGGCTACGCCGAAGCGGATCCCTCCGGAGACGTCGAAGGTTGGGACGCCGCCGTGAAGGTCGTTATACTTGCGAAGATACTCTTCGACCAGAGCATACAGGTCAAAGACGTGGCGCGCCTCGGCATAACTCAGATAACGCCGCAGCAGATAGCGTCCGCCACTAAAAACGGCAACGTCATTAAGCTGATCGCCGGCATAGACTTCGACACGTTCGGAATCCATCCCTACGTCATGCCGCGCGAGATAGCGGCGTCACACCCTTTAGCCCAGGTCGGCGGAGCGGTGAACGCGATAACGGTAAAGACCGACAACCTCGGAGAGGTCACGCTGATCGGACCCGGCGCCGGACGTCGCGAGACCGGGCAGGCCCTGCTCTCGGATATGATAAGGATGAACATATAGGACGAGAACAGGCCGCCTTCGCGGCAATTTTGCGGCCGGCCGTTTACGTTTAATCCCGCCGTCCAAAGCATATCTTTATTACTAAAAAGCGCCGCCTCTTCAGGACGGCGCTTTCAGCTTTTCTGTGCTGTTACTTCGTCTCAGCTTTGAGCCTTCCGTTTTCGTCGAAGTGATTGAGCGCCTCGCTCACGACTTTGCTTAGGCCGATTAGGGCGATGAGGTTCGGGAAGACCATGATGCCGTTGAAGAAGTCGGCAAGCTCCCAGACCAGGTTCAGCTTGAGCACCGAACCGAGCACGACGAAAATCATCACGGCCACGCGGTACGGCGTGAGCCCCTTATTGCCTACGAGGAACTTGACGTTCTGTTCGCCGAAGAAGTACCAGCCGATTATCGTCGAGAAAGCGAAGAAGAGCATGCATATCGCTACGAAGGGAAGGCCGAAGGAACCGAGCCCCGTCGTGAAAGCCTTCTGCGTGAGCGCGATGCCGCTCGTTTTGCCGTCGATGGCGCCTGTGACGAAGATGACGAACGCCGTCATGTTAAGCACGAGGAACGTATCGACAAACACTCCCATGATGGCGACGAAGCCCTGCTCCGCGGGCTGTTTGACCTTTGCCACCGCGTGAGCGTGCGGCGTCGAGCCCATGCCAGCTTCGTTGGAGAAGAGGCCGCGCGCTACGCCGTAACGGATAGCCTCTTTCATCGTCGCGCCGATAATCCCGCCGGTGGCCGCCGCCGGGTTGAAAGCGCCCTTGAAGATCATCGCAAAGGCGGGGGCGATCTGCGAGGCATTGACGACGAGGATGTAAAGCCCGCCGAGGAGATACCCGACAGCCATGATGGGAACGATCTTCTCCGTGAGCGAAGCGATGCGTCCCATACCTCCGAAGAATACGAAGCCGCCGACGGCCGCGATCACGACTCCTACAAGAAGGCGGTTCGTGCCGAAGGCGTTGTTGAAGGCATCGGCGATGGAGTTAGACTGGACCATGTTGCCGATGAACCCGAGCGCGATGATGATCGCTACGGAAAAGAAGACCGCAAGACCGCGGCTCTTAAGCCCGTTGGAGATGTAGTAGGCCGGGCCTCCCACCACGTCGCCTGAGGGCATCTTTTCCTTGTAGACCTGCGCCAAGACCGCCTCGGCGAAAATGGTCGCCATGCCGAAGAAGGCGGCGATCCACATCCAGAAGATGGCTCCGGGGCCGCCCATCGCGATAGCGGTGGCGGCGCCGGCGAGGTTCCCCGTCCCTACCTGGGCCGCAATCGCCGTGGCGAGCGCCTGGAAAGAGCTCATGCCTTCTTTGCCGGCACGTTCTCCGAAAAGCGTGATCTTGCCGAAGGTATACTTGAAAGCCAGGCCAAATTTGCGCAGCTGAACAAAATTCAGTCTCAGGGTGAAATAAAGTCCGGTTCCGCACAAAAGTGGGATGAGACAATAGAGACCCCAAATAAAGCTGTTGGCCTTCACAATGACTGCTGTTAATTGATCCATAAAAATCGCCCTCCAATTACTATTATAATGTAAAGTTAATACCCGCACCGCCGTTACTTATTGTGCTTCCGGCGCCAAACACCCTTTCATTTGCAAATGTTCCACACCGTCACCTGGATTATAAAGGCGAAGGGTGAAGTTGTAAATTAGCATCTGTAGAATTAAATAAAAATAAAAAAGATATTTGTTGTCTATCACAAAATCATAAGCACAAACGGCGATAAAAAACATTATTCTTATGCGTCATAACAAAAAGACAGCAACCGCACAGTCGGCGGCGCCGTCTTTTTGGGAGAAAACCATAAAAATTTTTTTTCGCTCCGCCTATATCTCAGGCAATATCTCTATCCAATAGCCGTCCGGATCCTCTATGAAATAGAGTCCCATTTCGGTATTTTCGAAGCAGACGCAGCCCATTTTTTCGTGCAGCGCGTGCGCCGCCTTGTAATCCTTCACGCGCATCGCGAGGTGGAATTCGTCTTCGCCGAGATCGTAGCGCTCCTTGCGGTCAAAGAGGTACGTGAGCTCGAGCTCGAAAGGCGTGACGCCGTCGGTGAGATACACGAGCGTGAAGCCGTCCCCTTCCACACGGCGCGCTTCTCTCAGCCCGAGCGCCTTGTCGTAGAATTCGACGCTGCGCTTCAGGTCGAGGACGTTGAAATTGAAGTGGCAGAATATGGCGGACATTTTCTGTCACCTAAAGGAACGCCCAGTTCAGCACGAAGAGGACGACGAGGACGTACATCAGCCAGTTCAGCTCTTTTCCGCGCCCTGTCAGGAGCTTCAGCAGAACGTAGCTGACGATCCCGAATTCGATGCCCGTCGCGATGCTGTATGAGAAGGGCATCATAAAGAAGGCGATGATCGCCGGGAAGAATTCCGTCCAGTCGCCGTAGTTCAGGTCTTTGAAGCCCATCATCATGTAGCCGCCGACCATGATGAGCGCGGGAGCCGTGGCGCAGGCCGGGACTATGGAGATGAGCGGGCTGAAGAAAGCGGCGAGCAGGAAAAGCACCGCGACCGTCAACGCGGTGAGTCCCGTGCGCCCGCCCTGCTCGACTCCGCTCGCGCTCTCGACGAAGGTCGTCACCGTCGAGGTGCCGAGCACGGCGCCGGCGACGGTGCCGACGGCGTCGGACATAAGAGCCTGGCTCGCGCGCGGCAGGCGGCCGTTTTCGTCGAGCATGTTGACGCGGTTCGAAACCCCGATAAGCGTGCCGACCGTGTCAAAGAAGTCAACAAAAAAGAAGGTGAAGACTACGACCCAGAATTCCGGCTTGGCGATCAGCGAGAAATCCATCTTGCAGAATATCGGCGAAAGCGACGGCGGCATTGAGACGACGCCCTCCGGCATCTTCGTGATCCCAAGGGGGATTCCCACTATCGTTATAACTATTATCCCGATAAGGATTCCGCCGGTGACTTTGCGCGCTTCGAGCACGACCATGAGGATGAGGCCGGCCAGCGAAAGCAGAGCGGGAGGGTTGGCGCGCAGAGGCGTAAGGCCGAGGAGCACGGCGTCGTTGTTGACGATGATCGTCGCGCTCTGCAGGCCGATAAAGGTGATGAAAAGCCCTATGCCGGCCGAGATGCCTATCTTCAGCGACTTAGGCATCGAATTGACGACTCCCTCGCGCACCTTCGTGAGGGTGAGCACGATGAATATCGCCCCTTCGATGAAGACCGCGGCGAGCGCTACCTGCCACGGAAGCTTCATCCCGATGACGACCGCGAAGGCGAAGAAGGCGTTGAGCCCCATACCTGGCGCGAGCGCGAACGGGTAGTTGGCGAGGAAGGCCATCAAAAGCGTAGCGAACGCCGAGCCGAGGCACGTCGCCACGAGCAGCGGGCCGAAAGGCATGCCGGTCGCGGAGAGTATTCCAGGGTTCACAAAGATGATATAGGCCATCGTCATGAAGGTCGTGAGCCCCGCCAGAAGCTCTGTGCGGACGCTCGTGCCGTTCTCGGCAAGTTTGAACTGTCTCTCAAACCAAGAATCCATAAAAGAATTCCTCCTTAAAAAATTAAATTAATAATTTATTCCGCTTTTCCGAATCGACGGCGTATCGCGGAAAATAACACGACAAGATATTATATAACATTTCCCTGAATATTTGCCGACTGAGAGGATGAAGTTTTGTTTTTGTCCCACGCGAAGGCGCACAGGAGCGAAATTTTTTCCCGGCTCCGAGCTCACTGCCGTGCGTACGGAATATATTGAACAAATAAAAATTTCGTGGTATTTTGTACTGAGCTCTGAGTCCTGCTGTACGACTGAGCGCTTACGGGGGCGGATATGGAATTTTTGACCTCACACAATAAAAACAACGAGGAAAGACAAGAGTACATGACGACGGCGCCCGTCGGGCCGCTTATCGTCTCTCTCGCGCTGCCCGCCGTGGCGAGCATCATGACGACCGCGTTCTACAACGCGGCGGACGCCTATTTCGTCTCGCAGATCGGCACGAGCGCGAGCGGCGCCGTCGGCATAGTATTCGCGATGATGGCGATACTGCAGGCGATAGGCTTCACGCTCGGCATGGGCGCCGGCAGCGTCATTTCGCGCGCGCTCGGTGCGGGCGACGTGCAGAAAGCGAGCCGATACGCGTCGACTTCTTTTTTCTCCGCGCTGACGCTCGGCGCGGCAGTCTGCCTTTTCGGGCATATTTCGATAGACGGGCTGATGAGGCTGCTCGGCTCCACTCCGACGATTCTGCCCTACGCGAAAAGCTACGCCGTTTGGATTCTCTACGGCGCGCCGGTGATATGCGGCGCCTTCACGATGAACATAATCCTGCGCTCCGAGGGGCACGCCGCGTTCGGGATGCGCGGGCTCGTCTGCGGCGGCTTCCTCAACGTCGCGCTCGACCCGATATTCATATTCAAATTCGGCCTAGGCATATCGGGCGCCGCGATGGCGACGCTGATATCGCAGTGCGTCAGCTTCTCGATACTGCTCTCTTTCTTCCTGCGCCGCAAAAGCGACGTCGAGATAAATATCAGAAAAGTTTCGCTGCATCCCAAGACCTTCTTCGATATAGTCTCGCTGGGCTTCGCCTCCTTCACGCGGCAGGGGCTCGCGAGCGCTTCGGCGGCCGCGCTCAACATAGCGGCTTCGGCTTACGGGGACGCGGCCGTCGCCGCTATGTCCATCGTCGGCAGGGTGTTCTTCCTCATACAGGCCGTCGTGATAGGCACGGGGCACGGCTTCACGCCGGTCGCCGGCTACGCCTACGGCGCGGGAGACTTCCGGCGAGTGCGCAGCGCATTCTGGTTCACGGTAAAGGGCGAGGCGTTGCTGATGGCGCTGCTCGCGGCGGCAAGCTACGCGCTGGCTCCTGATATAATCGCGCTCTTCAGGCGCGGCGACGCCGACGTCATAGCGATAGGGACGAGGGCGATGCGCTTCCAGTCACTTTCGCTGCTGCTGGCCCCCATCCTCGTCACCTCCGGCATGATACACCAGAGCCTCGGCTTCGCGTGGCGCGCAACGCTGCTCTCGTGCACGAGGAACGGCATCTGCTTCATACCGCTGATAATCGTACTTCCACGTTTTATCGGGCTGACCGGCGTCGAGGTCACCCAGACCGCGGCCGACTTTCTCAGCTTCATAATCACCGTGCCCTTTTTATACTTCTTCATGAAAATGCTGAGAGCAAAAGAGAAGGGCGCGAAGATAAAATGAGAGCGGCGAAATTTCTGCGCGGGATTTTCACGTCGGGCGCGCAGTCTTTGACTGAGGGCAGCATACCGCTGCTGCTTACGCGCTACGCGATTCCCTTCATGGGCGCGAACTTTTTGCAGGCGCTCTACGGCGCGGCGGATATGATAATCGTCGGCCAGTTCACCGACGCCGCCGGGCTTTCGGCGGTATCGATAGGCAGCCAGTTCATCTTCATGATAAACAGCGTCGTCATAGGGCTCGCCACCGGCGGCTCGATAATGATAGGGCACTCCTTCGGCGGCGGAAGGGAAAAGGATATAAGCGAAACGATAGGCACGATGCTCTCGCTATTTATAATGATGAGCGTCGCTATAACGCTCTTTCTGCCATTCTTCACCGATTCTATCGTGACCCTGCTGGGAACGCCGCAAGAGGCCTTCTCTTCGGCAAAGGGGTACATCATGATCAACACGATAGGAATATCTACGATGTTCGCCTACAACGCGCTTTCCGCCATCTTCCGCGGCTTCGGCGATTCTACGTCGCCGCTCATCTTCGTCGCCGTCGCCTGCATCGCGAATGTACTCGGAGACATGGCGCTCGTCGGTGCGCTCGGCATGGGGGCCGAGGGGGCGGCTCTCGCCACTGTCCTCGCGCAGGGGCTTTCGGCGTTTCTCTCCGTCGTTTACGCGAAGCGCGCCGACTACAGATTCGACTTCAAACTGTCAAGTCTCAGAATTAAAGCGGAGAGGCTGAAGCGCCTTCTGCGCGTCGGGCTGCCGATGGCGATACAGTTTTCGCTGACCAGCATTTCTTTCATGTTCATAATGGCGACGGTCAGCAAAATGGGAGGCGTCACCGCGTCGGCGGCGGTCGGCATAACGAGCAAGATAAACGGCTTCACGATGCTGCCGCCCGTCTCCTTCTCCGGCGCGATCTCAGGGATGGTCGCTCAGAACATCGGCGCCGGAAAGCCGAAGCGCGCGCGCAGGACGCTCTACGTAGGCGCCGCGATATCGCTCGCCTTCGGAGCGGCGACCTTCGTCGGACTATTTTTCTTCCCGCAGAGCGTGATAAGGATATTCACCCCGGACGTAGGGCTTATCGCCGCGACGGCCCTATACCTGCGCTCCTTCAGCCTCGACTGCATACTAGTCTGCTTCGTCTTCTGCCTGAACGGCTTCTTCAACGGCTGCGGAAAGACCGCGTTCACGATGGCGAACAATGTCTTCTCGGCCTTTGCGGTGCGCGTGCCGGCGACGTGGCTGCTGAGCGGCATAAGGGGAGCGAGCCTCTTCTCCGTAGGCTTCGCCGCGCCTCTCGCGTCGCTACAGTCGATAATCTTCAGCATACTTTATCTTAAAAGCGGCAGATGGAAGAAAAAATAAGCGGAACGACAGCGCGCCGCTCCGCCCGTTAAAGCCCTTCATTTGCCGGCGGCGTTACGCCGCGATTTTTTCTTCCGCCTTACCTCGCTACAGATCCAGCTTCATATCGCCGCTCTTGATGAGCCCAATCTTCCTCATGGCCTCGGCGATCAAGAGAGTCGTGACGGCGGGCAGAAGGAAATGCATCAGCGCTATCTGGAAGAGGGCCGATGGGGACGCACCCATCGCCTCTATCGCGCCGAACTGCCCGACAAGGCCGCTTGTGCCCATCCCTGCGCCGGAGGGCACGTTCGTCATCTTGAAGACGAGCGTCGAAATAGGCCCGAGTATGAGGCTCGCAAGAGTCGGCGGCACCCATATCATCGGATGCAGCACGATGTTCGGCATCTGAAGCATCGACGTGCCGAGCCCCTGGGAGAGCAGGCCGGAAAGCCCGTTCTCGCGGAAGGACATCACCGCGAAGCCTATCATCTGAGTAGAGCAGCCGACAGCGGCCGCTCCGGCCGCGAGCCCCGACAAGTTGAGCGCTACGGCTATAGCGGCGCTTGAGATGGGCAGAGTCAGAATCATCCCCATTATCGCCGACACGGCCGCGCCCATCGGCCCCGGCTGTAGCTCGGTGGCGCGCATGATAAGCAGGCCGAGCGCAGTCATCATGCTCGCGACCGGAGGCCCGACGAGCTTTCCCGCCGCCATGCCGGCGATTATCGTAGAAGCCGGCGTCGCGATTATATCTACAGGCGTTTCCTTTGAGACCATCTTACCGCATTCGGAGCCGACGATAGCCGCGACGAACGCGCCGACGGGGCCGCCCCACGAATTGCCGGCGAAGCCGACCGCGGCGCATGAGAAGACTACCATCATCGGGGCCTTAAGCGCCTGTGCTATGGCTACCGCGATAGCGGGGCCGACCATTTTGCCGGCGAGTGTGCCGAATTCGACAAGGGCGCCGAACCCGCACTTGGAGCCGATCGTCTTTAAAATCAGCCCTGTGATCAAAGAGGCGAAAAGTCCCACGCCCATCGCGCCGAGAGCCTCTACAAAATAACGGTAGAAGGAAAACCTTACATTTTTGCGCTCAAGAAACGCCGCAAAAGATCCCTTTTGCTCAGCCAAGGCAAACACCCCGTTTTTCGTATTCAAAAATTCATTGCGTGCAATTTTAGTTACTTTGCGTAAAAGTGTCAAACTTGCGAAAATTTTATCAAGCTCCGAAGAGATAGAAAACCCTCCGACGATCCGTTTATTTTCCATGTTGACATCACGGGCGCCCCTATTCATACTTAACGAAGAAGCGGCGTAGCCGCAATCACAGAGATTGGGAGATGCTTTCATGGCTGACAAAATTCGCGGGGTATTCGCGCCAGTCCCTACGCCTTTCAACGACGACGGTTCGATAGACGAGGGCGGCTGGAGAAAAAATCTGAGGCTGTGGCGCGCTTCTCCGCTCGACGGGATAGTGATAGCCGGTTCGAACGGAGAACTGCCCTTCCTCTCGCTTGAGGAAAGGGTGAGGCTGACGAAGATAGCCGGAGAAGAGGCCGCCGGCAGCCTTTATATAATGTCGGGCGCCCACTTCCCCGCGACTGACGACGCCGCTCGCGCGGCGGAGGCTCTTTCGGCCGCCGGAGCGGACGGTGTTTTGCTGCTGCCGCCGCACTACTATAAAGGGAAGGAAGAGATGCTGCTCCGCTACTTCCAGGACGTAGCGGACGCCTCCCCCGCGCCCGTATTTTTATACAACATGCCGGCCAACACCGGAGTCGACATCGGCATAGATGTGATACGCGAGGCCGCAAAGCACCCGAACATCCGCGGCATCAAAGACACCTCAGGCGACATGACGAAGCTTGGCTACACCGTCCTCTGCACCCCGGAAAGCTTCTCGACCTTCGGCGGCACCGGCAACTGGTTCCTCGCGGCGCTCTCGATGGGCGCGTGCGGCGGGACCATGGCTGTTTCGATTCTTTTCCCGCGTTCGTGCAAAATGCTCTACGAAGCCTTCCTGGCCGGAAGGATGGAAGAGGCCGCTGCGCTCCAAAAAAGGCTGCTGCCAGTCAGCGACGCGATAACGAGGCGCTTCGGCGTCCCCGGGCTGAAGCACGCGCTCGAAGCCTACGGAATGGCCGGCGGACGTTGCCGCAGGCCGCTGCTGCCGCTCCCGAATAAAGACGCGGAGACGCTCATGTCCGTGATAAAGGCCTCCGGCCTCGACGAATACGAAACATGGCGCAAAGCGTAAAAATCTTCGATCCTTTCGAGCGGCGCGGAAATCCGCGCCGCCTCTTGATTTTTTAATATCTCTTGTCGATGACGCGCTGCGTCTTTTTCTCGCTCCTCGGAAGCTCGCCGTTTTTCATGACCTGCGGCACTATCCTGATACCGAGGCCGGATTTGCAACCGCGGACGAGCTTCTCGGCGAGCTCCTCGGGGTCGGCTCCCTCCCTCATCTCGGCCTGCACTACCATGCGGTCGCGCAGATCTTCGTTCTCGAGGATTATCCTGTATTCGCTGCCGAAGCCATCTATCTGTTTCAAAATTTCTTCGACCTGCGCCGGGTAGATGTTCGTGCCCTTGACTTTTATCATGTCGTCGCTTCTGCCGACGATTCTGTCGAGGCGCGGGAAGGGTGATCCGCAGGAGCATTCGCCGGGTATGATGCGCGATATGTCGCGCGTGCGGTAGCGGATGAGCGGCGCGGCTTCCTTACGGAAGGTCGTGATGACGATCTCTCCCTGCTCCCCGGCGGGCAGCACTTTGCCGCTCTTCGGGTCGATTATCTCGCAGTAGACGTAATCGCTGAAGTAGTGCATCCCCGCGTGTTCGTGGCAGTCGATCGCAATGCCCGGGCCGTATATTTCGGTGAGTCCGTAGATGTCGAAGAATTCGATCCCCAACGTCTCGTAGATTCTCTCGCGAATCTTGTCGCCCCAGCGCTCCGAGCCGAAGATGCCGCGCTTGAGGTGTATGTCGCCCTTCATTTTGCGCTTGTCGACTTCCTCCGCGATGACGAGCGCGTAGGAGGAGGTGCCGATGAGCACGCTCGCCTGAAGGTCGCGCATGAGCTGAAGCTGGCGGTCGGTGTTGCCCGCGCCGGTCGGGATGACCATCGCGCCGAGGCGCTCGGCTCCGGCCTGGAAGCCGAGCCCCGCCGTCCAAAGGCCGAAGCCCGGCGTTATCTGTAAGCGGTCGGAGGGCGTCACTCCGGCGAATTGGAAGCAGCGCTCCATCATCACAGCCCAGTCTTCGAGGTCCTGTCTGCTGTACGGCATGATGACCGGCGTGCCGGTCGTGCCCGACGAGGAGTGGACGCGCACTATTTCGTCGTCCGGCACGCACTGCATCCCCATCGGGTAAGCGTCGCGCAGGTCCTGCTTCGTCGTGAAGGGCAGCGATTCGAACTGTTCGCGCGTCATCATCGTATCGACGGGAAGCTCCGCGAATTTTTTCCTGTACATCGGGCTGAGTTTTGCGACGCGGCGCACCTGGGCGAAGCACTGGCTCATTATCGTAAGTTCGTTCATGATTTATTTTCTCCTTTTCCTCTCTCTTGCCGTCTTTGATTTTTATCCGTATGAATTACTCCGCTGGGCGAACTACTCTTATTATTCTCTGCTTCACCATCGCACGCCTGGCGCTTTGAGGCCGAGCTCGAACGCCTTCTCGTTCATCGCGAGCAGTTTCGGCTTCACGCATTCCGCCATCGCCGCGCGTATCTCGCGCGGCGTGAAGGGAAGGGCTCCGGCTCCCGCCGCGGCTCCCAGTATCACGATGTTGAGCGTCCTTATGTCCCCGGCCGAAAGCGCGAGCGGCGCGCCCTTTATGAAGAGCGCGGCGGGGCATTTTTCCTTGAGCAGGGCGATATACTCCTCGGCGAGGTAGACGCCCCTTCCGAGCGCGACGTTCGTCGGGACGACTTTATCGGTGTCGACGACGCATTTCGCTCCCGGCTTCAGCTTCGGCAGCATACGCACCGCTTCCGCCGGCTCGAAGGCCAGCAGCGCGTCAGCGTGGTGCATCGGGATTATCGGGGAAAGTTCTTTCGCGTCTATGCGCAGATGGCTCGACACCGAGCCGCCGCGCTGCGCCATTCCGATCGTCTCGGAGGTGCGCACGAAGAGCCCCTTCTCCCCCGCCGCCGCGGCGAGTATCTTCGAAGCCAGCAGCGTGCCCTGCCCTCCTACTCCGGCTATCACGATGCTACTTGCCATTTCGTTCGCCCCTTTCTATCGCCGAAACAGGGCAGACGCAGGCGCAGAGCCCGCAGCCGGTGCAGAGCGGCGCGTTCACAACGGCGCGCCCCGCTTCGTCCGGCGTTATCGCCGGGCAGCCTATCTCTTTTATGCATCTGCCGCATTTGATACATTTATCGTTCACAAAGCAGATCGCCGCGGGCTTTTTAAGCTGCGCGACGCAGGGAGCCTCAGCTATGACGGCGGAGACTCCGGCGAAGCCTACCGCTTCGCGTATCGCGCCGACGGCGCTTTCAAAGTCGAAGGGGTTGACGCGCGATACGAGCTTCACGCCGCAGGCGCGCAATATCGTTTCGATGTCGAGCGCCGGTGCGTCGTCCCCCAGCGCGCGCTTGCCGGTCCCCGGGTGCGGCTGCTGCCCCGTCATGGCAGTCGTACGGTTGTCAAGGACTATCACCGTTATGTCCGTCCCTTGATATACCGCGTTTATCACGCCGGGGATGCCCGTGTGGAAGAATGTCGAGTCGCCGATGAACGCCAGGCACTTCGCCCCGGCGTCGGCGAGCGCGAGCCCCTGGGCGATCGTTATCCCCGCGCCCATGCAGAGGCAGGTGTCGACCATGTTGAGCGGAGCGGCGTTGCCGAGCGTGTAGCAGCCGATGTCGCCGCAGTAGATCGCCTTTTTGAGGTCCTTCGTCGCCACCTTCGCCGCGTAGAATGAAGCGCGGTGCGGGCAGCCGGCGCAGAGCACCGGCGGGCGCACGGGAAGCTGCGGGAGTTCCTCTCTCTCTTCCTTTTCCTGCGGCAGGCCGAGATATTTTATAAGAGCCTTTTTAACTATTTCAAATGAGTATTCGCCGTTCTTCGGCATGTCGCAGCTGCGCTTGCCGAGCACCGGCACGCGCCCCGCGGCTTCTATCAGAAGCTGCTCTTCGACGACGGGGTCGAGCTCCTCGACGACGAGAATGGAATCGACCGACGAAATAAATTTTTTCGTCAGCCGCTCGGGCATAGGGTAGGGAGTGCCGACCTTGTAGAGCAGAACGTCCGCTCCGAGCTCCGCTATCGCTTCCTTCGCGTACAGGTAGGAGACGCCGGAGACGGCCACGCCTTTGCGTCCGCACCCTTCTATGCGGTTGTAAGGCATTTTGTCGAAGTCGCGCGCCATCTCGCCCTGCTTCTCCTCGAGCTCGCCGTGGCGCCTGTAGGAGAGCGCCGGGAAGATACACCATTCGGGGCGCTTCTCAAAGCCGTCGCTCTTTTTTATTTCGGCGTCTATATCGAAATCGACGTCGGCGCTGGCGTGGCAGACGCGCGTCGTCGGGCGCAGGAACGCCGGCAGAGAATATTTCTCGGAGAATTCGTAGGCGCTCAGCACCATCATATAGGCCTCCTCAGGCGACGAAGGGTCGAAGACGGGCAGATTCGCATGCTTGGCAAAGCTGCGCGTATCCTGCTCCGTCTGCGACGACCAGGGCCCCGGGTCGTCGGCGACGGCTATGACCATGCCGCCCTTGACGCCGATATAGGAGAGGCTCATCAGCGGGTCGGAGGCCACGTTGAGCCCGACCTGCTTCATCGTGCAGAGGGATCGCGCTCCGGCGTAAGCCGCGCCGGCCGCCACCTCGAGCGCCGCTTTTTCGTTCGTCGACCACTGCACGCTGACGCCCGGCTTGTGGATGCCGACGAGCGTTTCGATTATCTCCGTCGAAGGCGTGCCGGGATAGCCGGCCGCGACGGAGACTCCGGCCGCAAGCGCTCCGAGCGCTATAGCTTCGTTGCCCATGCAGACTTTCACGCTCATATTCCAACCCCCATTTGATAGTAACAAAAAAAGGCTTTGCCGCATCGACAAAGCCTCGAATCCACATTACCGTTCGTCAACTCGTCTTCGCTCAGCTTCTCTATATCTTATCTGTCCTCTTCAACGTCCGCAAAAGGCTGCCCCTCCGCGCAACGAATGTATTTATACCCCACGCGCGGACAAATGTCAAGTTTTCGCAAGAATCCTCACGATCGGGTCACGATCGGGCGGCCGGAACATTTTCCAAGAGCGCTCATACTGTGACATTATCATAGAGCGACTGCGCCGCATCGCACGGCCGATAAACCTGCGGCGCGAAATATAGTATAATTTATATAGATTATAAGCCGATGTTTCGGCGCTCTTTTTGCGTTTTTGTCGCACGAAGGAGGAGTGAAAATGTATAAAAGCTTTGACGAAATAATAAACGACGGCGGGAGCCTCGCGGGCAGCAGCGTAGTCGCGGCCGCCGCGGACAGGGAAACACTGGCCGCATTGAAGATAGCCTTCGAGCACGGCCTCGGGCACGCGCTGCTGACCGGCCGCGAAAAAATCATAGCGCCGATCGCCAAGGAGTTCGGCGTCGCAGACAAATGCGAGATATTAGACGCCGAAAGCGAGGCTGAAGCGGTAAAAAGGGCCGTCGCCGCCGCGCGCGATGGCTGCGCGGACGTATTGATGAACGGCGCGGCGGACGCGCCCGTCCTGATGCGCGCGGCGCTCGACCGCGAATGCGGCCTGCGCTGCGGCAGAACCGTCAGCTATCTCGCTGTGATGGAGATTCCCCACGAAGAACATCTGTCGTTCTGCTCGGACGGCGCCTTCATCGTCGCGCCGACGCTCGACCAGAAGAAGCATATACTTAGGAACGCGCTGAAGGCGATTCATGCGTTCGGCTACGAGCACGTCAACGTCGCCTGCATCGCGGCAGGCGAACGCGTCGATCGGAAGATTCCCTCGGCGGCGGACGCCGCGGCGCTCGTAGCAGCCTGGCGCGCCGGGGAGTTCGACGACCTGCCCTGCACCTGCACGATAGAGGGACCCATGTCGGTCGACGTGGCGGCGTCGAGCAAAACCGCCGAGCGCAGGGGCATAAAGAGCGTCATCGCCGGGAAGGCTGACCTCCTCCTCGCTCCCAATATCGAATGCGGCAGCGCGCTCTGCAGGACGCTCGTCTGCTACTGCGGCGCAAAGTTCGCCGGCGTAGCGCTCGGCGCGAGGGTGCCGATAGTGCTTTCGATGCCGTCGGACGACGCGGAGACGAGGTTCCGCGGCGCGGCGATCGCCTGCGCGGCCGCGGCCGGACGTTAGTTGAATAAAATTGGGCGGCCTTGCGCCGCCGAATAATCTGAAACGGAGATGTTTGTAATGAAAAGAAAACTTATCGCGCTTGTCTCAATGATCGCGGCGGCAATGCTCTTCGCGGCGCCGGCGTCGGCGCTGCGCCGCGGGGACGCGGCGGCTGATTTCATGCTGAAAGGACTCGACGGCAAGGCCTTTTCCCTCTCAGAGCAGAGAGGAAAGGTCGTCGTGCTGAATTTCTGGGCGACCTGGTGCCCCCCCTGTCGCGGCGAGATGCCGGAGTTCAACGAACTGGCGGAAGAGCTTTCCGACAGGGGCGACGCGGCGCTCTTCGCGATAAACCTGACCGACGGAAGGCGCGATACAAAGGAGAAGGTAAAAGAGTTCATCGTCAAAAACGGCTACAACTCGCTGACAGTGCTGCTCGACGACGGAGCCCGCGTCGCGGATCATTTCGGCGTACGCTACATCCCTACGACCTTCGTGCTCGACCGCGGCGGAAAGATATCCGGCGTGATTCAGGGCGCGGCGACGAAGGAAAATGTCTTGAAGCTGGTGAAAGAGGCAAAATAAGCCATGGCGCGCGAACTGCCGCTGCTTTTTTTAGAAGGCTTCCTCGCCTTCATTTCCCCCTGCATGCTGCCGATGCTGCCGGTCTACCTGATGTACCTCGCGGCCGAGAGCGAAGGGGGGAAGCGCGCGAGCGTCGCGAACACGATAGGCTTCGTCGCCGGCTTTTCGATGGTCTTCATGGCGATGGGCGCGACGGCAACGGCGATAGGCTCGACGCTCGCCGAGCATCCGGCGCTGCTGCGGCGCGTCAGCGGCGCGGTGATCGCGCTATTCGGGCTGCACTTCCTCGGGCTCTTGAAGATCGGCTTCCTCGACGTTGAGAAAAAGCTGGGCGAAGGGACGAAGCGCGGCGGCTTCACGGGCGCGCTGCTCTTCGGAGGAGCCTTCTCCCTCGGCTGGACGCCGTGTCTCGGCCCTTTCCTTGCCTCCGCGCTGTTGCTGGCCGGCAACGGCAAAACGCTCTGGCAGGGGGTCTTCTGCCTCTTCGTTTTTTCGATGGGGCTCGGTATACCCTATATAATCGCGGCGCTTCTCTTTACGCGGATAAAAGGGGTGTTCCAATGGCTGCGCAGGAACGGCGCGGCGATCAAAAAGATTTCCGGCGCCGTCCTCGTAGCGGCCGGAATTGCCATAGCGACAGATTATTTCGCTTACTGGGCGGCGCTCTTCGGCTAAAAGGGCGCCGCTATTTTTTCGCCTTCGCCGCGCTCAGCTTCTCGCGGATGACTCCTTCAAGCTCGGTTATCAGCATACCGGCGATTATCAACGCGCCGCCGACGGCTCCCTGTAGATGGAAGGGGTCCTGTCCGCTCGCGACTGCGATGATGTAGCCGAAGAGCCCTTCGAGAGAAAATATGACGGCCGTGTGCGTCGCGCTGGTCTTTTTCTGAGCCCTGAACTGAAGTATGAAGCACAGTATCGTGTTGCCGAGCGATACCGTGAGAAGCGCCGCCCACACCTTAGCGCTGAAGGAAGCCGGATTCGGCGGCGGCTCGAATGCGGCGGCCAATGCCGTCAGTATCGACGCAAGTATTATTATGTGAAGCGCGACGAGGCGCACGGCTTCGACGCGGCGCGAACAGTAGTGGGCCCCTAACACCTGGACCGCGTAGAATATCGCCATTACGAAGGAAAGCAAATCGCCAAAGTTGAATTCCATGCCGGGCGTGAAGCCCATGACGAGAAGCCCGAGCGTCGTGATGCCGGCCGCCGCGAAGAGCCACGCCGAGGGGCGCACGCGGTATATCAGCCAGACGAGCGCCGGCGTCATGATGACGTTCAGCCCGCCTATGAAGGCCTGCTTGCTCGCGGTGCTGTAAGTGAGGCCGAAGGTCATCGATACGAAGACGCAGACGAGTATCGCGGCCAGCATGAAGGAGAGCTTCCAATCATATTTCGTCGCCGTGATTATTTTTTTCGGGAACAATATCATCAGAAATAACGCCGACAAGAGCATGCGCAAAGCTATCGCCCACAGAGGCGTGACAGCGCGCGCGAGCAGCGCCGAGATCGGTATCCCCGCACCCCATATGAACGAGACTAAGACGAGCGTCATATCGGCCTTGAAGGCTTCGCGGCGGTTCACAATTTCTTCGCTCACATGGCCCCCTCCTTTTTAAGCGCGCCCGTGGAGCGCGGCGCTCTCGGATGACGCATAATCCTACAGGCCGACGACGATCGAGCCGGCTATGATCATCACGATGCCGCACCACTGCGGCTTCGCAAGGCTCTCCTTGAGCACGAAGCGTCCGTAGAGCGCGGCGAGGAAGGGGCTCGTCGCAGTGATGGCGGTGACGACGGCGACGGGCATGGCGGAGATGCATTTCGCGTAGACGACGGAGCCGAAGCAAAGCCCTACCACCGCGGCTGAGAGGAAATATGCGGCAGCCGCAGGAGGGACGCTCGAAAGCGGCCTGGTCGCGGAGCGTCGGAATTTTACGGTAAGGATGCGCACGACGAGCGTTACGATCATAAACGCGAAGGCGCGGTAAAAGGTTATCTCCGCCGCTCCGAGCTGCGAGATATTCATCGCTATTTTCGTCACCGGCGACGCGAGCGCCCAACAGAGGCCGCCGCCGAGGGCGAAGGAGAAGCCCCTCATCAGCTGTCCAGCGCCGTAGCGGGGTTTTTCGCCGTGCTCGGCCTTTTCACCGCCGAAGCGCAGCAGGAGCAGCCCCCCTACTACTACCGCGACGCCCCATATCAGCTTCGGCGTCACAGGTTCGCCGAGCATCAGCCACGACGTGAAGATGACGAGTATCGGATACGAGTTAGCGACTGGGATGGCTAGACTGACGCCCATCTCGCGTATCGCCAGGAAGAAAAAGAGGTCGCCGAGCGTGTAGCTCGTTATCACGCTGAAGAAAAAGTAAACCCAAGCAAGCGGAGAGGTCACTACGGGAATCTTTCCGCCGCAGCTTATCAGCGCTACGGCCGCCGACGCGGCTAAGAAGGAGACGGCGCGGAAGGGGTTGACCTCGTGTATCGAACACCCCGCGCGCGCGAGGCCGCTGTTTACCATAATAGGAGAAGCCGCCCACATCGCGGCGGCCAGAAAGCTCATAAGGAATCCCCATAAAGGCATAGTACGCACCCTCCCCGCGCATATTTTACACGATTTTCATTATAGTTGTAACAAGCGGCTCAATTTGCCTCTTTTTGTGTTATAGTGGAACGAGCGTTACAGGAAAATAGGGGGACGTGAACGACAGATGGAGCTTTTTATCCGCACGCTCGAGGCCGCGACATGGCAGAATGCCGTGATGACGCTCGTGGGAGCCGCGCTGATCTATCTCGCGGTGAAAAAGGAATTCGAACCGAACCTGCTGCTGCCGATGGGCTTCGGTACGATACTTGTGAACCTTCCGCTCTCCTCCGCGCTCGACCAGCTCGCCGGCGGAAAGCTCGTCGAAGGCGCGCTTTCGATGTTCTTCAGGCTCGGCATCGCGACCGAGATATTTCCTCTGCTGATACTCGTCGCGGTCGGCGCGATGTGCGACTTCACGCCGCTGCTCGCAAACCCGAAGATGTTCGTCTTCGGCATCACTGCGCAGGCCGGCATATTTCTGACGATGGGGCTTGCGCTCTTCTTCGGATACAACGTCTTCGAGGCGGCGTCGATAGGGATAATAGGCGCGGCCGACGGGCCGACGTCGATATACGTCTCGTCGCGCTTCGCGCCGAACCTGCTCGGACCGATCTCCGTAGCGGCCTACACCTACATGGCGCTCGTGCCCCTGATTCAGCCGCCGGTGATAATGGCTCTGACGACACAGAAGGAGCGCCAGATAAAGATGCCCTACGCCGAACGGCCGGTGTCGCGCCGTATGCTGATTCTCTTTCCTATAGCGATAACTATCATAGGCGGCGTGATAGCCCCCGCTTCGGTCTCGCTGCTCGGCTTCGTGATGTTCGGCAACCTGCTGCGCGTCAGCGGCGTTACGGACCGCCTCTCGAACGCCGCGCAGAACGAGCTTGCGAACATCGTGACGATACTGCTCGGCTTTTCGATATCGGCCACGATGACCGGCGAAAAGTTCGTGAACGTCGACACACTCGTGATCATAGCGATGGGGCTCATAGCCTTCGTCCTCGACACGGCCGGCGGCGTGCTGACCGCGAAGTTCCTGAATCTCTTCCTTCCGAAGGAGCGGCGCGTGAACCCGATGGTCGGCGCGGCGGGGATTTCCGCCTTCCCGATGTCGGCGCGGACGATACAGCGCATGGGACAGAAGGCGGACCCCGCTAACCATCTGTTGATGCACGCGGTCGGCGCGAACGTCGCCGGACAGATAGGCTCGGTGCTCGCCGGAGGGGCCCTGCTCGCCTTCCTCGGATAGAATACTGTCATGAACCTGCGGGACGATTCTTTGTGAAGGCGGCCAAGAGATGAGCAAAGACAAGCTTGCGAAAATTTACCTGTGGATCGGAGGAAGGAACCGGCGCCTCATGGCGCTCGACCTTCTGCTGCTTCTCTTCTCCGTCTTCGTCGGTTATTCGATGAGGCTTTCGTATTACATGGGCGCCGATTTCCTGTATCTCTACGACTTCTTGGGGATCGCCGCGCTCTTCTCCCTTATGGTGCTCTCGTCGCTGACGCTCTGCAAAATATACTCCGTATTCTGGCCGCGCGCCGGGATAGACGAATATTTCCGCCTCGCGCGCGCGTATCTTGCGGGCGCCGCGGCATTCGTCGTCGCGGCGTTCACTATAAGGCCTTTCACTCTTCCGCGCTCCTCCCTCGTCATAATGCTGCTGGCCGCGCCCATACTGCTCGTATCGGAGCGCGCCGCGCTGCGCCTTGCGCTGATGAACTCGCAGGAGCGGCCGGAGGGAAGGGAGAGCGCTCTGATTGTCGGCGCTGGGGAAGCCGGCAGCATGCTCGCGCGGGACCTGCTGAGGAATTCCGGCAGCATATGCCCTGCCGGCTTCGTCGACGACAACGAGCAGCTGCGCAATATGACCGTCGCGTCGCTCAAGGTGCTCGGGACGACAAAAGAGTTAAAGGAGATCATCGCCAAACACGATATCGACACCGTGCTTATAGCCATCCCCTCCGCGCCCGGAGAAAAAATAAAGGAATTATTCGGCGTCCTTTCGCCGCTCCACGTCAAAGTCAGGGTGCTGCCGAGCCTTTCGAACCTCGCCGACGGGCGCGTCTCGATAAGCAGGCTGCGCTCGGTGAATCTCGAAGACCTGTTGCGTCGCGAGCCGATAAGGCTCGACGACGAAAACATCACGTCCTTGATAAAGGGGAAGAGCGTGCTCGTCACCGGCGCCGGAGGATCGATAGGCTCCGAAATCTGCCGGCAGCTGCTGCGGCGCGCGCCGAAGCGGCTGATCGCGCTGGGACACGGCGAGCAGTCGATATATATGCTGCTCGAATCCCTGGGCGGCGACGCGCCGGTCGTGCCGGTGATCGCGGACGTCGCGGACGCCGCGGCGATGGAAAGCGTCTTCAAAGATTATGCTCCACAGCTCGTCTTTCACGCCAGCGCCCACAAGCACGTGCCCCTGATGGAAAAAAACCCGCGCGAGGCGCTGCGCGTCAACGCGCTCGGGACCTATAACGCCGCGCGCCTCGCCGGAAGGTACGGCGCCCTACGCTTCGTGATGATCTCGACCGACAAGGCCGTGCGCCCGACGAGCGTGATGGGAGCGACGAAGCGCGCCGCCGAACGGCTGCTGCTGAGCGTTCAGAAAGATCATCCGCTGACGAAGTACATGGCGGTGCGCTTTGGAAACGTGCTCGGCAGCAGGGGCAGCGTCGTGCCGAAGTTTGAAAGGCAGATAGCGGCCGGCGGCCCCGTCACCGTGACGCATCCGGAAATGAAGCGCTACTTCATGTTGATACCGGAGGCCGTCAGCCTCGTGCTGCAGGCCGGAGCGATGGGAGAGGGTGGCGAGCTCTTCGCGCTCGACATGGGAGAGCCGGTCAGGATAGCGGAGATGGCCGAGACACTGATAAGGCTTCACGGCTATGAGCCGGGGAGGGACATTCAGATAAAGTACACGGGGATACGCGAGGGCGAAAAGCTCTACGAGGAGCTCTTCTACGACCCGTCGCACGCGGACAGGACCGCTCATGCGAAGATATTCAAGAGCCGTCTGACGCCCGAAGCCGAAAGCATACTGCCGCAGGTCGTGGAGATACTCAGCGCTTCCGCCGAGGGGACGCTCTCCGGCGAGCGCCTCAAAGAGAGAATCTTCTCCCTCGGCCGCGGTGCGGAAGCCGAAAATGAAGAGATTAGCAGCGACGAAGGCGATGAGCGCGATGAAAAGGCCGGATAAAAGGATACTGCTTTCATACCCACATATGAGCGGAGACGAGCTCGAATACGTCAAGGACGCTTTCGCGTCGAACTGGATAGCGCCGCTCGGACCGCACGTCGACGCCTTTGAAAAGGAGAGCGCCGAATTCGCGGGAGTAAAGTCCGCTCTCGCGCTATCGAGCGGCAGTGCGGCCATACATCTCGCGCTGAGGCTGCTGGGAGTCGGCGCCGGAGACGTAGTCTTCTGCTCGACTCTGACCTTCGTCGCGTCCGTAGCGCCGGCGGTATATCAGAACGCCACGCCGGTCTTCATCGATTCCGACGAAGAGACGTGGAATATGTCGCCGCGCGCGCTTCGCAGCGCCTTCGAGTGCGCTGAGCGGAAAGGCAAGCTGCCCAAGTGCGTCATTGTCGCCGAGCTCTACGGACAGCCGCCGAGGCTGGACGAAATATCGGCGCTGTGCGAGGAATACAGCGTGCCCATCCTCGAAGACGCGGCGGAAGCCTTAGGCGCCGAGTATGACGGAAAGAAATGCGGCTCCTTCGGCAGCGTCGGGGTCTACTCCTACAACGGCAACAAGATAATCACCACCTCCGGCGGCGGCATGCTGCTCTCCGACAACGAGGAATATGTCGAGAAGGCACGCTTCTTAGCGACGCAGGCGAGGGAGAGGGCTCCGTGGTACGAGCACAGGGAGATCGGCTATAACTACAGGATGAGCAACCTTCTCGCGGCCGTCGGACGCGCGCAGATGCTCCACCTTGACGAACGCGTCTCAAGACGGCGCGAAATCTTCGCAAAATACAGAAGGGAGCTCACGGACGTCCCGGGAATCTCCTTTATGCCCGAGTACAAAAAATGCCGCGCGACACGCTGGCTGACCGCGGCGCTGATACCGCCCGGCAGCGGCAGAGATTTCACGGACGTGCTCGGCTACATGGACTCGCAGAACGTGGAATGCCGCCCCCTTTGGAAGCCTATGCACCTGCAGCCCTGCTTCGCCGGAGCGGAGTACTTCGCCAACGGCGAAAGGAGCGTCTCCGAAGAGCTCTTCGCCCGCGGCATATGCCTGCCCTCGGCCTCCGCGATGACGGACGAAGAGCAGGAGTGGGTGATAAAATCTCTGAAGGAGAGCCTGTCATAGCGGATGCGCAGCGATAAGCCGGTGCAGTATCTGATGAAAAGAGCTTTCGACGTATGCGGCTCGCTGCTGGGGCTGATACTCCTTTCTCCGCTGATGCTGCTGACGGCGTATAAAATTTCCCGGGAGATGGGCAAGCCGCTCTTCTTCAACGCTACGCGGGCCGGTATGGACGGTAGGCCTTTCAGGCTCTATAAGTTCAGAACGATGACGGACGAACGAGACGAAAGCGGAAAGCTTCTGCCGGACGCCGAACGCCTCACTCCGCTCGGCGAAAAGATCCGCAGCTCCAGCGTCGACGAACTGCCGCAGCTTCTGAACGTGCTGAAGGGCGAGATGAGCCTCGTGGGGCCGCGCCCCCTGCCGCTGGAATACGTGCCGCGCTACAGCGCCGCGCAGAAAAAAAGGCTCAGCGTCCCTCAGGGGATGACCGGCTGGGCGCAGATCCACGGCAGAAACGCGATATCGTGGGAGGAAAAATTCAGCTGCGACCTATGGTACGCCGAAAACTGGTCCTTAGCGCTCGACATGAAGATAATATTAGTTACGCTGAAAAAAGTAATGACGCGCGAAGGCATCAACGCCGAGGGAGAGGCGACGATGCCGGAGTTCAAAGGAGGCGCGCCCGATGGGAAAAAAGAATAAAGAAATATATCTTATAGGGGCCGGCGGGCACGCGAAGGTGATAATCGCGCTGCTTGACGAGCTCGGCATGAGCTGCCCGGCGATATACGACGACGCTGAAAGGCTGCAGGGCACGAAGTTCTGTGGGATCCCGATCGCAGGCCCTGTATCCGCGCTGCCCGACCGCGGGGACGTCTCCGCCGTGATCGCGATAGGCGTCAACGAAACGCGCCGTCGCATAAGCAGCGCGTTCAAAAACGTTTCATGGGCCGCCCTCGTGCACCCTCACAGCTGGGTGCACGCTTCGGTGTCGATCGGACGCGGCTCCGTCGTATTCGCCGGCTCGGTCATTCAGCCGGGCAGCGTCATCGGAGCGCATACAATAGTAAACACTTCAGTATCGATAGACCACGACTGCCGCGTCGGCGATTTCTGCCACATCGCGCCCGGCTGCCATATAGCGGGAGGCGTGCGCATCGGCGACAACGTATTCTGCGGCATCGGCTCCTGTGTTACTCAATATCTCTCCGTCTGCGGCGACATCGTCATAGGAGCGGGCGCGGCCGTGACGAGGGATCTGACGGAGCCCGGCATATACGTCGGACTGCCCGCTAAGCGCCGTGCCTAAACTGCTGATCGCCGCGACCGCGGCGCTGACGCTCAGAAGCTTCCTGCTGCCGCACGCGCGGCGCATGAGAGAAGAGGGCTGGACCGTCGACGGGGCGGCGCGCGGAATCCTGGAAGACGAAGCGTGCAAAGGGGCCTTTGATTCCCGCTTCGAAGTAGAATGGGTCAGGGACCCGCGCGACGCGCTGAGTTTGGCGCGCTCCTACCGCAGGATACGGCAGATCGTCCGCGCCGGCCGCTACGATATAGTTCACGTGCACACGCCGGTGGCCGCAGCGGTGACGCGCTTCGCGCTGAAAATCTTCGGCGCCGCCGAACGCCCGAAGGTCATATACACGGCGCACGGCTTTCACTTTTTCAGCGGCGCGCCGCTGAAAAACTGGCTGCTCTTCTACCCCGTCGAAAAATACCTGTCGCGCTTCACAGAGCTGCTCATCACGATAAATGCGGAGGACTACGCGCGCGCTCGCGGATTTGCCGCAAAGCGCGTCGAATATCTGCCGGGCGTCGGCGTCGACGTCGCGCGCTTCCGGGACTGTCGCGAGGCGGCCGACCGCAGCGCGCTCGGCGTGCCGGAAGGCGCTTACATGCTGCTCTCCGCCGGCGAGCTCAACACCAACAAAAACCACGCCGAAGTGCTGCGCGCCCTTGCACGGATCGGCGACAGAGAGATACACTACGTGATCGCCGGCGACGGTCCGCTGCGCGCCGAGCTGCGGAGCCGCGCCGCCGAGCTCGGCGTCGGCGCTCAGCTGCACTTAGCCGGCTACAGATACGACATGCCGGAACTTTACAGATCCGCCGACTGCTTCGTCCTCCCGTCGAAGCGCGAAGGGCTGCCCGTCGCGCTGATGGAAGCCGCGGCGTCCGGCCTGCCGCTTATCTGTTCGCGCATCCGCGGCAGCGTCGACGTCGCCGCGAAATATCCCGACTGCCGCCTGTATGAGAGCGGCGACACAGATGCTTTAGCCGCGTTGCTGCGCGTCCACCCGAAACGCGGCGAAAACGGAACGCACAGCCTGCCGGAGGAGATATTCGGCCTCCGCGCGGCGACGGAAACCTCCGCGCGGCTCTATAAAGAGCTGCTTGGAAGCTGAACGGCGCAGGAAAAGGACATCGGAATTGTGAAGGAGATATTTTTTATAAAAACGGGCAAGGCCTATCTGCCGGAGATAGAGGGATATGGCCGCGCATTTGCGAAAAAAGGCTTCTCCTGCGGCGTCATAAGCCCCGAGGAAGTCGCGCGGCGCGACAGCGCGAACAGCGCATTCTGGTTCTTCATGGGTTTTTATCCGCACAAAATCGTCTCAAAGGGCTTTGTCGTGCACGATTACCGTTCTTTGTCCACAGGAAGCATGCGCGGACCAAAAGATTTTTTGAAGCGCGCCTTCCAGCCGAAGCCGTCGCTGAGGGTCTTTCTCAACGAAAACGTAAAAAAACGCATGAACTTCAAGGACAGCGTTCCATCTTGCCTGATCGATATGGGGGTCGATTTCCCGCAGTGGGGTGCAGAAAAGGGGAGGGACGTCATATACGACTACGTTTATGTCGGCGACGTTTCAAAAGATAGAGGCATAGACCGTCTGCTCGCATGGTTTGCAAAGACCGGCGGCGGCAAAAGGCTGCTTCTTGTCGGGCGCTGCGACGAAGAGCTGCGCGGCGCTTACGGCAGCCCCAACATCATATTTGCCGGAAAGGTGGAGAGGGAGCGCGTCTATGAATACCTTATGCAAAGCGGGACCGGCATCTCCTATGTTCCGCGCGGGATGCCCTATGACCTGCAAACCAGCACGAAGATGCTCGAATACGCTTGGTGCGGCCTAAATATATTAGCGAACGACTCCCCCTCGAACATACTCACGGCGAAAAAGCTCAGCTTTGAATGCAGCAGGACGAGAGACCCAATTCTCGGGCTTAAGATAGTCAATACGGGGACAGGGAGCATCCGCGGCAAGCTTTCATGGGATAAGATTATCGACGATTCCGGCCTCTTCAAGCACCTTAGACCGTGAGCGCGGCGCCGCGCGAAATGGTTTGCGAATGCCGTAATTCTTTCGTGGCGCTTCCGGCAGACGACCTGTCCGAAAACGATGAAAAAAGCGACGACGCTCAAAAAGAAGGGGGGAGCAAGATGAAAAAAATAATAAGGACGTTGTTTGAATCAGAATTTTATGAGCGTTTTGTACGAGGAACGGTTTTTCATAAAACATGTGCTATGCTTAAATCCATACCCAGCAAACACTATAGAAATTTATTAGTGAAAAGAAGGGGCGTTTCTACATTGAAACAAATACAGGCCCATATGGAAGAAGCGAAGATTGATTTTTTTTTCGATTTTGGCACATTGCTTGGAATAATAAGGGAAGGACATCTGTTAAACCACGACCTGGACATGGACATCGGGGTGATTCTCAAGCCTTCTGAGAATGAAACTGATATAAGAAAACACATGCTGGAGGTCGGGCGCTTGAAGTATGTTTATTTTCTCGACGACGTCGGCCTCGTGGAGGAATCTTATATGGTCAACGGGATCAAGGTTGACGTCAATTATTATCGGACGTTGGGGGACAGAAGCATATGCTATCTGTTATACCGCGAGCAGGCGAAGAAGTACCGTGGAGACGAGATGAACGCGGTCGAGCTCGCGTCGAAGCGCATCAGCATCACAAAGGCGCGGTTCATTGACACAGACGTCAACGTTCCTGACAATTGCGCGGAATATCTGGAAACGCGCTATGGTAGTAACTGGAAAATACCCGATAAGAACTGGTGCTATTGGGCGGGGCCTTCCGCGAGGAAGATCCCCAACATGGCTCATATCCAGAAGTTCTGAGATTATCTGAGCATGCGCGGAACATCGTACATCAGAACGTTTCCGGCCCCCGTGGCGGCTTCGCTGGCCTTAATGGCCATGAGCGTCGTAGAAAAGGGGCTCATCCTGATAACAAGCCCGCTCTACACGCGACTGCTGACACAGAGCGAATTCGGTGCCGTCTCCGTCTTTATCTCCTGGCAGACGCTTCTCGGCGTCGTCGCGATGTTCTGCCTTCACGGCGGCGTCTTCAACAACGGGATGCTCGACTACGAAGAGGACCGCGACCGCTATTCATGGTCGCTGCTCATGCTCTCGAATGTAATCACGCTTATCTGTTTCTTCGCGCTGCTCGCGCTGCGGCCGTTCCTGCGCACGTGGTTCAACCTCGGCTTGCCGCTCGTTTGTCTGATGTTCGCGATGTTCTTCACGCAGCCGGCCTTCAACTTCTGGATGGCGCGGCAGCGCTTCGAGTACAAATACAAGCTGCTGGCCGCCGTAGTCATAGGCTCGGCTTTCCTCTCTCCGCTGGCCGCCGTCGCCTGCATTCTCGCTTTTCCGGGGCACCGCGTTTACGCGCGCCTCTTCGGCGGCGAAAGCGTGCTCATATGCGTTTACTGCGCATACTATTTTTATCTGGGGAAGAAAGCGGACTGGAAAGTAAAATTTTCATACTGGAAACAGGCCTTTCTCTTCAACCTGCCGCTTATTCCGCACTACCTTTCCGGATACGCGCTGAACAGTGCGGACAGGATAATGATAGCGAACTTTGCAGGCGACAGCGCCGCGGCGCGCTACAGCGTCGCCTATACCGTCGCGCTCGCGGCTACGGTGGTCTGGAACGCGATCAACGCCTCGCTGATCCCGTACACCTATGAGAAATGCCGCAAGGGAGATTACGCCGCGATCTACAATATCACGAACCCGATCGTTCTCATTTACGCATGTCTCTGCGGAGGGCTGATCCTGATAGTTCCCGAACTGATCATGATCATGGCGCCGTCCAGCTACTATGAAGGGATATTTATCGTGCCTCCTATTGTCGGCGGCGTCTTTTTCATGTCGCTCTATTCTGTTTTCGCGAACGTCGTCTACTACTACAGAAGGCCGCGCTATGTCATGTACGCCAGCGTGAGCGCCGCCACGCTTAACGTGATCCTCAACTATATTTTCATTCCCCGCTTCAGCTACATGGCCGCGGCTTATACCACGCTTTTCTGCTACATCGTGCAGGCCGCGCTCGACTATCTCGCGCTGAAAAAGGTGGCGAAAGCGAGCGTCTGCAATATGCGTTTGCTGCTGGCGTTCTGCGCGGCGATGGTCGCGGTTTCGCTTTTTTCAGGTACGCTTTATTATCATAATCTGTTAAGATACAGTCTGATAGCGTTGTCCGTCCTCGCGGCGCTTCTTATGCGGCGCAGGATCGTCGGGGCTATACTGGCTGTAAGGGAAAGCAATTAGGGTCTGGCCGCCGAGGCGGTTTCTTATTCAGTGGAGGTGCTGTTGTGAAAGCCCTTATTCTCAATTCCGGCGCCGGCAGGCGCATGGGGCCGCTCTCAGGCGAACGTCCGAAGTGCATGACGGAGATATCGCCGACTGAGAGCATAATCGCCCGCCAGCTGCGGCAGCTTTCGGAGTGCGGCGTGGAGGAGGCCGTGATAACGACGGGGCCGTTCGCCGCGGCGCTTGAGGGATACTGCCGCGCGCTCGGCCTGCCGCTGCGCCTGACCTTTGTGCATAATCCGCGCTGGGCGGAGACGAATTACATATATTCCATCTACTGCGCGCGGGAGCGGCTGCGCGGCGAAGGCATACTGCTGATGCACGGCGACCTCGTCTTCGAGGAGAGCGTGCTCGAAGAAGCGCTCGCCGCCAAGACGAGCGTGATGGCCGTCTCATCCGAGCTGCCGCCGCCGCAGAAGGACTTCAAAGCAGTCATAAGAGAGGGGCGCGTCGCCAGGGTCGGAGTGGACTTATTCGACGGAGCCGTGACGGCGCAGCCGCTCTACAAGCTGCTGGAAGATGACTGGAAGACGTGGCTCGGGGGCATCGCCGAATTCTGCGAAGCCGGACGGACGGATTGTTACGCGGAAGAGGCGCTCAACGAGGCAGCCGACCGCTGCCGCATCATGCCGCTCGACTTCGGCGGCGCGCTCTGCGCGGAGATCGACACGCCTCAGGACCTCGCCGCGGTTTCGGCGCGCCTCAAAGAAATAGAGGAGCGCCTCGTCTACATGTGCTTCTCGACGGACGTGGTACACAGCGGCCACATCGCGATCATGCGCCGAGCGCGCCGGCTCGGCCGCCTCGTCGTCGGCGTGCTCTCCGACGAAGCGGTGGCGAGCTATAAGCGCTTTCCGCTCGTGCCCTTCGAGGAGCGGCGGGCTCTATTCGAGAACATCGCCGGCGTGAGCCGCGTCGTCGAGCAGAAAAGCCTCAGCTACGCCGACATACTGCGAGAGCTCAGGCCGGCCGTCGTCGTACACGGCGACGATTGGCGCGAGGGCGCGCAGCGGCCCATACGCGCCGATGTGCTCGCGATACTCGCAGAGCAGGGCGGAAAGCTCGTAGAATTTCCCTACACTAAAGACGCGAAGCTCGATCAGATCGAAGCGCGCTTCCGCGAAAAGCTCTCGCTGCCCGACGTGCGCCGCGCGCGGCTGCGGCGTCTTCTCTCCCTCAAACCGCTGGTCACCGCGATAGAGGCGCACAACGGCATCACCGGCCTCATCGCCGAAAAGACCGTCGTCTGTCAGGAGGGGCGGGCGCGCCAGTTCGACGCGATGTGGCTTTCGTCGCTCTGCGACTCCACCGCGAAGGGCAAGCCGGATATCGAGCTCGTCGATATGTCCTCGCGCCTGCGCACCGCCGACGAGATAATGGAGGTCACGACGAAGCCGATGATCCTCGACGGAGACACCGGCGGCCTCGTCGAGCACTTTGTCTACAACGTGCGCACGCTTGAGCGCATGGGCGTCTCGGCGGTCATAATCGAGGACAAGACGGGGCTCAAGAAAAATTCGCTCTTCGGCGTCGAGGCAAAACAGACGCAGGATTCTCCTGAGAACTTCGCGGCCAAGATACGCGCCGGCAAAGAGGCGCAGAAGACGCGCGACTTCATGATAATAGCGCGCATCGAGAGCCTGATCTTAGAAAAGGGCGTAGGAGACGCTCTCTTGCGCGCGCGGGCCTATACGGGCGCCGGCGCCGACGGCATCATGATACACAGCAGGAAAAAGGATCCCGCGGAGATATTCGCCTTCGTGGAAAAATTCCGCGCCCTTGATAAAAGCACGCCGATAGTCGTCGTTCCGACGTCCTTCAGCAGCGTGACGGAAGAGGAATTCGCGCGGCGCGGCGTCAATATAGTCATCTACGCGAACCAGTTGACGCGCAGCGCCTTCCCCGCGATGCAGAAAGCCGCGCGCACGATACTTGAACGTCGCCGGGCGCTCGAGGCCGACGAGCTCTGTATGCCGATAAAAGACATACTGGCGCTGATACCGGAGGAATAGCGATGACGCAGGAACTTATCACAGGCGCCGGCTCGCGCCGGCTCGCCGCAGCGGCGCTGGCGCGGCGCGGCGCTCGCAGGTGCTTCGCCGTAGCAAGCGACAGGGCGGCCGGCGGCTGGCTGGAGCGATCGCTGCGCGGCGCGGGGTTGGACTTCGTTCGCTTTTCCGGATTTTCAGCAAACCCGCGATACGAAGATATAGTTGCGGCAACGCGCCTCTTCCGCGAAAGCGGCTGCGACTCCGTCATGGCGGTCGGCGGCGGCAGCGCCATCGACACGGCCAAATGCGTGAAACTTTTCTGCCGCATGGATACGTCGCAAAATTACCTGGAACAGCCTTACGAAGACACGGGCGCGCCGCTGGCCGCCGTGCCCACTACGGCGGGCAGCGGCAGTGAGGCGACCAGCTTCGCGGTCATCTACGCGGGCGGCGAAAAGCGGTCCGTAGCGCACGACAGCCTATTGCCTGACATCGCTGCGCTCGACCCGCAGACGCTCGCCACGCTGCCGCTCTATCAGAAGAAATGCACGCTGCTCGACGCGCTCTGCCACGCCGTCGAAGCGTGGTGGTCCGTCAACTCGACGGAAGAAAGTGTCGAATACTCGCGCCGCGCCTTAAGCGGCATAACGAGCCACATGGACGACTACTTCGAGGGCGAGCCCGGCGCGGCCGAGGCGGTCATGTTCGCGGCGAACGCCGCGGGACGAGCGATAAACATCGCCAAGACGACGGCGGCCCATGCGATGTGCTACAAGCTGACGTCAAGCTTCGCCCTCCCCCACGGACACGCCGTCGCGTTATGTCTGCCGCGCGCGTGGCGCTATATTCTGGAACACCCCGAAAGGACGACGGACATTCGCGGAGCCGCGCACCTTGCCGAAGCGCTGCGCGGCATCGCCCTCTGCATCGGCGCGCGCAGCGCGGAGGAAGGACCGGCGCGTTTCGAAGCGCTGCTTGACGAGCTATGCATAGCCGCGCCTTCCGGCGCTGATCGGGACGTGTCGCGGCTCGCGGCTTTCGTCGACCCGGCCAGGCTGAAAAATTTCCCGGTGAGCATCGGCGAGAAAGAGCTCGCTGAGCTTTACCGGCAGATGACCGTGAGAGGGAAATAAAAATGAAGCTCGATTTTCTCAGCGCATACGACTTCTTCGCGGGCGTGCCCGATTCGCAGCTGAAACAGCTCTGCGGCCTGTTGATGGACAGATACGGCATCTCTCCGCGCCACATCGTCGCCGCCAACGAGGGCAACGCGGCCGCGCTCGCCGCCGGACATTACCTGGCTACCGGCAGAGTGCCGGTCGTCTACCTGCAAAACAGCGGCGTCGGCAACATAGTCAACCCGGTCCTCTCGCTGCTCAGCGACAAAGTATACGGCATCCCCTGCATCTTCTTCATCGGATGGCGCGGCGAGCCCGGCGTTCGCGACGAGCCGCAGCACATGTTCCAGGGCGAAGTGACGCTGAATTTGCTCGCAGATATAGGCATCGAAGCCTTCGTGGTCGGCAGAGAAACGACGCAAGAAGAAATCGAAGGGCAGATGCGCCGTTTCGCGCCGCTGCTCGCTGACGGCAGGAGCGTAGCTTTCGTCGTCAGGAAGGACGCGCTCGACTACGAAGCGCGCTGGAGCTGCGGCAACGCTTTCACGATGAAGCGCGAAGAGATCGTCCGCGCCGTCGTCGAGGCGGCCGAAGAGGGCGTCATCGTATCGACGACGGGCAAAACCTCGCGCGAACTCTTCGAGATAAGAGAGAAGCGCGGCGAGGGACACGGGCGCGACTTCCTCACGGTCGGCTCGATGGGACACAGTTCATCGATCGCGCTCGGCATCGCACTGGCGAAGCCGCGAATGCGGGTCTGGTGTCTCGACGGCGACGGCGCCGCCCTCATGCATATGGGCGCAATGGCCGTCATCGGTGCGAATAGCCCGGCCAATCTCGTACACGTCGTTATAAACAACGCTTCGCACGAAAGCGTCGGCGGCATTCCTACCGTGGCGGGAAAAATCAATCTTCTTAAAGTGGCTGACGGCTGCGGCTACCCGTTGCGCTTTTCAGCAAGCAGCCGCGAAGAACTCGACGATGCTTTGAACGAGGCACGCAATGCGCGCGAGCTTTGCTTCATCGAAGCCCGCGCAGCGATAGGAGCCAGGCCCGACCTCGGCCGTCCGACAACGACGCCGCAGGAGAACAGAAAAAAATTCATGGAGTACCTCTCAGGAAAAGACTGACGGGGCGGTATAGCTTCATCAGACGCTTAATACTTAATAATAGAATCCGGCGCCAAGCGCCTAATGGTTCGCGGAAAAATCGCGGAACTTTTTCTCCGGCTGAAATATTGATATGCGAATATGAAATAAACTTTCTAAAATTCGCTCCAATGACGAATTATCATGTCTTCTGCACGCTCAAATGTCGGCGCGCCAATGGACTATTGTATTTAAATGAATTATAATAATGACGGATAGAGGTAGAAAGTTAATCGTTAAAGCAGTCCCCTTTGTAAAGGAGGTTTTCGTAAATGATACACGGAAAATACGGGCGTGTGCTCGGCATGGTTCTTGCCGGAGGAAAGGGCGAACGCCTGATGCCTTTGACAAGGTACCGTGCAAAGCCGGCGGTGCCCTTCGCCGCAAAATACCGCATAATCGACTTCGCCCTCTCAAACATGGTCAACAGCGGGCTCTTTTCCATATACTGCCTTATTCAGTTCAAAAGCCAGTCCCTCCACGAACATATCGGCAAGGGCTGGCAGTTCGGCAGCGCTCTGCGCGGCCGCGATTTCTTCGTCAACGTGGTCCCCGCGCAGATGTGGGACGGCGAGCGCTGGTACGAAGGAACGGCGGACGCGGTATTCCAGAACATGCACCTGGTGACGCTCTTCAACGCGGATCGCGTCTGCGTCTTCGCGGCAGACCACGTATATAAGATGGACGTTGAACAGATGCTCGCCTATCACATGGACAACAAGGCCGACGTCACGGTCGCCGCTTACGTCGTCCCCTCCTCCGAGGCGAGCCAGTTCGGCTGCATAGCGACGGACGCGAGCGGACGCATAACCGATTTCGTCGAGAAGCCGGCGGTCCCGCCGGAAATCCCCGGCCGTCCGGGCTTCAGCTTCGTCTCGATGGGCAATTACATATTCGAGCGTGAAATACTTGGGGAATCGGTCCTCTCCGACAACGAACGCAAGGAGAGCACACACGACTTCGGGCGCGACATATTGCCCAAGCTCTTCAACGACTACAAGCTGATGGCCTACGACTTCTCCACGAACGTCCTACCCGGCGGCGACAAGCCTTACTGGAAGGACGTCGGCAGCATAAAGGCGTATTGGGAGGCGCACATGGATCTGTTGCTCCATCCTTCGGCGCTCTCGCTCTACAATCAGATGTGGCCTATAAGGACGGTATCTTATTCGGATCCGCCCTGCTTCACCTACCCCGCGAACGACCATTCCTGCTCCGTCGACGCCTGCATGTGCGCGGAAGCGAGCCGCGTGCTCGGCGCTTACGTGAGAAAGAGCGTGCTTTCGCGCAACTGCGTGATCAACTCCGGCTCCGTCGTGGAAGAGTCGATAATCGGGCAGAACGTGACAATAGGCTCCAACTGCCGCCTGCATCGCGTGATCGTAGACTCGCACAATATAATCCCGGATGGCACGTCTATCGGCTACGACCATGCGGCCGACGCCGAGCTCTACCACGTCGACCCGACGTCCGGCGTGGTGGTCGTCGGGATGCCGAGCATCGATCTGAGACAAAAGATGCAGATCCCCGGCTCATACGAGATATTCTCGACAGACGGCTCGGGGTTCTGAGAAAATTTTTTCAAAACGCTCCAAGCGCCGCAGGCCCAGCGTAAAACGCCGGGCCTGTTTTGATTCCGCCTCATGCGGAGAAGGCGCGGAAAACCGCGCCTTCGTTGTGCTTCGTTGTGTTGCAATGATTATAACCGTATAGCCGAAAGCTGCGCCGTATGCGTCAGAACGTTTCCTGCGCGTTTCTGGCTATGATCTCCTCCTGCTGGTAATTGTCCAGGTCTACGAAGTAGTCGCTGTATCCGGCGACGCGGACGAGGAGACCGCGGTAATCCTCCGGATGCGCCTGCGCGTCGCGCAGCGTCACTTCGTCTACTACGTTGAACTGAATATGGTGCCCGCCGAGCTTGAAGTAGGAGCGGATGAGGTTCTTGACCCCCTCGATGCCCTCTTCGCCGGCGAGGACGGAGGGCAGGAAGCGCTGGTTGAGAAGCGTTCCGCCCGTCTTGACCTGGTCGAGCTTCGCCAGCGATTTTACGACCGCCGTCGGGCCGTGGCGGTCCGCGCCGTGGCTCGGCGACGTGCCGTCGGATTCCGGCATTCCGCTGAAGCGTCCGTTCGGCGTCGCTCCGAGCTTCTGCCCGAAGTAGTTGTGGCAGGTCGTGCTGAGGCCGTTCAGATGGTATGTCGGGCCGAGTATGCTGTTCCTGCCGTCGATGGTCTCAAAGAGGCTGTCGAACACTTTTCTCGTGATATTGTCGGCGTAATCGTCGTCGTTGCCGAAGAAGGGCGTCTTGTTCCACATCGTGAGGCGCATCTCCTCGTAGCCTTCCCAGTTGGCTTTCAGCGCGTCGACGACCTGCGGCAGCGTGTATCTGCCTTCCTCGTAGACGTGCTTCTTGAGCGCGGAGAGGCTGTCGGTGACCGTGCCGAAGCCGCAGCACTGGATGTAGTCGCTGTTGTAGCGCGGCCCGCCGTTGTAGTAGTCTTTGCCCTTCTCGATGCAGTCGCGCACGACGCAGGAGAGGTACGGCGCCGCCATATGCTGCACGTACTGCGAGCGCAGGTAGTTGTCGACGCCGATCTTCGTGTCGACAGCGTGGCGGATCTGTTTCTCGAAAGCCGCGTAGAGGTCGTCGAAGGTCTTGAACTCCGAAAGTTCGCCGCTCTTGATGCTGACCTGTTCTCCGGTCAGCATGTCGACGCCGTTGGTCAGCGCGTATTCAAGGAGCTTCGGAACATTGAGGTAGCCGTGCAGCAGGTAGGCCTCTTTGCCGGAACATCCGGTCTCGACGCAGCCGCTGACGCCCCCTTCGCGCGCGTCTTCGAGCGTCTTGCCGACGCGCATCTGTTCCTGTATGACGAGGTCGCAGTTGAACATCGACGGGTAGCCCATGCCGTTGCGGAAGACGCGGGCCGCGGCGCGGATGACGTTGTCGGGCGTGCGCTCGCTGACTTGGATGTTGCACTGCGGCTGAAGCAGGCGAAGCTCGTCGAGTATCTCAAGGATGATGTAGGTGATCTCGCTGGAGCCGTCGGAGCCGTCCCTTTTGAGGCCGCCGAGGTTGATGTTGGTGAAGTCGTTGTAGGTGCCGCTTTCCTTCGCCGTCACTCCGACCTTCGGGGGCGCCGGCGTGTTGTTCACCTTGATCCAGAAGCAGGAGAGAAGCTCCTTCGCCTTGTCGCGCGTAAGCGTTCCGTCGGCGAGCCCCTTCTCATAGAAGGGGGCGAGATGCTGGTCGAGATGCCCCGGGCTCATGGCGTCCCAGCCGTTGAGCTCTGTGATAGTCCCGAGGTGTACGAACCAGTACATCTGTATGGCTTCCCAGAAGCTGCGAGGAGCGTGCGCCGGAACGCGGCGGCAGACTTCGGCTATCTGCAGGAGCTCGGCCTTGCGCGTCTCGTCCCTCTCTTCGGCGGCCATCTTCTCTGCTAGGGCGGCGTGGCGCTCAGCGAAGATGATGACGGCGTCGCAGGAGATATCCATGCCCTGAAGCTCTTCGTCCTTCGACGTCGCTTCCGGGTCGTTGATGAAATCGAGCTTCGCGCGGGCTTCCGCGATCTCTTTCTTCATATCGAGCGCGCCGTGCTGATAGATGTAGCCGTCCAGCGAGGTGTGGCCGAGAGCGCGCTGCTCGCCGAATTCCGTGAATGTGCCGGCCTTGTAGAGCAGGTTCCACGCTTCGGGCATGCGCTCGAAGAGGCGGTCCCTCATGCAGCGGCCGCGCCAGTAGGGTTCGACGAATTTTTCATAGGCGTCCATATCCTTCGGGTCCACCGTGTAGTTCTGCTGCTCGCGCGTCGTGAGTATCTCAAAGTCATGGCGCGTGTGGCAGGTGAGCTCGGGGAAAGTCGAAACGGCCTTCGGCTTCGGGCCGCGCTCTCCTACGATAAGTTCGTCGGGGCCGATATAGATCTCTTTTTTCTCGCAGAGGTTTTTGAAGTTCGCAGCGCGAAGCACGGGCATAGGCATCTTGCCCTCGTGTTCACGGTAGAACTCCGTTTCGAGCAGACCTCTTTCGATGCTGATCGTCGCGTGTGTGTTGAAGCTTGCGTCGCGGAGCCGTTTGACTCTTTCGTTCATAAAAATTACCTCCCGTGTTTGATATCAATAAGACCGATTGCCGACTGCCCTCTTTATCCTGCGGGCCGCGCCCGCCGCGGCGGTCACCCGCCGATGTGCACCTTTAGTCCGAAGCTTTCGAGTATCCCCGCCGCGTGATGGGTCTGGGCGTCCGTCGGCGGCAGCAGATCGTTCAGCCTGTAATCCATGTGCCAACGGTCGTGCTTGCCCTTCGCCGCCGTGTGGTAAGGCAGGATGTTGACGCCGACCACTCCCTTCAGCCGCGAGACGAAGCTGCCCGTCGCCTTCATGTTGTCGTCGCCGCTGTTCAGCTCCGGCATGAAGGGGACGCGGACGTTTATTTTCGCGCCGGCCTCGGATATCGCGGCCAGATTTTCAAGTATCACCGCGTTGTCGACGCCGGTAAATTCTTTATGCCTGCCCGGGTCCATATGTTTTATGTCATAGAGAAAGATATCCGCACGCTTCGCCGTTTCGAGGATCACGCTCTTCCCCGCGAAGCCGCTCGTGTCTATCGCGCGGTGATAGCCGGCCCTGCCGCATGCGTCGAGCGCTTCGATCAGAAACTCCGGCTGCATCAGCGGCTCGCCTCCGGAGAAGGTTACGCCGCCTCCTTCACGGAAGAATATTTCGTCCTTCGCAAGCTGGGGCATCAGCTCGTCGACCGTGCAGGGACGGCCGCAGAGCTCGCGGGCTTCCGCGGGGCACGCGTCGCAGCACGCGCCGCAGCCGACGCAGAGCCCCTCGTCGGTAACGAGGGCGCCGTTTCGAACAGAAACGGCGTGCCGAGGGCAGGCCTTGACGCAGGAGCCGCACGCGATGCATTTCTCACCGCGGAAGAGCAGCGCGGGGGCGGCGGATTGGCTCTCGGGATTATGGCACCACCAGCACGACAGCGGGCAGCCTTTGAAATGCACGGTCGTGCGCGTCCCTGGGCCGTCGTGAATGGAATATCTCTTGATATCGAAGATAATCCCGGGCCTACTCAACTTTTTTTCCCCCCTTCTTCGGATATGTCGAGGTCTATATGCTTTGCGAAATAATATTTGCGTATGAAGCGCTCCTGCACCGAAAACGACCAGTGGACGTCGCGGATGAAGTCCGCCGCGCCGTTGAAGTCGTGCTCCTTGAGCAGATCGACCATCGTCTGATGCTCTACGACGGAATGGAGCTCCCACTCCTTGACGAACGCTTTGTTTCTCGGGAAGTCGTAAAGGCGTTCCTTGCGTATCTTTATCGCATGCAGCATCTCCTGGTTGTCGGAAAGGTCAAGATAGGTGTTGTGAAATTTCAGGTTGTCTTCGTAGAAGAGAGAAAAGTTGTTCTGCTCGAGAGCCTTCGCCATCTGCTGGTTCAGCTTCTCCATCGCCTCGGCGTCGCCGTCGCGGAAGCGCACAGCGACCAGCAACAGCGTCGCCGATTCGAGCGCTCCGAGCATTTCGTATATGTTGCGTATCTTTTCCAGCGTCAGCGCGTTCACGACTACCCCGCGCCTCGGGAAGATCGTGATGAAGCCCTCCGCTTCGAGCTGGAAGAGGGCGTCGCGCAGCGGCGTCCGGCTCATGCCGAGCTCCCTGCTTATATCGTTCAGGTTGAGGAAAGAGCCAGGACGTATCTTTCCCTCGTTCATCTGCACGCGAAGGTAATCATAGACCTGCTCCCTCAGAGATTTCAGCGTGAACTGCGATTCGCACAGCATATCAATATTCCCCTCTCCCGTTAAATTGTAGCACAGATATATCAGATTGCAATATCCTTGAAAGGATAGTTTTTATCATTTTTTGTAAACGGCATAATTGTCTTGTATTTGCAATATGTTTCGTTAAAACCACCTTGTCTTTCCGTGATATTTTTCCATGATTTCCTTTCAAATAATTCTGGGACATATTATCTCCTTTCTAATTATAATACGACGAAAGAGACGCGAAAAATAATTTGGCAAAGCAAATATCTGGATCCGAACCTGGCCAAGGCGGGCAGGTATTTGACTTTTCACGAATGCCGGGTATAATGTAAAAGTTGCGCGGAAAATTTGCCGCGCGGCGCAATAATTCTTTTTGCCGCGCGCCGGTGTAACTTGGGAGTTTTTTCAGCTTGCAGCCTGCTTCGATCTGCGCGATGGAAGAATTCTTGCGCAGATTTCTACGGGGCGGGCGCGATATTTATCTCGTCCGATTTGTGAAAAAATATATTGCCCGCTTCGCGGCGGTCCGCACCTCCGCGCTTTTATCGGCGTGCACCGTGAGGCCTGTAGTTTTTTTGCCCCCAAATATTCAGGAGGTACTGTAATGACTGAGGAATATCAGGGAAGTTTTTCGGATTTCAATTTAAAGCCTACGCTGCTCAGGGCCATCGAACGCAAGGGCTTCGAGCATCCGATGCCCGTGCAGACGGCCGTGCTCGAAGACGAGGGGCTGCTCGACAACGACGTAATCGTGCAGGCGAAGACGGGGTCGGGCAAGACGCTCGCTTTCGCGCTACCGCTTCTGAACATAGCCGACGCCCAGGAAAGGGAGCCGCAGATTCTCGTGCTCTCTCCGACGCGCGAGCTCGCCCAGCAGACGGCGCGCGAATTCGCCTGGCTCGGCGCCGACCTCGGAGTGAGGGTGGCGACACTCGTCGGCGGGCTCGACATGGAGCGGCAGATTCGCGCGCTTCGCGACGGCGCCGTGGTGATAGTCGGGACGCCGGGGCGCGTGCTCGATCATATACGCCGCGGCACGCTCCGGACGGAGGATATACACAGCGTCGTATTAGACGAGGGGGACCACATGCTCGACATGGGCTTCCGCGACGAGATGGAGGCGATACTCGAAGCGGTCGGCAGCGTCGACCGCACGTGGCTCTTCTCAGCTACGATGCCGGACGAGGTGCTATCTCTTGCGAAGAACTATCTCGACGCGCCGAAGAAAATATCTCTCGTAACGGATATCACGGCGCACAGCGAAATCTCGCAGCGCGCCTATATCATACCCTCGCGTAAACGCTTCGAGGGACTCACCAACGTGCTCATTTGGGAGAATCCGAGCAGGTCGCTGATTTTCTGCGGCACCAAGGCCGAGACTCAGGATATAGCGGACAGGCTGTGCGACAACGGATTCCGCGCGACGGCGATACACGGCGACATGAGCCAGCGCGAGCGCAACAACGCGCTCTCGGCTCTGCGCGGCGGCAGGGTCGCGATACTCGTAGCGACCGACGTCGCCGCCCGCGGCCTCGACATCGACGCCGTGAGCCACGTCATCCAGTACGGCATGCCGCAGAACCTGGAAGCGTTCGTCCACAGGAGCGGGCGCACCGGCCGCGCCGGGCACGAGGGGAGCAACCTTATATTGCTCACGTCGCGCGAGGCCCATCAGTTCAAAGGGATGATCGCGCATTCCGGCTCTAAGCTTAAGCTTGAGTGGATGCCCGCGCCGGACGCGGCGGAGATAGAGGGGCAGTCGAGGATACGCTTTGAGAACAACATCCTGGAACACGCGCTCGAATCGAACGAATTCGACGAGTGGGCGCATGAGCTGCTCTCGCGCGAAGAAGCGCCGACGCTGGTGGCGGGTCTGCTCGCGAAGGCCTACGGCGACCAGCCCTCCGGCTATTCGATACGCGAGGACGTACAGGCGGAGATGGACCGCGAAAAGGGACGCAGAAATGAAGGAAGAGGGCGCGGCGAACGCGGAGACCGCTTCAGGCGCGCCGATATGACCGGCGGCGTCGCGGTGCAGTTCTCGCAGGGACGCAGCGACGGCTGGGAGGTCGGGCCGCTGCTCGGCTCGCTCTGCCGCTGTCTCGGAATCGGGCGCGAGGACGTCGGCAACATAAAGCTGCGCGACTCCAGCGCGACCGTCGAGCTTTCGCAGCGCGGCGCGGAAATGCTTGAGGCGCGCAAAGAACGCCTCGCGCGCGACGGGCTCGTAGCGGCTTCCGTAAGGCCGGTCTCCGGCGAAAGGCGCGATTCGGCGCGCGGCGACAGAAAACCTCAGCGCGGCGAGCGCTCGTTCTTCAGAGAAAGGGAGCGCGACCGCGAATTTCGCCACGGAAAACAGCGCGAAAGGGAGAGGGAAGCGCAGCGCGGCGTAAGAAAGCGCTTCGCCAAGAAAGACTGACGGCAGAATTTTACGAAGGGCTTCCGCTCGCGGCGGAAGTCTCTTTTTTATTTTTCGGTCGGCGCGGTATAATTCTGCACGAAGGAGCGTGTGTGATGACTTCCTTTTTCGAACGCGTCTACGAAATCGTAAAGAAAATTCCACGCGGCAGCGTCGCCTCCTACGGACAGATCGCCTTCATGACAGGCGCGCCGCACTGCGCGCGCCACGTCGGCTGGGCGATGCGCCGCGCGCCGGAGGAACTGCCCTGCCACCGCGTGATAATGGCGGACGGCTCTTTCGCGCGCGGCGTCGACGGCGAGCGCTTCCGTTCGCTGCTCTCCGCCGAAGGCGTGACTTTCCTGCCCGACGGGCGCGTAGATATGAGAAAAAACAGATGGAGGGGCAGATGACGCGCGAAAGCATTCCTTTCTTTTCTTTTAAAAATTTATGATATGAGAGATAATTTTATATTTTCTAAAGCAAACTTTCTATTCGCATCATATAATGACGCCCTTTTGCGTCGATCGTCTTAATAAACGTTAGGACAACAGGGTAAAAATCGAGAGATTCAAACATTACAAATGTTTGACAGCTCCGAAAAATGATGTTATCATTCCCGCAATCTTGGAGAAGGAGGAGCGTTATGTTAAGGACTTTGAACGGCAATAGCATAATAATTATAATTATTAACGCGGCTCCTCCTCGCAGGATCGGCGTTTAGCGCCGTTTGTACAAGCGAGTCAGGGGCCCTTTCAAATTGAAAGGGCCCCTTTTTTATATCAAAATTTAAAAAAAGGGTTTTAAACTTTAGGAGGAATTGCGATGAACAAGACGGTAGAAGTAAGATGGCACGGACGCGGCGGGCAGGGCGCGAAAAGCGCCTCGGCGATACTCGCTGAGGTTTTGTTCGAAGAGGGAAAATACGTACAGGCGTTCCCGGAATACGGCGCAGAACGCCAGGGCGCGCCGATCCGCGCATACAATAGAGTTTCCGACGCTCCGATACGCCGCCGCTGCGGCGTGCAGAACCCGAACATCGTCGTCGTCGTCGATCCGACGATGGTCGAGAGCGCCGACCCGACGGAAGGCTCGGCCGAAGACGCGCTCTATATAGTCAACAGCGGCGAAAACGCGAAGAAGCTCCGCAGCCGCCTCGGCGTCACATCGAAGGCGCGCGTCCTCGTGGTGGACGCTACGAAGATAACTCTCGAAGAGCTCGGACAGAACAGGCCGAACGCCCCGATCTTGGGCGCCCTTTCGAACGTTTTCACGGAGGTCCCCGTGGAGGCCTTCGTAAACCATTTTACAAATAAAATGAAAAAGCTCCCCACAAAGGCGCTTGAGGCAAACCGCAAAGCGATACTCCGCGGACGCGCCGAGGCCGTCTTCGCATGAGCAAACCGCAAAGCTGGCAGGAGGTCCCGCCGGGCACCGTGGCCTTCGGGGCTTCCGCCCTCAAGGTTCAGACTGGGCTGTGGCGCTCCTCGCGCCCGGTCGTCGACGCCGCGAAATGCGTCTCCTGCCTCAAATGCTGGATCCAATGCCCCGACGACTCGATAGCGCTCGGCTCAGGCGGCAAAGTCGAAGGGATAAACCTCTTTTTCTGCAAGGGCTGCGGCCTCTGCGCCAAAGTATGTCCTGCCGGCGCGATATCGATGCACCCCGAGAGCGGCTTCGCACATGAGGAACAGAGGGACGGAGAACATCCGGGGGAGGTCGGCGCCCATGTCAAATAAAATAAAGGTGATGACCTCCGGCAATCTGGCGTTCGCCGAAGCGATGCGTCAGATAGATCCAGACGTCGTCGCCGCGTACCCTATCACGCCTTCGACGGAAATCCCCATGAAGTTTGCGGATTTCGTCGCGAACGGCAGGGTCACTTCAGAATATATAGCGGTAGAGAGCGAACACTCGGCCATTTCGGCCTGCGTAGGCGCGTCGGCGGCGGGAGCGCGCGTGATGACGGCCTCCTCCGCGAACGGCGTCGCGCTGATGCACGAAATATTCCCCATCGCCGCCTCTTTCCGCACGCCGATAGTCTTCGGCCTCGTCAACCGCTCTCTAGGAGCCCCGGTCAATATACACTGCGACCATTCGGACAGCATGCCGGAGCGCGACTCCGGCTGGATACAGATATACTGCGAAGACGCGCAGGAGGTCTACGACTCCGTGCTGCTCGCAGTGCGCCTCGCCGAAGACCCGCGCGTGTTGACGCCGGTCTTCGTCTGCCAGGACGGCTTTATTACGAGCCACTGCTATGAAGCAGTCGAACTTCTTTCCGACGAGGCGGTCAAAAACTTCGTCGGCGAACGCACGCCCCAATATCCGCTGCTCGACACCGATGACCCCGTATCTTACGGCTCATTCACGATGTCGGAATATTACTTCGAGATAAAGCGCAATCAGATGGAGGGGATGAACAACGTACTTTCCGTCTACGCGGAGCTCGCGGCAGAGCTTGAAAGAGAGACGGGGAGGAACTACCGTCCCGTTGAAAATTATCGCGCCGACGACGCCGATTATCTCATAGTGGTCATGTCTTCGGCGGCGGGCGTCGTCAAGGACGTCGTAGACGAGCTGCGCGAAGAGGGAGTCAAAGCCGGCGCGCTGCGCGTCAGATTCTTCCGACCATTCCCGCGCAGGGAACTCGCTTCCCTCGCTAAGGGCAAGCGCGGCGTCGCGGTGTTAGACAGGAGCGCGAGCATCGGCGGCACAGCGCCGCTTTCTTCGGAAGTAAAATCCGCCCTCTACGCCCTCGATAAGCGCGTGCCCGTGCAGGAATACATCTTCGGCCTCGGCGGGCGCGACCTATACGCGAAGGACGCGCGCGCGGTATTTGAAAAGATGATAGCCGGCGAATACGGCGAAGAGGCGCGCTTCATCGGTCTGCTGGAAAAGGATGACGAAGATGAGCGCGCTTAACATAAAAGAGCTGACGAAAAAAGAAAATCCGCTTACGCAGGGGCACCGCATGTGCCCGGGCTGCGGCGCGCCCACCGCGATACGCCAGGCTCTGATGGGCGTCGACTGTCCTGTCGTAGTGGTAGGCGCGACGGGCTGCATGGAAGTCTCTACGACGGTCTACCCTTACAGCGCCTGGAGGGTGCCCTTCATGCACATCGCTTTTGAAAACGCCGGCGCCGGCATCTCAGGCGTTGAGACCGCCTACAGGGTGCTGCGCAGAAAAGGAAAAATCGGCAAAGAGATAAAATTCATAGCCTTCGGCGGCGACGGCGGCACATACGACATCGGGCTGCAGTCGCTCTCCGGCGCGCTCGAACGCGGGCACGACTTCACATACATCTGCTACAACAACCAGGGCTACATGAACACCGGCGCGCAGCGCTCCAGCGCGACGCCCCTCGCCGCCAACGCGACGACCTCCCCCGCCGGCAGCACATCCTTCGGCAAGCTGCAGCGCGCGAAAGACCTGACGGAAATCGTCGCCGCGCATAACATCCCGTACGTCGCACAGACTTCGCTGCACAACCCCTTCGACCTCATAGCCAAGGTCAAGCGCGCCGTCGAGACGCCGGGGCCGGCCTTCGTCAACGTCCTCGTGCCATGCCCTCTGTTCTGGAAGATAGACGCGTCGGAGCAGGCGGACATATGCAAGCTCGCGGTCGACAGCAAATTTTGGCCCGTCTACGAGGTGGCGGAGGGCAAATATTCACTCTCCTACGAGCCGAAGCAGCCGCGCACGATAGAGGAATTCTTGCGCGCGCAGGGGCGCTATTCCCACCTCTTCAAAAAAGGCTCGGAACGCCTCGACCTCGTCGAAGAGGCGCAGCGCGACGCGGATGAAAGCTGGGCGAAGCTGCTCGAAAAGTGCGGCAGATAAAACTTTGCGATAACGGCAAACGTCCGGCTGGAAGCGGAAACCAGCCGGATTTTTATTTTGGGCGCGCAAGCGCGCGGCAAGATGAGGCTCACCTCAAAATTAAGACAGCGTCCTATAATTCTTGCGCTTTCTCATAGCTTTATCTGTACAGCAAAGATTTTTTATCTTATACTTAGACATAGGGAAAGGTAAAAAATAGGGGGTGCTTCTATGCAGGAAAAATTATGGGTAGTTATTCAGCAGGATTGCAACGGTATAGCTTCTGTCCTCGCATTCGATTTCGAGTCGGACGCGCAGAACTTCGCCCAGGAAATGACGGCGGCCGGAAACGGCACCAACACCGTCGTCGAGACGACGGTAAACAGACGCCATGAGGCGGAGGCGGCCATCGCACACGTCGAACTACCGGAATTCAACACGGAATGCATCGAATGCTTGATCGACATATCAGATCTTCCCGCAGGCAAACAGGACGCCGCGGCGAAATATTTAGAGGAGCATCGCGGCGAACTGCAGAAGGACGCAGAGAAGATGGTCGACAAATACATAAAAAAGGCTATAACGGATTTCTTCGCCGAAGACAGAATCATCCTCGGATAAGCCAGATGGTTCAAGCGTAAAAACTCCCGCGCCGACAAGATCTGGCGCGGTTTTTTCGATATACTTTCCGCAGGAGATATTCGCCGTCAGCAGGAGGGATATTTATGCCATTGTTGTATGAGAGCTTTGAAACAGAGCTTATCGAATTCACGCGACGGCTCGTGCGCCTGCAGAGCTATTCCGACCGTGAAGGCGCGGTCGCCGAAGCGGTGATCGCGAAAATGCGCGAGCTCGGCTACGACGAAGCCTTCATCGACGGCACGGGCAACGCGGTCGGCTTTATCGGAGAAGCCGGAAAGCTGATACATTTCGATTCCCATATGGACACGGTAGAAGCCTCCGACGCCGAAGAATGGCTGCTGCCGCCCTTCTCCGCCGAAATAAAGGACGGCTGCATCTACGGGCGCGGCTCCGTCGACATGAAATCCGGCCTCGCGGCCTCCGTATACGGCGCCGCTCTCGCAAAAGAGCTGGGGTACGCGAAAGGGAAAAGAATCTGCGTCAGCGGCTCAGTCTGCGAAGAATACTGCGACGGCGAAAACATAAAGATGATGTATAAAGAGCTGTCGCTGCGCCCCGACTTCGTCGTAATCTGCGAGCCATCCGACAACGTTATAACGCTCGGCCACAAGGGAAAGGCCCAGATGAGGATAAAGACGCACGGCGTTTCCGCTCACGGCTCAGCGCCCGAAAAGGGGATAAACGCCGTTTACGAAATGGCCGAGATAATCGAACGCGTCGAAGCGCTGAACAAGCGCCTCACGTCCGAAGGCGCGCCACACGGAACGATCGTCCTTTCCGACATCAGCTGCGTCTCCGCGTCGCTGAACGCCGTGCCGAGCGAGGCGGAAATATACCTCGACCGCCGTCTCGTACTCGGCGAAACGGAAGAAAAAGTCCGCGCCGAGATGGAAGAGCTGATCAGCGGCAAACGCGCGACCTGGGAACTTGGCACGCTGCGCCGCACGAGCTGGAAAGGCGCGCCGCTCGTCTACGAACCGCTGCACATGGCGTGGAAGATAAGCGAGACTTCCCCACTCTACGCGGCCGCGAACGCTGCCTACGAAGCGTCCTTCGGCAAAGCGCCGGGAAAATACGACTTCTGGGACTTCGGCACAAACGCCGTCACGCCGGTCTCGATGGGGATAGAGACGATCGGCTTCGGCCCCGGCGAATACAAATTAGCGCACATGAGAGACGAACACTGCGCGACGGAAAAAATAAAAGACGCCGCAAAATTCTACGCGGAAATAATAGGAAAGCTAAATATATAACAAGCAAAGCCGTTAAGCCGGCAAACAGCTTCGCGGCTTTGCCTTGTGCGCGCTTCTAAAAATTATTTATGCTTCTGCCTGATAATCTTTGAACGCTGCGTCAAGAGTGTGGATACAGGCAATCATTCCAACGACGCCAGCAACTATACAAATCCAGTTAATCCATAGGCCTACCCCTATTGAGAATATGAGGGAGCCGCACGCCCCGAGCGTACAGGCGATAAATATCTGGCGGTCAATCTTTTTTCCTCTCTCATTGAAACCTGGAAGAAGCCCTCTCCTATTCTTTTCATTACACGTTAAAAGAGAAACTATCACAGTACATACCAGCGAGACCGCGACGCCCCAAACAACAGGAAGCGGCAATTTCATATTTATCGCAACTATAGCCATTGCGCCCCCTGTGAGTATCCCGGCAAGGCATCCCTTTTCAGTCGCTTTTCCCCAGAACATACAAGACATAAGCGGTACGAAAAACGCCGACGAATATACGTTGAACCCCATGCCCATTATAGCTACTATCCCCTTGACCTTCAGCACGAAGAATATTGAAAGAGCAGCGATAACAAAGTTTACGATGCGGCAGTAAAAAAGTTTTGCCTTCTCTGATACGCCTTCCGGAAGTGAAGGCTCTATAACATCTACAGTTATACAGAGAACTGATGTATTGAGATTAGAATCAATTGTCGAAATCGTCATGGCAAGGGTAGCTGCAAGGAAAAGCCCTACTAGTCCAGGGGGAAGTATCCGTGATACAAGGGCGAGGATCACGCCGTCCTTGTTATCCCCTACAACTGCCGGATCAATAAGCATTGCGGCGGTAAGGCCGAAAAAAATTACTAAACCAGCAAGGAGCGTGCAGAAGGTAAAACCTAAAAGGCTTCCTTTGACAGCTGTTTTTTCATTTCTCGCTGTGATAAACCTCGTCAAATGGTTCACGTCGCAGCAAGCCGCAAGCACACCGCTCAAAAGATAGCCCAGCCACCAGATATTAGGACGAAGCGAAAAATATTGAGCGGAATCGAGCGCTTTATGTATTGCCGTAGGCGTTGCCCCGCCGTACACTATAAGCATTACCGGAACAACGATAAAAATAAGTGGCGTCATTATCAGCCACTGCAGCACATCGTTGTGTACAACAGCCATAAGTCCTCCCAACGTAGTGTAAATTATCGTTATCGTCATGCCTATAATAAGCGACATCTCAAAGGTGAGACCATATTTATTGAATAGCAAATGAATGAGAAGCCCTACTGCTGCCATATTTCCGCTCATTATAGAAAGCGCGAGCCAAGCCCCGCCTATCCCTGAAAGTTTTTTCAAGATAGGACTGTCGAATCTTTTGAGAAAAAGATCGCCAGAACTGCGGATATCTATTATGTTCGAGCACTTTTTCAGCTTACGCGCAATCCCTGACAGAATAGCTCCCCACGCGCCCAGACTGTAGCACTGACTTGAAATCAAGACTCCGGCACCGTTTACATAAGCTCCGGCGCTGTAGCCCATCAGCGCCCCACTGCCCTTCATTGTCGCACCCTGAGTACAGAGCGTGGAGAATATGCCAAACGACTTTCCCCCAAGCAAAAAATCACCGCTGTGCCTTGCCTTGCTGCTCCAATAGAGCCCATTGCCTATAACGGCCGCAAAATATAGGACGATTACCGCGACATCAAGATTTTTTACGACCAAATAATCCATAAAATCACTCCTTGTATATAATTTCGTTCGTCAAAGTCATGCTATTGTGGCGATAAATTTCTGGTATCCCTTTAGATCGCGTAGGATAATAGAAGCGCCTCCTGGCTGACGGAGTCGAACACCTTTTTATATCTTTGCGATGTCCACAATTTTTAGACAACGAACCAACAGTACCTTTTAGAAAAAGGCCTTCCGGCATGCTGGATCGTCCTATACAGCTATGTTCGATACTTATCTCTTGATAAAGAAACCGTCCGCGAGCTCGTCCTCTTCTTGCTGGATAAGCCAGTTGAAACCGGTAACATAAGAGCGGCCTTTGATGTAAGGAATCACTGTATCGAATTCCCCGACCTTTGGACCTGGCTCGTAGGAGCCTTTGAATATGCTTCCGGTAACTCCTGCGTGGCTGAACCAAACCCCAGGAGCAAGCTGTTTGCTATCTGCAAGGCATGCGAGGCGCGCGCTTGTACCGGTCCCACACGCCGAGCGGGCAAGCTGTCCCGCCGCCCACGTTACTAAATTGCGTTTGGGTTCCCCAGCCGGTGCATCAAGCGTAAATTCGGTTAGAATAATTTTATCAAGCGCTGGGTTTGTAGGGTGCCTAAACTTAATCTGATCATTTATTGCATCACGAATCTCAATACCAAGCGGAATCATTTTTCTGATTTCATCAGGGGCAATATTGAATCCAAACTGATCGGCCGGTACCATTGCCGTATAGTTGCCGCCAAAAGCTATGTCAAATTTGACCTTCTGTCCTGTGGAGGGAAGAGTGATCTCTTGGTCTTTCATCTGAACAAAGCAAGGTACGTTCTGAAGTATCGCATCGCCTACAACCCCATTTTTCACTTCAACCTTGACCTTTACAAGGCCTGCGGGGGCCTCAAGAATCACCTCCGTATAAGGTTCTGTTTTCTTTATCATACCAAGATCTATCAGCGTGCGGGATACGCCTATTGTACCGTGACCGCACATCGAAATACTGCTGGCGCTGTCCATAAATACGATCCCATAAAGCGCCTCCGGATTAACAGGGCGAGTCAGCAGAGCGCCAAACATGTTGTCATGCCCGTGCGGTTCCCACATTACAAAACGGCGGAAGTCATCATGATTCTTCTTAAAATCAAGCCACCTCTCGGCAAACGTGTCCCCGTAAAGGAGCGGGCCCCCGCCAACAATTATCCTTGTAGGAGCGCCGCTTGTGTGAGTGTCGACAACTGCGGCCATACGTTTCGCGTTCATATCATTTACCTCCCTCTATAGTTATATAAAGTATCAGTTTTTTGACATAATGTTAAAGCGCACCGGAGATACCCCGGTAAGTTTAAGAAAGGTTCTTGAAAAATGGCTCTGATCGGCAAAACCAAGCTCATATGCTATACCGAGCAGTGATTCTCCGTACTGTATCAAATCCTGCGCCCTGTTCACGCGAAGCTGCGTAATATAAGCGTGAGGAGACATCCCGACCTCCTTCTTGAAAAGCCTTGTGAAATGAAAAAGACTAAGATTTACATGATTTGCCAAGTCTTCAAGATTCAGCGGCTGAAGATAGTTCTCCTCCACATATTTCAGCACGCTTCTGATATAAGGCGAAGATACCTCGAAACGCATCAAAACGTTGTTCGATATTTCGGCGAGCATCATTTCGTAAATACTGCTTAACGTACCAAGTTCTTCGCTGCCGACTTCAATTTTCTTCTGTTCCGTTATAAAGTTTTCCCAGATTTTGCTGTCAGATATTCTTGATACTGTGTTCTCCATATCTTTTATCTTTAATAGCAACGTCCGGCTCAACAACTCTTCATTTATCGTGGCAGTCCTGTAATAACAGGCGCCATCCAGATGAACAAGTTCAACCCTATGGGGAATGTTATGTCCTATAACTAATATCTCTCCAGGGCGCAGAAGCACCGTTCCATTATGGAAAGATACCGGCAGGCTCCCGTCTTCAAGCGCACTAACAGTAAATGTATTATGAAAATGCATCCTCTGATCATATTTCAGATCGGAGCTATCCTCAGAAGAAGCCGTCAGAAAGCGCATATCGTTGCGAAACCGGGACCTCCAATAGCGTTTAACTATTTTCTTAAGCTGAGAGCTGCGTTTTATGGACATTTCTCTCCCCCCCTTCTATTCTCATCAATAATTAACGAATGCAAGACATTCAGGCCCTGCAAGCATGAAGAACCTGAACGTCATTAGCCTTTACTTCATATTATCTTTGAGAAGAGAATCAAGCGCCTTCATTACCGTTTTTTTGCGGGCTTCGTACTCCGCCTTTGGGTCCGCGTTCGGCGCTGCAAGAGGGTGGGGAATTGCGTCTCCGTGTATGATTCTGTTGCTTCCAAACGTATGCGCGATTGGGTCCATTGCCGTGATATGCGCACACGCTATTCCTGAACGCTCGACTTCTTTTGTAATAGCTGCACCGCAGCGCGTACACGAGCCTCAGGTGGAGACCATTATCGCAGCGTCAACTCCCGCTTCGTTAAGCTTCTCCGCTATGGAACGCCCAAAAGCTTCGCCGTTGAGCAGAGATGCCCCAGTACCCGACGTACTGTAGAAGTATTCGTGGACCTTCCCAATCTTCCCTTCTCTTTCAAGTTCTCTTAGAATGTCGAGCGGTACGATTCTGTTAGGATTATCATATGCAAAGCTCGTGTCATAACCGCCGTGAACGGAAATGATCTTACCCTTTTCAAGCGCGTCAACTCCCTCGACCGAATAAATGCCGTATTTTGTCGCTGAAGATCCTTCGATCCTGTCAGGATTTCCGGCCGGGACCATTCCACCGGTCGTAAGCAACGCGACAGTAGCCTTGCTCAAATCCTTTATACAGGGCGCGACTTGTACTTTTTCCGGAATCGGCTGAATGTATTCTGACTTAAATTCCTCTCTCGCCATTTTCTTGAGAAGCATGTCCACCGCACGGATTCCGCCGCTTTCGGCAACTTTGAAATTTTTCCTAAATCCCCTGCTGAAGTAATTATCTTCATCGGCCCCTTCAAGAGGAATATTATTTAAAATTTTCCTCGACAGCTTCACTATGCTGTCAAGTGCATTCTTCATATCACGAGCCGAATTGCCGGTCTTTATGATGAACATATCGTTCCGGAACATATCGACCGCAGGGCTTTCAACGTTCATGCCCGCCACGCCGGGGATACCAAGCGCCCTTTTCGCTTCTTTTATCACATTGCCGCACGCAAACCCATAACGTCCAGCATAGAACGACGGGCCGGCTATCACAATGTCAGGGCTGTATCTTTCAAGAGTCCTCTCAAACATCTCGAGTACTTCGGCAGAATGAGTCGCGAAATAGTTGTCTCCGCAGATAAACGTAGCGACGACCTCAGCTTCTCCTTTAAAGAGGCTGTTTATCTGAATCCCAGGTCCGGCAGCTCCTTCTTTTACCTTAGGTTCATAATCCGCGCAATTCTCTCCGCCCACGCCGGCAAAGAACTGGTTAATGTAATGCAGTATTTTATATGCCATTACGAGCACTCCTCCTTACATCCACTTTGCAGTTATGTTGCAGAGACCAGCCTGAGCGCATGATTCTGTAACATGAATCAGCTCAGTGTAGAAATAATTCGGGTCATCTGGCTGGTGATCGATCGCAGCGTGAAGTATATCGAGACTTGCTTCATTACCAATAAAGGTACCCATTTTTTGGGGAATCGCAAGCAGTTCATGTGTATTACCGACACTCACCATAGCGTCGCATTCTTTTACCCAATCAGCAAGACCGGGGCTTTTGCCGTCACGCCCACCAAGCTCATCAGAAATGATAACAGTCTTTATTCCTTCTTTTTCGAAATTTTTAACATTCAGCATTATATCTTCGTCAGGGTTGCCGTGTCCTTCTGTTACAAGAACAGCGCCGCTCGCACCAAGCATTTTCGCAATTTTCACGGTAAAGAGCGAATTGCGAGTTTTACCTGGCAGATTCAAAACTTCGTTGTGTACGATAACGCCCAGGAAACGCACCTTTTCACCGTGCAGCTTATAAAATTCCTCGATCACCGGTGCATTCTGTATCTCATACATATACTGTTTGTCCGAGCAGACCGTATTGTGCGAACCGATAAACGATACGAGAGCACCGTCAATTATTTCGTTTGGATGCAGAAGTACAGGTATCATAGTAGCGCCGGCAAGCTGCCCATAAATGTAGAAGTCCTTTATCAGCGGATTCTGAGCAAGCATCTGCATAACATAAACAACACCCGGCAGAGACGGATCAGATTTCGGCGTTTCGTAGACCTTAGCCTCGTCAGGTCTCAGCCCTTTACAACAATCTGCAAGATAGACGGCAAGCTTCAGTCCTGCGAGTTTGCATGCATCGTCAACCCCTTGGGTATTGTTTTTCTGCGCCTCTTCGTTTACCTGAACATTCATTACAAGATTAAAAAGGCTGGAAAAGGGACACAATTCTGCCGCAGGCCCCGTCATGTCGATAAAACCGCCCGTACGGCATATTGCCTTCGTATCATTATTCTCGGTAACAACCACAGCCGCGCCCTTCAATGCCAATGTCGTTCCGATACCGGCCTGTTGCAATCCATCTACGAATCCGGGAAACATAGCTCCTTCGTCGCTTATTTTACAACGTGGTTCGATAACATCCTTGACAGGCATTATGCGAACGCTTTCGCCAGGACGCGCGATGTGCAGGGTTATATTCTCAATATACGGAGACGTACCACAGGCGACGACGGCTTCAATAGCATTTACGTAAAGGACGCTGTTTCTTACGGTAGTTTTTTTCCCCCATTCAATGCCTTTGATATTGAGAGTCATAAAATTAAGCTTCAAAACATTACCCTCCCCTTGCATACTATTCCGATTTAACAAGCGCATACATTTTTGGCCTATATGTACCATTTATATAACTCAACAATCAAATGATAAATGAAACGCCATAGATATTCTTGAATTTTCTTGCTATCTGATTATATTAATATATATTCAGTCAAACTCAGCAAAAAAATACAACACATATCAAACGATTATATGTTAGTATAAATATAACTTTTTGCCGCATTTCCTTTCGGCGGCATAGAACGGCAGGTGAAAGAATATGAAAGTCGGCAAACTTGTTGCGGTAGTCGACTCGCATACATGCGGAGAACCGACGCGCATCGTCGTAGGCGGGGCGCCGGTACTCAAAGGCAGGAGCATGCCCGAAAGATGGGACGACTTTAAGCGCAATCACGACGATTTCAGACGTTTTATCATGACAGAGCCGAGAGGCCACGAAAACATGTTCGGCGCGGTGCTCGTTCCGCCTATTTCCGAAGAGGCCGACACAGGAGTCATCTTCTGCGACTCCGGCGGCAGCGTTTCCATGTGCGGGCACGGTTCTATAGGCCTCGCGTCGGCAATGATAAATTTAAAAATGGTGGAAGTAAAGGAGCCTTATACCGATGTAACGCTGGACACGCCGGCGGGGCTCGTTACGATATCCGTCAGCGTAAAAGACGGGGAGGCGGTCGGCGCCGTCCTACGCAACGTCCCCGCGTTTGTCTACCGACAGGGATGCAGCCTGTATATGCCGTCGCTCGGCAAACATGTCGATATGGATATATGCTTCGGAGGCAGTTTCTTCGCCATGCTGGACGCTGAAGATTTCGGCCTGACGCTCATACCCTCAGAATCTTCAAAGATAAAGGCACTGGGAGTGGAGGCTATCGCGGAGGCGAACAAGCAATTCCACGTGCAGCATCCTCTTATAGCGCAGAACAATATGATTCTTCTGGCGGAGTTCGGGATATACAAAAATAACGACAACGCCAGGAACTGCGTAGTCTTCGGGGCTTCCAACATCGACCGTTCGCCGTGCGGCACGGGGACTTGCGCCAAAATGGCGCTGCTCGCGGCGCAGGGAAAGCTTAAGCCGGAGGAAGTTTTCAGGCATGAAAGCATTATAGGAACTATTTTCGAAGGACACTATTCGGAAAAGACAAAGGTCGGCGATTTCGACGCGATCACACCATTCGTGCGCGGCGAAGCCAACATAACGGGTTTCAACTGGCTCATCGAGCAGAGCAGAGATCCGCTGCTCCCCGGTTTTCTGCTCGGCTGATAAAAATCGTCCCTGAAATATACGTTCATCACTGTAAAGAGATGAAATGAAGAAGCCTATTATGTCGGGGGCCTCAGAGATATAAAATACGAAGTGCCAATTCTGACAATTTAAAAACTTTAGTTTATTAAATAATTTCCTGTGTCGTCATGACCCGATCGCTGCAGAACTAGAACGCCGCCGTAAATCAGACGTCTCTGATTTACGGCGGTAGATTTGACGCTAAGGGGCGAGAGTCGCTTAGCCCAAAAAGAGCCTGCGTACACGCTCTAAAGGGGAAAATGCCGTAATTCATCGAGATGTCGAGAAAATGCGGCATTTTTTATAATCTTAAAAATTTCTGATTTATTTTTTTGCCTCCCTGTATACTTCCAAGTACTTTTTCACATCAGCCAAAAGGGCGTCGTCGTTCAAAAGCCCGTCTTCTTTTTCCGCTTCGTATACGTTGGGGTCTGGTTCGTACATAGAGACAGACATGATTAAATCGTCCAGATAGGTGTTATATTCCCAATCAGATATTTGATCATATTCCCCGTCCCACAAATCCAGATATTGGCGTGCGAAATCCTTAGCGGAGAGTTCTCTGGCAATGAATTTTTCACACATCTCCTTGAATTGTATTCCGGCTTTCGTTTCTATAACTTCTCCCATTTTTCGCCTGCTTCTTTCTAACCATTATTATTTTATTATAGTATTTCGGAGTGTAGTTGAGCGCAGTCCTCCTCCTAGTTGTATTTACTGTGCCAATAATGTGATGACCGGTCAGGCGTTGTAGTTTTCTGAGAACGTCGCGCCGCCTTCGCCAGTCCAGTCCGTATGGAAGAACTCGCCGCGGGGCCTGTCCGTCCTCTCATAGGTATGGGCGCCGAAATAATCGCGCTGGGCCTGCAGAAGATTAGCGGACAGCTCGGCGCTCGTGTAGCCATCAAACCATGAGAGGGCCGATGTGAAGGCCGGAAGCGGAACGCCGTGCAAGACGCCGGCTGCCGCCGTCCTGCGCCACGAGGGAACAAGGCTCCTCACCTTATCCCTGAAGTATGGAGCAAATAAAAGGTTGGGTAGCTCTGGCTCGGTGTCAAACGCCTCCTTTATCTTACCGAGGAAGACGCTCCTGATGATGCAGCCGCCGCTCCATATCTGCGCAATGCCGCCATAGTTCAGATTCCAGCCGCAGCTTTTCGCCGCAGCGCGCATGAGCATGTAGCCCTGCGCATAGGAGACGATCTTGGAGGCCAGAAGCGCCCGACGTATATCTTCGACGAAGCTCTCCCGGCAGCCGTCAAACGGTATCTTTTCCCGCGCAAAGGCCGCAGACGCACTAACACGCTCGTCCTTCATCGCGGAGAGGCTGCGCGCGAACACCGCCTCTCCTATGAGCGTGAGGGGAATACCCTCGTCTAGGGCCGCGATGGCAGTCCATTTACCAGTGCCTTTCTGCCCGGTCACGTCAAGTATTCTGCCGACGAGCGGCGCACCGTCGCTATCTTTGTAGCGGAGAATGTTTTTAGTTATCTCTATAAGATAGCTGTCAAGCTCCGTTTTATTCCAGCTCTCAAAAACGTCGGCAGCCTCTTCCTCGCTCATTCCAAAAAGAACGCGCATGAGACTGTACGCCTCGCAGATAAGCTGCATGTCTCCGTATTCTATTCCGTTATGGACCATTTTTACAAAATGCCCTGCACCGTTCTCCCCGACCCATTCGCAGCAGGCCGCACCACCGGCCTTCGCGGCTATCGCCTGAAAGATCGACCTGACGAAAGGCCACGCGGCGGGCGAGCCTCCCGGCATTAGAGCGGGACCTTTGAGCGCGCCCTTTTCCCCGCCGCTTACGCCCATGCCGACATAAAGCAGCCCTTTGTTCTCGATATATGCGCATCTCCTGATTGTATCGGAGTAACGACTGTTGCCTCCGTCTATGACTATGTCACCCGCTTCGAGCAGTGGCAGCAACGATTCCAGCAGAGAGTCGACCGCTGGGCCCGCTTTCACCATCAGCATGATCCTCCGCGGCCGGGAGAGCGTTGATACTAGTTCCGCGAGGGATTTAGTTCCGACAATATTTTTACCGCCTGCGCGCCCTTTTATAAAACTGTCAACCTTTTCCAACGTGCGATTGTAAACTGCAACTGTAAATCCCCGCGATTCCATGTTCATGACGAGGTTTTCGCCCATCACGGCGAGGCCGATGAGGCCAATATCAGCCTTTTTCATCGTTCCGCTTCTTCGCTATTTTACGAGATAGCCGCCGTCTACGGGTATGATGGCGCCGTCAAGATAATCCGACGCCGAGGATGCGAGGAAGATGATCGGTCCCTTGACGTCGTCTGGCGTACCCCACCGCTTGTGCGGGATGCGGTCCGTTATCTCTTTGAAACGCGGGTTGTTCGGATCGGTGAGCGCCGTGTTCATTTCGGTGTCCATATAGCCGGGGGCGACCGCGTTCACATTGATATTTTTTTCAGCCCATTCGTTGCAAAGGGCCTTCGTAAGCTGAGCTACTCCGCCCTTCGAGGCGGCGTATGCAGGGACAGTGTAGCCTCCGAAAAAAGAGAGCATCGAGGCAAAGTTGATTATCTTGCCGCCGCTTCCCTGCCTGATGAATGTCTGCCCTGCCATCTGCGAAAGAGCGAACACCGCGCTAAGGTTGACGTTGAGCACGAATTCCCAGTCTTCCTCGGGAAATTCTTCGCATCTATGGCGGCGTTGCACGCCAGCGCCATTTACCAGGATGTCGAGATGTCCTCCAAGCTTTTCGACGGCTTCAAGGAACTTTTTGCTGCGCTCCTTTTTGTCTCCCAGGTCCACCGTCACTGCGGAGCATTTAAAGCCTCTGTCACAGAAGGCCTTCGCCACGTCGGCCACCTTGGGGTTGACATCCATGATACAGACCTCCGCACCAGCCTCCATCAGTCCCTCCGCGGCCCCATAGCTGAGCCCCTGCGCCCCGCCGGTCACGATTGCCTTTTTGCCTGTCAGATCTGTAAAATTTTTTACCATAATTTATTCCTCCTAATTATTTATTCAAATCAATTTACGGCGTATTTGCATTCTCCAGTCGCCAACACGTCAAGCACGTTCTGAGCCGACATCAGGCTCATCTTAGAACTAGCTTCCCTCGTCGCCGCTCCGGCGTGGGGCGTTACGATGCAGTTAGGAAGAGTGAGTATCTCTTCGCCGTAAGGCGGCTCAGAGATAGTGGCGTCGAGAGCAGCTCCCCGTATCACGCCGCCGCGCAGCGCAGCGCAAAGTGCCCCTTCGTCGATGATGCCGCCGCGCGCGGTGTTTACGATGATGGCGTCGCGTTTCATCATGGCAAACTCGCGCTCACCGAACATATTCTTCGTCTCCTCAGTCAATGGCAGGTGTATCGTGATGAAATCCGACTCGCGGATTAGCCTCTCGAAGGAGACATATTCGGCACGGCACTCGCCTTTGAACGCCTCGTCCTGACAGACGTCATAGCACAGGATATTCATGTCGAATCCGCGGCACCTTCTCGCAACACCCCGGCCGATGCGGCCGGCCCCGACCAAGCCGAGGGTCTTTTTAAACATCTCAACTCCCTGCGGACGCTTTTGCGCCTCCGCTCTAATCGCGGCGTCCATCATGGGAATATTTCTCGCCGCTGCGAGCATGAGACCGACCGCGAGGTCGGCTACTGAGTCACCGTTAGCTCCCGGCGTGATGGTGACCTTGATGCCGAATTTAGAGGCCGCTCTGGCGTCTACCCTATCATAACCGACGCCGTAGCGGGATATGACCCTTAACTTTCCGGCGCAGGCAAGCAGATGTTCGTCAAAGTTGTCGAGCCCGGCAATCACTGCGTCGGCATCCGGCAGCTCTTTTTTAAGCTGTTCGTATATCGGACCCTCAGCCTCTTCAAGTTTTATTACTGAACAGCCGCCCTCTTCAAGCAGTTCGCGTGCCTTTGAGTCTGTCTTGCCAAATGACCTTGCGGTCACGATAACCCTATATTTTGCTGCCATTGCCTGTGCCTCCCGCTACACTCTGGAGGCGAGCGCGACAGCCTCTTTCGTCAGCCTCGTGATCTCACAGAAGCTGTGTGCGCTTATGAGCGATTCCTTCACCATCCAGCTTCCGCCGCAGGCGATAACCTTATCAGAAGAGAGATATTCTGGAAGATTTTCAGCGTTAACGCCGCCGGTGGGCATAAATCTAATCTCCGGGAACGGTGCGGCGAGTGCCTTTATCGTCGCTAACCCGCCGTATTGCTTGGCTGGGAAAAATTTTACAACTTTAAGTCCGAACTCCAGCGCGACCATTATCTCGGTCGGCGTACAGACGCCCGGGAAGATCGGGATACCCCTTTCCACAGCGAATTTTGTGACGGCGGACGAAAACCCCGGAGAAACGATGAACTTAGCACCGGCTTTCACCGACCGCTCCGCCTGTGATACATTCACTACCGTACCAGCTCCTACCAGCATTTGCGGGAAACTCCCGGATAATGTGCGGATCGAGTCCTCGGCCGCATCCGTCCTTAAAGTTATCTCAGCGACCGGCAGCCCTCCCTCGATGAGCGCTTCCGCCAGCGGCGCGGCATCATCCGCCTTGTTGAGCTTCACCACCGGCACAATTTTCAGGGCTTCGATCTGCTTATAGATATCCATTATTTATCTTCCCCCTTTGCAAAAATTTTCATTATATACGTCCAGATAGCGCTGATACTTCTTAGCGTAAAACTGCGCGTTCTGAAAATCCGGAATAATCCTTTCGCATACCTCGGGCTTGTGATCCTTCGCGTCGCTGATGACACCAAGCAGCTCCATCGCGAGCACCGCACCGCCGATAAGCGATCCCTGTTTCTCCTTGTCTATCTCCATCTCTTCCTGAAAAATGTCGGCACACATCTGCGTCCAATTCTGAGAGTTAAGGATGCCGCCTGACAGCTTTATCTTTTTCGGCTTCCCATTAAGCTCCACTAGATGCTGATAACACTGATAAAGGTTATAAAGCACCCCCTCCTGAACCCCGCGGTAGAGATCACGACGCCCCATCTGCGGAGTTATACCGCTGAAGCCTCCGCGGCGTTCGTCGTCCCACCCGGGGCACCTTTCGCCGAAAAGAAACGGCAGGAATACCGGCGTATCCGCTCCCGCGTCCGCCTCACCGTCGAGCTCGGCATATGAGCCGCGCGTTTCAAGGAGGCTGTTTCTAAACCAGTCGATGCAGTTGCAGCAGCCGGAAGTCGCCGCGCCGCTCAGCCACGATTTCGGAGACAGATAGCACCACGTGCTTGGAGTGTCCGGTATTAAAGCCTGTTGTGTCGTGAGCCGCATCGCACCGCTGGTGCCGACGGAAAAAGTCATGACACCCTCTTCTAAAGCCCCGACTCCGACCTGATTGAGGCCCCCGTCGGAGTTGCAGGGAATTACAGGGATGCCGGCTTTGACGCCGAGAAGCGCCGCCCCTTCATCGGAGAGGGGAAATGTTTTGGAGTATGAAACCAGCTCGGAAAGCTGGTCTTCCCTTATGCCAATCTCGTCCAGTATTGAACGTTCGAAACGTTTTTCATGGATATTTAGCAGGCCGGTTCCCGAAGCGAGACATTCCGTGATAACGCGGCGCCCCGTAAGTCGGTAGGTATTATAGCTGCCCTGCCCCATAATATAATAACTGCCCAGGTCGTAGCCCATGCTTCTGAGCATTAAAAGTTTGTAGGCAGGATAAACAGTGTTCACCATACAGCCTGTCTTATGATAGTAAGAATCTACAAACGCGGCGTCCTTTCTGAGGCCGCGGCAGATGTCAGCAGCGCCGGTGTGCGACCAAAGATAGACTGGCGTCTTAGGCGTCATGTTTTTATCGCAGAGGAGAATGCTGTGCCACGTACCGCTAAGCGAGACGAGACTCACGTCCTGCCATTGGGCAAGCTCTCTACCTAGCGCGATCATCTCCATAAAGACCTGCTCCGCGTTGTGTATAGTCACATCGTCATACATCTTGCCGTACGTCTTGACAAGGACCTTCGATTCATGCGTGTCAGAATTGTACAGCATCGCCTTTGCGGATGTAGTACTTGCTTCCAGAACCAATATTAGCATTAAGATACACCCTCTATAGCTTTGATTTTTACATCCCAAGCACTACTCGTGGAAGGAACTCCGAGAGAGCCGGGATAAACGTTATCAGCAGCAATTCGAAGATCATGGCGATCACAAATTTTATTATCCCCGCACATACTACCTCCAGAGGAGCGTCGCCTATTCGGCAGGCAACAAAGAGGTTTATTCCCAGCGGCGGGGTAATGAACCCGATTGCAAGACCTACGACCATAATAAGCCCGAAGTGTATGGCGCTTAACCCGAAGTTGAGAGCAACAGGAAGTAAAATCGGGGCAAGTACCATCATTGCCGGCGTCGTATCCATAAAACAGCCGACGATAAGCAGCAGCGCGAGGATGAGAAGAAGGACTACTATTTTGCTTATGGAAACAGAGAGTATCATATTTGTAACAATGTTAGGTATGCGCTCAATGGCCAGTAGTTTTGTAAACGCTGTTGCACAGCCTATTATAACCATCGTGGTACCCGTAGTATTGCATGCGTTGCCTATAGTAAAGAAGAGCTTTTTCGGATCAAGCTCACGATGTATAAAAACCCCACAAACGAAAGCGTATACCGCAGCGACTCCTGCGGCCTCCGTAGGAGTGAAGACCCCGCCGTATATACCTCCAAGAATTATGAAAGGATTAAGCAACGCCCACTTTGCATCGCAAACAGCCAGCCACTTTTGCTTTGCGGAAAAATGTTCGTCCGTCCCGGTCCATCCCTGCTTTTTACAATAAAAATAGCAGAGCGCGATTAATATGCCGCCTACCAAAAGCCCTGGGGCAAAACCTCCCATAAACAGGCCGCTTATCGAGGTGCTTGTGCAGGAACCGTAAATGACCATAGGGATACTCGGCGGTATTATAACCCCGATCGAACCGGCCGTCGCTATAAGCGCGAGTGTGAAGGATTTGCTGTAGCCCTTTTCAAGCATGCTTGGTACTACCATGCTACCGACAGCTGCCACCGTAGCCGGCCCCGACCCTGAAACAGCGGCGAAGAACATACATACAACGACCGTGACGATAGCAAGCCCGCCGGTTATCCTGCCGAGGAAGGCATTGCTTACATTTAGTATCCTTCTGGAAACTCCGCCGGCCGCCATGAGCTCTCCGGCCAAAATGAACAGCGGGATAGCCATTAGCGTAAAAGAGTCGCTTCCAGCTATCATCTGCTGGACAAGGAAGGTGTTCGACATCGTACCGCCTGTAACGATAGCGGCCAGCGACGAAAGCCCGATGGCGATTCCGACCGGCACGTTAAAAATGAGAAAAGCAAAAAGGCTTAAAAATAGCACAATAGCAACCATATCTATTCATCTCCCTTAGCAAGCCGGCCAAAGCGGAAAAACAGCGTCTGGATCTGCCTTATCATGACGAGGACAAAACCGGCCACGGGGGCAAATGTTATATACTCCATCGGTATTCCAAGGGCTGCAGAAGTTTTATGCAGCCTTATCTGCATCATCGTATATTTCGACCCCGTATAGACAATGTAAAGAGCAAAGAACAAAAAGAGCACGTCGCCCAGTATCACTATATACGGCCTCGATTTTTTGGGAAAAATGGAGAGTCCCGCGTCTATCTTAATGTGTTTCATTAATTTGCTTCCATAGCTGATAGCTATATATATCAGCCACACAAACGCATATCTTGCAAGCTCCTCGGACCAGCTTAGGGAATTGTGCATCACATAACGCATAATGACCTGAAGAAAAATCAGGATCGCCATCAGCGAGATAAGAAATACGCTGACTGTGAGCTCAAGATAATTATCCAGCCATCTCAAAATCTTCATTGCAAGCCCTCCAGTAATAAACGGGGCCCCAGAATCTGAGGCCCTAAAAAGATTTTTCTAATTATTTCTTGCGCACCGCCTGAAGCTCTTCAAGCATTTGCTGGGCGTATTCGGGGTGAGTCATCTTCTTTTTAATCATTGCAAAGCAATTTGCGCTCTCTACGGCTTTCTGGAAAGCTTGTTTCTGTGCCAGCGTGAGATGGGTGACCTTTACGCCGACCTTCTCAAGCATTTTGTCGGAGCTGTCTTCAATGGACTGCGACGTCTCATACTGATAACCTGTGGCCTCTTTCATCGCTTTTGTAAGCGCCGCCTGTTGTGCTTTTGAAAGCGACTTCCATTTATCGGCATTCATCAGGACGCAATATGGAGTATATACGTGTTCGGTATAGATGACATTCTTCTGTACCTCATAGAAACGGTTTCCCATGATGATCCCGATAGGATTCTCTTCTCCGTCGACAGTACCCTGTTGCATAGCCGTGTAAAGCTCAGAAAAAGCCATCGGCGTTGGGTTTGCACCTATTGCCTTCCACGCCGCTATGTGGACGTCGTTTTCCATTGTTCTGATTTTTAGCCCTTTAACATCCTTTGGCTCCGTAGCCGGAGTTTTCTTCGTCGTAAGGTTTCTGAATCCGTTCTCCCACATACCAAGCCCCTTAAGGCCAAGCGACTCGACACCGTCGACTATCTTTTTGCCGGCCTTACCATTAAAGCCCACTTTATAGACCTCATTCTTTGAGAGAAACATATAAGGCATATCAAAAATGTAGTAATCAGGATAAAGAGGCGTAAGCGAAGAGGTCGAACTCACCGCGATATCGCAGTCTCCGACCTGCGTCATTTCTACTACTGTTTTGTCATCGCCGAGCACGTTGTCGTCAAAAAGCTCGACCTTGACAGAACCGCCGCTGTATTTCACAAGCAATTCTTTGAACTTTGCGCCGGCTTTCTTTGCGCTGTCAGACGTAACATTGCCCAATTTGAGCGTCACAGTCTTGTCGGCGGCGAATGCGCAAGATGACGCGGCAAGCACCGCAAGCGTCAATACCCCAATAAAGGTTTTCATAAATTTTCTCTGCATTTTTATTTCCTCCTGTTTTTTATTATTGCCACACCATTTTAAGGTGAAGCTATAATCACCTGTCCACTACTGCAAACAGTCGACTGCGATTTTCACCGTTCCGCACGACGGGTCGGCTATCATGTCAAATACCTTCGCGCTTTCGGTGAGCGGCACGACATGCGTCACGATTTCCTCAAGTTCGTCTTTGAGCGCAACCGTAAGCCCGACCGCCTGTCCAAACTCTTCTTTCGTATATACTCTGGAACCAACAAGCGTCTGCTCCTTGAAATTAAGCTCGCGAAGGTTTACTTCGTGTGGAGCCTTATGCACTGAGACCATGCAGATATGGGCGCGTACTCTGGTTATGTCCGTCATCTGCATCGCCGCCGACGGAGCGCCGCTACACTCAAAAAACACATCGGCTCCCTCACCGGCAGTCACTTCCCTTACGGCCTTACCAAGATCTTCACTCGTTGGATTAATTGGAATAAATCCCAACTTCCGCGCCAAATCAAGACGCTTATCCGCTATATCCGACACAAAAATATTTGACGCTCCTGCGTGTTTTAAAACGATAGCGCAGAGCATACCGATGGGTCCTGCGCCGGTTACGACCGCGGTGTCAAAGTGTTTAAACCCCGACATTGCCAACGCATGGACAAGGACAGCAAGAGGCTCAGTCGTTACCGCAGCCCGGTCGCTGACAGAGTCGGGAACCTTGAAGAGTACATCCTCGGAGACACATACCCGTTCACACATTCCTCCGTCAGTGTCGATGCCTATAAGGCCAAGCGTGTTGCATACATGCCCGTTGCCGGAACGGCAGGCAAGACATTTGCCGCAGGAGATAAGCGGATACGGTACGACACGGTCACCTTTTTTTATCTTTTCCCCGTCCTCGGCCGCAACAGCCAAAAACTCATGTCCAAAGACAAGCGGGGCTTTGGCTCTTGGATGTGTTCCAAGATATATGCCAATATCCGAGCCGCACACGCCGCAGTATTTTACGTCAAGCATAACCTCTCTCGATTTTCTTACAGGTTCTGCTACATCCCTGACCTCCACAATTTTAGGTCCTGCGTAAACCAGTGCTTTCAATAACATCCGCCCCTTCCACGAAATCACGGTCTTTAGATTAATATACGGCCTCCTTACGCTTGAATAATATCTGATTAATTTGTAAATAATCATATCTATTTTTATCTAAATCGTCAACAAGGCTGTTTGCTTTTACACAATATTTCTGTATATTAAGATATATTTTATAAAATAGCATTTTTTATATTGACAACACTGCAAAAACAGTGCTATATTTCCATAGTATTAATCAGATTAATTTTATAATAGCAATAGCACTATTAAAATGAAGCGGATTATAATAAAATTAATATGATTATTTTTGCTAGAAATGACAGGTTTAAGTTTGGTACAGACTAGGTGTCTGTAATAAATAAAAATCCCATATAAAAAGGAGACAGCACTAATGAAGAAGCTATTGGCGGTCCTTATGGTTGTATCACTTGTATTTTGCTTTGCCTGCGCGGCATCGGCGGCAGATCAGATCAAGCTTAAGCTAGGGATTAACGACCCTGTTTCAAGTAACTATTACAAGGGCGCGAAGGCAATCGCGGACGAAGTACGCAAGGCGACTAACGGGCAAGTGGAGATAGCGGTCTTCCCTAGCGGACAGCTCGGCAATGAGCGAGAGATGGTCGAAGCGGCAATGATGGGCACTCTTGATATGTGGTCCGCAGCAAGCTCCGTGCTTGCGAACTTCATTCCTCAGATGAAGATACTCGACATCGCTTTCCTTTGGGACAACGACAAGCAGGCCAACGCCTGCGTCGACGGCGAAATGGGCAAGCTGATAGCCGACGAGTGTGAAAAGAAGCTCAACATCAAGCTCCTCGGCTGGATGGAGTCCGGTTTCCGCGACGTATTTGCAACACGCCCTGTCAAAGAAGTCAAGGATTTTAAGGGGCTTAAGATCCGCACGATGCAGAACGAGTACCACATGGCGGCCTTCAATTCTTTTGGCGCCATTGCCACACCTATGGCCTATAACGACGTTCTCCCGGCGCTGCAGCAGGGTACAATAGACGCAGCGGAAAACGCGATAAGCAACTGCATAGCCTCCGGTTATTACGAGGTTACGCGCCATGTAACAAGATCGCACCACGCATTCGTCTATATCCCCGTCGGCGTTTCAATGGCCGCGTGGAACAAGATCCCGGCAAACCTGCGCGAACCATTCGCTAAGGCTGTGGCCAAAGGCTGCAAGATACAGCGCAAATACCTCATTGAAGCTAACAACGACGCGACAAAGAAGCTCAAAGAACTTGGCGTCAATATCTATGACATCGACCGCGCCCAGCTCCAGAAACTCTACGCTCCTAAAAAGGCAGAAGCCTTGAAAAAAATGAATCCGCAGTACGTAGCTCTCGTCGAGAAAGCTATAAAAGAGAATAAGTAAACTTTTTCCACAGAGTATATAGAGAATGAAGAGGCGCTGTGGACGGCGCCTCTTTATTCAAAAACAGGCAGTTTTGAAAACGGGGGAGCGATAAAATGCCCAGCAAAAAATCGAACAAGACGCTCAGTTCGCTTCAGACGATAGAAGACGGCATCATCGTCGTAGCGTTCGGCATGATGGTCGTTTCTTTCTTCCTGCAGGTCGTCAACAGAAATATATTCAAGCTAAGTATGTCGTGGTTCGAGGAACTCGCGACGTTCTGCATGATCTACATGGCCTTCCTCGCGGCGGAGGCAGGGCTTCGCGATGGCACGCAGATATCGGTGACTGCGCTGACCGATAAATTGACAGGAAAACCAAAAATTTTCGTCCAGCTCGTCGCAAAAGCGATAGTAATCACATTTTCCGCCATTACCTTCTACACTTCCATAGACATGCTGCGTATGCAGCTGATCTCGCAACAGGCGTCACCGGCGCTTGGAATCCCAATGGTGATCCCATATTTCGCAATAACGCTCAGTTTTGCAATAATAACCGCCATACAGTCGGCGGTTTTCGCAGTAATGCTAAAAGAGTTCTTCGACAAAGGTCCAAACTCTGAGGAGGCTGCGTAAAATGATCACCGGAATACTTCTCTTCGGCTCGTTCGCTCTCTTTTTAGCGCTCGGCGTGCCTATCGCCATGGCGCTCGGCGTCGCCACGCTTCTCACTTTGAAGGTCATCTACCCGGAGCTCTCGTTAGGCATCGTCACGCAGCGCATGTTCGCGGCGATGGACTCCGTATCGATAATGGCGATTCCCTTCTTCGTCTTAGCGGGCAATCTGATGACCAAGGGCGGCATATCGCGCCGCCTCGTAGATTTTTCCAATCAGATCGTCGGCAACGTACGGGGAGGAATGGCCGCGGCGCTTGTTATAGCGTGCGCCTTTTTCGCGGCGCTTTCCGGCTCCGCGCCGGCGACGGTGGTCGCGATAGGCGCGATGCTCTATCCCGATATGGTCAAGCTCGGCTACCCCAAAACACGTACGGCGGGCCTCCTTGTAGTATCTGGGGGGCTCGGCCCAATCATACCGCCCAGCATAATAATGATAGTTTATGGAACGATCACTGGAGCATCCATCTCTCAAATGTTCAAAGCAGGCATGTATATAGGGCTGATGATAGTAGCCGCGCTGCTAGCGGTCGTTTTCATCTACGCGCGCAAAGAGAAGTGGCCTAAGAACATGGAAAAGCTTAGTCTCGCAAAACTCGTAAAGACATTTTTCGGAGCTATACCGGCGCTGATGCTTCCCATCATAATACTCGGCGGCATCTATTCCGGTCTTTTTACTGCGACTGAGGCGGCAGCCGTGGCAGTAATTTGGGGCCTCGTGGTAGGAATGTTCATCTACAGAGAGCTTTCGTTCAAAGACCTCTGGCCGATATTTCTCTCGTCAGGCAAGAGCGCGACGATGGTGCTCTTCATCATCGCTACCTCAACAGCCTTTGCTTGGCTTTTCACATTTTCCGGGCTCGCCCAGCTCATGATCTCGTCGATAACCGCAATGCACTTGAGCCCCACGCTTTACTGTATGATCGTTGCGACTATCCTGCTTATTTTTGGAACGTTTCTTGAGGGCGTGGCCACGGCAGTGCTCCTTGTGCCTGTACTCTGGCCAATAGCCAACAGCCTCGGCATAAACATCATTCACTTCGGGATGATAGTGAGCATCTCCAACGTCATCGGCACAATGACGCCGCCCGTCGCAGTCAACATATTCTCCGCCGCAACAGTAACGCATCTCAGAATGGGCGACATAGTCAAGGGCGAGACTCCATTCTTCATCGGATATACCGGAGTCTTTCTCCTTGTCGTGTTAGTGGCCAGGGTCACCACCTTCATGCTCTAGGCAGACAGATATTAGTTGAAGTCAATAAAAAGGAGGCTTTTCCATGTGGTCGGATAATCAGAAGAGAATGGAAAAATGGCGCGTCCAGTCGCCGGAGACACAAGGCTTCCACGCAGTGATAGTCCCTGGGAAAAATGAATGTCGCGTGGCACGCGTATACAGGCTGAATCTTCGGAAAGGCGAGAGTTTCCGCCTGGAGTCTGGAGAGTTCGAGATGCATCCAGTGCTTATCAGCGGCATGGCAAGCCTTAGCGGCTGCGGAGCTCTCGAGCGGAAAATGAAAAAATTCGATTCTTTTTATATACCGACAAATACCGCCGTCGATATCACGGCAGACGACACATGTACTTTTTATATAGGCGCCGCACCATACGACGGGATAGGATCGGCGAGCTTTCGCGCTTTCGTCCCGGACCTACCGGTAGGCAACATCCACCAGATACACGGGGAAGGCATGGGCCGCCGGGAGGTAATGTTTACCCTTGATCCCGCGACTCCCGCCTCACGTCTTATCTGCGGGCTCACGTGGAGCGCTAACGGCGCGTGGACAAGCTGGCCGCCGCATCAGCATGAAAAGGATCTGGAAGAAGTTTACTGCTATTTTGATATGCCTGAACCGAAGTTCGGTTTTCATATAAGCTACCTCACAAGCGGCGCAACGATGGATTGCGTAGCGCATCCTGTTCAGTCAGGAACGATGGTCGAAGCGCCGTACGGCTACCACCCGACCGTATCAAGTCCCGGAACCATCAACGCTTATTTATGGATACTTGCCTCGTTCTCGCCGGGACAGCGCCGCTACGACCTGGCGAAGCTTGACCCTAAATACGAGGGGATCAAATAGCGCGGATGAAAAACTATCTCGATTACATAAAAGATGGCTGCGCTGGGAGGGTGGAAGATTTCGGGATCTATCCCAGGTCCGTTAATAAAATCGGCGATACGACGGTGATGATGGCCGCCGACGGAGAAAACGACGTCATTGTGGCAGTCGGCCCTTCGGTGGGCCTCGCTGGCGAGCAGGGCTGCGTCGGGGGGCGCGAGTATATGGCTGCCCCGCTCACATGGGATAACGGCTGCGTGCTTAGGAGGCTCTTTCCCTTCACCGCTCCCGTCAGGGTACTGGGAGCGAAAAGGAGCTTCGGCGCTGGAGACAGGCTCGGCATCGCCACGCCGGGACATATCCGCGCGATCCGCCGTTATGACGCGCGCCCCGTTTTTGCGCAGCAGTCGATGCGCGAACTTACTCTCACCGATAGAAGCTATAAGGATATACTGAACAGCGCCTCTTTCGCCGTCTTTCGCGAAGGTTACAAGGAAGGCTACGGGGCGGACGGCGACCACTTGAAAACGGCGGACGAGATACGCGCCGCACTTTCCCTCGGCTATTCGATGATAACGCTCGACTGCTGCAGCCAGATGCGCAATGAGGCGGAATCAATGACTGAGGCGGAGGTCGACGCGCATTACCTCCCCAATCCAGAGACGGAGAAGAAGTATCTCGGCAAGAGTTTTGACATCGGAGGAGGCGTGACGCTCATCTTCGACGCGCCGTCGCTCAGGAGGATGAGCCTCGTCTACGGGGAGATGATAGGCTACGCGGCAAAAATCTATTCCGAGCTCTTCGCTCCAGGAAAGTATGACGCCGATTTTGAAATATCGATAGACGAAACGACGACTCCAACCTCGCCGCTGGAACACTTCTTCGTCGCGAACGAGCTCCGCGGCCGCGGCGTGCGTTTTGCGACTCTGGCACCGCGCTTCGTCGGAGAGTTCCAAAAGGGCGTCGATTATATAGGAAACCTTGATGAGCTGCAAAAGCAGATGCGCGTCCACGCGGCGATCGCGCGGCACTTCGGATATAAGCTGAGCCTCCATTCCGGCTCCGATAAATTCTCCGTATTCACGATGTACGGACGCGAGACGCGCGGCAATTTTCATGTCAAGATATGCGGGACAAACTGGCTCGAGGCGATGAAGGTCGCAGCGATAAAAGAGCCGGAGCTATACCGCGAGGTACACCGATTCGCGCTTGAAGTATTTGCAGAGGCAAAGAAATATTACCACGTTACGACGGACCTCTCGAAGGTACCCGACATCGGCAGGCTTACTGATGAAGAACTGCCGGCGCTCTTTTTGCAGAACGACGCGCGGCAGCTCATACACATTACATATGGCTCCATCCTTACCGCGAAAAATACCGACGGCACACCTCGCTTCCGCGACAGGCTCTACCGTCTGTGGCGCAAAGAGCTGGAATTCTACACCGAAAACATCGAAAAACATGTCGGGCGCCACTTGGAGCTGCTCTACGGCGACAGAAGCGTCTGGCCAGAATAAACCCAATCTGAATCCATTGAGAGAAATAAAATACGGGCGGAACGAAGCCGTCTCTTACCGGGCCCCGTTCCGTCCGTTTTTATATCTTCCAGATAGCCGGCGGCTTTAGCGCATCGCAGTATTCCTGTCGGCAATGATCTTTTCATAAATCATTCGGCGGTTCAACTCTATGTGGATAAACATCGCGTTGCGCGCGCCGACGGCATCGCTCCTATGCACGGCGACGGCGATATTTTTATGCCATATCACAGTTTCTCCCGCAAGTTCATTGTTCGTGCGGTCAATATTCTTGCCTATCGCGTGGTGAAGTATCGGTACAAGCTGCATCATAACGACATTTCCGCTCGCCTGAGCTAGCAGGCGGTGGAATTCCATATCTTCGGAATAATAGGGAGCCTGGCGTTTGATCAGTCCTTCAACCAGCTCGCATTGGCGCATAATGTCTTCTTTCTGCTTATTGGTGGCATTGAGCGCAGCAAGCCCCGCAATCTCAGGCTCCAACACCTGGCGCACTTCGTTAAAGGCAAGCGCAATCTCGTCGTCGCTGCGCTCGATAAAAGTGAGCCCCAGCGGGTCTGTGGGGACCCCGTTGAGCGAAGAGACAAACGTACCAGCACCCCGCTGCGTCACAAGGATATTTCGTGAAACTAGACTCTTCACCGCTTCACGCAGCGTGCTGCGCCCCACGTTAAGCATCTTAGCGAGATCAAATTCATTGGGCAGGCGGTCGCCCGGCTTCAGCCCGTTATTCTTGATGATCCTAATCAGTCCTTCGACCGTCTTTTCAGCCAAAGGTTTACTCTTATTGTTAATATAAATGTTCAACCGACGTGTACCCTCCCCTGGGGCCGGACAGGCTTTTGTCTGATTAATTATACTCCATTTTATGGATATTACTATGAAGACACGCAAGAAAGCGCGTCTGTCAATTGCTTGTCTGATACCCCAAAGCAACTTGTAAATAGGAAACAGTCGTCGCTGAAAAGCTAAGCTTTTTCAAAAACATCAAACTCCAGCTCAGAACGGGGTAACAAGAAATGGATGCTTGTTACCATCGTCATGATGTCAGCGACAACGTACGGGCATTGTTGAAACTAATGCTACCCGAACAACGTGGATAATGGTGCAGCATAGCGCAAGACAATCGGCGCTTCATAAACGCGGCGTTCTAGGTGCTACGGACAGGTACGCCATGAAGAAACCTCCCGTCGGATTATGGGAAATGGAGGACGGGACATCAGTGCTTTATAAGTTGGCGTCGAAAGGGCGTATGGGAGAACATCCTTGAGAAACTGATCGATGAGCCGGATTACGAATGGCTCATGATCGAATCAAGCCGCATCAAGGTCCATCCTCATGCCGCCGGTGCGCGCGGCGGCAATCAGGAGATGGGTATTACAAAAGGGGTCTCAACAGCAAAATATATATGCCGTAGATGCGCATTGTATGCCAGTCCGAGTTCTTATTACAGCAAGTACCCGAACGGATTGTAAGGAAGCTGTACGCTCGATTAAAGGCATTTCCGCAGAGGCATTACTGGCAGATCACGGCTATGACAGCGATGATGAGATTGACGAGATCGTCGCATATACTCTTAACGCTGGTATGTAAGTTGTAATTTCGCCCCGCTGCAATAGGAAAGAACGGCGGCGTTACAACGAATATCTTTACAAGCCTCGTAATTTTGTCAAGAACGCTTTTCTTGCCATAAAGCGCCTGCGCGGCATTGCTGCGCATTACGCAAAGACAGCGGACTTTCATTGCCACCGTTCATGTGCGTTGCATTGCCATTTGGGCTGCTATCCGCGCTTAACTCGTGTAGACAATATCTAAGGAAGCTGCAAGAGACGGCCTCGTGGCAAAAAACTATTTGCTCCGGGGCAAATTTATTATCATTAATTGCTATGAGCAGAGAAAAACATAAGTAAGGGCTACCCACACTATATAAGCTGACGTTTCATCGCAGTCTATAGCGCCGCAGAATCTATGCCATTGTGTCGTTGATATCACAAAAAATTAGGAAAGGATGTGTAATTTACTATCAAAACGTATGGTCAAGCTTTATCGTTTCGCTGTATTGAAAGAGAACAGCCTTACCGATAATCCTGAAAACATTGCGGTCGTCGACATATTCCTTTGGAATGTCGATATCTCCGCCGTCGGGAGAAAGAAGCCGAACAGCGCCGTCAGGCATTTTTTGAAAACGTTTTATTGCTGTTTTTGACTTATACGCAACCAATATAATATCGAAATCATCGACTCGCTCAGCCGGGTTTATTATCAAATAACCGCCGCGCTTTACTCCGAAACTGGACATGCTGTCGTCCGTGATATTCAACGAAAACGGCGGCGTATTCACATCGATCTTTCCGACAAGAGCACGGGGGACAGATACCGATTCTTTTGCCGTGTCCGCTGAAATAACCGCATTTTCAATATCTGTCGTTAAAACGCGAATATTATCTTTTCCGTCGAAGTAGCCGCCTTTGTTTTGCATTTCATGGCCTTTCGCAAGATAATCCAAGGAGACGCCGAGCATATCTGCAAGCGTAAGAGCGTCGCTGAGTTTCGGTTCCCTTTCGCCGCGCTCGTACCTCGCTATGGTTTCAGTATCTATACCTATAGCTTCAGCAAGATCGGAGCGCCGCAGCCTCTTCTCTTTCCTTAAACGGGCCAGCCTGATTCCGAAATTCTCCATATATTTCACCTTCCTTTCTATAAACTATACTTTTGTAGTTTTTAAGACAACAGAATATTTGATGTGTAAAATATAATATTTATATTGTTAAAAATCATAAATATGATAATATTGTAGTTATTAGTACACATAAAGCATCATATACAATATTTTAGTTGCATAATTAAAGGAAGGCGATGCGGGTATCTGTTTAAATCTATCAGCGTACTTTTTACAGGGCCAAAGATGACGACATTTTAAGCGGGAAACATATTAAGGGGGAAACATATTAAGAGGGAAACATATTAAGGGAGAAAAGTCTTGAGAAAAATATCTGCATTTTTATTGATCGCGCTGGCGGCTGTGACCGTACTGCTGTCGGCCGCAGCGCAAAGCGCGCATGCCGCAGGCATCACTATGCTATATCCACCGGACGGCGCGACAAACGTGCCGGCAAGAAGGACAGAAATAATTTTGGCGGGCGGAAGCGGCTCGTATAACTACACTTTATCGGGCAACTCCGAATACGGGTCGAGCAGCAGCTCGGGAAGTATCTCAATTATCGGCGCAAATCCTTCAATAGAACGGGATTTGCTGCCGGGAACGACTTATGAATTGAGAATATCATCAGGTTACAGCAGCGGTACGTTCAGCTTCACCACCGCCGACCCCGCCAACACAACAGATCCCACCGGCCCAGCCATTGACCCTCTTGACCCAGTAGAAACCGTTAAAGTCAGCTCTGTAGCTATTAAGCCCCCCGAGCTGCTCCTCGCCGTAGGGGAGAAGGAAACACTGGAATTGTTTATTGAGCCTGCAGACGCGCCGGATAAAAGCGTGATCTTTGCCTCGTCAAACAATTCAGTAGCTACGGTTGACGCTTCAGGCGTAGTTACAGCCGTCGCCCCCGGTTCGGCTATGATAACGGCGACGGCGAACAGTGCTCGAGAAAACGCAGGAAATGGCGCTTGCTATGTTAAAGTTATAAAAACACGCGTGCCTGTTTCTTCCGTGATGCTGGGTTATAAAGAGCTTAACCTCGTTGTAGGTGACACGGTAGGGCTGGGATACGGTGTCGAGCCTGATGGCGCTACGGACTATAGCGTGAGCTTTGCTTCTTCAAACAATTCAGTAGCTACGGTTGATGCTTCAGGCGCGGTTACAGCCGTCGCCCCCGGTTCAGCTACGATAACGGCAACTGCGAACGACGGAGGCGGCGCAAGCGACAGCTGCTCGGTTACCGTTCAAAAAGCTCCGATAAAAGCGATAGGCGTCGGTCTTGACAGGTCCTTTATCACTCTTATAATCGGAGAGAGCGCGCAGTTGACGGCGAACGTACTGCCCTACAACGCCACAAACAAAAAAGTCAAATGGAGCACGTCGAACGCAAAGGTCACGACGGTGGGCGGCGACGGCAAAGTTACCGCGACAGGCGCGGGCAATGCGGTCGTAACCGTTATGACCGAGGACGGCGGCTTTACCGCCGAAGCAAATGTAGAGGTAAGCAAGATAGTGCCGAGCATTGACGCTCTGCCGAAAGCCTCCGCCATCACCGAAGGCAGCCCGCTCAGCGCAAGCGCCATTACAGGCGGGAGAGTTATTGACTTGTCGACAGGCGCAGTCGTAAAAGGAACATTCACATGGAACATTCCGACGCTCGTGCCCGCGCTTGCCGATAGCGGCATGAATTTCGATTTGAGATTCCGCCCTGCCAATGCAGCAAAATATGAAGGCGTTGCCGGAGCCGTGCCGGTCGAAGTAAAGGCGGCGGTCGTGCCGGTTGAAGGCGTAAAGCTTGACAAAAGCGCGTATGACATTTTTGTAGGCAAAACGGCGCAGGCTGCGGCAACGGTAATCCCGGCCGACGCGACCGACAAAAAAGTGCTTTGGAGCACGTCCGACAACAAAATAGCGACGATAGACGCGAGCGGAAAGATTACCGGCGTCGCCGAGGGCGAAGCGAAAATCAAAGCTGCGACCGCCGACGGAGATTTCGCGGCAGAGGCGAACGTGCGCGTCAGCAAACGCCCGACGTCGGTAACTTTGAAGCCGGCCGCGTCGGCTATTTCCGAGGGCTCGGCGCTTAAAGCGAGCGCCCTCACCGGCGGCACGGCCGTGAGCGACGGCGCGCCCGTCCAGGGCGGCTTCGTATGGAGCGCGCCTGAGATCGTCCCGCTTCTTGCGGACAGCTTGAAAACAGAATACGGCGTCAAATTCGTCCCCACCGACAAAAACAGATACGCCGAGAGCCAAGCGAAGGTCATCCTCGAAATAAAGCAGACCGTCTTCCCCGTTGCCGGCGTTGCGATTTCCGCAAAAACTCTTGAACTGCGCGCAAACGAAAGCGCGGGCTTGAGCGCCGCCGTTGCCCCCGCGAACGCGACGGACAAAGCCGTGCAGTGGAACACGTCGAACGCCTCAGTCGCCAAAGTCGACGCGGACGGCAACGTAACGGCTCTTGCAGAAGGAACGGCGGAAATATCCGTAACGACTGAGGACGGCGGATACACGGACAGCTGCGCCGTAACGGTTCTCCCGTCCGGCGAGCCGGTATCGGGCGTCAACATCGAAAACCAGAAGGTGAGGCTCAATCCGGGCGAAAGCGCGCAGCTTGTTGCGACAGTTCTACCCGCCGAAGCGGGGAACAAGAAACTTTTATGGAAGTCCGCCGATGAAAAAGTAGCGACAGTTGACGAAAACGGTTTCGTAACTGCGGTCGGACCGGGCAAAACCGTAATCTCCGCCGTGACAGAGGACGGCGGCTTCACGGCGGAGTCCGTCGTCTACATCGGCGGCGGCGAAGGCGGTGGTGGCGGCTGCGATACCGGTGCGGGAATCCTTCTGCTTACTTTTACAATCCCGTTCATTTATCGCAGGAAAAGATAATATCTGATTCGAGAATTCAAGCCTGACGAAGCGTCGAGATGGTTTTTCATTCCGTCTCGGCGCTTCTTTCTTATCAGAGCGTCAATATCATTTGAACTATGAAGAGAGATATAAGCACGTCATGAAACACGCATACTTGTATGCTAAATAAAATCCTCCGCCCTACCTTTCGCAGAGCCCGCGTATGAACGAGAATATCGCGGAGGCGGCTAAGGCGGCGGTGCGGTGGTCTTCGTCCAGCGGCGGGGAGACTTCCATTATGTCGAGATAGCGCACTTTGACGCTGCGGCCGGCCAGATAGGCTATCTTGTCCAGCTCCGGCGCCTTGAGGCCGCTCGGGTTGCTCGCGGAGGCCCCCGGCGCCTCTGTGCTGCGCACCGCGTCTATGTCGAGCGACACCGCGATCGTACGGCCGCCTCTGCCGGCGAGGCTCAGCGCCTGTAGGAAGAATTCCATCACGCGCTCGGATATTTCGCGCAGCGTTATCACGTGCCCCCCCTGTCCTATGACCCAGTTGTAGTAGTAGGGAGAGTTGTACTGCTCTTGTATGCCGAATTCGACGAACGCGCCGCCGCACAGGGCCTGCCACGGCAGCTGCGTCAGCGCGCGGTAGAACGAGGTGCCGCTATTGACGCCGTATTCGTCGCTGCGCACGTCCAGATGCGCGTCGACGTTTATCAGCCCGAGGCCGTCGCGGCCTATTTGCGCGCCCTGCACAAGCCCGGCTACGCCCGGATAGGTGAGGTCGTGCCCGCCGCCCAACACGATCGGCAGCCCGCCGCGCGAGACTATCGCCGCTACGGCTTCGCTCTCCGCCTGATGCACTTCTTCGAGCGAAAGCCCCGCCGTGACGACGTTGCCGGCGTCGATTATCCTCTGGCGGAGGAAGTCGGCGGAAAAACCGGGGGTAAGCCTGTAGAGGCGGCGCCTGATGTCGTCGGGGGCCGCCGCGGCTCCGGCGCGTCCTTTGTTCGCCGTTATGCCGCGGTCCTCCGGCACGCCTATGATCACGACTGTATCTTTTTCCGTTTCATCTATGCCGGCGCGCGGAATCAATTCGCCGAGCCGCCTGTCCTTCGGATCGTTGCGGCTGTAGAACAGCTCCCTTGCGGCGGCCTTTACCCTGTATTTCATAAAAATACCTCCCCGATCGCGCTTGAGCGGAAATTTTTTATCTCTTGCCGCTGGCGCGCAGCGCGTCACTTTTCCGCTTCCGTTTTCTTAAGCTCCTCTATCACGCAGTCGACGAGCCTCCCTATCGATAGGTCGGGAACTCCGGCGATGACGTTGTTGCAGCAGTTGACCGGCACGAGTATCCTTTTCGCGCGGCTCTGGGCCACGGCCGCGGCCATCTTCGGCGTTATCTCGCCGAGCAACGAGTCTGCGACGACTATCGCGACGGGGCCTATTATCACGTCGGCGTCGCGGCAGCATACGACGACGGAATTTTCTCCCGTCGCTGCCCTGTCGGCCCCGGCTTTGAGCATCGCCGCGGCGGCTGTGCTGTTCGTACCGACCGCGGTCAGCATCGAGTGCGGAAATTTCGCGCGCACGGCGGCCGTGATCTGTTTTCCTATTCCTCCGCCCTGACCGTCTATCACGACTATTTTCATCTCATCCCCTCCGTTACGATAAGTATAGCGTAAAAAGAGGGCCCCGCGCAGAGACGTCCCGAGCAGAGAGAAAAATGGCGCTGATTCGGTTCGCTGCGGCTGAATGAACAAGCTCCCGGCACACAAACGAAGGTGCTAATTCAGTTTGACGCGCTTCAACAGCTCGCCGATAAGCCTATAGGAGCTCAGCTTCATCTTCGGCGGCACGACCGATTCTCGGATGAGTCCGCTTGCCGCTTTTATCTCGCTTGCGGCTTCGCTTGTCCATTCGGCATCAGAAAGGCTTTTCTCGTCAAGCAGAAGCGAAGCCTTTTCGAGTACGATAGGCTTGGGCGCTACGGCCCCCGCAACGGCCATGGCGGGACGTGCGCCGTTCGAAACGCGCAGCGCGAAGTTCACGAGCGGAAAGTCGATCGAGGAGCGAACGCTGTATTTCATAAAAGCGCTTTTTTCGCGTTCAGGCGGGATAGGAACGTGCAGGCGCACGAGCAGCGCGCTGCTCTCGTCGGAGTACAGTCCGTTAGCTGCACAGTGCTCCGCTATCAGGTCGGCGGCGGGCACTCTTTCGGTGCGGCCGTTTCTTAAAATTTCAGCTTCGGCTTCGTAAAGGACGAACGCGGTCGCAGTGTCGGAGTAGTATATGGCTCGGCAGACCGCTGAGTTTTGAATCTGGATGCAGACGCGTCCGCCGGCCTTGAAGCACTTAGGCTGCGTGCTGCGCCATGAAGCGGACTGATTGAAGAATATGCAGCGTCTGTCCTGCATCAGATTTCCGCCGATCGTGCCTACATTCCTTATCTGAAGCGACGCGGTTTTCTCCGCGCTCTGCGCGAGAGCCGGAAGCGTTTTTACGATATCGGGATTTTCCGCCGCTTCCGTGAGCGTCACGGCGGCGCCGATCGATATTTCATTTTCAGAACATTCTATACCACGAAGCTCCGCAGCCCCCGAAACGTCTATCAGCATATCCGGATTTTTGAGTCCAAGCTTCATCAGCGGCACTAAATCCGTGCCTCCGGCGATAAAGCGGCCTCTGAGCCCTTTCTCCTCTATATCCGCAAGCGATTTTATTTTTATATACATAGTTTCGCCTCACTCAACGATATTAGGCAATATGAGGAATTCCTCGCAGAGCGGCAGTTTGTTTATTTCGCGGCCGCTCGCGCGTGAAACGGCGTTTACTATCGCCGGCGCCACCGGGACCGTACTGAGCTCTCCCACGCTCTTCGCACCGAACGGGCCCGTCGGTTCATAGCCTTCGGCGATCAGCGCGTGTATGCGCGGCAGGTCGGACGCAAGCGGTATCTTATAGTGCAGCAGGTCGGTCGAAAGCGGCTTTTTTGCGATATTGTTTATCTCTATCTGCTCCGTCGTCGTGTAACCTACCCCCTGGGCCGCGCCGCCCTCTATCTGTCCTTCTACGGTCAGCGGGTTTATCGGCGTACCGACGTCAACCGCTTCAATGAGATGAAGCAGTCGTATGGCGTTAATGTTTTTATGGTATTCGGCCTTCACCATGCAGACGGAGAAGGGATTGGGGCACGCATCGGCCTTGTAAACGCCGCGGCCTATGATGACGCCGCCGCGTTGGTGGAACATTACACGCCGTACCGCCGCGCGAAAATCCAGTTTTTCCTTTCCGACGTAGAAGACTTTGTCGCGGAGTGATACCATATCGTCGGTAATGCTTTCAAGAAGTTTTTTCAGCGTTTCGTAAACGTCGATGCATGCGCGGCGCACAGCCGTGCCACATATGAAGGTCTGGCTGCTTCCGAACGTGCCCGTATCGTATGGCGTGATCATTGTGTCGGCAGCAGTTATCGCTACGTCTTCGAGAGGAATCCCGAGAGTCTCCGCGGCAATTTGCGAAAGCATCGTCTCACTGCCCTGCCCTATATCCGCGGAGCCGACGAACAACTCGGCGCTTCCGTCGCTGTTGATATTCACGGTAGCGGAGCTGAGTCCTTCGCGCGACGATGGCCCAGAACCGTGGCAGGCAAATGAGACTCCCCAAGCCTGTTTTACCTCGCCGTCGTCTGTAACGCCTTCGGCCGCGTCTATCTCTCTGCGCTTTTCGAGGCATAGGCGCGCGCACTCGGCTATCTCGCAGCTCGTGACTGTGAGATTCGAGCCGGGGAAATGCCCGCCGACCGTCACGTGATTTTTCAGCCGCAGTTCGACTGGGTCGACGTTCAATTTAATTGCGAGCCTGTCGATCATCACTTCACGAGCGAACGCAAGCTGCATGTTCCCATATCCCCTGAAGGCCCCGGCGGTGACGTTATCGGTCAGCACGCATTTGCCGTCGAAAAAGTAATTTGGAACGGCGTACTGAAATTTTCTCGCGCCGGCGCAGAGCACTGTTGGACCGTGCGTAGTGTAAGGCCCTGTATTCAATTTATAATCGGCGTAGAAAGAGATCATCATTCCGTCCTTCGTCGAGCCGAGACGCACGTCGGCCACGGCACCGTGTCTTACAACAGTCGAGGTGAGCTCCTCTTCGCGATCGTTGACTATCTTGACAGGACGGCCTAACTTTCTTGACAGAAGCGCCGCTACAGGCTGGGAATGCAGCTGCTGCCGCGCGCCGAAGCCGCCGCCGACCGCCGGCTTGATGACCCTTATTTTATTCTCGGATATTCCGACGAGCTCGCTTAATATCCGCCGCTCCTGAAAAATCGTCTGCGAATTGCTCCATACCGTCAGTTCATTCCTGTCGCTGAAGTCGCAGACGCAGGCCGTCGGCTCTATCGCCGTGTGCTGCATCGGAGGTATATGAAAACAGCCCTCTATGACAACGTCCGAACGCTCGAAACCGTCGTCGGTGTTTCCCTCTTTGACTTCGCGCTTCCATACCACGTTGTCCACGGAGAGATGCGGCTGAAGCGGCTCCGCGTCCCCTCTGAGCGCGTCGGCTATCGTAAAGAAGGCTTTCTTCGGGGCATATTCGACTATCACTTTTCCACATACCTCGCGACAGGCCTCCGGCGTTTCAGCCGCGACGCACAGTATTCTGTCGCCCGCGCACTTAGGCTCGGTAGTCAATATTTTTTCGTCTTTGAGGAGCAGAGGCGACGGCGGATTGCCGGAGCAGTTATACAAAATATCCGGCACATCATTAGGAAGCAACGCGCCTGCGTAGCCCGGCACGGCTTCGGCCGCCGAAATATCTATCTTAGTCACCGACGCGCGCGCGTAAGGGCTTCTTATGATCGCCGCGTAAACCATTCCGGGCAGTTTTATATCGCCCGTGTAAACGGCGCACCCTGTAATTTTTTCTTTAGCCTCGAGACGCACGAGCGGATGGTTGACGACGGAAAAAGCTCTGTCATTCATTTTGCACACCGTTCATCCTCTTTGCCGCGAGCTTCACGGCCGCTTCTATCTTCGTATAACCTGTGCAGCGGCACAGGTTGCCTGAAAGCGCCTTACGTATCTCTCCATCCGAGGGCGACGGGTTTTTATCCAGAAGAGCCTTCGCGGAAAGCACCATGCCGGGTATGCAGTAACCGCACTGCACGGCGCCGGCGTCGTAAAAGGCCTGCTGTATCGGATGCAGCTTCGCGCCGTTGGAAAGCCCTTCTATTGTAACTACCGACCTGCCGTCGGCTTGAACGGATAAAAGAGAGCAGGAATTTATCGGCACGCCGTCGAGCAAAACTGTGCAGGCGCCGCATTCGCCGCTGTCACAACCGCGTTTGCAGCCTTTCAGTCCGGCTTTTTCGCGTACCGTGTCAAGCAGCGTCTCGTTTTCAGAAACTTTGAAGTCAGTTGTCTTTCCATTAAGAAATATTTTTATTTTATACTCCACGCCTCTATCCCCCCGTGAAAAGATTTCGCTTATAAACGGCGGGCGGGAAGCAACATATCCCGCCCGCTCACGAAAATCTCCTTCGTCGTTTTACCGCTTTACGCTCTCTAAGAGCGCCGCGCTTTTGACAAATTCGTAGGCCTTTTTGACGTCGGGCGCGAGGGGCCTGTCGTTCGTGTAGAGGGGCAGCGCCCTGCGGAAGGCCTCGTAAGCCGCGGCGGTGCCTTTGCCGAGAGTGAAGCCGCCCTGACGCTTGCGCAGCTCTATCGCCTGGCACGCGTGGATGAGCTCGATGCCGTAGATGTACTGAAGGTCCTGCACGATCTGGTGCAGATGCTGCACGACGAGCGGCGTGTTGTTCGCGTGATCCTCTATAGAGCCGGAGAGAGAGAGGTAGTCGGCCGAACAGGGATTCGAAAGGTGGCGGATCTCCGTGTCGAGCGACGCGAAGCACTTTTGTATCGTACCGAAGCAGTGCGACTCCCCGCCGTCGTGGCTTAGGAAGCGCGAAAGATGCGTCAGCTCTGGGTTGGCGAGCCGCAGCATCCTGTAGCAGGACATGCGCGAGACGTGGCTCAGCACGATCGCAAGCATCTCCATAGCCGTCGCCAGCGTCGTCGTTTCAAAGTTCGAATTCGAGATTATCCTTTTTTCCTTCAGCAGCAGGCAGGGATTGTCGTCTGTGCTGTTCATCTGGATGAAAAGATATTTTCCCGCGTACTCGAGCGCGTCGCGCAGCGAGCCGTTGACGTAGGCCGCGCCCCTGAAGCAGAGCGGGTCCTGCACCGGCTTGCCGGGGTAGGCCTCGTATATGTCGCTGCCTTCGAGGTATCCGCGCATATTTTCGGCGCACTTCGCCTGCCCAGCCAGCCCGCGCGCCGCCATGACCTCCGCTTCGAGCGGCGAGGTGTTGCCGTTCAGCCCTTCGAGCGACAGCGAAGAGATTATGTCTCCCATATCGGCGAGCTCGGCGAGCTCTTTGAAGACGAGCGCGGCCTCCCCCGCGGAAAAAGAGCTCGAGCTGACGACCGCGAGGCCGTCCTTGGGGCCGAGCACTACGGGCTCCAGCCCGGCGAGCTTGTGCGCTTCGGCCGAGCTCATCCTGCGCCCCTTATAGTTGACTTCGCCTTCGCCTATCATCGCAAGCCCGATATGGGCGAGCTGCGTAAGGTCCGCTTCGCCGACCGAGCCCTTCTCCGGGACGACCGGATGCACGCCGGCGTTCAGCAGCTCCGCGTAGCGGCGCGCTACTGCGGGCTGAACTCCGGTGTAGCCGAGCAGCAGGCAGTTCAGCCTCACCGCCATCACGGCGCGCACCTCGGCCTCGGAGGCCTCCGCCCCGACGCCGAACGTATGGCAGTATATCAGCTTGCGGTTGAACTCCTCAAAAAATTCTTTCGCGATCTTGTGATCTTTGTTCCAGCCGACTCCGGTGTTGAAGCCGTAGACCGGGACGTCGGCGTCGACCAGGTCGTAGACGAGTTTTCTTGAGGCCTCGAGTGTAGCGTCCGCTTCGGGGCCGATCTCGACCTCCGCGCCTTTGACGGCTATATCCCATACCTTATCGACAGTCAAGTCATTTCCAGTAAGTACGATCTTCATTTCTGCGAATCCTCCGCCGGTTCCTCCTGAAACTTATCCATAAAGAACACTTTGACGAACGCGACGGCCTGCACCGCGAAGATGAAGAGCACGACGAAGCCCGCCGCCGCGGCGAGCGCCTTGACGCCGTCGACTCCCTGAGCTCCGCCGCCGAAGGCCGCCATTATTATCGCGACTATGCCGACGGAAATCCCCCAGACGGCTTTCATCTTCGCCGGCGGCTCGGTGCCGATCGGGACGTCGCGCACGCACATCGAGCCGATGTTGGTCAGAGTGGCGTCAGCGCATGTGATGAAAGACGCCAGGATAACGAGGATGTTGACGGGGAGCACCACGTAGCCGAGGCCGAACGGAAGGTGTTTGAGGAATTCCCAGAGCGCCATGACCGCTCCGCCGCTGTTGATCGCGCCGACGAGGTCGGCCGTGCCGGCGGCCTGCATATGCATCGCGCTCGCGCCCCAGATGGCGAACCAAAGGATTCCGAATACCGACGGAAGTATCCAGTTGACGATCATATATTCGCGCACCGTCCTGCCGTAGGAGAGGAGTGCAAGGAATATCCCGGTGACGGGCGCGTAGCCGACCCAGAAGGCCCAGTCGAAGAGTGTCCATGAACGGGTCAGTGCCGCCCCTCCGATGTCGATCGGGTCGAGCCCCCAGAGCCAGAAGTTGTGCATCCAAGTCGCGAGCCCGGCGGTGCCGATTCTGAGTATGTAAAGTGTGGGGCCGCATATCAGCAGCAGCGCCATCAGCCCGTAATAGAACCAGGCGTTGAGGCTGCCTACGATTTTAAGCCCCTTGTCGAGCCCGACGTAGGTCGAGAAGGTGAAGGCGAAGATGATCGCGACTCCGATGCCGATGAAAAGCGGCAGGCTTTCGGCGATTCCGTAGCCGCTCTTGAGTCCCGTCACCGTCAGCGTGATGCACATCGTAAGCCCCGTGGCGAGCCCTATCGTGAGCGCGAGCATCGAAAGTGTGTCGATGACGGCGGAGGCCGCTTTGGTCGTGACCCTTTCGCCGAAGAGGGGCTTGAGCGTCGCGGTGACGGTGAGCGCCCCCCTCTTGTGATAGTAGATGTAGGCGACGAGCAGGCCGCACATCGCGTATATCGCGTAGGGGACGAAGGTCCAGTTGTAATAGGTGCGGGCCATCGCGAAGATGGCGGCGTTCGTCGTTCCCGGCGTGATGCCGAGTGTGTCAAGCTCTCCCCAGACGTTGCCGAAGTAGATGACCGGCTCGTTGACGCCCCAGGTGACGATTCCCGTCGCGATGCCGCCGGTCAGCGCCATCGCGAACCACGTCCAGAAGCTGTACTTGGGCTTGGCGTTTTTTCCGCCTATCCTCATACCGCCGATCTTTGAAAAACAGGTCACCACCGCGACGAGCACGAAGCTCGCCATGATGGATATCTGATAAAGCCACCCGAAGCTGTCGAGCGACCAGAAGAAAAAGGCGTTGCTCGCCTTCGTCAGCATATCCTTGTTCACGACGCCGACGATCGCGGCAACGGCCACCACGATATAGGCTGGAATGAAGACTTCCCAGCGTATATCCCTTTTCGGTTTCGACGCGTTGTCTTTGGTATCCATGAAAACTTCCTCCTTTGTGTGATAAGGGCTGTCCCTTTTACTGCCTTTTCGCCGCCGCCGCTATCTTCGCCGGCGTGAGCGGGAGCTCGGTTAGCGATGTCCCGAGCGCGCGGTTGACCGCGTTGACGACCGCCGCCGCTACCGGGACCGTGCATATCTCACCGATGCTTTTCGCGCCGTAAGGCCCTCCCGGTTCTTCGTCTTCTATCAGCATCACCTCCACTTCGGGCATATCAGGCGCGTTGACCATATGATATTTATCAAAGTTATCAGCCTTAGGCATGCCGTCGGCGCCGTAGTCAAGCTCCTCGCAGAGCGCCATGCCTATGCCCATCTGCACTCCTCCGTATATCTGCCCTTCGACGAAATTGCGGTTTATGCTCTGGCCGACGTCGTGCACCGCAAGATAGCGCCCGACCTTTACGAGCCCCGTCAGCTTGTCCGCCGTGATCTGCGCGAAGTGTACGCCGAAGGAGGCCGGGTTGCTCTCGGGCGCGTGCTCGCAGCTTACATCTATCGAGCAGCGCGTCTTCCTCATGATATCGCGCACCACCTCGCCTAGCCCTATTTCCTTATCTCCGGCGACGAGGCTGCCGCCGCGAAGCTCGGCGGCGGCGTCATACAGCTCCGAGGCCTTAGTGCAGAGCAGCTTGACCGCCTTCTCCGAGACGAGGCGCGCGCATTCGCCGCAGACGTATATCACGCGGCTCGCTTGGCAGCCGACGTCGTAAGAGCTGAAAGTAGTGTCCCCCTCGGTGACCGTGACGCGCGAAACGTCTATCCCCGTGACTTCGGCTACGATCTGGGCCAGCGCGGTAATGCTCCCGCTGCCGAGCTCGTGGATGGCGGTGCGCAGTATCGCGGAGCCGTCTTCAAGTATGCGCAGCGACATGCGCGTCACGTCGTGATATGCCGTCTTGTAGTAGCCGTTGCCGTGCGTGCAACAGGCAAAACCGGCGGCGGTGACGAAGCGTCCGTCTGCGCTCGTTACCGGTTCGCGGCACTCGCACCAGCCGAAGCGCTCCGCTCCCTCCCGGAGGCATTCGATCACGCGCGCGCGGCCGATATCCGACGCGCCGCCCAGGTCTTTGTCTCCATCGTGGACGAGATTGTCAAGGCGGAAGCGCAGGGGGTCGAGGCCGAGCCTGCGGCACATGAGGTCCGTGTGTATCTCCGTTATCGTGTGTATCTGCGGCGAGCCGTAGCCGCGGCACGCTCCGGCCGGAGTCGTGGAGGTGCGCACCACGCGCCCCTCGTAGCTCAACGCCGGCACCCTGTAGAGGCGCGAAGCTTTCTTGCCCATCACCATCATGACTTTTTTCGTCCCTGTAAGATAGGCGCCGGCGTCCATGAGTATTTCGAATTTGCGGCCGATGATGCGCCCGCCGGCGTCGAGCGCCGTAGTGACGCGGCCGCGCGCCGCGGCGCGCGTGCGCGTCGCGGCGATCGTCTCGCCGCGGTCCGTCGTGATGAAGACGGGGCGGCGCAGCTTCCACGCCGCCCATGCGCAGAGCGGTTCGAAAACGCATTCCTGTTTGCCGCCGAAAGTACCGCCCATATTCGCCTTGACGACGCGGATCTTCGAAAGAGGCAGAGGAAGCACCTGGGCGACTGCGTGCTGCACGCCGAAGATTATCTGACAGGGCGTGTGCAGCTCGATGACCTTCTCGGGCCTCGGTATCGCAAGCACGCAGTGAGGCTCCAGCGCCGCGTGGTGTATCTTCTGCGTACATACCACGTCGCTTTCGATATGCGCCGCCGCGGCGAAGGCCGCCTCTACGTCACCGTATCGGAGCTTCCCTGGGAAAGATTCTTCTCCGTCCTCGTGAAGGAAATGCGCCATCTCCTCCGCCTTTTCTATATCCGCCACCACCGGCAGCGGCTCGTATTCGACCTTTATTTTACTCAAAGCTCTGCGGGCCGTTTTTTCGTCGTCCGCAAGGACGAGGGCGATGCGGTCGCCGACGTGGCGCGCGTGCCCGGTCAGGATGCTTTCGTCGCGAAAGTCGTTCTGCCCGGGGAACCATTCTCCGCTGTTATATTTGTTCTCCGGTGCGTCGCGGAAGGTCAGGACGACGACGCCTTCGATTTTCTCCGCCTCGGAGGCGTCGATATTTTTCACGAGCGCGTTCGGCTGGGAGCTGAGCAGCGGCACTCCGACCAGCGTGTCCTGGGGGAGCGAATCGGCCAAGTAATCGTACGCGCCGCGCACCTTGTCCGCCGCGTCTTCGCGTATCACGCACCTGCCGATGTATTTGTAATCCTCTTTATTCATCGGCCGCCCTCCTCTCAGCGAGCTTCGCGCAGAGGTCCTGCGCTAGCGCGCGCAGCGCCGACTGCTTGTAGGGAAGCGTCGGACGCCCCGGTATCGCTTCGGCCGCTAAAGCGCAGAGCGCCTCTGGGAGGCTCTTTTCCAAGCCCGGCGCGCCCATCGCAGCCTCGGCCGCGGCGCACCTCCTGGCGGCGACGCCGAGCGTCCCGACGAAGAGCCTGCCCTCTTTATAGAGGCCCCCTTGAGGGCGCGCCGCGGCCGCGACGTTTATCCTCGATATGCTGACCTGGCTTCTGCTGCCGACCTTCAAAAAGGCGGAAATTCTTTCGGCGTCCGCCGGGATGATAAATTCTTTGATGAGCTCTCCTTCGGCCAGGTTGTTCTTGTTGCGCCCGACGATCTCCTCGACGGGCACACGCCTCTTCCCTTCGGCCGACGCCACGACCGCTTCGGCGCCGAGCGCCGCCAGCGCCGGCGGTGTGTCGGCGGCGGGCGAAGAGTTCGCTACGTTGCCGCCCACCGTGGCGCGGTTCCTTATCTGCTCGGAGCCCATGACGTAGGCCGCGTCGGCGAGAGCCGAGGCGTATTTCCTCACAAGGGCGCTTCTGTGCAGCGACGTCATAGTCTCAAGGGCGCCTATCCGCAGATATCCTCCGTCAAGCGATATGCCCCTCATCTCATCTATCAGCGAGAGGTCGGCCACGACAGCGTCGTCGGAGAGCCTGCCGCGATTTCTTATGATCCAGTCGGTGCCCCCCGCGACGAAGGTCACACCGGCGCGCCGGAGCGAAAATAGCTCGCTCAGCGAGCGAGGGCGTTCAAGCGCCGTCATTCTTTATCTCCGAGCCGCTTAGCGGCGGCCTCCACGGCGTTCACGATCGGCAGGTAGCCGGTGCAGCGACAGATGTTGCCCGCTATCGCGCGTTTTATCTCGCCGCGCGTCGGGTGCGGATTTTTCAGCAGCAGCGCTTTGGCCGACATGATCATGCCCGGCGTGCAGAAGCCGCACTGCGTCGCATCGCAGTCGATAAAGGCCTGCTGTATCGCGTCGAGCTCTCCGTCCGCCTCAAGCCCCTCGATCGTCGTCACCTCGCGCCCGCACGCCTGCACGGCCGGCACCACGCATGAGCACACCGCGTCGCCGTCGAGCAGCACAGTGCACGCTCCGCATTCGCCGGCGCCGCAGCCCTCCTTCACGCCGGTGAGCCTGAAATCGTTCCGCAGCATGTCTATCAGCCGCGTATCGGCGCCGACGTCCGCCATCCTTCTTTTTCCGTTGACTTTCAATGAGATACGCATCTTTATCCTCCAACAGCCGACACAGCAGAAGCTCTCCCAGCCCGCGCGCGGCCCCTCTCCACAGCCTCCGGCGCCGAGCGTTCGAAAGTTTTTTCGTAAAGCCGGCAGGCCCTATCCTTCTGCGACCCGCCGTCAATATTTTACGACGACGCCGTCAATCGAACGTCAAAAAAATTCCCCGCAAAAACGCCGAGCGCCACCACCGTTTTTACGCTTCGGCTTTATGCTGATATAATCTATTCAGGACGTCGATGGAAGAGGGCAACCGCATGAAGCTTAAAATTTCGCTGCTTGGCAACAGCTTTATAGAGTATGGCGGGAAAAAAGTCGTCTTTCAGCTCCACAAAGCTGAGAGCCTGTTCTACTACGTCGCCCTCAACGGCGAGACCGCGCGCGACGAACTGAAATCCCTCTTATGGTGCGATAAAAGCGAATCGCAGGCCTCCGCGAACCTCAGAAACGCGCTCTACCTGATAAAAAACACGATGCCGGAAGCCGTCGAGGTGAACCGGCGCACGGTGCGCGCCGCGCCCTTCGAAGACGACATAGGCGTGCTCGCGCCCCTTTCGGACCCGAGCGTCCCGCTGCCGCCGCGGATATTCGCGGCGCCGCTCAAGGGGCTTGCTCCAACGGGGTCGCCGGCGTTTGCGGAATGGCTCGAGGCGGAGAGAGAAAAGATTCGCCAAGGGCTCGTCGAACTGATAAAAAAGCGCGTCGCCGCAGCTTACGAGACGCAGGACGGCGGCGCCGTCGAAGAATCGCTTTCCGCACTGCTGAGGCTCGACCCCTTCGACGAGGGCTCGGTGCTCGAACTCATGGAACTTTACTCCGACACTGGGCGCTTCAGCCGAGCGGCGGAGCTCTTCCGCGGCTACTCCGAGGCGCTCGGCGCGAAGCTCTCGCTCTCCCCCTCCGAAAGGGCGGTAAGATTTTATGCGAAACTGACGAGCGCGCAGAATAAAAAAGGGAGACGGAACAAATTTTGGTGCCGCGAACGTGAGCTTGCGCTGCTCTCGGAAAAACTTTCGTCGGGCGCACCCGCCCTCATATTCATACACGGCGAAGCCGGCATAGGGAAATCCGCACTGATAGGCGAGCTGCTCTCCGAGATGCCAGCCGGCGAAACTTCCGCCCTCTCGGCGAAGGCCACGCCGGTCGGCGGCAGCTACGCTTACTCGTCGTGGAACAACATACTGAAAGAATTATCCGTGCTGCTCGCGAGCGACGGAACGCTGCCGGACAAAAGGAGCGTTTCCATGCTGGCCGCGATATTCCCCGGCTTCATGAACGGCGAGAGGCTCTCCTTCAACGCCGACATATCTAGCGTCGCGGATATAAATCCGATCGCCCTCGCCTCGGTGATAGCCGAGCTCGCTGCCGCCGCGGCGAAACGGCGCCGCCTTATATTCGTCTTCGAAGACATACATTGGTTCGACGCGAAATCAGCCGAGCTGCTCTGCGCCTTTCTTTCCTGCGCGCCGCAGGCGGACGCGATAGTCTCAAGCCGCCCGGAATCGGCGCGAGCGACGCTTGCCGCGTTGAAGCGGGCGAAGAGCGGGCGCGAGGTCACGGAGGTCGAACTCGCCCCCTTCAGCAACGAGGAGATAAAATTCATAAGCCGCGGCATGCTGCCCGAAAGCACGATAAGAGAGCACGGGCTTTCCTTCTTCGTCCGCGAAAGCGAGGGCGTCCCGCTGATGCTTTTCGAAATGCTGCGCGCGTTGAAAGAAAATCCGGGCTCGGACTGCACGAGGGGGCTCGGCGCGTTGATACTCGAACGCATCGGCGAACTGAGCCGGCGCGAACGCGACGTGCTGAACGCCGTCGCGGTCTGCTCGGGAGCGCCGGCGGAGACGATATCAGAGATAACTGCGATACCGATAGGAGATACACTGGCGTCGGCCGAACTGTTGATCGCGCGCGGCCTGCTGCGCGAACGCGGCGATGCCGCCGGCTCAGTGCTCGAACTGACTCACCTCAGGCTGCGCGACTGCGTCTACGGCTCCATACCGGCCGCGAAGCGCAGAGAGCTGCACAGGCGCGCCGCCGCCGCTCTCAACAAAAGATACCTGCCTCAGCGCTGGGATCCCGAGCTCAGCGCCGTGCTCAGCCACCACTACGCGAAGGCCGGCGAGAGGGTGCTCGAACTCAAACAGTACCTGCGCGAGCTGATATTCGACATAACGCTCAACCACGACCTCTTCCCGACGCTCTCAGACCGTCTCTTCCTATCATGCTCGATGCCCTACAGCAGCCGCGAGGATACCGACAAAAAAGTCGAGCGCGTCATCTCTATACTCGACGAACTGCGCGGTTCAGAGGCCTTGACGGAAAGAGAATACGCCCGGCTCGAGGCGAGCTGCTTCGAGCTCGCCGGCGGCTACCGCATAAGCTGGGGGGAATACGCCGCGGCAAGGCTCTACATGAGCGAAGCGCTGCGCATATCGAAAGCTTACGGCTTCACCGAGACGCAGATACACTGCCTAAAGCACCGCGCGTACATGTACATGCAGACGGAAGAAGCCGACAAGCTGATAGGCGCGGCGCGCGAACTGCTGCGCCTGGCGAAGGAGGCGCCGTCGCCGCACTACTTAGCCACGGCGGTGCGCTTCATAGGGATGGGCTTCACGATGAAGCAGGACTACTGTCGCGCCGAAAAAATATTCTTTCGCTCCGTCGAGCTCTTCGAGCAGATGACGCTGACCGGCAGAAGATACACGCTCGGCAAGCTCGTCGCGAAATGCTACCTCGGCGAAATATACGAGAGGAGCGGCAGGCTTGAAAAAGCCGCGGAGCAGCTCGCCGAATGCACGCGAAAATGCGAGGAGATGAACCTCTTCTGGGGAAGGAGCTACTTCCACACAGCGGCCGCGAACATCGCGCTCGACGCGCGCGAGATGGACGAATTTTTCCAACACATCGACCGAGCCGCCGCTCTATTCGAAAGCTGCCGCGGAGGCCGCTGCGGCTCGATACTCTACAGCACGAAGGCGATAGCCGACGCAGAGCGCGGAGACGCCGAGGGCGCACGCAGGGCGCTCGGCATCTCCGAACGACTGCTGCGCCTCGTCCCCAAAAAAGACTGGCGGGCTTCGCACAGCCTCGCGAAGGCCTGGGCCGCACTGAAAAGCGACGGGGACTTCCGCGAAGAGGCGGCAGCCGCCGCGCGCCTCTACGAAGAAAACGGCTTTCCCTCGCGCGCAGCCTGGATAAGGAAAAAATTCAAAAGCGGATAATGCGACATAGCGCACGACGGCGAATAGCCAGGCGCAGCCGGCGCCCGGCCCCGCAACGCCGCGCCCCCTGAGAATCGGCGGAGCCGGCCATCTGGCCGGCTCCGCGCCGTTTTTTCTTCTATTCTTGGCTTCCCCGCGCCCTGCGCGGAAATCTCCGCCTACGCCATCGTGATGACCGTCCCGGCCCTGCCTTCGAGCGCGTCGATCGCCTTCGCGAGCGACGTTATTATCGCCTTCTTGCCTGGGAAGCGGCGCGCAAACTTTATCGCGGCCATGACCTTCGGCTCCATGCTGCCGGAACCGAACTGCCCCTCCTCCATATATTTTATCGCTTCCGATACCGTGATATGTTCGAGCGCCTTCTGATCCGGCTTGCCGAAGTTTATGTAAACGTTCTCCACCTCGGTGAGGATAAGCAGTATGTCCGTCTCCATATCCTCGGCGAGCCGCTCGGCCGCGAGGTCCTTGTCTATCACCGCGGCGACTCCTGTGAGCGAACCGTCCATATTTTCGACGACAGGTATGCCGCCGCCGCCCGCCGTGACGACTATCGTCGAATCCCACAGGCGTTTCACCGAATCGAGCTCGACGATCCTCTTCGGCTTCGGCGAGGGCACCACCCTGCGCCAACCGCGCCCCGAGTCCTCTTTCATCGTCCAGCCCTTCTCCTTCGCGAGCTTCTTCGCCTCCTTCGCGGTGTAGAAGCGTCCTATCGGCTTAGTCGGGTTCTGGAACGCCGGGTCGCCGTCGTCGACGATGACCTGCGTGACGATAGTGACGACGGGAACGTTGCGATTCTTGTTGCGGAGGGCGTCGCGCAGGCTCTGTTGAATCTGATAGCCGATATACCCCTCCGTCATAGCGCCGCAGCAGTCGAAGGGAATGGCGGGGAGCTGATCCGGCTGCGCGGCCGCGGCGATCTCCTGCTGAAGGACGAGGCGCCCCACCTGCGGGCCGTTTCCGTGGACTATGGCCATCTCAAAGCCGCTGCAGCTGATATTCGCGAGATTCTCGCAAGTCTTTTTTACGACGCGGAGCTGCTCCTCCGCGGTCGGAGGCGTCCCCGCCTCCATCAGCGCGTTTCCGCCGAGAGCTATAACTACTTTCGTAGCGTTGGAAATATTTGCTTCAGGAACTACCGTGTGGGGAATCATGGGCTTGCTCTCCTTCATATAAAGATTTATTGTCAGGTCCGCTTTTTGCAGCGCTATTATAAACCTGTTGGCGCAAAAAGTTCAATAAGCAATTTCGCTCAGCTATAAAAAATCCCTTTTCTCCCCAGATTCAGACGATTTCGAAAGGATTTGCCTAAACTTGATTTAAAGAATCAGTTCAATCAGGCCATATGAAGGATATGGGCCCAAAGCGGAATCGCCGCGACACAGAGCAGCGTCGTCGCCGCCACGAGATCCGCCGCGTATTCGCCGTCCATCCCCATGCCGCGCGCCAATATGAAGCAGTTCACCGCCGTCGGCATCGCGCTAAGCATCACTGTGACCTTCCTCATATCGTCAGAAACGGGGAAGAAATAGAGCATAAGATACATGAGCGCGGGGTTCAGCGCTAACTTCACGAGCACGTCGAACCACGTCTCGCGGACGATCCGGACGACCGCGCTCATGCGCGAAAGGTCGAGCGAACCGCCAAGCGCGAGCAGCGCGACGGCCGTCGCCGCGTTGCCCATCAGCTTCATCGTCTCGTCGAGCACGAAATGGATGGGTATCCCAGCCATCGACGCGCCCAGCCCGGCGATGCACGACAAAATCAGCGGGTTAGTAAATAGCCGCTTCAGCATCGAACAGACCCCCGAAAGCGTCAGCCTGCCGTAAAGGACCATCTCGCCGGCTGCGACCGAAAGCAGCTGAAACGAGACCGCCGTCACCGCAAGATAAACGGCCGCCTCACTCATCCCCTTGTCGCCCATCGCAAGCTGTATCACCGGCAGTCCGAGATAAACGTTATTTCCTCTGAAAGAAGCCAGGACCGCCGTCGCGATGCGGCGAAGATTCCCCCTGTGAACAGCAAAGCGCGCCGCGAAATACGCGAACAGCATCGTCAGCAGAAAGCAGAGCGTCGTCGCGTAAAAAAGATTCGGTTGGCTCAAGGCGTCGCGCCCCGCGATATAAGACGTTCTGAAAAGAAGCGGCGGGAGTATCACATAGAAAAGAGTCTTCATGAGGGCCGCGACGTCCTCCGCCGAATAAAATCCGCGGGCACGGAGCCGGTTGCCCGTCAAAATGATGATCAGCAGCGGAAGCACAAGAAAAAATCCATACATGAGGCTCTCCCCTTCACAGACGTCAGGTAAATATTATAAGCCCAGGAGCGCCGAAAACAGGACAGAAAGACCTGCGGATAAAAAAACGGCCCCAAACGACGGGGCAAAAGGAAATCTCAACCGCGATTCCCAATGCCGTCGCGCTCATCATCGCACAGGAAATATTCTACGCTATTACCTTAAAATTCTTCTACTTAAAATATAAAGTTTAATTATAGTCTTCTTTTACCTTCCCCTCGAAGCCACTGACAAAATATACATCCATTCCGACTTCGCCGTTGATATGATAGAGTTTAGCCTTTTCATCCGTATTGCTATCTATGACATTGCCTATAGATTCCTCGTCAATGATATTTGTCCATGTAGAACGCAGATACCTTTTAAAATATGCAATATCGTAGCTGTGTTCCCACGATTCAGGAAACTGCCTGTACAGTTCTTTTTTTGCAGAGCTGTTCGCTTTGAACGAGAAAAAACTGCCCGCCGCGTAGCTTTCTCTGCGAAGGTAGCGAGCCAATGCATCTATAGAGTAACCTTTATTGTAGAGGGCATACTCGTTTGCCGAGTCGAAGTCTATATACATATCCACGCATCCGTCTTTGAGCGGCAGCATATTGCTTGCCGCTGCTATATAAAGCACCTTACTTTCAAGCCCCAGCTTGTCTATTAGTCCTTTATAAATTGTGACGATTTCAGGATACTTGTCGCTAATAATATAGAGTGCTTTTGGTGGCATATATTCAAAGTTAGCGTGGCAGAAGCAATAATTGTTGACGAAATCCTCAAGTATCACCTTTCCATCCATGTCGCATTGTCCGATCCTGTCCAACAGCCAATGGTAAGCTTTCTGCATATATGAGACCAGCGTCGGATTCATTAGTCGATAACAATTACGTTCCACGTCGGGCCAATCATACTTGCTTATTTTTCCTGGAGGCCCTATTAGAATCCCGTTTTGTATCACGGCTTCAAACCCGCATTCGCAGCTCAAAGCCCCTGACAGTATCTGATCTTTTTCAATGCTGCAGTTGTTCAAGCGAAGCGACCCTCCACATACAGGGCAGGCAAGGAGCTGAAGAAAAACAAGCGGCACCCCATTTTTTCTCTTTGCGCAGAAGGAATGCTTGCCTGAAGAATTGCCGATCTCGTCCTGTAATGAGTTTATTATTCCCTGTAATTGGTGTTTTTCATGCTGTAGCTTATTTTTTTGTTCGACAAGGATGTCTATATAGTCATCCAGTTCGTTTTGGCTGTCAAAATTGCTAAGCCTACGCAGCGAGAGCAGCCTATGTATCTCTCCAATGGAAAACCTGAAAGACTTGAGCCTCAGAAGCAACTGCATGTCGTACTTATCGTTTTCCTTGAAATCATAGCGGTCGTTTTTTATAATTGGGCACAGCAACCCCTTGTTGACGTAATAGCGTACCGTTTCCGGAGATATGGCGAACTGTTTGCTGAAGGCACCGATCCTCATAGCATCCACCTCTACTATTTTTATAGTGTACTATAGAAATAGACTTTTAAGAAGATAAAATATGACATTTATCTTATATTGTTGAAATAGCAGATGTATTTTACTGAAATAATGACTTGTTATCAAGTCAACTCAACATTTATTATTGGTCTTGTATAAACAAAATATGTATTAAAAAATCGTGCTATTAAAAATAAGAAAAGGAAGTGAAAAAATGTTTTCTGCGTGGAAGTGGTTCGTATTTTTTTTACCGATATGGAGTAGTATAGTTATCTCTTATATATTCTATAAGAGAGCCAAGTTCTAAGGGGGGTGAAAATATGTTAGCAAGCGCCATTACATTTATTCTTTACATTACAATTCTTATAGTAATAGGTATCGTAACGTATCTGCGAGCTAAATCGTATTCGGATTACACGCTTGCGGGACGTTCAAACAACAAATGGGTAGCGGCAATATCCGCGGAATCCTCCGACATGAGCGGCTGGTTGCTTATGGGACTTCCTGGCGCAGCCTTTGCCGGCGGTTTTTCTTCAATATGGATAATGATAGGCTTGATATTCGGCACAATGCTCAATTGGATGTACGTTGCGAATCGCCTGCGCATTGCCACAGAGGTCTACAACGTCTACTCTATTACGGAATATTTTGAAAAACGCGTAAACGATAAGAGTGGTTCCGTAGCACTCGTGTCGGGGATAGCCATAATAATTTTCATGATCATCAACGCCTCTGCGGAGATAATCGGGAGCGGCAAACTGCTCAACGCAACCTTCGGTCTTAATTACAGCACAGGAATAGTTATAGGGTTAGTCATAGTCGTCCTATATACCTTTCTCGGAGGATACATGGCGGTAAGCTGGAGTAACCTATTTCAGGGCAGCATAATGTTTCTCGCGTTGTTGTTCGTACCGCTTGCCGTTCTAACTGAGATAGGAGGATACAGACAGACAGTCAAAAGTCTTTTCCAACAAAACCCAGCGTTTTTCCAGTTTTTTAACGGTGAGACTGAGTTCTTCCCAGCTATGTCGATCGCGTTGGGAGGGCTTGGAGTAGGTATGTGCTATTTCGGTATGGTGCATGTATTAACTTGTTTCATGTCTATCAAAAACAGCAGTGAAATAAAGGACTCGACCTTCATTGCTACAACATGGGTCAGTATCTCTACTTTAGGCGCGGTGCTCGTAGGAATGATCGGCGCGTATCTTTTCCCAGACATAAGTGATCCTGAGCAGATATTCTTTGCAATGGGTAAAAATTATTTTCCACCCTACATGCTCGGTCTATTTGCAGCAGCTGTAATGGCCGCAATTCTCTCGTCAGTGAGCGCATATGTAATCGTCGCGGCAGCAGCTTTTGGGGCTAATATAGTTAAGAATTACGTCAAGGGAATGGACGATTCGAAGATTGTAAATTTTCAGCGTGCAGCGGTTGTCGTGATATCGCTCTTGGCTTTCCTGATGTCACTAAAATCCGACCTTGTATTTGCCGTAGCACTTCTTGCAGCGGCAGGACTTGGCTCATCATTTGGTCCTTTGGTACTCTTCTGCCTTTACAGCCGCAACGTCAATAAGACGGGAGCGATAGCAAGTATAATCGTAGGCCTTGTTACTGTAATATTCTGGTACTATAGCGGCCTTTCAACTTACATCTTCGAACTTGTACCAGGGTTCATTGCAAGCTCGGCAGCTTTAATAATCGGGACAAAACTCGGCGGCGGAGTTAATGCTGAAACAATTGCACAGTACGACATCTATATCGATAGATTAAATAAAGCAAGAGGCGGGTGCAACAAAAAATGAGGAAGTTGTTTATGCCTACCGACCGAATAGGTCTAGAATCATATCAAAAAAGTATCTCGAACAATTTCAAGGCAATAAATGAGCTTTTGGAGAGAGATATGCCCATTATGTGGCACATAAATGGCATTCAATTCGAGAGCACTCCGGCCTGGCCAGAGGGACACTATTATCAGTCCGGCTTTTCAATTGAGGACAGCACCGCCGCACGTGACGTATTTGCCGAAAGAGGTATCATATATGAAGAAGTGGAAATACCACACTCCAAAGGCAGACTACTGAAAAAAATAAAGACTGCCGTCTACAGCGGCAGAGGTTCGGACGATGATTTTTCTGCCCCCCTACTTGAAGTGTTGAAATGGGGAGGTTTTGATCACAGCTTCGTAAATGATGCCGATATCCGCGGGGGAAAAATGCGAAACTTCGATGTAATGATCGTACCTGGAAGCCCCGACGCCGGCGAATGTTATTATGCCGGACTAGGAGACAGGGGATACGATGCAATCCGTTCTTTTATCGCCAACAACGGCCATTACCTCGGAGTTTGCGGCGGTGCTTATCTCCCACTGACCTCATACAATACCGAAAACCGGTACTGGCTCAACATAGTGGAGGCTACAGACACAGAAGATCTTGACTACTGGAGAAGCGGAAGCGGTTTTGTACGTTGCCGCATAGAAGACAACAAACATCCGATCTTCACTTCCATGGCACTTGGAGTTTCAAGTACGATAAACATAGTATACTGGGAGGGGCCATCCATAACAATAAAAGGCAGCAACGTAAAATCGCTTGCACATTTTGAGAGCCTCCTCGCTAGTGGACGCGACCCGTTGAAGCCGCATTGGTCGATGTATGACAATAAAATGTCTGAGGATGCGGTTCGTGGATGGTACAATCCCTTGACACCAGATATATTTACAAACCTCCTTCTCGGAAAGACGGCATTTGCCGAGGCTGAGTTCTGCGGGCATAAACTGCTGCTCTATTCTCCCCACCCTGAAATGGGCAATATAGGCTACGGCCCAAGAAAAGACAGCTTGAATTTCCTGCTGATATACAACGGGCTGATGTACCTGGCCAGCTAGTAATTTTCAAAAATTGAGGGCTACCGCAAGCGCAAAAACCGTTTAATGCGGGAGCCCTTTTATTTGTCATTGCCCTACTCATTTATTGGTTTTTACCTCGTGTTTGTGGCAAACTCAGTAGTGAAAATTCATTCTCTTCTTCTGCCAAATTGTTCCAGCATCCAGCCGCGCAGGACTACCGCGTGGTTGCAGGCGGGGCTTTTAGCAGCGTACAGGAGCAAGACGTCCTCTTTTTCCAGAAGCGCGGCCATTTCCTTCGTAAAGGCTTCCGCGTTCGGATTGCCCTCCAACTCCGAGCGATAAGCGGCCGCGAAAGCGTCAAAGCGCTCTTCCGCGTGGGCAAACCATTTACGAAGCTCCGAGGAAGGCGCTACCTCCTTAGCCCATCGGTCGAGCCGCAGAGCCTCCTTGCGGAGCCCGCGCGGCCACAGCCGGTCTACCAATACGCGATACCCCTGCACATCGCCCCCGAGGTCATACACACGCAGCAGTTTCAATTCGCGCGTCATAGAGCTGGACCACCTCTTTCGAATAACAAATCCCAAGCCGTAACCCGCCGAGCCGATACAAGCCATGCCTGGCTTTCGGCATCAACGCAAAACGAAATCCGCAGTAGTCCCGCTTAAATGCCTTTCAGCGACGCGCTTTTCTTCGGCTCGGCTTTCAACGGCACCGCCAGGACCTCTTCCGCCTCCATCGTATCGACTAGCAGCTTTTCCACGCCTTCCGCGTCCTCCCTGCGGCACTCGCACACTATGGAGTCGTGGACCTGCAGAATCGTCATAGCCGACGGGAAGGCTTTTTCGAGCGCGAGGTCGAATTTCATCAGCGCGATCTTGGCGATGTCCGATGCGGTGCTCTGTATCGGCGAATTCACCGCAACCCTGTCGAGCGGGTTGTTGCCGCGCCCCTCTATCGTCGAGACCTCGGAGAGGGGGCGGATGCGGCCGAAGAGGGAGCTCGTATGTCCCTTCGCCTTCGCTTCGGAGATGCTTCCGCTTATATATTCTTTCACCTTCGGCAGCACCGCGAAGTACCTGTCTACTATACGAGCGGCGACCGGGCGCGGGATGCCGAGGCGCTGGGCGAGGCCGAACGCGCTCATGCCGTATATCAGGCCGAAGTTCACCGTCTTTGCGAAGCGCCTCTGCTCCGGCGTTATCTCATCCGACGGCAGGCCGAAGACCCACGACGCGGTCTCCGCGTGCACGTCGCGGCCGTCACGGAACGATTCGAGCAGCTTCTCCTCTCCCGAGAAGTGCGCCAGCACGCGCAGCTCTATCTGCGAGTAGTCCGCGGCGACGAATATATGTTCCTCGCTCCTCGGCGTGAAGCATTCGCGGAAGCGCTCCGCCCATTCCCCGAAGACCGGCATGTTCTGCACGTTGGGGTCGCGGCTCGCGAGCCTCCCCGTGCCCGTCGCCAGGTGGTCGAAGGTCGAATGAATCAGCCCGCCGCCTTCGCGGGCGAGCTTGAGGAAGGGCTGGACGAAGCCGCTTCGCAGCTTCGACTCCTCGCGGTAGTCTATAATTCTGCGCGGCACCGTGCAGAGCGGCTCGGGAAGCTTCGCGAGCTCTTCGAGCACGGAAGCGTCGGTCGAAAATCCGCTTTTGTTTTTCTTTATCGGCGGCAGCCTCAGCGTCTCGAAGAGAAGACGGGCGACCTGCTTCGGCGACGAAAGGTTTATCTTTTCTCCGACGTATTCCTCTATCGCCGTTTCGCTCTCCGCGATGTGGGCCGCGAGCTCCTCCTCGACGGCGGAGAGCATTCCCGCGTCGGCGTGTATGCCGGTGCGCCCCATCTTCGCGAGCGTGAACGAAAGGGGGATGTCGATCTCCTTCATCACCCTTTCTAGCTTTTCGTCCTTCGCTATTTCTCTTTCAAGGGCTTCGCAGAGGCCGAAGAGCAAGAGCGCGAGCTCCCTCCCCTCGGGCAGGGGCATGTTTATAGCGCGCGCTATTCCGGACCTTCCGCCCCTGTCCGGGTGCAGCAGATAATTTTCGGCTTCGAGGTCGCGTATCCTTTCGCAGGGAGGCAGAGGCATATCGGGGAATTCCGTCAGCAGCTCGCGCAGCCCGTAAAGGTAAAGCGTCCCGCGCGCCCCCCACTCTTTAAGCGCCTGCGCCTCTTCCGCGCGCGAAGGCTCGAATTTCGCGAAGCGCCCGCTTCTGTCCGCGAGCGCAAAAATTTCTCCCTCGCGGGCCGCTGCGATTTCGCCGCTTTTCAGCAGCCCGGCAAGGGGGACTTCTTTCGCCTCCGTGATCGAAAGCGCGCCGCGCTCCTCCTCCGCGGGGGCCTCCTCCGGCGATTTGAAGCGCGCGGCGAGCTTTTTCAGCCCGAGCTTCGCACAGAGCGACAAGACCTTTTCGACGTCCGGCTCCTTCGCTTCGAGCTCCTCCTGCGGCACGGCGTCCGTAGGCTGTGGCACTATTAGTTCGCGGCACTTGAACGCGAGCTCCCTATTCTCCTCCAGCTTAGAACGCCGCGCCTTCGCGACGGCTTCGAGATTTTCGTAGATTCCTTCAAGGCTTCCGAATTTCCCGACGAGCTCTTTCGCGCTCTTTTCCCCTATGCCGGGCACGCCGGGGATGTTGTCGACGGAATCTCCCGTCAGCGCTAAGTAATCCGCCATCAGCGGCGGCGCAAATCCGTACTTTTCGCCGAAGCTCCCGCGGTCGTAGAGGCTGAAATCCGTCACGCCGCGCGACGGCCGGATGACCTCGATATTTTCGTCTATCGTCTGAAAGAGATCCTTGTCGGCCGAAAGTATCCTCACGAGGCAGCCGTCCGAGGCGCAGGCGCGCGCTGTCGCGGCTATGCAGTCGTCGGCCTCTACGCCCTCGCGCGAAAAGACCGGCAGCCCCATCGCCTCGCAGAGCTCGGCTATCAGCGGCAGCTGCACCTTGAAGCCCTCCGGCGTCGGCTTGCGGCCACCCTTGTAACTTTCGAACATCAGATGCCGCGCGGTGGGCCCCTTTGCGTCGAAGAAGATAGCCAGCCCCGAGCTAGGCCACTCGTCGAGCGCTTTGAAAAGCATGTTCATGAAGCCGAGTATCGCGTTGGTCGGCGTCCCGTCCTCCGCGCACAAATTCTCCGGCAGCGCGTAAAACCCGCGAAAAGCAAGCCCGTGCCCGTCTATCAGAAGTATTTCTTTCTTCACAATACAACACCGCCGTCTTTAGGATATAATATTCACCTGTGGCAATAAACGCGCCGCCTCAAGAGCTTCTCCTATGATACACCGAACGGCGTTTTACGGTAAATGCCGGACGGGCGGCCGATACGAGAAATTTTTTGGGAGGAAAAGATAAATGGCTGAAAAATACAGGGTAAGATTCGCGCCGAGCCCTACCGGATCGCTTCACATCGGGGGGGCCCATACGGCTCTTTTCAACTGGCTTCTTGCGCGTCGCACCGGCGGGACCTTCGTGCTGCGCATCGAGGATACGGATCTTGAACGTTCGACGAAGGAGTACGAGCGGAGCGTCTTAGACGGCATGCGCTGGATGGGGCTCGACTGGGACGAAGGGCCGGACAAGGGCGGGGCCTTCGGCCCCTACCGTCAGTCCGAGCGCATGTATCTTTATAAAAAATACGCCCGACAGCTGCTCGACGAAGGCAAGGCCTACGAAAAGGAGGGCGCGATATTCTTCCGCATCGAGCCCGGAAGGCACATACACTTCCACGACGAGGTCTACGGCGATATAGACGTCGAGAGCGAGCGCGCGTCGGTCAACCAGGACGGCACGATAAAGGACATAGTGATAATGAAGCGCGACGGCATGCCGACCTACAACTACGCCGTCGTGATCGACGACTTCACCATGGGGATAAACATGGTCATACGCGGCGAGGACCACGTCATCAACACGCCGAAGCAGCTGCTCGTCTACGACGCGCTCGGTTTCAGACGCCCGCACTTCGCGCATCTGCCGATGATACTCGGCAGGGACAAGAAAAAACTTTCCAAGCGCCAGGGCGCGACGAGCGTCTTCGAATACAGCGACATGGGCTATCTGCCCGACGGCGTCTTCAACTTCCTCGCGCTCCTCGGCTGGTCGCCGCGCACCGGTCAGGAGATATTCACGCGCGAGGAGGCCGTGGAAATATTCGACATCAAAAATGTCACAAGAAAGCCCGCCGTCTTCGACGTCGACAAGCTGAACCACATCAACCAGGAGCAGATGAAGATGATGGAGCCGCACAAGCTGCTCGAAGCGATACGCCCGTTCTGGAAACAGATGGGGCTGCCGGTAGAAAAATTTGACGACGAATACCTCGCGTCGTCGCTCAAAACGCTCGGCGGGCGCGGGCAGACGACGATAGAGGTCGCCGAATACAGCGACTACTTCCTCGACTTCTCGAAGGTAACGGAGCGCTACGACGGAAAAGAGATAAAAGAGGAGCTCCGCCCGAAGCTGAAAAAAATCTACGGAGAGCTATTGGACGCATGGGGCGACGGCACGCCTGAGCGCCTGCAGGACGAAGCTCGGAAGATATTCGACGCAAACGGAAGTTCGATGAAAGAATCCGCGACGCCGATGCGCTGGGCCCTGACCGGGCGTAAGGTGAGCCCGGGAGTTTTCGAAGTAGCGGCGCAGCTCGGCAAAGAAGAAACAAAGAAAAGGCTGGAATTTTACGGCTTAGTCTGATACGGCGGCAAATACGGGCGGGCCGCGCGGAAGCAAAATTACCGCGCCGCCCGTGCAACCGCGGCGCGGCGACGCTACACATTTAGGGCGTATAGCGCGATAATGCCGGCGTCCTTTTCCTTTTAGTAAATTTTCAATTGTTACGGGCGCCGCGCTCAAGGATATATTTTATGAGAATCTCAGCAGCCCTTACCACAGAGTCCAATGAAACGGATTCGTCCATCATCGTATGGTATATATTGTCTCCCGGGCCGAAAAGTAAAAATGGAGCGCCAACGACCGGGACCATCGCACAGGCGTCCGTATAGTAAAGCAGCCCGCTCTTCTCCGGTTTCCCGCCGAAGTCCGCCACCACCTTTTCGAACAGCCTGATCATAGGAGAATCCTCCGGCATGCCCACGGCCGGATTGCTGTTCATAACCTCTATAACAATCTTTAGCGGAGGATTTCCCGCCATCATCTCTGCCGCTTTGCGGAAAGCGAATTGGATCACTTCGTCGTTGTCCTGCAACGGCAAAAGTCGGATATCGATAGTACCATCCGCCTCCGGCGCTATGACATTCATCGCCACCCCGCTGTTCAGCTGAGTTATTGTGCAGAGGGGCTCCCCAAGATATTGATGAGATTCTCTTCCGCAGCCGACAAAATTTTTGATGTGCGAATGAAATTCTATAAATTTGGACAGCGCGTCCATTCCGATTCCGGGAATACAGGCGTAGCTGGGCTTTCCCGTCACCCTCACATGCAGCCAAACGCCGCCGCGTTGCGCTACGGCAATTTTGTTTCCCGTCGCTTCGGCAAATATCATCTCCGATATATCTGAAAGATAACCGCTGTAAGCCAAAGCCCGCGCTCCAGTCAAAGCCGCGTTGTCGCCGTCGGCAGTCAGGCAGAGGACGACGTCGCACGGCGGGAGAGCGCCCTCCTTCACGAAGGCAAGCAGTACCATAAGCATGGCGGCTATACCTCCCTTCATGTTTGAGGCCCCGCGCCCGTAGACAACACCCCCGTCATAGTCGGCGGCAAATGGGGGGTGATTCCATCTTTCCACGCCAATGATCGGGAATGTATCCATATGCCCTATCAAAGCTATTTTCACGCCCCTGTTGGCTCCTGGGAGCGACGCGACCAGCGACGCGCGGTTATTTCCATGGTCTATCAGCTTAGTCTCCAACATCTTTTCCGGAAAGAGAGAGAGGATATATTTTACCATGTCCATTTCGTCTCCCTGCGGTAGTACGGTACGTATCCTGATGAGCTGGCTCAATATATCAAGCGTCTGTTTTTTATCTACGCTAAACCTCATTTCAGCCGTCATTTCAATCCCCTTCCATAAGTATACTTTTGTCAAATCTGTAAATTGCATGAAGTCTCAGCGCCATTGAAAGATCGAATTTAAAGCGATATTCATCCACATCTCCGTCAAGCAGTTCGGAAATTTTGTGTAAGCGGTACTTTATCGTATTTGGATGAAAGGACATTTCTTTAGCCGTGAGACGGACATTCCAATTATTTCGTTCCAGCGATACCAGCGTATCCGTCAACTCTCCGTTATGCTCCCTGTCATGCCGGAGCACCCTTCCAAGAACGCGATGGTGAAGCCTTTTAGCTTCGGGGCAAGCGGCAATTGTGCTGATGATCTGGTAACTGTCCAGCTCTTCCCAGAATATCGGGCTACCGATGATCTCGTTTATCTTGGAATACTGCGCGGCCTTCATCGCTTCCGAAGCACTGTCGCCCAACGACGCCAGTGAATTTTTTATGCCGCCGCATCCTATATGGCACTCCGGCCATCCCATCCTTCCCATCTCATCCACGGCCAGACGAACCGCATGAAGCACACGCTCCATTATACGCTCCTTCTGTTGACCGCCGGCGGGCATGATGATGCAGAGGATCGCATCCTTATATGTCATTACGAAGACGTTTTCGAAGAGCGACGATATCCTCTTCTCTATGGACTCGATGCCCATCATGAATTTAAAATCGTCATAGTCCAGCACCATCTCTCCACGCAGCTCAACGGCAACTGCGAGACAATCGCTGTCTCTGTGGAGGCCGGCGGAGCGGAGCTTTTCCATAAAGACGGCGTAATCCTCTATCCGTTCCTCTAAAATGGCGGTGAAAAAATTTGACGATAATTTTTTGCGCGCCAGACGTTCCTGATTGCCCTTCTTAAGATGTATACGCAGTCCTAAAAGCGCGGCATTGATGATGCTCAGCTGTTCCGGTTTCACTTCTTCGGAAAAAAGCAGACAGCCAGCACGCATCCCCTCGTTTACGATCCATCGGTAATAAAATATCCGTTGTAGCTCGCGCAGGGGGTATGTCTTTACCATCTCCGTAAAATTCCTATCCTTAGAAGCCGTCAGCGTCCTGTTAAGGGCCATGTCGCGGTATGCCGACGGAATGCCAAGATAATCTTCAAGGCGGCTCATCAGCGCCATAATATTTGGACTGTCTATCAGTTCTACCGAAATGTCGGTATAAGACAAAAAATTTGAAGCGCCTGGCGAAATATCCCATAAAAATGATGCGAAATCGGCGATAAAGCTGCCGTTGAACGGGTTGGAATCCGCCGTAATCAGCGGCAGACCATATTCGTCGGCAATTTCTCCGTAGCGTCTCAGAAGAGATTCATCGCCAGCGACGAGAAGAAGAGCCGCTGCTCCTGCCTCCGCGAGCCCGCGGATCAGAGCGGGGTCTGGAGTCTCACCAACGGCATTGCTGAGAAAGACAAGGTTGCCGTGCAAATCGACCGTCTTATCGGGCTTGAACAGATCGACCACTCTCATGCCGTCAAGAGATCGTCCCTCGCCAGAGACGGCACCGATCAGCCTGAATTTTTTAAACCTTTTATCTCTTAGAAAATCTCCAACGCTCTTTACCAATCAGCATCACCTCGCTTATCGTCAACTTTCGTTAAAAGTATACCTTAATCCGGCTTTATGCGAATTGTCGGGCAGGACAATAAAATTCTCGTTATTTGTCCTTAAGATACTATAAAAAATTACCGCCTATTTTTAGAATATCGCTACGGTAACGGAACATCATAAATCAAAAGAACATATGCTGAACACACCTAGGAGGAAAGAACTATGAAGAACAAGCCCACCTGCTATGACGTTAGAGGGGAGATCCCGGAAATTTACAGCGGCGTACCTACCTTTCTCGGGCTGCCTAAAGTAACGGAAGAGGAAATAGACGGACACGATGTAATCGTAATGGGGGCCCCTTGGGAGGGCATCTGCACTACGGGGTCGTATACAGGATGCGAATTGGGAACAAAGACGATACGCAGCGCGTCGATACGCTACGGCGGTTATCTGCCAGAATTTGATTACGATGCCTTCGACTATATATCCGCCGGGGACTTTGGCGATGCGGCGCATTTTCCTGGAGACAGCGCCGCGACATTCGATTCTATAGAAAAAAAAGCCGACGCTATATTTTCCCGCAATAAGCGAAGCCTCTGCTTCGGCGGAGATCATTCTATCACGATCCCCATGCTGCGCTCGCTGGCGAAAAATTTTCCCGGCAAGAGGATCGGCGTCGTACACTTTGACGCCCATCTCGACAATATGCCAAGCTTTCTTGACAAAGAACCGCTGGCAAGATGTTGCCCCATGCACCGCGCCTACGACATGGAGGAGATCGCCAGTATAATACACGTCGGCATCAGAGGGCCACGCAACAACTTCCGAGGACTCGAACACGCAAGAAAGCATAAAGCGACGGTCGTAAGCTCATTTGAACTCCACCAGAAGGGGATAGATGCGGTATTTGACACAATAAAGGAAACCGTCCTCGACAAGTCAGATATAGTATATCTGACCATATGCAGCGACGCCCTTGATGTATCCGAAAACCCTGGAGGACCCTCGGACTTCGCCGGACTCACGTCATACCAGCTCCTTAGCTTAGTGCACAGGGTTGCGGCAGAGGGAATACAGGGGCTCGACTTTGTAGAGATATATCCACCGCAGGACCACGCGGGGATATCGAGTCATATGGCAGCTTGGGCCGGAATCTACGGAATAAGCGGCATAGCAAAATGGAAAATCAACAAAGAGTATTAAGAGGCAGAAATTACGTATCCTGGTGCCGTCTTTTCAGGCGGCACCGATAATCCGACAATAAGGGGTGACGTCTATGAACTACATGCACGGTAACACGCAATTTATGATAGTCATGATCGCTTACGTGCTTTTTCTCATGGGGTTTGGCATCTACCAAGGCAAAAAGGTAAAGAGCGCCACCGATTTTTCAATAGCGGGAAGGGTCCTGCCAGGATGGGTGGCGGCGCTTTCAGAGAGAGCCACGGCAGAATCTTCGTGGTGCCTCCTTGGTCTCCCCGGCTATGTTTACGTAGCCGGTCTCTCCGGAACATGGGCCTCTATCGGCAGCTTCGCAGGGATAGTGCTCTCATGGCTTTTCATAGCCAGGCCGTTAAGGGACCAGGCGGCAAAGTATGATGCCGTTACATTCTCAGATTATCTCTCGAAGCGCTTCGGTTCGATGGGTACCTATATCTCTGTGTTCAGCAGCACCGCCATCGTTTTCTTCTTTTTCTTCTATGTCGGCGCACAGTTTATAGGCGGAGCAAAGACCTTCTATACCGTATTCGGTATGCCGATCAACATCGGCATGCTAGTTACATTCTGCATAGTGATTCCATACACGATATACGGCGGCTTCGGTAGCGTCGTCTATACAGACTGCGTACAGGCTCTGGTCATGATCGGCGCACTGGTCATAGGACCCATCTTTGGCCTCTGGTATATTGGCCAGGCGCCGGACGTATGGGCACATTCGCTGACGGAAGTGTTTTCGAAGATGGCCGCTCAAGGGCCAAAATTCAACAGCTGGACCGGCGGGCTCACAGGATTTGCCGCGCTCACCGTCATTATAGGCGAAGGTTCGTGGCTCTTTGGCTTCTTAGGCGGTCTGCCTCAGCTATCGACAAGATTCATGGCTATCAAAGACGATCAAGAGGTCAAGATAGGACGAAACGTCGGCATTCTCTGGAGTTGCGGCGCATACATAGGAGCTCCGCTTATCGGACTTCTCGGCGTGGCTCTCTTCGGACCGAGCGGTCTGGAAGATCCGGAAATGGTAACTCCGGCCGTATTTCTAAGAGTATTCCACCCGATGCTGGCGGCGCTCTTTCTTACCGGCGGCATAGCGGCGATGCTCTCTACGGCAGATTCGTTGTTGGTCCTCTCATCTACGGAACTTGCAGAAAACATAATATTTCCGCGTATGAAGAATCTCGAAGCGCTCGACCGTAAAAAGCTGCTCAGATATTCGCGCATGACGACGGGGCTCGTAGCCGTATTCGCGCTGTTGGCGGCCTTCTTCGTCCCTTCAAGACTCATACATACCGTAGTGGGCTACGCCTGGGCGGGAATCGGCTCGACCTTTTCGGTCGTAATACTCGGCGCGTTATTCAGCAGGCACTATACGGCGCAGGCGGCTTTTGCTACAATGGTCACAGGTGTTTTCTTTACTGTGATATGGAACATAATCGGATACGAAAGCCTGATTTCGGCGCGGGCGATGACCTTCTTCGTGAGCCTTCTTGTGGCGGTTGTGGCCGCCGTCTGCACCCAACCCCGCAAAGATTAGATTAAAGCCTCGCCGGAAAGAAAAAAGCGCTGAGGAGAAGAGACTATGGAGAATCGATCTGATCTATTAAACGAGCAGCTTTTGAACGACATCGGAAATATCGCCCGCGTTACAAGCGCGGAGGGAAAGGTAGCAAGCTATATACCGGAACTTTCGCGAATGTCCGCCGAGCTCTTTTCTCTGAGCTGTCAGCCTGTGGATTCTCCTATGGTCGAGAAAGGGGATTGCGGACAGTTTTTTACAATGCAGTCGATGGCAAAGATAATATCTCTTGCCTTCGCGATCGAACAATTCGGATGCGAAAACGTCTTCCGCCACGTCGGCATGGAGGCGAGCGCCGACTCGTTCAACTCGCTCATGCGTATAGAGATGACCTCGTCGAAGCCGTCAAATCCCTTCATGAACGCCGGGGCCATAGCGGTCTGTTCGCTCATTTTCAAGGCATATAAAGAAGAATCTTTAAAAAGGATAACCGACTTTCTTAAAAGCGTTATCGGAGAGGAGAACGGATTTGACGAGAAGGTCTTCCTATCCGAGAAGAGAAGCGCCGACAGGAACAGGGCCCTCGCCTTTTTTATGAAGAGCATGGGGCTGCTGCACGGCGACGTAGAGGCGATACTCGATTTGTATTTCACGCTCTGCAGCCTGCGCTGCACAAGCGGCGGCCTCGCGAAGATCGGAGCGATGATCGCCTCCGGCGGCACATCCGTCGTCTCCGGAGAAAAGCTGATCGCAAATGAGACCGTCTACACACTGCTCGGGCTCATGAGCTCCTGCGGCCTCTACAACGAGTCTGGGGAGTTCGCCGTCCGCGTCGGGCTGCCCGGAAAGAGCGGCGTATCCGGAGGGATACTCGCCGTCGTTCCCGGCAGGATGGGAATAGGGGTATTCTCCCCCGCGCTAAACGCCAAGGGCAACTCCGTAGCGGGAATCAGGGCGCTAGAACTGCTCTCCGAAAAGCTCGACCTGCGCGGGTTGGGGCTCTGAGAGGCAAACGATTATCATGCTATAAAGAGATTCTCCGACTAACTGAGCGGAGGCGTGCAGGCCGGCGAAGAAAAAACGCCGGCCTGCACGCTGCAGTGCAAAAAGTCTTAATTCGTCCCGTTCATATGGAAGGCTTCGGCGGCCTCCGCGAGATGCTTGCGAATCGGAATGTGCTGCGGGCAGGCGTCTTCGCACGCTCCACATTTGACGCATTCCGTGGCGCGCGCCTTGCCGTGCGAGCCTACGAGCCACTTCTCCTGGCCGGCGGCGTAGTCGTATTTTCCGTAGATATTCAGCATGTTCAGCGCAGTGAAGGTCCCCGAAATGCCGATATCCTGCGGGCAGACTTCCGCGCAGTAGTCGCAGCTCGTGCACGGAATCATCGGCAGGGCGTTCAGCACGTCTCTTACCCGCGCGACGACCGCCTGCTCGTCTTCCGAAAGAGGTTTAAAGTCGCGCATATACGATAGGTTGTCGGCCATCTGCTCGATATCGCTCATACCGGAAAGCACCGTTATCACGCCGTCGAGGCTCGCGGCGAAGCGGATCGCCCACGACGCACAGGAAGCGTTCGGGTCCGCCTTCTTCAGGATTTCCACCGCGGCTTCCGGCGGGTCGGCGAGCAGCCCTCCCTTGACCGGTTCCATGATCACGACGGGCTTTCCGTATTTGCGCGCGACTTCGTAGCAGGCTCTCGACTGTATGCGCGGATTTTCCCAGTCCGCGTAGTTGATTTGCAGCTGCACGAATTCCGCCTCGGGGTGGGCCTTCAGAATCAGCTCGAGCTCGTCGCGCGTCGAGTGGAAAGAAAAGCCGATGTGTTTGATTTTCCCTTCCGCTTTCTTTTCCTTTACGAAATTCCACATGTCGAAGTCGTCAAAGAAATGCGTACGCCCTTCGCCCAAGTTGTGCAGCAGATAAAAATCGAAATAGCCGGCACCGGTCTGCTTCAGCGAGGTCTCGAACTGCGCGGTAGCGTCCTCGCGCTTCTCGCATTTCATCCACGCGGCGTTCTTCGTCGCGAGCGTGAATTTGTCGCGCGGATAGCGTTCGACGAGCGCCATGCGTATCGCGTCCTCCGAGCCGGGATATGCCCAGGCGGTATCAAAGTATGTGAAGCCTGCCTCCATAAACATATCCGTCATTTTCTTGACCTGTTCGACGTCGATATTTTCGCCGAGCTTCGGCAGGCGCATCAGCCCGAAGCCGAGTTTTTTATCGTTGATCTCGATCATCTCTTCTCCTCCGCTAAAGCGCCTCGGCGTTCTTCGCGAACGCGGCGATATCCTTTTCCGACGCCCCGTTCAGCAGTTTTCCGGCAACGACGCGCGCAGAGGCCGGGCAGCACGCTTTAAGGTCGTCCGCCGTCTTTCCGAAGCCGCTGCCCCCCGACGTCGCGAAAAGAATGATTTTTTTGCCGGAAAGGTCGCAGCTTTCGAGGAAAGTTTTGATAATCGCCGGCGCTGTGTACCACCAAATCGGGAAGCCGAGAAAGATGGCTTCGTAATCCGCGGCGCCGGCGAGCTTCTCCGCCATCGCCGGGCGCGACGACTTGTCGTTCGCCTCGACGGTCGCGCGGCTGTTTTTGTCCATCCAGTTTAGGTCGGCCGCCGTGTAGGGCACGGCCGGCTTTATCTCAAAAATATCCGCGCCGGCCGCGGCGGCCAGCTTCTGGGCGACGGCCTTGGTGGAGCCGCCTGCGGAAAAATACGCTACTAATTTTTTCATCTTCATTTCCACTCCTTCGTTATTCGTTTATAGAGCTTTCTCTCTAAATCATCTCACGCTTCGCCGTGAAGAAAAATAGAAAATATCTTAGCGCACGGCTCCGCTTCAGCTTGCCTTTTCGAACGTGACGTCGGCTTCGTCCATCTTGTCAAAGAAGGAAACGTCGCCGTTTATATGGCCGAGGGTCTGATGGTTGAAAACCTCGCCGTTCTGCTTATAGAGGATGACGAGGCTTCCGCGCGGCGGCCAGTAGGAAAGGTCGCCGACTTTGTAGCCCTGGTCTTTCGCTTCATTTGCCGGCAGCCCTCCGGGACCGAAATGAAAGCACATCTCGCGCCCGTACAGATTTGACATCGGCAGTGTAAGCGGCAGCTTGCCCCAAAGGGCCCGCGACGCGGCGCTGTCGTCGAGCTTCGCCTTGAGGACGTGCCTTCCAGCGGTGATCTTCACTACCATTTTAGAGCTATCCCGCCCCGCTTCGGCCTTCGTCTGAGCGCCGCCCTGATAAGCGCAGAGCGTGACGGCCAGCAGCATCGCGGCCAGCAGCACGAAAATAAATTTTTTCATTTGCATCATCCTTTCCTGTATTGAGATAAAATCTATTCCGACATCACCGGTATTCCGATTATGAAAATTATCACAACGGAAACCGCTTCTCTTTCAAAAAACGGACGTCCCTATTACGTTATTATTTTATCATTTCAAGATGGAATTGACAAAAGGTATAATACTCGCGATTTATCGCAAATTTCTGCCAGTAAATATATAGCGCCTGGGTGAATTTCTTTTTGTTCAACGGGCATAACCGAAATTTTCTGTCTTCTTGCCGCACCGTGTCTTTCATATTATACTCTAATACAACATTAGAGTTTAGGGGGAGTTAATTTGAGACATAACCTTCTTTCTATCGGGCAGATGGCGAAGCTCAATCATACGACTGTCCCGACGCTGCGGCTGTACGACCGGCTGGGGCTGCTCAGGCCATGCTACACGGATCCCGCGACCTCTTACCGCTATTACGACATCAAGCAAAACGCACGTTACGACATGATTCGATATATGAAAGAGCTCGGGATGGGGCTCACGGAGATTCAAACCGTGCTCAGCAAAGAGGACGTCCAGCTGATCGAAAGCATCCTCATAAAGAAGCGCGAGCATATTTTCGCGGAGATTCGCCGCCTGCGCGTACAGAGGGACGCGGTGACGCGCGCCATTTCGAACATCGAGCATTACAGGAAGGCGCCGACGGAGGGCGTGACGTCGCTGGAATACATCGACCAGCGCAAGATTTACGCGATTCCCGCGCGGAAAAATTTTTACGAACACGACATCGACAGCTATGAAGAGGTGCTCTCCGATCTAAGGAGCCGTATGACGGAGCGGGAACTCCCTCAGGTCTATTATTACAACGTCGGCACATCTATAAAGGAGGCTGATTTTCTTGCGCAGAGGTTCGTCGCGGCGGACCTTTTCGCGTTCGTCGACGAGCATTTTCCGCCGCTGCCGGAGATCCGCGCGCTGGAAAGCGGCATGTACGCCTGCATTTACACGGACAGCTACGACGAGGAGATCCCCTGCGCGAAAAAGCTGCTCGAGTTCTGCCGCGCAAACGAGTATCAGATATCCGGCGATTACATCTGCGAAATCCTGACGGAGTTCAACGTCTTCAACAAGGAGCAGCGTTCTATGTTCATGCGCCTGCAGGTCCCCGTCTCTTTTGAAATTAAGATTTGACCCTCACCTAACATTAGACATTATAATCTCCTTAAAACAACTTAAGGAGGTTTTTCACAATGAATAAGGTCAAGGTTGTACAGTACGGATGCGGCAAAATGGCGAAATATATCCTGCGCTACCTCTATGAGAAGGGCGCGCAGATAGTCGGCGCGATAGACGTCAACCCGGCCATCATAGGCATGGATATAGGCGATTACGCGGAGCTCGGCTTCAAGACCGGCGTAAAGATCAGCGACAACGCGGACGAGGTGCTCGACAACTGCGACGCGGATATCGCCGTCGTAACGCTTTTCAGCCTGGTCTCCGACTGCTTCGATCATTACGTGAAGTGTCTGTCGCGCGGCATCAGCGTGGTATCCACCTGCGAAGAGGCGACTTACTGCTGGACGACGGATCCCGTGCGCGCCAACAAGCTGGACGTGATCGCCAAAGAGCACGGCTGCACCTTCGTTGGCTCCGGCATGGAGGACTGCTTCTGGGTCAACATGGTCGGGCTCGTCGCCGGCGGCTGCCACAAAATCAGCAAGATCGAAGGCGCCGTGAGCTACAACGTCGAAGATTACGGGCTTGCGCTCGCAAAGGCGCACGGAGTCGACCTCACGGCCGAGGAGTTTGAAGCTCAGATCGCTCATCCCGAAGTCCTTGAGCCTTCTTACGTATGGAACAGCAACGAGGCGCTCGCTCAGAAGCTCGGACTCTCCATCAAGAGCCAGACGCAGAAATGCGTGCCTTATTTCCACGACGGAGATGTTTATTCCTCAACGATGGGCAAGACGATCCAGAAGGGGCGCTGCATCGGCATGGCCGCCGTCGTCACGACGGAAACCTTCCAGGGTGTCACGCTGGAAACTCAGTGCATCGGCAAGGTCTACGGCCCGGACGACGGCGACATGTGCGACTGGAAGATCACCGGCGAGCCAAACACGGAATTCCACATCGTGAAGCCGGCCACCGTCGAACACACCTGCGCGACGATCGTCAACCGCATCCCGAGCGTGCTTCGCGCGCCCGCCGGACTGGTGACGATGGATCAGCTGGACGAGATTCAGTATCTCGCCTACCCGATGGAACACTACTGCTGATAAAAATCCGATCGAACGCAGGGCTTTCGACCGCCGCATCGAGCGCAGCGCGACGGAAAACATGCGGCGCGGCTTTCAGACAAAGCCGCGCCCTTCGATTCATTCGTTTCTTATTTTTTCGGTGCGGCGCCGTTTTTATTTTTCTGCTCTTTGCCCCACGAATCTTTCAGCGAGACCGTAAGGTTGAACACCGGCTTTTCCGGCGTCGTATATTTATCGGCGCAGAAGTAGCCGTGGCGCAGGAACTGGAATTTATCAAGAGGCGCCGCGGCGGCCGCCGACGGCTCGACGAGCGCGCCTTCTACGACGACGAGCGACTTAGGGTCAAGGTAATCCTTGTAGTCCTTGTCCTCTTCCATGTCGTTCATGTTGCGCAGGGTGAAGAGATGCCCGTAGAGGTTGACGCGCGACTTCACGGCGTCGCCGCTCCAGACCCAGTGCAGCGTGCCCTTTATCTTGCGGCCGTCGGGCGCGTCGCCTCCGCGGCTCTTCATGTCGGCTGTGCAGCGTATCTCGGCGACATTGCCGTCGGCGTCTTTGACGACTTCGTCGCATTTGATTATGTAGGCGTGCTTGAGGCGCACTTCTTTGCCCGGCGACATGCGGAAGAAGCCCTTGACCGGCTCTTCCATGAAGTCGTCGCGCTCGATGTAGATTTCGCGTCCGATTTTCAGCGTGCGGCTGCCGGCGCCCTCATTCTCGGGGTTGTTCTCGGCGGGAAGCTCGTCGACGAAATTTTCCGGCCAGTTCGTGATGACGACCTTGAGCGGACGCAGCACGGCCATCGCGCGCCGCGCGCTCTTGTTCAGTTCCTCGCGCAGGCAATACTGTAGCAGTTCGACCTCCACCATGCTGTCGGCCTTTGCGACGCCTATCTCGCGGCAGAAGCGGCGTATCGCCGACGCAGTGTAGCCGCGGCGGCGGAAGCCGCAGATCGTCGGCATCCTCGGGTCGTCCCAGCCGTCGACTACGCCGAGCGTCACGAGCTCGTGCAGCCTGCGCTTGCTCATAACGGTGTAGGTCAGGTTGAGTCGCGCGAATTCGTACTGATGCGGCACGTGCGGCACGTCCACGTTTTCGATGAACCAGTCGTAGAGCGGCCTGTGGTCCTGGAATTCGAGCGTGCAGATCGAATGTGTGACGCCCTCTATCGCGTCTTCGAAGCCGTGCGCGAAGTCGTACATCGGGTATACGCACCATTTATCGCCGGTCCTGTGGTGCGCGCGCTTCAGTATCCTGTAGATGACTGGGTCGCGCATGTTCAGGTTGCTGCTCGCCATGTCGATCTTCGCGCGCAACACGCGCGAGCCTTCTTCGAATTCTCCGGCCGTCATTCTCGCGAAGAGGTCGAGGTTTTCCTCGACGCTGCGATCGCGGTACGGGGAATCGACGCCGGGCTTCGTCAGCGTGCCGCGGCTCACGCGAATCTCTTCGGCGTTCTGGTCGTCGACGTAGGCCTTTCCGCCCTTTATGAGGTCGACGGCCCATTCGTGGAACTGGTCGAAGTAGTCGGACGCGTAGCAGAGTTTGGCCCACTCGAAGCCCAGCCAGCGGACGTCTTCCTCGATCGCTTCGACGTATTCCGTCTCTTCCTTGGTCGGGTTAGTGTCGTCGAAGCGCAGGTTGCATCTGCCTCCGAACTGTTCGGCCATCCCGAAATTCAGGCATATGGATTTGGCGTGCCCTATATGAAGATAGCCGTTCGGCTCGGGAGGGAATCTCGTCGTTATCTCTTTTATCTTGCCTTCTTCAAGGTCTTTGGCGATTATCTCCTCTATGAAATTCTGGTTTTTGTTTTCAGCCGCCATTCTGCCGCCTCCTCATCAATATTTTTCTAAGTACAGGCTCAGTATCCTCTCAGGCTCTTCCGCATCAGCCGATAACGAGAAATATGATAATGCAATTAAGAATTCAAGTGAATAGCTCCCCTGATTAAAAACGGAAAAATTTTCTTTGGCGAGCCCCGCTATGCCGACCCCGCCGTAAAAGGAGGGCGATTTCTTCCCCTGCGCGCAGGAGCTCGCGGCGATGATCGCGGGCTTTTCGGCGCACGGCGCGAAGGCTTCGCAAAGCGCCGCGCGCACCCTGCGCGGCATGTTCCCCGCGCCGTAGCCTTCGAGGATGATGATTTTCCGCGGCGAAAAGAGGGGCAGCGCTGCGGGGTGCAGCTGTATCAGCTCCATCCGCGCGGCGGCTTCGCACCAGTCTACGACGCCGAGAGCCGTGTTCTTCCACGCGCGCGGCAGAGTCCCTCGCCCCGTAGCGACATAGGCCGCGAGCGCCGAGGAATTTTCTTTGTGGACGAACGCGCCCGCGTAATCTTTTCCTGCGAAGTGCAGAAAAACGCCGCTTTTACCGGAAGAGAGGCTCTTCGCCGCACCGCGCAGGTTCTCTTCTCCGTCGAAATCGGGCGCGTCAGGCGTCCTCTGGCTGCCGGTCAGCACGACGGAGACTCCGGCCGGCGCCGTCAGCGAGAGCCACGCGGCGGTGTAGGCCATCGTGTCTGTGCCGTGGACGACGAGAAATTTTTTCACGCCGCGCTCGGCCTCTTCGTTTATTTTTTTCGAGAGGGCGAGCCACTCGGCGGGTGAAACGTCAGAGCTGTCGACGCCGGCGCAGCCGAACATCTGACATATCTCGCAGCGGCAGCCCTTTGCGTTCAGGATCTCTTCGGCCTTCGAAAGCACGCTGCGCGCGGCGCCCGCGTCCGGCAACACGCCGTCGCCGCGGTCGGCGGAGAGTATCGTGCCTCCGGTCGAGATCACAAGGACCTTTTCCATCAGAAGAGTGCAGCCTCCTGGGAGAGTAGCAACCCCTCGTACCAGAGCAGCGCCATCGACGCCGCAAGCAGCAGCGGCATCGCCGCCTCGGCGTATTTTTCCGGCGTCCTGCGTTCGATGAAGTTCATCGCGAACTGACAGAGCGGCACGACGAAGAGCCTCGCAAGCACCACCGCCAACCAGAACGCCGCGAAGCTCAGCGCCTGTCTGTACCATGCAATTCCTACGCCCTCGCCGATGTTTTCGATGATGTTGTGCGGGAAGAAGACGAAAACGACGACGGATATTATGATGAAGGAGCGCGCTATCGACCAGAGCTGAAGCAGCGAGCGCGGGGCTCCTTTGAAATCCGGCATCTCCGACGCCTCGAAGAGCTCGCTGCTCTCGGCCGTACCTCTGTGCGGTATCTGGCTCAATATAATGAACGCGAAGAGCAGAGAGCCGCATATGCCGAAGGGGGACATCGCGGAAAAGCGCCCGACGACCGAGAAGGAATTGAGGCTGAAGGGGTCTCTGTCGACGCCGTTCTGCGTGAAGAAGAAGGAGAGGGAGGCGGCGGAGGCCGCGAGCGGAACGAGCAGCCTGAGCGCGGCTTTAGCCTCGGCCGCGGCGAAATCGAGCCCCTCCTTCGTGCCGAGCGAGCAGAGCGCCGCTACGGCGAAGGCCTCGGAGAGCAGAAGCAGCTGCGCCATCTGTATTATGTCGGCGCCGTTGTCGATGATCGGGATAAAGGTGCAGAAAGGCAGGCTCGCGCAGAGCGTCACAAGAGAAGCGGTGGCAAGCGCCGGAGCGTAAATGACGACCTTCGCCGCAGCGCGGCCCGGCAGGGACGCCGGCTCGTGGAAAGCCGCGCGCAAGGCCGCCTCGGGCAGCGCCGGGAGGGCTCGCCCCATTTTTCTCATAACGAACGCCGCAAGGCGCTGATAGAGCCTGTCGCTTTTTATCGCCGCGGAAAATACGAACGTTATCAGCAACAGCGCGACGAAGCAGTTGAAGAGCAGCGGGAAAATATCATTCATAACAGTCACCCCAGGAAGACGGCGATCACAAAGAGCAGGAAGAGCGCGCCTATTCCCAGCAGAGGGCTGAAGGGCAGCGCGAGCCACGGCTCGATGCAGTTTTCAAGGAAGGAGCGCACTCCTGAGCGCGAAAAGGCTCCGATCGACTCGGCTGCCGCACCGCCGCGGAAGTCCACGCCGTGCTTCAGCGCGCGCCTGACCGCGAAGGAGAGCGCGGCGGCGACGACAAGAAAAAGTACCAGCCATTTCAGCAGATTCCACGCGAAAAACCCTGTCGAGATACTGAAAAACATCATCCATCCCTCCCAGCCGGCGAAAGGGAGCGCGGAACAGTCCTGTTTATCAGAGATTCCACGGAAGGAGAGACGGAATCGGCGAATATCCTGCCGGGCGTCAGAGTCGCCGCGGCAAAGATGAGCAACAGCAGAAAGATCGGCAAGAGCGCCGCGTGGACGCCTTCGAAATCCCCCTCTCCGTCCCCTTCTCCGCCGGACGCCGACAGGGCCAGCACGAAGCGCAGCGCGGAGAAGAATATCGCCGCCGTCAGCGAAAACAGCAACAGAGTGAGGAAGGGGCTTATGAAATTGGCCGAGCGAAGCAGCAACTGTCTGCCCTCGTAGCCGATGAAGGGCGGCAGACCAGCCGTTATCGCGACGAGCAGCAGCAGGAACGACGAAACAAAGGGGAAGCGCTTGAAAAGCCGGCCGTACCGCCAAAGTTCCGCACCCTTTCCATCCGGTTCCTTCAGAAAGACCGTGACAATCGCGAAGGCCGCGGAAAGGGGGAGGAACACAAGCCACAGCGAGATCATCGACTCTATCGCGTCCACGCCGTAGAGCGCGGCCCTTTCGGCGCTGAAGGAACCGTTCATCGCGACTCCCATCGACACGAGTATGGCGCCCTTCACACAAAATATCAAAGAATCCATAAAATTCGACGGCTCAGGCTCCTTCGAAAGCACGGCGAGAGCGAGGAATAGCAGCGCGACGCCGAGCATCATAAAAAGCAGCGGGACCTTCTGCAACCCGCGCATCGGGCCGTAAAGCGAGAAAACGACGCGGAAGACGATGAAGAGCGTCGCCTGCGTCCTTATGCCGAAAAAGCAGTTTTTCGCAGCTTCGTCGAGGATGGGCGAAGGTTTGACGAAGATGTAGAGCAGCGGCACGACGAGCAGCACGAAGGCCCACAGCGACGCCCGAGAGGGCTCTATCACAGAGGCGAGCACGCTGACATTTGTGCTGTCGTAGCCGCTTCTGAGAATCATCGCGCCGGCGAGGAACATAGCGAGCAGCAGCAGCCGCGAAAGGTAATAGAAGAGATGACGCCTGCGCCGCCGCGCCCTTCTCGCGGAAAAGCCGCGGTAAAGCCCTGTGACGCCGAGTTGCGTTATCATCAGGAAGAAGAAGAGCGAAAGTAGGTTGTTGAGGAAAAATATTCCCTGTATGCCGGCGCAGGCAAGAAGAAAGAACATTATCACGCGCGGCGTTATCGGCTTTCTGCGCTCCGCGAGGGCGCGCAGCCCGGCGGCGAGCGCGACGAAGCTCATCAGCGCCGCCGATGTCGCGCCGAAGGCGTCTACCCTCAGCGCGGCCTGCATCTTTTTGCCGCTCTCGGGCGAAAGCACGTCGCTCCAGCCGCCGCCGGTGAAAACGTACAGCTGATTGGACGCGCCGCTTGCATATTTCCATATCAGCGCCGAAATAAGCGCGCCCGCGCAGAGCAGCAGCAGAAATGGCAGCTTGCAGCAGAGGCGCGGGAGCTCTACAGGCTTGCGGGTCCACTGTGCGATAAAATCGTTATATAAAATCAAAAGGCCGTATGCGGCCGCGCCGAAAAGAGGAAGCGCAAAGGCCAGCACGGGCAGAGGCATCGTCTTGAAAATAAGGGAAAAATCCATAAACTCACCTTTCCTGCGGCGCGGACCGGCGCTTGAAGAATGTGCGGGCGGCGGGCGCGTCTTGCGCATACATTATAGCAAAGAGCCGGCTTTTTTTCCCGCGCACCGGCGGTCCCTTCACCTCTGCGCACAGGGCGGACCGGCGCTATTATATAGTCATTTGCGATTTAGCGCCTTGGTAAAAAGCGCATATTCCGCTTTCAAATCTTCTCTCTTCGCGGAAAGCAGGAGGCGCGCCTAAGCGCAGCCCCTTTTCGGCGCATATACTTTTAAGCGGCGGCGCTCTTGCCGCGCCCTAAATTATCTGCGATTCCACGAGCGCCGCGGAGATACGGCTTGCGCTTATTTTCGTTCTGCGTCCGTACCATCCTTCAGCAAAAAACGAGCCGCATGTGCGCAGCTCGTCGTTTTCAACGCCGGCGAAGACCGGCGGAATATCCATATTTTAAGCGCGGATTCAGCCCGTTTCCTTCAAATGCCTTTCTATAAAACGCTTCAACTTCATCCTCCTTTATCTCGAGGGCTTCGGCTAAAGCCGCGTTCAAACTGTCCGTTGGCGCGCTTCGCGTATCGCGTATTCGGCCTCGAGCGCGACCTCTATCCTTCCGGCGCCGCCGCCCTTCCTGAAGCGGCGGCTCTTCGCCACTTTCAGCCGCTCGAACGGGTCCTTTTTAGAGAGCGCCCTCTTGTAAAGGTCTATTCTTCCCTTGCTGCTTGGCGCGTTCAAAAGCGTAATGTACGGTATTCGCTCTATCGGCTCCAGCGCGTCTTCTCTCGTCATCCTCGGCGTCTCTCCTCCCCGTCAGGTAATTTACGATATAGGGGATCACGCCGTCGCGGCGCAGCCCGAGCACGAAGGCGAATTCCTCCTTGACGCCGCGCTCCGCCGCCGCGAGAATCTTTTCGTCGCACGCGCGGAACTTTTTGCCGCTTTCGCGCATCTCCGCCTTGTGCACATGCAGGATTTTTATAAGCCAGAGAATTTTTGAAATATCCCTGCTCTTAAGCACATCCTCGAAGACGGCCGTGCGGCTTTCGTCGTTTTCGATCCACTGTACGCCGATATCCTCGGATTTATCGATGACGGAAAGTATTTCGTCGCGCGAAAGCAGAGGGCGCAGCTTTTCGCAGCTTCCATCCATATGCACCGGAAGATAGAATTTCGCTTTATCATCGTAAACCGAATTCATCACATAATAGAGCCTTTCTTCCATGTCGCTGAACTTTTCCGTCCTAATATCGTTTATCCTGCATATTCCGTTGCCGGCGTACACGACACAGTCGCCGACGCTGAATCCATTACCCTTAACCGCGCATTTGCCGGTCCCCATTGTCAACCCCCCTGTATATTATTTGAGATTATCTATAGAATTATTTTATCTATCAGTAATCGTCAACAGCCAAAATCAAACGCGCGCTTAAATCAAATATTCGCATATGTCGCACGTTTCTAATAAATTATATCAATTTTGCGCGAAAATTTCAAAGTATATATCAAATTTTTTTGTATACTGTAAACGCTTATATTCAATCAGGGCGCGTATATATGTAAAACGCGCGGAAAGAGACGAATAGGGCGGAAGAGAAAATCCGAAGCGTCGGCGCGAGCGGCAAATATTCCGCGCCGAGCGGGTTGACACCGGCAAAATTTGGCGCAATAATACGGAAAACTCCGGGGGAGCTGTAAAGCTGAGAGGAAGCGCGAGCTTCGACCCCAGACCTGATCCGGTCAATGCCGGCGTAGGGAGCGAGACCGATGACGCACAAGAAGCCCCGCTCAAGCAAGAGCGGGCTTTTGTTTTTGGAAGGCAACGCTCTACAGCTATAAGGAAGAAGATAAATGTTTTTTGAAAGGAAGGATGGCAATGCGGCAGGGAATATACCGCGGGATAGCGATGTCGATAGCGGGAAGCGATTCGGGGGGCGGAGCCGGGATACAGGCCGACCTCAAGACCTTCGCCGCCCTTAAGGTCTTCGGCACTACCGCGATAACCGCGGTAACGGTGCAAAACTCGATAGGCGTGACGGGGATACACAGCGTGCCGCCGGAAATAATCAGAGCTCAGATACTCTCGGTAGGCGGCGACTTAAAGCTCGACGCCGTCAAAACGGGGATGCTCGGCAACCGCGGCGCGGTAAGCGCGGCGGCTGCGGCGCTGCGCGAACTCCGCATCGAGAAGATAGTAGTCGACCCGGTGATGGTCGCGCAGAGCGGAGACCCTCTGCTGGAAGAGGACGCGGTCGACGCAGTGAAAAAGCTCATCGTGCCGCTGGCCGCGATCGTAACGCCGAACCTGCCGGAAGCGGAAAAGCTGGCCGGCATGAAGATAAGCGGTGTGGACGACATGGCAGAGGCGGCGCGCATGATAGCGAAAAGCGGCTGCGACGCGGTGCTGGTGAAGGGAGGGCATCTGCCCGGCGAGCCTGAGATGATAACCGACGTGCTTTACAGCGGCGGCAAAATATCTTTGCTGCGCGACAAGAGAATCGACACGAAGGCGAACCACGGCACGGGCTGCACGCTGAGCTCGGCGATCGCCGCGGAGCTCGCGGCCGGCTGCCGCCTCGAAGAAGCGGTGGAGCGCGGCAGAAAATATCTGCGCGCCGGACTGCTCAACGGAGTTACGGCCGGGCACGGCGCGGGCTGTCTCGGGCACGCCGTCGAGATGCCGTGGATAGAGGCGGCGTATGCCTGAGCCTCTCGTATATCAGATAACGAACGCTGTGTCGGCGCAGCTCCAGGCCGACTGCGTCGCGCTGCTCGGCGGCTCTTCGATAATGACGCGCGCGCTGCAAGAGGCCGAAGAGAGCGCGGCCGCCTGCGATGCGTTGCTGATAAACACCGGCACGCCGCCGGAGAACGCCCTCGAACTCTACAGGAGCGCCGCGCGCGCCGCGTCGGCGCATAACGCCCCGATGGTGCTCGACGCGGTAGGCTGCGGCTTCTCAAAATACCGCAGCGCGGTGATACGCGCTCTGCTCGAAGAATTCCGCTTCTCCGTGATAAAGGGCAACGAAGCGGAGATCGGCGCGCTCTGCGGCGCAAAGACGGCTCCGCGCGGCGTCTCCTGCGGCGGCGCGGTGGAAAACGCCGCCGCGCTGGCGGCGGCCTGCGCGGAAAAATATCGCTGCGCCGCCTACTGCACCGGGAAGTACGATCATCTGTCGGACGGGAGAAGAAACTTCCGCGTCGGCGGCGGCTCGCCTATGCTTCACGCTACGAGCGGTACTGGCTGCGCCCTCGGCAGCGCTACGGCGCTCTTCTGCGCGTATATGCCGCCGCTCGACGCGTCGCACAGAGCCCTTTCGCTCTTCCGCCGCGCCGCCGAAGCGGCCGCGCGCGCAGAAGGCCCCTATTCGTTCAGGGTGAAATTTCTCGACGCGCTGGCAAAGCTCGGGCGCGCCGAAAAGGGGGCGCGATAAAAGATGCGGGACAGAAAAAATCTAGCCGCGCGGCTGAAGCTCTATCTGATATGCGGCGAAGGTTTCACGCCCAAAGAAAATATCGCGAAGGTATCAGCCGCGCTGCGCGGGGGCGTCACCGCGGTGCAGCTGCGCGTCAAGAGCTGGAGTGGGCGCGAATGCTTCGGCGCCGCGCTCGCGCTGAAAAAACTTTGCCGCGAACACGGCGCGCTGCTGCTGATAAACGACAGGTTCGACGTCGCGATGGCGGCCGGGGCCGACGGCGTCCACCTCGGGCAGAGCGATCTGCCCGTCGACGCCGCGCGCAGAGTAGCCGGACCGGACTTCATAATCGGCGGCACGGCGCGCACGCCCGAGCTCGCGCGCGAAGCCCAACTCTTGGGCGCGGATTACGTCGGCTGCGGCGCGGCGTTCGGCACTGCGACGAAAAAGGACGCGCTCGTCATAGGCCCAGAGGGAATCAAAAAGGCGCTGGCGTCGATAGAAATACCCTCCGTCGCGATAGGCGGCATCGACTCGGCGAACATCGCGCGGCTCGCCGGCTGCGGCGCCTGCGGAGCGGCGCTCTCCGGCTCGCTGATGAACGCGGAAGACACGGAAAAAGCGGCGCGGGAACTTCTCGCCGAAGCGGAGAGAACCTTCCCGCGCCCTTCGAAATAAAAAAACAAAACAGCATGGAGGCTTAAAAATGCAGAACGAAGAAAAAAGAAAGTTTTTCAGAAGGGCCGTGCTCGCTGGAGCTTTTGCGGCGGCCGGCGTGGTGCTCTCCGTCGTCTCGATCCCGGTGGGGCCGACTAAATGCTTTCCCTTCCAGCACACCATCAACGTGCTGGCCGGAGCGATACTCGGCCCCTGGTGGGCCGTAGGCGCCGCGTTCACGACCAGCATCGTCAGAAACATGATGGGTACCGGCAGCCTCTTCGCCTTCCCTGGCAGCATGTTCGGCGCGCTCTTCGTCGGGCTGGCTGCGCGCGCTCTGCCGGAAAAATACAAATTTTGCGCCGCCTGCGCCGAGCCGGTCGGCACAGGCATAGTCGGAGCGTGGGTCGCGGCGAAGATACTAGGCCCAGCTATCGGAAAAAGCATCGGATTTTTATTTTTCTCGGGCTCCTTCCTAATGAGCTGCGTCCCCGGCGCGCTGATCGGCGCCGCGCTGCTCTGCTGCCTGCAAAAAAGAATGGCGCTCACTAAGACCTTCGGCGCTCTGATATAGCGCTCTACTCCGAAACGGCCGAGCCGCGGGGCGACAAAAGTCGTTGACAAATCCGGTGATGCGTAATAGAATAACTGCTGTTGGTGAGGTGGCCGAGCTAGGCTGAAGGCGCTCGCCTGCTAAGCGGGTAGGGGGGCAAAAATCTCCCTCCAGGGTTCAAATCCCTGCCTCACCGCCATAAAAACCGCATACGCGCCGGTAGCTCAACTGGATAGAGCATCGGACTACGGATCCGAAGGTTACGAGTTCAAATCTTGTCCGGCGCGCCATTTGTGAATACAGGGGCTCCCTTGTGGGAGCCTCTTTTTGTTTTATCTGTGAAAATTCTCGATTTGCCCCAACATTTCAAAAGGCGCGTTTTTCATTTCAGTCAAAAAGTTTTATATATTCTTGACAGTTATGCGCATAATATAATCACAAGGGGGTAAGGATGTGAAGTTTCGAGAAATTGAAAAACGTCAAAGGTTCCTATTATCAATACATCCACCCCACAAAAAATGGAAAAATCACAATCCCGAGACACACGGGGAATCTCGACCCAAGAACCGTAAGGTCGATATTGGAGCAGGCGGGGCTTTAGAAACTCCGTGCCGTCAACCATATAAAAAGGAGGCAATGCTGCAATGAAATTAACTTATCCGGCCTGTTTCTACCCCTGCGAAGAAAGGAAAGACGACTATACTGTTGAGGTGCCCGACCTTCCGGGGTGCGTAACAGAGGGAGATTCTCTCGCAGACGCCATTCTCATGGCTGCGGACGCCGCGTCCGGCCGGGTGCTGGACGAACTCGAAGACGGCAAAGCCGCGCGGCTTGATTTTGTCTTTATTTCCTACAAGCCGCGCGATGCAAGGTAGTCTTCGGCGTCCATCAGGCTCTTGAAGCCTCTCCGTTTAAGGCTGCTCTCTATCACCTCTTCGGGATAACTCCTGCCCTTTTTCGCAAACTCTTCCAGATGACGCTCCATCAGTTCGAGCGTCCTCAGTGAATACGTCCACAGCTCGCCGAGCTGATATGTCTCCATCGACGTCGTGCCTTCTTCATCTTCGCCGGAGGCGCGCAGCGGGCGCGCCCTGCCGGCGACCCGCGGATATTTTTTCGCAAACGCGTCGTTCAGCGGCGCCAGCGCACCTATTATCCGCAGAGACGCGGCCCTCTTCGCGGCGCTCACGACGGGTAGCGCGCCCGCGAGCTTCGCGTTCCGTTCCGGCGCGGCGATGCACATCATGTAGCCGTATTTTTCCGTCAGAGGGTTCCGCCCCTCGGCAAGCGCGCGCATCAGGTCGTCCATGTAGCTTTCGAGCATCTCGTCGCTCCACGCCGCGTACTGGCTGCCCCGCATTATGCGGAAGGTCCGAAAATCGTCCTGACAGGCGGCGCGGCCACCCTCGTTCGGCACCTTGTCGAAAAATTTCCATTCAAGCGCTATTATCTGCTTTATAAGCTCGTATCTTTCATCTTCCGTCATCCTGCCGCCACCCCGAAGCTTTTAAGATATTCGCTCTCTATGCGCCGCATTATCTCCTCCGCGTGCGCTACGAGGAAGGAGTCGCCGGAATCGGAGAGTCCTTTGCGTTTCAATTCCGCGGCGGTGCACGCGCATATAGATTCTATTTTATCGCGCTCCCCGCCGCTTTCCGCGAAGAGGCTGCCGGTCATTTCAACGGCTTCGCGCAGCAGCGGGAGCCCGCGCGCGCTCCTGAAGAGCCATTTGTAGTAGGGCGCGTATCTTTCGTTTATCAGATGCGCCGCTTCGAGGGCCGCCTTCGCGAATTCTCCGAGCGAGAAGGCCGCAGCCGTCCTGTCGCCGCGCTTCGCGCACCTCGGATAGTTGTACTGCCCAGCCTGCGCCATCGCGAAGACGCGCGCGGATAGCTTTTTGAGCCTCACGTCGCGCGGGTAGCACGGCAGCAGCGCGGCGCGTATGCGCGAAAATTCTCCAAGCTCGTCGCGGAAGACTTCCCCTCCCGTCGCGGCCGCGAGGAAGTTCTGCGGTATGCGAAACCACGACGCTTCGTCCGGGGGGACGCCGCGGCAGCCGGTGAAGCGCCGGTAAAAGTCGCCGATCCTGAGGACGCCTACGCGCCCCGCGCCCTGCGGCTGCGTGTTTCGCGCGACGCCCATGAATTCTTTCGGCAGACGATCGTAGAGGGCGCCCAGCTCGGCGCCGTATTTTTCGAAGTCACAGTCGGTGAGCCAGAGGCAGAAGCCCGGGCCGAAGTCGTGGTCGCGCGATATCTCGTCGTCGAAGCCGAGGCACTCCGAGCCTTCTCCGGCGAGGCCGGCAGCGAAACGCCGCGCGACCCCTTTGAATTTTTCTTCGATGGCCGGCGCCGCGCATTCTTCGTAATATCTGCGGCAGAGCTCAAGCCCCCGCGTCATTTTCCCCCCGCTCCGGCACGCTTTCCGCAAGTGCGCGGCAGTCTGCCGCTTTCGCCGCGTCGCCCGCGGCTTCGAAGGCTTTGGCCGCGCTGCGCTGCGCGAGCGCGTAGTTCGCGTTGCGCCCGTAGCGCCTTTCGATGTCCGCCGCGAGCTTCTCAAAAGAGGCCGCCGCGGCCGCGCAGTTCCCACGCAGGAATTCGAGCTGCCCGCGGCAGGAGAGGGCGACGTTCGCGTGCGGGTCGTCCTGCGCGTCCTTGAAGTAGTTTTCAGCCCTTGCGAGCCTCCTCTCGGCTTCGGCAAGTTCTCTGCGCGCCATCGCGCAGTACGCCATGTTGGCGCTGCAGGTGGCGATCTCGCTTCCCGCGTCCTCTATGCCTTCAAGCAGCGCGAGCGACTCTTCGAAGTAGCGCTCGGCTTCGGCCGTTTCGCCGCGCTTCAGAAGGAGCTGCGCCTTGCTGTTGCAAAGAGCCGCGCGCTGGTAATCCGGAACGCCTTCCGCCTTTTTGAAGAGCTCTTCGACTTTTTCGTAGAGCTCCAAGGCTCCGTCCGTGTCGCCGAACGCGGTCTTCGCCGTGGCAAAGTTAAGCAGCGCTACGGCGTAATGTCGACTCTCGGCGAGGCGCTTCGCCCCGAGTATCGCAAGCGCCCTTTCGGCGGAAGCGTAGCTTTTCTCTTTATCGCCGCAGGCGCGCCAGTAGCCGGTGAGCTCGTTCCAGCACGACGCGGCCGCCAAGGGCGCTTCCTTTTCCGCCTCGCGCGCGCGGCTCTCAAGGTATATGCCAGCCTCTTTCACACCGCTCTCTTTCAACAATTTTTCGTACCGCTCGAATATCTCTTCAACGTTCATTTCAACCGCCGCCCTATAAACGAAAGGAGCCGTGAACGGCCCCTTTTTCGCAAAATGTTTTTGTCAATCGACTTTATCGGCCGAGGCCGCGGAGCCTTCCGCCCTATTCGACGGGAATATCGATTCGTCTAATATCTTCACGTCCGCCCGCTCCAGCAGATCGCCGAAGAGCTTCTGCTGGGCCTGCTGCATTTTCTGATTCTTGAGCGCGCTCGCGGCATCCGCGCTCGCCTCGTCGAAGGAGAGCACGCGCTCCGCTTCTTTGCTGCGCTTTATCGCTATATAGGAGCGGTTCGCTCCGGCGTCTTCGACAGGCGTGACCTTGTTCATCGGATAGTCCTTCAACACGGGCAGCTCCTTCTGCAGCATCTGCTCGGCCATCAGCATCGGCTTGTCGTAGGAAGTCGCCATTTCCAGCGCCGCTCGGTGCTTCGCGATGACGTCGTCCCATTTGCCGCCCGCCGCTATCTCCTTTCGGGCCTCCTCCGCCGCCGCCTTGTCGGTGAAAGCCGCTATGTTAACGTTAAAGCCGGCCGGACGCTTGAATAGGAAGGGCTTCGTCGCGTCGTAGAACGCGCGCGTCTCCTTGTCGTCGATCTTTATGTCATTTTCCAGAGACTCGAAAAGCTTGCGCATCTGTATGTGCTTTCTGATGTCCTCTTTGATCTGCCGCTCCGTGCGGCCGCTGCGCTTCAAGTATTCGGCGAACTCCTCGCGCGTCGGGTAGCTGTCCATCGCCCTTTTGTACTCGGCGTCTATTTCATCGTTAGCCGCCTCTATTTTTCTGTCGGATATTTCTTTTGCGAGTTCTCCCTCGATAGCTATGCCGTCGAGCGCGGCCTTTCTGATTCCCGGCGCGTCGGCCGAGGTCACATTGTTTCCGTACCGCTCTGAGATTTGCTGCGCGGCTTTTTCAAGTTCGGAGCGCATGACCGTCTTTCCCCCGACCTCCGCTACCGCGTAGTCGCGCATTCCTTCCTGCCTCCCGCGGTTCCCGCGCACGTAGAGCCCGTACCCCGCGAAACAGGAGGCTACGAAGAAGAGTATCACGATTATCATTATTATTTTGGTGTGGTTACGCATAAGTCTCAGCAAGGGAAATCTTCCTCCTCAAGAATGAAACGTGAAACAACTTGGTAATGATACGACAGCATTTTAATACTGTCAAAGAAGAGCGGCAAATTTACGCATCGCGGCTTCGTTGCGCGACAGGTAGCCGCGGCAGGCTATGGAACATTCGGCCGCGTCGTGCGATATCTGCTCCGCGAGTTCGTGGGCGGAGGCGAATTTTATTTCGCCGCGTATCTCGCTGACTATGAAAAGAGTCAGAGTCTTTCCGTAAAGGGCCCCGCCGTAATCCAGTATATGGGCCTCGCAGCGCGGCTCGGCGCCGCCTCCGAAGGTGGGGTTGTCGCCGACGTTGAGGGCCGCCGCCAGCCAGCCGCCGTCGATGGAAACAAGCGCCGCGTATACGCCGAAGGGAGGATATACTTTGTTTTTCCGCATCGCTATGTTCGCTGTGCGGAAGCCTATCTTTCTGCCCCTCTCGTCGCCGTGCGAGACCTCTCCGCTTATCATGAACGGGTAGCCAAGAAGCTCCGCCGCGCGGCGCATCTGCCCGCACGAAACTGCGATGCGCGTCTCGGTGCTGCTGACGACGCAGCCGCCGATCCTGTACGACGGCATCACGTCGAGCGACCAGCCGCGCTCGGCGGAAAGCTCCGCGAGCACGCGCGGATCGCCGGCGCGGTTTTTCGCGAATCTGAAATTCTCGCCTACGACGAGCCCGTCGATTCCGTAGCGCTCCGCTATGAAGCCGGCGAAGCCCTCCGGCGAAAGAGAGGCGAATTCGCGCGTGAAGGGTATCCTTTCCATGCGCGGGACGCCGAGGCTGCGCGCTATGACGCCGCGCTCCTCCGGCGAAAAAAGCATTTTGAAATCGCCGCCGTTTAAGAGCATCCTCGGGTGCCCTTCGAAGGTCATCACGCCCCAGCCGGCTCCCCCTTCGGCGGCGCGCCGCGCCGCCCTTTCGAGAAGCCGCCTGTGTCCAAGATGGAAACCGTCAAAAGCGCCGAGAGCGTAGATCATTACTCCCCGTCTCCTTCGATCAATATATTCACTTCAGGAGCAAGCTCCCAGCTTCCCCCGCGCCGTGCTTCGGCGCAGATCGAAAAAATTTTCTCCGACGCGACTATGACCCTGCCGCGCAGCGGCTGCGCAAGATGCGGCAGCCTGCGCTTCAGCCCGAGCAGCGAAACTTTCTGCCCGTGCGAAAGCTTTTCGTACGCTCCGCGGTCGGCCTCGTAGCTCGGGAAGATACGGCGCAGGGCCGGCGTCGGAATCATTTCGGCGGCGAGCTCTTCGCGCGTCATCTCAAATAGCTCGGCGGCCGGCTTCGCCTTATCCGCGCTAAAGGGGCCGCTCGAAAGGCGAATCAGTCCGCTCAGATGCGCCGCCGTGCCCAAAAGCCCGCCCAAGTCCCTGGCGAAGCTGCGTACGTAGGTACCTCTGCGGCAGCTGACGCGGAAGCGCACACGCCCGTTTTCGTCCAGCGGCGTAAGGCGCGCTATGTCGAGAAAGCAGACGGGCTTCGCTTCCGGCAGCACGCTGCGCCCGCTGCGCGCGATCGCGTGCGCGCGCTCCCCTCCGACGTGCACCGCCGAGACGGCCGGCGGTCTCTGCATACGCCAGCCGAAAAAGGCGCAGAGCGCCGAGTCGAGCGCCGAATCCGTCACATGCCCCCACGGAGCGCGCTCCGTCGTTTCGCCGCTCGCGTCGTCCGTCGTCGTTCCGCGGCCGAGCGCGACCTCGGCCTCGTATACCTTCGGCAGCTCCATCACGAAGTTCGAGAGGCGCGTCGCCTGGCCGACGAGGATCACGAGGAGCCCGGAAGCCGTAGAATCGAGCGTTCCGCCGTGTCCGACCTTGAGGCTTCTTCCGAGGATGGAGCGAATCTTCTGGACGCAGTCGGTGCTTCTGAGCCCTTCCGGCTTATTTACCGGCAGGATTCCCGACACGGACATATTTTTCAGCCTCTTCCCTTACCCTCGCTATCGCGCCGTCAAAATCCCCGTCCACCTTGGCGCCTGCCGCGCCGACGTGACCGCCGCCGCCGAAGCGCGCAGCTATATCGCGCGCGCTGTAAGGCGCGCGGCTCCTGACGCTCAGCTTGTTGCGACCGCCTATTTCGGCGAGTAAGAGCGCGACCTTGACGCCCTTGATGCGCATCAGCATGTTTACGAGCCCGTCGAGAGAATTCGGCGTCGCGCGCGCCGCCGATATTTCGCTGCCGCGCAGCCAGAAGAAGGCGCAGCGACGCTCCGCGAAGAGCTCGGTGCGCGTCAGCGCCGCGCCCCAGAGGCGCAGCACATCCTCCGTCATGTTCTCGTGGATGCGATCGTCTATCTCGGAGGGAACGGCGCCGGCAGTGAGCAAAATTTCCGCGCAGCGGTGGCTTTCGACGGACGTCGAGTTGTAGCGGAAGCTGCCGTTGTCCGTCGTGAGCGCCGTATAAAGCGCGGCGGCCTCGCCGCGAGTGATGCCCGCGCCGTAAGCCTCCATCAGCCGTGTGACTATCTCGGCGGTCGCCGACGCTTTAGGCGCGACGAGGTTCGTCGCGGCGTAGAGCGCGTTGTCGCCGTGATGGTCTATGTTCACGCTGTCCGCGCAGGCAACGAGCAGCTCAGGCAGATTTGCGAGCGATCTTTCTTCCGTGCTCGTGTCGACTGCGACCAACAATGCGCCCTTTACTTCGTCGGGGGGCAGTTTTTCAGCCGAACGCAACTCGTCAAAATATTCGAAAAACGAAAAAACCTCCGGCCTATCGTCCTTCGAGTAGATGCTCACCTTTTTGCCCTCCCTGCGCCCGAGCGAGTAAAGCGCGAACGCGGAGCCGAGCGTGTCCCCGTCTGGATTTTCGTGGCAGAGGATGACCCATGAGGCGTGTTTTTTCAGCTTTTCAAGAGCCTCGACAAAGCTATCGCCGTATGACGTCACTGCTGCGTCTTCCTTTCGGCCGCCTGCCGCATGTCGAGCGCCGCCACCCTATCGAGAAGCTCGTCCATCGCGCGCGCCCTGCTTTCGGAATCGTCATAGATAAAATGCAGCTCCGGTATCGTGCGCAGCTTGAGCTCCTTGCCGAGCATCGCGCGCAGAGGCGCCGCGGCCGCGTCGAGCGCATTCTGCACGGGCTCGCGCTCCTCTTCCTTTATAACGGTATAGTAGACCTTTGAATGGCTGAGATCGCGCGAGACCGTTACCTTGGTCAGCACGGCCTTCGCCGCGTCGTCGTTCTTTATGCGCGTCCTCAGCATTTCGGAGATCAGGCGCAGGAATTCCTTATTTATCCTGTCGATCCGATATGTCGCCATGGCTGAACACCTCCGGGGAAAATCTCATTATTTCAAATTCTCCCTCTTCTTCCCTCTGGCAGAGGAACTTTTTAAGATTTGCCATTCTTTCGCGCAGTTCGGCGGACGAAGAACCGCAGAAAGCGAAGCCGAGCTCCGCCGTCTTATGCGTCCCATCGGGGCCTAAGTCCGACGCCGAGGCCGCGAATCTGCAGCGCGCGCCGTCCGTGAGAGAGCGCACGACACGCCTCCTGTCCTTGAGGCTCGCCGCGTATGGGATCTCTATCAGCAGACGCGCAGCCGCGATCCAGAATGGATTGTCAAGTCCTCCGCCTTCGAATTTCACTATTCCAGCGCTTTCTTTTCTTTCAATATCTCGTAGGCTTCGATCACGTCGCCGACTTTGAAGTCCTGGAACTTTTCAAAGCTCAGCCCGCATTCGTTGCCCGCCTTTATCTCGCGAACGTCGTCCTTGAAGTGCTTGAGGCTCGAAAGGTCTCCGCTCCAGAAGACTACGCCGTCGCGTATCAGGCGCACCTTCGCGCTCCTGCGCACAAGCCCCTCCGTAACGCGGCAGCCTGCGATGTTGCCGACCTTCGGCACACGGAATATCTCGCGTATCTCGGCCTGTCCGAGCGTGTGTTCGCGCAGCTCGGGGGCGAGCATGCCCTCCATGGCGGCTTTGACGTCGTCGAGCATGTCGTAGATGACTTGGTAGAGCCTTATCTGCACGCCCTCGTTCTCGGCAACCCTTTTCGCGTTGCCGTCCGGGCGGACGTTGAAGCCGATTATTATCGCGTTGGAGGCCGACGCGAGCATGACGTCGGATTCGGATATCCTGCCGACGCCTTCGTGGACGACGTTTATCGAAACGGAATCGGTGCTCATCTTCATAAGCGACGAATGCAACGCTTCGAGGGAGCCCTGGACGTCGGTCTTGAGGACTATGCGCAGCTGCGGGATCTCTTCCGTCTGCATCTTTTCGTACAGTTCTTCGAGCGTCAGCCGCTTCGCCTTGCCAAAATCCGTTTCGCGGCGTTCGAATTCGCTCTGCGATATAAGATCGCGCGCCTCGCGCTCTGTCGAGAGCGTGGTGAATTTTTCTCCGGGCTGCGGCACGCTTTCGAGGCCGAGAATCTCGACCGGCATCGACGGGCCGGCTTCGCTGACCGTATTGCCCTTGTCGTCTATCATCGCACGTATCTTGCCCCACGCCGAGCCCGTGTGGATTATGTCGCCGCGGCGCAGAGTGCCCTCCTGCACTATCACGGTGGCAACCGGCCCCTTGCCTTTGTCGAGGTTCGCCTCGATGACGGTTCCGGAGGGCGCCGCGTTCGGGTCGGCCTTGAGCTCCTGCATCTCGGCGACGAGCAGCAGCATTTCGAGCAGCTCGTCGACGTTCGTACCCTTTTTCGCCGCAACGTCGACCATAATAGTGTCGCCGCCCCACTCCTCGGGAACGAGGCCGTAATCGGAGAGCTGCTGGCGCACGCGCTCCGGCTTCGCTTCGGGCTTGTCTATCTTGTTCACCGCCACCACTATCGGCACGCCGGCCGCCTTCGCGTGATTCATCGCTTCGATCGTCTGCGGCTTGATCCCGTCGTCGGCCGCGACTACGAGTATCGCGATGTCCGTGACCTGGGCCCCGCGCGCGCGCATCGCCGTGAAAGCCTCGTGTCCCGGAGTGTCGAGGAATACGATAGTGTTTCCGTTGTAGTCGACGCGCGACGCCCCTATATGCTGCGTTATGCCGCCGGCCTCTCTCTCCGTGACGTGGGTCTTTCTGATGTTGTCGAGCAGAGTCGTCTTTCCGTGGTCGACGTGCCCCATCACCGTGACGATGGGTGGACGCGGCGCTTCACCCTCACTCAGCCGCTTTTTCTTCTTGCCTTTCTCTTTCGCCTTTTTGCCGCCCTGCGGACGCGCCTTCAGCTGCTCCTTAACGACGGCTTCGGCCTCGACTCCCGCGGCCGCCGCGGGCTCTTCCGCTTCCTTCTCCTCCGCTTCGCCGAACACGAAGTTTTTCTTGAAGGTCCTGCCGAGAATTCTCAGCGCCCTTTCATCCACAGCTGTGGAGGCCGGCATCATCAGCCCTCCCATCATCAGCACCTTTACGGCGCTTCCCGGCCTTTCGCCGGCGAGCGCCGCCACGTCGGCGACGGAAGCGCCTTCATGCACATAGACGATAGGATAAGCCGGTGCTTCCTCCACAGCGGGCTTAGCTGCGGCCTCTTTTTCCTCTTTCAGGAAACTCTCCACCATTGGAACAAGCTCCTCTTCTATAGAACTCATATGAGATTTTATTTCCACATTTAAATTTTTAAGTATCTCCACCATTTCGCCGCTGCTCTTCTCAAGCATCTTGGCGAGGTCGTATACTCTGATTTTACTCATCGGCATCACTCCTCCTGTCCTCATTCAATACAGCTATTATCTTTTCCGCAAACCCGCTTCCGGCCGGGAGCGCCGCGGCCTGGGCCGCGCCCACCCCGAGACTCTTCCCCAGAAGCGCCCTTCCGGTATTTTTTAACTTATATATTTTCAGCCTTCCCCTCTCCTCGGCGGCAAGAAATTTGCGCATCGCGCCGCCTCCGGCGTCCTCCGTCACGAATACCGCCAGTTCTCCGCCGCCTCTCAGAGCCTCCGCGATCTTATCCTGCCCGATGAAGAGCGCGCCCGCCCCACGCGCGAGTCCAAGCAGGCTGAGAGCTTTTTTCGCCGCGGCCGACGGCTCAGCCATCTTCGCAGCACCTCTCGAGCAGCGCGTCGAAAAGGTCGTCGGGGACTTCCGCCTTCAGCGCGCGCGAAAAAGACTTTTTCTTTTTCGCGGCTTCGACGCATTGGCGCCGCGCGCAGACGTACGCGCCGCGGCCGTTCGCCTTGCCCGTCGAATCGTAGCGGACCGCGCCGTCCGTACCCCTTACGACGCGCAGAAGCTCGCGCTTCGGCGACTCCTCGCCGCAGCCTACACAGGTGCGCGGGCGCCGTTTTTTCGCAGTTTGTGCATGGTCGAGCTTAGCCATGCCGGCTATTTTTTCCTGCCTTTCTTTTTCTTAGGTCCTTCCTTGGGCAGGTCTTCAAAAAGGTCGACGGCCGTCGGCTTATCGGCCTCGATATCTGATATGTCCATGAAGAGGTCCTTCATCGTAGGCAGCTTCTCCTCTTCCTTGACCTTGATGTCGATCTTCCAGCCGGTGAGGCGCGCAGCGAGGCGAACGTTCTGGCCGGTCTTGCCTATAGCGAGCGAGAGCTGGTCCGGACACACGTAGACGGTCACCGAGCGGTCCTGGTCGAGCAGCGGCTCGATGCGGACGATCTTCGCGGGCGAGAGCGCGTTAGTGATATATTTCAGAGGGTCGCTGTTGTAGACGATGATGTCGATCCTTTCGCCGACAAGTTCGTCGCTTATCGCACGGATGCGCTGCCCCTGCTTGCCGACGCACGCGCCGAGCGGCTCGACGTTGACGTCGAGGGAGGAGACCGCGATCTTCGCGCGTGTTCCGGCCTCACGGACGATGTTGCGTATCTCCACGATGCCGTCCTTTATCTCCGGAACCTGCACCTCAAGCAGCCTGCGCAGCAGTCCGGGATGCGTGCGCGACACTATGATGCGCGGGCCGCGCGTAGTCTGACGGACGTCGAGCAGATAGAATTTTTTCAGGCTTCCGGTGATGTACTTTTCTCCGAGAATCTTTTCTTCCTTCGGCATGATAGCTTCCGTCTTGTCGTTCAGGCGAATGAGTATCTGATCGCCCTCGGCCTTGAATATCGTGCCGGCTATAACGTTGCCGATTTTGTCGGCGAATTGCTCGTAGACGACCTGGCGCTCCGCATCCTTCAGCTTCTGGATGATGACCTGGCGCGCCGTCTGCGCCGCTATGCGTCCAAAATCTTCCGGGAAAACCTCGACGTGGATGAAATCGCCGACCTCGACGTCGCTGTAGCCGCGCCGTTTCGCCTCTTCGAGCGTCAGCTCGGCGTCCAGGTTGCTCACCTCTTCGACTACCTCGTAGACCTCGTAAAGTGTGAACTCTCCGTTTTCGATATCGATATAGACCTCGGTCTGATGGTTGCCGCCCTTGAATTTCTTATATGCCGATACCATCGCCATTTCAAGGCTCGAAACTATTATCTCCTCCGATAGCCCCTTCTCCTCCTCGATCTGCCGGAGGACTCTTTTAAAATCGTTTCCAAGTTTCATTTTTCCCGTTTTTCCCCTTTCAAACTGCCGTTTATTTTTTCTTTTTGGGAATTTTCCTGAAGGATTTTTTCTGCCCCTTCTGCGGGGCGCAGATAAGATGGGCGCGCTTTATCTCTCCGATCGGAATTTTCCGCTGGCCGTCGGATGTTTCTATCATTATTTCGTCTTCTGGAGTTATGCCCCCGAGAATCCCCTCGGCGCTCCCTCCACGCTTTCTGAGGTAAATTTTCGCGGCGTTACCGGCGAAGCGCCTGTAATCAACAGCGCTGAAGAGAGAGCGCTCGATTCCCGGAGAGCTTATTTCAAGCAGGTAATGCTCCGGCAATTTATCCTCTATCGTGTCAAGATAGGCGCTCAGCTCGCGCGAGACGGTCTCACAGTCCCCGGTATCGACGCCCCCGGGCATTTCAAGGTAGACCCGCAGGATGTCCGCGCCGGCCTCGGAAACGAGCTCGACGCCGGCGCACTCGTACCCAAGCGCCTCAACGCGGGCCCGCAGCTCCTCCTTCACACCGTCATATAGTCCTTTCTCCAAAAAACCGCCCCCAGTAACAAAAGAAGAGTGGGCAAACCCACTCTTCCAGATGTTCCCTCTGAAATTAGCATCTGAATTGTAACACAAATCAAAAAAAATGCAAATACCGTGTGCAAATGTAGCTTTGCCGATCGTGCGTTACACAAAATCTCTTAATTTCAGACAGATCTCTGTAAATCAAGCGGGAAAAGCAAGGGAACTTCTCGACTTTTTCCGCCTCTACCTTACTTATTCATTAAGTTGGGCTCAAGCTTTGCTGCAAATCTGATGTTATCCAACAAGGAAGAGAGCTGCAACCGCGACGAATAGCCTCCGGAGAGCCTGTCGAGCGCTGCGTTGGCGGCCGGGTGGAAGTAACCGCCCCGCCGTTCGGCCTCTTTTGCTTCGCAGACCGCACGCTTTAATATCTCTTCGTCCTGCATACGCTTATCGGCCGCAATGCCGCGCAGAAGCAACAGAGGCGGACGAAGGTCTCCGCCGCGCCAGCTGCCGCTCAAACGTACGGGCCGTCCGTTAAAGACATAACCGGTGCAGACATCGCCGCCGTCTCCAAGGACACGGACGCCTTCCCGCAGCAACCATCCGACGGTCGCTTCTATGTCCAGCATATCTTTAGGCGACGTGCATATCAGGACGACGCCGGAATCTCTTATCATAGACAGGTCTGCGCAGACTTCTTCGCCTTTTACATCGCCTATGCCGCCTATACCGCAGGATACGGCGCACGGGACAGAGAAGCGGCGACATGCCTCCATAGTCGCTGATGCCGTCAGCGCGCCTGACAGCCTGTCTTTCAGCGCCCGTTCCAGTGAGTCGGAAGAAAATTTGTACCTTGGGGCGCCAGAGCGGAAGGAAAGGAATCTCTCTATAGTACCGACGACGATCTCACCGTCTTCCACCCAGCATATAAGAGCGTCCCCTGCGCCTGCCGCCTCCCATTCACGGGCAAGCTCCTCCTCGCCTACAGAAGGCAGTCCGAAGGCAAGCAGGCAGCTTTCGACCAGAAAGCTGGGGCGCCCCTCTTTATCTATAGCCATCGAACTGTCCTACGTTGCCGCCGGCGTTTACGGCGATTTCAGCGCCGCGCAAAGCGCGAATGCCGCCAAAATTTTTCACAACGTCCGCTGCGGCCAGCACCTGAGCGCTGTCCGCTTTCATTCCCGCCAACTGCATCCGTTCCTCATTCAGCAAAACCGCGCACTCCAATCAACGATTATTACAGGCGCAGAATCAAATTCCACAACCGCCGCTCCTTTCGCGCATACTAAAATAGAAGAGAACGTTTTATCCGCCCCACGTGCGAAAGCGCCTGCATTCCTGCCGCTTTCGCCGGTCAATAAAGTATACCACGCATCCACTATCAGGTAATTATTCATAGCGATACAAAAATTTTAGCTCTATTAAACAAGAAAAAGAGCGCCTTGAAGCATTTCGGCGCTCTTTTTCTTGTTAAAAGACGGCATAGGTATGAGCTACGCGCTTATTTCTTTTTCCCTCCGAGGTAGGCCGCTTCTATCTCCGGGTTGTGCAGCAGATCCTCGGATCTTCCTTCCATCACGATTCTGCCGGTCTGTATGACGTAGGCGCGCTGCGAAAGCTGCAACGCTTTTTTCGCGTTCTGCTCGACTATCAGTATCGTCATGCCGAGCTGCCTGTTGATCTGGGTCAGCTCTTTAAAGATTTCGTTGATGATGATAGGCGCGAGCCCGAGCGACGGTTCGTCTAAAAGAAGGACGCGAGGCTTCGCCATCAGCGCGCGGCCGATCGCGAGCATCTGCTGCTCTCCTCCCGACAGCGTCCCGGCGTACTGATCCTTGCGCTCGAGCAGACGCGGGAAGAGATCGAAGACCTCTTCCTTCTGCTTTTCTATCCCTGCCCTATCGGAAAGCGGGAAGGCGCCCATCTCAAGGTTCTCGATCACGGTGAGGGGGGCGAAGACCTTGCGTCCCTCCGGAGAGAGGCTCACGCCATCCTTGACGACGAGGTAGCTCTTTGAAGGCAGCGGCCTGCCGTCCAGCAAGATCTCCCCCGACGCGCGGGGCACTGCTCCCATTATCGCGTTCATCATCGTCGACTTTCCGGCGCCGTTCGCGCCTATGACTGCGACGATCTCTCCGCGGTAAACGTCGAGCGACGCGCCCTTCAGCGCCTGAATCGCGCCGTAATTGACGACGAGGTCTTTAACGGAAAGGATCGGCGTTTTTTCTTCCATCGCTATTCCTCCTCTCCGAGGTACGCCTTTAGGACGTCCGGATGATTCTGTATCTGCTCCGGCGTTCCCTCGGCTATCTTTGCGCCGAAGTTCATGCAGACGATGTGCGGGCATATCGCCATCACCACGTCCATATGATGCTCGATGAGCAATATCGTGAGGTCGAAGTCCTTGTGTATCCCTGTGATAAGGACGTTGAGCTGCTCGACCTCGTCGGCGTTCATGCCGGCGGCCGGCTCGTCGAGAAGAAGCAGCTCGGGGCGCAGCGATATCGCACGCGCGATCTCAAGGCGCCTTTGCAGGCCGTAGGGAAGCGTTCCCGCCGCCTGCCCGGCGCGGTCTGCGAGCCCGACGCGGTCGAGAAGCTCCATGCTTTCGGCGCGCGTCTTCGCCTCCATGCCCTTCCAGCGGCCGAGATGAGTCAGAGCCTCGGCGAAGGAATACTGGTAATGCTGCTGCGCCGCCGTCATGACGTTCTCGAGCACGGTCGAGGCGGCGAAGAGGCGCAGATTCTGAAAGGTGCGCGCGATGCCCTTCCTTATGACCTGGTAAGACTTCAGCTTGTTGAGGCTATCTCCTTTAAATGCTATGCTGCCGCTCGTCACGTCGTAAACGCCGGTGACGAGGTTGAATATCGTCGTCTTTCCCGCGCCGTTCGGTCCGATAAGCCCGGCAAGCTCTCCCCTTTCGACCGTAAACGTCATATCCTTGACGGCCTGAACGCCGCCAAATCTTTTGTTGACTTCCTTCAGTTCAAGAAGCGGGGCTGCCATCAGCGGGCCTCCTCTCCGGCGGGCGCCGTCCTTTTGTTCTTCCTTGAGAAAAGTTTTTTGATATAGGAGACCGTCAGCTCGTTCGTGCCCATGATGCCCTCGGGGCGCATTACCATGATGAGTACAAGGACGAGCCCGTAGATGAGCATGCGGTATTGCGATATCGGGCGGAAGAGCTCCGTGACGAGCGTCAGTATCATCGTGCCGATCATGCAGCCGCTCATCGAACCAAGCCCTCCGAAGACGACGATCGAGACGAGCTCCGTCGATTTGGCCATGTCGAACATGACCGGCTGGATGAAGGACATGAAGCCGGCCAGAAGCGCGCCGGACACCCCGCAGTAAAAGCCGGAGATCGCGAGGCTCAGCACGCGGTAATGGGCGGTGTTGAAGCCGAGCAGCGACGCCGCCACATAGTCGTCGCGGCACGCTTTGAAGGCTCGCCCGTATCGGCTGTAGACCAGGAAGAACATCGCTACCGTCATCACAGCCAGAAAGGCGAGCGCCACAGGCATCGACGTGTAGTCCTCTATCCCGGGATAGCCGCGCGCGCCGCGAGTGACGTCGTTCCAGTTCTCGATGATGAGGCGGATAGCTTCGCCGAGTCCAAGGGAGGCTATAGCGTAATAGTCTCCGACGAGCTTCAACGTCGGGATGCCGATCAGGTAGGCCAGTATCATCGCCAGGATTCCGCCGGCCATTATCGCAACTACGAAATTCACTTCATATTCGACAGTAAGTATCGCCGCCGTGTAGGCACCTATCGCCATATATCCGGCGTGCCCGAGCGTGAACACGCCGGTAAAGCCGGTAAAGAGCGACACGCCGAGGGCGGCTATACAGTTGATGGCCAATAGCGTCACTATACCTACGGCATAACCTTCCATCACAGCACCTACACTTTCTCGCCGACGGACTTTCCAAAGAGTCCGGTCGGACGCACGATCAGCGTTATGATGAGTATACCGAAGACGACGAGGTCACGGAACTGGCTGGAGATGAACCCCGCCGTCATCATTTCCGCAAGTCCGAGTATCAGGCTGCCGACGACGGCGCCCGGAAGAGAGCCGAGCCCCCCTATTACCGCCGCGACAAAGGCCTTCGTCGTTATCGCGCCGAGCTGCGGGTAGAGGGTGTAGCGGACGGAAAGGAATATCCCTCCGACGCCGGCGAGAAGCCCGGCGACGAAGAAGACTATCGATATCAGCCTGTTGACGTTGACGCCCATAAGTCCGGCGGTCTTCAGGTTGTAAGAAGCGGCGCGTATCGCGAGCCCCCACTTCGTTTTGACGAGGAAGAGCTGCAGGCCGACGAGGAAGACGACGGCCGTCACGAGCGACAAAATGTCAAACGCGCTCGTGGTCGCTATGCCGAAGAAATTTACCGGGTTAGTCGGAATTACCGGAGGCAGCGCACGGAAGCGTCCTCCTATGGTAACGACGAACAAATTCTCGATCACGATGCTCATGCCCATCGAGGCGATGAGCATATAAAGGGTAATCGGAGTGCGCTCCCTTATCGGACGATAGGCGAGGCGTTCGACGACGATCGCCGAAAGGCCCGCGCCTACGAGAGCGGCAAAAGAGGCAAGCCATATGTTCGCACCGCCCGAGCGAAGCGCGAAATAACAGATATAGCCGCCTATTACAAGAAATCCGCCGTGGGCGAAATTTGAGAAGAGAAGAACGGAGTAGACCAGCGAATAGCCAACTGCAATAAGAGCGTAAACGGAGCCGAGCGAGAGCCCGTTTATAAGCTGCTGGATAAAGGTCTCCAACTGCAACACCTCAGCCTTTCATTATGCCCGCACGTTGCCGGGCTTAAAAAATGCCCAGGGGCGGCAGCAAAGCTGTTCCCTGGGCAAGATACGTTTGAAACTTATTTCGGCTCCACTTTCTTGTAGAACTTCGTGTGAAGGTCGTCGCCGACCTTGAGGATTATGCCGGCCTTGTTGAGCGGATTGTGCGTTTCGGGGTCGATCGTGAGCGTCGCGTGGTGGAGCTTCAGTCCCTTTGTCGCTTCGAGAGCCTTAGCTATCGCGGGGCCTTCGGCCTTGCCGGCGCGCTTGATGGCGTCGATGACCCAGTACATGGCGTCGTAGGCCATCGTTCCGTTTACGAATTCTTTGCAGTCGTCATTGTAGACTTCCTTATAGCGTTTGAATATCGGAGCCATTTCGGGATCCTCGAGGTAAGTGTGGTTGATCCAGTAAGTCCCCTTCATCGCGTCGCCGGCGATCTCGTTCATGAATTCACCGTAGCCGTCCCCGCCTACGATCGTGACGTTAAGTCCGAGTTCCTGGGCCTGTTTGATCGCCAAAGCCATATCCTTGCCCATGCCGGGGAGGAAGAGAAGGTCTGCGCCGGCGTTCTTGATCTTCGTCAGCTGAGCGCGGTAGTCGACGTCAGTCTCGCGGAAGCCTTCGTCGGCGACTACCTTGCCGCCGAGCTTCTCGTAATTCTTGACGAAGAATTCGCGAAGCCCCTGCGCGTAGTCGGAGCCTACGTTATAGAGGATGGCGGCATTCTTTTTGCCGAGGTCGTTGTAGGCAAGGTCGGCGGCAAGGGCTCCCTGATAGGGGTCAGTGAAGCAGATGCGGAACGAATAGTCGCGTACGCGTCCCTTGTTGTCGACCGTCACGAGCGGGTTCGTCCCCACCGTGGAGATCTGCGGCGTTTTGCCCTTTGCGACTATCGGCGCCGTAGCGATGTTGATGCCGCTCGAGTTGGCCCCTACGATTACGCAGACCTTGTCGCTTTCGATCATGCGGCGGACCGCGTTGACCGCGTCTTCGTTGCGCGTCTTCGTGTCGTACGGGATAAGTTCGATCTGGCGCCCGAGAAGGCCGCCCTGAGCGTTGATGTCATTTACGACCATCTTGGCCATGTTGACCTCGGTAATTCCGTACTGCGCATAGTCGCCGGTAAGAGCGGCAAGATAGCCGATCTTGATCGGCTCGGCCGCGAACGCCGCTCCGGCCGCAAAAACCACAACTGCCAATGTTAGTAAAGCTAGCACTTTCTTCAATATAGTGCACCTCCATATTGTATTGGTGTAGCAACAGACTCCTTGCTTATTTTATAATTATTCCAGGCATATGTAAAGGAATTTTGCTATTATTAATTCAGTTAAATTAATTTTTTTGAATTGAACACCGGATAGAGTTCATTTTTCAGATTACAAGTACGCATTCTGAAAAAGAAAAAATGCGTACTTGTAATCTCATGTTATTCTATCTCTTCCTGACCACCAATAGACCAAGCGAAATAAAAAGTAAGGAAATTGGCGCAAACGCTCCAGCGTTGCACCCCCCACTACTGCCAGACGCTTTTTTCTCAGAGGCGGCTATCAATTTGACATTATTACCATCATCGATGAACTCCTCTTTTATCTGGTAACCGTCATCTGACGCTGCAAGTTTCTCATATTTTTTGTCTTTCCAGTTATACGCATACCACTGCGCCTCTCTTAAATCCACATCTCCAGCGCTGTCGGGCATTGTTGCGGTGAACTCTTTACCTTTCAACCACATCCACGCTTTGCTTATGCACAATACGTCCATGCCGAGTTCCGCAGCAATCTCGTCCTTCTCTGCCGCGCTGTATGGGAGCACCCATTCTACCATAGAATTTTCCGTAGCAAGTGGAGCTGTAAGCTGACCGATCGAGTAGCTGTCAAGCTTTTCCGTACCCATGTATCTGTACACGGGATACTCGTCTCCAACATCCGCCTTGAAGAAACCTTCGCTTACCGGGTCTCCTCCGATCTTCGGCATGTCAGTCTTCATGCAAAGGTAATAATTACCATAGTTTCTTAGAGAAAGAGGCTCCAAGGCATATGCCGCATGAGTCGCGCGCACCTGGTCCATATACATGATATATGTATCCTTAGGGAACTTTACCTTTTTCTTAGTCGTTGATACCGCTGTTATTACCTTTGCGTCACTCCAGCCGCTCATTCCCGAAGGAACCAAGTTTGTGTCGCCCACCTTTGCAGACGCCGCATCCACGGTATATGCTTCTACTTCAATCTCGCTCTCCTTATTCAGACGTTCAAAGACGACGCCGGAATGTGCAAGTCTGGCAATTGTGGCATCATTGGCTTTGATTACATACGCCCGCGGTTGAACAACTGAAATATTGGGCGTTCCATTTCTTGAAAGGAACATCTTGCTTTCAAATACTCCTGGCTTTACAGACCATGACATAGTGGCGGCATCCTGAATGGCAGTCAACACTGGGATATTATGCTTAACGCTTTCTTCAGGATAATGGATCGTAAGAACCAGCCTGTTGTCGTCGGCAACTTTTTTGCCGCGGGCCGCCATATCTGCCCGCGCCTGCAATACTGTATCGTAAAATTCATCGGCCCTTTCGTACGCTGTTTTGAGAACCGACTCATATACCGAAACATGTCCTGCGACACGAAGTCCTAAATTCACCCCTATAGCAGGAGTCGTAGACTCTGTCAAAATACTGCAGGCTCCTTTAAGGCCGAAAGACGGATCTGTAATTCCCGTGTCAATCGCCCCGTCAAATGTTTGCAGAGGGACATATTTTTCGCCCCCGTCCGCAGCTGTGACACAGACGATCTCATCGCCACTCTTTGCTCTTACGTCGGCAGAAACATAGCCACGCAGTCCTACTACTCTACCAGGGGTTTCTCCGGGAGGGGTGGTAGAAGTCTGCGTATACCATGCCCAGTTCAACCCTCTGTCTTCCACGTTTTTGTGATACGCTGGTTCAAACACGTCGGTTATATATTTCTTCAGTTTTTCCGGGTGATTGTAAATCGGGGCTATAAGAGTGGCGATGTCATATCCGCTCCAGTCTATCGTCAATCTTGTAGATTCTCCTTTAACATAGCCCGTTCCCGTCGTAAATCCCATCTCGTGGGCATCACCGAAGAAGAAAGGTTCGTATTCATTGACAAGTCTGTGCATCGTTCTTGTTATCGCGGACTCAAAGCCCTGATTGTCGCGGTTCTGGTCTATGTTGATACGGTAGCGGTAAGAATTTGTCCCGCGCTGGTTTCTCCATGCACCGTCGACATTATACCGAGGAACAATGACCACAGATATCTTTTCCAGCAGATAGTTCAAATCACCCTCCGCCAACCGTTTAGCAAGGACCTGCATCGCGTCTCCGCCACTTGATTCGCCGCCGTGTATTTGACCTTGCAGCCATATTACCGGTTTTTTCAGCGCCTTTACCTCATTCGGTGAGAATACCGGAGGATCGCTGAAGACAAGAAGCGGTAGCTTAAACGACCCGTCGGAGACAGAGGCCACGCCTTCAGCCTTTCCATAGCTTGGAAATTCGCCGATTATCTTCCAGCGTAAATTTTTCGGTGAAAGCGAAGCGATATAGCCAATAAGCTCATCCTGCGTCGCCTGATAGGCTTTTTCACCCAGCACACTGCTGCTCTTGCCGTTCGTTACCCTCGGCAAAAAACTAAAGTCAAATTTAGTCGCCTCAAATTTCTTATCATGGTAGCTTCTAAGATATTCTGGGTAGTCCAAATTAGCTCTGTTAACCCCACCCCATGGAATCTCAGGAGGATCCGCTAAGGATATAGAAGGCAGAACAAACAGCAAAACCAATACTAGGAGCCACGTTCTGAGAGAAATCTCATTAAGTTTCCTTTTCATTACTAAGTTCCCCCTTCAGGATGTTTGAATCTCCGATCGACCAATAACAGCGCAGTATTTAAGAAATTACACCTCCTTTATACAAATGGGCTAAGTAATTTCGACAAAACATTTTCGCCAGCGTCTCTCTGACATTGTAGCGAAATCATTAAAGCCGCAATCTTAGTCCATTGATACTACAATAATATGAGTTTTTTTATTCTAATGCCTAACATCATACGACGTCAATAGTTAGAGTGGAAAAATTGTAACTGTTATTTTTATTTATTAAAAATAATAAACTAAACGTTTTAATATGCTTAGTTTATATTGATATTTACAAAAACTATTTCTTTTTTCTAATAACTTTCAAACACGGCCGCTTAGTCTTCAAACACTATTTAAGCCTTCCAACGGCATAGTTTTTCAGCTATATGGAGTAGAGTACTATTCTTTCACAAAATAATCGGGACGCAAAAAAATTTCCGCAGAGTATGTCTGCGGAAATGCAATTTTTCATTTTTTACAACGTAGAGATTCAAACATATTCAAACATAAGAAACATACTATTTCTTAAAGTTCACTCAGTCGCGCAAAGCGCGTCTATCCCGCCGTCTCTACGCCGCTTTCCTTCGCCAGCTCTTTCAGCAGTTTACGCTCCTTCTGCGTCAGGGTCCTCGGGACTTTTATCTTTACGAGTATGTTCATGTCGCCGTTTCCCTTCGTCTTCAGGCGCGGCATTCCGCGCCCTCTGATGCGCAGTTTGGAGCCCGCCTGGGTGCCGGCCGGTATGTCGAGCTTCTCTATGCCGTCGAAGGTCTCCACCTTTACTTCGCAGCCGAGCGCGGCCTGCGGAAAGGTTATCTCAACGGTCGTGTTGAGGTCGTCGTCCCTGCGCGTGAATCTCGCGTCGGGCATGACTTCGGTCAAAATAAAGAGGTCGCCGGAAGGGCCGCCGTTCACGCCAGCCTCGCCTTTACTCGATACGCGCAGGCGCATTCCGTTGTCGGCTCCGGCAGGTATTTTGACATCTACCGTGGCCGTGCGCCTGACGCGTCCTTTGCCGCGACATTCGGTGCATACCTTATCGACGGTCTTGCCCTTGCCGCGGCAGGTCGGGCATGTGCCGGACTGCTGCATCTGTCCGAACGGCGTGTTGACGACCTGGAAGATCTGGCCGCTGCCGTGGCAGGTCGGACAAACGTTGACGCTGCTGCCCGGCTCCGCGCCGCTACCACCGCAGCGCCTGCATGTATCGAGGCGCGGGATTTCCAGCTTGCGCGTAACTCCTCTGTAAGCCTCTTCGAGCGTCAGCCTTACCGTCGCCTCAAGGTCGGCGCCGCGCCTCGGCGCGTTCGGGTTCGCCGAACGCCTGCGGCCGCCGAAGCCTCCGCCGAATAGATTGCCGAAGAGATCGCCTATATCCTCCTGGGTGAAGGTCTGCCCCTGACCTCCGAAGCCGCCAAAGCCTCCGAAGCCCTCGGGCGGCATGTCGCCGACATAGCCGAACTGGTCGTACTGCGCGCGTTTCTTAGGATCGCTCAGGACCTCGTTCGCCTCATTTATCTCTTTATATTTGGCTTCCGCCTCTTTGTCGCCCGGGTTTGCGTCCGGATGATATTTCCTCGTCAGCGTACGGTAAGCCTTCTTTATGTCGTCAGCCGATGCTTCCCGGCTAACGCCCAATATTTCGTAATAGTCCTTTTTACCGGGAGCAGCCATCAGCGCCTCACCTCTCAATAAAATTTACGCATTTACAGCAACGGATTATACAACAGGGCGGCTATTTGTCAAGATTAGTTAAAAATCTGGGAGAGCCGCCTGCGCCGCATATCTCACTAATATGCCGCAGAGGTATCCTCTGCGGCATACTTGGCTATTTTTTGAGGATTAATTGTCTTCCTCGTGGAATTCTGCGTCTACCGTCTCGCCGTCGCCTCCGTTATCCTGCGGCGGCTGCGGTTGAGCCCCTGCTCCAGGCTGCGTTCCGGCTCCGGCCTTCTGCGCCGCCTGCGCGAGAACGTTCATCACATCCATCAGCTTCTTCGTCTCTTCTTTGATCGCCGAGGAGTCCTCTCCGCCCATCTTTTCGCGGAGCTTGGCTATCTGCTCGTTGACTCTTGCTTGAGCCGCGGGATCAGCGCCACCTGATTCCTTGACAAGCTTCTCGGATTGGTAAATAACCGACTCCGCTTCGTTGCGAGCTTCGATGAGCTCTTTGCGCTTTTTGTCCGCGCTTTCGTTCACTTCAGCGTCGCGGCGCATCTTCTCGATCTCCTCTTCGGTCAGGCGCGACGACTGTATGGTGATGTGCTGCTCCTTGCCGGTCGCCTTGTCTTTCGCCGTGACGTTCACTATGCCGTTTGCGTCGATATCGAACGTTACTTCGATCTGCGGGATACCGCGCGGCGCCGGCTTGATGCCGTCGAGGATGAAGCGCCCGAGCGTTACGTTGTCGCCGGCCATCGCACGCTCGCCCTGCAGCACGTGTATCTCTACCTGCGGCTGGTTGTCCGCCGCCGTCGTGAATACCTGGCTCTTGGAGACGGGGATCGCGGTGTTCTTGTCGATTATCTTCGTGAAGACTCCGCCGAGCGTCTCAAGTCCGAGCGAAAGCGGCGTTACGTCGACGAGGACTATCCCCTGCTGTTCGCCGGAGAGGATGGCTCCCTGCAGAGCCGCGCCCATTGCGACGCACTCGTCCGGGTTGATGCCCTTTGTCGGCTCTTTGCCCATGATCTCCTGCACAAGCTTCTGGACCATCGGCATACGCGTCGAGCCGCCGACGAGAAGTATCTTGTTGATGTCGGCCGGCGCAAGCCCGGCGTCCTTCATCGCCGTCTTGACGGGCGCTATCGTCTTTTCGAGCAGCGCGTGCGTCAGGTCTTCGAATTTCGCGCGCGTCAGCTTCAGTTCAAGGTGCTTCGGACCGTTGGCGTCTGCAGTGATGAACGGCAGGGAGATCGTCGTTTCCTGCATCGACGAGAGCTCGATCTTCGCCTTTTCGGCCGCTTCGCGCAGACGCTGCGAAGCCATCTTGTCCTTCAGCAGGTCGATGCCGTCGCTCTTTTTGAACTCCGACGCGAGCCATTTGACTATCTCGTTGTCCCAGTCGTCGCCGCCGAGCAGGTTGTCGCCGGCCGTCGAGAGGACTTCGAAAACGCCTTCGCCGACGTCGAGTATCGAAACGTCGAAGGTGCCGCCGCCCAAGTCGTAGACCATTATCTTATGGTCGCCCTTCTCCATGTTGACGCCGTAGGCGAGACAGGCCGCCGTCGGCTCGTTGATGATGCGTTTTACGTTGAGCCCGGCGATCGTTCCCGCGTCCTTCGTGGCCTGACGCTGAGCGTCGGTGAAGTAGGCGGGGCACGTGATGACCGCGTCGGTGACCGTCGTGCCGAGATACTCTTCGGCGTCTTTCTTGAGCTTCTGGAGAATCATCGCCGATATCTGCTGCGGCGTGTAGCTCTTGCCGTCTATCGATATCGTCTTGTCGCTGCCCATCGAACGCTTGATCGAAATGACCGTGCGGTCGGGGTTGACTATCGCCTGGCGCTTAGCAAGCTGCCCGACGAGTATTTCGTTGTCCTTCGTGAAGGCCACCACGGACGGCGTGGTGCGCTGCCCTTCGGGGTTCGGTATTACCGTTACGTTGTCCCCCTCTTTTACCGACACGCAGCTGTTCGTAGTTCCCAGGTCTATTCCTATTGTCTTGCTCATAATACACTCCACCTTTTGTGTTTATAAATTTTTAACGGGCGCTGCCGCCCCTTTTGTTTCCTTAATTATCAATTATCCTGTCCGCCGCTGTACTTTCCGACGCGCACCTGCGGCGCTTTCAGCACACGCCCCGCCAGCTTGTAGCCGCGGCAAAGCGCGCCGATTATGTGTCCGTCCCTTGACGCGTCGTCGACCGGCTCCATCGACACAGCTTCGTGAAGCGACGGGTCGAACTCTCCCTCTACCGGGATGAATTCCAGCCCCAGATTGCAGAGGCCATTTTCAAACTGTTTGATGACCATCGCCATCCCCTTTGCCAGGGCGCTTTCCTTATCCGTCACGGCGTCAGCGATTCTTTCGAGGTTTTCAAAGACGGGTATCATTTCTTTCACCGCCTGCTCCGCCGCGAGCTTCGCGTTGATCTCGCGGTCTCTCTCCATCCTCGTGCGCAGGTTGAAATAATCCGCCCTGCCGCGCGCGACCTCCTCCTTTAATTTTTTTACCTCTTCTTTGAGCTCGTCGCACTCGGAAGGACGCTGCTCCGCCTCTTCGGCGGCTTCCAGCACTTCTTCCGTGGCCTGCGGCTCTTCGGCGTTAGGTTTTTTCTGCTCGTCCATATCTATTCTCCTCTTTCGCTCTGGTCGGAGTCCAGCTCCCGCAGCACCCCGTCTATCGCGCTGATAGCTTTTTCGTAATCCATCCTCTCGGGGCCGATGACGCCCACCACGGCCTTCTGCCCTCCGGCCTCGCCCGTCGCGGCCACAAGCGCCGAGCTTTCCATGCCCGGAACGCCGTTTTCTCTGCCTATCATCACGTTCATCTCGTTCATAGAGCAGCGGTTGACGAGAGCCGTCATGCTGCTTTCTTCTTCTATAAAGGAACAGAGAGCCTGAATCTTACCCAGATCCTGAAAATCCTGCAGCTTCATTATGCCGCTCAGCGAGCCGGTGAAGATTCTCGTCTTCGGCGCGCAGAGCATGCCGTCTATTGCGGCAAGGGCCCTGCTGCAGGCCTCGCGGCAGCTGTTGAGTTCAGCGGTCAGAGAGGTCTTCAGCGAAGCTTTTATCTCGCTCCACGGCCTGCCGGAATAGCGGTTGAGGCCCGCCGCGAGCTTGTCCAGCTCTTCCTGCGGCATGTCCGTCGTCATGTCGATGAACTTCTGATGCACGAGGCCGCCCTGCAAAACGATAAGAAGCAGCACGCGCCTCTCTCCGAGACGGACAAAGCTGACATGCTGGAAGCGTACCGTGTCGAGCGGCGTGATCGCGGCGATGCCGACATAATCGGATACGCGGCTCAGCATTTCGGAAGCCAGCTCCAGCATTTTGCCGAGCCCCTGCCTGTGCTCCATCATTTTCTGCAACAGCTTCACAGACGGGCCGGCGCTACTTATGCGCTGGAGCACCGAGTCGACGTAGAGCCTGTATCCCTGAGTCGTCGGGATGCGTCCGGAGGACGCGTGGGTCTGCGTCAGGAAGCCCATGTCCTCAAGGTCGGACATCTCGTTCCTTATCGTAGCGGAGCTGCGCCCTGTGAGGTAGCGGCGCGAAACGGTACGCGAACCGACGGTCTCGCCGCTCTTTATGTACTCGTACACTACGGAGAGGACGACTTCCAACTGTCTTTCCGTGATCATTCCGCCTCACCTTCCGTATCGTCTGCCTCTATTTGTTAGCACTCGATGACATCGAGTGCCAACACCCCAACGACAAGTAAATAATAATCGTCATAATGGCTTTTGTCAATACAGGTCAAAAAAATTTTTGCGGATTTTCTCGCCGGAATTTTTTCGCGCGGCGCGCTGCGCGGTTTTCTTCGCCGGTGTTTGATGTATAATAAAAAAATGTTTTGCGGCAGACGCGCCGCATTGTTTTTTTATCCGCGCGCCGCCGCGGCGGGAGTGACAACTTTTGAACAAAGATGGAGACAAGACATTCATATATCTGATTCGCCACGGCGAGTGCGCCGGCAACAAAGAAAGGCGCATCCGCGGCTGCATAGATTTCCCCCTGAACGACAACGGGCTTATGCAGGCGCACGCGCTGGCGTCGGCCCTCAAGGATAAGGGCATCGAATATATTTATTCGAGCCCTCTTTCGCGCGCGACGACGACAGCGAAGATTCTCGGAGACGCGATCGGCCTGCCCTACGAAACGCGCGACGGCTTCTGCAACATACACATCGGCGCATGGGAAAACAGAATAAAAGCCGAGCTCGCAGTCGAACAGCCCGAGCTGTGGCATACGTGGCTCACGCAGCCGGAGGAGTGGAAGCTCGAAGGCGCGGAGACTCTCGACCAGGTACGCGACAGGGCCCTCAACGATCTCAATAAAATAATAGAAGAGCGCCGAGGCAGCACGATCGCGCTCATCGCGCATAGAGGCGTGCTCAAGCCGCTCATCGGCGGCGCGCTCGGCATCCGCCGTCCGTCGTACTGGAGGATACATTTCGACACCGCTTCATACAGCCTGCTGACCTTCGACTCGCTTCACGGCTACTGCCTAATGGGGCTGAATTTCACAGAGCATCTGGCGGGACTTCCCATCGTTCAGGAGTTTGATTGATATGCAGGCGCATTTGATTCGCTTAGGAGACAAAAAAGAGCTCGAACAGGCTGCGGTAAAGATCGGCTGCGGCGAGGGATCGCTGAGCTATTTCGACGCGCGCCGCGAAATGCTTCAGATATACGTGACTGGAGCGCCGTCGCCGGCCGCCGCCGTCATCAAGCAGGAGATGCTTTCGCGCGGCGGGGATGCGGCCGTCCACGCACAGGTCATAACCTGCGGCGTCAAGGAAAGCGACGTGATAATTTTCGGCACGGCCAAGCAGCTCGGCTTCCTCGCTGAGAAGCTGGAAAAGATGCCGTGGTGGAAGCTGCCGGAGCTCGCGGCGGACATCCGTTCCCTCGTAGCGCCCTTCGAGCCGCGCAGGGTGGAAACGCCCTGCGGCGCGGAGCTCCCGTTTGGATCGAGAATGCTGCTGATGGGGATAATCAACCTTACCGACGATTCCTTCTTCGCCGGCAGCCGCTGCGGAGACGACGTTTCGCAGGCGCTGCGCCGCGCGCTGAAAATGGCCGAGGAGGGCGCTGACATACTGGACCTCGGCGCCGAATCGACGCGCCCGGGCTCCGGACGCGTTCCGGAGGAGGAGGAGATGTCGCGCATCTCAGCCGCCGTCAGGGCGATAAGAAAAGAGCTGCCGAAAATGCCGCTTTCTATAGACACGACCCGTTCGTCGACGGCGCGCGCGGCGCTCGCCGAAGGCGCGGATATCATAAACGACATCTCGGGGCTGCAGTTCGACGAAAAGATCGCGGAGGCCGCCGCCGAAGGGCGCGCGCTGCTCTGCGTGATGCATACGCGCGGCACGCCGCAGAACATGCAGGAACAGTGCGGCTACGAAGACCTCATATCCGACGTCTGCCAATTCCTGCGCGGCGCGGCGCGCAAAGCGATCGACTCCGGCGTCGAAAAAGAAAAGATAATAATCGACCCCGGCATCGGCTTCGCGAAAAATTACAATCAGAACCTTATGATCCTGCGCCACTGCGAAAGCTTCAAGGCGCTCGGCTATCCTCTGCTGATTGGAGCGTCGCGCAAAAGATTCGTGGGCGCCGCGACAAAAAAGGAAACTCCGGCCGAACGCTTAGCCGGCACGCTTGCCGTGACGGCGCTCTGCGCCGCGGCCCGCGCCGATATAATCAGAGTCCACGACGTAAAGGAGAACAAAGAGGCTATAATGATGGCGGAAGCCATTATTGGAGCGGACTATGAGTGAGCACGCGGTAACCCTCTCTCTCGGCTCCAACCTAGGGAACAGGCTGGGGATGCTGAGGAGCGCGTTGGCGAAGCTCGAAGAGGGAGGCGTGACGATAACCGCGGCGAGCCGCGTCTGCGAGACGAAGCCGTGGGGCGTGACGGAGCAGCCTCTCTTCCTCAACATCTGCGCCAAGGCGCTTACGAGGCTCGCCGCGGAAGATTTGTTATTTCTGCTTAAAAAGACCGAGGCGGAGCTCGGGCGCTCTGCGGGAGAAAGATGGGGGCCGCGGGAGATCGACATCGACATAATATTTTTCGACTCGCTCCGCTTCGAAAGCGAAGAAATGGCGATCCCGCATCCGCGCATGCACGAGCGCGGCTTCGTGCTCGCGCCGCTCGCCGAGATCGCACCGGACGACGTTCACCCCGTCCTTAAAAAAAGCGTAAAGGAGCTGTATGACGCGCTCCCAGATTCTGAAAAGGAGGGTATGACGTGGATAACGAAAATATAAAAAATATCCCCGCCTTCGCCGGCGGCAAAAAGCTCGGGATGCTCTTCCTGCCGCTGATGCTGGCAGCCGCGGCCTTCATACTGATCGCCGCGCCGGCCGAGGAAGGCAGCGATAAAAACGTAAGCCTGCGCACGTTCGAGGTACCGGGCTTTCCGATGATTCTCGTCCTCGAACAGGAGGCCGGAACGATAAATTCGGCGTGGCTCAGGACGCCGGCCGGAGCGCGGGGCCTCGAAAGGCTCGAGGGGCTTTCGTTCATTTCCGAAAACGCGATACTTTCAAAGGTCGATCAGGATTCAAAGGACGACCTTCTGTGGAATCTTTCCTTCATGAACTTCGAGGGCAGCGGGACACATCTGTGGATAGGCATGACGACCCAGTCACCGCACGTTTTCGTGACCTCCGCGCCCTTCCAGTACACGAGATGGCACGCGCTGCCGGCGAAGATCGAAGTGCCTAAGGGCACGAGCATATACATAGCGCCCGCCGCGCCATTCTACAAGCTTCTTGAAAAGCAGTACGGCGGTACGGAAAGCTATTCATTCATATATACGATAATGATGACGCCCGAGGGGCCGGCGTTCGTCCCCGTGCCCTCAGTCTACGGACAACTCTCCGTGCTGCTCAGAGCCGGTATGCACGGTGAAACGTCGCCGAACAAAAGGATGGCCTACGTCAAGATGCTGACGGAGTTCAACCGCTTAGCCGAGGGCAAAGCCCCGCAGGCCGATACGCTGCTGAATTTCCCCATGGAAAAAATAGAAACTCTGTCGTGGAAAAAATGATGTTATTTTCTGAACACAAATAAGTATTCATGCGCTATCAAGAGAAAGTTATATTTAATGCTATTAGTTTTCCAATAGCCTGTAGTATGGCAGTTGTGCTGTTCCTTTATTATCAGCTCTTTAAGCTTAAAGCCAGCAGCTTCAAAAATTTTCATGACACTGAAGCTCATTGGGATTATATGCCCTTTTTGGCGAGTATCGCCCATGAGTATCGCACAGAATTTATCGTTCTTTAAGACTCGGTAGCATTCCGCAGCAACGTTATTCATCTCTTCCAAAAATTTTGGTACTGTAAGTCGTGACAAGTCATCTTCAAGGCAGTCACTATAAGAAATAATATTGGCATATGGTGGGTGTGTACAAATTAAATCTATACTCTCACTAGGTATAAAATGCAGATTTCTTGCATCACCCTTGTACAAAAACACCTCTCCGGTTGCCCCATAATGCTCAAAGGCGACTTTTTCTCTGCAGTGGTTTAATGCCACATCATTCACATCAACACCGATAATGTTGCGCCTAAGTAATTTTGCCTCAACTAAAGTAGTTCCCCCGCCAGCAAATTGATCCAGCACGCAATCTCCCTCTTTCGAATATCTCAGCAAAATATTCCGAGGGATATAAGGAGACCAATTGCCACGCCACTTAGCATCGTGCGTAGCCCAGTCGCCTCGCATCGGGAAACTCCAAACTGTGGTCATCTCGAGCTCAAAATTTTCTGGTTCCCATTTCGTTATTTTCTTCATAGATACTTATTCCCAGTCATTTCTCGAAGTTATTTTTTAGCAGGCTCCTTGGTAAGCTCACTATCACAGACACCTAACTACACAAAAATCCTTAACATAATGTCATTTTCCATATCTTTAATATTATAAATATTTTCCATAACGTCAAATGTTTCTTCAAGATTATGCTTCGCGCTCGCCCATCCGTTGCCATCAGTAAACCAGACAAACGTAAACCCTTTTATATCCTTCGTTTCCAAAGCCAATGTCTTATAACTGCGCGCAGTTTCATTCAGTTTTGAGCCACTGCTGCTATAAAAATTTGTTTCAACGCCATATATCATATTTAGCGTTTTAACAACATAATCAAAGCGCTTTTCTGTTTTGCCCTGATTTGATATAGCTGAAAGGTCAGCATTCCACTTTCTTTCTATTTGACTAATATACATCTCTTTAAAATACGACTCATTCCTTTCAAAGCCAGCTCTTTTTATAAATTTTTCCACTAGGTTTTCCATCAAATGCCCGCCGCGATTTTTACGCCCATTAGAGTCCAAGCCAGTTTCTACACCAGTAACATAATCGATAAGATTGTAAATATGCTTATTAGCCATTAGATCGAATAGACCTGTTTTGCGCATAAATACATTATATTGAGCAGGCGGCACATTCTGTTTTTTAAAGCTGTATATATATTCTCCGTCACAATCGACAGCATATATCTCTTGTTCTCTTACCGCCAACAGTAATGGTATACATTTTAAAGTTTCTGGATATTTCTTTATCAGTGCTTCGAAATCTTTTTCTATACAACTAGAGCCAATAAGAGAGTTCAAAATATTCAGCTCTACTTTAATAGAATCGACATTGTTATAAACTTTTTCAAAATCAACATAATAACTATAATCCGCTATACAATTACGAAAACTAGAAAACCATTTCGAAAAATCTCTTTTAGCCACAAAAAAACCTCCTTAGAAATTTGAAATTAAAAGCTCCCTAATTTTTCCCCTTGCCTCTCCATTACAATTTATCATACGCGAAGCCTCAACTCTGTTAATTCTATATCCACTATATAGTTTTTCAAAAAAATTGTCATTACAGTTTGAGTTCTTAGGATCAGAGTTACTCACAACAATCTTTGCTCCCTTCTCTGTAAGTTCTCGCGCAAACCGTGCAAGCCTTATCTGTTCCTTGTCTCCGAATAAATATTCTGTATAGGCAGTAAAATTTGCTGTGTCAGTCAAAGGACGATACGGAGGATCAATATATACGAAAGTTTTTTTGTCGATAAAAGACCAAGACTCTTTATAATCACCGCAAACAATTACTGCGTTATTCAATTTTTCCGAAATCGCATGTAAATTTTTTTCGTCGCAGATCAGAGGACTTTTATACGCCCCCTTTGGGACGTTAAATAAGCCTTTTTTGTTTACGCGATACAGGCCATTAAAACAAGTCTTATTAAGAAATATAAGGAGAGCTGCCTTTTCGACATTCAGGATATCATTATAATTTACTTTTAAAAAATTAAACCTTGTTCTCCTTTCTAAATAACTCTTTTTTCTTGATTCCTCATCAAGTGGAAGATATTCACTCTGCATTTGCAAAAGCGTATCTATAAGAGAGTTAACTTTATCACGAATAACCAAATAAGTGTTAATAAGCTCTGAGTTAATGTCGCTGATATATACATCTTGCACTTCATATTTATTTAAAATATCAAAAAGGACAGCTCCTCCGCCGACGAAGGGTTCTGCATATTTTGTAATCTCACCACCGGCAAACGGATAGTATTTTTCAATTTCTGAAAGTAACTGTCCTTTGCCTCCTGCCCATTTCAAAAAAGGCTTGATTCTTGTCAGGTCAACGAAAGCTGAGATTTTTCTTTTATAATCAACGGGCTTTAAATTCTTAATGCATACGTCTTCATCACAAAGCGCCATTGCTACACCTCCAATTTCATAACTTTTACCCATTTTTATACGCAACAGCGCTAATATAGCCTAACATTTCAAATGTTTAGGCGGCATCGACAGCAGAAGCTATGCCGCCTTATTTAAGAATGTCAGATATTATATTACTAACTAACCTAACTAATATTTCAGTCCGAAGATCGGGTGGAAGATTCTTTCGTCGTGCAGGAAGTTTGCCTGCTCCTCGAAAGAACGCTTCGCCGCCGCGCCCAACGACACGGCGAGAGCCGACGTCAGCACGTGCGTCAGGAATATCGGACCGATTATGCTGCTGCCGAAGGTCGGGCTGTTCGCCGAGACGTTGAGCTGCAAATCGGCGAAACGGCAGACCGGAGCCGCAGCGCTGTCCGTCAGCGTTATGACCTTTGCGCCGTTTCTGTGAGCTATCTCGACGGATTCCGTGACTTCCACAGCGTAGCTCGGAAGCTCGCAGACGATCACGACGTCGCCCTTGCGCACGCCGCGCACCTGCTCCCAGAGCGACAGGCCTCCGCGGCGGCAGAGTATCGCGCGGCAGCCCATGACCGTCAGGCGTATCTGCATCAGCTCCATTACAAGCGAGGAGATGCCCCAGCCTATGCAGTAGATGTTGTTCGCGCCTTTGATCAGTTCGTTGAAGCGCTCGGTGTCGTTTGGCGACATCTGCGCCATCGTGTCGTCGAGGTTGGCGTGCTCCGCCTTGAAGACGCTTTCCGGGAACGAATCGTTAGAATTCACCGCTCTGGCGAGAAGCGCCGCGGGGTTGATCTGTTCGAGGATCGTCTTCTGCATGCAGGCCTTCAGTTCGGCGTATCCGGTAAAGCCGAGCATCTGAGCCACGCGCACGAGCTGGGCCTTCGAGACCTTCAGTTCGTCCGCAATATCGCCTATAGAGCGGAACGACGCCTCGCGCATGTTCGTCAGAAGATATTCCGCTACGCGGCGCGCCTTGTTCGGCATCGTGTGCGCCTTTTCCATCAAAATGGTCTGGAGCTGCGTGCTATCCATCTTATCCATACAAATACACTCCTTAATTTTTGGCTTCTCCCGTTTTGCATATTCGTTTTATTAAAAACTTTACATGAATTTTAGTTTGTTTATGCTCATCTGTCAACCGCAGTCAAGTTTATTTTATGCAAGTTCATTATAGAGAGATAGCATTGCAATACGTTAAAGCCATGCCGCACGGCTTTACGCAAGCGCGCGCCGAGGCGGGCAAGCCGCTTTCCTTCGCGCGCTTAAAGCGGATCCCAGTCCCCTTCCTGACGGTCGCGCATGATCGGACAGTCTATCGCGCCGTACTCCGAGGTCCTGAAGCAGGCGTTGCAGGAGACGCAGGCCGAGGGGCGCGCGTCATCCTCGGCCCAGCGGTTTATCAAGTCCGGCTCCGCTATGAACGGACGGCTCATTCCGAAGAGGTCGGCCGTCCCGTCGTCGAGCAGTGCGGCGATGACGGGCAGCGAACGCAGCCCGCCGGTGAGGAGAACCAGAGAATTCTTAGGCGCCTTTGATCTTATTTCGGCCGCGTATTTCGCAAAGGGAGCCTCCGATTCGCCGGAGGAGACTCCGACGACCGAGGGCGCGTGCTGCGGCTTCGAGTAGCCCGTGCCGGAGGAGACTTCGAGCACGTCAACGCCGTCCGCTAAGAGAGTGAGCGCCGCTCCTATCCCCTCCTCCGCTCCGTAGCCCCCATCCGCGCCTTCTACAGCGCTCAGTTTGAGCCAAACTGAAAAGTCCTCTCCTACCGCGCCGCGCACGGCGGAATAGACCTCGCGCATCGCGCGGAGGCGGTTCTCGAACGAGCCGCCGTATTCGTCCGTCCTTTTGTTGATCAGCGGCGACATGAACTGCGTCAGCAGAAAGCCGTGCGCTCCGTGAATCTCAACGCCGTCGGCTCCGCTATCCATCGCCCTCTTCGCCGCCGCGGCAAAGTCGCGGCAGACTTTTTTTATATCTTCGCGCGTCATCGCGGCAGTCTCCGAATCGTTTCCGGGACATCTTCCGCCGCTCGGCGAATAGGGGCGCGCGCCCTCCTTCGCTTCCGCGGCGCAGCCGGCGTGGCATATCTGGACAATCAGCTTCGAGCCGGCCCCGTGTATCGCGTCGGCCAGCGCGCGCACTTCCGGGAGCGCGTCGTCGTCGTCGATTCCCCACTGCTTGTCGAGAGCCCTGCCCTCGGGGCTTATGTATGCGAATTCCGAGATCACCGTTCCGGCCCCCCCGGCCGCGGCTTCGACCTGCCGCGATATCGAAGCGGACGTCGCTCGCCCGTCGCCGCGGCACGCGGCAAGCCAGGTCGCCGCCCTCACGAAACGGTTCCTCACAGGAAAAATTTTATTCTCAAACGGCATAAAAAGTTTCATTATCTTTTCCCGTTCGTCTGTCTCTTTCATTCAAAACATCCTTTGCTGTATTTTTCCGCGCGCAAGATCAGCGTTCGAATATTATGCGCTCTTCCGCTTCATTTTCCGTCATAGCCGCGTGTATTGCAAGGCGTTTTATTCCGAAGCGCCCGTGTCCGGTGAACATCGAGAGGCCGCGGCGAGGCACGCGCCACGGCCCCTTCGGCGAATTTTTTGCCAGCCGCCTCGCCTCCGCCTCGGCCAGAATCAATTCGCCGAGCGCCGGATGGTGCGGACCGGCGACGGCGCGGGCGGCGAGCGCTTCGGTCTCCTGCAGGCCGATTCTTATCGGCACGAAGCCGAGGACGAGAGCGCGCTCGATGAACTCTCCGCCCCATAGCGCGGCCTCCTCCACCGTCAGAGGGATATATTTTCCGCCGCGCCACAGGGCCTCGAGCTCCGTCCCTGCGATCACCAGGCAGGGATAGAGGCGCAGCTCCCACCTCTGCGCGCCTTTCAGCGTCGCGAGCCTCTCAAGGTCATTCAGGCTGCTTTCGCGGCTCTGCCCGGGCAGCCCTATCATCATCTGCACCCCCACCGGCAGAGAATCCTCCATCAGAAGCGCGATGTCTTCGAATACTTTCTGCGGGTCGGCTTCGCGGCGGCATGCCGCGAGGACGGCGGGGTCGAGCGTCGGGATGCCGAGTTCGACGCGGGAGATGGGGTAGCCCTTCACGAGGGCCCGCAGCTCGTCGTCGCGCAGGTCTCCAGGATAGGTCGAGAAGCGCAGCGTGCTTCCCTTAGGAGAAGCCTGCACGGCGGCGTCGAGATATTCTTTTATCTTCTCTTTGGGGAAACGGCAGAACGAGCCGCCGAAGTAGCATATCTCGCGCGGCTCGGTCAATTTTTTCAATTCGCGGCGGACGAATTCCGGCGAAGGGACTTCGGTTATCCCTGTGATAGCGCGCTGGTCGCAGTAGACGCACTGCCCCCGGCAGCCGGCGAGGGGCAGGAAGAAGGGATATTTTTTCAGCATAGCCGCGCGCCCCTGAAATATTTCAATTCCAGTCGCAATATTGGTTTTCCTCCCACTCAGGCCACACCGCCGCCCACGCGAATGTGTCGGCCCTGTTCTCAAAGCTCTCCATCGAGAAGAAGGTGCTCTGCCAGAAGCGCGCGCCTTTAGTATTGTGAAGCAGATGATAAAGCTCGTGAAAGACTGCGAAGCGACGCCAGAAGGGGGAGAGCGCCGCGTTAACTATTATGCGGCCGCGTTCGCCGCGCACGAGGTGGATGCCCCAGACGCCGGAGGGAAGAAGAGCATTTTTTATTTCCAGCGTCAGCCCCGTCAGCGCCTCGGCCTTAGCGAGGATGTCGAACTCGTCGAGGCGGCGCCACTCTCTGCTCTCCACGCTCGCCCACTCGGGTATGCGCTCGGGCGGCGACGGATACTCTTCAGCGGCGCCGCCAGGCTCTTCGACGTCATCGCAGGGCTCTCCGCCGAGCGTTTCAGCGCTGCTCCTCGGAAGCATCCTCTTCGTCCCAGTCGTCAAGGGCCGCCTGCACGACGCGGTAGACCCGGCGAAGCTCTTTTTCGGTAAGCTTTTTGCTGCGGTACCAGATCTCCAGCTCGCCGCTGTCGAGCATCGTCTCGAGCTGCACGCGCGCGGGCTTTTCCTTCGTGTTCGAAAAATCGGCGAGCAGGTCGTTCAGCTCGACGTCGAGAGCCGGCGCGAGCTTCTGCAGCAGCTTCATCGACGGAAGCCTGCGGTTGCTCTCCAACGCCTGAACATATATGCGGCTCACGTCGACCTTGTCGGCCAGCTTCTGCTGCGTCAGGTGGTGCGCCCTTCGAAGCGATTTGATTCTGTTGCCGAGGCTCATTTTTTACGACATCCTTTCGCACTGCGTGAATTTTCCCGTAGACCAACTGTCAATATATTATAACAACATCAGAATTATGACAACTGACAGACTATATCTTTTCAAATAAATAGAGGAAATAGGTACAGCTCAAAAGGTCCGCGGCTCCCCCGGGGCTCACGCGCAGAGGCAGAAATTTTTTTTCCAGCTCGCGCAGGGGGCGGTAGTCGGGGCGCAGCGGGTCGAATTTTCTCCGCGCCTCCGCGACTAAAGTGGGATAAATATTTTTCCAGTAATCGAAGCCGGAGCGGTGGATCACATTGCTGTCGCAGCAGACCGCCATTATTTCAAGCAGCGCCGCCAGCCCCGCGTCGTTTTCCGACGCGCCTGAGGCGACGCTCTTCCGCAGAACGGGGAGCCCGTGGCGCGTCACCGACGGGAACGCTCCCTCGGCTTCGCCGCGTATGCCCGTCACGCCGTGCGCCAAAAATAATTTTTCGCCGTTCGACAGGGGCCTGTCAGGCGGACGCGACGCAAGCGAGGCAAGCTCCGACACGACGCTGCCGCGCACCACGAGCGACGCTGCTTCCGCCGCGCGCGCAGCCCCACCTCCGGCCGCGGCCGCGAAGCCGGCGCCGTAGAGCAGCAGAGACATGAGATAGATCAAGCCTTTGTGCGTGTTTATCCCGCCGGTCGCTCGGAACATCGCGAGCTCGGCCTCGGCGCCTGCCGCCCTCAGCTTGGCTAAGGCCTCCTTCGGCGGCAAGAGGGAAAGCCCCGCTTCGGCTTGGATTTCCCAGAAAGGCGCGATGGCCTCCGCACTTTTTATGAACATGGCGCAGTCCATGTCCTCGTGGCAGCCGCGCCCCTCCGCGTCCACCAGCCCGGGCTTAGGAGTCGTCATGACCTCCTTCACAGCCGCCTCGTGCGCCGCGGCGGCAAGCGTCTTCGCGCTCCGGCTTGACTTCATAGCCTTATGGCCGCATACTTATGAAATGTCTTGATTTTACAAAGAGGAGTATCGTCCCTATGCACGCAATTCCCTCCGGGGTCAAGGTCTGTCCGAATAAAATAGCGCAAAACGCCGAAAGCCGCAAGAGAGATAAAAAGACGCGCGGCTCCTCTTCGTCGTGCGCACCGCTCCTCTGCGCGATGCTCCTCTGCCTGGCGGCGGCTTTCTGCGCGGGCAGACAGTGCGGCGGCGAAAAATGGGCCCGCGGATGGCGGGCGTGGAGAGCGGGCGACGCGGCTACGGCCGCGAAGGAGTGGTCGTCAAGGCCGCTCTCGGCTCCCTTCAACACCGGCGCTCCGCGGATATACTACTGGAAGATACGCGCGCTCGAAAAGCTGGGGCGCGAAAAAGAGGCGGCAACCACCGCGTCGATGATGGCGCTGCGCTTCCCGCTCGATTTTTACAGCATCGCGCTCGCGCACGAGGGGCATTACCCATTTCTGACGCGCGCCGTCTTCGAGGCCTGTGGGAATTCTTCCTATCCTCGCCGCTGGGAAAAAGAAATATCTGCGGCCTCTGCGAAGACCGGCGTCTCAAAAAACATCCTCTTCGCGATGGTGCGGCAGGAGAGCAATTTCAACGAGCGCGCCGTGAGCAGGAGCGGCGCTGTCGGGTTGATGCAGCTGATGCCGCCAACGGCGAGAGAGGCCGCGTCGCGCCTGAAAAACGACGGGCTCTCGCCGAGCAACCCCGCTCACAACATCATGCTCGGCGCTTCGCACTTCGCGCATCTGAACGAACGATTCGCGAGGCGCCTACCCATGGCACTCGCGGCCTACAACGCCGGAGCGGGCAGCGTATCGAGCTGGGCTTTGTACGCCGGCAGCTGGGTAGAGTGGATAGAAGAGATACCGTACCGCGAGACGCGCGTCTACGTGCGCTCCGTGTTGAAGAACTACGAGATATATATAGCGACCGACGAAGAAAACGGCGGAGAGGAGCGCTCCTTCTTCGCCGCGGGACGTCCGCCCGCAGGGAACAAAATGGCGGCGCTGAAGGAGAAATAAGGGGTTGAGAGAAATGCCGGAGGAAGAATTCGACGCGGTGGAACGCGTAAAGAAATTTTTAAGGGGCTGCGGCTGCGCGTCGCAGATAAAAATCACCGATGCGACGATCTTCACGGTGGCCGACGCTTCAGCCGCGGTAGGCGCGCCGGAGGAGGAAATTTTAAAAAGCATCCTCCTCTCGGTGAATCACGGCAAGAGCTTCGCGCTCGCGCTGATGTCCGGAGTGAATCTCGTCGACACCAAAAAAATCAAAAAGCTGCTCGGCGTTTCGCAAGTCTCCTTCGCGAACAGGGAGCTCTGCGCCGAGTGGTCGGGCTTCCGTCCCGGCGGCGTGCCCCCGGTCGGCTATCCCGAACAGCCGCCGACGCTCGTCGACGAGGACCTCTTCCGCTACGCCACAGTGTGGGCCGCGGCCGGCACTGACCACGCCTTTTTCCCCATATCGCCGGAGGAACTGCTGCGCATAACATGCGGCAAGAGGGGCGAAATAAAAAAATCCTAAAAGCTCAGCCGGTTTACAACAAAGATTACGGGAAAAGCACGCCAGCCGCCGGAATGACGACGATCGCCGACAGGAAGACCCTCATTACATAGACCGCCGTCATCTGCCAGAAACGCAGCGGGATATTTGAATGCCAGACGTGCAGCCCCACCTCCGTGAGATTTATCAGCCCAGTTATAGAGAGGCAGATACAGATAAAGCGGGCCTGTTCGGTCAAAAGCAGGCGTCCGCAGGCGGCGGCGAGAAAGTGGTCTACGAAGGAGAATACGGTAGCTGCGGCGATTATATCCGCCTCCGCGGCTCCCAGCGCTTCAAGCAAGGCGGCCGCGGGCACGGAGAGGACGCTCACGATTCTCGTCGTTTCGGCGACGACTACAAACAGCGTTCCGAAGGTGATCATCAGCGGCACGGTGCTCAGCAACAGCGCGCAAATGATAGCCGAGCTCTCGCGCAGATATTTCCTCGCGTCCATATGCCGCGCGCAAGCCGTCCCGCGCAGTAGCGCCCAGCTGAACGTCGAATGTTCGCGACGCCCGGCTTTATGCGCGTGATAGTTGTCCCGTCCACGATAGTAGGAGTCGGGTATGGAAGAAAGAGGCCATACCCGCGGCATAACCGCGGCCAGCAGCGCCATCGTGAAATAGACGACTGAGAGTATCTGCGGCATCGCGTATTCAATATCAAAGAGTTCGGCGATCGCGTAGATATTGTAGATGCCGGCGAGGGAAAAGCCGCAGACGATCGCCGCCGCCTCCCTGTCTGTGTAGTAGCCGGCGTCGTACATCTTAGCCGTAAAGACGACGCCCATCGAGCTGCTGCCGAGCCAGGAGGCGACGCAGTCGACCGCCGCGCGTCCCGGCACGCGAAAGAGCGGGCGCATGACGGGACTCGCAAAGACGGCGATAAACTGCACGAGGCCGAAGTCCATTATCAGCGGCGCCCATATTCCCAGCACGACCGCCAGTATAATGAGCCGCGAAGCAAGGTTGTCGACTATAAACGAGGCTTTCTCCGCAAAAACGGCGAGAGCCCCGCCGGCTTCGGGATAGTACCGCGCGCCGAGCAGTACGAAGAGGGCGATAGGCAGCGCGCAGACGCGCGCGGCAAACCAGAGGGGGCCGCCGCCGAGATTTTCGAGGAGGATATGCTCCTCCATGATCCACCTGGGGCTGAAGAATTTTGCGGCCAGCGTCAAAAACGCCGCCATGAGGACAACCGCGGAGACTATAAACGGCTGCCGCCCTTCGATCGACGCCATCAGGAACTCTTTCGCATGGCCGATCGTCGTGTTCATCTCCCCGCGCAGCGGAAAGGGGACGAGAAATATCAAGATTCCCAGCAGCGAGGGTATCAAAAACTTCAGCAGGCTCTTTTTATCTTGTGTTGCAGATTTCAAGTTCAGCTTCCCCGCGCTCTTACTGAGATTCCTCGATGAGAAAGACCTCTCCGACGTTCGCCTCTTTCAGCTCATCGACCGACGGCGCTTCGGGCAGCGGCCATTCGAGCTCGCGGCAGGCCGACGCGTATTCATGCAGCACGGAGGGCGCGGAATGGAGCACCTTCCCGCGCGACGGGGCCTCCGCCCAGCAGCCGTTGAGCCCTGGGAAATTTCCGATCCAGACGTCTCCGCCGTCGCGCCGCTCCCTGTATAAAACCAGCGGATAGACGTATTTTTCAGTCATTGGCCGATCACCCTCTCAAAGACGCGCAGAAAATTCTCTCCCAGCACTGCGTCCGCGTCGTCGGCGCTGAGCCTCTCGCGAATCATTTTTATGAAGCGCTCGCCCGCGTCGGCGTGATTTTTGAAGAGGTCCGTGTCGCCCCCTTCGTCATAGCCGCCGGAGAGCGATTCGAGGCAGGCGCAGAGGTCCAAGCCTATGCCGGCGCTGCGCGCGCCGTATCTCTTTATTATACTATCAAGATGCGCGAATAGGGTCTCGGGCGTCCGTTCACGCCGCTCGACCGCGACGAAGGGGCCGTAGGCGTTCATCCCAATGGCACCGCCCGCCGCGGCAAGCGCTTCGAGCTGCCATTCGGCGAGGTTGCGCGGAGAGGGCGCGAGCTCGCGGCAGTTCGAATGCGACGCGATGAACGGCAGCCCCCTTTCCCCCAGCATATCGCAGACCTCGCGGAAGCCGGCGTCGTTGAGATGGCTCACGTCGGCGACCATCCCAAGGCGGCAGGCCTCTGCTACGAGCTCCCTTCCGAAGGAGGTGAGAGAGCCCTGCGAAGACGCCGGCGCAGCCTCGTCGAAGGAGACTCCGTCGCAGGCGTAATTGCGGCGCGACCACGAAAGGCCGACTAGCCGCACGCCGAGCTCGTAAAATACGCGCAGCAGCAGTATGTCGCGCCCGAGCGGCTCAACCCCCTCAAGAGAGAGGAAGAGCGCGACCCGTCCGGAGGCCGCTGCTTCGCGGCATCCGCGCGCGCTGACGCAGAGCGCGAAGGAAGGAGATTCGTCAAGGTCGGCGCGCAGCGCCGATATCTGATCCAGCGCGTTGCGCAGAGCTCCCTCCGGCAGCAGCTCGTCGAGGATAAATATCGAGCAGACGACCGCGTTCACGCCTCCGGCGCGGAGATCCGGCAAAAAGCGCCTCTCAAGCACGGAGCGCTCGCCGCGCCTGCGGAACGCCAGCACGTCGAGCAGCATATCGAAATGAGCGTCAAGGATTATTTTTTCTTTCATTTATTTCAGCTCCGCCTTCGACGGCGCGTCCGCCGAAAAATTTTCGGCGGACGCACGCGTGTTTCAGATCAATTTTAATTTCTGCATGTCGCGGCGCAGCAGGTCGAACCAGAGCAGCGTACGCTCCGCCCCGCCGCCTACGCCGGCAAGAATTTTGACCGCCTCGGCCGCCTGCAGCGACGCGACGAAAGGCGGGGTGAAAGGCATGGTGCCGACCTCGGCTTCTATCCCTCTGTCCTCCGCGCCTACGCGCTCCCACGGCGGGACGCAGCCGGCGCGGAGCACGGCGGCCTCTCCGAAGAAGCCTGCTACGGCGCCGTGCACGAACGGTACATTCATTTTTTCGCAGACACCGAAGACAACGCTCCTGCTCCTGTTGCCGTCAAGGGCGTCGAGCACGACGTCCGCGCCGCGCAGCAGTTCCTCGCCGTTCGCCTCGTCGATGAAAGCTTCGCGCGCCTCCGCCTCGACGCTGGAATTGATCGCCTTTACGCGCGCCGCGGCGGCGCGCGCCTTTGGCGCGCCGATATTCTCCTCCGTCGCGTAAAGCTGGCGATTCAGGTTGTTCTCGGCGAACGTGTCTCCGTCGATAAGGATGAGCCGTCCGACGCCGGCGCGCGCGAGTATCTCGATCATCCAGCCGCCGAGTCCTCCGCAGCCTACGACGGCGGCGCAGCTTTCGAGAAGCCTCGCCTGCCCCTCCGCCCCCAAAGAGCCGATCGTGCGCTCGTAGCGCGACGGACATATGCCGGCGTGAAGCGCGGCGATCTCGACCTCGCGGAGAGTAGCCCCGCACTCCTCCGCCGCCTCGCGACAGACGGAAAGAGATACGACGGGCAGCTTTCCGCGAGAAACGCACCGCGCCCTTATAAACGATAGAACACCGTCTTCCATCAAACCAGCAGCCCCCTGATTACAATTCCGCCCGATGATTTCCCTGCGGTATATCGTCGACATTGTGGCACTAATCCCAGTTTTTTTCAATGATTTCTGCTACAATATATGCATAATCAGATAATCAAGTGAATTCTTTCTACTTGGAGGTATTCGGCGGTGACTCTCAGAAGTAAGGCGCAGATCATATTGGGAGCGGTGCTCCTGGCGGCGCTTCTGCTGCTCGACGTAATGTTTACAGGCTTTCTGGTCGACTCAGCGGACCAAACGGACAGAGAGCGCATGGAACGGAACCTTTCGCGCACCTATCTGACGCTCAAGGGCGAAGAGCGCATGCTCAGCGCTATCGCCGGCAACTGGGCCTACTCCGATAAGGCTTGGGATTTCATGACCGGCGCTAACCCGGATTATCCGAATATTTACATGAACCGCGCGGTGCTCACGGAGATAGGGGTATCTTCCCTGATATTCCTCGACAACGACGGGAAAGCCGTCTTCTACCGCGACTACAGCTCCCCAGACGACGAATCGTCGCCCGAAAGCGAGATAGAGGCATTCTCCGGCGAGGGCGGCGCGGAATTTTTGCGGAACATACCCGAAGACGGCGCAAGCGGCGTCATCATGAAGGGCGGCGAACCGATACTCTTCGCGGTGAAGCGCATCCGCCGCTCCAACAAAGGAGGCGCGGAAGCCGGCTCCCTGATAGCTACGATGGCCCTCTCTCCGAAGATGATTCAAATCATCTCCAACTCTCTCGACTTCACCTTCGCGATAGTACCGGTGACGCCGAAAGAAAAAGAAATGGAGCTGCCCGGCAGGCGGCTCGACAACGACCCTTCAAGCTCTTACATACGCGGAAGCGCGCTCGTCCGCGACTATACAGGCGCCCCGGCCTTCTGGATCACGTGCGTATCGCCCAACGTCGACATCCGCGAAGCGAAGCGCCGGCTTCAGATGCTCTTTCTCGCGCTCGGCGCAGCGGCTGCGGCAGTGGTCTTCCTCTTCGGCCTCTTTATGAAAGAGCAGGTCACGGCGCGGCTCGTCCGCCTGCGGCACGAGGTCGAAACAATCCGCGGCGACGGCGGCGACACATACGGCGTCACGGTAGACAAAAAGCGCGACGAGATTGCGGAGCTGCAGCGCACGCTGAACGATTCCATAGCCTTCTTTGAATTCAGGCAGGGCGAGAAGAACAGGGTGGACGACATAACACTTTCGGTCTACAAGCGATTCTCCGAAGCGGGCAGCCGGCTCTGCATGAAGACGCTCGAAGATATAGCGACGGTGTTTTGGCGCGAAGACGACAGGGCGTCGCGCTCGGCGGTGCTGCGCGGAGCGCGCGAGGCGCGCAAATTCGCCGCTTATTTGGGGATGGAGGAAGAAGAACTCGTTTATATCTACACGGGTTCGCTCTTCGCCAAAATGGGGATGATCACGCTTCCGCATTCGCTTCTCTACAAGAAGACGCCGCTCTCGCCGGCCGAAGAGCGCGAATATAAAAAATATCCCATCCGCACCAAGGATCTCATGAACGGTGTGGAACTTCTGCGCCCCGCGGCGCCGATAGCGTACAGCTGGAACGAAAGCTGGGACGGCTCCGGCTTCCCGCGTAGGATATCCGGCAGCTCGATTCCGCTCGGCGCCAGGATATACGCCGTCGTCGAAGAATGGAACGAGCTTACGCGCCCGTGGCCGGGGCGCGTGTTGCCGGACAAAGACGACGTCACGGCGGCGCTGCGCGCAAAGGCTGGCAGCCGGCTCGACCCGCACATAGTAGAAAAATTCATAGAATATCTGCACGGCGGCGAATAAAAGCGGCGCCGCATAACGTATAATATAACAGCCGCCGGGGACGGCTCGCGTTCGGCGGCGATTTTATTTTTAAGGAGCGACATGCGATGATCGAAATAGACGCGAGAAAACTTGAATGCCCGAAGCCGGTGCTGCTGACGAAGGAGGAAGCCGACAAGGGCGCGACGGAGATTCATGTCCTCGTAGACAACGAGACCGCCGCGGGGAACGTTACGCGCTTCTTTGAAAGCCGCGGCTACGCCGCTTCGCGCAAAGAGGCGGAAAACGGCATATACATCAACGGCGTCAAAAGCGGCGAAGCAGCAAAGGGTGAAAAGCCCAAGAGCACGGCGATACTTTTCAAGTCGGACAGAATCGGCGCCCCTTCGGACGGCCTCGGAGAATCTCTTATGAAAGCCTTTATCGGCACCCTGCCGAAGGCGGACGTTCCTCCGGCGGTGATTGCTCTGATGAACGAAGGAGTCAAAATGTCCCTCGCCGAAAATTCCGTCTGCGACACGCTGAAGGCGCTCGAAGCGAAGGGCGTGAAGATACTCGTGTGCGGCACCTGCGCTAAGCACTTCGGGATAACCGAGCGCGTGGCGGTCGGCGCGATATCCAACATGTTCGAGATATCCGAGTCCGTATTCGGAGCGGAAAAGCCGATAGTCCTCGGCTGATATGAGGCACGTATACCTTAACAATGCGGCGACGACGTGGCCGAAGCCGCCGGAGGTCTCCGACGCCGTATACAAATTCATGACGCTCGCCGGAGCGAACGCGTCGCGCGGCTCGGCGTCTGAGCGCGACCTCAGGAGCCTCGACATACTCTTCACGGCGCGAGAGCGCGCGGCGAAAATGTTCGGCGGCTACGAAAAAGCCGCGCCGCAGTATGTGACGTTGACGCAGAACGTGACCCATTCGCTGAACGTCGTGCTTAAGGGCTTCCTTAAAGAGGGGATGCGCGTGCTGACGACCTCGGTGGAGCACAATTCCGTGATCCGTCCGCTGCGCGAGCTTGAAGCGCGCGGCGTCCACGTCGGGATAATGCAGTGCTCCCTGCGCGGCTTCCTCGCCCCCGAAACTCTCGAAGAAGCTCTGCGCGAAAGGGCGGACCTCGTCGTGATGACGCACTGCAGCAACGTCTGCGGCTCCGTCCAGCCGATAGAGGAAGCGGCGCATATCTGTGCGAAGCGCGGCGTGTCGCTCGTGCTCGATTGCGCACAGACGGCCGGGATACTGGAGATAAACGCGGGCGCGCTCGGCGTAGCGGCGCTCTGCTTCACCGGGCACAAGGGGCTGCTCGGGCCGCAGGGGACTGGGGGGATCGTATGGAAGCCGGAGTTCGCGGAAGAGTGCGCGCCGCTCCTCGAGGGCGGCACCGGCAGCCTGTCGCACGAAGAGACACAGCCGAGCCTAATGCCGGACAAATTCGAAGCAGGCACGCAGAACCTTCCCGGCGTCGCGGGACTCGACGCGGCGTTCGAATACATCGAAAAGCGGACCGCGGCAGCTATCGCGGAAAAAGAAAACGAACTGGGAAGGCGCCTCGAAGAGGGGCTGCTTTCGATAGAGGGGATGAGGCTCACGGGGCCGCTGTACGACGAAGCTCCGCGGCTGCCCGTCTACTCCTTCAACATAGACGGGATCGACAACGGGCTGCTGGCGCGCGACCTTTCCGAGCGTTACGGGGTAGAGGGGCGCCCCGGGCTCCACTGCTCGCCGCTCGCCCACAAGACGCTCGGCACCTTCCCGCAGGGCGCGCTGCGGCTGTCGCCCGGCTGCTTCAACACGAAGGAGGAAATAGATTATACCGTAGATGCGATAAAAGAGCTGGCAAAAAACCGCTGACGAGCCCGACGGCTCATCGGCGACGAAGCCTTTACCTGCAAAAATTTTTCCGCGCGCGGCCGCGTTCAAAAAATCTGCGGCGCTCTGCGCGGAAATTTTTTATTTTTTCTAGCGCTCTTAACGCCGCGTGCGTACGGCGGCCGACGGAGCGCCAAGTCCGCACAGCGGACATTTCTGACTTCCCTATGGCGCCCCTAGTGCCGCGTGCGACTGGCGGCCTACCCCGCTATATACCCCTTCGCTACAAGCACGGCCCGCGAATAATCGTCGCCCGGGCGGAAGCCCTTCGCTAGCAGCTCCCTTATATAGGTGCCGTTATAAGTGAAGCAGAAGACCATCTGCGCGAGGAAGAGCGTCAGCACGCTAGCGGCGAACATGATGACGGCCCATTTGGCGTCGCCGCGGCATATCGGGACGAGGAAGCCGAAAAAGAATACCGTCCAGCTGAAGCCCACCTTCGCAGTGCGCATCTCCCCTTCTTCTGATACGAGTCTCACTATCATCGTAAAATCCTCCGCAGTCATTCAGTCGTCGTGTATCTCCAGCGTAAATATTAACACGTAACGCGCCGCTCGCGGTATAATCGACTCGTACTTCGACGACACGGGGGGAATTTTTTCATGCGCCGCACAAAAGAGATAAGAAAAATAATGCTCTGCTTGGCCCTGCTGCTTTTTTCGCTGGCCTTCGCGGCGCCCCCTTCCCTCGCCTCAGAGGAGATAACCGACTTCGAGAGCAGTATACAGATTCACGAGGACAGCTCGCTCTCCGTGACTGAGACGATAAGGATCAACGTCGAAAATATCTCCATAAAGCGCGGCATCATAAGGCACTTCCCGCTTAGATACAAGGACGCGGGCGGACGAAGCTTCAGGGTCGGCTTCAGCGTGACGGGCGCGACGCTCGACGGCGGAAGCACGCCATTTGAAATATCGGACGACGGGAGCTACGCGAACGTCAGGATAGGCGACCCTAACGGCATCATCCCGCGCGGTCCGCACACCTTCGAGATAAGCTACAAGACGACTCTTCAAGTCGGCTTCTTCGACGAGTTCGACGAGCTCTACTGGAACGTCACCGGCAACGGCTGGTCGTGGCCGATTCTGTGCGCCTCCTGCACAGTCCGGCTCCCGGAAAGGTTTTCCGGCGAGAAGTTCCGCTCCGTCGAATGGTACACGGGGCGCTACGGAGAAAAGGGGGACGCCGCCGACGCCAAGCGCGTCGGGGAAAACGGAGTCGCGACGACCCGCGCCCTCGCGGCCGGCGAGGGGCTCACCGTAGTCTACACGTGGAAAAAAGGAATCGTAGCGCCGCCTCCGTCGCCCTTCGGCAACGAGCGCGCGCAGCACGCGATAGCCTTCGGCACGCTGATGCTCTCCTGCGTCTGGTTCTTCTTCTCTCTGTCGAAGCTGAAGGATGACGACGCTCCCGCCGTCATACCGCGCTTCTACCCGCCCGACGCCTCGTCGCCGGCGTTCGTGCGCCGCGTCAGAAATTCCGTGTTCGACCGCGTCTCCATTTCGGCAAATCTGATCGATCTCGCGGTCAAGGGGGCGCTGAAGATCGAGGAAAGGGAGAGCGGAGGCGGTCTCTTCGGCATCGGGAAGGACAAAAAGTTTTACCTGCACAGGCTCGAAAGCGACGCCAAGCTGACGCACGACGAGGAAGTCCTGCTGCGCCGACTTTTCCCAGCAAGCTCGGGGTGGGAGGAGCTTGCCATCGACAAAAACAACTCAGAGAGCATAGCGCGTGCGAACGCAGCGCTGCGCGGCGCCGTCAACGCGCTTGCGCGCGGGCTTACGGTGGACAATTTCAGCTTCTGCGTCACGGGAGCGCTTATCTTCGCGGCGGGCGTCGCGTCGACGCTGCCCTTCACAGGACAGTCGTGGGGCGCAGCGGCCGCCGCCGCTCTGCTCGGCGGCGGCGTGATGCTGATCTCCTTTGCGAGGAAGCCGGCGCCGGCCGACAGCTTAGCGGCGAAGGCGAAGGGAACGCTCGCGTCGCTGCTGCCGGCCGTGATCGCGGCCTTTTTCGCGTCGGCGGCCTACGGCGGAGAGAGGGGCCCGCTGCTGACGGTGCTGCCCTTTATCGCCTCTGCGGCGCAGACCGCGGCGCTGCGCCCCCTTTCGCTGCGCAGGACTAAGCGCGGCAAAGAGCTTCACAGCGAGATAGAGGGGCTTTATATGTACGTCGCGACGGCCGAGAAGGAGCGGCTGGAAATGTTCAACGCTCCGGAGGATACGCCGGAGGTCTACGAGAGGCTGCTGCCCTACGCGGTGGCGATGGGCGCCGCGAAAACGTGGGGAGAGCGCTTCGCCAAGGTGCTCGAAGCGGCGGATTACACGCCTCAGTGGTACGACGGCCCGTCGCCGTACCTCTTCATGAGCGGCGGCTTCGGGAATTTCACGGACTCGCTATCGTCGAGCGTCGCGGCCGGCATGCCGAAGCCGGAATTCTCGCCGACAATATCATCGGGCTCCGGCGGCGGGGGCTTCTCCGGCGGCGGAGGCGGCGGGGGCGGCGGCTCCGGCTGGTAATAAAAACGATTAAAAACGCCATGCCGGAGCGCTGGACGAACGCTCCGGCACGACGCTTCTGCAGGCGCTTTTAATCTTTTATTTTCCCATCATCTCGGAAATCACGTCCCACACCTGCGGCTTTTCGTGCCCCTTGCGCCAGGCCGCCATCCCGGCCAGGCCGTGCTTCTGCACGAGTTCGAGCTTTTTGGCTATCGACGCGGCGTCCTCGACCCATATTTTCTGCACCTTGCCGTCGGCCGAATAGGCGAAATAATTCTGCCCGGCCGACGGGAGCCACTGCATCGTCAGCCCGCGCCGCGCCAAAATCTCTTCGGCGCCGGCCATCGTCAGCGTGTAGCCCTTGACGCTTACGCCGCCGGGACCGCGCGTCTCCTCCCAGCGCCTCATATAGAAGGGCACCCCGAGCACGAGCTTCTCCGCCGGCACCCCCTCGGCGAGGGCGCCCTCCACCGCGCGCGCGACCCACGGCAGCGACGCGACGGAGCCGGCCACCTTGCAGGTGCGCCAGTGTTCGTCGTAAGCCATCAGCATTATATAGTCGGCGTACTTCGCGAGCGCCGCGCGGTCGTGGCTGCGCGACGACTTCGTGTTGGCCGGTATGAAGACGTCGACGGAAAAGGTCAGCCCCTCCGTGCGCAGGAACTCCGATAGCCGCGATACGAAGCCGACGAAGTTCGCCCTGTCCGCCTCGTCGAGCCCCTCGAAGTCGAGGTTGACGCCGTCGAGCCCGTAGAGCTTCGCGTAAATCAGCAGGCGTGCGATAAAAAGATTCATCGCACGTGCGTTTCTGAAAAACGACGACGACATCTGAGCGTTGAAGCTGTTCGACACGAGGGCCCATACGAGATAACCCCTTCTGTGCGCCGCCTCGACGTAAGCGAAGGAAGCCCTGTTCGCCATGCCGCCTCCGGCGTCCTTGAGATTGAACCAGGTCGGCGAGATCACGTCGAGCCCGGGAATCGGCGCCTGCGCGCCGAGGTCGGGATTTTCGGCGGCGACGTGCTCCCATACGAGCGTGAGTTTGCCGTCCTTCGGCTCAGGCTTCGCCGCCCCGCCGCGCAGGTAGGCCTTTGCGCTGGCGTTGGGCGTGAATATCACGCTGCCGCTTTCGATTCTGTAATCGAGCTTGACGAGATTCTGCATCCCCGTCATGTTGAAAAAATACGCCTCGCCGACGCGGATCAGCGGGAAGTCGAGCGACAGCGCGCCGCCCGCCAGCTGGGCGAGCGCCGGTATGTCGAAGGCATCGGCGGGATTTTCCACCTTTATCACGGCGCTCTTTTTGTTTTCGCCGAGCGCCGCCGGCGCCCCCATCAATCTAAGCGCGTCCAGCGGCGCCCAAAGCGCGCCGCTTCTGACGAAGGCTCCCTCGGGCAGCGCGACGCGCGAGCCGCTTTCGTCCTCGTACGCCGCAGCGAGCGGCACGTCGCCGTCGGCCGCTGAGGCTGCAGCGCAGCGCAGCGCACAGAGCAGCGCCAACGCCGAGGCGGCAAGAAATTTTTTAACTTTTCCTTTCATTGCAACACTCCTTCCGCAATTCAAATGATATTCTACCCTAAAAAAACTATTTTAACCTGCGCGTCTGCTATAATCTGGATTGAAATCCGCTAAATCTCGCGCCCGGGATACTTAGCTGAGAAATGAGGTGGCCGTCACAATGAAAAAATTTTTCCTGCTCTGCCTGGTCGTCGCCGTCTGCGCGCTGCGCCCCTACGCAGGCTGCTGCGACGAAAAAGAAGGAACGGGCGTCTCGCTTTCCATATTCACGATGAATTTGAAGATCGCGGCAAAAAGGGTAAAATATCCTCTTTCGGACGAGCGCATAGAAAAGGAAATCCTGCATTTTGACGGCGGGAGCTACGCGATAGACTACAACGAATCGATACAGCTCTTCTTCAACACGGCGCCGGAGACGAAAATGATCAAGAACGCCGCGGTCTCCTACGCCGTCGAGCGGCGTGTGCCCAAAGCGCATAGATTCGGCGCCGCAGGACCGGACGAAGACGAAGAATTCGCAAGTCTCTGCCAGCAGCTGATAATGTCCTTCGAACCTCAGACCTCGGCAAAAGAGGCGCAGAAGCTGCTTGAGCAGTTAGGCATCAACGGGCCGGCGCTCGACGGCAGACAGAGGCAGCTCAGGCACGGCGACCTCGCCTATATAATGAAGCTCCAAGGGGGCAACACATTGCTGTTGGTCGTATCCGGCGTTTAACGTATAATAGGCGGACGATTTAAAACAAACCGAGAGGATGGAGTATCTGATGACAAAAGAAGAGCTTTTGAACAGACTCGACGAAGCCGAGAGCGACGAGGAAATAAAAAAAATCGGCGAAGAGCTCCTCACGCTCGACCCCAACAGCCCATACGGCAAACTCGCCGTATGGGAGTCGATGGCGTACGAGGACGGCGTCCAAAACCTCGACATGCTGAGGGAGGCTCTCGATTCGATACGCGCTGTAGTCGACGCCAAAGAGATCCCGGCCTTCGTCGAGGGCGACAGGGACGCGCTCGTCTACATGACGGTGCTGACGAATCTCGGCTACTCTCTTCTCGCGGAGGGGCACGTCGACGAAGCTTACGAAACGGCCAAGGAGTTCGCGAGCTTCGACGAAGAGGGGCTTTACCCGAGCCGTACCCTGCTCTACCGCACGATGCTCGACCTTGAGCTCTACGACGACATAATGACATATCTTGAAACGGATTCGGCAGAGTCAGTCGCCGGCGAGCACGCGCGCGCGATCGCGCTGCTCGAAAAGAGCGCCTCCCCCGAAGAGGTACGCGACGCGACGAACTACGCGATATCGCTCTCTCCCTGCGTCCCCCTCTTCATCACCGGCATCTGGGATTTCCCGGACACAGACGACGAGATCGACGAGGACATGGAGGACGCGGTGAACGACGCGGCGTACCTCGCTGACCCGTGGTGCAAGACTGACAAGCGCCTCACGGCGATAAGCGCGCCGGCCTTTCTCTTCGCCTACCTGACCGACAACCTCTCCGATGAAAAAGATAAAAAAGCGCTGCGCGAAGGCTACGAGGACGCGGGAATCCTCGATCGGATCGAAAAGGCGAAAAAGCGTCTTGCGAAGATGGAAAAGGATGGAAGGGACACCGACGAGATCGAAGCCGAAGCGCTGTCGGAAACCGCCGACATCCTCGAAGAAATGGACGAAGGGTAAAAATTTTTACGCCTATAACGGACGAGCCGCCGCGCCAAGGCATTTCGCCATGGCGCGGCAGACTTTGCTTTACGACGCATCTGTCCGCGCGGATCAGTCGCGCAGCCAGAATCCTCGGTCGCTACGGTCTACGATGCGGTAGACGAAGCCGCGCGCCCTGTCCCAGGCGTAGGGGCCGAAGTTCGCCACGGCTCCGGCGCCGTCGAGGAACTGCAGGCCGTTAGCCGTCGCGTAACTCATCGACCTCTCTCCGCCATAGAGCGGCACAAAGGGGTAAGGCCCTGCAATTCTGCTGCTCGACCAGTCCCCGGGCATTTTCGTCTCGGCGATCAGATCGTCGAGGACTTTTCTGAAATACTCCGGCATCTCGTCTATGAAGCAGAGCTTGGCCCGCGACGATTTTGCGAAGCGCGTCATCAGCCAGGCGGCGGAATATTTTCCCCCCTCGACACGCGAGAGCGCATCCACCGCGTTAAAGAGCGCGTTCACCGCTACGAGCTGCTTCGGCGTGAAGCTTGAGCTCGGGAAAAATCCCGTCACGGATTCCCAGTTGGCCGGATCGCCGCCGGGAAACCATTTTTTTACAAGAGCCGCCGAAGCGGCGGCGCGCATCTCCTGCGTCGGGGCCGAGCAGGAGAGCCTCCACAGCTCGGCGTCGCCGCCCTGCGGCGCAAGCAGCGCTATCTTCGAAAAATATTCCGGCCCTTCGGCGCGGATTTTCTCTCTTTCCGCCTCGCGCGCGATGAACTCATCCCAGCACGTGTCGGCGGGCGCCGCGGAGGGCGTGCCGGACATCGCTACGAGCGCAACGGCTGCGAGCGCGATAAATTTTTTCATAAGAGCATCGCCTCCTTTGTCATTTCACCGCTCCTACAACGGTGATCTCCTTTTCCCATACTCCGCCCTGCCAGTTTCTGACGACGGAGCTCCCGGGAAGAATCTTCCACATCTTCACGTTCGCGCCGTTCTTCGCGGTAAGGTCTACTGTGAATCTCGTGCCGTAGGGGAAGGGGATGAAGACGACTGCGTCGCCTTTGTAAACGCGTTCGCCTTCGGCAGCCCGCGCGGCGCCGTCGGGAACGGCCTTCCACGCGCTTCCGCGGCTCGGCGGATAAACGGCGAAAGCCTTGACCGCATCTGTCGTGAACATCAGCACGCCGCACCTCGAATAGCCGCGCATCAGCCCGGTCAGGAATTCCGCCTGCGCCTCCCTGTCGCCTGCGGCCGGAAGGGTCTTCAGGCAGAAGGAGCCGAGGTAGTGAAGGGAAAAATCATTCTCCTCTCCGAGCGCGCGTCCGATAACGGACGCGGCCTTGTCGCGGCGCCCTGACGCGTAAAATTCTTCGGAGAGAGAGCGCGTCTTTCCGCGCCTGTCTGCGTCGGCGATAAGCCCGAGCGATATTTCGTATACCTCCGGCAGCTCGGCCGGCGCCGGCTCCTCCAGCGCTGCGCTCGCCGCCGGCTGCTCCGCGGGAGAGGCCGCCCCTTCCTCATGCGCCTGCGGCCGCGCCTCTTCGGCGCCCTTCGCCGCTTCGCTGCTATTATGAGCGCCGTCCCCCTGCGCCGCGTCGTGCGAAAGCGGCGCGCCCTGCGTCTCGCCTGACATCTGTTCGTGTATCATCGCGTCCAGGCTCGCGGTCGAGGCGGCGGAAGCCCGGAGAGAAAAGGGCGCCGTCACTGCTATCGTCAAAAAAAGTATTTTAAAGAATCTCACAGAAACACCCCAATATATAATCTTTTTCATCACGTATTTTATATTTATGCCGTGCGCTGTCAACGCCTCGGAGGCAGCGATTGGTCGAAGGCGAGGAAGAGAACGGGTATGCCTCCGAAGAGAACGGAGCTCGCTCCCCAGAGCAGAAAATTTTTCCCGAGCCTGCGCGCGACGCTTCCCCACAGATAGCCCCACGAAAAAATAAAGAGCGCCGCGGCAGAGCACAGCACGACGCTGCGAAAGGCGCCGCGCGCAAAAAGAGACAAGAGCGCGGCAAAAGGAGCGAAGGCCATCGCCGCGGCGGTCCATCGCGTCACCCCCGCGCAGTCGCAGAGCAGCAGCAGGTTGTAAAAAGGTATCAAGAACTCGAAAAAGGAGCCAATTCCGAATTTATCCCCTATCCTGTACATCACATAGGCGGAAAAGACGTAAAAGCACAGCCCCAAGAGCGCGGCTACAAGCGCCGCGAAGGCCCCGAAGAGAAGTAACATCACTCTTCAGGCCCCTTCAGCTTAGACAGCACCTCCCCCAGCTTCTTTATCTTTTCTCCGTAGGCCGCCCACTCTCCGTTCTTTTGCGCCGAGATCGCCTCGTCGTAGAGAAGCGCGGCTTTGCGCGCGAGAGATTTTATATCCGGCGCTTCGGCGGCGCCCTCTTCGGCGGCCTTCGCCTTCGGGGCCGCGGATGTCGCCACTTTACGCCCCATCAGCTTTTCTAGCGCCGCGCCGAAGTTCTCGCCCCACGCTACGCGTCCTCCCGTTGAGACGATGACGCGCTTCAGCTCGGGCAGCTCCCCCTTCTCCGCTTTAAGGTAGAGGGGCTGCACGTAGAGCAGCGATCTGCCTATAGGGATGACGAGCAGATCGCCGCGTATAACGTCCGAGCCGCGCTGGCTCCACAGCGAAAGCTGCGCGGATATCTCCGGGTTCTGATCGATAAGGGCTTCGACCTGCCCCGGGCCGTATATCAGCTTCTGCTTCGGGAAATGGTAGACGAGCAGTTCGCCGTAATTTTCCGGGTCGCAGCGTCCGGCCATCCAGCCTATAAGGTTGTCGCGCCCGAGCGGCATGTAGGGGACGATTATCGCGAATTCCGGCGACTTCTGTCCCCACAGCTTCATCGTCACGTAGTTCGGCTCTATGCGCTTCTCGCGGCCGACCGGCGTGACCTCCCAGACGTCCTCGCGGTTGTAGTAAGTGTTCGTGTCCGTCATATGATAGGTCGTATAGACCTCCGTCTGCACCTCGAAGAAATCCTCCGGGTAGCGCAGATGCGCGCGCATTTCATCGGAGATTCCCGATTTGTCCCTGAATAGCGCGGGGAAAATTTTCTTCCACGTGCAAAGGATCGGGTCGCTCTCGTCGAAGGCGAAGAATTCCAGCTGCCCCGTGTAGGCGTCGGCGACTCCTTTGACGCTGTTGCGCAGGTAGTTCACGCCGAAGAAGTGCGAAAGAGTCGCGTCGTTCGCGGCAAAGGGCTTAGAATATGGATAGCGCTCCGTCCACGTGAAAGTCTCCTGCACCCACTTGATGCGCCCGCCGGCGAGGACCGGATAGCTCTCTGCGTCGTATATAAGGAAGGGCGCCACCTTCGCGAAGGCTTCGCGAATATTTCTGTTGTAAAGTATGCGGCTTTCTTTATTAAGGGCTCCGGTGAAGAGTATCTCGGAATCGTGGAAGCGGAGCGCGAAAAGGATTCTCTTCCACAGCGAGCCTATCGGCACCCCGCCGTTCTCGTCGTAAGTCGTGCGCACGTTAGAATCTCCCATTGGGTAGTCGAATTCCTTGACGCCAGTCTTGACGAGGACGTAGGAGTAACGCCCCGTGCCGTAATAGACCTCGGGACGCGACAGCGGTATGTCGACCGTCGAGCGCACCGGGATATCCTTCATGAAGAATAGGGGCATCCCCCCTTCCGCTATTTCGTTGACCGGGTTCATCACGACGCCGAAGCCGTGCGTGAATTCAAGATGCGTGTTCACCCACGTCGGATTTTGAAGCTTCGAAAGGTCGAGCTCGCGCACGCCGAGTATCACCTGACGGCCGCGTCCGTTGACCGAATAGCGGTCGATGAATACGTCGTGGAAGTTGTAATAGGTCCTTATCGCCTGGAGCTGCTTATAGGTGCGCAGCAGCGGCGAGTAATCCCACATGCGTATATCCCGCACAGTTTCGTTCTCGGCCGCGAGCTCGGCGGCCGTCACCTCCGCTTCCGGCGTGAAGGCCACCGAGGTCACGCGGTTGAGCCCGAAGCCCCGCCGTGTAAATTCGAGATGGAAGTCAAGATATTTTTTCTCCCTCTCGTACTCGTTCGGCTTGACGACGTACTGCTGCACCACGCCGGGCAGAAGCGTGCGCGACGCGAAGCCCGTAACGAGCAGCGCGCCGATGAGGATTGCGGAGAACTTCCAGGCCGGCTTGAAAAAGTTCACGAAGAGCAGAGCCGCGGCGGCGAACAGCGCAAAGGCCAGCACGGTGAGGGCCGGTAGTATCACATGTTCGTCCGTGTAGCCCGCGCCGAAGACGACGCCGGTCGGCGAAAAGAGCAGCTCATAGCGCGCGAGCCAGCAGCCGGCGCCCCACAGCGCGAGCGCCGCGGAAGCCAAGGCCGTAAGGTGCAGGCGGGCGCGAGGGGCGACGAAAAATCTCCCCGGAGCGAAAGAAGCGGCGCGCGCCGCAAAGTACGCCGCGGCGGTGCCGACGAGCGCGAATATAAGAACACCGCGCAGCCATTCCTGTATGAAGCTGAGGAACGGCAGAGTGAAGACGTAAAAGCCGGCATCTATACCGAAGAGAGGATCCTTTTCGCCGAACGGCGTCGGGTGCGCGAACTTCAAAAATTCCGGCCACATCCCCGCCGCCGAGAAGGCGTTCACCAGCGCGAAGGCGAAAGCCGCGCCGAGCGCGACGCGCCTGAGCCTTCGCAGCTGCGCGCCGGAAAATTCTCCGTCCTGTGCGGACGCGCTGCGAAGCGCGGCCGTCCAGTTCAGCGCGAATATCGCGAAAGCGACGGCCGCTGCGGCTGCGAAGAGCTCCCACCACGCGAAGAAGCGCCGCCAGAACACCGATTCGAAGCCCTGTGACTCAAACCAGCAGAGCTCCGTCAGAAAGGAGGCGAGCCACGGGAGCGCGACGCCGAAGAGTACAAATATCGCGGCGACGGCGAACCACGTTTTTTTGGCCGGCGGCAGCGCCGTCGGCACGCGCGGGGGGGCCTCCCAGCCTTCGCCGTTGTCGCCGTCGCCCTGAGTCCACTCGCGCCTCCTACCCATCGCACGGAAGATGTCGTTTATATCCAAAGGAAAAGCCTCCTAAAATACAAATTTGTCTCAGATATATTTTTGACTAAAAGTCGCACGATGTCCAGCGGAAATTCGTATCGCTTAGACGGTGGAACGCAACTTTTTCGTTTTCTTTCGGCAGGGTTGCGCTTATCTGAAATAATATTTGACTAATTTTGCTCAAAAAGGTATAATCCTGCAACGAGGTGAAAAATGTGCCTGATGATAAAACAGTCGCGCAGAATCGGAAGGCGAGACATGAATATTTTATATTGGACTCCTTCGAAGTTGGCATTGTTTTATCGGGAACGGAAATAAAATCCGTCAGAGACGGCAGAGTTAACCTCAAAGACGGCTTTGCGGCCGTCGAAAGGGGCGAGCTGTGGCTCTACAACGTTCACATCTCGCCTTACGAAAAAGGTACGATCTACAACAAAGACCCGCTTCGCGCGCGCAAGCTGCTTGTCCACAAAGCTGAGATACGCAGGTTCGTCGAAAAGACGCGCGAAAAAGGTTTGACGCTCGTGCCGTTGAAAATGTACCTTAAAGAGGGCAGGCGCGCAAAGATAGAGCTTGCCGTAGCTAAGGGAAAGCAGCTCCACGACAAGCGCGACAGCGCCGCAGAGCGTGACGCGGAGCGCGAGATGTCAAGGGCGCTGCGCCGCAGGTCACGCGGCGAAGACGATTATTAGGGAACTATTCCCGCCCGCGGCTTTTATGCTGCAAGCCAATATAAGCGCACGGCGCGCATATTGAGCTTCTCCGGGGACGACAGGTTTCGACAACAGCGGAGGGTCGGGGGGAGCGTGCCGAGGATGGGGAAACCTCGTAAATCCGGCTCCAAAACAATAATTGTCGAAGACAATTACGCACTCGCTGCTTAATTAAGCAGCGCGCTCTCCGGCGCTTCCGCCGTCGGGTACCGGAAGGGCGTCACAAAGACGGCTGGGGCCGCAGCAGAGCCCTTCGGCTGCCGTCCGAGATACAGGAGGGGATTGGGAAAGCGTATCCTGCCTGTGGGAGCCGCAGCCCTGAAATTTAAAATGTAGGCTACGCACGTAGCGCCCTCCAGATTGTCTTCTGTTGGACCGGGGTTCGATTCCCCGCGTCTCCACCAAATGTTAGTTCGGACATTCCGAACTTAAAATAGAAAAAGACTGTTGCGTTGAGCAAAATATGTGCTCGGCAACAGTCTTTTTTTGCGCCAAGCCTCTACTCTGTCCCCTTTTATCACCCATCCGCGGGGAAGGCGCAAACGGTCATGCGGCTTCCTCTATACCTGTATCTTTTTCGTTCTGAGACGGCACGCGTATTTTACGGCGCCCTGCGCATCGAGGAGGCCGTGTTGACCGCTAAGAAAAGATATGTTATAAATAATTTTGTTAGCATATGCTAACTCGTATATTTATCGTCGCTTGGCGGAAGGAGGCAACTTCAATGAAATATGGGCACATCCCTTCGGATCGCGGAGCGGCTTTTGTCTCGTTCTTGTTTGTCTCGCTTGCTCTGCGTCCGCGGCGGACATATATCCGTGAAGGAGCTTTTAGCGCCAGATGAGAAAGACCGCGCTCATTCTTTCAACTGTGCTGCTTGCGCTCGCCGGAGCATTTCTCCTTTTCCGCGCGGAGCGAAACGGCGCATATACGAAGTTTTCCGTGGATTTTTTTGACCTATTCGATACGCACGTCTCTTTCAGCGCCTACACAAGGGATGAGGAGAGCTTCCGCCGATACGCGGCGGCGGTGCACAGCGAAATGGAGCGGCTGCACCGCTATTTCGACATATACGACAGCTACGGAAGGCTCGCTAACTTAAAGACCGTCAACGACAACGCCGGAACGGCGGCTGTAGCCGTGGCGCCTGAAATAATCGAGCTGCTGGACGCGGCCGCCCGCGGTTATAAGATGACCGGCGGGGCAGTGGACATATCCAAGGGCTCTTTATACGCCGTCTGGCACGATCGCCGCGAAAGGGCTTTGAACGGCGCCATGCCGCGCGAAGATACCAAGTCCCGCGGGGGAAACGGTTCCGCAGCGCTTCTGCCGTCCGCCGAAGAGCTGCGCAGTGCGGACGCTTTTTCGATGGACGATATCGTCGTCGACCGCGAGGCGGGTACGGTCTTTCTGCGCAAAAAAGGCATGCGCCTCGACGTCGGGGCGGTCGCTAAGGGCTTCGCCGCTCAAAGGGCTGTCGAGAAAGCCCGCGCTCTGGGGCTTACGAGCGGCATCTTGAACGCAGGCGGCAATGTCTGCGTCATCGGCGCGCCGAAGGACGGAAGAGCGAGCTGGAAGGTGGGCGTCCGCGGGCAGCAGGAGGACGGAGGCTTCATTGACATCGTGGATGTAGCAGACTGCTCAGTCGTCACGAGCGGGGACGACCAGCGCTATTTCACAGCATGCGGAGAGAAGTTCCACCACATTATCGACCCGTGGACTCGATACCCCGCTAAGCACGTGCGCAGCGTCACGGTCGTGCACCCTAACTCAGAGACGGCAGACATCCTCTCCACCGCGGCCTTCGTCCTGCCGCCGGAGTCGGCGCGGCGTATCATCGAGCAAAACGGGGCGGAGGCGATGTGGGTATTCCATGACGGCAGAAGGGAGACGACGGCGGGCTATGTGAAGATATCCGAATCGGCGAAGCAAAAGAGATAGCGACGACATACTGGCGACACCACCTTCGCGCGGGGAACTGTAAAAGGCGACGAAGGAAAGGCGGGGCTTGATTCCCCATATATGGTAGTAAAGTCAAGGAGGCTCAGAACATGCGAAAAACAATATACTCGCTCACGGCTCTCTGCGCGATGGCGTTTGCACTTTCGTGCGCGGGCTGCGCTCAGGCGGGCACCGTTTACGTAAAAAGCTATCAGGAGTTGCTCGACGCCGTGGCGTCGGCAAACGCCGACAGCTCGGGAGCCGGGACGGAGATCGTTCTCACGGAGGATCTTGAGGTTACAAAGGGAGGCGTGCCGGGGCTGAAGGAAAATACCGATGCGGTGACGGGGGCCACGATCGCGGTAAAAACCGGAAATCTCACCGTCAACGGAAACGGCAAGAGGATAAAGGCCCACGGCTACCCCACATTCAACATCGAGGGCGGAAGCAAGGAGGACGACTCCGACGCGCTGCGCGGTATCGTAATAAAAGACCTTACGATAGAGGGCGCGGGCTACCAGGCGAAGCCCGGCGGAGGGATGTTCTTCGAGAACCGCTCCTATGTTACGCTGGAGAATTGCCGTTTCCAAAACTGCACGGCGGCCAAGACAGGCGGCGGCGCGCTCTACGCCGGACCGCACCACAGTTCCGTGGGGCCGGTGGTGAAGATCATAGGCTGCTCATTTAGCGGCAACAGGACGGAGAGCGGAAGCGGCGCGGCCATCCTCGCGCAGTATGCACAGGTAGATATAATGAGCACCGAGTTCACAGGAAACGAAGCGTTGGTCGGCGGAGCCATCGCCCTCTACGGAGACGGCGCGAAACTGGCCGTTGACAGCGCCAGCCGCTTCGCGAACAACAGGGCCGCCAATACCGGAGGAGCGGTGGCTGTGCGCTACGGCTCAAACGGCGGCAGGTCGTACTCGTCGACGGAAAAGGTGGCGTGCAAGATAGACGCGTCCTTCAGCGGCAACCACGCAGCGGCAGGAGAAAACGACGTCAGCTTCGCCGTCTACTACCATCCGTCATTCACCGGAAAGCTCTCTATCGTGGGAGACGCCTCTTCGTATACCAAAGAGCTGAAAGAGAGCCGTCCCATAGTCGGAGGGAAGGCAGTCGAGCCGGTATTCTTCGAAGATATAGACCGTCTTACTCACCTTGCGCCGGAAAAAGTCCACAGGGCCGCGAGCTATCAGGATCTGAAAGAGATACTCGGATACTGCAAATACGACCCTGCGAGCGGCGGCTGGGAAAAAGACGATAGCGGACACGCCAAAATCACAGCAGGAAGGGCGCGTGCCGGAGACCTCGTCGTCATCACCGCCGACCTGAAGGCGGAAACCGACGCGGCCAACACCAGCAAGACGCCGCGTACCGACGCCGTGACGGGCGCCACGCTCTACGTGACGAAGGACGAGCTCAAGATATTCGGCAACGGCCATACGATAAACGGCGACGGATTCCCCGTCTTTGACATCGACGGCGGCGAAGGGGCGCTCTCGCTGGAGAGCGGTAACCTCACCATCAAAGAAGGCGCATACAACGCCAAGCTTGGCGGCGCGATCTTCGTCGAGGGCGACGCCACGCTTAGCGCTTTCAATATGACCTTCAAAAACTGCGCGGCGGGCGGCGGCAGACCCGAGGCGCTGGCAGGAGGCGGCGGCGCCGTCTACCTCGACCCGCACGGGAAAGGCAAGCCCGCACTCAACGCGACAGACTGTCTCTTCGAGGGCAACAAAGCGGCGAACGGCGTCGGCGGCGCCGTGTCGGCCATCAACGGCAGCGTGACGCTCTCAAACTGTACCTTCAAAGCGAACGAGGCGGCGCAGGGCGGCGCTATCGGCATGAAGGGGGAAGGCGCGCTTACGCTGAACCGCTGCGAGCTCTCATCCAACAGCTCCAGGTACGCCGGCGGAGCAGTAGACATCCACTACGGCAGAAGCTGGTATAAGAAGAGCGACGAACTCAACAAAGACTCAAGGATCACTGCAAAGATATCCAGATGCTCCTTCTCCGGCAACAGCGCGGGGCTGGGCGAAGCAGCGGATATATCCTACAGCAGATACTACGACGATAAATTCCCCGACGACAACTCTCCCCACAGCAACTATCTGACGGCGGACGACGACGCGCTGGTAAAGGACCTCACATTCGCCGACATCTTCCGCACAAAGCTGAAGGGCGCCGAAGGCACGGGAGGAGACAGCAGCAGCAGCGGCTGCAACGCCGGCTTCCCGCCCTTGGCGCTGGCGACGGTCTGCGCGGTCGCGGCGTGGATTAAAGAGCGCAGATAGCCTGACCGAAGCATTCGTACATTAAAAAACCATGACAAGGGCCGTCCGAATCCGGACGGCCTTTTGTCATGCGAATGCCGGTATATGGAGCGCTCACAGTTTAAAGACAGGCCTCTACTCGCCCATAGCGCGGGATCTAGACATGCAAAAACGCAAATCTTATCTTTCAGGATCGTTGTCTTTAATACGCCTATAAGCTAACTTATAAACTTGCGCCACACGCTTATTTGAAATATCCCAGGAATTCAGCTCCTTTTCGACCAATTCAGGATATTTTTTACTAATATCTCTTAATGCGTTACCCACAGATTTTCTTACATATTCGCTTTCATCGCCGTTTAAGCGCGAAAGGAGCTTTATCGCTTCATTCGGGTTATCTTTGAAATACGCTCTGCCCGTCCATATTCGTAACCCCTCGGCTGCTGCTCGCCGCGTATTGGGATTGTCTGAGCTTAACCATTCTTCAATTATAGCAAGTGAATTTTCATAGCCGACGATCTTGCAATGTTCATCGAATGATTTAGCCAATATCTCTTGGACGCGCCAATTTTCATCTTTTGAGACTTCTTCTTTTAGAAATTTCAATATGGCATCGTCATCAGAGATATATCCAAATAAAAACACGCCGTACATTCTTACTTGATAAACATCTGATCGATACGCTTTTCTGGCCAATCCGGCTATTTTTTCCCGACCATACGACTTGAAATCCGCCGCAGCCCGCATTTCGATTTCTTTATATCCATTGCTGATTTTTGAGAATTTCTCTTCCAAAGTCATTATATATTTTTCCATAAGCCTGCCTCTTTTCAGTTCAAATTTCTCGTTGTATCCCGAACTTTTACGCAATAAGCAAGCAAAAAACAAATATATCCGGACTGTTCTATCTTATCTTTTGAATCTTACTACGGTCACGCCGTAGCCGCCTTCGTGGGGTCCGCCGAGGTTGTGTTCGGCGATGTAGGGCAGGCGCTTGCAGAGCTCCTGCACCTCGCGGCGCAGGATGCCTTCGCCGCGTCCGTGTATCACCGTTACGCTGTCGTAGCCGGCGCAGTACGCGCGGTCGAGGTACTGTTCGACGATCGGCATCGCCTCGTCTATCGTCATTCCGCGCACCATTATCGACGAGGGCACGCCGACCGGTCGCGAGACCTTTATGCGCACCTGCGGCGCGGCTCTCTGTACGGCCTGCTGCGAGAGCTTCAGCTTGGTGAGGGGGATTTCTATCTGCGCGGCTCCGGCCTGTATCAGAGCTTTTTTGCCCCTCAGTTCGACGACGGACGCGCTTTTGTTCGTGCCGATTATCTGGACGCAGTCGCCGGCCGACAGCTCGTGCTTCGCCGCAACGACGGACTGCGCGCTTTCTTTTTTCTCTTCGCGCTTTGCGGCGGAGTCTTCGATCTTGTGGAAGTGTCCACGCTTTTTTTCGAGTTCGCGTCGCGCTTCGGCTTCGGCCTTCGCGTCGGACATGTTTTTGATCAGCGCGCGGGCGGAGTCTTCGGCGTTGCGTACGATGGAAAGAGCTTTTTTGTCGGCGCTCGCTATCAGCGCGTCTTTTTTTTCTTCTATCGCCTTCATCCTCTCTTCGTAATCCTTTTCGAGCTTTACCAACTTTTTGCGCGACGCTTCGACTGCCGCGGTCTCCCGTTCGAGCGCCGAGCGCTTCTCCTGGAGCTCGCCGATGAGGTCCTCCATCGAGACTTCGCGCCCGTTCATCGCCTGCTGCGCCCTGTTGATGACGGAACGGCGCATGCCGAGCTTTTCAGCTATCAGCAGCGCGTTGCTGCGCCCCGGGATGCCGATCAGTATCTTATACGTCGGCGAAAGGGTCTTGCCGTCGAATTCGACGCTCGCGGTCTCTATTTTATCCGCCGCGAGGGCGTAGCGCTTTATCGGATTGTGGTGCGTCGTCGCCAGGACGAGGGCGCGCTCTTCCCTGAGCCAGTCGAGCAGCGCTATGCCGAGCGCCGCGCCCTCCTCCGGGTCGGTGCCGGCGCCGAGCTCGTCGAGCATCACGACGGAGCGCGGCGTGACTTTGTTCAGTATCTGGGTCACGTGCGTTATGTGGGCGCTGAAGGTCGAAAGGCTCTGCTCGATGCTCTGCTCGTCGCCGATGTCCGTGAAGAGCTCTCCTATGTCGCCGAGCAGCGAGCCCTCGCCGGCCGGGATAGGAAAGCCGAGCCAGCCGAGGTATATGCATACGCCTGCGGTCTTGAGCGCAACTGTTTTACCGCCGGTGTTCGGCCCGGTTATCACGAGTATGCGGAAGTCGAGCCCGCACTTTATTTCGATGGGGACGGATCTTGCCCCCAGAAGAGGATGCCGCGCGCGGACGAAGGAGAAGAGCGTGCGCTCGTCAAGCTCCGGCAGGCGCCACTTGTCGGTGCGCATCATTTCCGAGAGAGCGTAGAAGAGGTCTATCGTCCCGAGGACGTTTTCCGCGTCGAATATCCCCTTCTTGCGCGACATGAGACGCGACGTGAATTCGCGGAAGAGGCGAGTTTCTTCGAGCATTTCCTCGCCGTGGAGCCTGCCGTATTCGTTGTTGAGGCTCATCAGCGAGCGCGGCTCCATATAGACGCTGTTCCCCGAGCCGGAGCGGTCGACGACCGCGCCGGGAAACTGCGGCATCGCGTCTTGTCTAACGAGGAAGGCGTGGCGGTCGTTGCGCAGCGTCATTACGCGCTCTTGCAGCATCGGCGCTATCTGCGGGTCGCCAAGTATCGCGTGGGCACGGCGGCGTATCGTCTCCTTCAGCTCGCGCATGCGCTGGCGCAGCTTGCCGAGCTTCTCGGAGGCGTAGTCGTAGAGGCGCCCGTCGTCGTCGACGACGGAGAGCATTTCGCATTCGTCGGAAAAGTCGCGCATCTCGCGCAGCGGTATCGAAAAGCTGCCGTATTCGCCGACCGCCGCGGAAAGCGCGTCCTTAATCCTGCCGGCAAGGGTCAGAAGAAGGCGAATCTTGACGAGTTCCTCGCCGGAGAGCAGGCCGTTTTCCTCAGCGGCGTCGAGCATCGGCGCGACTGAGACGACGTCTTTCACCCACGGCAGTTCGCCCTTCCGTCCGCGGTACTCTTCTACATCGGCAAAAAGCGCCTGGCGGCGCTTCAATTCGGCCATGTCCGCGGCGGGCGCTATGTTTTCCGTTACGAGCGCGCCTATTTCGCTGCGGCAGCGCTTCGCTATGATGTTTTTTATTTTCTCTATTTCAAGGCTGCCGAGGGCGGCTTGTTCTATGTGCATCCCTAAGTTCTTCCAGACTCCGGACTATAGCCCTCCGGCCCGTCGCCCCCAGTTCTGTAGGGGCGGAGTATCTCTTCGAGGGTGCCGCCGGGCAGCGTCGTGCCTTCGGGCAGTATGTTCAGATCGATGAACATCGCGCGGAACTCCGGCCAGCATCTGCCGGCGTAGCGCAGTATGTCGCTCTCCGACATCCAGGTCGGAGAAAGTACAGGCGCGAGAAGGATGCCGGCCGTTATCACCACGTAGACGGCGACGACGCTCTTTATCGCGCCGGAGAGGAGGCCGAGAAGTTTGTCCGCCGCGCCTAGGCGCGCCGCGCCGATCAGGCTCTTCGCGAGCATGCGCAGCGTAGCGGCAACTATGGTCACCGCGACCCAGATGAACGCCGCGGCGACGGCCTGCGCGATGTGTACGTTCAGCCCGGCGGAGGAGGCCACGATGTGCCCGAGCTCTCCGGAGTAGTGAAATGAGAGGTAAAATGACGCGATGAAGCCGGCGAGCGTTATAACCTCTCCTACGAAGCCGCGGAAGACGCCGCGCACGATAAAATATGCCGCCAGGACGATGAAGAATATGTCCCAGCAGCCGAAGCCGAGCACTTTCACTCCCGTCCGTCCCCGCCGGCGCCGAACTTTTCGGTGAGAGCCTCTATTTTGTCGTTCAGCTCTTCGACCCTGTTTTCCAGCGCCAGCAGCGCGAGGACGAGGCGCTCGTCCTGTCCCAGATTTTGCGGAAACGCTTCCACGAGCGCGCCCGCGTCTTCAACGATGCGGATGAAGCGCGCGGAATCTATCTTTGTGGAGAGCGTGTACCTCCCGCGGCCGATCCAGAATGTATATCTGCCGTCTCCGAGCGACCTGATCTCGCGCGCTTCGTCCATTGCCCCGGCGCTCACTGTTTATTGATTCTGCTGCGCGTCCGGCGCGTCCGACGGATGCTCTTCGGACGTCAGCTTGTACATGCGGCCGAGAAGCCCCTCGAGGCAGCCGCTGATCTCTTCTTTTTCGGCCCTGTTGGACGCGGCGCTCTTTTCCACCTCTTCCTGCAGCTGCAGAATCTCAAGGTCCCGGTCTTCTATTATGCCGTTCAGCTCCTGCACCTTGCACGCAAGGGTCTCTTTTTCAGCTCTCATGTCCGTGAGAATTTTTTCCAGACGGTCAAGGGCCTCGTTGACTTTCTCAAACTGTTCGATCATATCAGCGCACCTCCGAAAGTGTTTTTATATGGCTCGCAGCAAAGCTGCGTTTAAGAATCATGCTCCGCGTACGTCGCCGCCGAATTTCTTGCCTATCTTCTTGACGAGCTGCTTCGAGACGGCCTCTATCTGCTCAGAGGTCAAGGTGCCCTTGTCGGAGCCGACCCATACCCTGAAGGAGACGGACTTTTTGCCGCAGCCTACCTGTCTGCCGCGGTATTCGTCGAGGAACTTCACGTCTTTCACCAAGTCGGCCTTTCTCGCTATCGCTTCGACGTCGGCCCATTTGACGGTTTCGTCGAAGATTATCGAAAGGTCGAAGTCCGACAGCGGATATTCAGGCAGGTGCGCGAAGGCGTTCTGGCGCGAGGGAAGCGCCGAAAGCTTCTCTACGTCTATCTCGAATATTACCGCGAGGCTGCGCTTGACGCCGGCCGCCTTCGCGCTTTTCGGCGAGAGGAGCGCCAGGTCCCCTATCACTTCGCGGCCGCAGGTTACGTTCACCCACAGCCTTTCATCGCCCCAAGCGGGCTTCTCTATCTGCGCGAAGGAGAGCGGCTCCATCTGGGCGGCGCGGTGCATATAGGCGAGAACGCCCTTCGCGGCGCGGTAAAGCCCCCTTGCGTCGGAGCCGACGAAGGCTCCGGCGAGATGGCGCGCCATTTCGGGCAGGAGCTCGTCCTCGCTCGACCTGCTCGCGCTGCGGTAGTTCCTGTCGAAAAATACCTGCGTCAGCTCGAAGATTCTGAAGTCCGTGAAGTAGCGGAGGTTGTCCGATACCGCCTTCATGATCCCCGGCACGAGGCTCGAACGCAGATGCGCCTCCTCCGGCGCAGGCGGAGTCGAAAGCGAAAGCATATCCTCTTCGCGCACTCCGGCGGCCCTGACGAATTCGTCGTTTACCCACGGATAGGTGAAAATTTCCTGCATGTTGCAGCGGAAGGCGAGGTATTCGCGCAGCGAGCGCTCCAGCCTGACCTCCTTCTGGTTCACGGCCTTTTCGAGCAGCACCATCGGCGGCGCGAAGTCGAAGTTTTCGTAGCCCATCAGACGTGCGACTTCTTCTAATATATCGTCGGGCAGCGATATGTCGCCGGTAGAGCGCCAGGCCGGCGCCGTTACGAGCAGCTCGCCGCCGCTGACCTCTACGGCGAAGCCGAGGCGCGAAAGGACGCCCGTCACCTCTTCGGCCGCGAGTTCCCGGCCGAGGCGCCTTCTCAGGAAGTCGAGGCCGACGCTCACCCTGGCGTTCTCAAGCGGCAGCGGGTATTTGTCCACGTATCCGGCGATCTGCGAATCCGGGAAGGCTTCCTTTATCATACTGACCGCCATCGCGACCGCGTCGTCGGCGCGCTGCGGGTCTATGCCCTTTTCCCACCTCGCCGAGCCCTCCGTGCGCACGTCGAGGCGCTGCGAAGACTTTCTGATGCCGAGCGCTTCGAAGTTCGCGATTTCGAGTATTATGTCGGTGGTTTCGGGCAGTATAGAATCGAGCTTGCCGCCCATGATGCCCGCCAGCGCCATCGGCTTCGTCTCGTTCGCTATGACCAGATCCTGCGGCGTTAGGTCGAGCATCGTGCCGTCGAGCAGTTCGAGCTTTTCACCGCTCCTGGCGCAGCGCACGCGTATCGCCGCGCCGACGTGCTGCCTGTCGAAGGCGTGCGTAGGTACGCCCGTCGCGAACATCAGATAGTTCGTTATGTCGACCGGCAGGTTTATCGGGCGCGAGCCGACGCGCCAGAGCATACTCTGAAGCTCGAAGGGAGACGGGACGTTTTTGATGTTCTTTATCACGAGGGCGCAGTAGCGCGGGCAGCGCTCCGGCGCTTCGATGACGACATCGAGCCCGCCGTCCGTGTCGGGCAACGGCATCTTTTCAATCGGCTTCAGCTCGCGGTTATAGATGGCCGCCAGCTCACGCGCCATGCCGTAGTGCCCCCAGAGGTCGGGGCGGTTCGTCATCGACTTGTTGTCTATCTCCAGGATGACGTCGTCGAGGCCGAGCGCTTCGGCTAGAGGCTGCCCCGGCTTCGCGTCGAAGGCTGAAAGATCCATGATCTCGGCGTGCCGCGTCGCCGGGAAGAGCTCCCCGAGCCCTATCTCGTCCGACGCGCAGATCATCCCGAAGCTCATGACGCCGCGCAGCTTCGCCGGCTTTATCTCGACCGGCTCGCCTTCGCCGTGCCATTTGACCATGGCTCCCGGCTTCGCTACCGCTACGAGCTGCGCCGGGGCTAAGTTCACACCGCCGCAGACTATCACCGACGGCGCAGGGTCGCCCGCGTCTACCGTGCAGACGCGCAGTTTGTCGGCGTCGGGATGGGGTTCGACCGTGAGGATGCGCCCGACGACGAGGCCGGAGAGGCTCTCCGCGAGGTTGGTCGCCTCTTCTACTTCGACGGTCGACATCGTGAGGTCGTAGGAGAGTTTTTCCATCGTGAGGCCGGCCGGAAGGTCGACATATTTTTTTATCCAGTTCAATGACAGCTTCATGACATTTTCCCCCTACTTGAACTGCTCAAGGAAACGAAGGTCGGCGCTGTAGAAGAGGCGCACGTCGTCTACGCCGTAGCGCATCATGACGAGGCGGTCGAGCCCTATGTTGATGTAGAAGCCCGACCACACGGCCGGGTCGAGCCCGGCGGCCTTGAGAACGTTCGGATGAGGGGTGCCGCCCGGCATGACCTCTATCCAGCCGACGTGCTTGCAGACGCTGCAGCCTTCGCCGCCGCAGACCTGGCATTTCATGTCGATCTCGAAGCCCGGCTCGACGAACGGGAAGAAGCCAACCCTCATGCGCACGTCGATCTCGCGGCCGAAGACCCTTTCAAGAATCGTCTTGATCAGCACCATGCCGGAGGAGAAGGAAAAATCCCTGTCCACTATCAGCGCTTCGTACTGGAAAAAGGCCCTTTCGTGGCGCGCGTCGGTCGTCTCGTTGCGGTAGACGCGCCCCGGGTATACGAAGCGCGCCGGAGCGCCATGATCGCGCAGATAGCGTACGGAAGCGCCGGTGAGGTGCGGGCGGAGGCAGAGGCGCTCCGCTCCGCGTCCCTCGTCGTGCCCCCTGAGCCAGTAGGTATCCATGCTCTCGCGCGCCGGATGCTCCTGCGCGAAATTCAGGTTGTCAAAAGCGTACTTCTCGCTCGTTATTTCATTTTCGGAGAAGACTTCAAAGCCGAGAGAGAGGAAAGCGTCATTTAAATCGTAGCACATCTGTGTGACGGGGTGCAGTCCGCCTGTGAAGGGTTCCGCGCCGGGGACCGTTATATCGGCTTCCCCTTCGAACGCGGATACCGTATCGAGAAGCTGAGCGTTCCGTTTTTCCACCGCTTCGGTGAGGATCTGTTTTACTTCGTTTGCCGCCTGTCCGAGAGTTTTGCGCAGCTCGGGCGCGGACTGCCCGACGCTCTTTAATATCTCCGTGAGCTCTCCCTTTTTGCCGAGGAGATTCGCGCGCACCAGCTGCAGATGCTCCGGCAGAGAACTTCCCTCGATCTTCTCAAGGCCGGACTCCTTTATCTTTTCAAGGCGTTCGAGAAAGCCGCTCTCCTTCAGGGCCTTTCTCATCTCTTCTATTTCCATTAATACAGCCTCCCTCGGGCGCTGTGGTCAACGCCCGATAATTTTGCCTCTTCCGCGCCGGGCAGGTCGGCGATATCGCATTCGGCGGCGAGCCTGCCTATGTCGGCGGTATGTCCGAGCACCCATATCTTGTCGTCCTTTTCGAAAGGGCGCGCGGCGTCCGGCGTATGCTGAGCGCCGCCATACTCCATAAGTATAACAATAACTTTGTATTTTTGTGAAAATTTCAGCTGCGCCATATCCTTGCCCAGCATGTCGGGCAGAGGGCGTATCCTGCCGAGCAGAAAATCTCCGCCGCCGATGTGCGTGAACGCGGAATACCACGGATAGACGAGCTTCTCTCCTATGCTGAAGCCCATATCGCGCTCGGGAAATATCACGCTGTGCGCACCGACGCGCTCGAGCACCTTCGCATGCAGACAGTTCGCGGCGCGCGCTATGACTAGCGGGATGCCCATCTCCACGAGAATCGAAGTGCAGAGGATGCTTTTTTCGACGGCCTCCCCTATAGTGACGACGGCGACGTCCGCTTCGGCGGCGCCGGCCTTGCGCAGCGCGCCTTCGTCCGTGACGTCGAGCTGGGCCGCGACCGCTATCCTGTCGGCGAGCTCGTTGACCGGCTGCGGCAGGGAATCGATTCCGATCACGTACTGCCCGCGCTCCGCGAGCTTTTCGCAGAGCGCCGTCCCTAAACGGCCGAGCCCGATCACCAGAAAACTCCTTTTCTTCTTTTCGCCCTTTACGTCCATCAAACACGCCCCTATCCGATGGGGATATGCGTGTAAGGATAACGCACGCCGGAATCTCCGCCGTCCTTTACGAGCGTTGAGACGAAGGAATAAATTCCGACCCTTCCCCAGAACATCAGAACAATTATAACTACTTTGCCGAAAGTTGACAGCTCCGCCGTGATCCCGACCGTGAGCCCCACGGTGCCGAGCGCCGACGCGGCCTCGAAGAGAATCGACGAGAAAGGGAAATCTTCCGTCAGCGCAAGCAGCAGCGACGCCGCGAAAATCGTGAAAAGATAGATAGCGATAAGCGAAATCGCGCGCCGCTCGGCGCGCTCCGCGATAGTCCTGTTCATGAACGACGGCACGCTCCGTCCGTGCAGCTCGCTCCACACCGACGCGGCGAGCACGCCGAAGGTAGTCGTCTTGGCGCCGCCGCCGGTGGACGAGGGCGACGCTCCGATTATCATCAGCATTATCATCACGGCCCGCCCGGCCCCCGTCAGAGCGCCGGAAGACGCCGTCTCGAAGCCGGCGGTGCGCGCCGTGACCGACGCGAAGAGCGCGTTCCACAGCTTCGCCCAAGCGGGGAAAGCGGCGAAAGCGCCGTTCCATTCGGAAATCGCCAGGAGCAGAGCGCCGAGCGCGACGAGCGCGCCCGAAGTTACGAGCACGAGCCGCGCGTAGACCGAGAGCCTGTGAGAAGAGCCGCGCTTCAGCAGCTGTGCGCATTCCGCGTAAACGGGGAAGCCGATGCCGCCGAGCGTGATGAGCAGCATCACGACGGCCGGCACGGCTATCGTCGTCGCATAGCGCTGCAATCCCCCGCCGCACGGCGAAAAGCCGGCGTTGCAGAACGCGCTTATTGAATGAAAGATCGCCAAGTAGGCGGCGCGCTCGGAGCCCTCGCCGCAGGAGAGGAAACCGGCGAAAAGCGCCGCCGCTCCGAGCGCCTCAAAGAGAGCGGTGAAGCGTATCACCACGAAGAAGAGCAAGACGGCGCCCTGCACTCCTTCGACGCCGAGCCCTCCGAGAAAAAATATTCTGCCCTTTATGCCTATCCTGCGACCGACCGCTATCGACAGCGTCATCATGGCGGTCATGAAGCCTAACCCGCCGATCTGTATCAGCGCGAGCAGAACGAGCTGCGACGGCACGCCGAAGCCGGTCGATATGTCGACCGCGCCGAGCCCCGTCACGCATACGCCGGATGTCGCCATAAAGAGCGCGTCGAGCGGCGAGAGGGGGATTTCGCAGATAAAATTGTTCGATATCCATAATAGAAGGGCCCCTGCCGCTATTACCAGCAGGAAGCCCGTTAGAATCATTTTTTCTACTTTATACGCGGTATGAAAAAGCAAAGTCTTTCACACTCGATATAAATAAAATATTTATATTACAGCGCCGCGCGTGCCTTTTCGACAAGCTGCGCGAACGCAGGGGCGTCGTTGATCGCAAGGTCCGCGAGCATCTTGCGGTTGATCGCGACGTCGGCTTTCTTGAGCCCGTTGATGAGGGCGCTGTAGGCTATGCCGTTCGCCCGCGCGGCGGCGTTGATGCGGATGATCCACAGCTTGCGGAAGTCGCGCTTCCTGTTCTTGCGTCCCGCGAACGCGCTCGTAAGGGCGTGCAGATAAGCTTCGCGCGCACGGCGGTATACGTTCTTCTTACGCCCCCAGAATCCTTTGGTGATCTTATATAATTTTTTCTGCTTGCTGCGGCTCGCGCTGGAACCTTTTACTCGCATGACAATTCACTCCTTGCAAAATTTCGACTGTTGAATCCCGGCTCCGCGCTACGCGTAAGGGAGCATCTTCTTTACGTGCTTCTCTATTCCGGTCGGGAGAATCCCCTTTTTCCTCAGCGTGCGGAGACGCTTTGAATTTTTTACGGAAAGAAGATGTCCGCGCCCGCTCTTCTTGAACATCACCTTGCCGGTAGACGTTATGCGGAAGCGTTTTTTTGTTGCGGAATGTGATTTCAACTTAGGCATATGATTGTCCTCCTCTAACATTTCATACCCGGACGGGTAACTGAATTCTTTTATATCTGGTCGGCGTCGGGCAGAAGGTTTTTCTTTGCCTTCGCTTTCTGCACCTTCGGCTGAACGGGCTGCGCCTCCGGCTCCTTCTTTTGGCGCTGCTGCGCCTTCTTCAGCGGATTTTCGGCGTTCGGCGCTATCATGATCCTCATATAAGAGCCCTCCATCCGCGGCTCGGTCTCAACCCTGCCGAACTCCGCGACGGCGCCGGCGACCTTGCTGAGCACCTCGCGCCCCCTGTCGAGGAAAGCCATCTCGCGGCCCCTGAAGAAAACGGAGACCTTCACGCGGTTCCCCGCCTGTAGGAACGTCTGGATCGCCTTCACCTTGAAGTCGTAGTCGTGCAGGTCGATCTTCGGGCGCATTTTGATTTCCTTTACGACCTGATTCTTCTGCTTCTTGTGGGCTTCCTTGTCGCGCTTCTGCTGCTGGAAGCGGTACTTGCCGTAATTCATTATGCGGCACACCGGCGGATTTGCCTGCGGCGCGACTTCGACCAAATCGAGTTCCACGGCCTCGGCCATTCTTAGAGCTTCCTGGATATTCACCACTCCGCGCTTTGCGTTCTTCTCATCGATAAGGAGAATCTCCGGCGTCGTTATCTCGGAATTTACGCGGGGCTCCTCTTCCCTTGTGTTTGCTATGGCATTACACCTCCTAAAAATATTCGCTTATAAAAATAAGCCCGGACGCACAAGAATGCGCCCGGACCTTTGACATCATCTTTCGGTCGGCCTGACAACTAAAAGCGCCGGCAGGCGAGAGGGGCATCCTCTGCTTAAAACCCGTTGGAAAAATCCAACTCAGATATATTAACACGGCGCGCGGCAGAGCGCAAGCTTTTTCGCGCTATTTTCAAATGGTTCGATCGCGATAAGAAATCGCTCGGCGCTTCCCCACATATCACCCCTAAATCATTTCCTAAAACCCTATTTTTTCTCTGTTATTAAGGGAGAATCAGATAATCCTCATCTTCTACCGCCTCACACCACTCCGTATGCGTCTCCGCTCCGGCAATCTCCTGCGCGATATGCTGGAACCACGAGTCCTTTGCGGCGCCATGCCAGTGCTTTACGTTCGCCGGGATGTTTACCACATCTCCCGGATGCAATTCTCTCGGCTCCTTGCCCCGCTCCTGATACCAGCCGCGGCCGCTGACGCAGATCAGAAGCTGACCGCCGCCGCTCGAAGCGTGGTGGATATGCCAGTTGTTCCGGCATCCCGGCTCAAAGGTCACATTGAACGTCGGAATCTGCTCCAAAGTCAATGGAGCAAGGAAACTGCGCCCGATGAAATACTGCGCAAATGCCGTATTCGGCCTCCCGACCGGGAACACGGAAAGGTCGGATGGAACGCCGTCCGCCTCCGGCCGTTCATCCCCATATACTTCCTGAATGAGCGGAAATGTGCTCCACGCCTTCGGCCACCCGCAGTAAAACGCAAGCTGCGTGACGATCTCCACAGCTTCCGTCCTTGTGACGCCGTGTTCTCTGCCGAGCGCAAGATGAGATTTCAGCTGCGGATAAAGTCCAGCTGAGAAGAGCGCCGCAATCGTGATCATGCTGCGATCCCTTGCGGAGAGCTTATCCTCTCTTGACCACACTTCCCCGAACAGAACGTCGTCATTGAGCTGCGCAAATTTCGGAGCAAATTCCCCTAAGCGGTCTCTTCCAGCTGTTTGTTTCTTCATCATAGCCGCCTCCCCGTTAAATCCTGTCGGAAAGAGTTCGGCCTCTTTCCGATCTATTGCCATTCCTATGTAACCCAAGCCATAAAGCTCCGCAAAACGCTAGTATACCCCGCCTGCCTCCGGCATCCATTTTGCGGGCTTTTACCATGTCAGCGCGTCAGGGCCCGCGTCCCGAGCGGGAAACATTTTCCGACGATCCACGTGAGCGCCGCCGTCGCCGCTATCACCGGCAGAGTCGCGCCTATCGGGCTGCCGGCGCTCATCAGATATCTGTAGAGCGCGAAGCCCGCGCCCCACAGCGCCATATTCCGCGGCGAAAAGGGCTGGGCCGAACGGTCCTCCCCACCCAGCAGGAAGAAGTCCGCCACCATCACCGCTGCCATAGGGGCGAAGACGGAGGAGATAAGGTAAAGCAACTCCTCGTAGCTCTCCGGGTCGGCGAATATAGCGATGAGAGTGCCGAGCGCGCATACAGCGATACCCGCCGCCTTCTCCTTGACGCCTTTGAATATCACGTGGAAGCTGATGCCGGCCGAATAAGCGTCGAGGAAGGTCGTCGTGACGGTCGAAAAGGCAACGATGATTATACCTGCCGCCCCCATGCCGGCGCCGCTCATGATCTCGGCGACGTCCGCGCCTCCGGTGTAGATCGCGGCCCCGAGCCCGATGAAGTACATCCAGCAGCTGACGATCGAATAGATCGCACTGCTCACCGCGGCGCTCTTGCCGGGCTTTTCCGCGTCGCGCATATAGTCTGATATCAGCGGCAGCCACGACAGGGGCATCGCGACGGAAAGCTCGACCGCGTCGGCGAATTCAAGCGAGCCGCCCACCGCGTCGGCCTCTCTCCCGCCGCCGAATATGACGAACGAAAGCGTCAGCGTAAGGATGAAAAGCGCGGCCATCGCGACCTTGTTCACGCGCTCGAAATTTTTCATGTCGAGAACGATCCAGAGCGCTATCAGCGCGCCTATCGCGCAGCACCAGAGCGCGTTGTTCATTCCGGTCACGGGGTTGAGAATCAGCCCCAGCGAGATCGCGCCACCGGCTACCATCACGGCGGTCCAGCCGATCAGCTGAAGCACGTTGAGCGCGGCGAAAAATTTCGCGCCGCCGCGGCCGAAGAACAGCCCCGTGCTCTCCATAGCGCCGCACGCCGAACGCCCGCCTATCAGCGCCGCAAGATACATCAAAAAGCCTCCGGCGGCGTGCCCTATCACGACCGCGGCCATGCCCGCGCCCATGCCTAGCGGGGCCAATAGAGTCCCGGTGTATATCTCCGCTATAGACACCGCCGCGCCGAACCATATCAACGCGTTGGCGTAAGTCGTCCTTTTCTCCTCCATCGCCGACACCTCTTACGAAAAATTTACGGCCGCCCCATAAGGACAGCCGTAAAAACGCACACGAGCTATTCTCCCTACGGCGGCATTACCCGCATCAGGTTCATCGGGTCGGGGCGTCGCCCCCTCTCAGCCTTAAAACAGGCTCCCCGTCTGCTGCGCGGAAGGAATTCCCTTCCGTTTGACCGTATTCTATCAGCTTTCTCAAATTTGTAAAGCCGATTTTACCGCGCCTGGGGGAACGCGGTGCGCGGAAGCGCCCGCCTCCCGCGCTCTCAAAAGCCCTTCCGTACGCCGCTTGTTTAAACCTGCCCGTTTTGCCGCCGCTACTCCACCGTCACGCCGTTTATCTTCACCGTCACGCCCGCGGCTTTTTTGAAGAGCAGCGCCTTTTCGCGCATGAACTGTGCCTCCGGCGGCTGTATTTCGTCGAGTTCGTACTCTCTCTCCAAACGCTTGTAGGTCTCCGTGCCGAGCCTGTGGTAGGCGAGGAATTCCATGAAGCGGAGTTTTTGGAGGCCGCTCACGTATCCCGCAAGTTTTATAAAATCTTCGTCTTCGTCGTTTATTCCCGGTATCAGCGGCGTGCGGATGACTATGCCGAATTTGTATGGGCTTCGGTCCGCCCGCTTTATGTTGTCCAGTATCTGCGCGTTGCCCACGCCCGTCAGTTTCTTGTGTTTTTCGGGGTCTATCTGTTTTATGTCCGTGTGGAGAAGGCTGATATAGGGCAGTATCGGCTCTATCTCCTCCCACGGCGCGCAGAAGCTGCTTTCTATCGCGCACTCTATGCCGCGCTCGCGGCAGCCGGCAAGCACTTCTTTGAGGAATTCCGGCTGTGAGAGCGGCTCGCCTCCGCTCACGGTCAGCCCGCCGCCGGAGTGGAAGAAGAAGAGTTCGTCTTTCGCTATTTCACGCACCGCTTCTTCCGCGCTCATTTTCACGCCGTAGCGCGTTATCGCGCCGCTGGGGCAGGCTTTCAGGCACTCGAAGCGGCCCGCGCATCTCTCCCGATCCGTTTTTATCCTGCCGCCCTCTATCGAGAGAGCGCCGTTGGGGCAGGCTTTTACGCATCTGCCGCAGAGGGTGCATTTCTCTTGTGTCATGCCGCGCTCCGGTTCGAATTTCTGCGATTCGGGGGTGGAGCACCAGAGGCAGCGCAGCGGGCAGCCTTTTAGGAAGAGGACGGTCCTGAGTCCGTCTCCGTCGTATATCGAGCTTCTTTCGAAGCGGAGCACTGTGCCGGAGGTTTTGTGCGGGCTTTCCATGTTTTTCCTTTTAGCCGCAGCTCATGCAGTTGACGGAGCTCTGAGTCGTGCGCGCTATTATGTCGTTCTGCACGTCTTTGCCCAGTTCGACGAAGAAGGCCGTGTAGCCCGCGACGCGCACGAGGAGGTCCTTGTATTCCTCCGGGTGTTTCTGCGCTTCGATGAGTTTTTTCTGGTCCACGACGTTGAACTGGATGTGGTAGACGCCGAGCGAGCAGAGCGTCTTGAGCATGCCCATGATCTGCTGTACGCCGTTTTCGCTGTGGGCCATCTGCGGATCGAGTTTCATGTTGAGCAGCGTACCCTGTACGAAGCGGTCGTGCGGGATGTTCGCGACTGATTTGAGCACCGCCGTCGGACCGTTGGTATCCGTTCCGCCGTTGGGGCTGACTCCGTCGGCTAGCGGCTTCCACGCGCGGCGCCCCGACGGCAGCGCTCCGACTTCTTTGCCGAAGGGGGTGTTGCCGGATACCGGCAGGATGCCCGGGGTCATCACGCCGAATTTGCTTCTGTAGCTTTCTATCTCGTCGGCGATGTAGCCGAAGAGTTCGGCCGCCAATTCATCTACATAAGCGTCGTCGTTGCCGTATTTCGGCGCTTCTTTGCAGGCTTTGAGGATTTCCGGCGCGTCTTCGAAGTCGCTCGCCAGCGCACTGAGGAGCCGCCGCATGTCGCATATTTTCGCGTCGTAGACGAGCCGTTTGACGGCCGCGACGCTGTTGATGAGGTCCGCGACTCCTATGCAGATTATGCCGTTGCCGGTATTGTATTTGGCTCCGCCCCAGGCGTAGTCTTTCGCGTTTTCGATGCATTCTTCGAAGCTTATCGAAAGCGCCGGCACCGGACGCTCGAAGCAGATGTCGTCGATGATGTGGCTGGCCTTGACGGTCGTGCGTATCACGTAGTGCAGCTGGCGCTTGAGTGCGTCAAGGAAATCTTCGTATGTTTCAAAAGTGAGGGGGTCGCCCGTCTCGGCGCCGGCAAGCACGCCCGTCTTGCGGCAGCGCCCGTTCAAGAGCGTGAATTCTATGACGCTGCCGAGGTTGATGTCGGCGAGGGCAGAGTAGCCGCGGAGTTTGCCGGCGAGGTTGGTTTCGACGCAGCCGCCGGGGTTCCAGTTCCACGCTTCGTTGTAGGGGATGCCTTTGTTCATGAGCATCCTTATTCCCACTTCGTCGTTGTGGAAGGCCGGGAAGCCGGTGCCCATCACCATGAGGTCGACGATTTTGCGCAGGAATGAGTTGGGGTTTTTCGCCATGTTGTAGCGCACCGAGAGCGACGGCTGGTAGAGTTTGGTGTCCATGGTCGCCTGGATTATCATGTAAGAGAGCTCGTTCACCGCGTCGCGGCCCAATTTGTCTATGCCTCCGGCGCAGAGGTTCTGGAACATCGGGTAGCCTGAGGAGTATTCGGCCGTCTTTTCGTCCTGGAAGACGCAGGGCTCGGAGAATTTGACCCAAAGGCAGTCGAAGAGTTCCTGCGCCTCTTCCGGCGTGATGCGCCCGGCTTCTATGTCCGCCTTGTAGTAGGGGTAGAGGTACTGGTCCATGCGCCCGGGGTTGTAGGCCGCGGCGTTCTGTTCCATGAAGATGCATACCTGGTAGAAGTAGAAGGACTGCATCGCTTCGCGGAAGGTGCGCGGCGGGTAGGCCGGCACGCGGCGGCAGCTCTCTGCTATCTGACGCAGCTCGGCTTTGCGCTTAGGGTCTTTCTCTTCTCCGGCAAGGCGCTCCGCTTCGGCCGCGTAGCGCTCGGCGAGTATTTCCATCCCTTCGGCCGTGATCAGCAGCGCGTCGAGATACACTTCTTTCTCATAATCTCCGGGAACTGTCGCGTCGAGTTTCGCTTTGCGCTCGAGTATCCTCTTGCGCAGGCCTTCGACACCGTTGTCGATGAACCAGCCGTAGCCGGCCGTCACTTCGCCCCAGCCGCGAACGGCTTTCTTGTCGATGTAGAGCGCGCCGTTGTCGCGCAGCGCCGCTACGTCGGCGGGGATGCGCGCCAGCCACTCTTCGTAGTTGGAACGCCCCTTCCAGTACGGGCGGATGATCTCTTCGAAGTCCTTCTTGTCCTGCGGAAGAAGTTTGAATTTGTCGTATTCGCGCGTGTTGATGGTCTCGAGCTCGCGGTCGAGCACCGACCAGCAGACGTCCGCCGAGAGTATGCCTCCGCGGATCTTGCTGCCCGAGTTGCCCACTATGAGCTCGTCGTCCCATATCTTGACGCTCTTCTCGCTGCACTGTCTGCGAAAGGCCTTCGCCTTCCTCGTCACGAGCGCCTCCCCCTGCGTTTCGAGGAAGCTCTTCGTCAATATCACCGCGTCTTCGAGATCTATCTCCGGGTAGGTCTCGAACACTTTCTTCTTCAACCTGTTCACTCTTGCCATGTACTTGGGTTCTGTCGCCGTCATCTTCAGTTCCTCCCCTGTAGTTAAATACTCAGTTCAGCTCTTCGTATTCCGTTCTCGCTATGATCTCGTCCTGTGTGTTCGCGTTGAGCTCCGCGAAGTAGGCGCTGTAGCCCGCCACGCGGACGATAAGGTCGCGGTGCTCCTCCGGCTTGCGCCGAGCCTCCTTCAGATCCTCCGAGGAGACGACGTTGAACTGGATGTGGTGCCCGCCTAAGTCGCACCAGGCGCGGATATAATCCGCAAGAAGCGCCGCCGAGTTCGGCGCGTTCAGCACCGACGGCGAGAACTTCTGGTTATAGAGGACCCCCTGCAGCACTTCCATATGGTCGAGCTTGCTCATCGAGAGCATGGCGGCCGTCGGGCCGCTGCGGTCGCGCCCGCCGACCGGCGAAGCGCCGTCCGAGAAATGCGTCCCCGCGAGCCGTCCGTCGGCCGTCGCGCCCGTCAGCTCGCCGAAGTAGACGTGAGTCGAAACGGAGTGCAGCTCAGGGATGTAGAAGCCGCCGCGCATACAGGGGTACCGCACGACCTCCTTGCAAAATATGTGCGCCGCCTCTCTGGCGATAAGGTCGACGTAATCGTCGTCGTTGCCGAACTTCGGCGCGCCGCAGCAGAGCTTCCTGAGTTCGTCGGCCCCGGCGAAGTCGTCCTTCAGCGCGCCGAGCAGCTCCTCCGCTTTAGCGCTCTTGTCGTCGAATATGACCTTTCTGACCGCCGCCATCGCGTCCGACGCCGACGCGAGACCGACGCCGAATATGCCCGAGAAGTTATACCTCACGCCGCCCTCCTGCCTCGTGAGGCCGCTGGCGATGCAGTCGTCTAGCAGCGCCGACGTGAAGGGCTCCGGCGCGTGCACCGCGTGCGCGCCGTCTATGAGGTCGTAAGCGCGGACGATGAGCTTGACGAAGTAAGCCACCTGCGCGTCGAAAGCCTTCATCAGCTCGTCAAAGCTCTTGAAATCCGCGAGCTTCCCCGTATGCGGGCCGCACTGTTCGCCGGTCGACGGATCGGCGCCGTCGTTCAGCGCCAGCAGGAAGGCCTTCGGTATATTCACGTAGCCGCCGTTGGAGCGTGAGTCGCACGCGCCCTCGATGTCGGACTCGACGCAGTTCATGCAGTAGCCGCGCGCCTCTTCGAGCGTGGCGCCGCGGATAAGATGCTTGGGTATGATGCAGTTGTCGTTCATGATAGCAGGATAGCCGAGCCCGAGCTTTATCATCTCGCACGCCCGCAGCAGGGCCTTGTGGCTGACCTTGTTGTGATAGCGGAAGGAGAGCGAGGGCTGCGTGACCTTGGCGAGCGACGCGGCGTCCATTATCAGCTCCGTCAGCTCGTTGCAGACATCCTCGCCGCGCGGCCCCTGCCCCGCGAGCGTGATGTTCTGGAAGAGCGGGAAGCCGGCGAAGGTGCGCGTCGTGACAGAGTCCATCAGCTTGATGATCGCGGTGCACTTGATCCAGATGTGCGCGATGAGCTCCACCGCTTCTTCGTCGCTGAGGCGCCCCTCCTCCTTGTCCTTCTTGTAATAAGGGTACATATACTGGTCGAAGCGCCCGAGCAGCATCGCGTGCGGATCGGCCTCGATCTGCGTCGCTACGTAGACGAGCCAGACCGACTGGATCGCCTCGCGGAAGCTCTCCGCCGGGAACTCCGGCACCTTCCTCAGCACCGCGGCGATGTCGCGCAGCTCTTCGCGGCGCTTCGCGTCGGCGCATTTTTCGGCGCGCTTCTCCGCTTCATCCGCGTAGCGATGCGCGAAAGCTATCACCGCCTCCAGCGAAATCTTCGCCGCGCGCCAGAAGGCTATCTTGTTACCGTCCACCGCGCGCTGCGGCTGGAAAGACGCCAACTTAGCGTCTATCTCGCCGATCATCCCGCGCAGCCCCTTCTCAAGGAGCTTCTTATTGTTCACGGCGATATTCCCGTGCGCCGTGCCCTGCGCGCCGACCGTGATCATATGGTCGGCGATCGCCTTCTTCGTTTCGTCAGGGACAAGCTTCGACGTCACGGAGTCGAGCGAAGAATCCTGCCAGCTTTCGAGGCACTTGCGTAGAATCTCCTTGTTCTCGTCGGTCAGCCCGATCGCGTCCGCCGGCCGCGTCGCGAAGGTGTCGAGGTCGGCGAGTATCCAGCGCGCGCCGAGCTCGGGGCAGGCTATAGGCGAGCGCGGCTTCGGCGAGTTGTGCCCGACGAAAAGCTCGCCATCGTCGATGAAAAGGGTCATATTTTCCAGAATGTGGCGCAGCGCGTAGGCCCTCTTGAGCACCGGAGGCTCGCTCGCGTACTTCTTATACGCCTCCGTGACGAGCAGCGCGCGCTCCGGCAGGAGCTCGGTCGGGCATTCTGTCACCATGCGTTTTTTCATTCCGGAAATGCGTTTGATCGTGTCGTTCCTGTCCATTGCGTTACATCCTTTCCTATCGCCGTTCTAAAAAACCTTTATTTTGTATCCGCCCAAAATTTCTTTCGCCTTCGCCAATTCCGCTTCCGTCGGAGGCTGAACGTCCGGCAACGCGTAGCTGCGCCCCAGCTCGTCGTATATGCCGACGCCGAGTCTATGGTATTTCAATATTTCAACGTCGGCCCACTCGCGGCGCTTCTCGACGAAAGCGCCCAGAGCGCGCAGCTCCTCTTCGGAGTCGTTGACGCCGGGGACCATCGGGAAGCGGACGAGGCAGTCCTTGCCGCTTTGCAGCAGCCAGGCGGCGTTCAGCAGGATGACTTCGTTGTCCCGGCCGGTGAGCTTCCTGTGCAGTGCGCCGTCCATCGCCTTTACGTCGAACTGGATAAGATCGGCCGCTTCGGCGACGCGGCGAAAAACCTCGGGAGAGGCGAAGAGCGACGTCTCGATAGCCGTGTGGACGTTGTGGGCGCGGCAGACACCGAGGAACTCGACGGCAAAATCCGGCTGGGACAGCACTTCCCCGCCGGAGAGCGTTACGCCGCCGCGCGAACGGCGCCAGAAGGGGGCGTCGCGCCAGACCTCGGCGAAAAGCTCTTCGACGCCCACCTCGCGGCCGTATACCTTTTCATCAGTCAGAGAGCGCTCGGGCTCGAAGCTCTGCGACTGCGGGCTGCAGCACCAGACGCAGCGCAGCGGGCAGCCTTTGAGGAAGACGGTTGTCCTTATTCCCGGCCCGTCGTGTACAGCGTAATGTGCGAGATTGAAAATAACGCCGCGCGTCATCCGCCTTTCCTCCTTTTTGGCTCAACCAAAGGCACTACCAAAATCTGATTAAATTATAAATGAAAGGGCGTCCTTGTCAAGATAAAAGCTTCAAAAATCTCATGAATATTTCATGAAAATTATCATCGTTCCATTTTTTATCCGACGCCAAACTATAACATGGAAAATAACAAGACGCTACCCTTATCTTGTCGCCATGAAGGTATTTGATGCCGTTTTGAGTAATTTGGGAAATAAAAAAAGAATGGCATGGATCTTTTGAAACCCTACGCCATTCTATAAAATTCCCGTCTATAAACCGCAGTTCGAAGCGGCGGTCTGCGCCGCGGTTTACCCCGGCGGGACGCCCAGATCGGCTATTTGACTATCCTAACCCTGTGCATGCCGACGATCTCTCTTATGCGTTCAAGCGCTTCGTCGGTTATGCGCGTGTCGATGTCGATCACGGTATAGGCGTATTTATCGCGGCTCTTGTTTGTAAGGTTCGCGATGTTGATATCCTCCTCGCTCATTATGGCCGTGAATTTGCTGATCATGCCGGGAAGGTTGCCGTGCAGGCAGGCGATGCGCGATTCCGTCCTGCATACGCCGGCGTCGCAGTCGGGATAGTTGACGGAATGCTTGATGTTGCCGTTGTCAAGGTATTCCTGGAGCTCGCAGGCGGCCATCACCGCGCAGTTGTCCTCGGATTCGGCCGTGGAGGCGCCCAGGTGCGGGAGGACGACGGCGTTTTTCATTTTAACGGACTTTGCGGTCGGGAAGTCAGTGACATATACTGAGACATGCCCGCTTTCCAGAGCGGCGGCCAGATCGTTTTCGCTTACCAGCGTGTCGCGGGCGAAGTTCAATATTTTTACGCCCTTTTTCATCTTCGCGAGCGCCTCCGCGTCTATCATGCCTCTGGTCGAGGGCGTCGCGGGGACGTGGACGGTGATATAGTCGCACTTTTCATACAGTTCGTCGACGTTTTCGGAGTGGTGCACGTCGCGCTTTAAATTCCACGCGGAGCCTACGGATATATAGGGGTCGTATCCGTAGACTTCCATACCCAGAGATATGGCCGTGTTCGCCACCATGACGCCGATCGCGCCCAGCCCTATCACGCCCAGCTTTTTCCCCAGTATCTCGCGCCCGGCGAAGGCTTTCTTGGCTTTTTCGGCGTCTTTCGCGATATTCTCGCCGCCGCTGTTTTTTCTGACCCATTCGATGCCGCCGCTGATGTTTCTCGACGCTAAAAGCAGGCCGGCGATCACCAGCTCTTTGACCCCGTTGGCGTTGGCCCCAGGCGTATTGAATACGACGATGCCCATCTCAGAGCATTTTTCCAGCGGGATGTTGTTGACTCCGGCCCCGGCGCGGGCTATGGCGCGCAGGGATTTGGGGAAGTCCATCGCCAGCATGTCAGCGCTGCGGACGAGCACGCCGTGGGCGTCTTCGATTTTGTCCGTGATGGAGTATCCGCCGCGGAATTTCTTCAATCCGATCTCGCTTATGGGATTAAGGCAATATATTTTGCGGTTTTTCATATCGATATTCGGCCGTCTTCACTAAAAGCTGAACGCTTTAAGCGTGCTCCGCCTCAAACTCCTTCATGAATTTTACAAGCGCCTCCACGCCCTCGTAGGGCATCGCGTTGTAGATGGACGCGCGCATCCCGCCGACGGTGCGGTGCCCTTTGAGGTTCACCAGCCCGGCGGCGGCGGCTTCTTTTATAAATGTTTTGTCGAGCTCTTCGTTTCCGGTGACAAAGGGGACGTTCATAAGGGAGCGCGACGCGGGCTCCACCGTGCCGCGGAAGAGCGAGCTGCCGTCGAGATAATCGTAGAGCAGCCCGGCCTTTTTTTCGTTTCTTTCCTGCATGGCTGCAAGGCCGCCGTTTTTCTTCAGCCATTCGAAGACGAGCCCACATATATAGACGGCCCAGCAGTTCGGCGTGTTATAGAGCGACTTCGCGTCGGCCTGCGTTTTCCAAGAGAGCATCACTGGCGTATTCGGCCAGATGTCTTCCCTTATCAGATCCTCGCGTATCACCGCCACCACAAGGCCGGCGGGGCCGGCGTTTTTCTGCACGCCGGCGTAGAGCACGCCGTACTTTTCCACGTCGACAGGCTCGGAGAGGAACATCGAGGATACGTCGGCGGCCAGCGGGCGCCCCTTCGTCTCCGGCAACTGAGGATACCTCGTCCCGTATATCGTATTGTTCTGGCAGATGTAGACGTAGTCGGCGTCTTTGTCGACCGGCAGGTCGGAGCAGTCGGGGATGTAGGAGAAGGTCTTGTCCGCCGACGAGGCTATCCTGTTCACCTTTGTATATTTCTCAGCCTCGGCCGCGGCCTTTTTCGCCCACTGTCCGGTGACGATGTAATCGGCCGTCCCGTTCCGCGTAAGGTTCATCGGAATGGCGGCGAACTGCTGGCTCGCACCGCCCTGCAGGAAAAGGACTTTGTAGCTCGCCGGGATGTTCATAAGCTCGCGCAGGGCCGCTTCGGCGCCCTCGATGATATTTTCAAATTCTTTTGAACGGTGGCTCATCTCCATGACGCTCATGCCCGTCCCGCGATAATCCAGCATCTCCGCGGCCGCCTGCCGAAGCACTTCTTCCGGGAGCGCCGCCGGCCCCGCGCTGAAATTATATACTCTGCTCATATGCTAACGCCTCGCTTTATTCAGCCAAGTTAAATTTTTCAATAAAGGCTATTATAGCATTGTCGCCCTTCCTTTCGCATTTTCTATTTACGATTTCAGCTATTTTACCGGTTATCATATATATGGGCGGATATCCGCGCGTTTCTCCCGCGACCGGCGGCGGCGTCTTGTCTTTTCTCCCGCGTCGTCGCTATAATAAATCATCGCTCCGCGCGGCCGGCGGCGCGCGCGGCAGATCGAAAGGGCGGGGATTTTTATGCGCACTGTTATAAAAGGCGGTTTCGTCGTCGACCCGAAAAACGGCGTCAATTCAAAGCAAAATATCATTATAGAGGACGGCAGAGTCGCGGCGTTGACGCCGCTTGAGCCCGGCGGAGCGGACGCCGTGGTCGACGCGACGGGAAAGGTCGTCTCGCCGGGCTTCATCGATATACACATGCACGAGGATCCGATCGACGAGGCAAGCGGCGATATCCGCGTGTGCATATTCGACTGCATGCTGCGGATGGGGGTGACGACGGTCGTCGCCGGCAACTGCGGGCAGAACGTCTGCGAGCCGGCGGATTATCTGGACGCCGTAGACCGCGCCGGCGCACCGGTCAACGTCGCGATGCTGGCGGGGCACACGATGCTGCGCAACATCGCGGGCGCCCGCGACAAATACGCGCGCATCAGCGCGGAACAGCTGGAGGCTCTTTGCAAAAAGACCGAGGAGCAGCTCGACCGCGGCTGCGCCGGGATATCCTACGGGCTGCGCTACGTGCCCGGCACCGGCAAAGAGGAATTGCACGGCACCGCGCGGCTCTGCCGCAAAGGCGGCAAGATGATCGCGGCGCACATACGCGACGACGCGGAGGGCGTCTTCGCCGCGGCCGACGAGCTGATAGAGGCGGGAAGGAAGTTCGGCCTCAACACACAGATATCGCATATCGGCAGCATGGCGGGCTTCGGCCAGATGGAGCGCTTCCTGCAAAAGGTCGACGCCGAAAGGGCGAACGGCCTCCGCCTCCACTGCGACTGCTACCCCTACTACGCGTTCAGCACGCGCATCGGCGAGACGACTTACGACGAGGGCTTCCTCGAACGCTACCGCGCCGATTACAGCGTCGTCGAGCTCTGCGAGGGCAAGTACAGAGGGCGGAGCTGCACGAAGGAGATTTTCGACGAGCTGCGCCGCGACGCGCCCCTGACGTTGACGGTGTGCCGCGTGATGCTGCCGGAGGAGATCGACATGGCAGTCGTGCAGCCGGGCGTCATGATCGCAAGCGACGGGCTGCTCAGCTCCGGGCAGGGGCACCCGCGAGCGGCCGGCTGTTTTCCACGCTTTCTCGGCAAATACGCTGGGAGTCGCATGCCGATTTACGACGCCGTCGCCAAGATAACGGCGCTGCCGGCGGAAAAAGCCGGGCTGTGCGGCAAGGGCGGCATCGGCGCTGGAGCGGACGCCGACATCGTGATATTCGACCCCACCAAGGTGCGCGACAATTCGACGTTCGAAGCCCCGACTACGCCGCCCTCCGGCATCAGCTGCGTCATGATAGGCGGCAAAGTCGCGTTCGCGGACGGCAAAATTGTCAACGATAAGCTCGGCCGCTCGCTGCGCCTGTGACAAACGACGAACGCGGCAAACGCGCCTGAGCTTGACAGCGACGGAGGCGTTGACCTAAAATAAATGCCAACAGGCGGAATTGTCCGCCGGGTAAAATTTAACATGACTGCCTTTTCCGCTGACACGCCGTTCCGGCGCGTGGGTATAAGCTGAGAGATCCAGCCAGACAAAACGCCTCGGGGCGTAATGTCTGGCTTTGTTTTTTAAGCGCCGTGGGAGGGCGACTAAGGGGAGGGATGTTCACGGGCCTAATTTTTTGTTCGCGACCGATATTACGTCGCGGCAGGGAGACCTTACGCCACGCCGCGGGCGGAAAAAGAAAAAAGATTTCAATGCGCCTGCGCGTCAGGCGCGAAAGGAGAAGGTTTGCAATGCAGTACGGCTTTTGGTCAGTGATACCGCCGATACTCACGATAGTTCTGGCGCTAGTCACGAAAAACGTTTTCATATCGCTATTCATCGGCGTGTTCCTCGGCTCGGCGATCCTCGCCGACTGGAACGTCGTCGCCGCCCTCAACGACACTCTCAACGGCTTCGTCAAGACGATGGGTTCGAGCGGCAACACGATAGTCATCGCCTCGATGCTGCTGATCGGCGCGCTGATTCACCTCATCGAAAAGTCCGGCGGCATTGACGGCTTCGTCGAGATGATGGTCGAAAAGAGGGGCGTCATTAAGTCGAAGCGCGCGGCCAACATCTTCACCTGGCTGCTCGGCGTGCTCATCTTCACCTCCGGCTCGCTCAGCTGCATGGTCACGGGCTCCGTCGCGCGCCCGGTCAACGACGCGCTGAAGGTCCCGCACGAGAAGGCCGCCTTTATCGTCCACGCGACGTCGACTCCCGTCTGCGTGCTGATCCCGCTTTCCGGCTGGCTCGCGGCGATGATCGGCTACCTCACATCCGGCGGGGTCGCCGAAGAGGAGGCGATAGGCGTGCTGATACAGTCGATAGCGCTGAACTTCTACTGTCTGCTCGCGGTGTTGGGCGTCCTCGTAGTCGCGCTCCTCCAGAAGGATTTCGGCCCGATGAAGGCCGCCGAAGAGCGCGCGCTGAAGAGCGGAGAGCTCGACGAGCCGGGGCGCCGCGGGGGCGAAGAAGCGCAGGCGCGCAACGCGCGCATCTCCAAGGCCCGGCCGCGCGCGACTAACCTCTTCCTGCCGATCGGCGCGCTGCTCGCGACCGTCATCGCGACGCTGTACGTGACGGGCGGCGGCTCGATACTCAAGGGGAGCGGCATGAACTCGCTGCTCTGGGGCTGCTTCGTTTCGCTATTCGTAATGGGAGTACTCTGCGTCGCCGAAAAGCTCTACACGCTGAACGGCGTCATCGACGAGATGTTCGCCGGAGCGGCCGGAATGCTGCCGATAGCCTTCATACTGCTCTTCGGCTTCACGATGGGCACGACGGTCAAGGCGCTCGACACCGGCAACTACCTTTCGTCGATATTCCTCGGACATCTGAGCCCGGCGCTGCTGCCGACGCTCGTCTTCATCGTCTCCTGCCTCATATCCTTCGCGACGGGCACGTCGATGGGGACCATGGCGATCATGTCCGTCATAGCGCTGCCGATGGCGCTGAACCTCGGCGTCAGCGTGCCGCTGACGGCCGGCGCGCTTTTCGGCGGTAGCATCTTCGGCGACCACACCTCGCCGATCTCCGACACGACGATCATGTCCTGCTCGACTACCGGCTGCGACATCATCGACCATATAAAGACGCAGTCCCCGTACTGCGCCCTCTTCGCGGCGGCGTCGATAATCCTCTACGCGGCGGCGGGCTTCATCCTCTAAAGGCGCTCATGCGCAAAGGCTCAGTAGGAATCCGAACTGCGGGGCTCTTTTGCCTAGCATGGAGAGTAAAGATAAATTTATCCAAAGAGACGCTATAATTGTAAAATCAAAGTCATAAACGGTAGCGGCGAAGGGGTGGCGTGTGTTGGCAAGACATATTTTCATCACCGAAGCCTCTGGCGGGATCTGACGCTCGTCTCCACCGACTGGGGCAGGGGCTCGGCTGCGGTCGCAGCCGAAAAATTCGTAGAATCCGCTTCTTCGTACTTTTTCACTTCCGGGGATATATCACGGCGGCAGGACGTAGAGAAGATGTTCCGCGAAGCGGCCGGGCGCTTCGGCCCGGTCGACGTCCTCGTGAACTGCGCCGGCGTTTATCCGAGCGCGCCCGTCCCCGAGGTGACGGACGAGCAATGGGCGAGCGTCATGGGCGTCAATCTTTACGGCACGTTCGTCTGTTCGCAGACAGCCGCGGCGCAGATGCTGCCTAGGGGGCGCGGTTGGATCGTCAACATCGCCTCGGTAGACGGAGAAGCGCCCGGCCCGAACAACTGCGTCTACTCGGCGTCGAAGGCCGGCGTGATAAGCCTGACGCGCTCCTTCGCCGCGGAGTTCACGGCGGCGGGGATAAGCGTAAACGCCGTAGCGCCCGGGTGGGTGGGCACGCAAAAGATTTACGCGAACGACAGGTGAAGGGAGGCGCTGCCGAAGATTCCCGCGGGGCGCCTCGCCGAGTCGTCGGGGATAGCAGAGGTAATTCATTTCCTCTGCTCCGAGGAGAGCCGCTATATTTCCAGAGAGGTCGCCAACGTCAACGGCGGTATGCTGATGAACTGAAGCTTTCGCGCAAAAAAATTCCCCACAGCCTCGGTTCGCGGGGAATTTTTTGCGAAATTATCAGAATAAAAGGTTCCTGACGAATATCTGCTGGAAGTCCTTGTGCGTAGCCAGCTCTATGTGTTTTGCGCGCTCAAGGATTTTCGCGGCCTTCGCCGAGAAGTCTTTATAGCGGCAGCATTCTATCGCGCCGAGCCCGGAGCTGTTGCCGACGGGGATTATCTTTTCCTTCGGCACTTTGGGGAGTATGCCTATTTTTGACGCGTTTCCCACGTCGATGTAGTTGCCGAACGCGCCGGCGAGGAATATCCTGTCGACCTCATCAAGGCGCTTGCCGGCCTCCGCGAGCATTATCTCCACTCCTGTGCAGATCGCGCCCTTCGCCAGCTGCACCTCTCTGACGTCCTTCTGCGTGAAGTAGACGCCGTTGTCTATGAGCCAGCGCTTGTTTTTTATATCGAGGCGGCCAGGCAGCGCTTCGGCATCCTTTTTGAATTTGCCGCCCGGGTCGATTATGCGCTCAGAAAGCAGCAACGCGACGACGTCTACGAGCCCCGAGCCGCATATGCCTATCGCCGGGGCGTTGCCGACGGTGGAAACGGCGAGCCCTCCGCCGCCCAACATGACGTGGTCGATGGCGCCCTCGGCCGCGCACATGCCGCGCGAGATTTTCGCGCCCTCGAGCGCCGGCCCCGCGGCGGCCGAGCAGCAGAGAAGGAAGTCCTTCGAGCCGAGGACCATTTCGTTGTTTGTCCCTATGTCGATGAAGAGCGAGAGCTCATCAGCGTCGGCGAGCCCGGTGTAGACCGTGCCGGAGACTATGTCGCCGCCGACGAAGCCGGAGATGTTCGGCATCAGGCTGACTGGCGTGCCGGGCGCGAGTTCGAGGCCGAGCTTTTCCGGCGCGAGCGTGTCGAATACGCGGAACTCCGGCATGAAGGGCGCGCGCCCGATGCTGCGCACGGAGACGCCGGCGAATAGATGCTCCATCGTCGTGTTGCCGGATATCACGGCGCGCGATATTTGAGCGTGCCGCGCACCGACACTTTCCGTGATTTTTGCGATAAGTCCGTTTATCGCGGAAATTATTTTTTCATGAAGGAGGGCGAGCCCGTCGTCGCGTTCAGTCGCGTAGCTTATGCGCGATATGACGTCCGCGCCGAATTCCCTCTGCGGGTTCATACAGGAGGCGACCGCCGCCGGCTTTTCCGAGCCGCCGCGCACGAGGTAGGCGACGACCGTCGTCGTGCCGATGTCCACCGCGACGGAAAAATCCGCGCCCCGCGCCTCTTTGCCGCCCTCCGTCTCCACTCCCGCGAGTATCCGCTCGCCGCGCGAAGCGCGCGGCAGCGTCAGCGCCATGCCCTCCGCCGCGTCGGTCAGGCAGGCGAGGCGCACGCCGTTTTTTATATCCTCGGGGGAGAGTAATTTTTTCTCGTCTGCGCACGGCGCGGGGGCATCCTCTATCGTTACGCGGCATTTGCCGCAGAGCCCAGCTCCGCCGCATTCCATCGGCAGCGCCACGCCCGCCCTGCGCAGGACGTCGCTTACCTTTTCACCCTTTTTGACCGCGTCGATCCTGAAAATCCCTTCCGTCACCAGTCACACCCGCTTTCCGAAACGTCAAAATAAATATGCGTCGCCAGATGGAGCTTTCTCGCGCCACCGGTTATCTCGGCATAGGCGTCCTCGCGTCTGTATGCGATGGAAAGGCGCGAGCGCGCCTATGTCTATTATCTCACTGTTCGGCTTCAAATCTGCGCGCGCCGACGCTTTTTCTTTATGGGAAGCGCAAAGGCGGCGGCTTTTCTCAATCCGGCCGCGCTTCCATCGCAGCGGCCGGCGCCGATTCTCGGTATCGTCTTCCATTCGTCGTTTTCAACAGCGCGCCTCCGTGCGAACAAAAAATAAAATCCGCGCCTCTGAAAATTTCAAAAGCGCGGCCTTTCAATAACATTTCTCTATCTGTCCTGCGGACGGCGGGATCGGCATTCGCGCGGAGCGGGCTTCGCCTCAGGTCCGCTTTTCCGGCGCAGTGCGGGGGCTACAGCCTCTTGTCGATCTCCTTGCAGAGCTCTTCCGCGGAGGGAATGATATTGTCGAATACCACCTCGTTGTTGATGAGCATCGTCGGCAGCGTGGAAACGCCGAGCTTCTGCGTCCGGCGTATGCCGGCCACGCTCTTGATCAGAGACTCCCTCCATATGAGTTTGTCTCCGTATTTGTCCTGAACGTTCTTCACCGCTTCCACCATGTACTGGCACGGGGCGCAGCCTTCGCTGTCGAGCGTCACGATCTCGATGAAGACCCTGCCGGGGACGATCTCAACGTCTTCAAGGTCCTGGCCGCTCTCGGCGCACTGCTGCAGGGCGTCCTCCAGCGAGGTGTAGCCGGCGTTTTTGTCCGGCTCTTTGCCGTCGCGGACATAGTCGCCGATCGCTTCAAGGTTGTAGAAAGGCGTATCGAAGGGCAGGTCGCAGCCGGGCGAAAGGATATAGCCTTCTTTGCCGCCGGCCGCCATTCTCTCCTTGGCCTCGTTTACGCATTCCAGCGGCGAACCAAAGAGCAGCGTCGTAGTAAGGGCCAGGTTGCCTTCGACGGCGACTTTGTACTTTTCCGAGAGCTCCTTGGCGAACGGAAGGCTGACCTGTTCGTCGAACGCTATGCCGTCCGGCCGGCACTCCATCATCGGCTCGATGTTCTTCGTCGCGTTGCCGCAGCAGAAGAGGGTGATCAGCGTATTCTTGGCCCGTACGGCCTTGATGACCGGCTCGACCGCCGGCGATACGAAGCGCCTGAAATGGCGCGGCGATATCTGGCTCGTCATCGGGTCCACGACGGCTATGGCGTCCACGGCGCAGTCGTCGATGTACCATTCTGACATTTTAACGACGATCTGCGCGGCGTAGTCAAGGACTTCCTTGGCTTTGTCGGGGGCGGTGATGAGGTCAGTGATGAAGGTCTGCCCCGCGAGGTGGAGCGCCAGAGTGAACGGCCCGCACACAAGCGCGAAGACGGCCGTCTTGTCCCCTATCGCGTCGACTATCTTCTTAGTAGCCTCGAGGCACTGCGGGATTCTTCCCTTATCCTTAGTGAATTCCGGCAGGTCGGCGACGCTCTTTCCCCCTTCGAGCACGTGTCCGACGACCGCCGGCGGGTTGTTTTTCGACCATTTAAGCTCACAGCCGAGCGCCTCGGCTTCGGCCTGTAAGTCGAAGACCGAGCACACGCCGTCCGCCTTATATCTTTCGGCGGCCGCTACGACGCCCTTCACGATCGCGTCAGGGTCTTTTAAGTAGCTTTCCGCATCCATGCCGAGGAGCTTCGCGACATGGACCCCTGTGAAGGGGACCCACGGGATCCTCTCTACTTTCTGAAATTGCAGCGCCGCCCTTACAAGTTCTTTTCCTGTCGGCATATGGCCTCACTCCTTTAGTAGGAAATTATAGTTTTTATCGCCCTTCTACGTCGAAACGCTGTGCATTCATCCTATCCGGTTTTAAAATCTGCGGATAAATCCTGCAAATCAGCAATAAATAATTAAAATATTCCATCCAGAACGACATGCGCCTTCGTTTTTTAGTAGAACATGTTCTATTAAAAACCAGTCTACTATAATATCAAAATCGCGATTTATCCATAGACTTTGTCTATATATCGCGCGGATTTTTAAAGATTTTTTCGGATAATCTGGGAATTTTTATTTTACTGCATTTTGGGGGACAGAGGCTCGCGAAGGCCGGCGGCGCGCCGACGAAAAAGCCGCGCGGCTGAAAATGCCAGGGCGCGGCCGGGATGGTCCGTTTTTCCTGAAGCCACGACGCTACATCAGAAGTATGGGGCTCGATATTCTCGCGACGACTTCGGGATGCCTTTCGCTCATCATTTTGACGGATTCCATCATATGCTCCTGCAGCACGTTGCCGGCGGACTTAGAATCCCTTTCCTCTATGGCCTTTATTATCTTCGCGTGCTGCGCGATTATATGCGGCATCCATCCGCCCTCGGTGACGAGGTTCGGGTGGAGTATGAGATTATTTTTTTCGACGAGCGCGTTGACGCTTTCGTTTATCCTCGAGAGTATAGGATTATGCGCGGCCTCCGTCACGAGGTGGTGCAGCAGCGCCTCCCACTTCCCGCTCTGCTCCAGCTCCTCCGGGGTCGAATAGGGGCACGCGGCGAAGGATTCGTAGCATTCGTGCAGCTTGCGTATGTCTTCGTCGGTGCGGCGCTGCGCCGCGAGCCGCGCGGCCGGCACGGAAATTATCGTGCGCACTTCGAGCTGGTAGAGGATGAAGTCGGCCGGCAGGAGCTGTATCCCCTGAAGGGATTCGAGCACGCCGTAGCCTTCGGCGTTCTTCACGAATATCCCCTGGCGCTCGCGGACTTCGAGGATACCCTCGGAGGAGAGGGAGACGACCGCCTCGCGAAGGACGTTGCGGCTTACGCCGAGCCTCTGCGCGAGCTCGCGCTCCGACGGGAGCTTGTCCCCCTGCGCTAAGGAGTTCGTCTCTATCAGCTCCCTGAGCTTGTCGGAGACTATCTTTTTTTTGCTTTCCTTTTTCCTGTCTTGTTTAAGAATCAAACCCGCCATCCCTATTCCTCCCATTTAAATACATTCGCCTATCATACATTTGTACGTGCGACGCGCCGGCTTGCGCAGAAAAAGGCCGCCTTGGAGGCGGCCTGCCACTGTAAACTTTTAATTTTCCTGCTGCCCTTTGGATTCCTCCTGCACGAGCTTCTCCTCCCGCCGATACTCCTCGTCGTCCGGGTATTCCCGCGCTTTCTCTTCCTCCGGGAATTTGGCGTCCGGCTTCACCGCGAGTATCTTGTTCTTTATATGGAGCATACGGCGGTCGTCCGGCGGGTGCGAGTTGAAGCCGCTCGGCTCGGTCTTGTTCACCTTCGAGAGGCGCGCGATAGCGTTATACATACCCATCGGGTCCTCGCCGTTCTTCACGGCGAGATCGACCGAATAGTCGTCGGCCTCGATCTCCTGCTCTCGGCTCCATCCTGAGTATGCCAGGTTGGCTCCGACGTTCGCCGCCGTGCCCGCAAGCCCTCCGCCAAAAAACTGGCCGAAGAGGGCGGCCGCCAGCGAAAGGCCGGTCATGCGCGTCCTGGTTTTGGCTACGTGGTTCAGCTTGACGTGTCCGGCCTCGTGCGCGAAGACCGCGTAAAGCTCCGAATCATCCTCAAGCAGCTTGAGCAGCCCCGTGGTCACGGTGACGGATTCGCCGTTCGTCACCCACGCGTTCGGCGAATCTTCGTTTTTTACGTAAAAGGGCAGAGAGGTCAGTTCGGTCGGTCGCGCGACTTTTTTCCATATCCTCGCGGCGTCCGCCTGGGAAATGGCGGCGAGCGCCGGCAGCGGCGCCGAAAGGAGGGCGGCCGCGAGGGCCGCCGCGATGATTTTTTTAACGTACATAGGCATTCCCCCTGCGTCAATAGGATATCGACAAAACAATTATACCAATCAGCGCGGCAAATACAAAGGAGAACGGTGGCGCAGCGAAGTTATTGTGGCGTCGTTTTCCTTCGGCAGCAGCAACGCCGCCGCGAGGGTCAGATACTCCGGCATTTTGCCCTCCTTTATCCAGCTGATCTCGAGTCCGAGATATTTTTTCAGCGCGATCGAAACATCGGCGCCGAGCGATTCTATCGAATGGCGCGCCATCTGGGGGTTTCGGCACGGTTTTCCCTCCGTCCGCGCACACTTTTCGCAAAGGTCGCAGGAGCCCGCGGAGCAGGAAACTCCGCCCCTTATCCTCTTTTCTTCGTCAAGCAGCTCCAGAAGCAGCTTTCTCTTTTCCGCGCCGATAATCTTGAGCGCGCGCTCTTCGGCGCTCGCGGCGCTTTCCCCCTCCGGCTTTATACGAACGACGGCAAGGCGAATCTTGCCGCAGTAGCTCCATATCGTCATAGGGTCGAAATCGAAAGGCGGGCACATCCAGTTGTTGCCGTAGTTCGGACATTCGCGGCAGAAGCCGAGGAACTTCGGGACGTCGACGCACGACGCGGTAAAATCGCCGGCGTCGCAGAGAGCTGAAAATCTTTCGACCGAATATTTTTCCAACAAGACCGCCTCCTCTTTCTTCTCTACCGCACAATTATATAGTAAAAGAGGGCTACGGAGGCCTCAGGCTTTCTTAAAAATTTATATTTCCCGTTTGTAAAACCGTCTCCTCAGGCACACTTTTATTGTTATCAGACTAAGAAAGGAGGTGAAGGAAATGGCTGACGTAAGGCATCTTTCCACATCGCTGCGCTTCACGCTCACCCTCGGGAGCGCCGACGGCGGAAGCGTGACGAAGAGCGTTTCCGTCGCTAAGATCGGCGCGGGAGCCGGGGCCGACGTGCTCGGAGCTCTCGCGGCGTCGCTCGGCGGGCTCTTTGAATACCCCGTCGCCTCCGTGAAGAAGTACGACACCGGCGTTCTCGAAAGCGAGTAGCGCCGAAACGGCACTTTTGAGCGAAAGGAGGTGAAGATAAATGAAGACGCTTAAGATGACATTCACGACCGAGGCGGGCAAGAGCTTCGCGCTCAGCCTGAACTACGCCGACCCGACGCTTCTCGGCGAGGGGGGCGCGGCCAGGGTCAAAAGCGCCGCCGATCTGATACTCGCGCAGCAGCCCTTCGACGTGACGCTCGTCTCCTGCGACTCTGCCGTGCTCATCGACCGCAGCGAGACCACGATCGACATAGCCGCGGCGGGCGCGTAACGCGGCGCGGGAAGGGGGCCTCCCCTTCCCGCCTTTGAAAAAACCGCGGGGAATTTCCAATCGCCCCTTGAAAAGCCCGGCACGTTTTGATAACATATAGTAACTTCATAAAACAAAAAGGTTACAAAACATGTCGATTACACGATGAAAATTCCCCTACTATCCCCGAACGTTCAAAAAAACAACGAAAGGAGAGACGTTTGATGGACGAGCTGATAGGCAGCATCGTACAGACCGGGTTTTCGATAGCCGTCGCCTCATTTCTGCTGATCAGGATGGAGAAGCGGCTCGAAGAGCTGACGAAAGCCGTGATAAGCCTCGGCTCGGTTATCGAAAAGCTGTCCCAGAAGTAACAAAGCGATCTCAGCGGCGCTGCGGCATGCGCGCAGCGCCCCCCACGCCGTATGGCGGCCGACTCCCCCAAAAATTTCAAAAAAACAAGCAGGCACCCCGCAAAGGAGGGTCACTAACATGCGTCTGAACGACTTTCAGATATCCCCTAATTTTAATCTGCGCGAATTCCAATGCCCCTGCTGTCACGCGGTCATCGTGCACAGGCGGCTCGTCGTCGCGCTTCAGAAGCTGCGCGACAGCCTTTCGCGCCCGATAATAATAACGAGCGGCTACCGCTGCGCGCCGCACAACAAAGCCGTCGGCGGCGTGAAAGGCAGCCTGCATATGCGCGGCCTCGCCGCCGACGTAGCGGCCGCGCCAGAATTTCAGGAGACGCTGCGCGCTAAGGCCGCAGAATCCGGCTTCAGCAGGACGATCGCCTACCCCGCGCGCTCCTTCGTACATATGGAGGTCTCGGATGGCTGACTTCCGCACGATGGAGGATATAGCGGAAAAATTTACGCCGCTCGTGCTCTCCGTCGCGAAGCGCTATCAGGGGCGCGGGGCGGATTTTGAGGATCTCGTCCAGGAGGGCTATCTCGCGCTGATAATCCTCGCCGGCAAGTGCCGCGATATGAAATGGCTGCCGCTCTTCCTAAAGAAGCGCCTGCCCGCCGCGGTGCGCGACGCTGCGTCGAGGATGAGGCGCTTCCGCACCGACGGAGAGGAGCTGCTGCTTGAAGAAATAGAGGAAACGCAGGGCGCGGAGGATGAAAAATACGGCGAGGCCGAGCTTCGCGAAATGCTCTTCCGCGCGCTGTCGCAGGAAGAGCTCGACATGACGCAGGCATTGATGGAGGGCTTCACGCAGAAGGAGATCGCCGAGACGCTCGGCATAAGCCAGCAGGCCGTCGCCGCAAGGCTGAAAAAGATTCGCCGCAAGCTGAAGAAGCTGATAGACGCGGCCTCCTAATAAAAAAAGAGCTTCGCCCACAGAAACAGGCGGAGCTTTTTTTGATATTCTTTCTCCAGATGCGGCTATTTCGCGCGCATCTTCTCCACAAAGCGCGCGAGGCGCGACATAGCCTCTTTCAGCACTTCTATCGAATAGGCGTAGGAAATCCTTACGTGCCCGTCTCCGCAGGCCCCGAACGCCGAACCAGGGACTACAGCTACGTTTTCCGCCTTAAGCAGAGCCTCGCAGAATTCTTCCGAGCTCATGCCGAATTCCGATATGTCGGGAAAGGCGTAGAAGGCGCCGTAAGGTTCGAAGCAGGGCAGCTTCATCTCGCGGAAGCGTTCCATCAGGAAGCGCCGCCTCTGATTGTAGGACTCCGCCATCACCGCTATGTCTTTATCCCCGTTCCTAAGCGCCGATACTGCCGCGTACTGGCTCATCGTCGGTGCCGACATTATGCCGAACTGATGCACCTTAAGCATATATTTTATTATTTCCGCCGGCGCACAGGCGAAACCCAGACGCCAGCCGGTCATCGCGTAGGATTTCGAAAATCCGTTTATCACTACCGTGCGCTCGCGCATGCCGGGCAGCGACGCTATGCTGACGTGGCGCTCTTTGTACGACAGCTCGCTGTAGATTTCGTCGGATATCACTAAAAGGTCGTGTTTCAGGATCACCGGCGCAAGTTTTTCGAGGTCTTCGCGTTCCATTATCGCGCCCGTCGGGTTGTTGGGGTAGGATATCAGCAGCGCTTTCGTCTTCGGCGTGACCGCCGCTTCCAGAAGCTCCGGCGTGAGGCGGAATTCCGTCTCAGACGAGAGCGCTATCGGCACGGAGACGCCGTCGGAGAGCAGTATGCAGGGCTCGTAGGAGACGAAGCAGGGCTCTGGGTAGGCTACCTCGTCGCCGGGGTCCAGCGTCGCGCGCAGGGCTATGTCTATCGCCTCGCTGCCTCCGACCGTCACCACTATTTCTTTTTCCGGGTCGTAGGTCAGGCCGTATTTACGGCGCATGAAGGCCGCTATCTCGGCGCGCAGCTCGATGAGCCCGGAGTTGGAGGTGTAGAAGGTGCGCCCCTTGTGCAGCGAGTAGATGCCCTCTTCGCGTATGTGCCACGGCGTGTCGAAGTCGGGCTCGCCCACGCCGAGCGATATGACGTCCGGTATCTCGCTCGCTATGTCGAAGAGGCGGCGGATACCCGACGGCTTTATCTTTTTTATTTTGCCGCAGATGAAGTCTCTCATGGAGTGACGACCATCCTCATGTCTTTTTTGGGAGCCGCTAACTGCATGCCGTGATCTTTGTAGCGCGCGAGGACGATGTGTGTCGCCGTGCTCTGCACCTCCTCTATCACCGCTAGGCGGGAGGAAACGAAGTTAGCTATCTCCTTCATCGTGGCCTTTTTCAGTATCACCGTGAAGTCGTAGCCGCCGGACATAAGGTATAGCGATTCTACCTCCGGGTACTGGTATATTTTTTCGGCTATGCGCTCGAAGCCGTCGCCCCGCTGCGGCGTGACCTTCAGCTCTACCAGCGCGGATATCTTCTCGTCGTCCGTCTTGTCCCAGTCGACGAGCGCGTGATAGCCGCAGATGACGCGCTCCCGCTCCATCGCCTCTATTTCATTTTTTACCTCTTCTTCTTCCCTGCCGAGCATCGCGGCTATATCCTTCGCCGTGTATCTCGCGTTCGCCTCGAGCAGGCGCAGTATCTCTTCCCTTGTCTTGCCTTCCATCTGCCATCCTCCGAACAAAATATCTGGGCCGGCGCTAATTATCCCCAGCCGCCGGCTGTGAAATATAACAGATTATTCTGGGGCTTTTCGCCGCGTTAGTCAAGTAGGGCGCCCGCGTCCGCGGGCAAATTTTCCTATAAGCTACATTTTTTATTATGCCATTTTTATTATTGACGTGTATTATTCATTTGTGTTGTTATATCATTGCCAAGAGCAATCCACATGTACAAGGAGCTCTTCTTACCGCATCGTCCTAGCGCTTTTGACCAGATGTTTTGGAAAGTTCGCCCGCGGTTCATCCCCACATGTGTGGGGAGTACTATCATCAGCAAGAACGTCCTCAAGTGTCCCGTCGGTTCACCCCCACATGTGTGGGGAGTACGTCAGCTCGCCGCTGTCTGGGTCTATCGTCGCGCTTGCAGGTTCACCCCCACATGTGTGGGGAGTACGTTCTGTACTTAGCCATTTCAAACTCCTCTGTCGGTTCACCCCCACATGTGTGGGGAGTACGTTCTGTGTGCGACATGTACATGCGTTCGATGCCGGTTCACCCCCACATGTGTGGGGAGTACGGGTCTATCGTCGCGCTTGCAAATTTGCGCCACTCGGTTCACCCCCATATGTGTGGGGAGTACGTCCGCCCTGGCCGCCGTCCGGATGAGAGTTTCCGGTTCACCCCCACATGTGTGGGGAGTACGCCTTTCTGGAACCCCCTATCGTTCCTGCGCACTGGTTCACCCCCACATGTGTGGGGAGTACGTTCTGTACTTAGCCATTTCAAACTCCTCTGTCGGTTCACCCCCACATGTGTGGGGAGTACGAGGCCGTATCTGCCCTCTATCCACCGACTCGCCGGTTCACCCCCACATGTGTGGGGAGTACCCGGCAGGTCGGATAACAGTTTCTTCGCGTTTTCGGTTCACCCCCACATGTGTGGGGAGTACGAAAAAATGTTCATTTTAGGAGCGTCGTTCGTCGGTTCACCCCCACATGTGTGGGGAGTACGATGTCCGACGCGAAAAACCCAGTCGGGTATTTCGGTTCACCCCCACATGTGTGGGGAGTACTTGCAACAAATCCAGCATCGCTTCGCTGAGGCTCGGTTCACCCCCACATGTGTGGGGAGTACGTCCAGTCCGTGTATTTCCCCGCCGAAAGCGCCGGTTCACCCCCACATGTGTGGGGAGTACGCAAGGGGCTGTGCTCTAAGTGTACGGTGGACGGGTTCACCCCCACATGTGTGGGGAGTACGATAGATAGTTATATTCGCGAGCACGGGGCAGTGCGGTTCACCCCCACATGTGTGGGGAGTACGGTCTACAGGGCTATTGTTTTATTATTTTTAGCCGGTTCACCCCCACATGTGTGGGGAGTACGCTGGGGCGTATACACCACATCGCGAAAGGACTACGGTTCACCCCCACATGTGTGGGGAGTACTGCCTAATATAGTAACAAAAAAGGAATATTTGAACGGTTCACCCCCACATGTGTGGGGAGTACGTATCTCCAGATGGACGCGCTGCTGCGTTTCGTCTGGTTCACCCCCACATGTGTGGGGAGTACGACGAAGAGCGTGCGTCCCTTGTAGACGTAGCGCGGTTCACCCCCACATGTGTGGGGAGTACATGCGCTCATTCATGCGCGACGAGGGGGAAAGTCGGTTCACCCCCACATGTGTGGGGAGTACGCGATATGGGTACTACGTTGGCGTATCGCGCGTCGGTTCACCCCCACATGTGTGGGGAGTACTTCTGTTTGTCCGATTTGCCAAGTGGTTTTTTTCCGGTTCACCCCCACATGTGTGGGGAGTACCGCCGCGAACAAGGAGAAGCCGACGACGGCGCACGGTTCACCCCCACATGTGTGGGGAGTACACTTCCATCAATCCGCTTACAGTCTTGTTTCTATTAAATTCAATCCGTCTATGTCTGTGACTTTTCTTCGCGGATCGCCGTACATTTCCAGCACAAAACCCTGCTCGTTCGGATAAGAATAAGCAAGCACGGCGCCGCCTTCGCGGACATTTTCCTTAACTTTCTGCCACAACAGAGTCCGCACTGACGCGCTTATACTGCCAAGAAAAACGCCGGCCTTGATCTCAAGCAGAAAACGCGTGCATTCTCCACGCAGACTTTCAGATACATTTTCCATCGTTATCAGTGTCATCCAAGGGGACGCCGGCATAGTTCACACCACCGTCCGCAACACCTCCATCATTGTCGTTCCAAAGGTTGCCGATATTTTTGGCTTCCGTATCCTCAGAGGGAGATTCTGTCTGAAGCACCCAGTCGATGTCCTGCGGGATGCGTTTCAATATCTGCGAAGCTCTGAAAGCGTCGCGGCAGGCAAGCCTAACCTGCCGGCCGAGTTCCCCCGGCTCGGTCATGTTCCTAACTGCGGTGAACGCCGCAGGTATAGTCGTCTCAGCCTTATACAGGTCAGCTATATCATACACGAACGAAAGCATTTTCCCAGTGTGGATAAACCCAAGCCCCGGAGAATAGCCGAGAGATATAACGGCAGCCTGACATAGACTGTAAAGTATCGCGTTGGCCATGGAGAGTGCTCTGTTTATCGGGTCTGCGGCATCCCAATCTGTCTGTTTGTAATCGCGTTTTATCCATTTGATGCCCGAAGTTTTGGACGCAAGACGGTATGCCTCTCTCATGCGGATGCCTTCCATGCCGCGCAGCTGCTGCAATGTCATATCGCCGCAAGTCATTTTCGGAAAGCGCCTGAGATACATACGGCGCACCACTTCCATGTGACGCTGCTGATTCATGCAGAGTGTCGCCTGGTGCATGAGGTTCGCCGCGCTGCGCGTTTCGCCCATACCGGCGGCATAGAAGCGTGAAGCATGTTCGCCGCACCATATTATCATACAGCCGTTGTCGCATACGGCTTTTATGGCTGCGTGCGTTATGGATACGCCGGGACCGATCATCAGTACGGTCATTGCGGCTATCGGTATAGGCGCACGCCCTTCTTTAGTTATTCTGACGATAGATAGGTTATCCTGTTCTATTATGGCGCGCTCCACATATATGAATGTCAGGCTGTCGCGCAGCTTCGGCAGTATATGCAGGTCTTTGGGCATCGGACATCACGCCTTTCGCATTCTATTCTCTAAGGTCTGCTTATCAGAAGCATGCCCATGCCGTATGAGCGCTCGGGGCCTATGCCGCGGCAGTATCCGCTCCAGAACAGATCCTGATCGGTAACTTCCAACACACCGTTAAAACGGACGGCAGTAAAGGAGAACGGCATTTTTCCCCTGATCCCGAAAGCACGCGTTTCGCCCATTTCCCGGAGCGAAAGGGGGCGAAATCCGTTCTGCGCTCCTTTGCCGTCAAGCCACGCGCTTCGCTCCTCCGGCATGGAGAGCGCGGCACGCCGGCTGTTCTTGCGCCCTTCGGCTTTTACTTTTTTGCTGGGCACGGCGAGAATATCGTAACGCCATCGGCTGCCGGGGATAAATATGTCTCTCAACGCGTCAACACAGCGGATGCCCGACGGGCTGAAGCCTTTTTTTGCCAGCGGCTCCGCGTCAGGTTCCGCGGCGCTTGAGAGGTAAAGGTATGTTTCACTGCCGAGCGTCATAAGTCGATAGAGCATGTGATTTTCAGCGCGCGACACGCCGTCGGGAAAAGCGCTCATCAGACTGCGGTGCATATCGTGGCAATCGCGGAGACATTGACGCACCGAAGGATGGCGAATGTCGAGCCTGAACTTTGCGAGGAACATTCAATCCACCTCCAAAGGCATGACGCTGCCATTAGTTACGTAACGCCGTGTGAAGTGCCGACCGGCGGCGTCAGTAATCTGATCCATACGCACGGCGCGCCCGCCGCCATCTTCCGTTTGCACGAGCAGTTTGCCGGAGCTGCGCACTGAACGCTTGTATTTTTCAAGGGCGTCTTTGACGCTGTCGTATTCCTCGGTAATATCCGGAATGAGAGGCAACGATGGGACGCAGGATTTTCTGCCGAGGAAAGGCGCCCATACGGGGTCTCTCAGCGCGGCGGCGCAGCGTTCGAGTGCGTCTGCATCGCCGTAGAGTATAACGAGAAAAGATGCGTCATACAGATAACAGCGTGTCGAGATGATAGTGTCTGCTGCCCCGCTTCTCTTTTTGCCTTCAGCGTTAAAAATGTACGGCATACCCTGCACGGTCTGAAAATCGACGGCAGGCGTGCCGGGGCGATCAGCCCTGACGGCCATGTGCAGTTTTACCGACAGCTCCTCTATGCGGCGGTCGCCGCGGGGATAGCCCAGTGCCGAGGAGATCATACCGAGCACGCCGGACTTTGTGGGCATCAGCCCGCTGTCGCGCTCGTCCCATTTCGAATGCTCGCCCCAGCTCTGCAGCACGCCTTCAAGGCGCAATATCAGAAGTTTCAAGGATATCTCCCCTTTCGGAGTTAATCCAGGCACTTCTTGAGCATATCGTCCAGCGTGGCGGCAATGTCGCAGTTTTTCGGCGAAGTGCCCTCGCCCTTGATGCGAGGTGAGAACCAGATGCGTTTTTTTACTTCAAGTCCATACGTGCTGTCCATCATATCTATTTCGCCGCTCAGCCTTGTTACACTTTCCTTTATCAGATCCATCGATGGCGCAAAGCGCACAGGCTTAGCGTAGGCGTTGACGTAAGAGACAGGTATCTTCTTTTCCTTTATCTCCACACAGAGCAGGTCGGGCAGCACCTGCCCTGCAAAGCTGTTCTGTTTGCCGGAGGGGTTCGTATATGCCATGATCTTTATAAAGGCCGGCAACACTTTATCGGCAAATTTTCTCGCATCCGGCGAATACTCCAGGTTCTTTCCCAGCTGATCGCTATCTATAGCCACATAATGATAGTAGCAGCAGGAGTTATAATCTGAATCACCGATTATCGCCGCCCCGCTGTCATCCGCGTTAGCTCCTGTCACAAGATCGTCCACAGCGGTGAAATAGTCGCTCTCCTGGTTGACGGTATGGGTAGACAGCGCGTGTGCAGTCTGCACGGAGGCCTCTACGTCGGCAAACGTATCTGAGGTGACCATCCTGCCGAAGAGCGCTATATCTATAGTCATGGGACGCAAAGCGACATCTTTAATATCTCCGAGAATATCTTTGGCTTTGATTTTATCGATCTTTTTAGCATCAAGCTTATTTGCATTCGCACATTTTTCCATGACATCAGCCACAGCATCCACATCTTCTGGGGAGAAGAATATTATCTGTGACGTAATTAAATCATCATTTTCCTTGCTTTCTTTATTAGCTACAGCGGTAACTTTCTTTTCGAGCACTTTTATCACATCATCAGGACATCCTTTTTCTTTCAGGCGATCGGCTACAAGTTCCGGCAGTTTGCGTGTCCTTTTCCCCGTCTCGCCAAGAAGGTCTCCGAACAGCGGAGATGTTCGCCATGTGCGCTTCAGACACTGGCTGGAAATGCGTCCGCGCGGCGCTCCTCCGAAATAACAGGTCTTAGGCATTCCGGTCTCGTCGCGGTTAAGGCAGGTCGGCGGGTAGTTCTTCAGCATATGGATCTCGTACAGCATATTATTTTTCCTCCTCTTCGCTATGTCCTGATTTTTCTGTGTCTTTCTCTTCGCTATTGTCGCTGAAATAGGTGCGCGCCCATCTTTTCTGCACATATCTGCTGTCGTCATTCCAGCTACGGAGATCACGGTACAACTGCTCAAAGTCAGGGGAAAATCCCTTTGCTTCCGCTCGCACGAAGCGGACAAGCCGCGCTAACTTCGGCGCAAATAAATCGTTGTCATCGCTCCAACCCGCGTCAAGCAAAGACATGACACGATGGTCGAAGCTGTCGCTTGGGCGTACGCGTCTGAGACATTTTTCAAGCGGAAGCAGCGTGCCCCGCTCCTCATTCTTCCAGAGACAGGCAAGTGTCACGGCGAGAAAATGCCGCTCCTCCTGTCCTGGCTTCACTTCCGCCGGTTTCAGGGAATAGTAGGCTCCCAAGGCTCTTGTGCATTCAGACATGTGGCGTCCGGCACACCTTTTCAGCACTGCGCGGCTCACATTATCCGGAGTCTTTCGCAACAGCTCATGATTTTTGTTCCCGCTTTCCATCATCACCGCTCCTTTTCTTAAGTTCTTTCATACATTCTCTGTAAAAACTGTTTCCAGCCGCGACCATGTCGCGAAGATTGCGCGCGCCGCCGCCGAAGCGTGCGTCGGCGCTTATTTTTATGTTTTTCATAACAACTTTGATATTCTCATTCAGACGTGCCATAGCCCCAACCGCCCAGTTTTCCTTTTCTCGGTCGAGCGCCGCCAGATATGGTATGTAGTCGCTGAAGAGCACAAGATACATAGCGGCAAAAAATTCCGACTGTAGCTGAGAGTATGTTTCTTTTCCGAGTTTCTTATACCCCCTCTCATTAGAAATAATCTCAGCGATTTTTTCTATTGTTTCTATCTCGCTGCAGAGGAATTCGCCAAGCTCAGGTTCACTCAGAAATACCACTGGCACGTCAAATGTGTCATAGAAAAGGCTGATATACTTTGCATTGTCTGTCAATAATCCCATCATACTCACATTCGCACTGGAATCTTCAGTGCCTTCCACATCCCCACGATTTGCCAGTATCAGCGGCTGGCGGTGCGAAGGATTCGATACTCTCGCTGCGGTCACGGCGCCTATATCACGCCAAAGCACACGCCCAACCTCGGGCTTTACTGAACTCCATAAATTCTTTTTTTGGCTGTAGCGATACGGGACGTGCGGATCCTGCCAGAGATCATTGCCTTTGAAATTAAGCCCAGGCTGGCAATATACGTCTTTTACGATAATTTTTCCCGTGCTGTCAGGCTCTTCCGGTATCAGCGTTACACGGCGCGGCATCCAAGTAAAAGCGGAGAGAAGCGACACTGAGGCTATTTCTTTTTTGGGCATTACATTGTCAAAGCAACGCCAGGCTATCTTCGGTTCATCCCAAGGGATATTTTCAATCTCCTTTTTGCTGACGCTGCTGAGTACCAAAGATTCGAAGAGGCTTTTACCTTCTGAGAGAACATATATACATGGGGTATTGTTGACAGATGAAGGTCCGGCGGTACCTGAGGTACAGAAAACATACGCGGCGCATAGCGCGCGCAGCGCTTCCGCGGCGGTCAGATATTCGCATCCTGCCATACGGTGGTCGAAGTGTACATGATTGTTGCCGGAAGGCAGAGAGTGCACCAGAACGGAAACCGGCTTCTTTTCTTTGTCCAGCTGCGGATCATACGCCACCTGCATGAAGGGACGCTTTTTATCTAAGAGATCGAAGCTGGCTCCTTCAGCAAGGCAGAGTTCGACGTATTTCTCCAATACCTCTTTATCAAAACGGCCGGCGCGGAAAAGAGCTTTGCGGCCTTCCGGAGATTTCCATTGATACGCGTCCATAACGAAAGCGGCAAGCAAACGCATCACGGCATAATTTTCCAGCGGCGATTCGCAGCGCAGAGAGTTCAGTTCGTGCGCCCTCGCCAGAAGGTCGATTATTCCGAGTTCACAGACGCCGCCGTCGTTTCGCTCGACAGGTATCCATGGCCCGTGCAGCACATCAAAAGATGCCATTACATCACACCCTTCTTTATGATTTTTATTCCAACCGTATCATCGTTTATTATTATAGTACTATTATTGAAATAGTATAAACCGTCAGATTGTCGGCACAGCAGCAAACAGCCCTTCAGCAGACGCTCGCCTTCAACGGCGGCGCCCGATGGGTCACCTTCAAGGCGCAGACTGACAGAGCGCATAAGGACATCTCTTGCGATGGAAGAGTCCTGCGGCGAAGCCTCAGCTTTTTCGAAAAGCTCCGGCGTGAGCAGAGCAACGCGGTGGCTGTCGGCATCCGCGCGTGTCGAGGCGCTCATAAAGAATGGTGAACCTTCTTCGTCCCCGCCGCTGAAAATCGTGCTTCCACGCATAGCCAGAGCAAAGAAATATTCTGGGTCGGGTTCGGGAAGTGTCACAGACTGAGCCTGTGCTTCCTGAAGCTTTTCGCTGAATGCTTTCTTGCCCCATTCTTCCAATTCTTCCATCATGCCTTTTTCGTTATATACCTCTTCTATACTTTTGCGCATATCCTCAGGCACGCGGATATTGCTGTTTTCAGAATGTGAGAGAAACTCTTCCGTCCTGTCCAGCAGCAGAGGAAAGTATATCTTCCCAACAGAACCGTATTCTCTGCTCCTTGGGACAAGCACATATATCTCAGGGTGATCTATATGTAAGGGGCGCACAGTACCGACATGACGGAACACGCGTCCAGCTCTCTGGAGTAACAAATCTATAGGCGCCGTCTGCGTAATCATGACGTCGAAATCGAGGTCAAGCGACTGCTCGACTACCTGTGTGCAGAGCAAAACAGCCTTTTTCGGCCGGCGGCCGCCAGCGTTTTTGCCGAATTTTTCGATACATTCTTTTTCTATGTCATTTCTTCGCTCCGCCGTGAAACGAGCGTGAAATATTATCAGTTCGGTATCTTCTGTGAGTTTTTCTTTAAGCAGCGGGTACAGCTCCTGAGTTCCGCGCACCGTATCCATAAGCAGGCAGAGGCAGCCGCCGTCTTTTACTTTTTCCGCAGCGAGATTGGCGATAGCCTTGTTGTCGCCCATAATCCGCCTGATCTTAAAATCATATTTGCGCCGGATAAAAGCGTCGACGGTCGTCTGCCGTACATTTCCGAAAGAATCCACGGACGTGAGCAGCGGATAGCCGGACAGCGAAGTGAAATCGCCGGCGCCGTAAGCTTCAAGCATCTTTTTCTTTTTGGCAGACGGAAGCGTAGCGGAGAGCAGCACTACCGGAATGTCCAGCGCGCGGCACCATTGGAGCAGGCGTTCTATGATGCTGCTCATATAGGCGTCGTAAGCATGTATCTCGTCAATGATCAAAACTTTATCGGATAATCCCAGAAGGCGCAGAACACCGTATTTTATCCGCATTGCGGCAAGCATAGCCTGATCAACTGTGCCTACTGCGTACTGGCTGAGCATACCCCGGCGCAGCGGCATCAGCCACTGCGACACATACTGGCTTTCTTCAAAATTGGTGTTGTTATCCTGCGCCGTTGAGTCTGCCAGCCACGCCATGCCGTGAAGCAGTCTCGACGGCGGCAGGCCGTGCAGTGCGAAAAGTTCATTAACGCGGCCGTGCATCTGGTTGCTCGTGGCGGAAGTTGGAAGGGCGATGTAGAAGCCATCCTTTCCCGCGCCGGCCATCATCCTCGCCGCCGCATATATGGCGGCTTCCGTCTTACCTTCGCCCATTGGCGCTTCGAGCAGTAAAAGACGAATGTCGGAAAAGTCTGTTTTTTCGCATTCACTTTGCAATGGGCGCAGGCTATCACGCGGAATCATCGGCCACATATCGCAGAAATTATCTGGACATGGGAATTCTTTCAACGCGGTCAGCCCGCAGGCGCGGACGGCTTTTTGCGCGGCCTGCCTCGCCTGCCGTATGTACGTTTTTTCATCCTCGCTGTCAGTATTTATTTCGAAGTGCGGCCCCGAGGCTATCCAGTCGGAAAGTATAACTATCGCCATGAGACTGACTGCAAAAGCATCTCCTTCGAATATTCCCATATCTTCCCCAAGCGTGGGGGGATGGAATATTCGCCGCATATCGTTCTCGAGCACTTCCTGAGCGCTCTCCCACTTTTCTTTGATTTTATCCGCCGGGGAGCAGCTTTCTCCGTTTTTCCCCTGGTGATGCAACGACAATACACGTGCCAAGGTCTCGGCTATATCTTCCGGAAACAGTTCCTCTTTTTTCCAGATTCTTTTTAGTATTTTTTCTGAATAAAATTCATGCCGAAAATGGAAGCGGCGGCCGGAGCTGAAAAACAGTCCGGCGTTTTTCAACTTCTCAGTCAGCACTCCACAATCCTGCCGCTGAAATTCGGGATGACATTTTCCAATGTCGTGGAGCGAGGCAAGATAGGCGGCAAGGTTGATTATCTCACGGCACGTCAGCTTCGTCTCTTTAAGCAGCCGCCTCAGCAACGCTTTCCCCGGGCCACGTCTTAAAAGAACACAGGCACACATACCGGCGTCTATCATATGATGACGCAGGCTTTTGAACGGGCCGCTTTTTGCCCAGACTATTCCGGCAATCCTGCTGCTGTCTATAATGTCTGTAACCGTAACAGTTCCTCCGCCCTTCCACAATGAACTATGATTGACCGGCGAAATATTATTGCATCAAATACTTATATTATAGATACAGTCAGAGACAAATTAAGTGGTTAATGGAGCAGACGGCAAAATCAGAACTGCCGCCGCTTACTTCTTCCTATTCCTTCCTCCCGCAAATCAGCAGCGCGCTGTTCGCCAGCACGGAGAGCGCGACGTCCATAGCGGCTTCGTCTATGTCGAAGCGTTCGTTGTGGTGGCCGGCGGGAGAGTCCGCTCCTATGCCTATGTAGGCGGCTTTTCCGCCGCCGCGCTGGACGCGCTCCATCAGCCAGCAGGCGTCGTCGCTGCCCGCCATTTTGCCGTATTCGTCTATCCGAGTCACGCCCTCGGAGGCGCGCGCAGCTTCGGCGACCGTCGCGGCAAGTTCCGCGTCGCTTTCGGCGCCGACGGTCTCCCCCTGTTTTGTGACTGTAAGAGATACGCCGTACATCGCGGCGGCTCCTTTAAGCACTTCCATAGACCTGCCATAAACGTATTTCGCGACTTGCGCATCCTCGCCGCGGGTCTCTATCTTCATCAGAGCGGCGGGCGGCACGACGTTGCGCCCTTCGCCGGCGCGCAGCACCCCGACGTTGACGCGCGTAGCCCCTCCGGAGTGCGGCGCTATCGCGTGAAGGTTCAGCGCAGCGGAGGCCGCGGCGAGCAGCGCGTTTCTGCCGCGCTCCGGCTCGGCGCCGGCGTGCGCGCCTGCGCCGGCGAATCCCGCGTCGAACTTCGTCGAGCAGAGGAAGCCTCCCATGCCGCACACGACGGAGCCCGTGGGCCTGCCGAGCCCCAGATGCATCGTCAGGAAATAATCCGCACCGTCGACAACGCCGCCGCGCGCCATCGCGTAGCCGCCGCGCACTCCTTCTTCGGCGGGCTGGAAGATGAGGACTACTTTTCCGCAGAGCCTCTTTCTTTCGTCCATAAGCAGACGCGCGAGCGCGAGTCCGACCGCGGCGTGCCCGTCGTGTCCGCAGGAGTGCATGAGCCCGTCGTTCACCGACGAAAAGCCCTCCCGCGCCGGGAAGTGCCGTTCGTCCTTCGCCTCCCGGCACTCGACGCAGTCGATGTCGAAGCGCAGTGCTAAAACCGGTCCTTCGCGCCCCGCGTCGAGCTCCGCGGTGAGGCCGGTGTAACCGCCCATTTCGGCGATCAGCTTTTCGTCGGCGCCCTGAGCCGTCGCGCGCGATTTTTCTCTTTCCACGTCGACGTCGCGCCCCATTATGTCCTCGGCGCGCAGAAAGTCCTTTGAAAAGCGCAAGGGCCAGCCGCATTCCGCGAGCTGCTCCGCGATTTTCGCGGTCGTCCTGAACTCCGTCCAGCCGCGTTCGGGATACTTATGGAAATCACGCCGCCACAGGCGCATTTCGTCCTTCAATCCACTCGGGATATTCAACGGTGTCATTTCAGCAGCGCCGCTTCCCACTCCTTTTCCTTAAACCCGACAAGGACGGCGCCGTCCGCTATCAGCAGAGGGCGCTTCACGAGCATCCCGTCAGACGCGAGCAGCTTTATCTGCTCCTCGTCGCCCATCGCCGGCAGCTTGGCGCCGAGCCCGAGTTCGCGGTAGAGCATGCCGCTCGTGTTGAAAAATTTTTTCAGCGGCAGGCCGGAGAGCTCCCGCCACTCCTTCAGCTCCTCCGCCGTCGGATTTTCCGCCTTTATGTCGCGCACTACGGCGTCTATCTTGTGCAGCGCAAGCCACTCCGCGGCTTTTTTGCACGTCGTTCACTTCGGGTAGCAGAGCATCAGCATTGTACATCTTCCTTTCCTTTTCTGCGGGCTTCATATTAAAAAAGGAGACTTCATTATCATGAGGTCTCCCGCAAAACGCTTTTTGCCGTTATCTATTTCAGAGATTCGAGCTTCGCCGCGGCCTTATCCGTGAAGGGGTCGGAGAAGTATTCGATGTTGCCGGCGTCGCAGAGGCGCGCAAGCTCCGGCGAGAGAGGAATCTCTCCGAGAAAATCTATCCCGTACCTCTTCGCGGTCTCTTCCGCATGTCCTTCGCCGAAGAGCTTTATCTTCTTGCCGCACTCGGGGCACTGCACATAGCTCATGTTCTCGATTATCCCGAGGATGGGGACGTTCATCTCCTTAGCCATGCGCATCGCCTTTTCGACGATCATCGAGACGAGCTCCTGCGGCGAGGTGACGATGACGATTCCGTCGACCGGCAGCGACTGGAAAACCGTCAGCGGCACGTCCCCAGTTCCCGGAGGCATGTCCACGAAGAGGAAATCCTCGTAGCTCCATATCACGTCGCTCCAGAACTGCTTGACGACCGACGCGATGGCCGGGCCGCGCCAGATGACCGGCGTCGATTTATCCTCGACGAGCAGGTTCACCGACATCACGTCTATCCCGCGCTTCGAATGGGCCGGGATTATCCCGGAAGCGTTCGACGTCACGAGCGAATCTATGCCGAACATCCTGGGAATAGACGGCCCCGTCACGTCCGCGTCGAGTATCCCGCACTGACGCCCCTTCCTCTGCATAGCGCAGGCGAGCAGCGCCGTGACGAGCGATTTTCCGACGCCGCCCTTGCCGCTTACGACGCCGACGACCTTGCCTACGTTGCTTAATGGATTGGCGGGAACGCTGAAATCCGGCGCTCCTTCATGGTCGCACTTCTGCTCGCAGCTGCTGCAGTCGTAGGAACAATTTTCCTCTGCCATATCCGCATCTCCTTAAACAGTTTTAAAGGCAACGCTCCGCGCCGCCCGTTTCCTCACGCATTGAATATTAGAGGCAAACGCCGCAGATGTCAATAATAGTCAGAGAAAGTGGGAGGGAATCCGGTGGGAATATGTCCGGGTGCATTAGTTTCAACAATGCCCGCACGTTGCCGCTGATGTCATGACGATGGCAAGAAACGGCCATATATATCATGTAGACACAACCTAATTAAGAGCCTTTTCTTTTAAATATTCAGCTTCTATAAGTTCGCACTTTGCTTTACTCAAAATTGTAAAACTTTTAAGTGCACAAAAAACGCCAACGCGATCCCCAACCAACATCAAGTCTCTTTCCTGTTCAACTTCTCTTCTTAAAATATCACACGAAAAATCCCAATTGCGTGGCAGAAAAAAGGCCCAGCTCCTAGCCGTTTGCATATATAGCTTTGTTGATAATGATCTTAAATACCTATTTTGCACAACAGAACAAAGATTCTCATGCAACATATCATTCACGGGCCAATACTCATTAAGTTTTTTTTCTTTATGCATGGTGTTTATCCTTTTTAATAGCTCGTTCATCACAGCTATATGCTTTTCATTGAATGGGACATCTGACTCCGATGAAATGAAGTCGAGCAACGCGATTCTTACCGCATACATCTCGCTTATTATATCTGCATCAAGCCCAAGGACAGTTGTGCCGAGCTTTTTCCTTGATTCAACAAGTTCGTCCATTTTTAGGCGCTGAAAAGCTTCACGTACCGGCGTTCGGCTAACGTTAAATTCATCTGCGATATCAGATTCTTTTAATATACGCCCCTTCTCATAATAGCGTGTACAGATTCTGTCGCGCAATTCTTTATAGATTACCCCTGTCATTGAATCGCTTTTTTCGAGTTCGTTACTGTTTAAATCGTTCATTTTTTCTCCTCATTTATTATAATTCAATTATACGTTTAAGTTTGAGAATGTCAAGAATATGGATATTTATTATAAAAATTAAAGCGCATGATAAAATTTGCATTATATAGCATTTGTGTTTAATATAGTATTTAAAATATTATATATTAAATTAATATTACATTTTTCCCCTTTAAAACAAAAGTAATAAGAGCTATTCAAAATAAAACATATATACCTATTTCTTATTATACATATTTTATTTGGGAATTTATATGGAATACTTGACATAAATTGGCAATCGATATAGAATATGTATACTTAATAAATTCTTTAGAGATTTTGGAGAGGCCAGGGGGTGACTGTTTAGGCTTTTGGAGGGGAATTTGAATTTTTCCGCGTTTTCTTAAGGATGCCAGATTTTGCAATCAAAATACCAAAAAAGGGGAAATTGTAACATGAAAAAAGCATTTTTATTGGTAAGTTTAATGCTATCGGTGTTGTTGGTGGTAGGCACGGCATTTGCAGCCCCTAAAACTGCAATTTTCTCGCATATCATGAATACGGATCATCACTTTCACAAGGTATCTGAAGTATTTATCAACAGCGTTAAAGAAGAATCTAAGGGGCAGTTCAAGATTGACTATCACCGCGGTGGAGACCTCGGCGACTGGGTAGCGCAGCTTGACCAGGCAATGCAGGGGATTATCCCAATGACGCTTACATGGAACAATTCGGAACTTGATCCGAAACTTGATTTGGCAATTCTCGGATTTGTTGCGGATAATTGGGCTGATGCTAAAAAAATTTACGGTCCTGGCGGCCTCCTGATCCCAGAGTTTGAGAAAATGTTTGACCGCCTTGGACTTATGATAGCAGGAACAGTCCCAAACGGATTTTCCCTTTTTGTTATCAGAAAGGGCGTGAAAGTGCCGATGAACTTCCCAGCGGATGCTAGGGGTATAAAAATTAGGATACCACAGTTCGCAACAGGCATTGTGCGCTATAAAGCGCTTGGTTTTTCTCCCGTTTCAATTCCGTTTTCCGAGCTTCATACTGCTCTCCAAACTGGTACAGTAGACGCGCGCGCGTATGGCCCCGCTTCCGAACAACCGATGTTTGCTGATGTTCTTGATGCAATTGTCTGCACGAGAGAACATATTGATTTTACTTTCTTTGTAATTAATAAAAAATGGTTTAACGATATGAGTCAGGAAGAACAAGGCTGGATTATGAAGTCCGCCAAGAAAGCGTGCGCGTATGCATGGGACAATGCGGAAAAGTTTGATAACGACTATCTCAAAGAATGCAAAGATCTTAAATTGAAAGTTGTCCAGCTTTCTCCGGAGCAGCAGGAGAAATATAGAGATATAGTCATAAAAAACGAATGGCCGGCATTTGAAAAAATTTGCGGGAAAGAACTTATGGATAAAGTCCGCCAAGTTACCGGTATAAAGTAGTTTTTATTAATCACTTTCCATTCTCTTCGGGAAGAGAGCGAAGTTTTTGCCAACTCTTCCCGAAGGTGAAAGCCAATTCTGCTGTTTGTAAATATAAGAAAGGAGCTTTTTTCTAATGCACGCAGCGATAAGCTCAAGGTTGCCGATAAGGGCAGTAGCGGACGAGGGCAAACAGCTCAGCTGTCATAAATATTTTTCGGTTTTCTACAAGTTTGAATGTTACTTTGCGACAATAATAGCGATAATTATGAGCGTCTTTACGGTAGCTTTAGGTTTTCTGATAGTCGCTCAAGTGCTACTTCGTTATGTATTTACGTCGCCCTGGCTGGGAATAGAAGAACTTTCGCCACTTTTTGCCCTATGGGCCTATTTTCTCGGCGCTGCATTTTGTGTCAGAATCAGAGATCATATCGGCGGCGGAATGTTAACTCTATTTTTTAAAAATACTTATTTAATAAAGGTAATTCGTCTCATAGGGAGCCTTGTATGTTTCATAACAATCACGTTGTTTGCTTATTACGCGTACACTAACATGATGGCTAATTTGAATATTGGCAGGCTGAGTATTTATATGCGCTGGCCCAAATGGTGGTGGGATGCAAGTATGACTGCCGGATTAATTATTGGTACCGTCTATTTTTTCCTGCAATGGATTTTAGAATGCATAGACCTTTGCATCTGTTGTTCGAACAAAAATATTGTATTTGAAGAGGATTTAGCGAAATGAGCAGTTTTTTAATAGCAATAGGATTAGTGCTGTTTTTGATAATTTTTGAAGTGCCTGTCGCATATTCGTTCGGTGTAGGTGCGTTACTATATGGCGCTTTGACAGGAACGGATGTCTCATATCATGCAACACATGGTTTGGCACAGGTTGGAGCATTCTCACTGCTTGCATTGCCATTATTTGTAATAACGGGGACAATAATGGGCGAATGTGGGCTCTCGGAAAGATTGCTGGATTTTGTGAATGCATTTGTGGGGAGACGCCGTGGCGGACTCGGAGTTGTAACAGTAGTAGCCTGTGCCCTTTTTGGAGCTATTTCAGGAAGTGCGGCCGCTGCAATGGCTGCTATAGGAAAGATAATGGCGCCTCGAATGATAAAAGAGGGATATGACCCTGGGTATGTTACGGCTCTAATAGCCTGCTCGTCGGTTCTTGCTCTTATGATACCGCCATCTATAACAATGGTTGTTTTTGCAATTGCTATCAAAGAATCCGTTGCAGAGTGTTTCCTTGCCACTATGCTTCCTGGTATAGGATTAGCAGTAGTCTATTCAATACTCAATATACTATTCATGCGTAAAAATATGAATCTGCATGTTGACGATCCGAAGCCGATGCGCGAAGTCCTGCCCGAAATGGTACGCACATTTAAGAGAGCCGTTCTTTCATTAGCTATGCCGATAATTATTCTCGGGGGAATCTATAGCGGGCTGTTCACGCCAACAGAGGCCGCCGCAATAGCCTTTGTTTACACACTGATTGTAGGTGCGTTCGTTTATAAGGATATGACGTTGAAGAGACTTTATTTAATAGCGAAAGAATCTTCACTGTTAAGCGGTTCCGTAATCCTCGTAATGTTTTTCTTATTCACGATGTCGCGCGGTATGATCCTGGCACAGGTACCACAGCAGTTTGCGGATATGCTGCTTAGAATCTCAACTAACAAATATGTGTTGCTTCTGATAATTAACATTCTCCTTTTCCTTATGGGAATGGTTATAGACGATATAAGCGGTGGAATCCTCGCTGCGATAATACTGTTGCCGATTATCAAGGAAATCGGTGTCAACCCGCTGCACTTTGCGGCTATAGTAAGCGTCAACCTTGGCCTTGGGAACATTACGCCGCCTTGCGCCCCTCTTCTTTATATGGCTGGCGGTGTGACAAAGGTTCCCATGAATATGTATATTAAAGATGCGGCAAAACTTCTGCTTTTAGGGCACGTACCGATGGTATTCATAGTTACGTATATTCCTCAGTTCAGCCTTTTCCTGCCCTGGCTGTACACAGGTAAAACACTTTGGTAACAGCATAAGTTGCTCAATATTTTATTTAATTTACCGTTACATAATACAACCAAGAGGTGATCAGTACATTATGAGAGTGGTGTCAAAAGATTGGCCCGTGAAGTTTGATGGCGGACGTAATTATCGAGCAAAGATTGGCTATGTAGTTATCCCCAACGAAATGACGATTGAAGCTGAGATGATTGAGCATTGCCCGAAGGGCGTTGGTATGTATTTTACAAGGGTAATGATGCCGCGTGAAATAAGCACAGAATCGCTTGCACAATGTGCTGGAGGGCTTGCCGAAGCAGCATCTAAGATATTACCAGACGATCATGTTGACGTTATCTGTTATGCATGCACTTCCGGAACAGTGGCCATGGGTGAGGATAGGACCCTATCTGAGCTGAAAAAAGGTGCGCCTTATGCCAGGCCGACAGCACTTGCGACAAGCGTTGTAAACGCGCTTAGAGCCGTCAACGCTCATAAAATCGTAGCCGGTTGTCCTTATATTGACGAGCTTGCAAGCAACGTTGCAACTTTCTTTGAGGGTAAAGGTTTTGAAATTCTTGACTGGCAGGGGCTTAAGCTTGATTACGACACGGATATGATAAGGGTAACAACTGATTTTATCGTAGAATTTGCAACATCGATTGATCGTCCGGATGCAGATGCAATCCTTCTCTCTTGTGGCGCGCCGCGTTTTTTAGAATGTGTCGAAAAAATCGAAAAAATAGTAAAGAAGCCTGTAATATGCAGCAATCAGGCAATGCTTTGGAATACTCTTCGAATGGCAGGCGTTGACGATAAGATAGACGGTCTAGGCGTCTTATTCAGGGAGCATTAATACATTTACGAAAACCGTAAATGTAAAAATAAAGGGAGGAACTTTAAATGTTCAATCGTATGAAAACGAAAGTAGCAGAGCTTCAGGGCAAAATGGCAGAACAGAATGTCGACGTGACGCTGGTAATGGATCCCGACAGTGTATATTATTTCACAGGCATTCATGATTACCTTGGTATGGATTTCGGGCGTCCGACTATTGCTGTTATCCCCCAGTCTGGTGAGGTCAGTGTGATTATCCCAAGCCTTGAGATTAATATGGGACGTGAAATGACATGGGTAAAAAATCTTCTTCCGTGGACAGACGGAATAGGAGAAGAGTGGAGAGGCTTCGTTAAAGATGCTCTAAAGGGCAAAAAAACCGTTGGCCTTGAATTGAATAAAACGCATCCTGTCCTTGGCAACTTCCTTAAAGATCAGTGCTGCCAGGTATCAGTTAAAGATATGTATATGACGATGTGCCGTCAGCGCATGGTTAAGTCACCTGATGAGATAGCAATAATGAAAAAGGCCGGTCAGGTAGCTGTGGCAATGTGCCAGGCAGCTCATGACACAATAGCCGCAGGTGTCCCTGAATATGAGGTAGCGCTTGCAATTATCAACGGTGGCACTAGAAAGTATGCGGAACTTCTTAAAGAAGATCAGACAGGTGTCAATCAGTATTACTCGCCTATGACGCACGATCTCCAAATACTGCAGACTGGACACAACATGCACATGGTGCATAAGCGTGCCAGCGTTAAGACTCTTAATGAAGGCGATTCCGTATATATGTGTTTCTGTAACCTCGCTGAGTTCAAATGCATGAAAATTGGCTTTGACCGTCAGTATTTCATCGGACGTATCTCCAAAGAAGAAGAAAAACTTTACTATCAGGCTATCGAAGGCCAGAAGGCCGCTCTTGACATGATTCGCCCGGGTGTCAAAGCATCAGATGTACATAAGGCGTCTGCGCAGTATTATGAAGACAATGGTTACGGCATCTGCTACAGGACAGGTCGTTCTGTCGGTTACTCGCGTCTTGAGAAACCAGAACTCCGCGTTGATGACGACACAGTGCTTGAAGAAGGCATGACCTTTGCTGTCGACGGAGCTGTTTCGCTTTCAAACGGTTTGGCTGGACGTATAGGAGATTCAATATTAGTAACGAAAGATGGCTGGGAATATCTTACCCCAATGGATAAATCACTCCAGATCCTTTAATTAGAGTCTCTATTTCGATACAAGCTGCGCCCTCGGAGGGGGTAAATATTGGAGTTTTCTCCAATATTTACCCCAACGAAGAAAGGAATAGGCAATGAGCATACATTCGGAAACACTTCTCAATATTATTGATGAGTTTCGCTGCTACCCAATGCTTGCTGAAAGCATAGGCGAACTTGTCAACCCCAAGATGGGGGTTATATCAAGTTTCCAAGAGATAATAGATTCTATTGCTGCCTTGAAAGAACAAGACCTTGAGAAATACAGTCCATTTTAGTAATGGTGCAAAAACATGAAAACAATAAAAGACACAGTTGCAAAAATTAAATACGGTGAAATAAAGCCTACAGAGCTTGTTGCCCAGATGGTTGCCGAGGCTAAGAGGAATAATGACAACCAACATATTCTCATTACGATAACAGAAGAACGTGCTATGAAAGAGGCAGCCACTGCTGAAGAAATATTGAAAAAAGGCGGCGAAGTGGATGTTCTTTGCGGCATACCGTATACGGTAAAAGATTTATTTAAGACAAAAGGGATTAAAACTACAGGTGGCTCAAAGGTACTTGCTGAGTATATTCCTGACGCGGACGCAGAAATTATCTTAAGGTTGGTAGATTGCGGTTCGGTACTGATCGGAAAAGCTAACCTTCATGAATTCGCGCATGGCGCTATCGGGACGAATCCGCACTACGGGACAGTCGCCAACCCATATGACAGTACAAGAATAGCCGGCGGCAGCAGTAGCGGTTCTGCCGGAGCTGTGTCCTGTGGCTACGGCCTCTTTTCACTTGGAACCGATACAGGAGGCTCTGTTCGGGTTCCGGCGGCTCTTTGCGGGCTTGTTGGGTTAAAACCAACTTACGGGCTTCTTTCATGTAAAGGTGTTATTCCATACTGTTGGTCACTTGACCATGTTGGGATAATAACCAATACCGCGTATGACATGGAGCTTGTAATGTCATCATTGCTAAAGAAGCATAAACCTGAATCTTATACCTGCGTGCACGGACAAAATGGATTATCAGGCAAAAAAATAGGTATTCCAACCTCATTTTTTTATGATAATTTAGATCAGGAAATAGAAGCAACGCTGGACAAAGTAAGGGGAAATTTCAGGTCACTTGGCGCTGATATTGTGTTTGTTGACATGCCAGAGTTACAAAATTCCAGAATAGCGTCATTGACCATACAGCTTCCTGAAGTCTTAAGCTACCACAGTAAATATCTTGCTGACAGGTGGGAACTCTATTCTCCTGATATTTTTGCCGGTATGGCTGCGGGACAGTTCATATTGGCTGAACAATATCTAATGGCAAAAAGGACTGCGAGCTACTATCACGACGAAATGCGCAAAATATTCGAGAGTATTGATCTGATGCTTGTACCGAGCACTCCATGCATTGCCCCTAAGATAGGCGAGGATTTTGTGAACATTGGAGGTGAGTCTGTTCCCTGTGGAAACGCTGTGACAAAATTCTTCTCTCTATTTAATATGACTGGCAACCCATCACTTACAATGCCTGCGGGGATGCATTCTAAAGGTCTTCCAATAGGATTTCAGCTGGTCGGGCGCGAGTTTGGAGAAGGGGAGCTTCTTAACACGGCTATTACCTACGAAAATAATTTTAGATTCAAAAAATAAAATTTTTAAAATATCTCTATGCTCGGAAAATTAATATCTATATAAACAATATTTTATCATAATTGGTTTTGTTGAAATATAGTAAGTAACATAATAAATCAGCTAATTATTTAAAAAGACAGCCTGAGAGGCTGTAATATAACAGGAGGTAATTTATAATGGCTGGTGGTAAGGAAGTAAAAACGCTGCTCCTTTCGCAGGACGACCTTCTCAAGGTCGGTGTCACGAATATGGCCGATTGCATCGACGTCATCGAAGGCGTCTTCAGCCTTATCGGCAAGGGCGACTATCTGATGGGCGGCCCGCTGCAGAACGAGCACGGGCAGATGATTTATTTCCCGGACGAAGAGCGCT